>Ga0172380_10000013_pt1 | contig 399890 bp, 423 predicted proteins | sample Leawe162metaG_FD_119747 | JGI IMG/M metagenome (GOLD analysis project Ga0172380, IMG submission 119747) | Leachate microbial communities from a municipal landfill in Southern Ontario, Canada - Leachate well 162 metaG | ecosystem: Engineered > Solid waste > Landfill > Unclassified | place... | reverse complement strand
TTGGGTCCTACGTATGACCGCGGCTGCTGGCACGTAGTTAGCCGACCCTTATTCATGAGTTACCGTCATATTCTTCACTCATAAAAGCAGTTTACGACCCGAAGGCCTTCATCCTGCACGCGGCGTTGCTCCATCAGGCTTTCGCCCATTGTGGAAGATTCCTTACTGCTGCCTCCCGTAGGAGTCTGGACCGTGTCTCAGTTCCAGTCTGACTGGTCATCCTCTCAAACCAGTTACCCATCGTTGACTTGGTGAGCCTTTACCTCACCAACTATCTAATAGGACGCAGGCCCCTCCCAAAGCGCATAAATGCTTTAATCCGAAGATCATATGCGGTATTAGACACCGTTTCCGGTGCTTATCCCTCACTTTGGGGCAGGTTCCCACGCGTTACTCAGCCGTCCGCCGCTCCCCATAGGAACCGACAATCTTTCGATTATCACCTCTTAAAGGGGCGCTCGACTTGCATGTATTAGGCACGCCGCCAGCGTTCATCCTGAGCCAGGATCAAACTCTCCATAAAAAGTTTGCTAACTTCCGTTACCGGTAGTTTTTAAACATATATAAACTGACGATGATATTGCACAACTAAACTGTTAATGAACATTGTCTGGCTATATCAATACACGCGGCAATAGTTGTATCGTGGATTACCTCGCATATTGTTTCGCTTTTGGATTTGACCTCCAGCGAACAGACTGATATCAACTATACTCGCTGATTTGAGATACGTCAATAGTTTTCATCTGTTATTTTGTTGCTACAAAGACAACAATACCGAGCAGTCCTCCTAGCAGTGCTCCAGCAAGTACTTCAAGAGGGGTATGCCCCTTGGCCGCACGGGGTAAAACGATGTTCGCTTTGCCCCGTTTTATCAGTTCCTGAATAGCAATTCCTTGCTCGCCCGAAGATCGTCGCACCATAACAGCGTCATACATAACAATCATTGCGAATAAGAATGCTATCCCAAAGAGTGCAGAATCAACCCCGTCAATCAGCCCGATTACCGTCGCAAGGCCAATGACACAGGCAGTATGCGAACTTGGCATATTACCCGACGTATAGAACTGTCGGAAATTCCAAATTTTCTTTGTCTTAATTACTGTAAAGACGTATTTTAACCCTTGCGCTGCTATCCATCCAAGCGCTATGACGATCAGGTATGGCGAGATCGTCGCATCCATGCCTTATTCCTCTCCTCGCTCGGCCTCAGGCATTAATCCAATTGATACAATCTTATCACCTTCATTCAACCGCATAATTGTCACGCCTTGCGTTGTACGACCGAGCAACTTGATACCCTTTAGGCTCAATCGAATTGTCTGACCATTCTTTGAAATCATAATCGCGTCAACCATATCTTCACCAAGTGTTTGCACACTGATAATCGGACCTGTTTTTGCTGTTACCACAGCAGCTTTGATACCGACACCTCCTCGTTTGTGCGACGGGAAGTTTCCAGCAGTTGTACGCTTACCAAATCCTCTCTCACTGATAACAAGAAGCTCCTGCTGTTCATTGATGACGATATCCATACCGACAACCGTATCGTTTGGTCGAAGCCTAGCGCCACGCACACCACGAGCCGAGCGTCCCATTGGTCGTACATCCGTCTCGTTAAAGCGGACGGCTTGACCGGCGCTTGTACTAATAATCACATCACTTTCGCCATTAGTTGGCTTGATCCAACGCAGCTCATCTCCATCATCCAATTTAATGGCAATCAGTCCGTTGGTTCGGATGTTTGCGTAGTCCTTAAGAGGGGTTTTCTTAACCGTTCCCTTCTTGGTTGCCATGAACAAGAATCCGTCATCTTTGGCATCTTTAGCATGCTTAATAATTGAGGTAATCTTCTCTTCCGGTTGTAACTGCAATAAGTTTACTGCTGCTACGCCCTTAGCTTGGAGCGATGCGGCCGGTACTTCATAGGCCTTGAGCCTAAATACACGCCCCTTGGTAGTAAAGAAGAATAGCCAATCATGCGTACTTGCTGGTACTAGTTGATAAATTACATCTTCTTCTTTGACTGTCATGCCACGCTTGCCCTTACCGCCCCTGTTCTGACGGCGGTACTCGCTCAGGAGTGTACGCTTAACGTAGTTTTCAGCTGTCAGCAGAATAACGCTTTCCTCTTCAGGAATTAGTTCTTCATCGCTAAACTTACCAAGTTCATGATTAACCACCTTAGAGCGGCGCTCATCACCATACTTCTCTTTCATCTCCAACAGTTCGGTCTTGATAATCTTGAGAATTTCCTTCTCGTCAGCCAAAATAGTTTCAAGCTTTGCAATTAGCTTAATAAGATCTGCGAGTTCGTTTTCAATTTCCTCTCGAGATAGCCCGGTCAAGCGGCGTAACTGCATCGCAAGAATCGCTGCAGTTTGAATGTCACTCAATTTAAATTGCTTTTTAAGATTAGTCTGAGCTTCTTCCTGCGTTCGACTGGCACGGATAATCCTAATAACTTCGTCTATATGATCAAGCGCAATTTTATAGCCTTCAAGAATATGTGCACGTTCTTTCGCTTTTTTGAGCTCATATTCTGTTCGTCGGCGAACAACCTTTTGCCGATGCTTAATGAATTCGTCAAGCATCTCTTGCAAACCAAGTACTTTAGGTTGAATTCCATCAACCAGGGCTAGCATGTTGAAGTTAAAACTACTCTGAAGTGCAGTTAATTTGTACAGCTGATTAAGCAACTTCTTTGGATACGCATCTTTCTTAAGCTCAATTACAACACGCACCTTACCGCGAGCAGTCTCGTCACGAAGGTCACTAATACCGTTAATTTTCTTATCTTTTACAAGTTCGGCGATTTTCTCAATAAGTGTTGCTTTGTTCACACCATAAGGTACTTCAGTCACAACAATCTGATGGCGGCCTTTCTTATTCTCTTCAATATCGGCTACTGCCCGCACCATCACGCTACCACGCCCGGTTAGATACGCCTGCTTCATTGGGTCACCGCCATAGATGGTTGCACCTGTAGGGAAATCAGGGCCTTTGACGTGCGTCAATAAATCATCTACCGTTGCGTCCTCATTATCTATGAGTTCAATCGTAGCATCTACTAGTTCACCGAGATTGTGAGGAGGAATGTTTGTTGCCATTCCTACAGCAATACCAATTTGACCGTTCAAGAGCAGATTCGGAAGTTTTGCTGGCAGAACTACCGGCTCTTGCTCCGAACCATCAAAGTTATCACGAAAATCAATCGTATTCTTGTCAATGTCTGCTAGCATCTCATCTGCTGGCTTAGCCATGCGAGCCTCTGTATAACGCATAGCCGCCGCCTCGTCACCATCCATTGAACCAAAGTTACCCTGCCCTTGTATAAGTGGGTACCTGAGTGACCACGGCTGAGCCAAGCGCACCATGGAGTCATAGATAGCCGAGTCACCATGGGGGTGATACTTACCCATTACATCACCAACGATACGCGCAGATTTTACAAACTTACTTGTAGAACGGTTGCCATTTTGGCCCATCGAAAACAGAATACGACGGTGGACTGGTTTTAAGCCGTCACGTACATCAGGTAGAGCACGGTCAATAATCACGCTCATTGAGTATCTAAAAAAGTTATCCTTCATTACGTTCTCAAGCGTTCGATGCTCAAGACCCGGTGTCGAAGTATCGCTATTAGGTGTCTCTACGTCTTCAATTGGTGTTGTATTTAATTCATCGTTGTCCATATTATACGTCCAGTTCCTCTAGGTCTGCCTCTTTCGCTCTAGCTTGAATAAAGCTGCGGCGCATACTTACTTCTTCACCCATTAATTTAGAGAAGACGGCATCCGCTTCTTCCGCATCTTCTACTCGCACCTGAATTAACACGCGATGTTCAGGATTCATCGTAGTCTGCCAAAGTTGTTCGGCGTCCATCTCACCCAATCCCTTGAAGCGAGAAATCGTTACGCCCGCTTGTTTATTGCGGTCATCACTTTCGTCTACAGCCACTCCTCGGGCTTTCTTCTCAGCGATAAGCGTATCAATCTCACTATCGAGCTTAGACTCGTCGTACACATATTGCTTCTTTTGGCCTTTATTAATGCTGTAAAGCGGTGGCTTAGCCAGATAAATATATCCACCCTCAACGACTTCTCTCATATAGCGGAAGAAGAACGTAAGCAAGAGAGTAGCGATGTGACTACCATCAACATCGGCGTCGGTCATAATGATAATCTTGTGATATCTGAGTCCGTTAATATCGAAGGATTCGCCGATTCCTACACCGAAAGCCTGAATCATAGCGACGATCTCTTTATTGGCAAACATTTTGTCCAAACGAGCACGCTCGGTGTTGAGCACCTTACCGCGAAGTGGCAAAATTGCTTGAGTCTTACTATCTCGCCCCTCTTTCGCTGAACCTGCAGCCGAGTTACCCTCTACAATGTAGATTTCACTATCGTCTGGACTCTTAGACGAGCAGTCCCATAACTTTCCGGGCAGCCCCATACCATCCAATGCACCCTTACGGAGTACGTTGTCACGAGCAGCACGAGCTGCTTTACGAGCACGAGCCGCTAGAACAGACTTATTTACGATCCTCTTTGCAATATCAGGATTTTCATCGAGATAATATGCGAAATATTCATTCATTACCTGCTCGACGTAACGACGGACTTCAGGATTACCAAGCTTATTCTTTGTCTGGCCTTCGAATTGTGGATCAGGTAACTTAACAAGAATAATGGCCGTTAAACCTTCGCGAATATCATCACCCGTAAGATTCTCTTCTTTTTCTTTTAGCAAGCTTGCCTTACGAGCATAGTCATTAATAGTACGCGTAAGCGCTGAGCGAAATCCAATAAGGTGAGTACCGCCGTCCGGCGTGAGTACGTTATTAGCAAAAGGCTTTACGGTTTCAAGATAACTATCGTTATATTGAATGGCAACTTCTACCATTGAATCTTCAACTTGCTTTTCTACATAGAATGGCGCGTCCGCGAGCACCTCTTTGCCAATGTTCAGGTGCTTTACGTAGCTTTGAATACCACCTTCAAAATAAAACGACTGGCGTTCGCCGGTACGCTTATCAACAACGGCGGTAAATACTCCTTTGGTAAGGTAAGCCTGGTGGCGTAAATAGTTAACGACCCATTTGTAATCAAACTCTATCGTCTCTTTAAAGATAGTCGGATCAGGATAGAATGTAACGCTCGTACCCGTGGGACGATCGGTAGCGCCCATTTTTTTGATAGGCATGATAGTGGCGCCACGTTCGAATTCAATACGATAGAGCTGACCTTTTTGCACAACTTCGGCAATTAGCTTGGTAGACAGAGCGTTTACAACACTCGAACCAACACCATGCAAACCAGACGATACTTTATAGCCACCGCCACCAAACTTACCTCCAGCATGCAAAACGGTCAAAACCGTCTCCAGTGTGGATAGCCCGGTTTTCGGATGCTTGTCAACCGGAATGCCGCGGCCATCATCAGTAATTGTGATACCACCATCCTCTAAGATAGTAACGTCCACGCGTGTAGCGTAGCCAGCAATCGCTTCATCGATTGAGTTATCGGCAATTTCCTTAATTAAATGATGAACTCCATCATAACCAGTACTTCCGATATACATTCCCGGGCGCTTGCGTACCGGCTCAAGACCCTCTAAAACTTGAATCTGTGACCCGTCATACGTGTCACCTGTTTGTTTAGCCACTACTATATTCCCCTCATTCACTATTCGGCTTAATTATCTGCAGTATGCCTTTACACTGCTCGTATTATATCGAACTATGTTTGTTCACTCAACCCCTGAAAAATAACCCCTGAAATTGCTTGCACTGAACACAATGTTTATGCTAATCTAGCTACAAAGGATTACTAACAGTAGTAAATAAACACTAAAAAATATGTTTCGCCGCATTGTATCAAACCTCAGCTTCAGTCCAGCCCTGGTTGGACAGCTTGGATTTTACGCTAAACGACTTCGCAAAGAAGAAGCTACTCGCCGGCTAGGCCTCATTTTTACGGCCCTTGCTCTTGCAGTGCAAGCGTTAACCGTATTTAATCCAACAGAAGCAACAAATGCCGCAAGTGCTGCCGACTTTATTGCCGGTGGTGTTAGTAGCAAGCAAGAATTCGTGGCTCACTATGACAATAATACAAACCGAATCGCTGGTTTACTCACGTCAATCGGCATAACACGAGCAGAAGTCACCAATATGAAGCCAGCAACAATTACAGCTGGCGAAGTTCCAGGTAAATACAACTGGTCTCGAACGAGCCTATATAGTGCAGCTGATGGGCAACGTTCATATACATTCAATAATGGAGCTGGTGATGTCACCTTCTTCTACCGCCCGCTCTCACTTACGGCGGCAAACCCCCCTTATAAAGTACTCACTGGTCACTCCGAACAGTTTGGCTGGTTCGCTATTATGATGGATTGCGGCAACCTCGTAACTTCAAAGCCACCGCGCGAACTTAATCCCGAAGCTGCTTGTCAATTACTTACCATCGACCAAATAGCTCCAACCAGGTTCCGCTTCACAGGAAAGGCTCGAGTCAAGGATGGTGCCGAGATCAAGGGCTACCAATACGAGATCCGACATGCCGGTAACGTAGTGGATACAAAGAACTTCGACAGTAAGCAAACACAGCATGATTTTGTGTACGAGAGATCACAGCCTGGCAATTACAATGTACGGCTGACCGTAAGAACGTCTGAGGGTCCACAATCAAGCCCAAACTGTCTTACCCCATTCATCGTTGACGAAAAGCCAGCAGCGGCATGTGTAGCAGTACAGCCCACGTTTATTGGCAAAGCTGTTTCGCTCACCGGACAAGCTTCTACTGCCAATGGAGCAACTATTAACAAGTACAACTTCATTGTTAGAAAAATCACTAACGGTGCAAGCGGAGAAATCGTTAAAGAAATAGTTATAAAGTCTTCGAAGAAACAAGTTACAACTGATAGTTTTGTTCTGACTCCAGGAGATTATACACTGGCACTTGTAGTTGATACATCTTTAGGCACTCGCACTGGAGCAGACTGTAATAAAGTCTTAAAAGTTCCTCCTGTTGAGGTCTGTCCGTACAACCCAAGCTTGGCACCAAGTCACCCAGACTGCCAACCTTGCCCTGGCAACCCAAACATATGGGTAAAGGATGAAGCCTGTGAAGCTAACATTATCATGACGAAGAGTAGCATCAATATGACTAATGGAAATGTTGATGCAAGTACCGTGACGGCTCGCTCAAACGACAAGATTAGCTTTACGATTGTCAGTCAGAATAAAGGACTAGCGAGCGAATCTGTTACAATGTCAGAAAATCTGAGTGATGTGCTTGAATACTCTACACTGATTGATAAAGGCGGCGGAATATTCGATGAGAATACAAAAACCCTCAGTTGGCCCGCCTTTACGCTAACGCCAGGCCAAAAACAATCACGCACAATAGCCGTTCAAATGCTTAGTAAAATACCCTCAACAAACACCGGCACCAGTAACTCCGATAGCTACGACTGTAAGATGATTAATACGTTCGGTAACTCCGTGTCAGTTAATGTCGAATGTGCTCCTGAAAAAGTTATTGTTGAGCAAGTTGTTAGCGAACTTCCCACAACAGGACCACGCGAGAATATGATATTCGCTGGCATCCTACTTGCGGTTGTCGTGTACTTTTACGCCAGGTCACGCCAGCTCGGTACCGAGGTCCGCCTCATCCGACGCAACCTGAATACTGGAACAATTTAAATATATCAAGGTGGGACAATGTCAGAACGATTACAAAATACTCCGGAGCAAAATCATAAAGATCATGAAGCTTTAGAGAAAGTGGGTCATGAACGATCGGCCGAACTTGCTCATGAACTAGAGAAATCAGCCGAACGTGGAGTTGAGGATGACAAAGAGAAAGCCAAGCAAGAAGCCTTAGAGGCTGCCGCCAAAGCAGAGAAAGTAGTTGAACAAGAGCAGGCTCCAGCAGAGAAACACCGCGACACCCCAGCCCAACGTAGGGCTAAACAAAAAGCAAACTTCAACCATACTATGAAGGAAGCCCAAGCTCACATGTCACCTACTGCCCGAAGCTTTAGTAAGGTGATTCACGCCAAAAGCGTAGAGAAGACTTCAGAGGCCATAGGATCTACAGTCGCACGTCCAAATGCCATCCTTGCTGGTGCAGTCACAGCCTTTGCGCTCTCTTTACTACTCTATTTAGTAGCTAATCATAATGGTTACCCACTAAGTGGTTCCGAAACAATTGCCACATTCATCGTTGGCTGGGCAATCGGCCTATTGTTTGATTACATTCGAATTATGGTTACTGGCAAAAAAACGTAACCACTTCTACTTATTAGTCCCGTAACTTTACGGCTACTTCATCCTGTGCGCTTTGTCCGTCGCTACCCCTAAGCTGTAGCTTGTTCTCAGATACCTCCTGCCGAGGTGTCTGACTACTGTCGACCTGCGCTTGTGGCGACATATTAGGAACGACCGAACCTTGCTGTACTGATGGTCCCGCTGAAAGCGGCCCAAAAGGTGATGGAGCCACAGGCGGCACATTTGCTTGCACCACTGGTTGAGCTGGAATGCTCGTACTAATTGGTTGTGAGCCACTATTCGTGCCTACGGGTCCTGTCGCCTGCGGAGGTTGAGACTTGCTAGCCGCTAGCTGCTGACGCTTTGCCAGCCACTCGTCCAAGAAGGATGAGCCTGATTTAGTAGCGGTTGCAGCCGGAGCCCCCGACGGGTTTGTCTGACGTTTCTTCATTGCATCTAGCCGTGCCTGCTTATCCCTTTCGGCAGAGCCAAGCCGATCAAATATCTCCTTCTCGACAATAGCTCGTGGCCTACCGTGTTTGGCGGCAGACAGCCGCTTCAGTGCATCATTGAGCTGCGGGTTCGCCTGCCCCATAGGTGGTACAAAACTCATGCTGAATGGTGCCGATGGCATATTATTGATCATCACGCTGGTAACACTTTGATAGTTTGGCATTTTGATTAAGTCTTCGGCGTCAAAGGTGGGCTGGAACCGTTTTACAAGTAGTTCAGCATCGGTCACACCAATTCGTCCGGCAATAACCGTACCCACGTTACCGATAATCGCCTCACGTATCTTGTCGGTCAGCTGCGTCATGAACTGATTACCTAGTATAAGATTCAAGCGGTACTTCCTAGCCTCACTAAGGATTGACTCAAAACTTTCGGTTGCAAAGTTCTGGAACTCATCCACATACAGGCTGAAGTCAACTCGCTGATCCTCGGGTGTATCCGCCCGCCCCATGGCAGCTGCCTGGAACTTCATCACAAAAATAATACCTAGTAACTTAGAGTTGAGTTCACCCATACGGCCCTTAGAGAGGTTTACGAGCAAAATCTTCTTGCCATCCATGATGTCGCGCAGGTTAAATCCAGATTTTGTTTGGCCTATGATATTACGCATGGAGTCATTACTAATGAAAGGACCAAACTTACTGACCACCCAGCTAATTACCTCGCCAGCTTCGTTCGATCGCTGAGAGGCCGGGAACTCCTTAGTCCAAAAATCAAGCACCGTTTGATCTTTAACATACTTCAGCTTACTCTTCATGAAGTCTTGGTCAATCAATACTTTAGGGATATCGATAAAGGTACCCCCTGCAGGATCAGCCATCAAAAGAAGAGCAGCATTACGGAAAATATGCTCTAAACGTGGCCCTACGATACCCGTATGTCCAGGATCGTATAGTCCATACAGCATATTTATGGCTTCTTGCACCAAGAAATCCTTTTGGTCCTCGTGGTCAAATTCAAACATATTTAACCCAATAGGGTTGGTCATGTCGCCCGGATTAAAGTAAATAACGTCCTCAACGCGCTCTTTTGGAACTTTACCAAGCAGCGCCTCTACGGAATCACCGTGGGGGTCGACAAACGCAAAGCCCTTACCGTCCATCATGTCCTGGTATGCCAGGTTCTCAAGCAATACCGATTTACCCGTTCCTGTTTGACCAATGATGTATGTATGTCTGCGACGATCGTTCGTACTCAAGCGAATCGGCTTCTTAATACCCCGAAACTCATTGTAGCCAAGTAGAAATCCCTCTTCCATAATCTGAGTTGGTCCATCAACCTGCTTGCTCATTTGTCGCTGGACCTGACTAGTTGGAATATTTTTCTGATCCGGTAAATGAAATATTGTCGCAAGTTCAACAGAATTCAATATGTTGCTCGTTATAGCCTGAGGGAAAAAGCGGAAGATGTAAGCTGTTGTTAATTCTTCAATATTACGCGTCATAGTAAACTTAAAGCCGTTGTACGTTGCCGAGTCAAATAAAGAAAAAGCTGAAATAACGTTCTTTAATAGAGACTGGGACCGAGCAGATGTGTTCGAACTTACAACGACTCGTATCAAGGTTTCATATCCGGGATACCTAGTTTTTTCCTCGATTGTTTCAATTTCGGCGCGCTCGAGATTACTCAGTTGCTTGTCTTCTGGTTTCTCGGAACTATCTGAACTTTCAGGCGGCTTCCACAATGCCCCCATGATGTCCTTTGGTGAACCAAGTGCTGCCAAACCTTTTTTATTACCTTTATCTTTCGAAATCGACGTCGCCTTGTTGATTGAACGTTTTGTCCATCCTTCACGAGCTGGTCGAACAAGTACCTGTATGCCGATGCCGTCTTCTCGTCCTGCACTACTAAGTGCCGTCAAGAGTGCGCGGCTAGCATCACGCTTTGATTCTTGGTAGGTTGCGATTGGATATATATATTCTTTCTTTAGCGTAAACTCGCCACCAATGGTGCCGCTCATCTTTCCAACTTCACTAAAAATGGTATGCTCCTCTATTTCCTCAAGTCGAGCTGACGGATAAGCTGCCGATACTGCTTGTCGAATCACATCAACCAACACAACTGGCACAACCGTGTAATAACGCACCAACCCGTCCCTCGCAACAATCTCAAACGATACATGTCGCTGACCATAAATTTTACTTTTAAAACCCTTTAAAGCCGTCGATGCAATAATGTTATACATTACCTGGGCCTGGCTGAGCAGCTCCTCGGTTACGTCACGTTCGTCCCGCCCACCAGTCTCTAAGTCATCACTTGATGGCGGCAGATGAATTATCATCGGTACCATTTTCAGACCACGCTCATAATTCTTCGCTTCTCGCAGTGTTTTTTGATACTGAAAAAATACTATCGCACCAGCAATCAGCAAGATGAATGCTATTACAAAAATGCCGATAAATATCCCTATCACTACGTTATACGCCCCCTATCCTATCTCACCCCCTACTCAGAGGATGCTCCAAGCTCTTTTCCGTATCGTTTTTTCAAGTAGTCCGCTTGTAAACGTCCCACTTCTTTTTCGCGCCGAGCCGGATCATCTCTTGTAGAGCTAATAATCTGCTTTGCTTTATCTACCCACTCTTTTTCAATAAGGTCATCATCAGCTGCAACCGCGGGCGAATCATTCAATAACGGTGCCTGGGCATCGTCAGTCTGCGGGCTGATGACGGGAGTTGGTAGTGATATCGGTACCGCCTGGGCGGCCATGCTTGCTTGAGCTTGCATAGCTTGCTCTGGAGCGCGTTCAGGTGTCGCCTGTGTACCCTGTTCATATCCCACTTCGTTGCCACCACTAGGTCTCTCTGGCGTGTTCGGGTCTGGGATTAATTCAGGCGCAGATTGAGAAAATTCCGGTGACGAATGCTTGGGTTCCATACCTGTAAGTATAGCATAAGGAGCACGCAGAACAGGTGTTTATTCAGCGAGATGAGCGGCGAGAAACATAGAGCAGCCCCACTACTATAAACACAACGATTAATGTGCTTTCATATACTCCAAGCGATCCGATTGACTGTAATGCCAACGCCATGACTGGACCGAGCGCCAAAACCGTTGAGAGATAGTATGCTCTGGCTAAACTCAACCTCTGCGGTGGGCGCTTACTCGTAAATCGTCGCGCTATTATCTGAAAAATACGTGAGCCAAACCATAATAACTCCGTGACTACGCCTAGGTTGATAACGTATACCAAAAAAAATACAGCCAGAAGTCCTAGTGGACCGGCTGTCGATGGGTTGGTTGTTTGGAGCAAAAATAGCAATAAAACGGCTGATACAGCCGTACTAATAACAATTGTCTTTCCTACCATACTTCCCTCACTATAGCATCTCTCTTGCTGTTCTATAAAAAGACTTGAGAGCCTGAGTGAATGGCCGTGTGTCTAAGCAAAACACAGTCCGCTTCAAAAATATAAATATTAAGCGCGTGTGCTATAGACAACCAATCACTCAAGGCAACTGACCGCTCCGGCAAAAACCAGAGCATCCGATCATGACAGAGGTTCCACGCACACGCTGAGTGTTGTCGCCACCACCGGTTTGGACCCTATAGAAGTGGTAAGGATTAACTCAGCGCGTCGGTACTAATCTATCTGCACTCAACGAAATGTATACATACATTCGGAGCATCGATAACGTCATTCAAGCAAAATATGCCAGATGAGACAAAAGGTACGTGGGTTACAGAGTAACTCAAAAAGTCTCAACATAGCGCCAAATGGCGTTATCGACTGTCCGTTCGATTTACCCACAAGGAGCACATCAATCGTCGAGGTCGGCAAGTTTTTAAGGTAAGGTTTGTTTGTTACTGTGGCTTTTTTTGTTTTTTCTAAAAGCGTGTTTTCACTGTAGCACGTTGAGTGAAGTATTTCAATAGTTTTTATGCTTAAAGTAGTTGTATTTAAATCATCAATCGATATAATTAATCTGTTATATATTTTTCGTTGTTTTTTATTTTACACAACAATGGTTATTGTATTTGCTGCATATATTACACTTTGCTAAACTTTTACTTATGAAATACTCTGCAATTTGCTTCGACCTTGATGGCGTAATAATCAACAGCGAGCCGCTTCATGAAGCGGCGTTTCGGAGCGTCCTCCTAGAATATGATTTATTACTATCAGCTAATGATTACAAGAATTACTTTGCTGGCAAAACTGATGAACACGGTTTTGAAGATTACTTATCATCAAAACAAGCAAACATACCATTACCTGATCTACTCACCCGTAAACAGCTTGCCTACGCTTCTCTTGCACCCAGTAAACTCACTTATTATAAGGGTTTGCCCTCCCTCGTTAGAGCATTATCCAAAATAGCTCCTCTTGCCCTGGTTACTGGATCGAGCGCAGAAGAAACAAAAATAGCCTTAAGCACACATAGTCTCGTGCAGTATTTCTCTGCCGTCGTCACTGCTGGCGACATTAAACATAGTAAACCCAGTCCCGAAGGATACCTTCTGGCTGCCAGCAAACTTGCAGGCTTTATAGAGCCTACAGCCTGCATAGCCATCGAAGATTCACCGAGCGGCGTTCAGGCCGCTAAGCAAGCTGGCATGTACTGCGTTGCAATCACTAACACTCACACACATGATACGCTCAGCATGGCGGACGCAATAGTCAGTCGACTTAATTTACATACATTCCAGCAACTCATAGACCCATAAGCGACTTGTATATGCTAATGATGTTTTATTATTCTGCTAAACACCATATGTAGTGTATAAAAATTGCCGTCAAAATTACGTGATGAATATTCAAAAAAGTTATTGACACAAGCGTTTTATCGTCATATTATAGGGGTAGCTTCTGAGCAAAAAAAGTGTACAGAAGCAAAAAAGAACAAAAACAAAAATTCGAACAAAAAACTCCACAAAAAACGACCGTTCCTCGCAGGCGGTCGTTTTTATTTCACGCATCATGGCGCTAAATACCAACAAAAATACCCGACGAATATAACGTCGGGAATTTTTGTTGGTGGAGCTGGCGGGTACTGCCCCCGCGTCCAAATGGTAACGTACTACTCGTCTACAAACATAGTCTATTCCGGGTTTTATTACGCACTACGAATCTTAGGAATAAACAAACATGATCTTTTGCGCGCGCAGTGAGATGTCCATAGTAGCAGCTGCTTCCCTGCCAATATGTAAGTGACATAAATATGACACCACCGAATCGCCTCATGTCACCTAGGCGAGGTGATGGCCTAAGCTAGTTAGGCTGTCGCTGTAGCGAACTGCATAGGAGTAATGAAACTCTTAATAGCTGCTACGGCTTTTGCAATTGGTTTTGCAATTAAAATACAGTTTACGTCTGTGATCGGTTTGCAAAGTAGTCTGTTAATGTCCATCTGTCGAAAGCTATATCAGCCCCTAACCTCTGTTTATTGTAGCATTATTTACAGTACCATTCAACTATGATACCGTTAGCGTAATGAGTAACACAGGTAAAGTCGCTCATGTGGTAACAGCCGCTCCTGTTGGGTACGACGGGGTGCTGGTTGATGTGGAGTGCGACATGAAATCTGGGCTACCGAGTCTTCAAATAGTTGGTATGGGTTCAAAAGCAATTGATGAGGCCAAAGAACGTGTTCGTAGTGCTATTGCTAACTCTCAACTCGACTTCCCTCCTAAAAAATTCGTGATTAACCTTGCACCAGCTGAACTACCCAAAGATGGTAGCCACTACGACCTTGCCATCGCCATAGCAATACTCGTTGCAAGCGGTCAACTCCAACAGTATGAAGTAAAAAATAAGCTATTCGCCGGGGAACTAGGCCTTGACGGTCATCTGCGACCGATTGGTGGCGCTATTTCAATTGCCGAAGTAGCTAGAGACAACCGCTGCGATACACTCTTTATAGCTGCAGGAAGCGCTACCCAAGCAACACTCGTTGGAGGTATTAGTATTATCCCCGTCGAAACACTAAAAGACCTCTTCCTGCATCTTAAGCAGGAACAAACTATAGCAAGTATTGTGTCAGAGACAACGGTACAATCTATAGAAACGAAGGAATCTGGCACGGTGCTGGATGACGTACTTGGGCAAGACCAAGCAAAACGCGCCCTGGTTATTGCCGCCGCTGGACACCATAATATTTTACTCTCGGGCTCGCCGGGTGCCGGCAAAACTATGCTTGCGCGTACATTACCGAGCTTACTACCGAAACTCACACCAAACGAACAAATTGCCGTCACGAAACTTCATAGCCTCAGAGGGACAACTCTTGATCAGGCCATCACAGAGCGCCCTTTTAGATCACCTCACCATACATCAAGCCGTATCTCGTTAATCGGCGGCGGTAATCCACCAAAGCCTGGCGACATCAGCCTCGCCCATCATGGCGTGCTGTTTTTAGATGAAATACCCGAATACCCAAGATCAACCCTGGAATCGCTTAGACAACCCTTGGAGGATCGCTCGGTATCTATTTCGCGAGCAAATGGCCACGCGCTCTACCCAGCGGACTTCATGCTTGTGGCTACGATGAACCCTTGCCCATGCGGGTTCTATGGTGATTCAAAACGAGAATGCATTTGTAGCTCTTTGCAAATCGCAAAATACCAGCAGCGCCTAAGCGGACCATTACTGGATAGAATCGATCTTGTTATACAGGTAGGAAGAGTAAACAATGATGAGTTGCTAGGTCGTAGCGTTTCACACAACACAGAACAACATAGCCAAGCAAAATTGCTTATAGAGCAAGCCATACATGCTCAAATTAACAGACATGAGCGTGGTATTAATGACAGCATATACAATAGTTCTCTTTCTTCTAAGGCCATTGCAAAACATCTAAAACTTAGCGACCAGGTCAAGCAGCTCCTTGCCCAGGCAACCGATCGACTCAATTTATCAACTCGCAGCTATTTTAAAATAATTCGTGTTGCTCGGACGATTGCCGACCTTGATGGTAGCTCGGAAGTATCGCCAGCTCACATAGCGGAGGCCCTGCAATATCGCGTAACCACCACTTAGTTGACAGCCTACTAGTTGACCCCTTGAACTATTGAGGTAATTTATGGTATGATGGTGAACGAGTTAAACGCTCAGAAAATAAGCGACCAAACCGAAGGAGATTTCAACATAGCAACACAGCAAATTCGAATCAATGAAGCAATTCGCGCCTCAGAGCTGCGCGTTATCGGGTCAAGCGGGGAACAACTTGGTGTCCTCCCCCGAAACGAAGCACTGCGGCTAGCAGAAGAAGCGGGAGTCGATCTAGTTGAAATCTCACCAAACGCTAATCCGCCTGTTGCTAAAATCATCGACTGGGGTAAATACCAGTACCAGAAGATGAAGGAACAACAGAAAAGTCGTGCTAAAAGCAAGCAAGCCGAGCTGAAGCAAATGCGATTTGGATTAAAGATTGGGTCGGGTGACCTGGAAATAAAGTTGCGGAAAATCCGCGCATTCTTGGCAGAAGGTCACAAGGTACGTATCCAAATCTTCTATCGTGGACGCGAGATGGCCCACAAAGAACTCGGATACGACATGATCAACAAAATCATTACCCTATTAGAAGATGATGCCGTTGTAGAACAAAAACCTATGATGGCTGGCCGCAATCTGAGTATTACAATAAGGAGTAAATAACGTGCCAAAACTCAAGACCCACAAAGGTACTGCCAAGCGAGTGAAACTCACCGCTAGTGGCAAAATTACCCGACTGCGAGCTTCGGGTGGCCACCTATTGGCCAAGAAGTCTAAAAGCCGCAAGCGAGCCATCAATACAACCGGTATCGTTACCGGCAAGATGGCTAAAAATGTTAAACGATCATTAGGAGTCTAATACTATGCGAGTAAAACGAGGCGTCCCAGCACGCGCTAAGCACAAAAAGATTCTCAAAGCAGCTAAAGGTATGCAACACAATCGCACCCGGAGCTTCCGCCTAGCAAAGCAAGGTGTGATTCGTGCATTACAATATGCCTATCGTGACCGCCGTAACCGCAAACGCGACCTGCGTGCACTATGGATTACGCGTATCAACGCAGCTGCCCGTCTAAATGGCACTACGTATGGTCAGCTAATCAGCGGTCTTAAGAAAGCAAACGTCGAGCTAGACCGTAAAGTACTAGCCGAAATCGCAGTCAAAGACGCCAAAGCGTTCACGACAATCGTAAAAAGTATCTAATACGCGAAACTACCGTCCCTAAAGAGACAACTAAAAATCCTTGGAGTAAAATCCAAGGATTTTTTAGGTAGCAGCCCGGCGGTAAGCCGGGTTCTGTCGTGGATGGTCATCTATCTAGCATATTCGTTGCCGAACACATCAAGCGGTTATCGGACCTTGGGCGGACTACCCTTTAGTAAGATCCTCCTTGCAGTAGGCGGGGTTTACCTCCTCGCGCCGTCACCGACGCCAGCTGTGAGCTCTTACCTTGAGAGTTAACGCCGCGAGCGGCTAGAACTCTCACCTCTTACGAGGCACTCGTTTCACCCTTACCCCAAATAAATGAGGCGGTTTCGTTTCTGTGGCACTTTCCCTAGGCTCTCGCCCGGTCGCCGTTAGCGACCGCCCTGTCCTACACTGCCCGGACTTTCCTCTCGTAACTTAACGTTACCAGCGACCATCTACCGAGCTGCCGCCCCTTATTATACCCTACTCTTCACCTGTTCCGCCTCGTGAGCATTCAAAATTTTATTAACCATACCATCAGCAAGCTGATTGAATTCTCTGCGCACATGCTGGAACGTGACCTTATCAAACTGATTAATCAAATCTTTAATCCGCTCATGTATTGGCCATAAGTCGCGATTCTTTATGGTGTACATACCATTCAATTGGTTGACAACCAGCAGGCTGTCAACCCTAAAGTCAACCGTGCGCGCACCCATAGACAATGCCTTCTCTAAGCCAAGTCGTACGCCATGATACTCGGCTTGGTTGTTGGTGGTAATGCCCAGATATACGCCACCTTGATGCAATACTTCTTGCTTAGGGCTCATAATCACGAAGCCACTCGCGCTTGGCCCGGGATTACCCCGTGATCCGCCGTCAGAGTATACTATGACACTTGACGCGTCATACGATACTATTTCATCAACTCCACTCTCAACAATCATCCCCTTGTCTGTTTTAGTAACTTGCTGTTGCGATATACCCAGTAAAAGTTTTGCCGATTCGGTCAATCCGTCCTGGTTAATACTTGCTAAGTTTTTCCAAGTATACTCACTGTAATTTGAGCTCAAGACGATTTTATTTGATGAGTTACGCAAACTTACTAAATACAAAATGAAGGTATATTGGATGTCACGATCATCATGGTCGATATAGGTTACGACATCGTATAGCTGGGAAGCTTGGATTGTAAGCGCCGTATCTTCGGCCAAGTATCTTGCCAGGGCGTCTTCCGGCTGCTCACCATATCCTAACTTACCACCAGGAAGCTCAAACTTCCCCATAATGGACTCTCGACCAGACGCTCGCTTCAAAAGAAGCGTCTTGTCTTTATCCCGTATGATCGCCCGAACAGATATTAGCTGCTTCATTACACTAAGTATAGCGTATATGCTTCATGGTCGGGGTTACTGGACTTGAACCAGCGACCTCACCACCCCCAGCGGTGCGCGCTACCAACTGCGCCAAACCCCGAAACAAATTTCTACTGCCCAGAGAGCGCGGCGCTTGATATATCCCCGCGTAAGTGCAAGGTGGGACGACCTCATAGCATAACCTCAGTCACGCAGAATGTTGGTATCCCTATCAAATGACGTTAGGAAATCATATACGCCGCGCTCCCAAAGCATTAGCCAGTTTGGGTCGCTCTTACTCTATTATACACCGTATTCGAAAGCAGCTCCAAATGTAAAAAGACCTACAGCCATCCAGCCAAAAGTGTAAAAACACGTACGATTGCTTGCGTCGAAGTGGCAATAAGATGACCAATCAGGGGGCTCGCTACAAGAACAATCAAAAATATAAACATGAGACCAAACCGCTCAATAGCCTCCATGCCACGACGCGCAAAATCAGGTGCTAAAGCATACAGCACTCGGGAACCGTCCAAGGGAGGAAGCGGAATCATATTAAATACAAAGAATCCAAGATTCACCCATATACCAATAGTCAAGAAGTCGCCCGCTGGTGATCCCGGTGTCGGTTCAAACAATTGAAAACTAATAAAGAATAGAAACGCGATTAGTAAATTAGTGAGCGGGCCTGCGAACGCGACTAACGCCGCACCCCATTCGTCATATTTTAAGCGAGCTGGGTTAAAAGGGACCGGTTTGGCGCCGCCAAAAATAGGTGCGCCAATTATAGCCAAAATAACCGGTAAAAGAATCGTTAGGAACGGATCAATGTGCTTGACCGGATTAAGTGTCAAGCGTCCCTCTTTTTCCGCCGTATCATCACCTAGCCAAAACGCTGTGAAACCATGCATTGCTTCATGAAGTGTCATTGAAAATAAAATTACGATGACTACAGCGATAATGTACAAAAAATCAATTTCCATTCCTTCCATTATAACGCACCTTCACCTCTTGACGACAGCTAAAAAAACAGGTACAATGGTACGAGTTTTGATTAATAAATGTTAAGGAGTGAGAGAAATGGCAGCCCGCTGCGAACTTACCGGTAAAGGCAAGCAATTCGGCCACAATGTGAGCTTCTCTTTGCGCCGCACCAAGCGTGTCTTCAAGCCAAACCTACAAAAGAAGACTTTCATGGTTGATGGCCAAAAAGTAACAATGACTCTTTCGACTCAAGCAATTCGCACCCTTAAGAAAAAAGGTCTATTGCAACCCGTCGGCAGTTCAGTTGCTAAATAAGCAAACATTTTCTGCAAATAAATAACCACCTTGATCGGTGGTTATTTATTTGCTCCTATGCTCGCACCTCTATGTACGGGCCAACTTGTATACCGTCAGTACCTGTGGCAGGCTTGCTGCTGATTTAATTTTTAGTTTATCAAGTTCTTCAACCACACCACCTAGCTCTGTACGAAACACGTCAAAAGTATCTTGCGGCACTTCGTAAGTCAGTCCTTTATCTGCAAAATGCACCGGAATAACACCCTTAGCCTCTATCTTACGAACCAGTTGAGCCGCGGCTGTAGCATCCAGCGTATAGCCACCTCCACCAATAGGCAGGATTACAAAGTCAACTACACCAATCTTCTCTAGTTGCTCTTCACTAAGTTTTGGATCAATATTACCCAGCAGGACCATTCGAGCTTCGCCTACTTCAATTCGGTAAATGGTAGAACCAAAGCCATCGCTATCAATATGACGCTGCGCTGGAATTCCGCGGATTGAAAAATCACCTACCTCGTATTCGCCCGGACCTTCAAGTTGCAATGATGCACTTGTAGACTCAGTAGCAAAGCGTGGCTCTGTGACCAATGCAATCATGTCCTTCGGTTCAATATCTTTTAGCCCAACTAGCGAAAGTTTCGGGTCGGTGATAAGTTTTGATTTTTTAGTAGCGACCACAATTGTGCCCGCACCCTTGTATTCGATTTCGAACATACGTCTCCTATTTCTGCTTGTCTAGAATTTGCTCAGTATCGCGAAGCACAACGTGCTTGCTGCTCGTAAGCTCTGTAATAAATTTATCACGAATCGACAAACGGTAATAGAATTCATCATAAGTAAGCACGCTGTAATTGAGTTCTCTGCCCTCTTTTTTTTCTAATGCCTTAATAAATGTTTTTACCTTTGTCGGTGCTGGATTACCCACTAGCAAAAGGTCAACCTTACTCGCGCTGCTCGCTACGAATACGCCAGCCATAATCGCCAGCTTAATTCCGCCCACTTCATCGAGCTTTCCTTGCCAGTCCAATGTTGATTGCTTTGGTTGCGTCACCGTCATGTCACCATCATTGGCTTCACCAAAAATCGCTCGCAAAGGAACGTAGTGTTCATACCTTTGATCAACTTCATAATACAGTTTATTGTCAGCAGTGTCGCTTTTTATTATGCCAATGTTCATCATATTCGCTAACTCACGACGAACCGAATTTATTTGTTCGTCAATCAAACGTGTAATTTCGCGAACATAAAATGATTTACCTGGATTATTCAAAAACAGGTGAAGCAGTTTTATACGCGTCTTTGACCCAAACAATGCATCTATCATAATATCTACCCGAATAAATTTTCTATTGCTAGTGTACCACAGAAGTTACTCAGACGCGAGCAAGGATTTTATATAGCTACTAGCCTCTGTTAATGTAGTCCACATAATGTCAGGGTTCCGCCTGAACCATGTCATTTGGCGCTTAGCGAGCTGATAATCAGCTGTTGTAAATAAGTCTTTAGTTTCACTTAGAGATATCTCATCTTCCAGATAGCGACGCAGTAACGGATAGACGTTTCCGGTCATCGCCTCGGAATTCCATCCGTATCTTTTGCCCAATAATGTAGCTTCATTTGCAACTCCACTATCAAATAGTTGTTCGGTACGTTCAGCAATTCTTGTTCGAAGCCTCGGCATACCCGTAGCTAATCCAACAACTTTGTACCCGCCTGGAAGACTAGATTTACTGATGGTACTTATGCTTTTACGTTCAATAACCCGAATGAGATGACGTTTATTTTTTGAATTTTCAGGTAATTGTATGTTGTTAACTATACAATAACTTACTAAGTCCTCTGTCGTCATATTTTCTAGTTCAGTTCGTCGCTCTGGATTACTTGGCCCACCAAACGTATAACTGTACAGCACTGCATCCGCATACAATCCTGTACCTCCCACTAGTAGCGGTAGCTTTCCCCGAGATTGGATATTGGCAATGGCATTTTTTGCATACCGCTGGAAATCAGCAACAGTAAATAATTCACCCGGCTCAACTAAATCCAGGCCCCAGTGGGGCACCAGCATACGCTCTTCGTCCGTTGGTTTAGCCGTACCGATATCCATTCCTTTATAGACAGTTCGTGAGTCCGCACAGATAATTTCCCCGTTCCACTGTCGGGCAATCTCTAATGAGAGCGATGTCTTCCCGCTCGCTGTTGGACCCACAATGGCTATTAAACGAGGTTCGGTCGCCACCTGATATCCTCAAAATTATCAACAATATGGCTTGTGGTAGTCACACCTTCATCCGCCAGCAGCCGCGCCTGCACTTCACGCCCGCCATGAAAACCAGCTGCTAACCCACCAAAGCGGTTTACTAAACGATGCCACGGCAAATCAGGATTGCCGAAGTGTGCAATTCCGCCAACGACACGACTAGCATTCGCCCGTCCGGCTAATCCAGCTAAATCGCCATACGTTGTAACTTGGCCAGCTGGAACCTGCGCCATCAACTCTTCAATGCATTGCCGGAAATTACTATTCGGCTCCACTGATTACCCTAACCTGCTTAAGCGTTTCTTGCCAATTTTTACAGTGAACCATACCAGGAACAAGTTTATCGCGCTTATTCCACGGATAATCACCGAATAGTATAACTTCGCGTACGCCAGCCTTAAGTACGTCTTCACCATGAACAACGTGGTCATCAATGAGAATATCCGCTCCAATTTGAAGACAGACTTCGGCTTTCGAGCGCTGAATAGCCGTCGTCTCATTATCATCCTTGTAATAGTTTGTATGCTCAACTGATTTGAACATACCTGGAAAATAGGTATCTAAGGTATACAGAGTAGCATCCTCTAGGAAGCTCTGGCGGCCTGTTACGACATGGAGCTCATGATTTTGGGCCAATTGCCTGATTGCATCCTCCGCTCCTTTAATAGGCTTCAATGCTTCGTAGTAACCTTTCCGTCTATAGATAGCATGAAACCGCTGTATAGCCTCCTGGCCAGTCTTCACTCCAAATACAGCAGCTATCTCGTTGTGATCAAGATACATATGTTCTAATCCTACTCTGGTACCGTATGTTTGATTAAAATCTTTAGTAACCTGCGGTAGAGTGTCCGTCAGTACATCATCACAGTCAATCGCTATTACAAGACGTTTCATAGACTCCTTAAGTACTCCGCTAGCGTATCGAGTGCCACCTTCTCCTCGCCAGCCTGGGTACGTACACTGACCTCCCGAGCTTCTTTGTCCTTAGGCCCGACAATCAACTGTACTGGGATCTTCATAGCAGTAGCTTCGCGAATTTTTTTACCAAGACTTTCATTTCTGTCGTCTCGATTTATACGTAGCTCATTGTACTTAACAGGGTTCATTAATACCGTATCGGCCAAGACTGACTCGATTTCACCGACATAATCTAGAACCGTGTCATTAATCGTGAGAATGCGCACCTGCTCAGGGGCCGCCCATAGCGGGAACCAGCCACCGGTATGCTCAATGAACACGCTCAAAAATCGTTCAATGCTACCTAACAGGGCGCAATGGATCATCACTGGAGTCTGGGCATTGCCTTCTGTATCGGTATAGACTAACTTAAAGCGGCTTGGCTGAACAAAATCCAACTGAACCGTAGCAACTTGATGTTCGCGGCCAATCGCATCGGTTGCCATAAAATCGATTTTCGGACCGTAAAAGGCAGCCTCGCCAGCTTGCTCGAAAAACTCTAGGCTATTCTTTTCGACGGCAGCTTTCAATTGCGCCTGGGCCGATGACCATAATTCTGGATCACCCAAATATGCATCAGAATCATCACGGTAACTCAATCGGACCCTGAGTTTCATACCCAAAGTATCATATAGTTCACGAGCACTCGCAAGTAATCCATCAATCTCCTGCTCAATTTGGTCAGGTCGTGCAAACACGTGGCTATCATCTTGCGTCAATGAACGTACGCGGTTTAAACCGCCCAGCTCACCTGTCTTTTCATCACGATAATCCGTAGTAGTTTCCAAATAGCGCACCGGCATATCACGGTAGCTGCGCGGTTGCGAGGTATAAATTTGAGTATGATGAGGGCAATTCATCGGCTTCAAAGCCATTTTGTCACTTGTCTCTTGGCTGGTAACCAAAAATAGCTCATCGCCAAACTTAGCCCAATGGCCCGAAGTCTCGTATAAATCTTGTTTGGTAATGTGCGGTGTCCACACCTTAGTGAACCCGCGCGCTTGGCGTAACTGGTTAGAGTACTGAGCAACCATGTCACGGAGTACGGTGCCTCGTGGAGTAAATAGGGGTAATCCCGAACCAACAAGGGGGCTCATCGTGTACAGGTCGAGTTCTTTGCCAAGCTTACGGTGATCACGAGCTTTGGCCTGCTCCAACATCTCTAAGTATCCATCTAATTCTTCTTGCGTGGCAAATGCTACGCCATACAGTCGTTGCATTTGCGGATTCTTCTCGTTACCACGCCAATAGGCACCGGCTACACGTAGCAGCTTAAATGCACCTACTTTGCCAGTACTTTCAACGTGGGGACCACGGCAAAGATCAGTAAAGTCACCATTCTTATAAAACCCGACTTCATTAACGGCCGCTTCTTGATTGGCAGAGGCTATCGTTCCCATCTCGGATGCATCAAGATCACTCGCGGCAGTAGTACCGCTTCGCTTCAAGTCATTCAGCAATTCCTCTTTATAGGGCTGATTGTTGTCATTAGCCCATGCAATCGCTTGGTCAACTGGGAGCGTAAAGTGTTCGAATTCTTGGTTTTCTTGAATGATTCGACGCATCGTCTTTTCAATTTTTGAAAAATTTTGCTCTGAAATCTTCGTATCACCTAGGTCTATATCATAATAAAACCCATTTTCAACCACTGGACCAATGCCAAATTTAGCATCAGGCCAAAGGCGCTTTACCGCTGCCGCAGTAATATGGGCCAAGCTGTGTCTCATTGCGTGTAGTTGCTGTTCGTTCACGATAGAACCTCCTTTAGAAATATAAAAAGCACGCATAACGTAAACTTTACGTGCGTGCCTCGGTCCCGAAGTTGTCAGGAGGTTCCACCTTGGCTATTTCTATTACCGCATTCGATTCGTTCGTCTGCGATCGCTCCTACGGAACTCAGCGGGCGGTTACTCCGCTTCAATGTTCATTATTATAGTAAGCCTACCCCTTTACAATTGCAACCCCCGCCCCTGTTTGCTATGATTGATAAGTATTTTGGGTGATTAGCTCATTTGGCTAGAGCGCTTCATTGACGTTGAAGAGGTGGCAGGTTCGAATCCTGCATCGCCCACCACATAAATAGCTGGAATCTTCCAGCTATTTTCTTTTTTATCCCCCACTCTAAAAAGTTTTCCACATGTAATGCTGGATGTATACACAGATAAATATACCGCTTGTGATATATTTTTGAGCACTACGTTCTATTGACAAATTTAAATGCTTATGCTAATATGAAAGTATGAGTAACAAAGAAATTACCCATAAGCATGTAAAGCCCTCGAAACTTGAGCAATTTAATATTGGATTTGAGTTCAACGAAACCTGGGCTGAGGCTCGCAAAAAATACACGACTAATAAGAATTAGTCGTACCAGCTAGTTCCCTATCCACATCTACTGTATTGATCACCACCCATTATGGGTGGTGATTTCTTATACTCCATACCCTTATCGGCTAGTTACCCACACAACCACATGCGTTATCCACTAGATTTTTTAATAGCTGTATGTCAATATATAGACATGATTTGCGTAAATTGTTTCCACGGGAAAACAAAAGTCACCAATTCCAGACCACACAAAAAACAATCAGGCACGTGGCGCCGGCGGCAATGCGAGAGCTGCTGGGTTATATTTACCACCTACGAAAAGCCCGCCCTTGATGAGTCCACCATGATTCACTATCCAGCCAGCGACAGCCGTGGGACGAAAGCGGCCTTTAGTCTGAGCAAACTGACCCTTAGTATCGCCGCCAGCTTTACTCACGACCAAGCAGCCAGGCAGTTACATTCATTGCCTTTGGCCGAAACTGTAGAATATCTGCTGATTAGCCAAGTTAAGCAACCCAGCGTAGATGATATTTTGGCCGTCACCCACCAGGTTTTAAAAAGATTCGATGAAGTCGCAGCCTTCCAGTACGCCGCAATGCATGGGCTGATAGCGGCTACCCGCACTAGGCGCGGGCGTCCTAGTATACGCTAAAAATTACTTCGGCGTTTTGACGGCGCGTTTTTTGATATGATTCTTTTCAACCGTAGCTTTGTCGGTTACGTCGAACTTATCAAGGTACTTACCGAACATAAGCCTGGTTTGAGAGTAGAAAGAACTCGCCGAGGAGTATACTACCGCTGTCACAGGCATTAATAACCACTGCAACAGCATGCCAATTGATCGATGCCGCTTGTAGCGCTCGGGGCGGGGCGGGAGCATTTTGAATGATAAGAAAATCGTGACGAATAAGCCGATTATAGCAATCCGCTGCAGCGCACTCAGCACTTCGGGTAACTGATTAGCAGCCACTGACTGTGACGCTTCAGCATTAATGAACAAAGGTACCCAACCGCCAAAAGTAACGATAAGCGATACAGTTGCAAGCGTAACATGACCATCTATTAAACGTGCTAACCTGGTTATTCCCGCCCAAAATGGCACATTACGATCTTTCGAGAATATGCGGGTCGCCACATACGGCACATCCGAGGCGCCATATGCCCAGCGGCGAAGTTGTATAAACTGAGCTTTTAAGGTTTTCCAGTACGTATCACTCAGCACGGCGTCCTGATAAATCGGGACATAGATTGGTATGACCTCATACTTACCGCCAAAATAAAACCAACTCCGCCAATATTGGTGACCGTCTTCTACGATTGTGCGCTTACTCCAAAAATTCATTTCTGCTAATGCTTCCATTGGTTGCGAGTGACTCGCAAAGTTCCTGAGTGTATGTGGCCGCATACTACTAATAATATTCCAGAATGAATTACCCGTAGCGACTACTCGCATGGGCGCAGGCACATCCCAAATATTATTTAAAAACAGAGAAACTGGCTGAAAAGCCAAATGCTTACGATCATCGTGAACAATGTATTCATAAGCCACGTAGTCAAAGTACGTTTTATACGGACGATTGTCGCTATCGAGCGTAGTGACGATCACGTTCTTTTGGGCGATAGCATGTTTATCAAGCCACCCTGTTAAGTATTGCCCAGCATAGGTAATATTAGCCCCTTTGCCAATCACTTCATCCGGCAGGTTCTTTGGGTGCTTGACTAGCTCGAATGCCCTGACGCGGTGCGAATATTCGTCCCGTAACTGCTTTACGGTTCCCTCGATACTTCGGCCTCCGCGCTCTTCATAGGCAACTACAATGATGATTTGCTTCGAATTGAAGCTTCCAGACACGACCGATTCAATCGTAGGCTGCAGAACTTCGTATGACTCATTGTACGTAGCGACAATTACCGCATGGTAAATATCTTCTGGCTGAGGATATTTCTCAGCTGCGTTAACAATCAGGCGAAGGTTCTCTGTATGCGCGGCCGCTCCGAGTTCCCGAACGGGCGCGACCGAGGAAACGCGCTTATACGCTGTTTCTGGGCTGGACAAATCATTCAAACGTTTATGCCAATCTATCTTTTGTGCATTCTCAATGCGTTTTGATCCAACCAGCGTGTGGTAAGCAATACCGGCGGCTTTTACAAGAAGAGTGCCTGTAATCAATAATACATAAATGCCCGCTAATAGCGGATTTACCAGGCTGAGCACGACCAAGAGCCCTATGGCACCCCAGCTTAGCAAGCCTGGCACGATTTCAAAGAATCGATACGCCCGACTGCGCTTCTTTAGGGGAATTTCAAGATTTATCATAACTAATTGAGATAAGCAATCCCGAGCACCGAATACGTATAGGCGAACATTAGGACAAGTAACAAAATGCTAAGCCACCCAAAAGCATAGGCCAGTTGCTTAAGTTCAATAGCAACCAGTTTTGCTGTCAGAGCAAGGTGAGCTATCAAGAACAGGAGACCAAACCCTACAAAACTAAGTAAGTACCACCACTGATCACGATAAAAATGCGTGTCACCAAAAGACGTGTAACGGATTGCCAGTTGCAAGTCGCTCGCACTAAGGTTAGCGGCGACATATATTATGTAGGCTGATCCTCCAAAAATCATTCCAATCATTAATAGCGACAGTGGTCTGTCGGAGGAAATTTGCTGAATAGTCGATTTAACTTGTTGTTTCATACAGGTAAGGTTACGTCGTGGAGCCGCTGACCGGGATTGAACCGGTGACCTACGCTTTACGAAAGCGCCGCTCTACCAGCTGAGCTACAGCGGCACATTGTTAGCTCGGTAGTCTTAGGTTATTATACCACTCTAGACGGCCGTTTTAAACGCACTACATTAGTAGTTGCGCCAGAGGTGGAAATTTGCTAGACTATACAAAGTCTTATGATAATCTGCGCTCGTAGTGAAGGGGTTATCACGCCTCCCTGTCACGGAGGAGATCGCCGGTTCAAATCCGGTCGAGCGCGCCAAGAAAAACGAGTCACCTTCCGGTGGCTCATTTTTCTTGCTTTCATATAAGCTTACATCCAGGTGACCTTACGCTCATGCTTGCTTAAACTACCTTACCTTTCTTACTATGAAAGAATGCCTTCGTATGAAAGTAACCAAGAGCAACTTAGCAAGAACCTATTTGGCCACAAATACCGTATACATGTCATGCGTGCGGTGCTTCGCGTTGCGCCAACAGTCGAAACTCCTTTTAGTGTTACGAGCTTAACTCATCAGATGAGAGGCACCAATGATTACCTCCCCCATAACGCGATTCAACAAGAGATTAGTGGGCTTCAGATACTTAAAATGATACAGCGAGCCAGACTTCTCCCCGTAAACTCCGGCACGTCCAAATGGTTCGAACGGACCGATTCTCCATTATGGGATATCATGCCACCTATCGAAGCAGCCTTGCAGGGCAGCCAAGACCGCTAACGTTCAGCTGTCAAGCGCTGCGCAACAAAGTCCCAATCAACGACATTCCACCAAGCTTTTACGTAATCATCGCGCTTGTTTTTATAGTCTAAGTAATATGCATGCTCCCATACGTCTAGGCCAAGTAGCGGCTCCGACTGGCCATTCATGATTGGAGTGTCCTGGTTAGCGGTTGTGGTGATAGACATGTCCGGCATAAGCCAGCACCAACCACTACCAAAAATGCTGAGTGATTTCGCTGTAAACTCGTCAATTAACCCTTGAAAACTACCATATTGAGCAACTATTTTATTCGAAAGTTCACCGTGTGGTTCACCGCCGCCGTTGGGGCTCATCCATTGCCAAAACAGGCTATGGTTATAGTGCCCACCGCCATGATTACGGATTGCTGCTTGCGTCGATTGTGGCAACTGATTTACACCAGTCAACAGCTGCTGTAGAGATCTATCTTTTAGCTCTGGAGCTTGGTCGAGCGCACCGTTTAGTTTATCAACGTACGCTTGATGATGCTTTGAGTGATGCAAGAACATGATGTCCTTGCTAATATATTTCCCAAGCGCATCATATTCGTATTCAAGTTTAGGTAATTGATACATACTTTTCCTTTACTTAAAAAGCTAGGTTACTTCGTAAGAGTTTGGCTTTTAGGTTCTTTAATGTCTATGTATTCAGTTATTTTATTGTTCTTATCAAGTGATTTTAAACGATCGTCAAAGGCAGTAAGCGGTATTTTAATAAAATTATAACTAAGCTGTTTGTCATTGGTATCGGTGAGCTCAACCAAATAGTAGCCGTCGCCGGCTGTAGAGCGGATAAATTCCGAACGTTCATTCTTCTGTAACTTTGATGCTGTCTGAGTAAGACCTCCATCGTGGTTTGTCTTAGGCACAAGCCCCGAACTACCAATTTGAACATTCATATATCCCTGGCTCTGGAGCTGCTTGGCGACGTCTGCCAAGCTTAAACTTGGCTTACTAGCCATTGCTTTAGCTGCAGCCTCTTTAGCTGCAGTTGCCTTTTTATCAACCTTATACGCAACTTTTTGGCGTATTAAGGACCGCTCGATAATATGACGATACTCATCTGGAGTATAGCCAAGCGTACTCAAGGTTGAGTCATCGTACACATCCTGGGATATCTGGCCAGACACGGTATTGAGGCTATTATTAATGACTTCATCTACCTCCGCGGTAGTAACTGTGACACCTTCTTCCTTAGCAATTCTTGCGGCATACGTGTCAGCGATAGCGCCATTGAGGGCCTGTCGCTTCACGTACTCTCTTTGACGCTTGCCGTCATCAGTATTCAAGTTCAACCGCTCGGACTGCTCTAGGTAGTGTAGCGAGCCATTAAGGGCCATAAGATAATCGCTATAGCGAACCTGTGCACCGTCGACTACAGCAACAGGCACTGGCACGATTCGGGTGACCCTATAAAAAAACGTGCTGGTGTTTTGGGCTGGGTAGAGTTGCCACCAGGTAACTATAGCTAGCAATACGAGTGTCACTACCGAAATAATAATCACATTAAACACCAGACGATGACGTTCGTACTGATGTGGATATTTGAACTTACGTCCACCAGCTAATATTTGCTCGCGATGCTCAGCAACCGTCTCATTCGTAATTCGAGTTGGTGCTTCAATTTGCTTTTTACGCTTCTTCAAGCTCGGTTTTTTCATACGCTCCTTGGTTATCAATCGCATTCATAACAGCATCTTGCAACTTGTTATATGTTTTCTCTGGGTGCTCGGCTTTGTGGATGACAAGATCGCCCACGAAAGTTTGGATAACAATGGTTCCATATCCAAAAACTTCTCCACTAAACCCTGGTACATTATAGCTTATGTTTTGGATTTTAGACAGTCGGAGCTCTACGACATCAGTGCCAAAAAACCCATTTTGCGTTACCTGTCGGATTCGTTCCGTCGTTACGATATACACTGTGTAGTACCACAGCACAAAGTGGTAAGAAAATATGAGCAAACCGAGCAATAATCCTCCGATTGGTAGCAAAAATAGCTCAAGATTATCTTGCCAAATAAGCGGTGGAATGGCGCTAATCGCAAAAGGAATCAGAAGTCCATAAAAGCCTTTTCGCATGGCGATAATATGCCGACGAAATACAAAGAGCAGCTCTTCACCTTCACGTTGCCCTTCAAATGCTTTATCTTCATCCTTTTTTGTCTTCATGACCTTAAGTATAGCAGAATATTTCATGCTACAATTACAGAGGTATAATGCCTCGGTAGCTCAACTGGATAGAGCAGTTCCGTCCTAAGGAAAAGGTTGCAGGTTCGACTCCTGCCCGGGGTACCAACTAAAAAACGCCTCTATGAGGCGTTTTTTAGTTATCGTAACGTTTTAACGGGTGAATTTTTCGTGAGTAGCTTCGTAGTCGTACAGCTCTTCTTCACTGAACCAATGGGCAATCTCTTGCTTGGCTTCTTCTGCGTCACCAGATGCATGAATGAGATTTGGAATCCCCTTGCCTTCTCCATCAGCATAACCATAGCTCATATGACTGTAATCACCACGAATCGTGCCAGGTGCTGCCGACTTTGGCTCTGTAGCGCCAACTAGTTTGCGCACCAAGCTAGCAGCTTCAATGCCTTCTAGCACCATGGCAATAACCGGACCCTTCTCCATCATGTCTAGTGTAATTGCGAATATATGGTCACCGGCACGAGTTTTCAATTTACCAATTTCTTCGTAGTGCGCATCGTAATGCTCACGAGTTGGGGCAAGCATCTTTGTGCCAGCGATTCGTAAACCAACTCGCTCAAAGCGACTTAAGATCTCACCGACAAGTGCGCGCTGCAAAGCGTCTGGCTTAAATAGTATTAAGGTTTGCTCAACATTTTTAGCCACGAGTAAATTCTCCTTTGTTCATGTGGTGGTAATTATGCCTCTATTGTACCAAAAGTACGGTAATAACGACAGCTGCCAGCACGATACGATACCAACCAAATAAAGCTAAGCCATGTTTTGATAAGTATTGTAGTAAAAAATGAATAGCAAGTATTGCCGCCACGAACGCCGCGATGTTTGCAATAATAATCACGTCGAGATTCTCAATCATATAGGTTCGATCTGATGGCTTAAGAAGCAACTTCCCTACTAACCCAAGCATAATTGGAATCGATACCATAAAACTATATTCTGCAGCAGCGCGAGGGTTTAGCCCCATGATCCGGCTGGCAATAATAGTAGAGCCACTCCGCGAAACACCTGGAATAAGCGCGAAAGCTTGGGCAAAACCAACCACGAGCGCTCGCTTAGGGCTTAAATCGGTACCAGTTGCCTTCGCAGATTTTTTCGGCAAACGATCAACAACTACCATCAATACACCCACCAAAGCTAACATTATGGACACCGTCAGCGGGTTAAGAAGCACACTGCTCTTTTGAATAAAATCAGCCAACACTAGCCCAAGGAGACCAGCCGGTATACAGGTTAGGATAATGTTTCGTGCCAACCGGTAATCTTTTTGAATAAACACTTTTTTGAATAAATCGACTAGTTTTGGAAAAAAGTATATTACAAGCGCTAACAAGGTACCAAAATCAAGCGCCTGTATGAATAGGTGATCTGCTTCACCTAGCAACAACGTTTGTGCAATCACTAAGTGGCCAGAACTAGAGACTGGAATAAATTCTGTAAGTCCTTGAATGATTCCTAAAATAATTGCGTCTATTATGCTCATGCTGGCATCATTATACCGTAGTATACTGAGATTATGTATGTATCCGAACTGATACTCGACTATGTAGAATCCATCGAGGTAGAAGGTGGTCGCTCGGCAAAGACTGCCGAGAATTATAAATTATATTTAGAGAGATTCGTGGAATTTACTGACGATATCCATGTAGAGAAAATCACTGCTGAAATTATTCGTAAATATCGGCTATGGCTTAATCGTTATAAGAACCCTCTTGGCGAAGGGCTCTCAACTATTACTCAGAGTTACCACTTAATTGCCCTGCGTGGATTCTTAAAATACCTTGGTGAACGTGACATCTCTAGCTTGCCCGCCGATAAAATTAAACTTCCAAAAGTTAGCCGCAAGCAGGTGAATTTTTTACACTACGATGAAGTAACACGACTACTCGAAGCTATTGAAGGAGATGACGAATCGGCCTTACGTGATCGAGCAATCATAGAGCTGCTATTTAGCAGCGGTCTCCGTGTTAGTGAACTAGTTAACCTTAATCGTGGTCACATTAACACCAAGCGTCGTGAGTTTATGGTACGAGGTAAGGGCCAGAAAGATAGGCCAGTATTCATCAGTAAATCAGCTGCCGAAAAAGTTGACGAGTATTTGGCTACCCGAATAGATAACCTGCCTCCTCTATTTCTTAGTTACTCACGCAATAATATTGCAAATCAAACCGGGGACTATCGCCGCCTTACTGCCCGTAGTATCCAACGGATGGTTGCAAAATATGGCCGGCTCGCCGGTTTAACCAAACATGTTCATCCACACGCTATGCGCCACGCGTTTGCCACCGATTTACTTATGAACGGCGCCGACCTACGTAGTGTTCAGAGTATGCTGGGTCATGCAAACATAGCGACAACCCAAGTATATACGCACGTTACCGATGAGCACCTGCGTGAGATTCACGAACGGTTCCATAGCGAAAGTTAATTAACACCGCTAGCTACGGGGTGCAGGCAGGTAGACTAGAATTACCATTGCCATCATACTCATTGATATCATCGGTTATGAAGAACTCTTTACACAGTTTATCGGTACTTAAGGCTGCATCCGGGTATGGTAGTGGTGTACCCGAGTCACTGACGCTCACCCGTGCTTTTACGCGACGGAATAAATCGCTGGCGCGGCCAGTTGAATCAACCTCTGGTTGGACATTGTCGAATTTTAGTGAATCCGTCACACCCGGGCTCATCATTTCTACTTGATAGTTAACGCCCCTATTGTTGATGTAAACACCAGCCAGACGTAGATAAGCTTGGCGTTGCTCACCACCTGACATTGGCACAAGATCTACCACCACAGAACAAGCGTAGCCTCCGTAATTAAAGTTTGCCTGACAACCTCCATAGGACGGTCTATTCATGCCTGACGTTCGGCGACTATCGTTTGCGAAACTGGCTGAAGATGGCCGGCTCCCTGACTTTGGATAGAGCAGCACTGTGCGTGCATTCCCGTCATCGAACTTGCCTAAATCAATCGATGTACCCGGCGTCCCGTCAAACTGAATTAGCTGCGCCCACATGAGTGGTGGTGTCGCGTCGCCCCAGCTACCAGCACCAGTTGCTGGCGGTAGATTCGTTTGGGAAGCCGGCGGCATGACAAGCGGCTTTGGCTGACCCGTCATCGTATCGTCTGGTAAGTTTGCTTTTACAAACCACGAGATACGTACACTGCTCATATTGTTGAGTTCATCCGTGTTAGTACCGCTGCTATTAGCATCGATTGGCACAAGAGGAATAACAACCGACGCCCTGTCATTATCCAAGCTACCTTTGTACGATTCGGTTTGTACCTTAACTTTTACACAGGTATAGGCCTGATTAAGTGAAGTGTTGCTTCCCACTTGTGCTTCGCCGCTTGCAAATGTTGCTACTCCGGCATCATCTAACATATCGCATGTCTGAACGTTATTTGTAAGCAAATTAGTCAAGTTGCTACACTCGGTAGTCACCGGACTACCGGTTTTCGCAGCTAGCTGACACTTCTTTAGCTGAACCAAGGCACGCTTTGCGTCCTCTACACCAGCCATTGCAGAGTCGTAGGCACTTTGTGACAAGTCATTGTTCGTAGCTTGTTGTTGGTTACGCATCATTATTTGCACAAAGCTTGTTGTTACCACTGTTACTAATAAAGCCGTAAAAATAACAATAAAGATTGAAACGGCACCTTTTTGCTTGTTCATAACCATCCTACTCCCCGTCCCTTACTGCCGACTTGTTGCCGGCACGTGCTGTAAATTCAAACACATTAACTGCACAGTACTCATCATCAACGATACTCTCGGGTACATCGCAGTCATTGCTCTCAATTATGTTGCCCTCACTAGTTCCTAGTATAAATGATACAGCATACATTTTTTGATCAACATCGTTTTTTACAGAAGACTCTTCAAGCGTGAATTTACTCAGTGCCAATGTGTTGTCGCCACCTCCTAATAATTCGGTAAAGTCACTTGCTCCTGGGCCAGATAGCGATAACATGGGATACTGCCCCGACCCGTCACGACGGCAATAGCTATTATCAGCTGAGATGCGCACCAGTCGCACATCTGTGCCCGTAGGTCCTCTGTTGCGACCGCCAAAGCCATCCTGTAGGTGCCCGGCGTAGTTCCAGGCGTAGACAACACTATTCGCGCATAGCCGCCCACCAGTCGTGTCGCTGTCAAGCACTATAACATCACCTGGAACAGACGTATTCAAAGTCTGTTGTATATCCCGCGAGATTAATTGCCCAGCCTCGTTCACAGAGCGCATCGTCAGGCCCTTGTTATAGGTGCCGCTAATCTGGATGGTCAGCATTGCTACTGCCAACAAAATCATAGCTATGAACGCCATGGCGAGCGATAACTCAACCAAGGTAAAGCCAGCTTGAGATGTTTTACGAACCTGGTTCATACAGCCTCACAGACGTTTCGATTTGCATTGGAATGTCTAAACCAGCAGCGAACCAGCAAGCTCGCACATTGAAGTCAAACAAACTAGGCGCCGATGTACCAGACTCAACATACTCACGCTCAATCCAGATTCCATATGAGCGTAGTGATGCCGGACCGCCGCTTTGAACCTGCGCGTATGGTGGCGCAACCGCGGCACCCGGATCACTATACCAACTTGACCCCGTTACTAACGAGGCGTTATCTGGTCGCATAATAAACGCACCATTCGAAGTACTATTAATCCAGGTAGGTGTGGGGCACGAGCCGTTCTCAGTGTAGTGCTGTGTATTTTGCGATTCATTTGCCAAGGCAAACTTCTTCCATTCAACATCAACATCGCTGTAGGTATATTGCTTTACATACGCCTGCTGGGCTGCTCTTAGCGCCTCAGCCTGAGCGTCAATCTGTTGACGCACCAGACTAATTTCAAGTGCTCGCTGTGATGCATTTGAACCCTGTCCCATAACGGTCATTGCTCCCACTGACACCATACTAAATACCGTGAATGCTAGCAAAACTTCAATGATTGTATCGCCACGCTGGCCTAACATGTGCCCTCACCGTCGGCAATTGTTTGCACAAACGATTGTGCGGATGCTCCAGCCTTAATTACAACCCCCATACGGCCACCGGCAAGTGCCGTTTCTGGATTCATACAAAGGTTTACGTCAACAGTACTATTAGCCATTACTCCGTCCACTCCTGGCAGCACCCCGCCAGTGATAACTTGGCTATAGGTATGCACCGCACCGGATTGCGGGCTGCGCACTATCACGATCGCCACGTTCAGCGTATCGTCAGTGTGCTCTTTTACCGTTACCGCTTGCCAGGGAATCGTGAGTTCATTCTCAATCATCCCTACATCTTGCTGAACCCTAATAGGCTTTCTGTCCAAAATCACCTGCTTATCAGAATCGTTCGTCTCCGCGCTACTGTCTTCACCAAGAATTGGGTAGACCTTTATGCTTGAGCCGTTAATATGCACATAACGCCCCATGACAATACAGTTACTCTGGCCAGCTGGCACAACTCCAATGTCATCTTCTTCAACGGCTATCACCTCTGGACCATCAGCACCAACCGTACACTTTGTAGTGAGTGAACGACCATTCTGAACGTTATAGACTAGATTGTACTGTTGCTGAAGAAAAGTTTGGGTTGTTTTTATACTATCTTTGTACCGCTGGGTATTAATCATGGCGGTCCAGCCTGTCAGCAATGTCATGGCAAGTAAACCTGAAATAGCTAGAAACAACAGGACTTCAATAATAGTAAAACCGCGTTTGTTGTATGCGCCCATCTGGGGTAATTATAGCATAAGCATGGTATTTGTAAGCCACATTGACATGTCGTTATACCAGTTTAGAATCGCCTGCCCCCAAAATAATGCTATAAAGAAACCAGCTATTAAGAGTGGGCCGAATGGAACTTGGGTCTCGCGTGACAACTTACCACTTATAAGTCCCGGAACAACAATTACTGTACCGATAAGATTCGCGAGTACCAATGCCACAAATGCGAGCTGCCAGTCCATTAACAGTAGGCCTAATGCCAAACCAAGCTTTACGTCACCAAAACCCACCCAAGCACCTCTTGATACAAGCCACAACGCTAAATAGATACCGCTTAGGATTCCCACGCTGACGGCCGTAGAAACAACCACTCCCAACGGGTCGTGTGCCATCCCTACGCCAATAGCAGTGTAAACAAGCGACAGCCCGATGAGCGGAAGCATTATTACATCCGGCAAAAGAAACCACTTGAAATCGTATGCGAACAGAATGACGAACAACACCAGCATCACCATCCAAAGCAACAAACCAATCCAGAACTCACCTACATTGCCAAATGTAACCCAGTAATGATAGAAGGCTATAAACAGAGCAGCCGTACCAACTTCCATCAACGGTTCGAAGCGACCGATTGGTTTTTTGCAGTAACGACACTTGCCGCCCGTGCTCAGCCAGCTCGCCAGCGGTATTAAATCGTACCAAGCCAGCGTATGATGACAATGCAAACACCTAGAGCGATCATTTGCGGTCTTAGATTCCAAGAGTGGCCGTAGGCGCTTTAACTCCGCCCTATCGTACTCTTCGCCTTGTTTTTTATCCTGCTCCAATTGTCGTGCTCGTAAACGCCACACCTGAGCACCAGCGAAGCTGCCAAATACCAGGCCTAAAAAAGCACTTACTATATACCCTGAAATAATCATCTAGTTCCCATTATGCCATAGCGCTTAATAAAAGCAGCTCTTCAATTAGAGCTGCTTTTATTTGACGAATTATCTAAACTAGACGTCTTGGCAGTATACACCGCCATTTTCAAGGAATGTTGTCACCGCTGCTTGCTTTGCAGTTCCGTCAACCACTTCGTTTTGGTCAGTACACTTGGCATCGGTATACACCTTAATAGTATCAATCGTTTCCTCTGTAGGAAGTGCAGCTGTGTCGGCCGCTGTTACTGATATCGAATCATCATCAACTGGAATCTGAGATAATTTATCGATATATTGGTCCAGCCCACTTGCTGTCAAATTACCTGCAGTCGGCAATGTGCCGCGATGATTTGATCGGTACGTATTAATCGCCGCAGCAACCGTTCCTACGTCCTGCTTACGCGCCGTGTCTCGTTGACCGCGTTGCAGTGCCGGTAAAGCGATAAACACCATCAAAAAGATGAGGGCTGCGATTGCAAGCACCAACACAACTTCGATGATTGAGAATCCTTGATTGTTTGTTCGAGTGTTCATACGTTAGTTTCCCACCTTTCTTATGAACTGTTTCTTGGGCCTATCTATGACCACTTGGGTTAATCATATCGTTTATGGCTAAAAATGTCCACTTTTTATAGGGTTACATGTTTATATTATTCACCAAGCCGTAAATCGGTAGCAAAATAGCTGCCACTAAGGTACCCGCTACACCAGCAAGCACAACCATTAAAATTGGCTCGATTGCTGTACTAATTGATTTAATCTCTTCATCAAGCTCGTCTTCGTACACTTGAGCGGCTTTCCCCATCATTTCATCAATTTTACCCGACTGCTCGCCGATACTAATCATCTGTGGAACAAACTGAAGAATATAGTCTTCGCCTTTGAGAGAGTCTGATAGCGCTTTACCGCTCTTCACTTTATCAGCAGCACGCAAAATTGATTTAGATATAATCGTATTATTCACGGCTTGGGCTGTAATTCGTAGCATATCAAGCATTGGCACGCCGGTATTAAGCAGCGTTTGCCCGGTCCGGGCAAACCGTGCCATATAGAGTTTCTTAAACATACTCCCAAAGATGGGTGCATTTAGCTTTAGAGTATCAGAAATCTTGATCCCCTGCTCTGTTTGCATGTAACGACGAAGGAAATATATGCCCACACCCGCGGCAATAACCAGAACAATTCCGTAATTGATAATTATGTCAGCCATTCCAACCATAATCTTCGTCACTAGCGGAAGTTCTTGGTTAAGGTCTACATAGAGGTTCTTCACTTGGGGGACTACGGCCACCATCATGAACACTACAACCAGGCCAATTACTATCAGCACTATCGCCGGGTACGTCATTGCACCTTTGATTTTGCTCATCATAGCTGCGTCCTTCTCCTGTTGGGCCGCAACCCGCTTCAAGGCTTCATCTAGCGTACCTGATGCCTCACCTGCCCTAATCAGTGCCAGAAACACATTGTCAAACACCCTAGGGTGTTTACCAAATGACTCAGCAAGCGCCCTGCCCGCCTCAACATCGGCAATAACATCTTCGACAACCGCTTGAAGCTGCTTATTCTGTGTTTGCTCCAACACGGTATGTAAACTTTGGGTAAGCGGCAGTCCGGCGCTAATCAGCGTCGCGAGCTGGCGCGTAAACACCACGCGGTCCTTTGTGGTAATGCGTCCATTCAGTTTGGATATAAAATTATTCTCGCCAGTATCTTCCTTGATGACGTGAGGAGTAAATCCTTGTGCAAGTAGCACCTTAGCTGCGGCATTTTCACTTTCAGCCTGAACAGAAGCTTTAACAGTTTTACCTGTCGACTGGTCCTTTGCCTCGTAATTAAACCGCTTCATCTGCTTTTTTGCCTAGCCCCTCATTAATCGTTCAAACTCTGTTAGGTCAACCGCATACGTGCGGGCTTCATCGTAAGTAATTGTGCCCGATTGCACTAAGCTTGCAAGCGTTCGGTCCATTGTCTGCATACCTTGGTCGGCGCTTGTTTGGATGACCGCGTCAAGCTGATGGCTTTTACCTTCACGAATAATGTTTCGTACGGCCGGGTTTGCAATCAGCACTTCAGCCGCTACGATTCGCCCACCGCCAATTGCTGGCACTAACCGTTGTGAACAAATTGCCATGAGAATGTTGCTTAACTGCGCACGAATCTGAGGCTGCTGGTGTGGCGGAAATACATCAATCATACGATCGATTGACTGGGCAGCAGAGTTAGTGTGGAGCGTCGCAAACACTAAGTGACCAGTTTCGGCGATCGTAATCGCGGCGCTGATGGTCTCGAGGTCGCGCATCTCACCGATTAATACAACATCTGGGTCTTGGCGAAGCGAACTACGCAGAGCTGCCGAGAAGCTATAGGTATCGTAGTGAACTTCACGCTGGACTACCACTGATTTTTTACTTTTGTGCGTAAACTCAATTGGGTCTTCAATCGTAATAATGTGGTGCGACCGTTCGGTGTTAATTTTATCAACCAGTGCAGCTAGAGTCGTGCTCTTACCACTACCAGTCGGGCCGGTTACCAATACAAGTCCGCGCGGGTAATCAGCAAACGATTGCACCACCTGCGGCATGCCAAGCTCCATAACGTTTTTGATTTCGTTTGGAATCAGACGAAGTGCACCTGCCAAGTTGCCACGCTCATGGAATGCATTGACACGAAAACGTCCTAAGTTGCCAAAAGCAAAGCTAAAATCGAACTCTTTATCCTTATGGAGGATTTGCTGTTGATCCTCATCAAGAATAGCGTAGATAAGCCGCTCCACCTCGGCCTCACCCAAAGGGTTATAGCCTGGAAGTGGAATCAGACTGCCATCTACACGCAGCATCGGAGGTAAAGCTACCTGCAGGTGAAGGTCGCTCGCTCGTCGCTTCACGACTTCCTCAAGCAGTAGTTCAATTCGTAGTTCTTGGTTCATATATTTCCCACCTCAGTGTTAACGTTATGCCGTATCGGCGGCCACTCGGTTCACTTCTTCTATTGTTGTTAAGCCGCCCAGTGCCTTTAAGTAGCCGTCCTGTCGCATGGTAATCATACCTTGGGAAATTGCTACATTTTGAATTTCGGTGCTAGTTGCGCGCTTTACGATTAAATTTTGAATTTCCTCGGTTACGTCCATCACCTCATAGAGTCCAGCTCGACCAATATAGCCACGCGGTGTCTGAGGTGTGTCTTTACCTTTAACTAAAGTATAAGCGCTTTGGCCTGCTAGGGGCAAGTCTTTATAGCCAAGATCTTCTGAGACTTGGGCAACGACATCTTTTGTCTTCGGTAGTAAGTGCCCTACAGTCGTAAGAATATTCTGAGTTTCTATTGGGGTTGAGCTATAGGCATCCCGTTTTGGTGCTACGCGTCGTACTAAACGCTGACCAATAATCGTGTTCACTGTACTGGCAATTAAAAATGGCTCGATACCCATATCGAGAAGGCGCGGCAATACGCCAGCTGCTGAGTTTGTGTGAAGTGTACTGAATACCAAGTGCCCAGTAAGCGCCGCTTGCACGGCAAGCTCGGCAGTTTCCTTATCGCGAATCTCACCTACCATTACAATATCCGGATCCTGACGCAGGATCGAGCGTAGCCCATTCGCGAACGTTAAACCAACTTCAGCATTCACCTGAATTTGATTAACTCCCTGCATTTTATATTCAACTGGGTCTTCTAGCGTCACAATATTTACGCTGTCATCTTTGATTTCCTTGATCAGTGCGTACAAACTGGTACTCTTACCACTACCGGTTGGACCACTAGTTAGAATCATGCCATTTGGCCGCTTCACGCCTTTTCGTATCATACGAAGCCCACGGCCCGCATAGCCCATTTGCTCTAGATCAAAACTGTTACCTGATTTATCGAGCAAACGAATCACCACTTGCTCGCCCCACACGACGGGGCTGATCGCGATACGAAGGTCAACCTCCTTATCGGCTACCGCAATCGCAAATTGACCGTCTTGTGGCGTACGGTGTTCATCAATCTTTAGGTTCGACAAAATTTTAATACGGCTCACTAAGGCCGGCTCGATACTTTTGGGTAATTGCATTATTTCACGGAGCACACCGTCTACTCGGCAGCGAATCTTCAAGCTACCTTCCAACGGTTCTATGTGGATATCAGAGGCGCGTGTTTTAACGGCATATTCAAGAATCGTACTAAGTGCACGACTAATCGGGCTGTCTTGAACAATCGTCTTTATATTTGATGCTTTTTCTTTACTCGCATCTTCTTCAGACTGTGCCGCTGCAGCATCCACACCGGAGAGATCGGTTTTGTATTGATCCAGAATATGTCGTACGCTGGTCTCCGAGGCCATAAACACCTTAAGTGGCCGCTGGATACGATTCGACAGATAATCAACCGCCTGCACATTATTGGCATCAATCATTGCTACGGCCAAACGGTTCTGGACTTCTGCTAATGGCACCGCCATAAAGCGCTCAGCAATATCATGAGGTAGCAAGGCAAGAATGTTCTCGTCAACAATGCTTGCGCCCAAATTTACATAGGGAACACCAGATACCTGCGACAGTGCATGTGTCATTAGCTCCTCGTCTAGGATTCCCTTGTCGCTTAGTAGCGCCAATACGGATTTATTCGACGCGCTAGCTTCCGCCTCAGCGGCTTGTACTTGCTCGCCAGCAATCAGCCCTTCGTCTTGAAGGAGCTGGAGAAGCTTGTCTTGGATTTCGGGAGTCATGAGAGCCATGTGAATACCCCCTATTCACCCGCCGGTTGTGATCCGCCGATAGTAACGTCAACAGTTGGATTAATCGCTTTTTCATTAAAAATAGCTGGGCTAGGCTCGTCTAAGGTTGAAGAATATTTGTCTATTTGTTTCACTTTCACAGGCTCGCTTGATTGCTTCAACCCCGGAATAGCACTAACTACGGCGAATGCCACCCCTACACTTACCGAAGCTATAAGAATAATCATGGCAATATCAGTTGATTTCATAGATTATTTCCTCACCGTTTTTTCACTTAATTCCACTTTTACAGCTGGCTGATAGTAAGCACGTCCCTCTGCACTTAGCGTAATTTTCGAACCGGTCTCTTCAACCGTTACCTTCGTAAGGTTAATGGTACGAATTGAACGCTCGATTTGTCTTAGCATGTCCTGCAATACACTCGCCTGTCCGCTAGCTACCGATACACTAAATTTAAATGTAATTTCGCCATCTGTAGTAGTCATTCCGTCAGATGACTCCTCGGAGACGTCCTCTACGCCGGCAATTGGGTCAACTGTTAAAGATTCGATTGTCACACCTTCAACATTGAGAAGTTTTTGTTGTAGTGAAGCCCCTAAGGCAGACGAGTTAGCGGTAGAGGGCAATGCATCAAGAATCACCGACACAGGCTCAGCGCCATCAATGCGCGGCGTTGAAAGCAATGCTTGATTGGTATTAATCACACGCACTTCTTGCTTTAATGACTTGGCCGCTTTTATATTACTCTCAAGCCGACCCACCGTCTCGCTCTTGGCACTAATGACTTTCTGCTTATAAGAAATTCTTTCGGACAAGGACAGAGCAAGCACTGCACATATACCAAGGATGACGGCAGCACAAGCCACCCAAACAAACATGTTCTTGCCAACTTTTTCAATTTGCTGCCGCTTACGTAGCATTGGCGCACCTTTATCTGGCATTATTCGCTCTCTCCACCACTACTAAACAGACTAGCCGGCACACCCTTGGTTGAGTCTGTAGCTTGTTGCCTGGTTGGACCAATGATTTTTCCGTTAGTCACCGTCGCATCAAATAGTTCTTCAGAGTATGTAAAGCTTATTGTAAAACGAAGTATACGATTGCCCTCGCTGTCTTCACCATAATTAGGGTCGCCCAAGTTGATACTTGAAGCAATATTTTTCATGAGTGGCTCACCTTCGCTTACGTAACTAAATTTAGTCTGCGCTAGTGTTTTTTTGAATACTTCCATCGCTTCGTATCCATTTTTCGCTTCAACTTCAAGCTCAATCGTACTATCTTCGCCGTCAAACGCCAGTCGGCCAATATCAACTTTATTCTCATCTGTCGGAATGATTACGGTGAGAATATCGAACAAGCGTGAGCTGATATTCTTATCACCCTCAATATTCGCGAGCTTACTAAGCTGTGCTTGCAACGTCAGGGTTTTTGCTAGCGTAGCTTCATCTTTTTTACTGCCCTTTAGCTCTTTTGTGCGCTTAGCAATATTGTCAGTCGCCACGGCATCCGCAACAGTCTGTACGCCGAATGCATAGGTTGACATGAGGACAACTACGGCAACTGAAACAATCGCAATTAAAACTGAAATCGATATGACGACGCGTTGCTGACGGTGAGCCTTTAACAGCTCTAGCTTAACGTCAGGAATCAGATTAATTTCAATCATTATCGATTGCTCCTTTGCGCCAAACCGACTACGGTACCGAACTCATGCATGATAGGTAGTAGTTGCTGCTGAGCACTTTGGTCAACCCGAACCTTCTGCCAAGGGTTGGCAGCTTCGGATTGCACACCTGTTTTAGCTGCAACATACTCGCCAAGTCGTGGCGTACTCGCAGCGTACCCTGCAACCAATATGCCTCCGACCGGTGTATTCGGGTAACGTGTCTGGAAGAACTTAATAGACTTCACTAACTCACTAGCAAAACTATCAAGTGTGGTTTCTAATGCTTTGAGCACCTGGCCATCCAGCCTGTCAGGCGCTAAACCAAACTTTAGAATGAATTGACGAGCCTGCTCTTCTTGAACGTTCAAATTCGTTACGGCAGCTTTTATAAATGCGCTAAGTCCAATAGGAATCGTACGCACCAAGCGCGGAGCGTCCGCGTAAGTAATAGCTAAGTCTGTTGTCTGCTCTCCCATGTCTACAATCAAACGTGCATCGGTCAGCCCAGATGGAAGTAATGAGCGTATCATGGCAATTGGCTCTGGCTCGGCAGCGATTACATTAAGCCCTAAGCTTTCCACGAACTCAAGCTGGCCCTCTGAATAAGAAGAAGCCGTGCTCGTAAGCAACACTTCTTGCTGCTTAGGATCGTGCAAGCTTTGGCCCAACAGCTTCCAGTCAACCTTAGCATCCTCGATTGACATTGGGATGTACTGGTCAATCTGGTACTTAATTGTGCCTCTTAGCTCAGCTTCGCTCATAGCCGGCACGTCAATCACTGTCGTAAATGTTTTTTGGCTCGGCAACCCAATGGCGACGTCACGCGTTTTAATGCCGCTCTGGCCAATGGCAGTCATAATAATCTCGCCAACACGCCGTCTGGCTTCTGGTGAGTCGCTGGCGCTCGTATTAGCGTCGACAGGCGCGTAGCCATACTTCAGCAAATTCCATGTTTGGCCGTTTTGCGAAAGTTGTACAACGCGAATTGCGTTTGTACCAATATCCAGCCCGAAGAAGTCGCCCACACTTTTTATTAACGCCATATTACGCTTCATTATACATAAGCAGTATGCTCGCTACAAGTGTATTCGGCCCGGTTAGAATCGTGGTGAGGTTTCCTGAATACTGTCCGTGGAAGCAATCGGGTCATCTATACCGGTACCTACGAATGACGATAAGAAATTACTCGCGCGTAAGTTAAATATCTCAGCCGCGCCTCCATCAGATGAGTCATACGTTCGATACAAATAAATCTTTGGGGCAATTACCGGTCCGTTAAACTTTAACTGAGTATCACACTTGGCATTATTCAACAGTCGTAATGCGCTGAGGGGCTGATATCCGGACACCCCATCGAGTTCTGGAGTCTCAAGGTCATCACCGCAGGTACTTATTCTGTTCCTCGAAACAATCCATGGGTCAACCTCTGTCACATCACTTTCTACCACTATGTCATTCGCAATTAATATTACTCTTGGGATGTCACGAATCGAGTCACCAGTCCTGCCCGTTGGGTATCTATACCGCAGGTCACCCGCAATCCGCAGAGTACCTGTTATATTTACTATGCTGCGGGTTTCGTTACCAATAACCGCGTCATTGGCGTCAAGGTCAATTACATCATCAATGTCATCAATCGTTAAATCGCCACTCACTACCCTGGCACCTTCTGTGCTGATAGTAGGCAGGGCTAAATCTCCCGCGAACCTTCCGTAGGTACTGCTGTTATTGGCAAAGGTCATAGCATTCCAGTCCTGTATACTGCGTGAGGTTGGCGCATCACGGAGCCCTGCTCCAGAGGCCATGTTGTAATTTGCGCCGTTCGAGAACACACCATACTCACCCCAACTGCCAATTTGCTTACCATTTATAGATTTCACTACCGTTTCAATATCACCAACCACTTTAGCGCTACCACCCCATACTTGCACGCGTGGGCTAGCGCCGCTAATGGCACAATCCATGTCACTATAGCGCCATCTACCGTCCATGCTTTCGTCAGGGCTCTGGACTCGTACGAAGAAGCATAGTGCAGAACCAAGCTCATCTGGGCCACCATTTTGGTAATTAGTCGTCGCTGTATATGCCGGGGGCAGCGTATTCGAGGAAAATAACTCACATGACCCCGCTACGTAACCTGCAGGTACTAATCTACAAGGGTTGGCTGAAGCAGGAGTTTCACCCTTGGTAATCATAGTATCTGGCCGCGACCTATACCTTACCGCATATATTTCCCATGGGTGACTTCCGCTTACACTAGAGGCATCTGGAGTAGCAATAATACGCCCGGTCACATTAATGTTTGGATAGTACGAGTAGACTCGCGGGCTAATCGTAGGTTTTTGAGGCGTCAATTCAAAATCCGTAGGTGATGCACCCACCACGGCACATATTTCGCTCGTTGCAGTCCCAAACCTACCATCCTTACCATTCTTCTTAGATGGGTCAATCTTATACCTTACGCAGTAGCGTGTGCCATCTGGCGGATTCCAATATTTTTCTACGCGCACGTCTCTATACCTTATCTCTTCAACTTGTACTTCAACTGGCTCGCCCGTATCAGGGTCCGGTTGAGTTTGCGTCACCATCACGGTATATGCTTCTTGCTCTCTAACGTAGTATCGAACGTTTTTCGGAACCGTAATACTGGCCGGCACATACTCGTTAATCTTGCTCTTCCCGGGCTCAAGATTATCAATATTGATGGTACGGTCATTAATCCAGCCACTCTCCTCCTGTAGTGCCTGTGGCGGTAAGCTTGGATCCCACAATGTTCCTTCTAATTGACTTGAGGGAATCGTCTGAGTCGAATATTTTTTCATCACGACACCGTCCGTCTTTGCTGTAGCTGCACCTATGTTTTCGGCCACCTGCTTAAAGTGAACGGTATCGCCAGCCTTCACACTAATGTCTCTAGTCTTCCAACTAGATTGGCTATTCTTTTTTATGTATGAGCTTGGCTCCACTTCCCATTTTTGGCAATCACGCTGGAAATAAATGCCATCAAATGGCAGGTTATATTGAATTGTATTATTGTTATAAACATTCTGGAGCAATAACTGATACTTCTCCTCTGGATTCGCCCAGAAAAAAACGTATGTACTTCTTCCATCACCCGTTGGCTGAGCACTATCTACTAGCCCTACCATGGCAGGATCCGGCACCGGAGCGCCAGGATTTTGTGTAATTACTTTAAATGGTTTCGTACCATTGCCTACCTTAAGCCTAATAGTTACTTTTCCGTTCATTTGGGCACCAGAACCACCGTTATTGTCTAGGTCAAATAATGCAATATGCACCTTTTTTTTAGAGGTAACCGAACAGTCAGCGCCAAACGGCACCTTGTAGTCTATATTTGCCGGTGAAGCATCCACCTGCTCAACTGTCACTTCTGATCCGTTGCCGTTCGGTTTCGAAGCATGACTAATAGCTACGCCGTCAGTCGTTACCCGAAACATATTCTGCACATCGCCAGAACCAAGCATATGATCAACATCTAATATTGCTTCGTAGTACCCACTGCTACCGTTTCTGTCATCTGGATTGAAATTAACATTAAAAGTATGTGTTTGCCTACAGTCTTGATTCTTTTTCCCATATGTTGTTAATACACCGTTTCTGTCGCCATACACCTTATAGCGGGTAATATCTGTTCCCGTCGACCCACTGCTGCCGCTATCATCATACTGTGTATTGGCTGGGCAGTATGCATAATCCTGGATATTAATCCTACCGCCGCTCGCCGAGTTAAAGTACACCTTTAAGTACAGCGATGCCTGCCTGACATAAGGTGTCTTGCCAACAACCCCGGCAATATTTGCACCTGACGGTGAGTTACCGCCACCCGCCTGTTGAGCGGTGTTTTTTACGGCCGTATCCCCGTTGTCGTAGTACTGTGTACTAATTGCCAAGGCAGAAGTAGTCCAAAGAGTTGACACAAGAAACGTGCTCAGTATCGTTACCACTATTAACTTGCGTCGCACTTGGCGTCCGGTCAGGTTCATTTGTAATATCCCTCGCGCTCGGTAATCTGCGATTCAATACGCCAAATTGCAACTTGATCAGGGGGATTTTCTTTTTTAAGTAGCTCAAGTTCACGACGTAGTAAGTCTGTTGCTTCGTCATGACGGCCAGCCTCATCAAGCGCATTCCTATAATTACGGTATAAGTCTTGGTCTACTTTATCACCTTGTCTGACCTCGGCTTCTTTAAAGGCATTTATGCTTTCATCGGTCTTGCCACCAGCTGCTAATATCATACCCGCTTCTTTCGCATTGGCAGCGCCGTCTGAATTTTTTATGTCACTCTTAGCCAAATCATCAACCGATTTTCCAAAAATAGCTTTTGAGCGGTTATTAAGATCATCTTCTGAAAGGTCAGAATAGTCCCCCACGTCCGTCTTCTTTATAACATCCCGGGCCCAAGCAGCCTGTTGCTGAGTCCATAGAACCCAACCTACAACACCAGCTGCGGCAACTGCTATAGCAACGCCAACTACTATTCGGCTTTTTTTACTACGAAGTAACTGCTTCATACTGCTTATGATACCAGAAAAATAGCCAAAAAATGGGAAAACCCCCGCGCGCTTCGTATTGAGCGGGCGGGGGTTTCCGGTTTGCTGGTACGCGTCGAGACGTCACTTCTTCTTGGCGTACTTGCAGGGCCAGGCTGGCAAGACGCGATCCTGGGCACTCTGAAAGCCGTAGATCGTGACGCGTGTCTTGACACCGCACTTCTTGAACTTGACACGCTTGGGGCCAGCGTCGTAGTGACGAACCTCTACAGCCCCCGCCTTGTTACGAAGTACGTTGAGGGTGTTCCACGTGACTACACCCCACCCTGGATCATCTGTGGTCCAGAAGTAGGCGTAACCCTTCTTGGTGATGCGGAACTTCACCCCGTTGGGCTGGTGCGCCCACCCCTGCGCCTTGGGAAAGGCGGACTTGGTGGGCTCGGCCGTCGGCGTTGTCGTAGCGGTAGCCGTCGGCGAAGCAGTCGAACTGGCCGTGGCTGTAGCAGACGAGGCGGAAGCCCCGACATCGACACCACTTGCGGTGGCGCCGTTCGTGACCAGGAAAGATGTCCCCCCAGTCAGCAGTGCGACGATGGCTACTACAGCCATCATCGCTGACAGCGGATGACGCGCCGTCACCCGTGCGGAGTTGCTCATACGAGCACCTCACTCTCTGCCCTTATCGGGCTTTGATAGCGAACAATGACAGCAGCAAACCGGATTGTTAATGTGTGTCCGCCCGAGCGGATTAACATCAACGCACTAGCAGACTGCTCGTGAAGGCTTCACGATAGCTAAATTATACTGCTTTTTCCACAGATTGTACAGCATAAGCAGCTTCATATTTCAAGGAGTTTTTTCACTACACTACTTGTGGATGAATTTTGTGGTAAAAATGATTTGTCAAATGTGCATATCTATCTATTTCACCCCTGTTGATGTTATACTGTACCTATATGAGTTTATCTATAGGCATCGTTGGTTTACCAAACGTCGGCAAGTCGACGCTTTTTAATGCGCTTACGAATAGCGAGATTTTAGCTGCGAACTACCCTTTTGCAACAATCGAACCAAATACCGGTATTGTACCTGTGCCAGACGAGCGTTTGGACGTGTTGCAAAAAATGTATTCAGCCCAAAAAGTCATTCCGGCTACAGTTACTTTTGTAGACATTGCCGGGCTGGTGGCCGGTGCATCAAAAGGTGAAGGGTTAGGAAACCAGTTCCTTGCCAATATTCGCCAATGCAATGCGATTGTTCACGTGGTACGCGCCTTTGAAAATAGCGAAATCCTGCGTCATGATAACGGCGCAGTAAATCCTAAAAGTGACATCGAAATTATAAACACCGAGCTGATTCTAGCGGATATGCAAACGATTGAAAAACGCTTGCCAGCCCTAAGCAAAGAAGCCAAGGCTAAACCAAGCGCACGCGAAGCCGTGACTTACCTTGAAAGCTTGCAACGTCACCTAGAAGCAGGCACGCCACTTTCCGCCCTACCTTCGCTTGACGAAGAAGTAATCCATGACCTGCACTTACTTACGGCAAAACCCGTAATTTATGCATTCAATGTTGATGAAAACGACTTGACTAATGAGTCAGCTCAACAAGCACTAGCAAATCTTATTGCACCCGCTAAGTGCATCTTCATCTCTGCTAAGCTTGAAGAAGAGTTAAAAGGTCTTGATGCAAACGACGCTCATGAACTGCTAGAAAGTTATGGCGTAAAGGACACCGGCCTAATGAAACTCATTCATGCCGCCTACAGCACACTAGGCCTGCAAAGTTACCTTACAGCCGGCGAAAAAGAAGTCCGTGCCTGGACGATCAAACAAGGCTCTACCGCCCCACAAGCTGCTGGCGTGATTCACGGTGACTTTGAAAAAGGTTTTATTGCTGCCTCAATAGTTGATTACGACGATTTAGTTGCAGCAGGTTCCGAGCAGGCCGCCAAAGCCGCCGGTAAAGTTCGTACCGAAGGTAAAGACTACGTCATGCAACCTGGTGACATTGTTGAATTTCGTTTTAACGTGACGAAATAACCTGCAGCAAATAGAACCGTTCCTGATTACCCTTAGCGCCGTGCACATCGCTATCGCGCTTATCAATAACTACGAATAAGTCTTTTGCCCAAGCTTCAAAATCTTTCAAGATTTGGCGACGAACTGAATCATTCTTTATAACACCTTTGTTCACCTGGTGCTTACCAGCTTCAAACTGCGGTTTTACCATAGCGACGATTTGCGTATTTGAACCAGAAATTTTTGCTATATGTGGCAATATTTCTCTTAGGCTGATAAAGCTTACATCCATAACTACGACGTCGGGCATAGAAGAAGGAACGAAGTCACGAATATCGGTTTTTTCATGTAGCTCAATTTGCTTGTGGTCGTGCAGGCTCGGATGCAGTTGATCGGTACCTACATCTACGGCGAAAACTTTCGTGGCACCATGCTGCAATGCATAGTCAGTAAACCCACCCGTGCTACTCCCTACGTCAAGCACTACCTTGCTTTTGAAGTCTAAATTGAGTAAATCTGCCACACTAGCAAGTTTTAAGCCAGCTCGACTGACATACCGCTGCTTTTGAGCCACTTTAATATCATCTTTTTCGGTAACAAAATAGCCAGACTTTGTAATAACCCGGCTATTCACAGATACGTCACCTAAGTGTATCATCGACTCGGCCTGAGAACGTGTTGGCGCTAACTTATTTGCAGTCAGCCATGCATCAAGCCGAGTTCTCATATTGCTATTTCTTTCGTTCGCGGTATTCACCGGTTGCAGTGTCAACGCTCACGATATCACCAGTTTTAATGAAGGCAGGTACTCGAATTGATAGTCCGGTTTCTAGTGTTGCATCTTTTTGAACCGCACCAGAGGTGTCACCCTTTACCACCGCCTCGGCATACGTGACTTCAAGGTAGAGGTTTTTGGGCAATTCCACGTTAATCACACGCTCACCAAAGAATTGCAGACCTAAATTATCACCCTCTTTTAAATAGTCCTTGGCCGAATCAACAATATCAGAAGGTAGCTCAAATTGCTCGAAACTCTCAGGGTCCATAAAGAAGTAGTTCGTATCATCGTTATATAGATACTGAACACTTTTTGTAGTTACTTCGGCTGGCTCAATTTTGTCAGCACCTTTAAAAGTCTTTGGAATCACACTGCCATCTAGTAAGTTCTTTAGGCGCACGTTCACGATTGAACCACCGCGGCCCATGACTTTCTGCGCGTACTCAACAACACGGTATGGCGTGCCGTCAATCTGTAAAACGGTGCCTTTTTTCAAATCAGTTGGTTGATACATCTAGTTTTGCTCTCCTTTGTTGCGTCGTTTAACATGCCTAACCGTAACACCTGTGCCAAGTGCCACACCAAGGCCAAGCAAGCCAATTGCCGTAGCGAAGACGGCTTTATCGTGATTCGACACTTCTGGAATCGTAACCCCTGGCTCATCGTCGCTAACTAGCCCCCAGGCGCCTTCATCGGCATCATCGGCCCAGTCCCAGTAGCCACCTTCATCATACAGCCCATCTCTGTCCTGATTGAACTTGCTAGCCATACCTGTCGCTCCGCCCTTATCCGTGGGTAACGAATGGCATAAGTGCCAAGTGGCGCGCACGCTTGATAGCAACCGCTAATTGACGTTGCTGCTTTACGCTTAGACCAGTTTTGCCGATTGGCTCGATTTGGCCATAGGCGTTAATGTAGCGGCTAAGAGTTTTTACATCTTTATAGTCAAAATAAGTTGTAACGTCTTTTTTGAATCGCTTTGGACTCATAGTTTAATTCTCCTTAAAATGGAATTTCGCTTAAATCAATAGGTTTGTCGTCGATGTCATCAATGACGACGTCGTTCGACTTCTTATTGCTGCTTGTATCAGCAGCGCGGGGTGCGGCACTACCGCTATCACCACTTGGAGCATCCAAGAAAGTAATATCAGTTGCGACTACCTCAATACGAGTGCGCTTTTTGCCGGTTTCTTTGTCGTCCCAGCTATCTTGGCGCAGGCGGCCTTGTACTAAACAGCGGCGGCCTTTTGACAAGTATTGGTTTGCTAACTCACCAAGCTTTTCCCAAGCAGTAATATCAAAGAAATCTGCTTGGTCATCTTGGCCCACGCGGTCGACCGCAAGGCTAAAGCTCGCGATACTCTTACCGGTAGTGGTTGAGCGCATTTCAGGGTCACGCGTAAGGCGTCCCATCAATATAACTTGGTTGATTGATCGTGCCATACTCCCCTACTCCTTCTTATTTACTCTTCTGAATCTTCTTCAGGCTGGTTTTTCTTAGCTGCTTCTAGCCGTGCACGTTCCTTGGCATCTACCTTTACAAGTAGGTAACGGATGACGTCATCGCTGATGTTCAAAGCATTACTAATCTTTAGTGGTGCTTCAGCGGGTAGCTCAATATCCATCAGTACGTAAACGGCAAAGTCTTGCTTGCTAACACGATAGGCAAGCTTCTTCTTACCCCAGTTGTCTTCTTTTACAACCTTACCCCCGTTTGTGGTGACCAGGCTACGCACTGTGTCGAGTGCTTTTTCCAGTTCGCTCTCACGATCCGGGTGAATAAGAACTGTCAGTTCATATTCCTGCATAGTTTTCCTCCTTTGGAATCCTTATGGATGCTTACGTTTATTTCAGCGCAAGCTGAGTTGATAACATGTGTAATTATACGACAAATTGGCAATAATTGCCAGTCGCTAGTTCGTCCAGGCGTACCATGTCTTTGTAGTACCAAAATACCCATAAGAATATGCCGTATGCGTTGGCGCAACACTAGTATCCCATCCGGTCTGACAATGACCCCAGGCATCTCCCGAAGAAACAACTTTTACGCTGCCTTCTTCGCTACGATAATAAAATACTTTGCCGGTTTTACTTTGAGCAGCTACCGCCCACGTACGCCCTATGCCCGGCTTCGAACCTTCGCAATAAAACAAATTGTCAACATCTTGTGAATAAGCAGACTTTGTAGGCTTAAATGTTCCTATCGCCGGAAAAATAGTCGAATCCCCCGACCTATACCCAGACGGTGGAAAGGTGCCAAATTCCGCTTCATAAAGTTTTATTTTTTTAATTAAATTACTGATATCTGATTGAATAGAACTATCGTTAGCTCGTGCTTGAATCCCGTTGTATGCAACTATTGTAATCGCTGCCAAAATAGCAATTACTACAATAACGATTAAAAGCTCGACAATAGTAAAGCCTCTCCAGTTGTTGCTAGAACTAGTGGCATTAACCTTCATTCCTACTTCACCACCCTATAATTACTTGCGGCATACGGTCCTAACGGATTGGTAGCACAGTCACCCTGAAACGTATTTACCTGAGGGGTTTGTTCAAGTTTATATACTAATATATACATTTGGCCCGGCAAAGCTCCGCAATAATTTGAAGAATTAGAATAATAATCAAAATTATAACCCCCTGCTCCGTTCGTTAAAGCAGCAACACCGGGAGTAGAAATAGGATCTTTCGGCAAACTTCCAGTATACGGGCGAAGCAGAGTTTCAAGATTTGCCCAACTTGCATCTGCCGTAGTAGACCACCCGCTATTGATTGTTGTTGAACCGCTACCCGCTGGGTAAGATCCTTTATCGACATAGTACATTTCAAGTGCTTTAACAATATAAGACACGGCGGCCTTGCGGCTCGAATCACGCGATCTTGGCTGGATGCCATTATACGCAGTAATTGCAATGGCCGCCAAAATAGCAATCACTACAATCACAATAAGAAGCTCAACAATTGTAAAACCAGGTGTACGCTGCCCATGACGTTTCATTACTTTGAATTATAACAAAGCTTAGACGTCTTCGTTGCTATCGGCCGCCAAATCATCCATGCTCGTAACAAGCACGTCACGCGGCCTAGAGCCATCGGCTGGACCAATCACGCCCTGCTCTTCCATCTCTTCGATGATTCGTGCGGCGCGGGCATAGCCGATACGGAGACGTCGTTGCAGCAGACTGGTTGATGCCTTGCGGCTTTCAATCACAACGCGAAGTGCGTCCTTGTACATGTCATCACCGCCTTCGTTACCCATGTCCATAACAACACCGCCCTTACCGTTCAATTGAACCGGCTGAGCAATGATATCGTCGTTATACTGCGGTGGCCCTTGCATACGCAAATGGTCGGTAATCTTAACCACTTCTTCATCAGTCACCCACCCACCCTGGATACGACGTGGTTTTGGTGTGCTGGTTGTTTTGAATAACATGTCACCCTGGCCAAGCAACTTCTCGGCGCCCGCTTGATCGAGAATGGTCATACTATCGATTTGGCTGGCTACTGTAAAGGCGATACGTGCCGGCACGTTAGCCTTAATCAATCCAGTGATAACGTCCACGCTTGGGCGCTGCGTGGCAAGCACCAAGTGAATACCAACCGCACGTGCCTTCTGGGCAATTCGTACGATCAATGCTTCTACATCACGTTTTGCAACCATCATAAGGTCAGCCATCTCATCAATCACGATCACGATGTACGGCATGGCTCCGTCTTCATGTTGATGCATGTTGCCCTCATCATCGGCAACGGCAATTTTATGGCCTTTTTCCTGAATCTTCTTATTGTAAGTTTTGATATCACGAATTTTTTGCTCAGCCAGTAGCTTGTAGCGACGTTCCATCTCATTGACCGCCCATTTCAAAGCACTAATCGTCTTCTCTGGCTCGGTAATAATTGGAGTGAGCAGGTGCGGAATATCCTCAAATGGCGCCATTTCAACCTGCTTTGGGTCAACCAAAATAAGCTTCATTTCACTCGGAGTATTCCGGTAGAGCAAGCTGGTGAGCAGGGTATTGATCATTACCGACTTACCAGAGCCAGTTTGCCCGGCCACCAACATGTGAGGCATTTTGTTCAACTCGCCCACAACCGCTTCACCAGAAATGTCCTTGCCAATTGCAAACGCCAACGGCTCATACGTACTCTTCCACTGCTTGCTATTCAAGATGCCGTAGAGCCGAACGTCGGCTGCTTTACGATTCGGTACCTCAATACCAACAGCTTTTTGGCCGGGAATTGGTGCTTCGATACGCAAGCTAGACGCCGCCAGGTTCAATGCGATATTCGTCTCAAGCTGCGTAATACGCGTCAGCTTCACACCACTTGGTGGCCTCAATGTATATTGGGTGACTTTCGGCCCAATGTTGGCGCCTTCCATTTCAACATCAATATTAAATTCACTGAGCGTGTCTTTAATAATCTGCGCATTATGCTGCACATCACCAGCATCAGCTGGGCTTTGTTTTTTCTCAAGTAAATCGAGGCTTGGGCTCTTCCAGTTAGGGTTATTCACAGTAACAAGAGCCGGCGCATTCTCTGCCGCCTTATCGCGTGGCATATCGGTCTTCAAACCACCAACACTGAATCTCTTTTTACCAGAGTCTACGGATTCAGATGGATCAAGTGTTGGAACGCCAGCATTCATCTTGAATTCAGCCGTTTGGCCGCGAACATCAAGCTGGGCAGCTTTCTTCATGATTTTTACATTCTCATCCTGCTCTTCCCTGTCTGCCGTTTTAAGCATCTCTTTTAAGAACGAGAAAATCGCGGCAGGTGTTATACGAAGGGCGAACAAAGCCGTAAGCAAAATAAGCAGGGTGTATATAAACCCGGCGACTCCAGGAGCTACCATAGCAAGCATGCCACTATTAAGCGTCTCGCCGACGAATCCACCGTTTGTTACTCCGGTAGATTCACTCTGGAATAGACCGAAAAAGCCAGCCCACCAAATAATGAATAAAATGCTGGCAAACTTTACGACAAACGGTGCCTTGTTTTCTTCACTTCGAAAAACCTCAATCGCCACAAATGTTGCAACCAGCGGAACAACATAGGTCGCGAAACCAATCGTATTAATCGCCACGCTCTGGAACCATTCTAAAACAGGGCCACCAACGCCAAACCAGCCTACTATAAGCAGGATGGATAGAGCGATCAAACCAACAGCGCCAACCTGCCCCCAGAACCCTGCTGGAAGACGGTGCTGTACGGCCTCTTGCTTTTTCGAGGTTCGCTTACGGGCGGTAGTTCGTTTTTTCTTTTTGGCCATAGTTCTTATTCTTAACTCAGTTCGTATTATACGAGGAGTGTTCACCTCTGTCGAGGCTAATTACCAGTTTATTGTAGCATAAAATGCAACAAAATGCAATACTGATTACGCTTACGTAGCCTTAGTCATCCTGCTCGCGAATAAGTCTGACGTCTTCTTCGTCCTTCGGGCGGCCAGTCTTGTCCTTCTGCAGGAGCAGTCCAGCCTTGTTTAGCACGTATATGCTCGTCTCGTCATCCTGATCGCTTAGCTCAAGCAACTCATCAATGTATATCCTACCCTTGCCCATAGCCAGGTACCGCGCCCTAGAAAACGCCCAACGATGTGATTCAATCTTGTTTTTTGGCCCACCAATCCTTGCTGTAATCGAGCGCTCTGGGCCGGTCATAATCACCTGACGAACAGCTTGAAATCCAAGTTTTTCTTCTAAGTACAAATTGCCTTGAAGAGTCGTCACTATATCGAAATCCCCTTCTGGGTGTCGCGGCCTCAGCCCGCGCGCCACAGCAGCTTCGCCAGATACCAGTACTACCGCATCGGGTATTCCCAATGCGGCAACTGTTTCTAGGCCTTCTCTGTGGTGGAAATGCATGGTACCCCTAGTGGCTAATAGCCACGAGTATCGAAGTGTGGCTTTGGCTGCACAGCTTCGGTATCAGGCACCTGCTTTGGTGGCAAAGTTTTTGGAGCTGGGCGAACAAACGGTTTAGCCTGGGCTTTATTAGGAGTATTTCCCCTTCCGCCTTGTTGTGGTTGTTGATTCGCACCACCAATTTCATTAATGACGGGAATCACAATCGGTGTGCGACGAGTTTGGTCATACAGAATGTGCGTAATTTCATCTTTGATTTCTTTCTTCATTTGATCGACATCAACTTTTTTGCCACTAAATCCGCGTGCGATTTTTTGCTTTAGATACTGGCGGATGAGACCCATCAGTTCCTCGCTGTCGCGTAGGTAAATAAATCCTCGGCTGATTATGTCCGGGCTAGTAAGTAACCGTCCGGTGCCGCGCTGCAATGTTAGCACTACGACAAACATACCTTCATTAGCCATGTGAATACGGTCTTTTAGCACCACTTCACTAACTACCGCGCCTGAATCGTCATACATAGTACCGCCAACTGGAATACGTCCGTTCTTCTTCGCACCATCTGGCGTGACTTCAATAACGTCACCACTATCACATACAAAAATGTTTTTACGTGGGATACCAGCTTCTTTTTCGGCAAGCCTGGCGTTGTGTACAAGCATGTGGAACTCACCATGAATCGGCAAATAGTAGGTTGGATTCAAAGCGTTGATCAGCTTCACGTGGTCATCATAGTAGCCATGACCCGAAAGGTGAAGTGGGCCGATGCCAGTAAGGTGAGTTTTTCCGTTTTGGATAACTTCACTTCCCTCGCGCATCAAACCATCAACCGTACGTACGACATATTTTTCGTTACCAGGAATTGGGTTTGAGCTAAAGACCACAATGTCGGAGTTTTTGATCTTGATATGTTTATGGGAACCACTCGCCATACGGTTAAGTACAGCATTGAACTCACCCTGGGAACCCGTACATACGATTGTTACTTTGCTATCTGGCAACTTAACAATGTCTTCCATTTTCATTACAACGTCTTTTGGCACCTTAATCACACCCGCCCGCAACGCCACCTCAAGGTTCTGAATCATACTGTAACCTGCAAAAGCTACCTTGCGGTCGTGCTTTTTAGCTTCGTCCAGAATAATCTGCATACGGTGAATCTGGCTTGAGAAAGCACTAAGAATCAAGCGTGAATTCGTATGCTTTTCCATGACTTGGCCGATACTCTGCTGGATATCGAACTCACCGTGCGTATGCGTACCGTCTGACTCACAGTTAGTACTCTCGTTCATGAGCATCAAAATACCTTCTTTGGTTGCAATCTCAGTCAAGCGTTCAAGGTCGAATTTTTTACCATCAACCGGATCATCCTCGAATCGCCAGTCACCCGTGTCTACTAGTACACCAAGCGGCGTACGGACAACAACGGCGGTTGCATCTGGGATAGAGTGGTTGACACGCACGAGTTCAATACTAAAACTGTCGCCTAGCTGCACGCGTTCATGAATGTCAGGGTTAAGTTCATAGTACTCAGGTTCATAACCGCTCTGCGACTCTTCCATGGTGCGCTTTAGCATACCAACAGTAAACCTACTGGCGTACACCGGTGCTGGGATTTTATGCACAAGATGGCGGAAGGCGCCGATGTGGTCCAAGTGTCCGTGCGTAAACACATGCCCGCGAATCTTATGCTTATTGGCCTCGAGATAGGTAATATCAGGAGTGATGTAGTTGATACCAGGGTAGTCAGCTCCAGGGAACAAGAATCCCATATCGATGACGATTATATCGTTTTCGTACTCAATCGCCATCATGTTTTTACCGATACCCATTTCACCCAGACCGCCGATTGGCATAACTTTGAGCTTTGGCCCCTGAGTTGGTTTCACACGCTTTTGATCAGCCAAGCTAAACTGCTTGCCGTCATAACCGTTATAAACACTTTTATTTACCGGTACGTTGATAATGTGCTGGGAAGCACGAAGATTTACGTCCTCTGAAGTCCGGCGCTGCGCGCGAAACACCTCACCGCGACGCGTGCTGGTATTATTCAGTACCGAGTTATCTGATTTACGTTTTTGATTGTTATTCGGCCGTTTGCCCATATCATCGGCTTGCGGCTTTGCGAGTCGTCGTTGACCCATAATTATTTTTTCTCCTTAAGTTTATAGAAAAATTATGTTTAATTTCATTTGACTAAAAATTAATACAAGACAAGGGTTGTTCGGAAAATGTGTAGCAGCTTCCCCTTCTGTAGTAGCCTTCATTATACCAAATAGTTGTAAGACGTGGCAATAAATACCTTGTATAACTCTCATTATAGCACATTCTTAATATACGCGCAAGCACTGTATAGCCATTCCCTGCCAAGCATTAAGCGCGCCCAACTACTCTGTCGACCCTCGAATTAGCTTAGGAACATTCAAAAAATCGTCAATTAGTGTTTGGCGTAAGCTTCCGTTATAAAGGGCTGCTGCTGGATGGTAGAGCGGCACGATAAGCCGCACCGCGTGGTTCCCGTCGTGGTACGTCACTTCTTTTTTTACGGCATGGCCGTGAATCTGACTAATCCGGGCATCTGGCAAAAAGAATTCCATACTGTGCCGGCCTAGCGTTACCACGGCCTTGGGATTAATAATTTCAAGTTGGCGCGCCAAATATGGCCAGAAAGCCTGCTTTTCTTCAGGCGAAGGGTCGCGGTTATTTGGTGGACGATACTTCACAATGTTCGTAATATACACATCGCTTCGGTTCATGCCAGCCGCGGCCAACATCTCATTTAAGAACTTCCCAGCAGCTCCCACGAACGGTACACCCTGCTCATCTTCGTTTTTACCGGGTGCCTCACCGATAAACACAATGTCAGCATTTGGGTTACCGTCTCCCATCACCAACTGCTTCGCTTGAGAGGCCAGTTCTGGGCATACATTATCACCCCGGATTCGCTCTTGCACTTCGTCTAGTAGCATTTGCTGATTTGTCATAGAAAATATACCTACTCGTCTAGGAGTTTGCCATCAAGCACAGCAATCAGCGTATTTTTTCGTACATCCGTTAGGCTGTTGAGTATTTTAATCCGCTTTGGTACCGCATCAGCAAACACATCACCGTAAAGATCGGGCAGTTGTTCTACGGTGCTCTTATACCGAGATCCGGCAGTTTCAAATGCGGATTGGCTTCTTTTAATCTTACCATCAAGCTCCTTAACATCTTTGAGAAGTTCGCTGTACTGGCTAGCTGGTGCATCCTCGGGCGTATCCGCTAATCGTTTTTGAAGCGCTTTCTGTTCCGATTCAAACCGCTTATAATCTTGCTCGCCCTTCGCTATTGCCACGGAATATTCTTCAAGGCTTTTTATACGGCTTTTAACTGTAGCTGCATATTCAACGTAACTTGTATTGCCTGACTCTTTAAGCCGCTCAAGTGCCGGATAGCAGTCTTTTGCTGCGCTCTTGAGCTTATTCTTTCGCTCATCTAGGCTTGAAGTCTTGCCAACCAAGACATCAATACATACCTTTTCCTGCTTAGAAAATAGCACGTTGAATTCATCATAAAAATCAAGAAGCGAGGCGAAGTAATCAACGTATTCTTCGGAGGCTTCGACGTACTGCCTAACTGCAATGCCTCCCGCGCTATCATTAGCTACGCGACTATTTTTTAGATTCTGAATGGCCTGCCGGGCGGCCGCCTCTGCTTTGTGATATTCCCTACGCTCTTTTACCGACCCATCCGTCGCTTTCTTTATCGAAGACGTTTGGTTCTGTACTTGCTTGAACGATATTGTATACGCGTCAAACGCCGGCGCAAGCTTCGTCTGTGTATCGGAAGCCTTCTCGATAAGGTTATACCGTGCCGTACGAAAATCACTCGTGTTTGGCCGTGTGGCGGCGTACACAATTACAGCAACAAGGGCTCCAAGAATAAGAATACTGCCAAGAATTACAGCTGCTAAACTCTTCGTACGTGGATTAAGTGCGCCACTCATGACTTATTTCTCCTCCGATTGCGACGATGGGGCGTCTGATTTCAACTCCAATATCGAGCGCAGTGCTTGGTTTGATTGGTTCACAGCATTCTTTGTTGCCTCATACTCTTTGGTTTCGGCAGCTTGGTAATCGGCTTGAAGCTTAGCAAGTTCCATGTTTATATCCAGTAGAGATATTAATGCCGTCGCCTGTAACCCAAACCGCTCTATCTTGTCCTTTTCGTTCACTACTTTCTTAAAAGCATCTTGTCTGGTTTTATACATGTTCTCTAAACCTGCAATCATAATCCTGGCGCTTGGAGTTGAGTGTTTTTTCGCTGCTGCAAGTGTATCAAGGCACTTCTGGCTCGTATTTACGAAGTTTTTTGGGTAATCATCGCTACCAATATCGAGCCGTGTGACTTTCTTGCAACTGCCACTTACCGCTTCTATGATTTGAGTTGCCGTAGATTTATACAGTCTAAAATACCCCACCATCGCGCGATAATCGTTGCTAAATTGCCGGTACTTTGCCTGCACTGCATCGTCTTTAAGTGCTATCGATGCGTCCATTTCGTCAAACCGATGTTCGCTTAATTCTGCCTCAGCATCAAATTGCTCACTGAAGTCGTTTTTAATAGCTGCCTTTTCGTCACCAGAAAATTCTTCCATGTACGCTATGCGGTAGCGCGATGCAAAATCTTCCAGAATCGGGTCGTATGCACCTATCGATATATCAGCCACCTCCCGTTGATTCTCCAACTTCAAGTAGTCTAAATGGGTAGGCTGAGCCGCAGAATTCTTGGCAAATAACCAGACAAAGCTAGCCCCAACAAGGATGGCAGCTACTATGACCGTCACGATGACCACTTTCATACGCCCCGCCTTGGTTGATGCTTGCCAGTTATTCATTAACGCTCTCCCCCTTGAGTTGTTTAGCTGTGATAAACCAAGTACTATTCTTGGGCATCTTTGAGACTTAGGCTCAAGCGGCCTCGCTCATCGATACCGGTCAGTTTCACTTTCACTTCTTGACCTTCGTGCAGTATGTCGGTTACATTTTCAACACGCTCATTACTTAACTGGGAAATATGCACCATGCCATCGGTACCAGGCATGATGTTCACGAACGCTCCAAAGTCTTTGATTGATACCACCTTACCGGTGTAAATACGGCCGACCTCTGGTTCTTCTGTCAGGCTTTTTATCCAGTTCAGCGCTTTTTCGATAGATGCAGCGTCTGAACTAGCGACTGTTATAAGTCCATCATCCTTGATATCAATTTCGGCACCGGTTTCAGAAGTTATCTTATTGATTACTTCACCACCCTTGCCAATCACCGCACCGATTTTTTCAGGGTTAATCTTAATCTTTTCGATGCGTGGAGCGTATGGACTAAGACTCGGCTTTGGAGCAGCAAGCGTTGTAAGCATGTGTTCTAGAATGTGCTTACGACCAGGAGTGCTGGTGCGAATCGCGAGTGCAAGAATATCAACTGGCAGACCGTGGAGCTTCATGTCCATTTGTACAGCCGTAATTCCCTTTTCAGTACCAGTTACCTTAAAGTCCATGTCACCCGCAAAGTCTTCGGCATCAGCAATGTCACTCAGCACGTAAGGAGTGTCGCCATCCATCATGAGGCCCATGGCAATACCGGAAACCGGGCGTTTAAGCGGTACACCAGCATCCATGAGTGCTAGAACCGAGCTACAAGTAGCCGCCATACTGGTTGAGCCATTTTGGCTCATAATCTCTGTAACTGAACGAATTGCGTATGGGAATTCTTCTTCGGTTGGAAGTACAGGTAAAACTGCACGCTCGGCTAGGTATCCGTGGCCGATTTCACGGCGACCTGGCGAGCCTAATCGGCGGACTTCACCTACTGTGTAGCCAGGGGCATTGTAGTGGTGCATGTAACGGCGTTCGCCGTCATTAACTTCCATGGTATCAACCATCTGCGCGTAGCTAAGCGGCGCTAATGTCACTACGTTCAGACCTTGAGTAACACCACGGGTAAATAAGCTTGAGCCGTGAGCCCGCGGTAGAATGCCGACCTCAGAACTTAACTGACGGATTTCATCTAGTTTTCGTCCATCTGGGCGAGTTTGAGATTCAACAATCCCACGGCGCACGTCTTTATGAAGCGCCATTGTAAACGCTTCGTCATATTCATCGCGAAGCTCGGCATACTCATCACCCACCTTGGCTGCCATGTCTTCATGGAACTTCCAGCGAAGCTCATTAATCATTTCGTTTCGTTCTGGGTATGGGTGGTGTAGCTTTTCACCAAGCTTTTCATGCGCCCACTCATCTACCGCTGCTTGAATTTCTTCGTTTGGAAGTACTAGTTCGTATTCAATTGCATCTTTCGCAACCTTTTCGGCAAGTTCACGCTGCAGGGCAATTGCTGGCTGCATAGCTTTGTGCGCCCAAGCAATCGCTTCAATCACGACTTCTTCGTCGACTTCATTGGCACCAGCCTCAACCATCACGACACCGCTCTCGATTCCGGCAACCACTAAATCAAGGTCGGATTCTTCACGCTCTTCGGGTGTTAAGAATGCTTTGAACTCACCGTTTATGCGACCGACGCGGAGTCCAGCCACTGGGCCATCAAAAGGCGCACCACTGATGCTCAGCGCAGCACTAGCTGCGGTCATTGCTACCATGTCGGGCCTAAAGGACGGATCCATAGAAAGTACGCTGGCAACAACCTGTACTTCCGCGCGGTAACCCTTTGGAAATAGCGGACGGATCGGACGATCAATAATGCGACCAATCAAAATCGCCTCGTCGCTCGGCCTACCTTCGCGCTTAATAAAACGGCTACCGCTAATCTTGCCAGCTGCATACATTTTTTCTTCGTAGTCCACACTTAGTGGGAAATAATCTAGTTGAATTGGCCGCGAACCAACTTGAGTCGTGCCAAGTACGACTGTATCGCCGTACTTTACTAGTACACTAGCGGTGGTGCGAAATCCTACACGGTTAACTTCGAGTGTTAGTGGTTTTCCAGCTAGCTCAGTAGTAACGGAAATTATCTCTTTTCCGTTTGGGTTAATAGTACTCATATCTAGAGCCTCCTTCTTGGTTAGCGGAGAGTAACAGGTAGAAAAACTTTTAATAAAAGTGGCTCTATCTATCACCTTCCGCCGGGGTTTACTCTTCTATTATACCAATTTTTTGAGGATTTTCTCTACAATCATCTGTTGACTGTAGCGATCATCTAGAAGCACTTCGTCTTCTACCCCTAAGTAGTCCTTATCTTTCCACCATTCCTTCATTTCTTGTTCACCAAAGTCTTCTTTGTTTGGCTTGGTAGCATGGCGCCGCACGGTTTCTTCGAATGGAATGTCAAAATAATATACGTAACTTTCTTCGGCTTCTTTGACTAATTCTTTTAACGCCAAGCCATTCTTCTTTTTACTCCATATTCCCTCTACAATTACCGTTTCAAAACCATGGCTCCATCCAAATCGTGCTATCTCACACATCAATTCGGCAGTCGGATGCGTGGAGTTTTCTCTCACACGAAGGATCTCGCGTCGCAGCGTATCTTGAGACAACAGCATCGTCGTCCGTCCGAGTTTTTGTTGGAGTAACTTAGCAACAGTTGTTTTGCCGCTACCTGAGTTGCCTCGAAGAAGAATTAATCGCTTCATAACTCTTGCACTATTGATCCGAGCCGCTCGCGTAGCCTTTCAACCCTGTCTTCTGGCGTAATTTGCTCTCTAATTTGCGTACGTGCAAGCTTACTGGCGTTCGTCAGGCCACGAACATGCAGTGAGCAATCCAAATCTGCGCACACCAAATGTGAAATAGTGCGAGCAGCGTCCTTTTTAAAAGTAATTACCGCGGAATTTGTTCCCCGCTGCCATGTTGCGCATATATCACAAATAATTGCCTCCACCCGCCCAGCTGCGTTTGGTCGTCGCTTGTCGAGTGAGTATTGAATAATTTTTTCATTGAACAGCAGAACGCCCTCGTTGCCAGACTTAGTAGCTACTGTTAAAAAGCCTCGCTCATTGGCACTATCTATTTCTTCGGGTACATAGCGAAGATCGCGTACCAGCCGTTTCGATATACGCGCATCCTTCAAAGTTATTTCAAATTCCAGCCTAGTGGGAAGCTCCATACCTTTATTATACCTTTTCGTACAAGCTGCTTATTGTGGTAGAGTGTGGAGTATGAAAAGCCAATATAAACAACTTGCTAACAACCAACAAATTGATGAAAAAATCAGCCAAATTGCTACTAAAATTTTAACTGACTTCCCTACTGAGACGCCGCTATTCGTAGCCCTTCTCCGTGGCGCAGCGCCCTTTTCCAGCAAACTTATGGCCGAGATTGTCAGGCAGCGCCCCGAGTATCACCCGGAGCTTGATTATATGATGGTAAGCACCTACGGTGGCGGCCAGCATGCTGGCGAACCTCATATTGTCACCGATCTTGCACCCAGCACGCTTGTTGCCAACCGTGCCGTGGTAGTGATTGATGATGTGCTCGATAAAGGAGTAACGGCAGATTTCGTATCACGGCATCTGAAAAATCGTCATGCTCGTAAAGTCGCATTGGCAGTATTGTGCGACAAGCAAACAGAACGTACGCATGACGTAGTAGCCGATTACATTGGTTTTACGTTCAATGACAGCTGGCTCGTTGGTATGGGCATGGATGACGCCAGCGCTGCTAAAGAAGGTTACCGCTGGCTTGATGAGATTTGGGAGATTACACCCTAGCCAAAGCTATACGCACGCGTCTAAGCAATATCGCGGCGGCGAAAAGCCACTAGAGCTAGCACCAGGAGTACTACAGTAATACTCCCAAGCACCATCACGTCAGACCACTGGATGCCATCACGGACAATATCGACTGCCGGGAAGTAATGTAATAACGATAATGGTTCATAGTCTTTTAACCAATCCACGGCGCTTGCAAAAGTAGAAAGCAAGAAACTACCGATGATAACAGCAATGCTCACTGCCGTAGCCGCCGCACGTTTGCCCGTCGCAATACCGACAGCAAATGGAATCGTACCGTAAGTTACCATCATTAGACCCGTCATACCGAGTAGCCGAGCTAATACATCGATATCAATATCGGCTTCTTCAATGAACGGCATGACTGCATACATGCCCGCTACCAAGCCTACTAACGTAATGGCTAAGATAAGCAGCAACGCTAGCCAACGCTGTATAAATAATTTGCTACGACTAATTGGCAAGCTTAGTAATGTGCGAAGCTCACCCTTCTCTTCATCGCTTACTGATAGCCCAAGGCCTAGAATAATAGACATAATGCCAGCAATAAGCGGCAGCCGAATATCAAATAACTGCGCGGCTATATAGGTATCAAACTGAGTCAAATCAGACAAACTACCAACCAGTCCTTGGAAAGCCGGTGGCATGCTTTTTACCAGTGCATCAATGGAGCCATCTTGGTGCATTGCTGGGTAAAACGCTACCATTAACGCCGCAATCGCTCCGAGCGCAATTGTCCAGCCAAGCGTAAAATAACGCTTGTCGTATAATGTTTTTGCAAAAACCGACCCTATCATGCCGTTTCCTCCGTTTGGTACAGTGACTTAAAGGCTTCTTCTAGGTTATACTCGCTGATTTCAATATCGTGAAGCTGCTTAACCGCGGCAACCCAACGCTGCAACTCCGCCATGTCACTTTTATAGACAAACTCAAGCCTCAACACGCCCCGGTCCTCACTCACCTCAATCGATTCGGCAGCTTTTGGTGGCTTTGTCGCTTTGTAGCCGGTGAGGATACTGACGTGCTTACCACCCATTGCAAGTAGCTGGCTCGTTTGAACATCTTCTACCACTTTGCCGTGGCTCATCAATATGACACGGTCGCACACATCCATCACCTCTTGTAGGTAATGCGACGACATGAAGATTGTTTTGCCACTTTGCTTGTAACCCCTGACTAGGTCCAAGAATGCGTCTTGCATAACCGGGTCGAGCCCGCTGGTTGGCTCATCGAGCACCACCAAATCTGGCTCGCCTACAAATGCAGCTACTAGGGCTATTTTTTGTTTATTACCGCGTGACAACGCACTAATTTTTTTATTGAGTTGCGGCGAGAACCGCTTCAGTAGTGCCTGATACTGCTCATCGCTACCGCTTTTTCGTTGATGTCGTAGAAACGCCAAATACTGGGCGCCAGTCAGCTGGCCCGGTAGCTCCATGTCGCCAGCTGCATATCCAATTTGACGATGCGCCATGTGAGCATTCGACGGAAGTATTGTTTCGCCAAACAATTCTATTTCGCCCTGACTAGTGCCCAAAAAGCCAAGGAGCATGCTAATAGTAGTCGTTTTACCGGCACCATTCGCTCCGACGAAGCCGACAACCTGCCCCGGTTCGATTTCGAGGGTCATATTGCTGACCGCCCTAAACTTACCGAATTGCTTGGTTACACCCGATAAACGTATAATGCTTGCGGTATTCATAGCCTCATTGTACCACTGCCTGGTTTTTTGGTGTGGCTACCATCATCCACCAAAGAAAAACTCCGCTTATTTGCGGAGTTTTAGCTTGGCGACAACGGCTTTATAGGCCTCAAAGTCTTTTCGCTCGAGATATTTCAAAAGGCGCTTTCGCTTGCCTACCATCTGAATCAATCCACGACGAGCCATGTGGTCGTGTTTGTTCAGCTTTAGGTGCTCTGTCACCTCTTTGATACGAGCAGTCAAGATTGATACCTGAGCCTGTGGGCTACCGACATCGTTCTTTGCAACCTGAGTCAAAGCAATTGCCTGTGATTTATTCTCTTTAGTAATCATCTAGCTGATTTTAACAGATTATAATCAGATAATCAAGGTTACTGACTAAGCGCCACATGCGCATCTGTAATATCTGGCATTGTCAGAGGCTTATCGGGAAACAAGATTTGTTGCTGACGACGCATGTCGTCTACTTTTAATAGTCGACCCGCAACTTCATATACTATCATGATCGCTTTAACTATTTCACTATTAGAACCCCTTCCGAGCGTATCTGCGATTCTCCGCCTGCTACCCTCACATTCACTCTCAATGTCCGTTAGGAGCATGCGCAGTGCTTCCATGACTTCAGGCATGAGTACGTACAAACGATGAAGCGCAGGATGAGCACCATATATGTCAGTAATGCTACTATCGTCCGAGTGGCTGTGCTCATGAGGTGTACTGGTAAGCCACATCCTAAAATTATTAAGATTCGTAGAAGGATCAAGGGAGTTACGTGATAGAAACCTTTCCAAAAATTCATCTGCAGCCCGACTATCAAATTCACGATCTTGAAACGGAAGTGGCTCTATAGAACCATCTTGTATATCAGGCCAACCAAACTGTTCTACAAATTGATGAAATGCGTCTGAGTTTTTTAATGCCGCGGGGAGTTCATCTACCGTCAGAGGGCCATCACCGTAAGCGTATTCTACATACTCTTCTTTCCATAATGCTTCGCTAATACGGTCTCTGTAGTCGTATTCGCTATCAACAGTAAGATTATTATGATGGATATGACTCATTATTATTCTATTATACCATAATAGAATAATAATTACAATACTTACACCTTACGCATCCGAAATTTGTCCAGCAGGAAGGATGTAGTTAAGCGCCTGTGTATATGCATGCTGGAATGCATGCTGGATATCATGCTCACTCCAATGAAGCCCATGGGGCTGCAAATAGGTATAACGAAGAGGCGCGTCAAGGTAGTGCACTTCAACTGAATGAACCCCTAGGCGCTGGTACATATCTGGCAAACTTGCGCTATGAGTTCTTCCCCATAGAACTGCCGGCTTAGCAACATATTCCGCTTGTACATTTGTATGCGCAGCCAACCATGCCAAAGAACCTACTGCCGCTCGCATTTCCCGGATACTTTGTAGTTTCTGATACTTTTTTAACGTGTCACCTGTCAGGTGTTTTACGCTTTTGGGCATAAGAAGAAGTAATTCATCGGGAGTAAATGTCGGCGCGCTAGCATTTTTACGCTCTCCATAAAATCCTGCCGGCAGCACGACCGCTCCACGTTCAGCGGCTTTGGCATGAAGCGCCTCATGAAATGATGAAGATGGCACATCACCTCCATCAATGGTATGTAATTCATGAAAAATGACACCATTTTCAGGTACGACAGTATTCAGATGAGGAGTCCACCCCTCACCCTGTTGGCCACGACGACCAAAATACATTTTTAGCCCTCCACGACTGTTGATATCGTGTACGATGTGAGAATAATGCGGCGTGCTACTCTGGGACATGCCTATAGTATAGCGCTTGCGCTTTCAATCGTCATGTCACCAATGCTAATTCGTCGAAGTTCAGTACAATATGCACCTGTTCCTAGCGCTGCGCCGATATCTACTGCCAGGCTTCGAATGTAGGTACCAGAACTTACATGGGTACGAATTTTTACCTGGGGGTAGCTATACTCAAGCAACTCTAGCGAATGAATCGTAACTTGCCTGGTTGGAATATCGACTTCCTGACCCTTACGGGCCAGCTTGTACGCTCGTTGGCCATTTATTTTGATTGCGCTGTAGACTGGCGGTGTTTGGGTTACCTCGCCAATGAATGTCTGCAAAACAGCTAAAATTTCGTCTCCTGTCGGCTGCGTGGAATCCACAGCCGTAATTTCACCCTCCGGATCACCTGTAGAACTGATCTTGCCAAGTTGGATTGTGGCTTCATAAACTTTGTCCTTTTTTAGAAATTCATCAGAACGCTTGGTGGCTTCGCCAAGAAGAATTATGAGGAGTCCGGTGGCAAACGGATCAAGCGTGCCGGCGTGACCTACTTTTAGTTGGCGTTTGGTTGGAGTAATACCAGCCTCTTTTAGAGCAGCTTTGCGCTTGCCGCGAATCTTAGCCACGACATCAAAGCTAGTCCAGCCAGACGGCTTGTCTACGAGTAAAATACTGTCTTCAAGTAAATTCATACTTCTCTAGTATACTAAAGGCATGAAGCGCGTAATGATTGGTATATTCGCTCATCCCGATGATGAAAGCTTTGGACCAAGCGGTACTCTTATAAAGCAGGTCCAAGCTGGTACAGATGTACACCTGCTATTACTGACCGATGGAGAGGGTGGCACAAATCCGACTAACGCACCCAATCTTGCTCAAATACGCCTAGATGAATGGAATCGCGCGACCGAGCTCATCGGGGCGACTTCTACGCAGGCTTTGCACTTCCCGGACGGCGAACTAAGCCATAGTATGCACGTCGCCATCGGTGCGGCGCTACACGCCGAGCTACACCGAATCCTAGAAAGCTATAGCGAACCAATCGAGCTCGATATCATAACCTTCGACCAGCTTGGCGTTACTGGTCATTTAGATCATATTGCCGCCAGCTTTTCGGCTACGCACCAGTTCTTTAGTTTAAAAAATAATAGTCCCGAAAACGTAACCATTGGGGAATTATGGTATTTTTGCCTAAGCCAAGCCCATGCACCAAATCGCGAGTGGAGTGACTATTATATGCCGATTGGACGGGACGATGACTACATAAACCGTGTCATCGATGTTCGCGACGTGCTTATACAAAAAAATGCGGTCATGGACGCACATGTTAGCCAGGCGCATGATGCCAACACCCAAAAGCAGCTCGGTGAAGAGCTGCTTGGCCGCGAGTGTTTTCACGTAATTCGCTGAATTACTGCCCCGGAATCTTAAACTGGTTTGGATCCGGTGGCGTGGCCGGTGCTGGCGGCGGCGGTGCGGCTGGCGGCGTGCCAAATATCTGCCCAAGTTGCTCAGGCGGCAATGGACCTTGTGGGAAATCTGGTAATGGCGGAGGTGGTGGCAACTGCGAGAAGTCTACAGGTGGCATAGGAGCAGCAACAGGTGGTAATGATTCTGGCGACGCGAATGGCGCTACGGGCGCAGGTGGAGCCTGCTCCTGGACAACTTGCTCTACCGTAGGCGGCGCAACCTCCGGCGCTGGCGGTGGTGTTGTCGAGGGAACCGGTATTGCCTCGTAGGCCATAGCTACGGCGTCTTGCGCTTCAGTATGGGCTTGGACACGATTCTTTTTATCAATGTCCTCCAGAGTCTCACCAGATGGCGCAGCTACCGGTGCGGCTGGCTCGGAAGGAGCCGCAGAAATAGGCGGTAAGCCGTCGTTAAAGATGTCTACAACCTCTTGATTTTGAGCTTTTTCTTCTTCGGCGGCTGCGTTAAATGGCGCCTGGAAGCTTGGTTGGTCAGCGCTATCTACATAACTACTACTGGCGTGAGTAAGAATTGTTCTGTTTCGGTCATCTTCAAGTTCGCGCTCTTTGTCGTGTTGGGCCTGCTCCGTTGTAGCATTGAGCGTACCGCCCATGCTCGGTCCATCGGCATCTGGAGTAGCAGTGACCACAGGTGGAAGCTGGGGATCGGCCATAGGCTGCACAGCATCGGCACTAGCGGATGCAAGATCTTTTTCAAGGTCATTAATTGTTGAGGTACTAGCCCCTGGAACCACACCCGAAAGCTGCTCTGCAAGCGCTTCTTCAGCCGTTTTCGCTGCTTCTTCTTGGTTCTCTGCTGCCGTCTCGGCCGCAACTTCATCCAGCGTTCCTCTTTTTGCATGGCTAATTGACAGCTCACCGTCGGCCTCTGGCTTTTTCTTCTTCTTCGGTTTTGGAGATTTGGTAAGTTTGGTTGACTCACCTTCACTCAACGATGTTGAGCCATCTGAATGTTCATTTTCAGGATTATCATCATCTTTATCTGGCCCAATCTCGTGCGCCTCTTCCAATCTAGCAGCAATCAACTGCTGGTTGGCACCGGCTGCCATCAACTGGGCGGCCATTGTCATTACTTTGCTGCTGGTTTTGTTATTACTAAACCTATCTGTTGCCGCTACGATTCCCGTTAAGAAAGCAGTTGCAATTTGCTCATCAAGAATAACTTTATCGCCTTTTAGGGCTTCGCTAACAGATACAAGCATCTCACTAATACTGCTGGCGTTTGGCTCGTGCCAATCAACATCGCCGAGGTTGCTCGGAGTATCACCGCAGCTAAGGGTTGCCACAGTGGCATCATGGAAAATCTTGCCGTGAGCCTGCAGGGCTTTATCAAGATTATCTTTATCTTTTACACCAAGAGCAAGCACCAGCTCTACGTTATAGTCACCCTGTGAAAAATCTAAATCATCCTGCGTAATTGTGGTTCGGTATGGGGTAATGAAAATTTTTACTACGTCACCTTCTACCTTATAACGCAGATGGTCGGCTTTTTCTTTATCAAGTGCGATAATGAAATCACGTAAGCTATCAACGGTGTTCTCGAAAGTTTTATTTGGTTCAAGGAATGTTATTGCTGGTGGTATGTCACCAGAAACAACTGCGGTAGCGTGCTTTTTTAGACCGTTTAACATACTTGTTAAACCAAGCGCCGCTGATAACTCATCTACTGATGGATTTGCGCTTACGGTCACCAAAATATTGGTTGAGCCTTTGATTTTCTCAACGATTTGCTGGCGAGCGGATTGGCCTTCGTTCATTTTTTATTACCTTCGGTGTTTTTGTTTTTTCGTAGAAGTTTGTACCTACAGTACCATAAGCGTGTTTTATTCGTCAAATTTTTACTAGCTACCCCTCACCTCTTTACAATTAGCTTGTTTTAGTCTACAATTACCCCTTAGATTGAACTACTAAACTAATCACCAAACTGTAAGGAGAAACCTCTAGTGCCAATCATCAAATCCGCTATTAAGCGCGTAAAACAAGCTGCTGCCCGCAACGAGCGTAACGTTGCTACTAAGCGTGCCATTAAGCAAGCCGTTAAAGCATTCGAAGCAAAGCCTTCTAGCGAAACGTTAAGTAAGGCCCACAGCGAAATCGACAAGGCTGTTAAGAAAAATCTTATTCACAAGAACACAGCCGCTCGTCGTAAAGCCAACCTTGCAAAGGCTGCAAAAGCTGCGAGCGTAAAGCTTGGTACTATCAAGAAAGCTACCGCTAAGCCAGTCGCAACTAAAGCTCCTGCTAAAAAAGCTGCCCCAGCTGCTGCCAAAAAACCAGCAACAAAGAAACCAGCTGCTAAAAAAGCTCCTGCTAAAAAATAATCTAGATTCCCTATCGGTAAATGCGTCTGTACACTTACAGGCGCATTTTTCATTACATCGTACTAATTCTTACAAGTGATGTTTCAAGCAGCAGCCACGGATCAGCGTCGCTCGTTTTTAATCGGGTATCTGCCTTTGAAAAAATATGTAAAAGTTCACCAATTTGCTGCTTCGTAAGGCGATTAGCATAAGGTGCTAGCTTCTGCAGCGGATAACTGCTCTTGGCACTCGTATCGCTGGCCACCTTATTCACATCACCATCACCATATACCAGCACGACGAGCTGAATAAGCTGTGAATTCACTAGCCCAAACACTCGATACGGATCTTCTGTTTTGCGTAAATCACTAATGATTTCGGCCAACCGCTTTTTATCATCATTAAGAGCGGTTTCAAATAGCGCGAACACACTCTCGGTTGGCGATTGCTCAATCACAGCATCAATCCATTCATCGGTCACCTCACCCGCTAAGCTCAGTTTGTCGATCGCCTGCGCGAGCATCCATTGGTCGACCCCCCCACGTTGCATGAGTCGCTTCGCCTGGGCGGTGGTTAACGAAAGTTTACGGGCCGAGGCATACGCTTCTATCCAGGAAAGTACTTTCCCACTATCGCGGTCGTTTAGTGGAGTAAATTCCTCTACGGTTACATTTTTTTTAAGCCACTTATATGCTCCCGTCCGCTTATCTGGCTTAGGTTCGATTAATAGGAGCTCCGTATCGGCGCTGACTCTAGACAACCAGGCCTCAAGATTTTGCCACAATTCACCGCATGTACTCGGCGCATCAACTAGCACCATTCGCTTCAGGCTGAACAATGTTTGGCCAGCAAAAATATCAGCAAGCCGCTCGCTGGTCAGTTCGCTCGCGTCATACCGCTCTGCCACGCCATCAAATTCGCGCTTCAACTGATTAACGCGTCGAGTCAGCTCAAAATCATTTTCTCCACACAGTAGCCGTATCATTCTATTATTGTACCGAATCCATCTCGCTGTTGCTTTATGCTATTTTTGACACGTCTCACACAGGTGCGTCCCACGACCTGCATGCTTTATCTTTATAATTTCATTCCCGCAACGTGGACATTTTTGTCCTTCACGGCGAAACACACGAGCAAAATCCATATAACTTCCCCGCTTGCCTTCGGCATTCACATAATTTTTATCAGTGCTACCACCCTTTTCGATTGCTAAATTCATAACATCGCGCAGCTCTGCATACAAATGCGTAAACTCGGCATCAGTAATTGATTTCACTAGCCTACGCGGATCGATTTTCGCGCCCCACAAGCTCTCATCGGCATAAATATTACCCACCCCAGCTACAACTGTTTGATCGAGTAGCGCAGCTTTGATATTCGTATTTGCCCGGCGTTTGAATCGGTCGGCAAATGCCACGGCCGTAAACTCTGTTTCAAGTGGTTCCGGACCCACCTTCTTCATAAAATCGATATTCGGAATTTCAAGTGTTGGCAATAATCTCATCCAGCCAAACTTTCGCTGGTCATTAAAATATAAATGGCTTCCGTCCTTAAAATCGATGACTACACGCGTGCTCCTGTCGGGCAACTCACCAATCAGGCTATCGCTCGGATGGCCCGCTCCAAATACCGCTTCCCCGCGAAACACTAACTGGCCCGTCATTTTTAAATGGATTACTAGTGAATATTTAGTACTTAGCTCGAGTAACAAAACTTTCGCTCGACGCCCTACCATTACAACACTTGCGCCAATCATGAATTCACTTACATCCGTGTCGCTATTTGGGAAGCTTTTCGGCGAGTCGAAGTGCTGAACTGCTATGATTTCTCTGCCTGGAAGTAATTCTGCCAACCCTCGTCGTACAGTTTCTACTTCAGGCAGCTCAGGCACGCTCTGCCTCTAAAATACGTGCTAATTCCTGTTCGAACTGCTTGTTAGTAGTGAACAGGATTGTTTTCATGCCTAACTGCTCGGCACCCTCGACATTCGGTAAGCGATCATCAATAAAAATTACCTCATCTGCTGCGACACCAAGTCGCTCTAATGCCAGTTCATACAAATCACGAGACGGCTTGATTAAACCCACATCGCTAGATATCAATACGTCGTCGAACATGTCTTTGCGCTGCTTCTCGCTAAATACTTCGTCAAGTGTGTCGTACCCCATATTACTAAGCAGACCGATTTTGTAACTCGCCTTTAGCTCTTTCACTCGACTCATCAACGCTTCGTTCGGTGACTGCTTATCGCGCATAGTTACTGCTACTTGTTCGGTGGTTTTACCGGCTAGAGCAGCTACCTGTTCTAAGAAATCTCGTCCAGTAATATACCCATGATCACACGCATGCATCAAATCATTGAGGCTCTGTGTATTATTGACCCCAACTAAATCATACATCCGATTTAAGTCATCCCAGTATAATACGCCAAAACAATCAAATATTAATGCTTTTACCATACGTACTAGTATACCTGGTTTTACAAACTGTAGTTGAACGACTGCTTGAAAGGAACGTAGTCACTACTGTTTGGAATCTGATCTAGGAATAAATTCGAAAGTTGATCCTTTGAAGCTTCAAGTGTTCCTTTCGAACCACCGCACGTTGATGTCCACAGACTTTTTACGTTATTACCGCTCGAAAGCACGGCAAATTCGTAGACATACCCGCTGGCGCATATGCCACGAAGGTCGTTATCGGCTTCGTCCTCGGCCTCGGTACCCTTCATCATATTGGCCTTATCAAGTGCATACACAAATTGTTCATAGGCACGTGTGTTATTGCTGAGTGAAGTACCGTCTGTGCGTGATTCAAGATAGCCTTTATAGGCAGTGATTGAGCGCTCGGAGTTAGAGATTTCCACTTGGTAGCTCTGGAAGTCTTCATCGGCAACAATTGGGCCACGTACCGTCATTTGGACGCTACGGCCACCGGTAGTGTTCAATAACGCCTCACGTCCTTCGTCAACTTGAGCCGTTTTTTCATCTGAAGATCCGCCGCCACTAAAAATAGCCCGGCCAATACTCACAACTGCCGCAATCGCAAGAGCGATGACGATAATAGCGATAATAAGAGGAAGAATCCGAAAATTACTGTTGCGTTGCATAGGCGTATGTTACCATTTTTTGGTAAAAATGTCCAAGGTGTTACGATTTTTTACAGAGGCAAATACTCTATCTAGGAGCGCCTGAACTCGTTTTGGCTCATCAAACGCAAAGTCATGCACTTCACCTAGTGTTTCGGTTCGAATACAAAGTAACGTCACAGGAACAGTGTCGTCATTGTGGTGACGATCCGCTGTTAAGAAATCATCCGTGTCGGCCTGCAGTAACTGTTCTTCGGTAATATGATGGTACTTTACTAAGTCTTCCAGCCTATGACGATACGCGCTCGGTGTTTTGCAATCTATGTATAGTCGCTTATGGGTACTTGGTTGCTCAATCATCATATCGATTCCAAACGCGTCTTGTGTGCGCGTTGTCATACGGACGCGGTAGCCTAATAGTTCAGCCGCTGCAAATACCGCGACTTCCCTACCTAACCCTAAAGCTATTGCCGCAAATTGTTCCTCGCTGAAACTAGGGGTACTTAGCTTACGACAAAATTGATCCATTTCGAGTTTCAGAGATTCAGTCAGCCCAACCCGTTTATGAATAGGTGTTAGTAATACCAAGTTTACAAAGGTATCATTAAAATCAATCAGCTCATATAGCCTTTTCTGTCGATCATGGTAGCCATGCTTATGTGCATCCATCTGCCACTGCGCCAGTACTGCCTGCGGTGTCTGCGCTATCAAAAGTACCCTATAGTAGATTAACTTCTCATAGCTATCCGTAGGCACCGATTGTTGCTTCATTTGCTCAACATATGCGTTTGCGTCTTGAACTGTCCGAATACTCTGTGTATTTAAAACGCTAGTTTGCACGCCATTAGGCTTGCGCCGTTTCGGCAAATATCGTCGCCACATCGACGCGTGCTACGCCTTCTTTAACAGTCGCCAAATAGCGAGTCCGATTAAACCAAACGCCAGCAAAGCAAGAAGTACGTATGTATATCCTTTGAGTAGCCAGAGCAGAGCCAAGCCTACTCCTACTGCGCCCCATTGAACAGCCAGCTTTTTATTTGTCACCGCACCCACTACAGTTAAGCCAATATGTTCAAGTAGAAACAGTAGCTGATACCCTTCACCCTGCGCTAATGCAAATAATCCGGTAGGAGCGCTGAATAGTACTAATCCTAGAATTGCGCGTACAAGCTGCTGGTCTTTTGGCTTGCCCTTATTAAGGAGCATGCCTAGGCCTATCGTGGCAGCCCACCAGTGGCTATATACCAATATATTGGCGTCTGGATAGGAATAACCCACTAACCGCTGGATGAATATCGTTACGCCGTATAGGGCGATTTCATACCAAAATAGTTGTTTTCGTACATGGCCTTCATACGCAATAATCGCCATGGCCACACAACCGGTCATAACAGCTGCTACCGTAGTTTGTTCAAGCATGAACGTTGAAACGGCCGCCAAGGTTAACACCGCGATGGCAGAATACAACATGATTTCAGAGCGAACCACATTTTTGCTCGAACTCGAACCTTGTGCAAAGTACCAACGGAGCGCATACCACCCCGCGCCCAGTGTCCATGCAGTTACCAATATTGACCACAGATAGTCATCTAATACCGTCGCATAAAGGACGTATAGCCCGACTGTACCGAGTACATTTGAAACAATATGAACATAGGCTTGACGTTCAACAAATGCCGAAAGATACCCCAAGCTGGCCATTGCAAGTGCTATCGAGCCAAACCACATCCCATCAAAGCTTGCGCCAGTTAGTAGAACCGCTTCTGTTGCAAACGTTACATATAATCCGGTTGCTACGTACCCGTATGAGGACCTGAAGCGAGTAAGACCAAGCCGCAATGCCAGTATAATTGCGGCGACTACAGATACGGCCAGTGCCACGTATTCGAATTCTACTGCTGGTTCAATGACGCCTCTAAGTAGTGCAAGTGGCAACAATGCAGCGGCAATAATACCAGCAATACCAAATTCGGCGCGCTTCATAACATAGAGTTGGTGCATGCTCACAAGGCCTAGCACCAAGAGTCCCGCCGTCACCTGCGACATATTCTCAAGCAAACCAAGTAGCGACAATCCAATTAATGGCTGTACAGCCCATAACCACCACTGTTCACGTGGCTCGCGCTTTATATCCGACACGGCGATAACATGAAGTAAAACCGAACCAGCTAGCAAGGTAGCTGCGACCCATTGCCAACTTTCGGTTGCGTAGTACGTCAAACTCATTGCAAATACCAAGCTGAGCGCTCTAGCTGCTGACCAATAGGCATACTGAGCTTTGTTGGTTTTATACCCCAGCGCATTCACAGCGTAGTGCAACGCACCGACACCGCTAATCAACGTATACTCAAATGACGTGAACGTTTCACCCATGAACATACTGCCAATCAAGGCAACCGGCGTAGCAATTTGAGCGTTTTGCTCTAGTGGCAACTGTAATTGCTTTGGCATCCACTTTGGTAACTTATAGCTCAGATACATCAGCAAGCTGCTCGTCACAATAATAGCAACGAAATACCACACAAAAGGCGCATGTAATGCCGACATGCTGGAGGTAGCAAGAGAAAATACGAATGCCAATGTCAAATACGACATTAGAGATGTCCTAATCTGTAGCAGTGCCAACCAGAAAGCTGCAAGTCCAATAAGTGATGTGAGCCACCATACTAATGGTCCATCCGTGAGAACATAACTATAGAACGCTAGGCCGACAAATGGTACGAGCGCTAAACCTGTACCTACGAATGCGATGGCCGCTGGTTTTAACCGATCGCTGTGCTTATGAAGCGCTAAGCCTACGGTATAAAACGCCACAGCCACAATAAGTACCAGTACGAACTTCACCGTTGCCGGTAAGTTTGTCCCTAACCCAATAAACAAAGCGGCGGCCCCAACTAATAAAAACGAGGCCAAGTATAATATTGTGTTTATGTTGCGAAGCTCTTGCTTTTGTTTTTGAGCTGCCAGTTCCTGTTCACTCATTACAACCGGCTGAATTGGCACTGCTGCAAACTCACTAGAGTTATTCACGAATACTATCTCGTCTGGTTGCGACAATCGGGTAACCTCATCAAGCGCTTGACGTAAGCCTTCTCGTACACCTTCGTCTTCAGTAACCTGCATTCGGGCTTCAATCGCTCTGACTATCTCGTTGCTATTCGTAGCAATCGGCGTCTGCATGGAAACAGCTGGCTGAGCTATAGACACAGGGCGTGCAACCTGCACAGAAAGGTTAGTAACTGGCTTCTTAGTCGGCACAGCCAATATAATCACCACAAAGCCTATATACATTAACCACAGCGCTGGGAATAACCACCATCCGTAGAAACAGATTGCAAATCCTACCAGCCCAAGCACCCATTTAGTTGTAGCGGTCATTATACCGCCAGTATACAGCGGCTAAAATACCAGCACAAGCGCTTTGTTTAAATCTTAAACAATGTTCACTTCGCGCTTAATGAATGTTTCGTCGTTTATCCAACACTCCTCAGCGGTGAACTTATAGCTGCCAAAGCCAGGTTTGAACTCTTCTACTAGCTCAGCCGTGCCTTTAGCGTAAAAACCAATTTGCTCAGCTTTTTTTTTTGAAAAATAGTTACAGCAGCAGAGGTTTTAACGCCGATAGCTTTTGAATGCTCAGCGGCAAGGCTCGAGTCCCATTCAAACATATTACCCTTCCTGGATTTGATTCGTACTGGCACTGCCCATGGAGTACCATCCCCAAGCGTTATCGCCAAAACCATATACTGTTCATCGCCTAGGAGTCGTTCAAGTTTTTGCTGGTCGTTCATGTTCTTATTCTACAAGCTTTTTGACTCGTTGCATTATGTTATCCCTAACTTCGTAAACAAACGCCATGCCCTGCTCTTTGTGGTAATGCGGATCAGCCACATCCCAAAGCTGGGACTTCGGACTTTGTTTTACATACTCCGGCATGTATTCACTTGGAAAGTAAACAACCCTATCGGCTCGCTCCACCATTTGCTCGGTAAGCTGTTTCGGTTTCAAATTTGTTGCGTCTATACCAATATCACCCATTGCTTCAATGGCACGCTTTGAAATATGGTCTTTTGCTTCGGCTGTCGCACCAGCACTTGTGGCGTCGTTTGAAGAAGTGAGTGAATTATAAAATGCTTCTGCCATCTGGCTGCGCATCATGTTGCCTTCACAGATAAATAAAATTCTCAAAGTTGACCGTCCATCTTCTTGATGCCTTCGTCGATAATCGAGATTGTTTTGGCAGTAGGCAGCTTTTGCAACGCTTTGGCAACGGCAGCAACATTATCACAGATAACATCACACGTAGCATAAACAAATGGATCAACATAATTATTTATGGTAATTCCTAGATGCTCTTTTTCCGCTTTATTAAACTTGCCATCTCGTGGTGCGAGCCCCATAAGAGGCTTTTTGAGATACTTCGCGATTATCATCTCTTGAGATCCACCGACACTAATGTCGTCACTTAGATATACGATAACGCAATCAGCCTGGTTGATGAGCCAACAGTCTTTATCGAATACAAATTGCGGATCATATTCACGATTGTTCTCATACGCCAGCGGATCAAGATGGCTCAAGGATAAACCCGAAAGATTGGCCAAATTACTTACAAAATCATCACGCCAGTAATGAGTACCAAATTGAGAATTTTTACCAACTTTCCCAGCGATATAAAGTTTCATCTTTGAGTCTCCAGCCATTGCATAAGTATTAATGCAATTCGCTCCTCTTGCATTGCTCCACCGAGAGCCATCTTTCGGGCTTCATCATAGGTCAGCCAATTATCAGCTTCTATCTTCTCCCCTACTTCAAGCTCCTGACCTTCGACTCTTAGTCGCCAGTCAAAGGCTTCAAATATGTACAAATCCCACTCAACAGTGGCACCAAGAATTGATTTTTTATACAATTCTAAGCTAGTGATTTCTACACCAGCTTCCTGCTGTGCTTCTTCGATTGCTTTTTGTTTTGCGACCTCGATTATATCTTCACCGCTCACTCGAAACGCTTCAAACTCATCTAGCGTATCAAACACCTTTCCACCAGGTAATCTATAGTCCCATTCGCCTAGTTCGTGGCGGAACTCTTTGGTGAGTAAAATTTTTCCAAGGTCTTTATCGTGAATGATTAACCGCACACCCGGAGCGCGCCGAGCAACTTCAAACACGCGGCCATCATTTTGTTTCAAATGAACTAGTTCGAATAATTTTCCTTTGGCAAAGACTTCTTCGTTCATGCTAGCATCTCACCAGCAGCAGTCAGTACCTTACTGTCTCGGCGTGTCATAAACTTTACGACATCGTCAGAGCTGTCATGACCTTTGTTTGTGAGGCCTATAGCCTCCTTAATACCATCAATCCAAACTACTGAAAAAGCATCATCCCGTTCTTCCTCGACAGTGTACGCTGGACTACTATCATTGTTTACCACCTTTGCTAGATATGCATCGTCAATTTGATGCGTTCCTTTTGGCGACTTTGCTAGCCACAAGTCGACTCTCCCAATTTCGCCGATAACTTCGGCAGAGGCACCGACTTCTTCAAGCAGCTCACGAGCTATGGCCTCCGTAGGACTTTCGGCTCCCTCGACGCCGCCTCCGGGCAATTTATAATAATTTCGTTTTGACGAATATAGCAAAGCTACTCGGTTGCTCTTATCAAGCAATACGACCCTAACTGCATGCCTATCGATAAATTCCAAATCATGTTCGTTGTATGTAGGATCAATATCTTTTTGTGTAATTGAATAAATGGTTCTCATTATACTTCTCCCCAGTTCTTGCCCACACTTACATCAACCTTTAGTTTAATTGGTAATTCTGGCGCGATTGATTCCATGGTATCTTTTAAAATCGTTCCGATTTTTTCGGCATTTTGTTCGGGACACTCAACTAAAATCGAGTCGTGGATTTGAAGAACCTGCACGCCCAAGCCACCCATTTTTTCATCGACTGCAATCATGGCGAGCTTCATTAAATCGGCTTCGGTGCCCTGAATGGGCATATTAGCAGCGGCGCGCTTACCGGCTTCACGAACCATGAAGTTACTGCTGTTTACATCGGGTGTTGGACGGCGGCGGCCATGGAAGGTTTCTACATAGCCTTCGGTTTTGGCTTTTTCGAGCGTATTGTCAATAAACTTACGAATTGGCGCCCGGAGCTGGAAATACATATCAATGAACTTCTTGGCTTCACCAAATGTCATACCAGTATTTTGCGCTAACGCGTGCGGGCCCATGCCATACAATACGCCAAAGTTAATTACCTTGGCATCGCGGCGCTGGTTCTTGGTAACCTCATCCATTGGAATACCGTATACGTCGCTAGCTGTTTTGGTATGAATATCCACATCGCCATTAAAGTCGTTAATCAGCTCTTCATCGCCCGCTAGAACGGCTGCTAAACGAAGTTCAAACTGTGAATAGTCGGCACTTACAAATACATGGCCTTCCTCGGGGATAAACGCATCGCGAACTTTACGGCCGGCTTCGGTGCGGATGGGGATATTCTGCAAGTTCGGGCTAGTACTACTAAGCCGCCCGGTCGCAGCAACATCTTGGTTAAAAGTTGTATGCAGGCGCGAATTCTCATCGACTTGTTCAGGAAGCGTGTCAACATAGGTGTTCTTTAGTTTTGAGAGTTCACGAGTTTGTTCAATCAGTTCAATAATTGGGTGCTGGCCACGTAGCTTATCCAACTCTTTTTGACCCGTCGAGTACCCGGTTTTACCTTTTTTGATGCCTACGGTTGACAGTTGTAACTTCGTGAACAAAATTTCAGACAACTGTGCAGGGCTACCGATATTGAATTCAACCCCTGCTAACTTATACATTTGTTGTTCTAAGGAGGCGTGCTTATCACCAAGTTCTTTGCCCATTTTTTTGAGCACACTAGTATCAAGTTTGATACCGTAATGCTCCATTTTAAACAAATGGTAAATAAGTGGAAAATCAAACCGATCAGCAATATCCTTTACCTTAGGCTTCTCTTCAAAGGCCTGTACCTGCCAGCCGTATACCTGCCGCATAGCAGCAGCTTCTTCAATTGGCGTAGCAAGCTCACCGCCAATCAAGCCGCCAAGGCTACGATCGCGGCGAAGCGGGTCAAGCAAAAAAGCGGCTTGGCGGATATCGTGCAGGTCACTGAAGCGAACATCTATTCCCTGCTTGGCCAGCGCATGATACAAATCTTTCACGTCGTAGCTAATTACCGTACCAAATTCGACCGCTCGCCAAAAGCTGTTATCAACTTCGGTAAGTTTCGTATGTGAGATTGTTGTTGATGTAAAAGAGGCCCACAAATCATCGTCAGCTAAATGCAACACAAAAGGCCCATCAATTGTTACTTGCTCAGGCCAAGCAACTTCTTTTAAGATGATTTCGTCAGATTCGTGGAAATACAAACTCGTATCAGCAACTTCCTGCATGTGCTGTGGCAAGCGCCTAATTAACGAGTGGAATTCTAGCTGTTTTAGCTTTGCAGCTACGGCTGGAAGGTTAGTATTATGCACATCAGCCTCTTTCCAATCGAGCTCTACCGGTGCATCACACCAAATACGTGCTAACTCGCGGCTCATGAATGCATTGTCCTTATCGGTTTCAAGCTTAATTTTTTGAGCACCTTTTAGTTCACTAATATGCTCGTAAATACCTTCGAGCGTATCAAACTCCGCTAGCAGCGACTGGGCAGCTTTTGGCCCAATACCACGTACGCCCGGAATATTATCACTTGAATCACCAACAAGCGCTTTGTAATCTACAAACTGTGCCAGCTTTACACCATATTTCTCTTCAAACTCAGTTTCGGTAAAGCGCATCATGTCGCTTCCCTTTTTGTTGATATATACCTTGGCGTGCGTACTGAGTAGCTGCATCATGTCGTAGTCGCCGCTCACAATGCAAGTTTCAATATCCTTACCAGTAGCATGCGCCGAAATCGTACCGATAATATCGTCTGCTTCGTAGTTATCTAACTCAATTACTGGCCAGCCAAAAGCCTCAAGTAAATCATGCAGCAAAGGAATCTGCGCAAAAAAGTCGTCTGGCGGCCGTGTTCGACCCGCCTTATACTCCGGAAAAATCTCTTTTCGTTTGGCGGTAGCCGTTTTGGATTTATCCCACGCCACCGCAACATAATCAGGTTCAAGTTTTTTAATCACCTCAATAGCAATGCTGGCAAAGCCAAACACACCGCCTGTTGGGGTGCCGTCCGGCAGGCTCAAGCCAGGCATAGCAAAATAGCCGCGGTAAAATACGCTCATTCCGTCAATTAATACTAGGCGTTTAGTCATATAGATAGTATACGCTGTTAAATTACACTAGAGAAATAGACTAATTATCATACTCTCCGAAGAGCTTAAGCAGAGCTCTTAGTCCATCTTGTTCCGCATCCACAACGCTGTGGCCACCTTTTCTAGCAGCTGCTTTGATGTCTGACATCGTGATAGGAGAAACTGCTACGAGTTCTTTACCTGTATGAACGGTCCCTGTCTTTACTTTTTGGTTAATTCTTAGACCAGCGAGCTGTAAGAGCCTCACACGCTCCCCTCGTGTCATACCAAGCTCATCACTAGCCACGCTAGGTAATCCCCTCAAAATACTCTGTATGTCATGGACCGCTGAATCAATACTTACACGCGATCTCTTTACGCTAAGTAAGGCCCCTAGTGATCCAGTATCGCCAATAATCTCACCTAATTTATCAATAACCAAATCAGTCGTTACTTTTTCAATCCCGTGTGTTTCTGCTGGCGTCTGCCTTTCTTGCTTCTCAATCTCTGGCACTGGTGCGGGCAAAAAATGCCGCTCTTCTTCATCACTAGCTTGAGTCAGCTGCGACTCTTTCATCAAAGACAACGCATGTTGATCTGTTTGTCCTGTTAATACGATTGCCGTGCCAATCGTATCTGAAGTCTCTCCTTCCGATAATTCATCCCTTCCGTCCACTTCTTTATCATCAAGAGGAGTCTCCTTTAAAGGAATGATGTGAAGGGGAAGATCATCATACAGTGATTGAGCATCATCAATTGCAGTATGAGCTTCCTCTGTAGTGAGGCTAAGTGCCTGAATCACTTCGTCTGGTGTGCCACTATTGTAAAAAGCTTCCAACATTTTACGCGCATTCCTATAGCGAAGCGCGAGAGTCCCCTCACCCCCCTCTGCAAGCGCCATCTCGATGTCACTGACCCTTGAGTCCATAGTTGGTATATCCGATTGATCTATTAGCTCTGCACTCATGCCTATCTCCCGTGATACCACCCAAATAGTATTTTATTCATTATACGCATAGTTCTCATCGTGCCAAACACTTTTGAACCTATCAATTGTCGTTAACTAACTCCTCTTTAATATGCTTCGTCGTGTTACCTGCAGATCGCTGCCACATAATGTAAGCACCTTCTTTGGCAATATGCTTTACACTTGGACGGTAAATTCTCCCTAGGTCTACATACTCCATACCGTAAAGACCGTCGATAATAAATGCGAGTTCAGCAATACGCACACGATAGCCATCTTCTAAACTACTCATACTGTCAGTTACTTCCAAGTGCTTTGCTAAAAGCGCATTGATAAAGGTATGTCTGTCTTGCGGCCAAGGCTTGAAATCAGCTCCTAGACGCGAGGGGCGGCAGGCTTGTTTGATATAAGCGTCCATACGCCGTGAATCATATACACTGTCCGCTCCAACTATTTCCCTGGCTTGGAGATCAACATTTTTCCAACCTTTGCCATGATCAAATTGACTATAAATTCCTTCTGGCTTCATATTCATTATTATTGTCACTTATGAAGGTACGCTTTACAAACATAAGCGTTGCCGATTTGCTATACTTAAAAATAATGAGTCATCACGAAAATGTTAAAGTTGTCGCCTTTGTAGGACTGGCTGGTAGCGGCAAAAGTTCGGCGGTTGAATATCTCACCGCAAAAGGAATTCCTAAAATCTATTTTGGCGGAGTTATTTATAAAGCTATGGAAGAAGCAGGTATTGAGATTACCTGGGAGAGCCAAAAGAAATTCCGTGAAGATATTCGTGAACGTGAAGGCAAAGACTTTGTAGTGAAACGTGTGATTAAAGAGGCTCATGATTTGATTGCCGCTGGGCAACATAAAATTGTACTCGATGGCCTTTATAGCTGGAGTGAGTACAAAATTCTAAAACATGAGTTTCCTGGCGCCATGACGGTAATCGCAATTGTTACCCCCAAGCACGAACGAAAAGCCCGTATGGCGAAGCGCCCTGAGCGCCCAATGAGCTCCGAAGAGGTAGACGAGCGCGACTGGGCCGAGATCGAAAATCTTGAAAAAGGTGGACCAATCGCAATCGCCGATTACTTCGTACATAATGACAAAGACCTGGATTGGTTGCATGAACAGCTAAACGTAGTACTCCGCCATATTGACTTCATCGACTAGCAAATCCGCTTATGCTAGAATGCTAGTAACTTTCAAATTTAAGTAAATAGTCAGGAATGGTATGGATCCAAACCAACAACCACAAGATTTCAGCAAGCCGAATGAACCAGCAGAAATTCCACCAGCCCCTCAAACGGAAGCGCCTGGACAGGCGAATGGATTTTCCCAACCTCCACTACCTGCATCTGATGTATCATCAAATCCAGAGATTACGACTCCTGCACCTCAATCGTTCGGACAGCCAACTGAGGCAAATCCGCAATATGCCACCCCTCATCCAGCCTTTCCCGCACCTGAAGTAGCGCCAGTTGGGCAACCTCCTTTAGCATCTCCCGTCGCAAACACTCAAAATCCAGGGCAATTACTGGGAATAATCAGTATCGTATTGAGTATTATTGGCCTATCGGTAGTAGGAATTATTCTTGGTATCATATCGCGCAATAAGTCAAAAGCGGCGGGCGCATCAGCCACTCTAGGTACTGCCGGTATGGTACTTGGCATTGTGTTTACTGTTATTGGCTTCTTGATACTAGGATTGGTATTTATGGCTTATGGAGGTATCCAGCAACGCGCTCAAACAACAATGGCTCAATCTTCCGCCAGTTCTCTTCTCACCCACGCCGAGGCTTATAGCGTAAGTAATAACGGCACATACCCAGCAAGCTCGGCTGATATTGATACGTCATCGTTATCAAAAGATATTAAGGTTGTTGAGACAACACCCACATCCTCAAAAGAAATACAGTACCTTCAGTGTGACGGCGGCAGTTCAGCGCAGGTAATCTACTACGATGCAACGGAAGACATGGTGCGAATTATGCCACTTGGGCTTGCTAGCTCAACCGAGGCGTGCGCTTAATCAGATTTTAGCGACAAAAAACGTACAATTAGCAGGTTGTAAGTGACCTGCTATTTTGTTGTGGCTTCGCGACATTAAGCGAGTACTTATCGACTACTTAACCTGCTTATGGTAGAATCATCTTAACTTTCATTAATAGGCAAGAAGCTAAGGAAAAAAATGAATCCAAACGATCAACAACGTGAATTCGACCAGTCGAACGAGCCAGCACCCTCGAATTTCGGTAGCACACCTCAATCAGAAAACTCATTTAGCGCTCCTGCGGATTTTTCATCAAATACAGAACCAGTAGCGCCAACGCCAAATCAAGCCCCCGAAGTAGCGGCTTCTGCACCTCAATCGTTCGGACAGCCAACTGAGGCAAATCCGCAATATGCCACCCCTCAGCCAGCCTTTCCCGCACCTGAAGTAGCGCCAGTTGGGCAACCTCCAATGGCTCCAGTTGCTAGTGGCGAGAACCCGGGCCAAACATTAGGTATTGTAAGTATTGTAATGAGCGTAATCGGCTTATCTGTAGTGGGAATTATCCTGGGTGTCGTTTCGCGCAAGAAATCAAAGGCTGTCGGCGCATCATCAACACTAGGTACGGTAGGTATGGTAGTCGGTATTGTACTAACCGCTTTGTCTCTTCTGGTATTCCTCCCGCTATTTATAATCTTCTTCCTGGCCGCAGCTAATGGCGTACAGGAAGGGTATGAAGATGCCTCAACTAACGGCTCATCGTTAAATTCTAGTTCCGAGGATTCTAGTTCCGAGGATTCTAGCGACTTGGCAAGCCAGGCTAAGATAGTGGCCAGTAATGCAGAAGCCTACAAAGGTAAAGCCGGTGACTATCCTAAGTACAAATCAGATTTTGCAACCTATCCAGAATCTACGATTGACTCGAGCATTTATGTATATACAACCTTTGTCACCAGTAAGAACGTAAGTTACTTGTACTGCGGTCCTGGTGCGGCTCAAGTTCTTTATTATAAAGATGCAGCCGGAACCGAACTGGCCATCACGCCTCTTGGCACTGCCAGCAGTACCGAATCTTGCGTAAAAATTAGCCAGTAGTTTAGATTAAAGACTACTTCAAGTACTCGTGCAGCTTCTTAGCATCTTTATGCTTACGAAGCTTCGCGAGTGCTTTTGCTTCAATCTGACGAATACGTTCACGAGTAACTGCAAATTCCTGTCCTACTTCTTCGAGGGTATGGCTCTTGCCGTTATCAAGGCCAAAGCGCATGCGAACAATCTTTTGTTCACGGTCGCTTAAGGTAGAAAGTACTGATTGAACCTGCTCTTTAAGGAGCTGGGTTGTGGCTGATTCTTCAGGAGTGGCCGACTCTTCATCTTCGATAAAGTCTTGTAGTACACTGTCGTCATCGCCATCACCATCACGGCCTACGCCCGCATCTAAGCTTTGAATATCTTGCTTAATCTTAATAACGTACTCAACCTTTTCAGGTTCCATTTCAAGCTCCTTGGCGAGCTCTTCAATGGTTGGTTCACGATTTAAATCTTGTGTCATGCGACGCTGCGTACGGAGCAGTTTGTTGATTGTTTCAACCATGTGAACAGGAATACGGATAACACGCGCCTGATCGGCAATCGCACGTGTAATTGCTTGGCGAATCCACCACGTTGCGTATGTACTAAACTTGAATCCCTTGTCTGGATCGAACTTCTCAACAGCACGGAGCAAGCCAGTGTTGCCTTCTTGGATCAAATCGAGAAAATCTAGCCCACGACCACTATAGCGTTTGGCAATTGATACGACTAAACGCATGTTGGCTTCAGCCATTTTATCCTTTGGCTTACTGAGCTTTACTGCCTTTGCCTCGAGTTTCGTGCGTTCATTTGCGCTAAGTTCTTCATTATCTAGTTTCGTCAACACTTCTTGAAGCTCATCACGATTAGCAACAACTTTTTGGGCAAGCTCTAGCTCTTCCTCGGCGTTCAGCAATGGAATTTTACCGATTTCACGCAGATATAAACGAACCGAGTCGTCCGACACGTCGTCAAAATATTGGTTTGAGTTTAGTGTATCCTCATCATCCTCGACTTCGTCTTCAAGCTCTGCTATATCTGGTTCGTCAACGACATCAAGAGTGTTCACCTCATCGTCAACCGGGTTAATAATTAGATCGTCGTCAGTATTGCCCATTAGGCAGTCTCCTTAATTAGTGTAAGTAGCTGTGTGCGCAATTTGGTAGCGGTTTCATTGTCACCCGCTTCTTCCGCGTCACGTAGTTCTTTGATAAGTTGGTCTTTGGTTTTTTTCTTATGTTCAACTTCAGTTTGGCGGAGCAGTTTGGCTACTTCGAGGGAACTATCTTGTTCACTCCAGCCATCGTACCTGGTCTCGGCCTTCAACTGAACTATTTTAACATACGTTTCAAGGGGTTTCAACGCGTCTGGGAAGGTATCCCCGAGGCTATCGTCGTGACTCCGTAACCAATCGGCCAACTGCTGACGGTGCTTGTCAATAAACATGCTCGTATCAAAGCCTCCGAGTAGATGGCGACTGGCCGGGTATGCCACAAGCACAGCCAGTAAGTTATCCTGGTAAGGCACGTCGTGGCTTGATGACCGAACAGGTTCAGTTGATTGTTTGATAGGTTTAAGCGCTTTGGCTTCGACCGCTTCTTCCGATAGTAATTTTTGACGGATAGCATCAAGAGACGTCCCAGTCATGGCTGCAATCTGATTTAAGTAGTGCTCTTGCTCCACTGAATCCGTCAAAGCTCGGACAACTGCCAGACCTTCCGATGTAAATCGGCGCTTACCTGCTGCGGTTGTCATATCTTCGCGCTCTCGGTACTGATTAATAACCCAGTCAACTGCTGGCTCAGGGGAATTAGTTACCCTCTCCCAGGCCGAAGCATCTTGCTGGATTAGCTCATCAGGGTCTTTGGCACCCTCAGGCAAGCTAATGATCGATAGCTCTACACCCACCTGGCCCGCAATTGGAATAGCGCGCTCGGTAGCGGCTACCCCTGCTTTATCTGCATCAAAGCTTAAACGCACATCATGACTTAAACGGGCCAGACTTTTTAAGTGCCATTCGGTAAGTGCCGTACCTGCACTTGCCACTACATTCTTCACCCCTACCTGATGACTGCTTACTACATCAAGATTGCCCTCGACAACCACCGAAAAGTTCTTTGCACGGATTGCTTCCTTTGCTTGGCTGAGTCCAAATACCTGGCGAGATTTATCATAAATCAAGGTTTGCGGAGTATTCAGGTATTTCGGTGCTTTCGGATCATCTTTGATAATTCGCCCCGTAAAACCAACAATCTGTCCGCTAGCATCCATTAGTGGTACGGTCATACGACCCCTAAAGATATCGCCACCAAATCGATTAGTCAGCCCCGCCTCGGCAAGCTCCTTCTTGTTAAAGCCTTTTTTACTCAGGAACCGGACAGCTGCTTCGCCGTCATCAGGTGCGTAGCCAATCCTAAACTCTTGTACAATTTCTTTGCTCAGGCCACGTTTTTTAAATACATATTCAAGGGCATGTGGATTCTTGAGTAAACTTTGCTGATAATATCGCGCGGCCAGCTCGTTTGCTTCAATCAAACGACGCTTTTTCTTGGCGATTTCGCCTGATTGCTTAGAGTCGTACAAAGACAGATCTACGCCAGCCTTTCGAGCAAGCTGTTCTAACGCTTCTCTAAAGTCCAGTCCCTCGACTTCCATGACAAAGCTAAATACATCACCACCCTTGCCAGAGCTAAAATCATGCCAAATGTGTTTGTCGGGGCTTACTGTAAAACTTGGCGTCTTCTCGCTAGTGAACGGACTAAGGCCTTTGAAGTTACGCCCAGCACGCTTAAGCTGAACGTATTCACCAATCACGTCCTCAATATTAAGCCGAGCTCGGACTTCTTCCTTGGCATCCTGCATACCCTCAGTATACCCCTAGCGTACAGAGAAGCGAAGCATGAGGCCTTTCCTACACTTCCCCTCTGTTCCTATTTATGCTTAAATCAAGTAAGTATGGATCCAAATTACCAACAGCCCCAGCCACAACCCGTCCCCGGGCCGGGCCTTGATTACCTCAACGCGATTGCACCACAGCCACAGTCTAAAACCATCAATCCGCTGATTTTATGGGGGCTTATTGGGGCGGCTCTTATTACAGTGATAATGATTGTCATCGGAATGGCATCTGGCGGAAACACCCCCACTAAGCAGCTGACAACCGTAGGCGCTTCCGCTGCGAACCTACAAAAGCTTACCGAGGGTGCTGATAATAACATCCAAAGCAGTGAACTGCGTAGCATCAATAGCAGCTTGAGTATTACCCTCGCGAACACCAACCGTGATCTTGCAGTACCAATCAAACAGCAAAAAATTAATCTTAAAAACGTTAAAAAAAATAAGACCGTTGCTGCTGTAGCGGCCGGCTATGCTGAAATCGGAGAGCGCTTAGAAGATGCAAGGTTAAATGGGGTGTATGACCGTACCTATGTACGCGAACTTACCTTTCTACTTAAAACACTCCACGCCGACATGGAAGAGCTGTATAACTCGAGTCGAAGTAAAAGTCTTAAAACCACATTAGAGACCAACGATAATAATTTAGCACCACTTCTTGAAAGCCTAGAAGCCTTCAAGGCAGACTAAGCTTTTCCTGCTACCAGATTATAACTAAGACGCGCCAAATCTTTTACTTCGTCATCACTTAGCTGCCCCGTGCAAATAACCGTATTCCAATGTTTCTTGTTGAGATGATATCCTGGCACTACCGTTTCATACTTCTCACGAAGACTCTCCGCTAGCAGCGGATCACACTTCAAGCTGACGCGAAGAGGCTTGCTGTCATCGGCAATGATAGCGAACATTTTACCTTCTCCCGCTTCTTTATCGCCGACTTTGTACACGCTCGTGCCTTCACCAAACGGAAAATCAAGCCAAGAATTGGGATACTTTAATAAGTACTCTTCGAGCTCCTTATGGGTCATATTTTCACTTTTCCTATGTAATACCGAAGTTCTTCAATACTCCCACGAATATCTTCCATAGCACGATGAGCTTCGGGTTTAGCAAAGCGTTTCTTGTATTTACCATCAAATACTACTTTCCAGGCGCTCACGTCAAGCATACGGTAGTGGAGTCTTGTGTCGAGTCGTGGCCATTCATTTTCTATAAACTTACGGTCTTGGTGGATTGAGTTCCCGGCAAGCAGTACGCGGTCGTTCTCGTCAAAGTGCTCCCCAATAAATTCAAGTAACTCATTTTCTACTACGCGGCCACTCTTACCACTGTCGTTCTGCTCGATTAGCGCCTCACGTACGTGCGAATATTTATCCCAGAACTCCCCTACCATACGGGTTTTCATTAGGTTTGGGCCGACCTTTTTCACCGCTTCATACGTGGCGATTTCAGTAAAATCCCAATCGGTTGCGATTGCAGCCACTTCTAAAATTCGGTCCTCCTTAGGGTCGAGGCCAGTCATCTCAAGATCAATCCAGAGTAGTTTTGCGAGCTTTGTCATGAATATTAGTATAACAAATTATTGAGATAAGTGTGTTGCTTTTATTATTTTTTATGGTATTATTTTATTTATCCGGTGTCTCCACCGGTGTCTCGACAATCAGTGAGAGGAGAACGCGTGTCAAATAGCGCGTTTCACCACAAGGACAGCAAGATCTCAACCGGCCTGCGCTGCGCGCTCGGCATCATGCTTGCCCACTTCAACGATGAAGGGATGAGCGCCGACAGCGTGGAGTGTGCTGCAGGCAAGATGACTCCTCTGCTCAACGAGCCAAGCAAGCTCGGTCGCTCTCACAGCCGCCGCAATGCCAAGATGCACAGCGCAATCGAGGTGGGCATCGAGCGCGGACTGCTGCGCTACTCCGGTACCGAGTGCCGGCTCACGTTGACCCGTGAAGGTCGCAAGCAGATGAAGTGCCTCCACAAGAGGCGCAAGAAGATGGCGGGCAAGCCGACCTACGTCAACGAAGCGCGTCTGCGCGCTGCGGTCTGAGTCGAGACGGGCACCGCGGGGAGTTCCCCGCGGTGCCCAACCGACACACCTCCTAGTTGGAGGATTTTTTATTGCTCAAACGTTAGTGCCCGCTTTAGCTCTTTGGTTTTCATCTTCTTCGTATCACCGTTATGGTTTCGATGGTTAAACAACACCTCGCGGCCGTCGGTTAAGAATAAGCCTTCTTCCGGCAGAACATCTACGTCATTAAGATTAAATCGATTGATTACTGGAAGACCTTGCGTCCAAAATAGTTCATAGGTTACACCATTTGGTAATTCTACATAGTCTGGTGAGTTGTCGTGAACAAGCTGCTCGTACTCCGGTGTTACCCACGTATGAATCGAAATACCTTCTCGAACTACCATTGCTCGTAAATTATTATCAAGTGCAAATATATTATCAACCTCAGGAGTTATCGCTTTGTCCACTTCGGCCTGTAACCATTCGTCAGTCAGCACGCCGTTAGGAAACACCTTCGAGAGAAGCTGCGGTTTCACCCGGCGTCGTAAGCGTTCTAATTCGCGTTTTATTTCAACAAGTTCACTGATTGTTTGGGTTGGCTTTTCGTAGATGCCTTCTGTTAAAACTTTTCGAGCCTCGGGCGTTTGGGTTGTTTGGATTTTTACTTCGTCTTCACCGACTTTAATGTCCCCAAAATATACACCGATCCGCTGCTGTAACCGTCCATTCACCAACTTTACTGGCTGGGCATCGCGTTGTACTGTTAGGTGCATGACGTGCTTTGATAGTTTTGCTACTGACGTCGGCATTACAAACTCAATAACGCTGTGTTCTTCGGTTATGCCATCCTGTTCTTTCTCAAAGCGACGCGGCATACCTAGAGCAAGGGCAGGACCCGGCGAGGCCATCTGGCTACGATCAGACAAATACCGTTCATTCTGGCGTGTGCGGAACGCTTCATCATACCAAGATCGTACGCCTTTGCCTTTCATTTTCTCATCGCGTTTCTTCGTGTGGGCAAAGTCGAATAGGCCAGCAGTTAAATAATCGTGAAGCTCATCAATATCATCCTGGCTCGGCACTGGAATGCGCTGCTGATGACCTTCCATACCTAGCGCATTGCAAATTTTTGCATAGGTCTGATGAGCCTGCTCAGTATTCTTGGGATCATACCCACGACGCAGCAAGGCATGCTCATTCGCCGATATACCATCAAAGTGCTTCCGCGTCGCACGGAACATATCAAGTTGAGCTATATAATCATCGTTTGCATGCTCTTGAATGTCTTTACGCCATTGCTCCGGGGCACCGCGTTCAAAATACTGCAGCCCGCCTGCTTCAATCGTACTCACAATTGCAGCAAGCTGTCGAATCCTATCTCCTGATGCTCCGCGTCGCTGTGCTTCCACCAATGCGCGGCCCAATTCTGGGCGCACTGGAAATTTCACTATCTCACTACCAATTTCAGTAATTTTATTCTTTTCGTCTATTGCCTGAAGTCGCCACAATACCTCAAGTGCATCTAAGATACGCCCTCTCTCGGCTTTATTCATTAGATATTCGTTAATAGTGAAGAAATCAATATCAAGCGACGCTGCTAGCAGTACGTTGCTTGCCAGGTTGGTTGTTTCGATTTGTGCTGGAGCTTGCTCTATACGGCTTTCTAGTTCTTTGTACCCAAACCGCGAGTCGGACGACTTTGCTAAAACCGCTATACCACCGCTAACATCCCGGCCGGCTCTCCCTCCCATTTGAATCAACTCATTTTGCGCACAGTACTGTTTAAATAGGCCCTGTGCCCCATCCTGGTCCAAATGTAGCCGCCGAAGCGTACCGTCCAATATTGCGAGACTCAGTCCTGGAATTGTTATGCCAGACTGAGCGGCTGGAGTTGCTACGATTACAAGCCGCTGCCCAGGAATCAGCTCGGCATGCGTAGCTTTTAGAACATCGCTACGAGGTAGCTTCGCATGCAACGGACGTGCCAACACTCCATCAATTTTGCTAAGTTCATCAATCATGTCGCGAATCTCGCCTTTACCGGCCGTGAAAATAATTGATCTTTCGTGATCTTGCCCATATTTTTTATACATCTCGATTGGATCAAGCTCGCTAACCTTCTCGCCTTCACCTTCGTCTTCATCTTCATCTTCAAGCCATGTCAGCTCATGTGGGCGTCCCTCAAGATATATGTGTGGGATATATCCATTTGATAATGCACTGTAGGTGTCATCAACCGCTTTGGCATCCATTGTAGCGCTTACGAACGCAAGGCGCATATTTGGATTTTTTCCAAGATCCAAGCGGTGAGCCATCACAGCCATCGCCATCTGTGTCTCAAAATCTTTCTCATGAATCTCATCTGGAATTACCAAAAATGGCTCATCGCCAAGTGAATCCAGTTGGCTAATAGTTCGCAGGAAAGTACCAGGTGTCATCTCTACGATCGGAGCGTCAAGAAGCTCACGGCGCTCCGAATGGTGAACCCCAACTAGTTCAGCCGCATCCGGGCCAAGTTGTGACACAAGCTCGTCACGTAACCTTTCGGTCAAACCATCAGCCATGATACGTCGTGGCACCAAATGATATACCTTTTTATAGCCCATCTCCAGGGCCATCTGAGGTAGCTGGGTGCTTTTACCAGACCCAGTTTCGCCTTCTATCGCGACAATTCGGTTATCACGCAAAGCTCGCATTACTTCTTCACGTTTATAAAATGCGTTTAGATTGCGATTACCAAGATTCGCATAAGGGCTTGCTTCGGGACGGGGCAGTCCAGCACGCTCAGCAAGCATGCGGCTAACTACACGTTGTCGTTCCAGATGTCTGTTATTCCAATTCGGATTACCAGGAAATACACCTACTTGATCTGCCGGAAGTTTTCTACCCATAATTCCCCTATACGGCCACCCTGTCGCTATTCTGCCCTCATCATACACCCAAAAATGGCCCTATCTCCTCGGATAGGGTCATTTTACAACAACTATTTTGCTTTAAAGTCTAGGCAAACTGAATTTATGCAGTAATGCTGCCCGTTGGGCGAGCTGTCGTCAGGAAATAAATGCCCTAAATGGCTCCCGCAATTCGCACATAGCACTTCAGTGCGTTGCATACCCAGTGAAGTGTCCTCCTCAAGCTTCACTGCACCCTGAGCCGCTGCTTCGCTAAATGCCGGCCATCCAATTAGTCCCGGCGTAGTTGATTCATACTTTGTATCGCTACTAAACAATGCCTGTCCACATGCCGCACAGGCATAGGTACCATCTTCGTAAAAGTCTACGTATTGGCCAGACCCAGGTGCCTCGGTTCCCTTTTCGCGTAAAACCCGATATTGTTCGTGGGATAGTTTCTTCTTCCAATCAGCCCCAGCTGTCATAGCTTATTCCTCTCGAGCAGTTTTTAGTGCTTTCATATACCACTGTAATGTTTCGAGTACGTTAGCCAGTGTGCCTTCAAGCCCTTTTACCGCATCTGTTGTGGCATTGCCATCTTCATCGATATCATTCGTATAACCGATGTAACCGAGCACGTGAACAGAAACCGGCATTGGTACTGCACCAATATTTGCGTTCAACGCTTGCTTTACCTGAGCAATCGCACGTGCCGCACCGGTGCCGCCATGGCCAACTACGGCAAATGGTTTCTTGGTGACCTGGTGGTCAATCAAATCAATCGCGTTCTTTAGTCCGCCTGGCATACCGTGATTATATTCGGGGGTAATGAATACAAATCCATCGGCACTCATTAGAATATCAAGCCATTCCTTCACTACACCTTCCGGCTTACGGTCGGGATTCATCATTGGTGATATTGGTTCTTCGAATTGCGGTAGATTTAGTTCTTTCAAATCAACCGTTTTAATTTCAATATCTTTTAGCGACTGTTTGGCAGATTTCTCTACCCACTTCGCAACCCGTGGTGTTGCCTTGGCATTACGAATACTACCATCGATAATAACGAGTTTCATACAGAAAGACCCCTTTGTTACAGAATTATTTATTACTCTACTTAGTATAGCACGTTGCTATACTTTGTAAAGTAATGAGGAGGTTATCATTTATTCTTTTTTCTTATCAAGGCGATCCAGCTTCAAAAAGTGGATAATCAAATAAATAACAAAAGCCGTGGCTATTAAAGTAATCAGCGAACTAACGAATGCGCCCCAGGCAAACTCGGCCTCGCGGCCCCACGCCTTGAATGTCCACGTCGCATTCATCAAGGCATCCTGTGAACCAACGACAAATTGAACAATCGGGCTAATGAATCCCTCTACTAACTTTCGTACGGTATCACCTGCAGCGGCACCAATTGCCAATCCCACCGCCAAACCGATAACTCCTTGCGTACGAATAAAATCCAAAAAGCCACTGATTTGTGACTTACCGCCAGCGCCTACCTTTGCTACTTTAGTCTTTGCTGCTGCTCGTGCCGTTGGTGATTTAGTTTTTGATTCGGCCATTACCACTCCTTCTCGGGATTAGGATTACGTCTGTACCTAATTTTATCAGTCCTATCAAATCTATTCCAAATAATCAGTTTTTATGGCAGCGACTGCCCACCACTGGTCACCAATCGCATCCCGGTAATGTCCGACATCAGTTACTGCCATCCCGGCATCTGCCAAGTCTTGTCGTATCTCATCACTATGCTCGTAAAATGGGTTATCTTCTGGTCTACCCGTAAAGTACTCCGCTCGGCTGTCGCCGGTCCCTTCGTAGCCATCAGATAAATCATAGAACAGTGTATGCGGATGTAGATGTAAAAGAATATCTCCGCCAAATTTCATTACTCTGTTTACTTCAAGCAAAGCATTCGCATAAGAATCCGGGTCCCTCCTCAACATGTCGATGGAAAGATTACTAAAGCCAATATCAAACGTATCATTTGCAAACGGTATTTTGCGGCTATCGGCAGTAACGTGCCACCCGGCTGGCTGCGACAACACTCGCTGAGCCAATTTTAATTTTCTAACCGGTAACTCTGCTATATCTAAACTTATCAAACGAGTTTCTGCCAAACGACGAAGTAACTTGCCGTTTGAGTGAGACTTAGCATCACGAATAATCTGGCTCTCGATTTGTCGTGTGCCAGATCCAATGTCAAGCACTCTGGTTTCGCCAGAACCCGAAAGTAGCAAGTCTTTAACACCTTTCGCCATCAAAGTGCGACTATCACGTGGGCTATCAGGATCGCTGTATCGCCTATAGTACTCACCGTATTGACCAGCGAGTGCATCAACTGGGCTTAATGCTGTCATAAACTTATATTGTAACACATTTATTGCTTAAATGCAATATATCTACATCTTTTCAGGTGCATGTATCCCAAGAATAGTCAGGCCCGCCTTTAGGGTAGCAGCGTACTCGGCTACCAGCCCAGCACGGTGCTGTTCGTGTTCATTGCCTACCACTTGGTTCTTCTCGTAGTAACGGTTGAACTCTTGGGCCAATTCAAACAAGTAGTTACAGATGTGATGAGGTTCCAGTTGTTTGATAGCAACATCAATAGTTTCATGATATTCACTTAGTTTACGTACTAACGCACGGTCTTCAGGACGCACCTCAGCCAAAGCCGGCACCGTACCTTCAATCTTTTCTAGGATGCGCTTTGCCCTGGCATGCGCATACTGCAAATATGGCCCAGAGTTACCTGCCAGACTGACTGTTTCGTCAATATCGAAGGAGATGTCACCCCCTAGTTTATACTTCGCGAACACATATTTTATAGCACCCAGCGTTACGTCTTCTACTAGTGATTCATCGTCTATGAGTTCACGTACTTTTTCGCGCACCACATCAATCACATCCATGGCGCGGCTGACATTCCCTAACCTAGAGCTCATTTTTTTACCGTCACCAAACCGTACGGTTCCGTTTGTTAAATGAGTCATAGTGCCAACAAGTTCAGGGCGGAATGTTTCGGCCGCCGCATATACTACACGCATATACTCTTTTTGGTCATTACCTGTAATAAGGTAACGGTGATCAAAATTATAGTCAGCTTTTTCCTGCCAAATTACGCCAATATCTTTGGTTTCGTACGTCGGGAGACCCTTGCTCGTAATAAATACACGGGTATGGAGGTGCTTTGACTCATCACCTTCAAACACAACAGCCCCATCCGACTCTTTCAAATTACCTTTTTCAAGTTCAGCCCTCACCACTTCAAGCCCAACCGGTGCAGTACCACTTTCTGGATAATAGTGCATGTGGTCAACCTTTATGGCATCGTAAAACGCATCAAAGTAATCAAAGCTCCACTGACGGGTCGTCCAGTAAATTTGGGCGAGTGGCGATTCCTTATCATTGCTGTCATGAAATCCATAAATTGTTTTATTCAGCTCGTCGATTTCAAGTTTAGCCGTCTCATTTTCTTCATATGCCTTTGCGCCCGCCACGTAGCACTGGCTAATCCAGCGAGCCCGCTCAAATGCATCTTCGCCAACTTCGTTTAACCCATCAGGCTGCTCACCGCCAAGTTGCTGTGTCATACCCCATAAACATTTCGCAACATGTAGCCCCACATCACCACCAAAGCTGGTGCGTTGCACGGTAGCGCCGCCAACCTGTAGAAGTCGTGCCAGTATGTCGCCGAAGATCGTCTGGTACAAGTGGCCAGTGTGGAGTTCTTTGAATGCATTCGGGCAGCTATATTCCAAAACAATAATCTTACCGTTATATACAGCATATGGTTCTTGCTTCGTGAGGTTCAATAAGTCACCCCCGTGTAAACGAATGTTGATAAATCCTGGTCCCGCTACCTCAACCGATTCATACTCACTCGTCGCGCTTAACTCTTCAGCAATCTGCTCAGCAATCTTCCGCGGATTATCACCAACCTGCTTTGCAAGTTGCATAGCTACATTCGTCGCATAGTCACCAAACTCCGGCTCCGGCCGTGTCAAAGTAGCCTCTACGTCAAGGTTGAATAATTTCTTTACCGCGTTTTGAATAGATTGTTTCATCAACGCCTATTGTAACAGAGGTGACAAAAGACTGCTATTCTTCGTCGGCTGGAACCACAACGAATTCGGTGGTTGAAATCGGGCTAATACCCTTTATGTTATGCATCAACACACGAAGAACGTTTACGTCGTCGCTGCTGATGGTTGTAGGTGTTAATTTTTCTTCGGCCATAGTTTTTTTGTTTTTACTGTACCTATAATTTTATAGTATCACGCTTATGCTATTTTGTCAATGCAACCCCAAGAAGCCCAGCAAACAGCGGATGAGCATTGAATGGTCGGCTTTTAAACTCCGGGTGAGCCTGGGTTGCTACAAAGTATGGGTGGTCTTTCGCTTCCACAAATTCCACCAACTTACCATCCGGCGAGGTACCGCTAACTACTATTCCACCCTTCTCAATTTCATCCTTAAAGGCTTGGTTTACTTCGTAACGATGGCGATGGCGTTCAACAACCTCAGTACTTCCATATACCTCTGCTATCTTTGAACCCGATGCTAGCACAGCGTCGTAATCACCTAACCGTAACGTACCGCCGGTAGATTCCTTACCTTCTTGACCCTCCATTATGTACACAACATTGTGTTCTGTGGCCGGATCAAATTCTGTGCTGTTTGCATCTTTTAGGCCTGCCCGCCTGGCGGCTGCTACCACTGCTACCTGAAGGCCAAGACATAGCCCAAGATAGGGCTTTTTATGCTCTAGGGCATAATTAGCCGCGGCAATTTTACCTTCAACGCCTCGGTGGCCAAATCCACCAGGCACTACTATTGCATCCACTCCGTCTAATGCTGCATGGGTAATCTTTTCCGCGTTTATCCATACCAAATCAAGCTCAACATCTTCTTGCCAAGCAGCCGATTTCAAAGCCTCAACTACAGAGATGTACGTATCTTCGTTATCTAAATATTTAGCTACCATGCCCACCTTTATCGTTCGGCTTTTCTTAGCTTTTTGCCGCTCAACCAGCTCAGACCATTTAGTAAGATCAGGCGTATTGGTCAGCCCAGTAAAGTACTCAAGATGCTCCATAAGTGGGCTATTCGCAATTGTTTCGGGAATTCTGAATACACTATCAACATTCGGCATCATCAGCACAGCCGACTCGGGAATTCCACCGAACAAGGCAATTTTTTTAGCAATCGAAGCTGGTGCTTCATTGTCAGAACGTACCACGACGGCATCTGGTACGATACCGAACCCGCGTAAGTCGTTCAGAGCATTTTGGGCTGGCTTACTTTTAAATTCTTTACTCGTTCCAATAAATGGAACATATACCACGTGAACATACATGCAGTTTTCGCGGCCAACTTTCATGGCAAATTCACGGATAGCTTCAATGAAGCTCAGTCCTTCGTAATCACCAACCGTGCCACCTATTTCAACAATGTGGACATCACTGCCATGCCCCGCCGTTACAATGGCTTTTTGGATTTCACGAGTTAAGTGCGGCACTAACTGCACGGTTTGCCCACCGAATTTACCGGCCCGTTCATCGGCTATCAAATTTGAAAGCAACCGCCCAGCAAGGGTAGCGTTTTTCTGCGTCAATTCAATATCCAAAAAGCGTTCATAATGGCCAAGGTCTAGGTCTGTCTCGGCACCATCCTTCGTTACAAAGCATTCACCGTGTTCTTTTGGATTCAAAAGACCCGCATCTACATTGAGATACGGGTCGCATTTTTGAATGGAAACGTATGCACCTTTAGCCTGAAGGACTGCGCCAATTGATGCAGCGGTGATACCTTTCCCTACCCCCGACAGGACCCCTCCTGTCACAAAAATGTATTTCTGTTTGTTCTTGTTTGCCCCATGGTTGTTTGTCGTATCCATGGGATTTCATTATAGCAATATTTTTGACAAGTACGCTACAGGTGGAGTGTTGTATTATTTTCACTACGCTAGATATAGTGTTTATGGCAATCTGCTTATCATCTAATATTTTTGCATATCTACTCTAGTGAGCTACAATAAAGCTAATCCTTTTTCGAAAAAATGTGGACTATAAAATGAGATTTCCAATAACTAACATACATAAGCAAACTGGATTCACGATAGTGGAGTTGCTCGTTGTTATTGTGGTAATCGCAATCTTAGCAGCAATAACTGTAGTCGCCTATAATGGCATACAAGGTCGCGGTAAAGATTCGCGTCGTTTCTCAGATATGGCGGCAATCGAAAAAGCTTTGGAACTCTACAAAACAGACAATGGCCAATATCCGGCTATTGCACTATCTGGTAGCGGGGACTTGAGCGGATGGGAGGTAAGTGCAAAAGAAGCAGCCGGTGAATTTCTTACGCCACTTAAACCATATGGGTTTAGTGCGGGCGTGCCATCCGACCCTATCAACAATGCCACCGACGCCACAATTAACGATGCCCGAAACAATGGCCATTATACATATGCTTACTTCAGATACCCCGCGGGCAACAATGGCTGCGATGTCAACCGAGGAGCATTCTATGTGCTCGGTATCATTCGAACAGATGGTAGTGGAAATGCACAAACACCAAATAGCCCTGGATTTAGTTGTAGTTATAACTGGCAAACTGCATTCTCATGGGTGACAGGCAAATATGAAAAATAACCGCGGCTTTACAATTGTTGAGCTTCTTATCGTCATAGTGGTGATTGCCATCCTAGCCGCTATTACCATAGTTGCCTATAACGGTATTCAGCAACGTGCTCAATCATCAGCGGCACAGGCCGCTGTGCATCAAACACAAAAAGCTATAGAACTGGTTCGTGCACAAAATGATAGTTATCCGTCATCAATCAATAGTTGCCCAACTCCAGCAGCGGGTGCAGCCTGCGTACAAATACCGAGTGGCTTTTCGGCCACATATCAAGCGATACCACAGGGACAGCGCGCCGCTCCTACTTATGCTTGCTCTACAAGTGCACCGAGCTATGAACTGACGATTCGCTCAAGTACAAGGGTAGTTTACAAGTCATCGGCAGAGTGTAGCAGCGCGAATGAGTTCCTTCAATACATGGATATGGCTCCAATTATCGATCAATACGGACTAAGGGCGTATAAAATTAGTTTTGATATTAAATCAGCCAATACGGCGTCGGCTAATACAGTGAATGCGTACATGCAAAATGGCTCTGGGGCGAAGTATTCTTTTGGAGCCCCCGTACCGGTAACGACTACATACGTACATCAGTCGATTACCATTACGCCAACAACATGGGTGAGTAGCGAGACCGCTTCTGTACTGGCCTTCTATGGGAGCTATGGCACTGGTAACATACCTTCTGTAAAGAATGTTGAAATCACGCTCGCTGATTAATTTCACTGATTATGCTTATGCTAGAATAGCCGTATGAGGAGCCTATTTGGTAATCGAAACGGCTTTACTATTGTCGAGTTATTGATCGTTATCTACTAGTGGCAATACACGCGCAGGCGGTTACTATGACAAGAATGTTGGAACATATGGTACCGTTTATTATATCCTTTCAGGCACATCTGGTACGTGCGACGCCGGAGGGTCAAAAGCCTTTCAACTGATGTAGGCATAACTGGCTTCTATTGCGCCTACGCACTTCCTAAACCCTAAGCACATTTAGCAACTTTCAAGATAACCTTACAGGCTCGTTATTGCTATACTTAGGTAATGCTTACTTACTACACCGATGGCTCCGCTAGCCCCAATCCAGGCCCGGGCGGCTACGCCGTTATTTTAAACAAACAACCTGTCGCACTTGGTACCGAGCCAAGCGGCGGCGATACTACCAACATTCGTATGGAAGGCTTCGCGATTATGGCAGCCCTAAACCACGCCAACGGCGCGGAATGTAAAATCTATACTGATAGTGAATTTTGGATCAATGTCATTACCAAGTGGTCACTCACTTGGGAAGCTAACGGCTGGAAGAAAAAAGGTGGTGAAATTAAAAACTTAGATATTGTTCAAGAGATTTGCCCGCTCTACCGCTCATCACACGCAACTCTTACGTGGGTCCGTGGCCATAATGGCGACGAGGGCAACGAACTAGCTGATGTTTGGGCCAATAAAGCCCGCGAAGGCGCCAGAGTTTAGTCCATTATTTAGGCGGCGCTTGGTACGGCAGCGACGCACAGTCCAACCACAGATTTTCCGATTGATTCTGCTTGAGCCAAAGTTCGCTGAATCATGCTTATCACAGCCTGCACGATTGTAATAAGTGCTCGAATACTTCGCGTGGCTACTGCTTCGTGCTCTTCTTCCTCTTCACTAACACCAACTTCTTCCCACAGAAAACTTTGCTGCGTAATTACCTGTGTCAACAAATCAATTAGCTCTGCTTTTCGCATAAACGCCGGTTCATTTAGTATTTCTGTTAATAGCATCATTACTTCTTGTTGGATTTCTTGCTCTATGATCTCCAAAATCTCATCATCATTAGCTTCAAGCGTCAGTGTTAGCCCAATAATGTTTTCAACTATTTCATCGATCGTTTCAATTATATCTAGTTCGTCTGGCTCAAGGTATTCAACCAATTCAACCAACGACGCCTGTAAACTTTCAAATGCGATGTCGTCTTCAATGACTTCTGATGACTGTATCTCTGCTATTTCAAAATCAGCATCGGCTATAGTTGGTATCTGATAGGTTAGGTCAATCGTATCCCAGTCTTCATCTTCAACGTCAGGCTCCCCAACTTCTAATTCGGGGCACTCATCTGCCTCGTAGTTTTTCGCTACTTCATCAAATGTCGCAGGTGCAAACTCATCGGCCAATGTCTCGCGTAACTCATTTTCTTGTATTGCCACCGTTTCAGTAGCTTCTTCGCTGTCTATTTTGGCAGCTTCATGCACGGCCTCAGCCAAATACTCAGGCACTTCCATTATAGGCTCATCGTTTTCGTACAACTCAACGGCGGGGAGTGTAACAGAAGGCTCCAAAATAATGTTTGGTACATCAAGCGTAGCTGGAGCCTCCTGCGTTTCTTGCACTATTGGCCGATGCGTACTCGCGGCAGTCTTGTCCTGTGCGTGCTGCTCTTCAACCACTGGATTTTCCGTCCGCACTGCTTCGTTGGGCCGAATCATAGGCTTAGTAACGGGAGCACCTGGCGCTACAGGTGGCTCCTCCACCGAAAGCTCAATCTCTTGTAGGGGTGTTTCACTCTCGATTGCAGCCGAACTGACGGGCGCTTCTTTGGGGAATGACTCAGGCTTGCTTTCCTCTACTTGCTTCTCTGGGCTTAGCAACACTTCTATTTGCTCATCTTGCTCCTGCTCTTGCTGCTGAACCTGATTCGCCAAAAATTCATAAACATCTGCAATAATAGCGCTGGCATCTTCCTCAGTCATCGGTTGGTAGTAATTGTTCAATGCAACCGTTAAAGACACCTCAGCGTTGTCCAGCCAGGGGCATGGCGCAACAACCTCGGCGTTGGCAACTACCAACGGGAATAATATGCCGTCCAACATCGGAAAGGCCAGCTCAGCTTCAGGAGCACCAAAATTTTCCAACTCTTCATTCGGAATAGCTGGCTCTACCAGGGTTTCATTCATTGACAAGTTCCCCTACCCCAGCGTGTTGGTGTTTCATGTTGCCCTCTCTATTTGTTATGTATAACGTAGTGATAGTGATTATATACATTACATTTAAGAGGCACTGTGATTTTTGTCACAGCTGTAAAAGGCACAATAAAAAACTTCGGCCAAAGCTCCCGAAAGCGCCAAGGCTTAGCGTTTTTTACCAGCCGTAGTGGCTCTTGAACAGTTTCACTGTATTGTCGGCTTCGCTGTGCCAACGCAGTTCGTACCGGTCGCAATCCGCGACAGTCTTTGTGTACGTCGTTAGTGTAGCCTGTGAGCAATAGCGCTGCGTACCACCGCTGTCATCAAAATAGGAACGGTAGGAGTATTCGTTGGTTTCAGGTGTCATGCCGCCATTAAATGAGTTTGCGTCCGTGCCACCAGGCGCCACTAGTGCGTCGTCCGGTAAACCCCCTAAGTTAGCATGAACCCATGTCATGTTGTTATCTACCATGTCATCATAGCGTGGGTAGTAGCCGTTTATGATTCTAAACTCCGTCAGCTTCTTGCCAACAGAGTTTATGTCAGCCTGCCGCTCCGTATCACGAGCGCGGGTTTGTATACCGTTATAGGCCACTACGGTAATAACGGCCAAGATAGCAATGACAACAATAACAATAAGTAGCTCAACAATCGTAAACCCTTTTTGTTTTGCCCACATAGTACCTTTAGTATACAGCAGAGACTTTACACTGGCCGAAATTCAATCAAATGCCAAAGCTACCGAGTGCGTGGTACACCAAGAATGCTGGCCACACTATAGCTTGGAAGAACGCGAATACGACTTCCCAAAATCCATTGGCGTTATCAATAAAGTACACTAACGCGCCAATGTAACAAATAAAGGCAATAAACCCTATTTGCCCACTACCCGTATCTACTTTTATTCTTTTGTCACTCATAGTAACCTCCTATAGTTATTACTATACTCTCCGCTTTTAATTTCTGTGCAACTTAAGTATTCACTAGCTCAGTGGAGCAGTCCCCTACTGTTGCTTGTTAATATTCGGGAATTCGTAACGGTTGGGGTTAGCTGAATAACCGGCTAATTCTGCTTCGAGTGGCGTGCAAAAATATTCAATTGCTGAGTGTGAACCGGGCCAAGACATAGACTCGTAATAATACTTAATGCTATCGTTTGATAAATCGCTGGAAATTGGTTTATGCCCACACTGTATCCAACCGGAATAAAAACGAACGTTTCCACCAATTGGAGATAATTCAAATACAGCTAAAGCGGCTATCATAAAAATTACAATTATCGAAATTAAGTGTGTTTTATGCTGATGTGGCTTGCTTATCTTTGAGAACATATTATTGTAAATTCCTTGATATTAAGTATGTCATAAGTTTTATAAAACCATAAACTTGATTATGTATTTGCCGCTCACCCTCTGGCTCAGGCATGATTTACACCTCATTTATGCTTAAACTCCATTTACGGCTCGCTATTTAACTACACGTATTGTACATATGCTTTGGAGTTTGCATCTCTAAGAGTAAAATTAATGTCATATGGAAGCATGGTTTGACATTATCGGAGGATCACTAGGATTTATTGGGTCAGTCATCTTAAGTGCTGGTCTTTTAAAAACTAAAGAGCAGATTCGCGACGAAAACAAAGCATATTTTAACCAAAATCCTTATACTACAGATGCCGCAATATCCAGCCAGCCATACTATGTAGGTGGATTTCTCAGCATTATTGCAGGCTTTGCAATAGTAATTGGCGGTCAAATTGGAGCACTTTACCAACAAAACTCATTAACAGTAGCAATACTCTACTCAATCACTATCGCATTAGGAGGGTATCTTGGAATGGCCCTCTTTCTATTGCATCAATTTGCTTCTCATCGTAAACGACGAATGATACATCGACTTAATATATTTTATACCTCTGTTCGTACATATGCTGCAGAGGTAAAAGGATTGTTGCCTGACGACCCTGATGGAAGATATCCTGGCCTGAAAGAACAATATCAGAATGACCTCCTTGAGAAATATAAGACAATCGAGGAGCCTGCGGACGAGATTCCCCATCAGCTCATACAAGCGATAGACCCTCTCAAGACTGACCCAAATCAATTCGTTACAGTTTGCGAGAGATACTTGGAAGAATGGACAAAACAAGAGCGTAGTAAGAGACTTAAGCTTTAACGTCTTGGCTATTTCCATTCTTTTAGGGCGTCGTCCTGTGTTATGGAGTTAGTGTAGTATCGTAATTCTAAGTGCCAGCACCGCCATACCGATAATAAACCCGTAGGTGGTTAGACCCTGGTAAATTCGCTGTATGATATATAGGCGTCTTAACTGGCGAAAGTTAACCAAATAAGCGCCAAGTTTAGCACTACGATAATAGCTACAATAATAGACAGTATGATGGTAATAATCTTCGGATTTATTTGGTCACCCATGATTTTACGGCTTGAAGTGGCAAGAAGTAGCGGAATGAGCGCGAATGGAATACCAAAGCTAAGGATTACCTGTGATACGATGAGCGCTTGCGTTGGGTCGATACCAAAGCCGACAATTACCACCGCTGGGATAATAGTGATTACGCGGCGAACTAACAGCGGAATACTACGCTTTAGCATGCCGTCCATAATAATTGCCCCGGCATGCGCGCCAACGGTTGTAGAAGCAAAACCAGATACCAGTAGACTTAACCCGAACAGCCCGGCCACAATTGGGCTGACATTGCTGCCAAGTGCTTCGAATATGCCTTCTAGACTATCGGTCCCCTGCACACCTTGGAGTGCCGAAGCGGCCAGAAGCAACATAGAAATATTCACTGAACCCGCCAGTACCATAGCCACGCCAACATCAATTTTTGTAGCCTTCAAGAGTTTACGCAGCTCTTGTTTTTCGGCTTTGCCGTGGCGGTCGCGCGATAGTGCCGAGTGTAAGTACACTACGTGTGGCATAACCGTAGCACCAAGCATGGCCGCCGCCAGTAGTACCATATCGGCGTTGCGCAGCTGCGGCACCAACCCTGCTGCCATACCGGCGGCATCTGGCGGTTGCATGAACAAGCCAACGAAGAACCCGAGCGGAATAATAAGTAGCAACCCTACGATGATACGTTCGAATATTTTTTGGCCACGCCGAGTGTAAATAACGAGTAATAATAGCGATACAAGACCGGTAATAACCGCCCCAGCGAGTAATGGTAGCCCGAACAGGATATTAAGCGCGATTGCCCCGCCGATTACTTCGGCAAGATCGGTACTGATTGCCACGGCTTCGGCCTGCAGCCAGTACGCAATTCGGCTTTTACGCCCCAGTTTTTTAGCGACTACCTCTGGCAAGCTCATGCCGGTAACAAGGCCTACTTTGGCACTTAAATATTGCACTAGACTAGCCATTAAATTGGCAAAAATCAGTACCCACAAAAGTGCGTAGCCGTATTCGGCGCCTGCCGAAAAGTTAGCCGCGAAGTTACCTGGATCGACATAGGCAACCGCCGCTACGAACGCGGGGCCAAGTAGCATCAATACCCGGCGGGCTTTATGAACCATGTGCTCTTTCGCCGAATATCACGGGTACAGGGTCGTCAAAACGGGCTTCTTTCACGTCTATGATGCCGCGGCCAGTCATATTCGGAAATTCCCTGTGGTATACAACATCAACCGAACCAAATACCGCGTCGTTCCAATCAAAACCTAACTCAGCCGCTGTTTTTTGAACGGCATCCACAGAAGATGCCTCGATTTCTATCATTGGATTTAGCCATGGCCATTCATCAATCACTATTTCGACATCGTTATACTTCCAAGTTTCGCGCTTTGATTCCTGAAACGTTACATATTCCCAACCAGCTTCGGCGAATATTTTCACCGTCGTATCAAAATCACCCACCGTAGTTTCTAACTCATGAGTACTATCGATAGTCGTTTCACCATCTGGTTTGGTTTTACGCTTGAATGTCAGTGTCGTTTTGTCACCTTCGTCGCGAATTCGAATAAACGCGAGCTCTGCTCGGTGATGAGGCTCTTCAATCAAGGCGCGTTTCATGAGACGCATTGGTTGTTCAAGCTCGGCACCAAGGTCCTTTAATCGCTTACGTACGTCATCGATATTAATATCAATGAACTTAACTTCGATTTCGGCATTCATACCTGTTACATACCTCGCTTTGATATTTCAATAAGAAAAATTACGCTATAGACAGCAACCAGTGCTAAGGCGAGTGCAGTTGTTTGAATTGTGGTTTTTACCATGATTTTCCTCGGAATTTGGGGCGAAAAAAGGCGCGGTCTTATTATAAGTACCCGCACCCATCTTCGCTACTTGTTAAGTATTATTTATCGAGAATGCTTGAGTCTGGATCGTTCTCGCCACGGTCGGCTGCCGGACTTTGGCCGCCACCCTTGCTGCTTCCACCTGAATTCACTTCGTAACTCGTGTTAGTACTTTCAAAGAAGTTCACAAGCTCTAGCGTGTCATTAGCTGCCGCCATCCACTTAGCAGGGTTCGAAACCTTGTAGTGGGCTTCGAAACCAAGCTCTTCCAGTCGCCTGTCGGTGAGATATTTGACGTACTGGTTCACGTAGTCGGCGTTTAGCCCCAAGATTCCCTTTGGCAGAAGGTCGTTATTGTAAGCTTCTTCCATGTCAACGGCGTCTAAAATCATCTGCTTGATTTCGGCGGCGAATTCTTCGGTTTGCAAATCTTCGTTTTCTTCTAGGGTAGTGAGGATTAGATTGATACCGAATTTAAGGTGAAGTGACTCGTCGCGAATAATCCAGTCCATAAGTGAACCGAAGTTACGCATAAGGTTACGCTGACGGAATGAAAGCGCTACCATAAAGCCACTGTAGAACCAGATACCTTCAAGGATAATATTGTAGGCAATCAGGTTTTTAACAAAGTCTTTTTTACCTTCGGTGGTAGTAATATCAAGCGTGTCTTCGGTCATGCGCTTAATGTACTTGGTTTCGAACTCTTCCTTGGCCTTCATACTTGGCACTTCTACGTGGTTTTCGTAGGCTTGCTCGCGGTCAATCGGGAATGTTTCGAGCACATATTCGAAGCTCATACAGTGGTTGGCCTCTTCCCACATTTGCTTCGCGAGGTACAGATGACACTCGGCCGCGTTCACATAAGGGTAAACGCCAAACGCCAATGCTTTGTTTACCAAAAGCTCGTTTGGGTTGAAATAACTCATGAGGTAAGTAAGCGCATGCTTTTCCTCATCGGTCATCTTTTTCCAGTCGGCAAGGTCTTGCCCTAGTTGGATTTCATTCGGGAACCATGTGTTTGCAACAGCTTGGTCGTACAAGTCCATTGCCCACTGGTAATGAATTGGTTTTAAAAGCAATCCGTCCTGAATGCCTGTTCCTAAAATTCCTGCCATGTTTTACCTCCTTTTATTATTACGTCCAAAGTGGCTCATCGAGCTCAGTCACACCTACCACCGCGGCTTTTGGATTGCCCGTGGTTACACGAAGTATATAGTGCCCGTTTTGTGCTGCTTGACGCAAAGCTTCGGCAAAACGCGGACCTTTTTGGCTCAATTTATCGTCGTAACCTACCGTTACCCTCTCATGACCGTCCGCCTGTTGCATCAAATCATAGAACGTACTTGTTCCTACTTCACCGCGCGACGCGCCAAAGACCCCCATGCTACTCACAGCCGTCGCAGATTGTTAATAGCGAAGGATCAAGCGGTGCCGCTACTTGGCCGCTTGACTTAGCTTGGTCATCAGCAACAGCTTGTGCATTTGCCATTGCCTGGTCAATTGCAGCTAGCTTTTCTTCGAGTGACATTTCGTCGTTGATGATTGTTGTTGCGTTCATTTCGTAATCCCCTTATACCCTTTTATTCAGTTTAGTTTTGTACGTTTTTTTATTTAGCAGCAGCTGCAGTTACAAGTACATTCCGTCATGAGCTCGCCTCCACTGTTTGTTTTTTCGCGAATCCGAATCCAGCTTTGCGTGCGCCACCAGATGATTTTGCTAACTCTTCAGACTTGTTCACCTTAGTAGTCGATTGTTCAGCTTGGTGACGAGGCTTTACGTGCAGATAGTAGGTGGTCTTAAGGCCACGCTTCCAACATTCAGTGTAAATATCAACGTAATCGTCGATGTTGCGAGTTTCAAGGTACATATTGCGAGAAATTGCTTGGTCTACCCACTTTTGAGCCCGAGCCGCCACTTCAATGAAGGCATATGGACTAAGCTGGAAGCTTGTCTTATACACGTTCTTAATGTGCTGCGGAATCGCATCGATGCCCTGGATATCACCTTGGCGAGCAAGTAACTCATCTTTTACATCATCCCAAATGCCAAGGCCTCTCAGGTCACGAACAAGGTTAGTGTTCACCTCAAGGAACTTACCGTTCAATGTTGAGCGGCTGAAGATTTGAGCAAACTGCGGGTCAAGGCCAGGAGTAGTTCCGGCAATGTGTGCGATGTTGGCTGTTGGCGCGATTGCCATTAATGTGGCGTTTCGCATACCCTTCTTTACTTTCTTACGAAGACCATCCCAGTCGAGTTTGTGTTTGCGGTTAATCTTTACCTTTACCTTACGGTCAGTTTCGAGCTCATCAATGGTATCGATAGGCAAAATACCTTTACTCCAACCACTTCCCTTGAAAGTTTCATAGGCACCACGAGTCTGAGCCATGTCGGCTGATTCGTCGATTGCGTGATAGCTTACGAATTCAACCAATTGGTCGATCAACGCGTAAGCTTCCTCGCTCTCGTAAGAATAGCTAAGTTTTTCGATAACGTCTGTGAAGCCCATTACGCCAAGGCCAAGCGCTCGGTTCTTAAGGTTTGAATTCATCGCTTCAGGAATTGGTGTGTTTGTAATGTCGCAAAGGTTATCTAACTGACGAATCGCACTGCGAGTTGATGCCGCTAGGCGGTCCCAATCCCAGGTTTTATCTTCGTTCAGGTGTGCACTTAGGTTGATTGACACTAGGTTACATACAGCGGTGTTGTCTTTATCTTGTGGCAAGGTAATTTCTGTACATAGGTTGGAAAGGTGGATGGTGCTGGTGTTGTTGTTGAGCGCACGAACATTAATCGTGTCCTTCCAGGTGAGCCATGGGTGGCTGGTTGCCTGCAAAACAGTAAGAATTTGACGGAACTGCTGCAACGCTGGGATCTTAATGAAGTCACGCATCTTCCCGGCCTCGGCCATCTTTACGTATTCTGCATAACGTGCGCTGAACTCAGCACCATACAGTTCAGGGAGATCCTTCACTTCAGCTGGATCAAACAAGTACCAGTCATCACCTTTTTGGACGCGCTTCATGAACTCATCACTGATGAACACAGCGGTGTTGGCTAAACGAGTACGCAGGTATGGGTCGCCAGAGTTCTGCTTGAGATCAAGGAACTGCGGGAAGTTAAGGTGCCAGTTTTCCATGTAAAGAGCAGCTGCCCCGGCCTTTTTACCCTTACGGCTAACAGCGAAGAGTGCTGTGTCTATCATCTTCATGAATGGAATTGGGCCAGTCGACTCAGTATTAGTGGTTTTTACCGGGCTACCAGCGGCACGTAATTTATTAAGGCTGATGCCAATACCACCGGTACCTTTGGCAATCCACATAGTGTCGCGAATACCTTTGGCAATTGACTCCATGTCGTCTTGCACTTCCAGTAGGAAACAGTTTGAAAGCTGTGGGAATGAACCGCCAGCATTCACACGGGTTGAGCCGCCCGGCACGTAGTCCAGGTTAGCCATATGCGTGTAAAAGTCGATAGCGGCAGCCGTTGGGTCCTTCTCATTGAAGCTTAGGCCCATAGCAATACGCATATGTGTAAACTGCGGAACCTCAAGTGGTCCGCCAGATTGCTTGCGAAGCGCGTAGCGGTTCTTATTGGTGACTACACCTAAGTACTTACTTAGGCCGTCGCGCGATGGATCAAGTGCTTTCGCGATTCTTTTAAGATCAAAGATACTGGAATCAGCCATGCGTGTATCCAGCAAGCCTTCTTTCACGCCGAATTTAATGTATTCAGCAAATTTCTTTTCATGGAGCTTCTTCAACTCCTCGTCGGTTTGGTAATCACCAAGAATATTCTTGTAGATATTCTTGAGTAGCAACCTCGCTGCAATCGTGTCAAAGTCTGGATCGTCTTTAACATTCTGTAAAGCAGTATGGATAACCGCTTCATCAAGCTGCTCGCTGGTGATACCGTCAAATAATGTTAGTTGGAGCTCTGTCGCAACCTGGACTACCTTTGAAATCTGATCAGGCAAACCCTCACTCGCCTTCACAAGTGCCAAGTTGATCTTATTGGCGTCAAATGGTTCGCGGGTGCCGTCTCGCTTTACCACATGAATTCCGTTCATGAAATTCCCCTATTAGTACTTATATTTTATGTTTGCTCTAAGCCAGCGTGACCCACCTCCCCAGGTGTTCTAGTCAATACAAAGCAGCCCCTTCGGTTTCCCTAAGAGTTTCACCGTTGCAGTATGGTGCCTTGCGTTGCTGTCTATTTTATGGAACGACTACATATGTAGTGGTCTGAAGACTACTATAGGCCCTAAATATGGGACACGCAAGACTTTTTTAATGGTTTTTTTCACCACAAGCATAAGGAGCATAAACTACCTCTATAAAATCATACCTAGTGGTGTGTTGCTTTTTTACAACGCTATATATAGCGTATATACCCCACCCCTAGTGGTCTGATTGCTGGCAATTATAGTACAGCCGCTCAGCTGGTGCGTAGTTATCGGTATAGGGCTGTCGATTGGAATCTGGTAGGCGTGTATAGCCTTCGGGCATATCCATATCCTGCCGCGAGTATACCAAGATATAGTTTGCCCGCTTTTCAGGGAGGCTAGACTCATTGTTATACCAAGCATATGGAAGGCCCGTCCGGTACGCGCTATCGAGTGCCGTTATAATTTCGTTGCACGCTCCAGGGAGCATACCACCTATGACATTAGCTACTACCACGCCGTTTGGGGCTAGAAGACTTTCTATTGCTTGCCCATACTCCTTGGTCATAAGTGAGAATGGAATCGATGCATCACCGTACACATCTACTAATATAATGTCGTACTGCTTATCGCTTTTGTTAACGTAGGTGCGGGCATCGGTAAATATTTCATGGACACTGCGGGGGCTCGTATAGCTAAAATACTCAGTTGCTATGTTTTTAAGCTCAGGGTCAATCTCAACGACGTCTATTGATGCTTGGGGCAGATGCTCGCTCAAGTACTGAGGTAAAGTGAACGCACCCCCGCCCAGTAAAAGTATGTTCTTAGGCTTCTGAGCAATAGTTACATCGGCCATTTGCTGAGTGTACCAAAATACCAGGTCGGACGGATCGCCCATATATACGGCAGACTGCGTGCCGCCAGGGCCAGTTAATAATCCAGTGACGGGCCGTAGGTTGTAGTACCCCATTACTACTTTGTAATGGGCGCTGGCAGTATCAATGTTTTTTACGCCACTCACATTGGGGGCGGGAATACATATAGTAACAATAATAATCAAAGATAGTAGCAATCGTTTACCAGTATCTTGTCGAGGCTTCAGCAACCAACTAGCAATAAGTAATAGTACGACCACCACTCCCATGGCTTCGCGCGAGCCGATAAAGCCAAACAATATAAACCCTGTAGAAAAAGTGCCTACAATACCGCCAATCGCGTTAAAAGTATCAAGTGAAGCAACCGCCTGTCCAGTCGAATGAAGCGAGGTAACTTTTAGTTTAGCCAGGTATGGGCTAGTGGTACCAATAAAAAAGCTTGTTGGGGCGAACAATAACAGCGCCGCCACGACGGCTTGTAGCCGGCTATCCGCAATCGCCCCCACCACCCACTCAAGTAGCCCGTTGTATATTACGAGTGTGATGAGCGCGAATGAGGCTGCAAATAGCAGTAGCCACACGACATCAATCGCCCTGCGGCGCGAATCAGCGAGTTTGCCTCCTATTAAAAACCCGGCACTGAGTGCAGCAATAATTACGCCAATCACTCCAGTCCATACATACGTAGAGCTACCGATTGAAGGCGCCAGTATACGTGCGGCCGCAAGCTCGTAAGTCAACAGCGCAAATCCGGTAGTAAATGAGATAAGTTCAAATTTTCCAATACGCTTCACTGCATTTAGTGTAGCATTTGGCGGAGAGAACAGGATATCGGGCTAAAGCCCTCCTCCATTCGCTCGCAAAAAAAATGTAAACACTTTTTTACTTCACTCATTTCGCCGAACTCTGCGGTTTTTGCTCTGCAAAAATACCGCAGATTCAGATTCTGGATCTCGTTATAAAAATACGCCGACCAAATGGTCAGCGTTATTTTTATGGCGGAGAGAACAGGATTCGAACCTGCGGTACCATTGCTGGCACACACGCTTTCCAAGCGTGCGCCTTCAACCACTCGGCCACCTCTCCATATAGCCTAATTATACCAGTTGTGTAAAATACGGCCCGCTTACGGTTGCTTTTACCTTTAAACGATTCCTATAATAAGAACATATGTCGGCCAAATCTGCGAGTACACCGGTTATCCAACTAACAGACCTAAAAAAGCGGTTCGGGGTTGGTGACGCCGAGCATTATGCGCTTGACGGTGTTGACCTGACGGTAAACAAAGGCGAGTTCATTGCGATTATGGGGCCAAGTGGCTGCGGTAAAACTACACTACTCAATATTATTGGCATGCTAGACCGCGCCACCGATGGTGAATACATCCTAGAAGATAGAAACGTTGAAGACATACGTGGCAGCCAGCAAGCCGCTATTCGCGCTCGACAAATCGGTTTCATTTTTCAAAGCTTCAATTTGATTGAGCGGCTTACCGTACTTGAAAACGTCGCCCTACCACTTACCTACAGTGGCTTGCATCACACTAAGCGTATTCAACGTGCCAGTGACGTATTGAAGAGTTTTCACTTACAGGAACGAGAATACTATATGCCATGGCAGCTAAGCGGTGGGCAAACCCAGCGTGTCGCAATCGCTCGCGCACTAGTAAACAACCCGAGTATTATCCTAGCCGACGAGCCGACGGGTAACCTCGACTCGAAATCAAGCCACATCATTATGGAAGAACTGTCAGAGATTCATAAAAAAGGTAATACCATTCTAATGGTCACCCACAACCCCAACCTAACAACCTACGCCACTCGCGTCATTACTATGCTTGATGGCAAAATCGACACCGATACGGCTGAGCCCGTCAAACACGAGGGTGCGTCTTCTGTTAAGCGGCCACTAGGTAAACCCAAAAAGAAGAAGTTACAAAAACGAAAGGCCAAGAAATAAATGCCTGTGTTATTTAGTGAACATTACCGTACGGCTCGCCAATCACTCGACCGAGCGCGTTTGCGTACCATGCTTACTATGATCGGAGTCGCGATTGGCGTTGCTAGCATTACGGCCGTACTGGCGTTAAGTAGTGGTGTTAATCGTGTACTCGATAAACAAGTAGCCGAACTTGGCGACTCCATGGCAATCATTCGACCAAAATCAAATAGCCCGACTCTTGCTGACTTATCAAACCCCACGCCACTTACCGCTTATACGACAAGCCCTTTAGAAGAGCGTGATTTAGCTGCCATACAGAAACAACCCGACATAGCGGCAGTAGCGCCTATCATGACATTGTCAGGAAGCGTGCGCTCAAGGTCGGCAACTCCAAAGTTAAGCACGATCGTAGCTACTACACCGGAATTTATGGCTATTTCTGAATTTAATCTATCCGACGGACAATTCCTTGATGAGCAAACTCGTCACAATACGGCTGTTATTGGGATGCAGCTTTCGATTGATTTATTCGGCACAGAGCAATCGGTTGGCCAGCGATTTTACATTCGTGGTCAGCCAATAACTGTTGTCGGTGTTCTAAAACGCCAAAATCAGCCAATAAACTACAATAATATTGATTTTGACCACGCGGCAATCATAAGCTTCGAAAGCGGCAAGTTATTTAACGGCGGCGTTGCACAAATTCAACAAATCAACGTACGGGCCAAAAGCGCAGCCAACATGAGTCAGGTTAAATCATCCATAGAGGCCACTTTAACAAAAAATCATGATAAGCAAAAAGATGCTGATGTGTTTGTTGGCAAGGAGATTGCCAAGCCAAATAGTAATTTCTTTAATTTTATAAGTGTCGTTATGGCGGTAATAGCCAGCATATCGTTAATAGTTGGTGGCGTGGGGATTATGAACATAATGCTCGTAGGTGTTTCGGAGCGCACCCGTGAAATTGGCCTGCGAAAAGCAGTAGGTGCCAGTAACGCAACTATTGTTGGCCAATTCCTAGTGGAAGCGCTGATTATTAGTAGTATAGGTGGGCTTGTCGGATTCTTCGGTGGCTATTTCATAGCATTCTTGGTAAGCCTTGTTATCCCCTACGACCCAGGCTTTAGCTGGGCAATTGCTGGATGGGCGGCCGGGCTAAGCATTGGCATTGGGGTTCTATTCGGACTTTACCCGGCCATTCGTGCCTCGCTCAAGGATCCGATTGAGTCACTCCGAAGATATCATTAGAGCGGCTTCGCCTTATAAGACAAACCTACGGTTTTTTCCTATCGCTTCGCTGGGCTTTTCCCTTAGTTAATAAAATAAAACCGGAATAAATCCGGCTTTATTTTTGATTGATTATTATTTTAGCCAAGCTCAGCTTTAAGCTTCTCAACCAGTTCAACTGGTGTTGGATTAACTCCATTTAGGATTCCTAAATAAATACTCACGAAATCACCTAGCGCGAAGCTCCAGGCAAGTTGTTGCAATACGGTGTCGCCACGTGGAGTAACAACGATAGGACTGGGGCGTTTGCCACTAAGCAAACGCTCAGTTACTTCAAAGCGCTTCTGGGTCCGTTCGTGTTCCAATGAGCTGCGGATTTCAACTACGGCGAATGGCTTTTCGACTGGGTGTGAACTCCAGCCAATGAACTCATTATGATTAAATTCTGGATAGTAATTTACCCATGCCGTGTTTTTAGCGTTCTCGTTAAAGCCGATTTTCCACTTATTTGCAGCTGGAAATAGTTTTGGGCCTGAGTACATAACAATAGTCTTACCCGCTAATTGCGTAGCGAGTTGCTTTGCGATATTTTCCTCCAGTGGTGCATCAGCACTCCACGCAGCAAGCTCCGTTTGAAGCCATTCACCTAACCTACCAAGCTCAGTCACATCCTCAACTGTCACACCTAGGTCTTTTACGATATACAGAAAGGCGTTCACGAAATAAAATGTCGCCATGCGAGGTTGGATTCCTGCTGGAATTGCGAAGAGCGGATACCCTTTTGCTTCAGCCGTAGCCGCTAATTTTCCCCCGGCTGCAATTACCACGATTTGCGCTCCAGCCGCCTCGGCTTTTGTAAGCGCTTCAAGCGTTTCTTCGGTATTGCCGGAATAGCTCGACGCAATAAACAAGGTGTTCGGGCCAACATGCGCGGGAATAGAATAGTCACGCGTAATTTCAAACGGAATGCTAACCCGCGGCCAACTCTGCACAATTACCGCTGGTAAGGCCGATCCACCCATGCCAGCCCATACAATATTTGTCACTTCGCCACTTGGATGAAACTCGGCGTCAAACGAACGTGAAAAATACTCCCACTGCGCACCGGCTACCCCTAATGCGTCCTGTGGATCACGCTGAGCTAATACATTTTTATCGTCAAGCATTCTACTCTCCTTTTCAGCCAATACTGTTTCTATTCCACTATTATACCGAATCTGCTTGAGCTATAAAAATACATAAGTAGGGCTACTTTACTCGTGGACTCGATGTATGGTACAGTATGAATAAATCTTAAGCATAACTAATATCAGAGGTGGGCATGGTAACAACAATAGATTCAACCGAAACATCACAGCAGCCGATAAGTGACGATCAGGAGCTAGCAAAAGTCTTAGCTGGCATTAACCAAGAGGCCGATGCGGTAGCCGAGGCTACAAGTGCTGACCCAGTCATGCCGACTGCAGCTGATGACATGACACTCGCCCCTATGCCAGACCCGATCGCTGAGCCTGTAGTAGCTCCGGTCGCAGAACCAGTCATGCCAGATCCTGTCGTAGCGGCACCGACACCAATAATGCCAAGTGCAGCCGGTAACGACGATTTGACTAGCGTCAAGTCAGAAGCTATCAACGAGCTTCGCCCGCTCGTAGACAAGCTTAGCCTTCCTGCCGAAGAGAAGTTCGACACTTACCTATTACTACTTCGCTCGACGGATGACCGTTCTCTCATCGAGCCAGCTCACGAGATTGCCAAGCAAATTACTGATGAAGCTCGTCGCGCCCAAGCCTTGCTAGATATCATTAAAGAAATTGATTTCTTAAGCCAAAGCCAGCAATAAGTCTCGGTTCAAGCTTCGCTGAACTTCTGTCTTTTTAGGCAGAAGTTTTTATACAGGTCTTCAATCCTATACCAAAGATAGCCAGATAATATTGACTTTATTTAACAACTATGCTATAATTTGCAAATTATGGCAAAAAAGCCCAAGAATTATAGGCCCCAGCAACGAAGACCTCGCCAGGAATCCCCAGACCAATCGGAGCCTTCGTCTGACAACTCAGGAGAAACCAACAGAGATATCAATGAGATAATTGATAAACTTGCTGACTTATTCGAATTTGATTCAGCTATCCAAGGCGAAGCCCCCAACACCTACTTTGGCTCAATAACCGCCGCTTTAAGCGGAACCATGAATCTGCTTGATAAAGCTGGTATTGACACGTCTGCTGAGAAGATTGAAAGAACCGAACTTGAAGCTTTTATACCCGAGATAGTTATGGCAGTTCGAGAAGCCATTTCAGAACTTCGTGACAAAGGTTTTGATGTCGTTGCATCCCACGATATAATACCCCGATTAAAGTTTCAGCAGCTTTTTAAAGAAATGACCGAGCACCAGATGGGGATCTTTAACCTGCCTGTGAGTAGTTTGGAAAATATCAGCGCCGAAGAAATCACCGATAAAATGATTGCAGCCCTGCCAAATCTTGACTTCGAGCAGATGTCTGAGATGAACGGAATCCAGTTTGTTGCTTACTCCAGGCTCATCAGGATATACGGTTCATCAAGATCCATGGCCCGACGAATTAATGAAATCGATACTTATGATTTTGAACTCTATGATGACTATCGAAATACGGCATTAAAAGGACTTGAGCGTGAATTAGAGAGCAACCCCAATACAGTTCGCAGAGACACCACCAAGGCACTCCGCTATATCATGAGCGACAGGTAACACACTTACTCCAGCATTTTGGCTATATAGATGAACCTACTGCACCAAATAACACCACAGATGAGTTGGATACATCTACCGAAGAAAAATCGGAGAATTATCCGACACAGCAGCTTGATTTTACAGTGCTTCCTACAGGCACCGATTTGCACGAATTCGCTGCTGGAATCGTAGAGCGCTTGAGTAATCACGAAAAAGCTCACGTCGACCTTGATCGAGTTAATGTTTTAGCCACGATACGACAATACATAGGGGCCGACCGCTGCTACTATGCCCATGGCGAGAAAACCGGCAAACAAATGCTCGATAGTGAAACCGAAACACTCATTGATGAGGATTATATAGTGCTGGTAATCCAAAATCTTGATGACAATGGGACTACTAAGCACGAAGATGCGCTAGCAATCAGCCCAATTGCGAAAAAGCATGCAGCATACCTAACACGATCCGAGGCAAGCGCTGGAAACTGGAGAGAAATTTTGTCCCTTCCAAAAAGCGACGCCCGCTACTTTGGTGCGCGTGACTTAAGATTTACCGGCTCAACCGGAAGAACACCCTATTCTATGATGGAAGAGAAGATCAAAGCACTACTTGAATGCCATCCAGATGACTTTGACGCTAAGCTACGTATGCGTCATGACGGGACGTATCGCCTTGAGAACTGTACTCGTGAAGTAGGTAAAGCCGCCAGCGGCAGACTATTTACTATCGAGGTATAGCCTACTTCTCGTTGCATCCGCAAAAAAAATAAGGCTGAGAATTCTCAGCCTTATTTATTACGTGTTACATCATCCCCGGCATACCACCGCCCATAGGCATTTGTGCTTCCTTCTCAGGAATATCAACAACAAGTGCGCCCATAGTGGCTGCGGTTGATGCGATAGAAACCGCGTTCTGGACTGCTTCTTTAGTCACGCGAGCAGGGTCGATGACTCCTGCCTTCTTTACGTCTACCAAACCTTGGTCGGGCTTCATGACATTCACACCAAAGCCAGGCTTCCCGGCTTCAACTTGTGCCAAAAGCGCTTCTGAGTTCAGGCCTGCGTTTGAAGTAATTTGCAGGAATGGTTGCTTCAAAGCATTCTTTAGAATCGAGCGGCCTGCTGCCACGCTATCAGAGCCCTCAACCTTAATTTCATTTGACAGATTTACGAGCGTTACGCCACCGCCAGCCACGATGCCTTCGCTCAGCGCTGCCTTAGTAGCTGCTACAGCGTCGTCTACACGGAACTTCTTCTCATCGATTTCGGTTTCGGTTGCGCCACCAACTTTGATAACCGCCACTTTACCACTAAGTGCTGCGGCGCGCTTTTCAAATTGTTCTTTATCGTACTCGCTGCTGGCGTTTTCGGCTTGGGCCAAGATTTGTTTCGTGCGTGCGGTCATATCATTCACATGACCCGCGCCTTCGATAATCGTCGTTTCGTCTTTACCAACAATCACCTTGCGGGCGCTACCAACCACTTCTAAACCTACGTTCTCGAATGTGAGACCTTGGTCTTCTGAAATGACCTGGCCACCAGTTAGCACGGCAATGTCCGCCATGATATCCTTACGGCGGTCGCCAAAGCTTGGCGCCTTAACAACTACGGTGTTTAGTACACCTTTGAGTTTGTTGAGCACGAGAATACTCAGGGCTTCACCATCAACTTCATCAGCAATTAGCACGATATCTTTCTTACCAGCTTGCGCCAGCTTCTCGATCAGCGGTAATAGTTCGGCTGCTGTTGAGATTTTCTTATCCGTGATGATAATCGACGGTTTTTCAAATACCGATTCCTGACGGCCAGCGTCGGTAACGAAGAATGGACTCGCCCAGCCCTTATCCATACTGAAGCCTTCAACCACTTCGGCTTCCATTTCAAGGCCCTGGCCTGCTTCAACCGTTACAACACCATCTTTGCCAACCTTGGCGATTACGTCGGCAATCAATTTTCCAATAGCGGCGTCGCCAGCGGAAATAGTAGCTACTTCGGCCACGCGGGCAGTGTTGCCTTCAATGCCTTCACTCAGGCTATCCAGGGCTGCAACAACTTCCTTACCGGCCTCTTCGATACCCTTTTTGAGTTCCATCGGGTTATGCCCGGCAGCAATCAAGCGATTTGCTTCCTTCAAGATATTGTAGGTAAGGACTGTTACGGTTGTCGTACCATCACCAGCTACCTTATTAAGCTTGCTGGCAGCTTGCTTGATTAATTCAGCACCAACCTTATAACCTAAGGTTTTATCGTCATCTTCTGGGAGCTCGACTGCCTCAGCAACAGTGACGCCGTCATGCGTCACGGTTGGGCCGCCATAGCCTTTTGCGATTACTACGTTACGGCCCTTTGGTCCGTAGGTAACTTTCACTGCTTCGTATAGTGCCTTTGCACCTTCAAGCACGCGTTCACGTGCATCATCATCGTAAAATACTCTTTTTGCCATTATTTCACTTCTCCTTTAGTCAATTCTTCTTCGGGTACTTCCATGTTTTCCATGGCTTTCATGCGCATTTCCAGCTCTTTCATCTTGCCCGTCTGTTTATGTACTATTACTAAAATACCGAGTAGCACTAGTGCTCCGACCAAGCTAATGATGAGTAGGGCCATACTCTGCGCAGTATCTAAAATCATGCTACCGTTCCTAGAATGTCTTCTTCTTTAACAATTAAATACTCAGTACCGTCAACTTTAACTTCCGTAGTTGAGTATTCTTTGTAAAGAATTTTATCGCCGGCTTTTACGCCTTTGGCATCTTTTCCTACTGCTACAACTTTAGCAACAACAGGTTTCTCTTTGGCTTGATCGGGCAAGTATAGGCCGCTCGCCGTTTTCTCAGCAGCTTGCTCTCGAACGGCAACCACGCGGTCGCCCAGTGGGGTAATTGGTGAACTCACGTCCTGTTTCCTCCGTTATATTCTTGTTTGTAGTTCTATTGTAGCGAAGCAAATTAGCACTCGTCAAGTGTGAGTGCTAGTTGTTTTTAATGCGGTACAATAGATATATGCAAATTCGCTTCGCAAATGAGCCAGAAATACAGGGTTGGAATGAATTAATTGACGAAAACCCTAATGGCGGGAATATACTTCAGGGCAAAGAGTTCCTTCATCTTAAGGTACGGTCTGGGTGGAAAGTACGTTATATTTTAAGCGATTATTGTGCGTTTGCTGTCATTGAAAAACAAATCCCCGCCCTCGGTAAGGTGTGGTATTGCCCCAAAGGTCCTGGCATTGGCACCAAAGATGAATTAGCAAAATTACTCCCTGAACTAACGCTATTCGCTAAAAAGAATGGGGTTTTTACAGTAAAAATCGAGCCGGAACTCGACTACACAACCGATCTAAGCGACCTTGCCCTCATTCCTACAACACCTATCCAGTACAACTATTCCACCGTGTACGTAGACCTTTCTCCATCTGTAGATGACATTATGGCGAACCTTAATCAAAAAGGCCGCCATGCGATTCGCCGGGCCGAGCGTGATGGCGTGACGGTGAAAAAGGTTGAGGTGAACGATGAAAATTGTCAGATTATGTACAACCTATTCCTCGAAACTGCTCACGGTGCCGGTTTTGCGATTCGTCCGCCAGAATATTACAAAGCATTTTACGATGCCTACGCAGAGCAAGGCCGCGGCCAACTATTCTTTGCCTACTTTGAAGGCAAGGTAGTAGCCGGTGCTTATGCAATGGTACAAGGAACTAAAAGTATGTACAAAGATGGTGCCAGCATACGCGAGCGTACGGCATACGGCGCCTCTCACTTGCTCCAGTGGCACGTTATGAGGTGGGCAAAGGAACATGGCTCATTACGCCATGACTTAGCAGGTGTACCGCCAATCAAAGATATAAAGAATCCTGACCATCCTTTTAGCGGCTTAGCGCGTTTTAAAACAAGCTTTAACAAAGAAGTTACCCAATACGTCGGTGCCTTTGAAGTACCGATTATCAGCTGGAAGTCTAGGCTGTGGCACACCTACATAGAAAAACTAGTGCGCAAGCTTTACTTCAAACGTCACCACGAGTCATATTACTAATAACTACGGTATACTTACCCTTATGAATCGCATTAACTCTACCCTACTCATGTCAGGTGCTGATTTCTTTTCAAACGACCAGCCCATCAATCCTTACTATGCAGATGAAGATATTGATAGGAATGTTGCGATTAATGAACATGTTGCGATTGGACACGCGTTCGAATCAGCAGAAATCAATGTCATCAGGGTTGAGCCACCAACTACCAGCCAAGATGGTGTATATACCGCCAACTGGGCACTGGTGCGCGGCACCACGGCTGTCCTAGCTCGTTTACCAAATGCCCGCCATACCGAAGAGGAGTGGGCTGAGAAAATCTTACAAACGCAAGGCATTAGGGTCGTGCGAGTACCAAATAATTGGAAATTCAGCGGCCAAGGCGACGCGCTTCCCTGTGGTAACTACCTGTTTTGTGGCAGCACCTATCGGAGCGATGTCGAAGCTCAGAAGTTCGCTGCCGATACGCTGGGGTATACACGAATTCAACTACGTACCGTACCGCAGCTAACGGCCGAAGGTACCGAGGTAATCAATGGCTCATCTGGCTGGCCAGATAGCTTTTATTACGATATTGATCTTGCACTTTCAATCATCAAAGGGCCTACCGAAAATTCATTAGGTACAATTGCCTATTGCCCTAAGGCTTTCACGGCAGAAAGCCAGCACGTACTTGAAGGGCTTGAAGGTTTCGACAAGATTATCGTATCCGAACAAGAAGCAATACAGGCATTTGCCTGTAACTTAGTATCTACAGGAGAAACTGTCATAATGAGCGCTACCGCACCGCAGCTCAAGGCAGAGTTTGAGTCACGAGGCTTAAGAGTCATAACTCCTACAATCAGCGAACTTGCCAAAGGCGGTGGCTATATTCGCTGTACAAGCCTGTCTTTTAACTCTTAGGAAGTTTTGCGAGTGCCCGGCGAACCTCAGCTGCTTCATCCCAGGGATATTCGCCATCGGCTCGTTCAATGGTTTTTTCGTGGCCTTTGCCAAGAAGTACCAATGCATCATCTGCGGTGCTTACTCGAGTAACCGCAAAATCAATCGCAGCTGGTCGGTCTAAAATCATAAATAAATTTTGCTTGCGAATTTTACCCGATTCTTCAACACCCCTGGCAATTTGGTCCATAATCTCATTACCATCAACATCCCGATCGTCCTCTTCGGTTATCACCACTTCATCGGCATATTTTCCCGCGATTCGTCCTTGTATGGCACGTTTACTTTCATCACGGCGTCCAGCCGAACCGAATAGTACGACTAGTTTTCCTTTGGTAGCTTTTCGAAGATCACTCAGGAGGCGCTCGAACGAATCAGGCGTATGAGCAAAATCAATAATAACCCCAAACGGCTGGCCGGCGTCTATAGTTGCCATCCTACCTTCAACACCTTCGAGCGCTGCAATACCGGTAATAATTTGCTGTGATGTAAGCCCCAGCTCCACACCGAGAGCCACCGCAGCCAAACTATTAGATACATTAAATTCACCTGGTATATGGCAACGGATTTCCTGCAATCTATCCTTAAGGTTCACCATATAGGTACTGCCTTCACTCGTAAGGTTGATATTTGTTGCCCGAAGATCGCCGCCGTTAATACCGTATAGCACTGAATTTTTTATATTCTTAGCAAATTCAACAGCGTTTTCATCATCAACATTAATAACCCCAAATCGTCGGCCGTGGCGATTGGCTATTTTGAATAACTTCACCTTTGCTGCCAAGTATTTTTTAAATGTTCCATGGTAGTCCAAATGTTCGTGCGTAACATTCGTCATAACGGCAATTTCGTATGGCACGCCCCACACACGGTGCTGGGCAAGCGCATGGCTAGTGGTTTCAAGCACCAGCCACTTTGCGCCCTGCTTCTTGAACTGCTTGATTTGGCGCAACAATTGAGGGCTCGATACTGTTGTCATATGCTGCTCCTGCATAACAATATTGTGGTTGAGCCCATTGGCTACCGTTGACATTAACGCGACGTCATAGCCTGCTTCCACCAACATGCGGTGAATCATAAAGCTGGTAGTCGTTTTGCCGTTAGTACCGGTTACTCCGATTACGTGTAGTCCACGTGCTGGGAACCCGTACCAAATATTCATTAAGACCGCTTCTACTAAATGCCCGAACGGTTCAATCATGCGGAATAATCCGGTGGGAATAAGACGTTTCACCCCAGTTCTGAATTTACTGCTCATCTGTTTTCTTTTCTCCTATCAGTTTCTGCGCATACGTTACACCAGTTGACTGAATTGCAGCAACTTCCCTGCCGATCAGTAGCAACAAATCGTCTTTTTTTGCCGCTCTCGTAGCAACATCAACCGCATCTTGAAGCGTTGCAGCCATTTCTACTCCTGGTAGTTCTGGGCTCGCCGTAACGACAATCAGCCTATTAGCAAGCTGGCTCATCTTCGGATACATTTCATCAGATACGGAACTGTCTGCAACCACTAGCAGACGTCGTTTTGCTAATTTTTTGGCCGACGCTAACACAAGCTCAACCGACCGTGGCGTATGAGCGCCGTCCACAACCATCTCGTAAGGCGTACCGTCGCCGATAAGGTACTCGTAATTGCCGACGACTTTCTCCAGTCGAGCTACTCCTTCTTCAAAATACTCGGTGCCAATTGCAAGCACATACGCAGCTGACACAGCGGCCGCGACATTGAGCGCGTTAGCTTGGCCAACTAGATAAGTAGCTACCGCTATATTTGTTTGATGGTCAATTACTAAATCTATTTCAGTGCCTTTACGACGCTCCAACACGCGAGTTATGTGCGCCTCTGAGGCATCATCTGTACCAAAACTAATAAGCTGATGAGGTGCTACTTTGATTCCCTCAACATCAAATCCGGTAGGGATTACACACGAATTGGCCGGCTGTTCAAGCAACGCACTGGCAGACTCCGACTCATTTGTTACAACCGACATTTCAATAGGAAGAATCGGCAATGAAGATGAGTCTAACAGTGCCTGGGTAACCTCAATAACAACGTAGTAAGCGCCCTTTTTCTTCACATATTGCAGCTGGCGTAACAGTTCTTCTGCTGAAGTATCATACGCGCCCGTTAACATTTCTTCCCCGAAGAAGCATCCCTGGTTTGTAAACACCGCTACGTTTGCACCACTCTCAAGTAGTAACTCATTAAGTAGCAACGCCGTTGTCGTTTTACCCTTACTGCCAGCTACGGCAATCACTTTCAATCCACGCGCCGGATGGCCATATCGCCAAGCGAGTGCCCGCGCTTTCATCTCCCCCACAACATTTTGTTTCATGTCATCTATTTTACCACTGCATATCAGCTAGGTTATACTGATTTTACATATGATTATTCTTGGAATTGAGTCAAGTTGTGACGAGACCTCCGCTGCAGTTGTTGAAGACGGCAAGCGTTTGCTCTCAAATGTGGTTAATTCACAAGTGGACATTCACGCGGAATATGGCGGTGTCGTACCAGAGGTAGCAGCCCGATCACACATCGAGGTAATCAACCCTGTCATACGCCAAGCCATGCGCGAAGCCAATGTTAGTTGGAACGACATTGATGCTATTGCTGTTGCTTATGCGCCAGGATTGATTGGTTCGCTCCTAGTGGGGGTGCTAGCTGCCCGCACTTTAGCTGAACTTCACAATAAGCCACTTTACCCAGTTCATCATGTAGAAGGACACATCTACGCAAACTTCATTACAGATTCAACAACCCCCGATTTGGCGCTGCCTTCAAAGCAACCCACGTTCCCAATGCTGGCCTTGGCCGTAAGCGGACTACACTCACAGCTGGTCCTTTTTGAAAATCACGGCGACTATCGACTGCTGGGCGAAACGCTAGATGACGCCGTCGGTGAAGCCTTTGACAAAGTTGCGCGTATGCTTGGCCTTCCCTACCCTGGCGGACCTGCTATCACAGCTGCGGCCATGAATGGTAATCCACATGCCTATACTCTTCCAAAAGCAAAACTATCAAGCCCTTATGAATTCTCGTTCTCAGGCCTTAAAACAGCCGTTCTAAGGTCCATTCAACGCGAAGTGGGTGTGGATCATACTTTTCCGTCTCACGAGCTTCCAGCACGCTTAAATGACGTCCAAAGGGCAGATTTTGCTGCCAGCTTTCAGTACACGGCCGTCAAAACACTCGTCGATGCTACAAAAACAGCCGTTGAAGAGTTTGCTCCAGCTTCCGTAGTAATAGCCGGTGGCGTAGCCGCGAATAGCGAACTGAGGCGCCAACTGTCCAATCAGTTACCCCAACCTATCGAGTACGCGCCCATTAGCCTTTGTACTGATAACGGCGCAATGATAGCCGCACTTGGTTATTACCACGCCCAAGTAGTCAAGCCCACCCCTGTCGATGAAGTGACGGTTCGACCAAGTTTATCAATGCTTGATACCGTTTGGAATCAGTAATACCCTACATTCGCTAACGGAATTTCTGAATGATCTTCTTTGCCGTTGGCAGCACCGTACTCCAGAGTATATAGAGTGGTGACAATGGATAGTCGTACGTGCCACTCATGTGAGTCTCGTCTGGTATAAACCCTTTTTTAAATGAAGTTACACCATCGTTTAGCAGGCCGTTCACGTCATAGCGTCGCACGCCGCGCCGCTTCATTTCTTGAATGACACTCCACTTCAAATGGTAGTTGGCACGGAGTGCTTGCCCTTCATCACTCATGCCGCCATACAATTCGAAAGCTATCTCAGGTGTAACAATTGGCCATAAAAAAGCCACTACCCTTCCCTTAAATTTCGCCATGAATACTGGCGAATCATCACCAAGCTCGGTAAAAATATCATGGTAATATTGGTCATCGTGCAAGGCAAAGCCAGCACGCTTGGCAGTAAGTTTATAAATTGCGAGGCATGAATCAATATCTTCGATTGATTGGGCTTTTGTGACTTCTATTCCCTGGTTTGCTGATTTTCGAATGTACTGCCGAGTTTTCTTTGTCATGACAGCCATTAACTCATCGTCTGGTTTCGTTAAGTCCATCACCGCTGTTCTAGCAAGTAAAATACGGTTATTCGACCACTTCCAGCCCTTCCAGTTCAATGTTTGGGTGGTGTCAGGCTCAACAGTGAGCACTGTCGGTTTATATATTTTCCTCACATGCTCAGCCAATGCTTGTCGTTCGGCGTGATTCGTTAACACGCCTCCAAACGGCCCACGAGGTACATACACCAGTGGCCCGAAGGGTTTCGGTAGCCGCTTGATCAACATTTGTGCACCGCCCTGCCCTACTTGAACGCGTTCAACACTCCATCCATGCCTCGCTTTTATCTCACCCCAGCCCCACAGCTGTAGCGGATGTCCCCCGCTCGCTTTTACCAGTTCGTCCCATGCGGATTGGTCAGTATATGTTTTTACCTCAGTCATTAACTCTATTGTAGCGTATATCTATCACCTGCTGCTGTGCTATACTTAACACATTAATATAAAGAGGTGGGCCACGTGAATATTACTGATTTTCATGTGAAATACCACTAGCATATAACTTTTCACGTGAAAACTACCATGAAATTACCGAAAGCATACGAACCAAACAACTACGAACCAAATATTTACGCGCTATGGGAGCAAAGTGGGGCGTTCAAACCAAGTGGCAAGGGTGAGCCATACGCCATTATCATGCCACCCCCGAATGCCAATGGAAACCTACATATTGGCCATGCACTCATGGCTGACCTTGAAGATATTCTGATACGGTTTTACCGCATGAAGGGAAGGGACACAATTTACATTCCCGGGGCTGATCATGCCGGATTCGAAACCTGGGTAGTGTATGAGCGAGAATTAGCTAGCCAGAACAAAAGTCGTTTCGACTTTTCACGTGAACAATTGTACGCACAGGTGTGGGATTTCGTGGATAAGAAGAGGGGAGACATGGAGCTTCAACTTCGTGCTCTTGGAACCAGCGCTAGCTGGGACGACTTGGTATTTACCCTCGACGAGAAAGTCATTTCAACGGCATACAAATCTTTCAAACAACTGTGGGACGAAGGGCTTATTTACAGGGGTGAGCGCATAGTAAACTACTGCACGACGCACCATACTAGTTTTGCCGACATTGAAGTTGAGCATAAGAACGAGAAGAGCAAGCTTTACAAGGTAGCCTATCCAACACTCGATAAAATAGATGAGATTATCGTAGCAACTACTCGCCCCGAAACCTTATTCGGTGACGTAGCTGTTGCAGTAAATCCTACTGATGAACGCTACAAACACCTTATTGGGACGCACGTATTGCTGCCTCTCACCGAAAAGGAAATCCCTGTGATTGCCGATGAATACGTTGATTCAGCCTTTGGCACTGGTGCCGTGAAGATTACGCCAGCCCATGACCCAAATGACTTTGAAGTAGGCAAGCGACACAACCTTGATCAGATACAAGTAATCGATTTTGACGGTACGATGATTAACGTACCGCCTCAATTCGCCGGCCTTGCCGCCGAAGAAGCTCGTAAACGCGTATTAGGCGCTCTTGAGGCCGCTGAACTCCTACGAGGTGACACGAACATAGAACATGCTGTTGGCCACTGTTATAAGTGCGGTAGCATTATTCAGCCACTCATTAAAGACCAGTGGTTTATCCGCATGGAACCACTGGCCCAAGCGGCTATTAAAGCAATCGAGGCAGGGGAGATTCGATTCTACCCCGAAGCCCGCGGTAAACAACTCATCAATTATCTTTCGAATATTCGTGACTGGAACTTATCACGGCAAATTCCTTGGGGTATTCCAATCCCAGCTTTTCAAAGCGAAACTGATCCAACCGATTGGATTTTCGATGAGCGTATAGACGAACCGCATATTATGGTGAATGGCACGCGTTACTACCGCGAAGAAGACACCTTTGATACCTGGTTCACCTCGGGGCAATGGCCATTCATAACAACCGACTTCTTGACTGATGGCGACCTTAGCCGCTTCTTCCCAAATGCCGTTCTAGAAACAGGTCACGATATTCTGTATCCATGGGTGTCACGCATGATTATGCTTGGTTTGAAGATTACCGGTAAGGTACCGTTCAAGGATGTATACCTACACGGCCTCGTACTTGATGAAAATGGCCAGAAAATGAGTAAAAGCAAGGGCAATGTCATCAATCCGATGGAAACACTGAGTGAATACGGCTCAGACGCCCTAAGGCTGGGATTAGTAGCGGCGCGTTCAGCAGGGCAGGACCAAGCATTTAGCACTACCAAGGTGGTTGCTGGCCGCAACTTCTGTAATAAATTGTGGAATATCGCTCGGTTCATTGAAGACAAGCTCGGTGAAAACTACAAGCTTAGGGAAGCAACACCTGTAAGCTTAGCGGACCACTGGGTGCGTCGTGAGCTCAACCAGGCAGCCGCTCATGTCGAGTCTCTCCTGGCCGATTATCGCTTTGCCGAAGCCTCTGAAGTCGTGTATCACACTATCTGGAGCGTAGTCGCCGACTGGTATATCGAAGCAAGCAAGCAGCAAGACAACCCAGACATGCTGGCCTGGGTACTTGATACGAGCCTTAAGCTTGCCCATCCGTTTGCGCCATTTGTCACCGAAACTATCTGGCAAACACTGCCGTGGTACGAAGAGGGAAGTATGCTTATACGTGCCGAATGGCCAGCGGGCGCAGAATACGACAAAATTGCCGCTGGTGAATTCGAACGCGTACAACAACTGGTAAGTGAAATTCGCTTCGTATCGAGCGAGCTTCCCGGTAACGAAAAATATACCGTAAGTTACCACAGTGACAGTTTAGTTGCTGATAATGCCGACCTTATCAAAAAATTAGCCCGATTGCAGGCTATTGAGCAAACCGATCAACCACGCGGCCTACGCCTTGCGAACTCGGGCAGGGAAGCTTGGCTCATTATTGACGAGAAAACCCTTTATGAGCACCAATCAAACCTTGAAGTGCGCTTAGCCGAAGCAAAAGCACGGCTCAAAAATTTGGCAGCACGCCTTGCGAATGACCGTTACATCATGCAAGCCCCTGCAGAGTTAGTAGAACAATCCCGTAAAGAGGCCGACGAGACAAAGCAACTGATTGAACGTCTCGCTAGTGAGCTACAAGTTATTCAAAACTAGCTAATCGGCACGCTGTAACCATCAAACGAATGGCTACCCTTGGGGACGTTTTTCTGCATGACATGCTTTTTTTGGTCGCCTATGCGCGGCGCAAGTCGTGGCTGAGAACTATGTTCGATGCTCACGCGCTCAACGTGCGTATGTGGGTCATTGGCTAGCTTATTGTTGCTGCCATCGGTTGAGGCCACTAGTGCAGGTACGCCAATAAATGTTGTAGCCAGTTTATCGATTTTCGTGTCGTGAACCGCCACGCCAGTCAAAGCTGACAAGGCAATAAAGAGGGATATAGGTGCGTTAATTGTATATTCAAACATGTGTTTATTTTTAAGATGTTACTCTTTTATATTAGCACAAGCTTGATTATTTGTCAATATAGGTTCATGGGTAATTTATTCGTGATGGTATTTTGAGCCAGCCGCAATGGATTGCGCCCGGTACAACTGTTCAACCAGCAGCAGTCGAACCAGCTGATGAGGAAACACCATATCTGAAAACGACACCACTATATCGGCCCGCTGCTGCAATTCCTGGGTCACCCCGTAGGCTCCGCCAATAACAATCACAGGCTTTTTACCGTAAGTTTGAGTCGATTCAATGAGGGCCGAGAAAGTAGGGGAATCGAATCGCTTACCCCTTTCATCCAGTAGAATCACGAAAGTATCATACCTAAGGCGCTTTTCTATGCGCTCAGACTCTTCCTGACGGGCCGTAGAGCCCGCCATAGCACTATGCGGCAAAAGTACCCATTGCACGTTCCAAGGCTGCTTCAGGCGTTTTTCATAGCGTTCCAGGCCTGGTTCAATCCAGCTCTCGTGTTTTTTGCCAATTGCGATAATCGTTATCATTCAAAGTAGAGTTTTTCAGCCAATGCAGCCAGCTGTGCGTGGTCTGGTTCGGCATTTTCTTGATTGGCCCGGTGCATATCCGTGGCACTATTGAATGGAATGAGATGCACGTGCGCGTGCGGCACATCGGTGCCAATCACTTTTTCGCCAACGTATTTCACACCAAGTTCACTGCGTAAACGTAGCGCAACTTTTTGAACCGTACCCATAAGTGCCTCATAATCACTTGGCTCAAGGTCCCATACGAACTCAACTTGTTTTTTGGGAATCACTAACGTGTGCCCCGAAATCACTGCATATATATCAAGAAACGCCAGGGTTTTGTCATCCTCGTAAATCTTGTGGCTTGGTATTTCACCATGTATGATCTTCGTAAATATACTTGGTTGTTGCATATATCCCTACTATAGCAGTGTTCGGAGGCTCCTTTAAAAGATGAGACGAGTATCATATTATAGAAATAATGATTGATAAACTCACCTCATCAAAAGAGGTGGTGGGACAGCGCGCACGGCGAGCTATTGGTGTGCTGGCCTGCACGTTTATCACTACTGCTGGCGGGGCCCTAGCTATGAATAACTTAGGCCCAACGGAAACCACGATTGGGCCAGCCACAACAGATATAGGACTAAAGATTAGTGGCAAGCCTAATGAGATCTTCGGCTTGGGCGGTGGCACGGAAATTGGGCTTAGCGATATGGACGCGCACTTCAATACACACCCAATTGGACCATCCCTTGACGGCTCTATCCGCTCAATAAACCTTGATGAGATAAAGGGAGTAATCGGTCCGACCGTAACAACCGGTCAACTTGAACAAGGTATGCGTCGTCAGATATCCTCCGATCTCAACCGCCTAGATGATCAAAAAGATGAAATAGTCGTGCGTTCGCTTGGAGCATTTGGCGCAGGGGCAATTGGAACGGGTTTGCTCCTTGAAGCCATCTTATGGTCAGCCAGGAGCGGTAATCGTACAAAACTACGGGATATTCTACGAAGTAATGCCGCATACGGCCTAGTAGGCGCACTCTCGGTAGGAGCGGGGGGTACAATAGCTGCTGGGGCTACATTTGACCCATCTCAATTCACTTCGCCCGAAAAGAGCGGAGCTGTTGCATCAGCAGAAATACTCACAAAATCATCTGATACTATCCGCATATCGGACGACCGTAACGCCAACACGGCCGTAGCAGTTCTATCACTTATCAATTCGATTGAAGCGGAGGCAAAGCTCGAAGAAGGAATTAGTCGACCAGCGTTTCAAATCATCCTGACTAGCGATAATCATTCAGTAAGCCCCGTAGGGCTGATGAACGGTGAGCTACAACATACCGACATCCCTTCGGTGCTGTTTGATGCGGGCGACTATACCAACTTTGGCTCATCATCTGAAAATCGTACTATCGCCCAGTGGTACCAGCAAATGGAAGCTATTAAAAAGTTTACCGTCCCAGGCAATCACGACACAGACTCCAGCGTGGATGCTTTAGCGGCTACACCAAATACTCAATTCGCAGCCAAAGGTGAGCTTGCCGACTTCAACGTGAACGGTTTGCGAGTGCTCGCAATAGGCGATCCGCTCTATACACCGGAACATGACACCACACTCACCGACAGTGACGTTAGTAAGCTGGAAGAAGTCCGTCTTCTTATAAGCGAGCGGATTACCCAAGCAGTGGCGAACGATGAACCATATGACATAATTCTTACCCATGAAGATGCTCTTCTTGACGGGCTTGATCTTGCTGGTGCGAATATAATCGTTGGGCATTCGCATAAACAAGAGCATAGCTTTGAAGAGAATTACTGGCGCATTAATCCAGGTACGACAGGAGGAGCGGGCTTACGACGATTCCAAGGTGTAATGCAGGATAATAGCAATCTGATTTCCGCACGAAGCTACAGCGTATTGACGTTTGACCAGAGCTGCCAGCTGATAGACGTGGAAGAAATATCGTATCGGGCTAACAGCGCCGATGATGAATATAGTGTCAAAAAAATATCTAATCCGAACTATGACACGGAATCAGATTCCACCCGCTGTGCGGCGTAGAATAATTTCAATGTGGCGGAGAGAGAGGGATAGCGCTCATTTCATTCACTCCTCCAGTCACTTACGAAAATATGTAAACACATTTTCGTTTCACTCCTTACGCCGAACCCAGGTTCAAATCCCCTTTTCTGCGAAAAGAAATAACCCTATGACATACATGCCCTAGGGTTATTTCTCCTGGCGGAGAGAGAGGGATTCGAACCCTCGGTACCGATGAAGGCACACTTGTTTTCGAGACAAGCCAGTTCAACCACTCCTGCACCTCTCCATGGGGTTGATACTATTTCATTTTACCAGATAGCAGGGTAGACTAAAGACATGACAGAGCACGCTCACCATACAACCCATACGCATAAACATCCCCAAGAGAATGGGCTTGCTATCGCATCGTTTATCCTTGGTATTGTTTCTTTCACTGGATTCGGGGCAGTTACAGGCATTCCCGCCATCATTACTGGCTCAATGAGCTTAAAAAATCCAGTCAATAAAGGCCTGGGAATCGCTGGCCTTATCATGGGGATAGTTTCTACCTTATTCACCATCCTACTAATTATGTTTTTTGTGTTCCTTATGATTGTTGCGATTGCCTCAGAGGAAAGCTCCACTCATGACATACGTTTGGACAATTCATCTGGCAGCAGCCACACTCGCAGTATTTAAACTGAGTTAAAAATCAAATAAGTCACCCAAAAACGACTCCCGCTTGTGCCGCTTTTTGGAATATCCATCGTTATGACGACGACTGTCCTCGTATCGATATTCCCGAGGTGCATGCTGAATATTTTCAACCTGTGGAGTTACGATTTGCTGCGATTCGTCACGAGACGCAGACCCGGCACGAGCATTGGCTTCAATAATCTTATCCAACTCCCCGCGGTCGAGCCATACGCCCCGACATTTCGGGCAGTAATCAATCTCAATGCCGCTACGCTCACTCATTACTAAGGTTTCACTATCATTAGGACAATTCATAGTTCAAGTATCCTAAACCAAGCTGAAAATTAACTGAAGATTTTACATTATTATGGAGTCATCACTTGATGAGCCGGGCGATAGCAGCCGTAAGTTCTTCGGCTTTCATATCCTTCTTATCGGCGTCAGTCTCTGTCATACAATGTTTCGTATGATCTGATACAAGCTCTAGAGCAACCTTATCGAGTGCCGATCTTACGGCACTGATCTGCGTGAGGATATCAATGCAGTATCTATCATCCTCAATCATCTTTCCAATTCCACCGATTTGCCCCGCGGCTTTGTTCAGACGTTTTATTAACTCGGGTTTAGATTCGTAGTAACCATGTGTCATATATTCCCCCTAATGGTGGTGGTCGTGATGCTGGTGGTGATATTCATGTACGACCGCATGTCCCATCCCTTTGGCAATTAAATACCTATTAACAGGAAAGGCAGCTATAAACGCCGCAACAAGTGCAAGCGCCATGCTAATCCAAAACAGGGGAGTATTTAAACCGGCATGAATTGCTCCTGGAACGGCAAGTATAAACCCATTGTCTACGATTTCCATCACGGCAATCGATAGCGTGTCCGCCGCGAGCACCAAGCCAAGAGCCTTATGCAGTCCCAGTCCGCCCCTTAAAAGGGGGATGAGGCTAAAGCTATAGCCAAATATAAACGCCAATGAGATGGCCAAAATAATACTTGGTAATGCTGGCCAATTAAGTGCGGAGGATATAACCATACCCAGCACTTCGCCGATAGCACACCCTGTTAAGCAATGTAACGTCGCCATACAGGCTATTTTATTAGGTGATGTATTCATATTAAGAATTATACATACCCCCTAGGGGTATGTATATAGCAAACTTTCTTCAACCTAGAAGCACATTATTTAAAAAGACTTAACCCCTCTTTAACGGTAGTCTGGCAAGGAAATTGACTGTTCGGCTTTATCATCCAGACGGTTTTCATAAAAATTAAAAATCAAACGAGCCGACTTATTGTGAGCACCCTCTTTTACTGAAAATACCAGCCAGCCATGAGATGAGGTTGTACCTTTTGGCAAAAATTGTAGTTCAAGTATCTTAACACCATGGCGCTTTGTATAGCTCGCATATTGCTCCGTAGAAAGCTCTGTATAGGTACTGAGAACAGGATGCGACACACCGGCGTCTTTTACTTCTAACACAAAGTCGCTACTAGATAGTGAACCAGAACCCGTCTTGTCTAATACCCCATTTACCGTAACTTCTACCAGGGTAGCCTTGGAGCAGAAGTGTGCGTTCGTTTCTTGTGGACGTTCGGCATCTTGCGGTACGTTATATGTAACATTATGAACAGTCAAAGTTGCCCCGTCCGTAAGCTTCGTCGACTTATTAACTGGAAGTGTTTTGATGGCGGATGAATCCCGAACACAGGTAGTAAACAAAGAGCTTACTCCACGTTGGTAATCTGAATCAAAAAGTGTAACCGTAAGAAACGCTGCCACTCCCGCTATAATGAGCCCTCCAAACATACCAAAGGCAATCTTAATAAATTCCCGAGATTCTGAACCTCCACCACTGATTACCGGGCCCTCCTTATCTTGGTCAAGGATGTGCGGCACGGCGGTGCCAGTCGGTTTACGAGATATCGCCATTAGTTCACTGATGATTCGCTGTGAGTCATTCGCATTTTTCGTAATACGCGACTTCAAATAACCTAGCGGAGTAATACTACGCAGCTGTTCGACCGTAATGAAACCACCCGCTAGCGACCACTTGCTACTTTTGTTCTTAATAACCATGCCCGCACCAAGGTCACTATAGGGGTTCGGCTCGGGTAGCTGCTCAAGCCGGACTTCATTAAAGGGAATGTTAACCACGCCTTCAACCGAGGTACCGTTTTGTCCCAAATCAAATACAGTGATACCAAATGGACTGGCGGCGACAACGCACTTTGTTTGAATTGTCGTACCAGCATATACAACTTCATACCTATTTTGAATATCTGAGATGATATTTTTATCAAACGATCGGATATTCCGAACGGTCAGATAAGAATACACTAATAGAATGAGTACAAGAAGAATCAAACCAAAAATAGGAAGTGGAATCTCAATAATGTGGAGTATCTGGTTCGTAGTACCAAGATACAACCAAAGCGATATAATAATGATTAGAATTTTCGTAAGATTTTTTGGCATTCTGACTCTCTTTAACTGTTTACTACGTTTAACTATACCACCATGCAAAAGATGTCGTTAGAGGCGGCCTTACCACCAAACTTTTGTAACAATTGGAGCTACAAGATAGGCACAACCAATCCGTATAGTCATGCTTCGCTGATTATTCTTTTGGTATAGTGATAGCATGCAAACTTTTGAAGAAATACTTACAGAGGGCGGCCACACCAACTCGCTAGGTCGAGCCAAAGAAGTATTTGATATCGTAAAAGCCCAACCCGATCAAATGCACAACTTGTTCCAATGTATATATAGCGATGACGCATGGGTGAGAATGCGTGCAATCGATACTTTCGAGAAATTGGTCAGAGAGAATCCAACGCTGGCACGGCCATTCACGAAATTATTAGTCACGGATTTAACAAATAGCAGCCAGCCCTCCGTGCAGTGGCACCTTGCGCAGCTGTTTACAGAAATCGAACTGAGCCAAGCCCAGCGCACCCAAGCCGTCGCATGGCTGAGAGAAAGAATCCAAACGACAGGCGTTGACTGGATTGTTGCCGTTAATGTCATGAAGGCACTGCTATTCTTCAGAAGAAGTCGACAGATTGAAGATAGTGACTTACGACAATTATTCAACATACAGACAAAACATACATCCAAATCTGTACGCAAAAAAGCTGACCAATTTCTCCTCGTCTTACCCTCTAGCCTTCCTGCGGAAAGTTAGCGGATTTGCTTCAGGTAAACCACGGCAGCGGCAAAGCTAGACATTACGACCGTCGACACCATGATCATCGGAGGTATCGTATTGCTAACTCCATCAAAGGTCATAAGGAGCATAGCCGCGACTATACTAGCGCCCATCAAGGCCGAAAATACCAACCACGGCCCCATAAAGAAAAGTCCGTTGGAAGTATTTTTTAGAGTCATAATCCCAGTCATGATGAATGCTGGTAAAACTACCGAGAGGTCAATGACATGAATAGGATTTACCCATAAGCCTGCCTCGGTCACACTTTGCGGCACTTTGCCTGATAATAGCGCTGGCAAGATTTCTTTTAGCCACAGCAGGCTGAATAAAACACCTATCCCAATCAATACATACCCAGCAGTCTCTCGCGTACGGGCCGGAACTTTAATCGAATACGAACGTAAAGTACCTACGGAAAATAAAAGGGCATACGCACTCAAGCCTAGTACCGCCACGTAAATAAGAAATAGGCCATTGAAATGCACTGCCATCGCATACACGATGTAAGCATAGAGTAGATACAAAAGCGTACCTACCCAAACCAGCGCTGCCCGGTACGATCCTTTGTAATATAATATACCGCTTGTAGCTAACACGCCGACGGCAATCAGATTACCGATATCTTGTCCTTTCGCTTGGGTAGCCCAGTTGCTAGTCTCCTGCGCATAAATGCCTTTCGAAAACAACCCGAGAAGGCTTGCTGTAATCACAAGGAGAGAGATCACCAATGACCATACTATTATAGATTTTGATGCATGTAGTTTATTCATAACCTCATAGTACTCTCACGATAGGGAATGTGAAAACTGCCATCAAGAACTACAGGCGATAAGACATATTCAAAAGCTCCAAGATGCCTGTAGGAATTAACCTTAATATATTGACTAATATACCTTCTTGTGCTATAATATACTTAAATGGTTAACCCCTTTGAATTGAAACCTCATCTTTTTACCGACCGAGAAACCGTCAGGGCAGCTTGCGGTGGGGACTTAGGCTCAAAAATAGATTCGTACGAGGCTACGATTGATGATATCCGCGAATGGTACTATGCCCACGATCCGATTGCCGAAGATGGTGAGGCTGCCCAGCTAAAAGTCATGGGTGCCAGTGGCGTCGCTCGTGATGATCTCTATTTTGATAATTTCAATCATAAACTAACGACTGCGTGTCGCTATGAAGCAGCCGCATTCGCCCTTCTTGTATCCGTAATTGAGCCAGAGGTGCTAGCTGAACACCCCACAACATGGGCGATTCACTACAGAGAAACGGATTCCAGTCTAAAAGATAACCCCTTTGCCGGGCCAGAACGCGTTCTTTCGGCATTATTTAATAAGTTTCCGAACGAGCTAACTGAGGAGCAAGCGGGTGATGTTTACATGGCAATCGACTGTATGCACCTTGCTTCAAGCTTATTTCGTAACCAATCCAGCACCCTAACCAGGTTCATGGAAAACGGCGAAATGAGGATTGAGGCCCAAATCCTAGAGCAACAATGCCGAGACAAGGCAGATGTATATTTTCCGGCTTCGATTCAGCTTATACTTGGCTTAGCCGAGCGCCTCGATAGCCATCCAGACCCAGAAGTTAGAAACCTCGCGTTTAAGGCGGGGCTATTTGCATTCGCAGCTTTTAACGAGCAGTATGCAGGGCGATCGAAGTTCCATCCATCTCCAGAAGCTAAACAGGCCTTTGATGAGTCAATGCAAAAAGCGGTTCGGAATACGGCTTACCTGGTGCGAGAGCACTTCTTGGGTGATAACAACGAGGGTGGGGCCATTAAGGGCTCGGCAAAAGGCGATTTACATGAAGCAATCTACCTACTCGATTTAACTTACTTACTTGCAACTAACCAGGAATCATTGCCGCACTGGCATCCGAAGCCGGTATTTCCAAGAATGGATAGCCCCAGAATAGGTCACCCCACCGTAAATCGCGGAGTAGACGTAACAGCGAATAATTGTTCACGAAACATTCTTGTCCAACTAAAGGCTGGCAATATCCATGCCGATAAAGAGTATCATCCTCGAATACTCTTAAAACGGGAAGATAATTTTCAGGATGTTAATCGTCGACGATTAGCCTCAAAACTAAATGCGTATTTAGAGTGGGGAGACGGTAACCAGAGCCCTGAACACATAGCGCGCATAGAGCGATATCTGCTGCCATCAGCTGTCAGCACGATAGATGATATCAAGGCCGTTCAATCTATGCCAGAATCGGAATTCTTAATGCAATCAGCCCCAACCGAGCGCTTTAGCCGCGCCGAGCGAAGACGAATCGCACGCACATTAGGCGAATTTAGTTCTCGTAAATCAAGTCGCAAAAAACCTCGAATCGCCTAAGGTAAAGCGGCACAATACTATGGATTTAAACAAAGTAAGCCGGGGTAAACCGGCTCACCTGTGAAGGCTGCTTAGGCGTCGATGGCAATTTGCTTTGGCTTTGGTAGCTCTTTGAATTGTACCGATATTTTTAAGACACCGTCCTTCATTTTAGCTTTAATGGTATCCTCGTTAGCCGCCTCAGGCAAGCGAATGCTCCTGTAGAAGCTAGACGAGCTTTCCCGAACAACATACTTTTTGTCTTTATCTTTTTCTTGCTCATGACGCTCCGCACGAATAATCAAATTACCCTTGTCGACGTTAATAGTGATGTCCTTTTGCTCAAAGTTCGGCAAATGAGCCTCGACATGCAGCTCCTTGTCGTCCTTGGATGTATATACATCCGTTATCGGCATTTGCATTGATTTGATCGGCGAAAACCAATCGTCTGAGAAGAATTGCTTCTGTAAGGCCTGAATTTCCGCAAACGGATCAAATTTGATTAAGTTACTCATAATAACCTCCTTCCATTTGATTGTTAATACGAAAAGGGTGCACCTTTTCTAATTCCGTTATAGCAAAATTAGCACTCTCATGTCAAGAGTGCTAATTTGTCTCATATGTCTTTTTGGTGCCAATGAACGGATACGCTCCGAGAGGCGACTATTCGTCGCGAACCACCGGCTTTTCGGTAAATAGGGCTACAAGTTTCCAAACAGCCGCTAAACCAACCAATACATACACAATGCGTGCCCATACAGAGCCTTCTCCAAACAGGGTGTCTACCAAATTGAAGTCGAATGCTCCAACCAATCCCCAGTTTAAGCCACCTACGATGAGCAATACTACTGCAACTAATGTCACTGTTTTCATATTTACACTCCTCCTATTATGTTGTAATTTTAGTGTACTCGCAGGCACGTAAAAAAGCTATTTAAATATTACCGCCTACTGAGGTAGCTTTTTGTATTACACAAGATGATGTTTAATAACTGTAACTACGACTAAATTAACTTATTCTTAATAAGCCATCTTTCGATTAGATATAAGGCCGTAATGCTTTGACCTTCGTCTATTTCACCTTTGTCCACCATTTGCCCAACTTCATCAAATGAAAAGAACTGGCCCTTTTCGATGACTCCGCTATCTTCGGAGGCTATTTTTGTATTAATCTCAATATCCCGAGCGAGCAAAGTTGCTGTTTTTTCAGTCATCAAACCGTCGCAAACACGAGTACGCGGCAGCTCTATCCATTCTTTGGCAACAATTCCTGTTTCTTCAGCGAGTTCACGCTTTGAAGCTTCAAGAATATCTTCACCATCACTACCGCCTCCCGGAAGTTCCCATTGCCAAGATTGTGCGGGGTAGCTAAACGAGTAGATTAAGTAAATTTCATTTTTATCATTCAACGCACCTACTATGACTGAATCCTTTGATTCAATTACACCATATATGCCATTTTTGCCTTCAGGTGTTATTACAGCGTCTTCGCGCACTCGTATCCATGGATTTTGATAAACGGTTTTTGTTGAAAGAATTTTCCATGGATTGTTCATGTTCTCACTATAGCAAAATAGAAATTGGTACAGCATAGGGAATGAAGTCATATGGAGTACTCGTTTACCTCGAAGAACATAAGTGACGAATAAAAAACTAGCCTACTTGACCGTACCAAAGACGATTAATACTATTTTATGAATTTGGTGTACAGTTAAGACACAATTACAACGTAAGGGGGATGTCATGGACACTACAACTCAAGCCACACCAACTAAAACAAGCAAAAAGTTTTATCAAAAGTGGTGGTTCTGGGCAATTATTGTTGTACTGGTCTTCATTAGCTTAATTACTCCAAAAAGTCCTACCCAGCAGGATACCACTACCAAAGCAGAAGAAACCAAACCAGCCGATACCTCTGAGCAGGCAAAGGTAGACGAGCCAGCCGTTCCAGTCGAGTACAAGTCCGCGCTCAATAAAGCGACTTCCTATGCAAACAGCATGAGTATGTCCAAGCAGGGAGTATATGACCAGCTAACATCTCAGTATGGGGAGAAATTTACCGCTGAAGCAGCACAATATGCTATCGACAATGTTAAAGCTGATTGGAACAAGAATGCTCTTGCCAAGGCGAAAAGTTACCAAAGCCAACAAAGTCTCTCACCAGCGGCTATTCGCGATCAACTCATTTCGACCTATGGCGAGAAGTTTACCGAAGCTGAAGCAGATTATGCCATCCAGCATTTGAACGATTAGTTCACACACTCGACGGGTAGCGCTCATTAGTCTATGCGCCGAACAAATTCGAGCATGAGAATAACGACAGAATGTTACCAAGAAAAAAGACCCACGCTAAGTGAGTCATTTTTCTTGGTACACAGTATTAGATGAAGTTAGAACTACAGAAGTCTATTTAATGGACTCTAATTCTTCAGCAAGTTGAGCCTTCTTGTACTCAACAAAGTCGCGGATAAATGCTATCTTGGCTTCACCGAAGCCTGTTCCAAGAATCTCGCCAGTTTGCATTGACGGATAGAGTTCCTTTAACCTGTCATATTCTTCTATTAGACTCATCAAAGTATCGATAGAAAAATCCAGATAGAAATCTCCCACACTACGCAAGGAGTTAGATTCGGTAGCACTCACTTCTATGGCTATAAGCGGCTTAATGCGGCGCCCATTGACTTGTTTCAAGTCCTCGGCTAAATATGCAAGACTACTCCATGCAGCAGCGGCCTTCTTGGCATTCGGGTTAATTGTTGAACCTGCGCCGTCAATCTTACTGCTGGTACCTGCGACGTTCTGCTCTTCAGCGAATGCAATCATATCACTTTTGGTGATGCGTACTCCAGGGTATCTTTCATTCGATGTATTTTCAATAATGGACACAGGGTTATCGCTACCTAAAGTTTCAGATACGAGCGCATAGCTTGCAAGGTCGTTTGAAATTAATTTTACATACTCAGCACCAGCGTCTTGACCTGATAACTCAGCTTCAGATAAGTATCTCTGATAGTCATCCTCAAGCCCAACTCGCAAGGCAGCTTTCGCCATTTCCATATGCGGATACTCAGCATAGCCAATATGATGAGCAAGCTCAGCGGAGTTAATGCGTGTATCGTGGTGGACTTCTGTCATAAGCACATTCTACCAGAATTGCTTATGTTTGTCAATATACCGTACAGGGTTTGAACCAAGTTACAGAGGCGGGAAATGTTCAACAAAAAAGAGACTGAGAATTAATTCAGTCCCTTATCTGTAATTTCAACGTGGTACAGCATAATGAACAATGTTAGAACCATATTAATACATGCAGTTGACTTATAAGCATTAGTATGATAAAGTTGAATTAAGTTTTATAAAACAAAAATATGCATAGAGATACAAATCCTGATAATCAAAACTATCTAGCGCAAGCTATTGACAACGATGTTTCGTCCGAATATATAGACGGTAGCAATCTGGAGAGAATGATTTCGTCCTTTGGTAATCACGAGAATAAATCGCTTCTACTTCTTGCTATGAAAGAAGGTGAAATCTATGGGGCGAAGAAATTAAAAAAATTATTTGATTCGCTTCAAGGGGATGAACCCGCCTGGAATATTAACCCAGCTACATTACTTGATTATTGTGGGCAATCATTGGCTCCGGTAGGATTGGTCGCAAGGACAGAGGTAGACGAAGATGGCGGGTGGGGATATGCCAAGACAGAACTAGGGAGTAAGTTTGGGGATGTTGTAGCTGCCCAGTTGCTAGAGTTCTCGCTTAGAAATCCAGAGGTTTCACTAATTGATATTTTTGGCAGAACTTCAACCGCGAAAGAGGGCGGCAGTCGTGCACCTTCAAATAGGCTCAAATTCTTTGAAGAGTTACTAACTTGTGAGCTACCCATAGAACCGGCGGTTATATATGAGCGTGTGCTACATGATAAATATAATCCTGGGTTTTTCGATGAACTAAGTCGAAACGGAATTATTACATATAAGCCAAGAGGTAACTTTACCGGAAGTTCCTTCAATAAGTACGCTATCAATTCAGCTAAGCTAGACGTCCTAGCTCCATCAAAGTCAGCATTTGTTAATAAACTATACGAGCTACTAAGGGACTGGGATATTGAGACACCCATAGATTCAACTGCTTTACTTGCTCAAGTTTGCGATGAGTCAACCTCTAAAGAGGATAGAGCTAAGCTACAGATAAACGTCTTAAGTGTCATCAAGCGCTTAAAGGTCAAAGGAGTGCTTACCTCCGAAGATGATTCAGCCAACCGTTCACAAGTTAGTCTTTCCTCAGATCAGTATGATATGCTAGCCGACTTAATCAATACAATTTACTTAGTTCAGTCTGGACAATCCTCAGATACAGATCTTACTGGTAGGAGTCGTGACTGCTGGTCTCTGGTCGATAAAGCGAAAGAAAACTCTACCGTTACTAGCGAGCAGCAAAGAAATGAACAAAGAGAAAAACTTTTGTCAGCCTTTGTAAAAGCAAGTGCACCTTTGACGTTTCAGGCGGTATACTCCGGTTTAGAAGGTTCATTCTCGGAGCCTGCAGCTCGTCGTAGACTAAATGAGTTGCAAGCTGACGGTGGAGTTACTGTCTCAATAAGCGATGACGGTAGTACGATTTACACTATAAATACTAATTAAAAATTACCCTCACTAGGGTAATTTTTATGTTACACGAAAATGGTACACCCGACAGGATTCGAACCTATGGCCTTCGGCTCCGCAAGCCGACGCTCTATCCATCTGAGCTACGGGTGCTTACTAGTGGCACGTAAAATTTGGTAACGCGCCCCCAGTGTTGTAACTAGAAGGTACTTTCGCCCGTTTAAAAGCGAACAGGTGTAATTGTACCATAACAGGGGTAATTTAAGCAACCTATAGGTGCAGTTGGCGTGTAAGCCTATCGAAGAAATCAAATTTAATCTCTTGCATAGGAATACGACTGCCTAATAAGTCTACGATTGCCTCACCCGCCTCTGCAGGAAAGTGTACGGTAAGCCCCAAACGGAATCGTTTGACGGGAATCAGCATGATACTTGGGAACGACTCGTCGCTCACAATACCAAAACTCTTAAACTCTGTCATAGGGTGAAGCTTTTCATTAATATAAAGCCCTTTGTCACTTAATACGTAGCTAATCATGCGTGGTGGTCGGTGGGAGTAAATTGTTAATGCCGCTGCCATTGCGGGAATCAGCACAGCAAAAGACCAAGACTTAATAAGCAGCACGGCGATGACCATGAAGATAATAGCTACAGCCCAAAAAGCGATAAACCACCAAGGTGAGCGATGATCCTGCAAGTACTCCGGTGCTTGCCATTGGACTGGCTGTCGTTCCGGAAGAGTCAAAGTCTGATTATCATCAACTTGTTCTGGCTCTGTTTGCTGTTCTGGTTGCATGAAAATAGTATAACACGAGGAGCGTGAGCAGTTTGAGTGTATACAAAAGCGTGTTTCGAGCCAAGTGGTGTAATTTCAGCTTCTCCGCCCGCATCAAATAGAAAAGACATGCAGCCGCATGCCTTTTCTATTTGGCGGAGGAGGGGAGATTCGAACTCCCGCTACAGATCTCTCCGTACTAACGATTTAGCAAACCGTCCCCTTCAGCCACTTGGGTACTCCTCCAAAGGGATAAAGTCACGTTATTCCACGTAACTCCTGCCTAAAGCGCAACCTTTGGGACGGTAACCGTCCTACACTTGCGTTTCACGCAGCAGCCACTTGGATTCTTCCAAAAGGTTTGAGTATATAACTCAACTTGACTGATTGTAGCACATAACAGGGGCGGAAGGGTAGACTTTTTAGGGTAATTTGTTATATTAAAGAGAGATAAACAAAGGAGTTGTATGGTAAAAAACGTTATTCGATCCATCTTGCCGTCTATGATTGTCGCATTGTTTGCACTTACCGTCATGTTAGCTCCATTGGCAGGAGCTGCGAGTACACCTATTGAAGGCGGGGCAAGCTCAGCCCGCGGCGATGGACAAACCGCCGACTTATTCGGTCAAACTGGTATATTCCAGACCATCACCAATGTACTACTGTTCATTCTTGGCGCTATTTCGGTGATTATGATTATTATTGGCGGTCTACGCTACGTAATATCCGGGGGTAACGCAACTGCCGTTACTGCAGCAAAAAATACGATTCTCTACGCTATAGTTGGCGTAATCGTAGCCTTACTCGCTTACGCGATTGTAAATTTCGTTCTTACTAGTTTTAGTGCGCCCGGCGGCGGCGGCACCAACGTCTAATCGATAGAATAGGAGTAGGGCAGGCCTTTTTACCTTCTTGTCATGAGCTGTTACCTCTGTTAGAATAAATAGGCACTCTGGAGAGGTGACCGAGTGGTTTAAGGTACTTGTCTTGAAAACAAGCGTGGGGCAACTCACCGCGAGTTCGAATCTCGCCCTCTCCGCCAAATTAAGATCCGACCATTTGGTCGGTTTTTAATTTGCTATGAATGTTAGAGATTCTAACTCGCGGACTTTGCGATAGCAAAGTGGCCGCGTGTTCGGCGCAACGAATGAAACAAAAGAAAGCACGAAGTATTTTCTTTTGTGAATGAGTGGAGAAGCAATCTCCGATTGCGATATCTCCCCGCTAATATTCACTCCAACGGTTGCCGTGCCACAACCCCAGCCCACACCGTATTAGCTCCAGCATCTTGCAGGGCGCCCGCGGCATAACGAAGTGTGGCATTGGTCGTCACGATATCGTCAATCACAAGGTAAGGCACGGTAGCGTCGGGTATAGTCTGACAGTAAAATGCTTGCTTAGCCTCTTTCATGCGCGCTCGTTTATTCAAACCGCGCTGGCTCGTAGCAGTTGAACGTTGTACCAAGGGCTTAACCTGAAGCTTTCGTCTTTTGGCAAACTCCTGCGCGAGCAGAAGCGCATGATCATACCCTCGCACTCGTATATGACTGTGGACCGTTGGCACAGGAACAATAATAGTTTCAGGCGGCAATACCGGTAGCGCCTCATCAAGAAGCGCGCCTAACTCTACCGCAGCTCGTTTTACTCGTTCAAATTTATAGGCATTAATAAGTTGCTCCAATACGCCCTCGCGGTTTCCCACGCACCATGCCTTTTGGTAAGTTGTTTTGCACATCGAGCATACACCCGACAGGGAAGGAGCTGCGCACACGAGACAACCCGAATACGCATCCTCTATGATGTCATATTTACAAACTGCACACAAAACAGTGCCTATTTTACCGCATCCAAAACAGTGGTGGGGAGCAACCAATTCGAGCAGGCGATCTATCATTGTGCTTTTTACGTTTAAACCCCCTTAGGCGTTGATTATACAATATGTATTGGTTATACTGAAGGTGACTATCTGTCAATACTGCCAGAGGTAAAAGTGGAGGAAATCAATGGCTCGTAAACAAAACGATGACTTGCTTATCGAAGACGAACTCGCCGCAGCGTTTTTAAACGACGATGAGCTGTCACAGCAAGACGAAACTCAACTAGTAGCTCAGCCGCAACCAGCAGCTGACGATAACTGGGACGAAGGGGAAGAAGATTTTCCAGGTCAACTCGCAGTTGACGTGTATGAAACCGATGAGAAGTTGGTTGTAAAAGCACGTACAGCAGGCGTAAACAAGGAAGACTTAGATGTTAGCATTTCAGACGGAATCCTAACGATTAGCGGTACGCTTAGTAGCGGCGATGACACCGATGCGACCAACTGGCACATTCAAGAGTGCTACTGGGGTGAATTCAGCCGTACTGTAGCTCTACCAGTTGCCGTAAAAGAAGACGAAGTAGAAGCAATGCTGAAAGACGGTGTGCTTACTATCAGCTTCAGCAAAATCAAGATGGAAACAGCTAAGAAGATTACAATCAACTAATCTTACTTGTTTACCTATTAATAAATACCGCCCTCCTGAATGGGCGGTATTTATTTTTATTGCAGACATCTCTACATAAATACATAAAGTAAAACCGCCCAAGCAAGGGCGGTAAATTTATACTTTTGTAATTACTATACGCCGCTTTCGCCACCGCTAATAAAGCTGCCGATAACAAAGTTGACAACAGCAAATGCCAGTAGAGATACGATGATACCGATAACCGCGTAAAGAATCGTGTTCTTGGCGCTAGTTACGGCCGTACTGTCACCGCCTGATACGGTGTAGCGAATACCACCGATAATGAGCATGATTACAGAAATGGCACCAACGATGAATAGAAGCACGTTAGTGATTGTCTGAAATATAGGTGTGCCGCCATCAGGACATGATTCACCAGAAAACAAACATCCGCTCTGGCCTTTGCCTTGTGCTGACGTGGCGCCATCACCGATTGACTGTTCAAATGCCGCAGCCGGCTGGGCAAACGGTACGGCCGCGAATCCTAGCACAAAAGCAAGTGCCGGAACGAGCAGCAACCCCTTTAGTGAATTAGTAATCAATTTTTTCATTCTTATTCCTTTCTGAATGGTCTTAGTGTTAGTTATACCAGATGTGAGACTGAATGTTAAGAGGAAGATGACCCTTATTCAGTCGCCGCGGCACCGCCACCATCGCCAGCGTCGTCAGCGCCCTCGGTCGCACTCTTTGTAAATGAATCAACTACAAAGCTCACTAGGGCATAGGCAAGTAAGGCAATGATCACACCTACAACACCATACAAAATAGTATTTTTAGCAGCAGTTACCTGGCTTGAGTCACCGTTACTAGTGGTATAACGAATACCGCCAATGATAACCATAATCACAGCAACCGCGCCGATAATGAACAGTAGGACATTGGTGATTGTTTTGATGACCACACCAATGTTTGACTTTTGACTCTCCGACTTTGCACATTGTGCGCCACCACTAACCGTTACCGCACAGTCTGCGGCACTTACGCTTGCTGCTGGTACACTAAGCGCAACACCGAATCCAAGAACGGGAATCAGCAACATGCTCGCAATTATTGTTTTTAACTTATTCATCTTCATCTCCTTTATTTTGCAAATTGACCAATTATAAAATTTATTATCGCAAACGCTAGCAAAGCTACAACCAAACCAATCACCGAATACAAAATAGTATTTTTAGCAGCAGTTACCTGGCTTGAGTCACCGTTACTAGTGGTATAACGAATACCGCCAAGAATAATCATAATCACCGCAACTGTACCAATGATGAACAAAAGAACATTGGTGATTGTTTTAATACTATCGCTGAGCGTACACTCATGGCCATCGCAGTCGCCAGCACTACCACTCGCTTTAATACCCTTACCAACCTCATCGGCAGGCGAGGCGTAAGCAACTTGCGGAATCGCCACCAGCCCACCAACTGCAATAAACAATGGTATGGCTAATGTTAGAATTTTTTTATATACATTTATCATAGCTTCTCCTTTAGGCAAATTGTGCCACAACAAAGTTAACAATTACAAAAGCGAGTAAAGCTACAACAAGTCCGATTACGGCATAAAGTATGGTATTCTTAGCAGCCGTTACCTGGCTTGCGTCACCGTTACTGGTAACATAGCGGAGTCCTCCGACGATAATCATAATCACCGAAATAGTACCGATTGCAAATAGCAGTACGTTTACAATCGTACTGACAAGTGGATCAATCGCATCATCTTTTGCCGCACAAACACTAGAATCTTTTGTCCCTGCGTTACACACGTTACTATCTTTAATGACATTGATAGCACCTACCGGAGCGGTTGGTACAGCGATTACACCAAGCACTAGTGCAACAAGCAGTACGAATCGTTTAAGTTTTTCTTTCGTCATATATTTAAAATCGTCCTATTACAAAGTTTGTTATTAAAAATGCAACCATCACGATTACAAGTCCCACAACAGAATATAATATACCATCTTTTGCGCGCTTAACTTTACTGGCATCGCCATTAGATATTACATAAAACATTCCGCTCACAATAATAACGATCACCGCTACAATACCGGCTGCAAAATAAACTGTATTCAAGATACCGTCGACCGCAGTGTCTGCCTCTACTTTTGGTACGCCGACATCGCCAGGGCTGATTTTTGTAGCTGCTAAATAGAATAAACTTTTCATATACCTAGCCTATATTACCCGCTACCAGATTAACAATCGCAATCGACATGAATGATAGCACAAGCCCAATCAACGCATTGGTTATGATTTTACGTCCAGCCGTCACGCGACTCGGATCACCCGCTGCCGTCAAGTACTTGAATCCGCCATAAATTACATATCCCACTGCAGCGTAGGCAACAAGCTGCAGGCCTATTTCGATAATATTAACAACCACGGTAAATATAAATTTTGTTAAAGAATCACTCGTGCCGTTTCCTGGTGATTTAATAGTACAGCCCTGACGCGGCAGCCCGCGGTACCAGGCAGGGAAGGTAAGAAACCGAGCCGTACAGGCATCCCCAGTTTTAAAACGGTCAACCGCATAGGTAGTATCTGCTCCCACCACAGGAACTAGTGCACCGACTAGCAAGCCAACCACACCAATTGAAAGTAAAAAGTTTTTCATTAGTTAAATACCCCTCCTGGCACGATAAAATTAAGTCCGGCCCACATTAGCGCAAAAGCAATCAGTCCAATTACAACGTTCGTAATGATGTCGGTGGCTTTCTTAACCTGGTCAGCCTTATCCTCGGCAGTAGTGTAAAGCACGGCACCGTACACAATTCCGCCAACCGCTACGATTCCAACTCCGGCCGTAAGTATGTTAAGTACGATAATAAGCAGCCCCCACACACCGTTGTCTTCCAAGTCTCCAGAGTTATCCTGATCACATTTAATTATGGCTGTTTTTATGCCGCCACAGCCGTCACCCTCAATCGTACCTGTTAGCCCACCGTCGCCACTCTCGGGTTCAGGATCTTCTTTCTCGCTCTCATCCTTCAATCTGTCATACTCTTTTTTGCCAACATCGCAAGCTTTTTTCTTGTCACCAGAATAGCTGCCACACCCAGATATACTACTCATGAAACCACTTCGGCACGCGTTTCGCTTACCCGCATCGCCGGGATATTTCTTTTTACAAAACGTATCTGCTTTTGAAGTATCCGGACAAGAAAAATAACCTTTCCCTCCCGAGAGAACACCGCCACAAGGACCGCCTAAAACTATTGCACATTTATCTTTTTTAAATTTATTGTTCAAAGCGGTCGTAACTTCTTTACCACTATATTTATCACGGCACTCCTTGGCACTTAGCGCCAGGACGGAATCTGCTGGTGTAGCCAGTGCCGAAACAAAAGACATTGCCACTACCATCAATGCCATTAGAGGCAATAAAAATGATTTTTTTATTTTTAATTGCATATTGGTATTAGAATACGATAAAAGGTTGCATATGACAAGAAAAAATTATTTCATATTAAGGGGTAATGCTATTGACTTTTTCTCTGTAAAGTGATAGAATCACAAGTGATATGTGGGAGGTTCTCGAACAATCTCCGCGGGGTAGTAATTATCCGCGGAAAATTAGCCTGCTGCTCGCCACTATTTTGCTGGCGTCTTTCGGATACATCCTGGCACTCGCACCAACAGCCAGCGCCGCACCCGACGCTGAGTGGGACGGACAATCTATTCGTTACAACGATTATTCCTACGAAGCGGTGACAGAGACTGACGATTTCCCCTCAGAGATTGCTTCTAGCCCGGCTGTGTATCAATACATCGATACCTCGAAAAACCCGAACATTGTTCACTTTATATACTTCACAAATGCTGAAGCACAATCAGAAAAAGAAGCGACATATGTCCGCTATACTTTGAATCCACCTAACGATTACAGCAATAAAAGTGGCGAGAAAACCATTTCTCTCACACCGGTCCCTGAAGAGGAACAGGCTACTACCGAAGATACGGGCGCCCTCGGCAGTAGCTGTACGATTGACGGAATTGGCTGGATGGTATGCCCGCTCATGAACGGTATAGCCGAAGGCATGGATTTTATATTTAACCGCATCCGTGGGTTCTTGGTTGTTCAGCCTATGACATCCGATGTCGATAACCCCGTATACCGCATCTGGCAAGTGTCGCGCGACCTTGCCAATATGGCGTTTGTTATTGGGTTCATGATAATTATTTATAACTATATAGTCGGTGGGGGCATGTCGGGATATGAGATTCGTAAAATCATTCCACGCCTAGTTATCGCAGCCATCCTCATAAATGTGTCCTACATTATTTGTGCGGTTGCTGTAGATATCTCGAATATTGCCGGGTATGGCGTCAACCAGTTGTTCGAAGCCGTACGCGACAGCACCCTCACAGGTTCTTCGGGCGGGGAGGAGATAAACTGGGCAAGCGTTACTGCATGGGTGCTAGCCGGAGGCACCGGTGCGATCGCCGGTAGCGCCATCCTTATTACTAGTGTCGGCGGGGCCGCCACGGGTTTGTGGTTCCTTTTGGCGCCGTTCCTACTTGGCGCCGCTTTGGTAGTGATGGTAACGTTCCTTATCCTAGCAGCTCGTCAGGCCATTATAGTGCTCGCCATTGCCATTGCCCCATTGGCATTTGCAGCATACATCTTACCAAACACTGAGAAGTGGTTTGAACGCTGGCGCAGTCTCTTCTTTACCATGCTCGTTATGTTCCCAGCTTTCGCAGCCGTATTCGGTGGAGCACAGCTTGCTGGTGAACTGATAATCCGCATGGCGGCGGCCAACGGAAGCATTGAGCTGATTATCCTAGGGCTTGGTGTCATGGTAGCGCCACTTGCCATTACTCCATTACTTCTCAAACTTGGTGGCGGAATCCTTGGCCGTATTGGCGGCATGATTAACAACAGGGAAAAGGGCCTGGTTGATCGCTACAGAAACTATAATAAGGAAAGATTAGCTGACCACGTAGCACGAAATAATGCTCGTAATGCTGAATTACGCTCCACCAATGGTTTCCGTGGTGGGGTATTTGGCCAGCACGCACGCCGCTATGCTTCTCGCGCTTACGCGAAAAATAGCTACCGTAGTGCCCAACGAAAGTTAAATGAAGAAGCCGCTGAAAACTCTTGGCATAACCAAACCGGAAGGTGGGGTCACGATAGTCATGGTGGCGATACAACAAGTGGTGAACATCTTTCGCGACGTAACCAAAATGGCCGCGGCAACCTTGACTTCTACAAGCGCGACAATCAACTTCGCCATGATCGCGACCACGCCCATCACGATGAACACTGGCAAGAAACACTTAATAGTGATTCGACTCGCCGTGCAATGCTAACAGACACCCGTCTTTCGCAAGGTCGCTCTAAAGTTATTGAAGCCGCCCACGAAGCTCAAGACGAGCGTACGCTCCAAACAGCGCTCAATACTGACGCAGCTTACGCCGGCCTAAAACAAATGAAAATACAGACATCCGTAGATAGTGGCGTTGCCGAGCTGAACAAGGGTGTTATGGACGCTCTTGGCGAGCAGGAGTTCCGCCAATATGTTGAGGGTTCTCGGGCACTAACTCGGGTTGTAAAAGATACGCACCACGCCAAGAAACAAGCAGAGCTTTATGAGAACATCGTCCAAAAGGCGGCCGAGAAAAGCTGGAACGACAGGGTTCGCAATGACGGCGATACTCAAACACTATATCTACGGTCGTCTCGTTACGAAGACGGCGCAACTCTAGCCGAAAAACGACTTGAAGAGTTTAGCAAGGAAATCCGTTCACGAGGTGAAGACACCCGCGGCCTTATCGCAGGCAACGAGGCAATCGCCAACACTATCCGCACGACAGGTGTCGAGATTACCGCCAGGGACCACGCTATTGAAAACCTGAAGGATGAACAGAGCAGCTATGTCCTTAAGGCGCTTAGTACCGACAGCGCTATCCGTTCGGTTGCGGGTGGCGGCACCCAGCTTGGTGCAACCAAAGTTCTGGCGAAAGCTCAGAGCGGCATAACCAAGCTTTACCTCGAAAACGTCAAGGCGCAAACAAGCGTCTACAGCAACGGTGGTTACCGCGTTGACGAAATGCTCAAAGCCATGCAAGATGACACCTACCGGCTTCACGACGGCACGCCAGTCGATACCGTCGCACAGCATGCTGCAATCCAGTACGTCATGGAAGATATTGGAAACAACTGGTCGGTCCAAAAAATCATTGACTGGGCTGATACCCAAGGTATGGAGATGGTTGAAGGCAAGAATGGTCAGCCAGATAAGTACTACGACGCAGTAGCCTTTAGGCAAGCCAAGCGAACAGGCGGCCCACTACCTGCAGAATTAACTGAAAGTGAAATAGGTGATCGTCGCGACTTGTTGCAGATGGTAGTGGGCGGGTACCGAAACGGCAAGAATAAGGTAAGCTACTTCACTAACACTCTACAAGAGCGCATGAACCGCGGTCTTGCAACCGCACGATATAACGACGACCTTGGCCGAGACTTGAGCTTCAGTGAAACCGCGATTCTCACCGAATCTAAGCAGCAAAAATACGATCCAAACCGCATTACGAGCATGGACCCAGACGAGCTTGCCCACATGGTACAGGCTCTTCGTGAACCTGGCTTCCGCAAGCAACTCAGCGAAGATCAACGCTCCGCTATTGTTAAAAAGATTGTCGAGGCGCAAACAAGCGATCAAACCCGTCACCTCATTAAGGGCCGTGAGCGTGGTCTCATGAATATCGTTGCTTCTTACCTTGAGCTGCCGCCAGATAGCAACCCGCCAATTACAGAGCTTCAGGAAATCGAGCAGTACTTCTACGAAGTGGAGCGCACCGATGAAAGCGGCACTTTCACCGTACGCGTACCGCGTGGCACGCCAGGCGCTCGAAGAGTCAAAGCGCCTGTTGAGGCTCCTAATGTCTACGATTACACACGTCAGGTCGATCAAGTCAGCGGTACTGGCCTGAAACCACCAACCCCTCGACCATAAGTCAACTCTTGACGTAAAAACTACTCACTTGACATTTTTAAGCATAAGGTGTATAGTAAAGGTATAAGCATATCAGCTTTGTTAATCTAATGCGCCACGTAAGCCGCAAAGGAACACCACCCATGAGTAAACTAGATCGCCAACCAAAAGTACCTGATTACTTTCCCCAAAACGAGGATGAACACAACCTTGCCCAGGGAATACAGGCACAACAGCGTAGGTTTGGTCATGCTCCTGCAATCGTAGCTTTAGGTAGTACTGTAGCAGCAGCCGTTCTTGGCGGAGCACTGTATCTAAGCGGTAAAGGTGGCGAAGCCAGTAGCCCAACACCCGATGAAAACCGATCTCCTGGAGTAAGTTCGACTAATAATCCAGGCGAAAAAGACCCCGGTACCCAGACTTCTGAGCTAGATGGCCTGTCGGTAGCTGAATTCAAAAATGACAGCAAAGCAATAGCTAATGCATACTACCAAGACCTGAATCTTTTCCTGATTGCTGGAGCAACCGAAGAAGCTGCTCAAGCGGATGAACGCTACACCATGAAAGATAGCGAATATGTCGATAAAATATCAGCAGATATTAACGCGGATTTCGTTAACGCTTACCTTGTTGATGATTGGCAAGAGAACTCTAATCTTGTTCAATATGTTGACGACTTGTTCGCTGAAGCCAAGACAGTGAGGTGGGCGCGTATTGGTACTTACGGTGGTGGTACCGGTAATGTTGAACCATACGAAAGTGGTTATATCCTTGAAAGTGTTGATTCAACTGGTCCATTAACCGCATCGACCCGATTCCATCAGTACGACAACAGGGATATGAATATGGCCGACGAGGGAAACCTTACTGGAGTCAACCCTAACGATGTTACTGGCGGAGATACAATCACCTGGGTAAAAGTAGGTGACAAGTATAAGATCAGTGATGTCGTTTACTACGAAGGTTAACCCTTTAGCTTTGTAACTATTCTTTCCTATATGCATAAGTGCTATCATAAAAGCACTTATGCATATTATTTTTAGGCGCTATTCACTGTACTTCCTAGCATTATTGCTACTACTGTCTTCAAGCATAGGCGTACTTATTCCAGCTAACGCATCAGCAGCTGTCGGTGCGGTCGACAACCCTCAGGATCAGCTTATCCGTTATTTATTCTACAGAGGAATGCGAGCCTGCCTAAATGATGCAGATTTCGACGGAACGCCAGGCGACGACAACCAGGACATATCAGTTGATGACATAAACGAAGGGCATCTTAACCTACAAGAAAAGCGTGGCTTTGGTTTTATAGCGCCAAGTCTCGAGGATGGAGTCTCTACTGGTGAAGCAGCAAAGGGCATTGATACTGATGGCACCCTAGGATGTAATGACGGAAGCATATGGGTGCGTGGGGCAACACTGTTTGGCTTTGCTGATGTAGTCGATTTAGTGTGTACTATGAACACCGCACTTAGCACGGACGGAGCTCTGTCGAAAACAGATAACGACCGAATCCAACCCGATAAAGACGGAGGACCCGGGCGAGAAATCTGTCGGGATTCTAACAAAATTTATTTCGATGGTGGCGATAGCATATTCCAAGAAGCGCTTACATGGGCGCTTGAGAATGGGGGTGACAAAAATCGCCCGTATGCCGATATCGACGATAACGACGGGGCTACATATGATTCGGATGCACTGAGGTACCTGGTAGGCTGGCGCTCGCTCGTCAATTTCTGCGGATCTTTAGGGGCAAACGTAGATGACATGCTATACGAGAGTGACGACTTTGATGGCAATAAAGTAGTAAGCGTTCGCTACGTCAAGCCCGACGGCACCACAGACCCAAGACACGCCTTCTCAATTGGCGGAAAAGACGAAAACAATAAGTGGTGGGACGATGTACGAACTGAAGGTACATCAATAGATGATGTATGGTATGACGGCAAAACCGAGGAAAACGCCAGTGGCATGAAATGCTCAACCATGGCTGAATGGACGAGGCTATATGAAAAGGCGTACGCCGATTGGGCAAGGACACACTCCACCGACGCAGAAGAAAACGAGAGTACACTAGGGAGTGATAAAGAAGACAGCTCTGGTTCGGGCGATTCAACCACCTCTTGCGGAGTTGACGGTGTTGGTTGGATAATTTGCCCAGTAATGGAATTCATGGGTAAGCTCAATGACGCGGCTTTCGGATTTATTGATGATTTCTTGTATGTAGAGCCGAGGCTTTTAGCCGATAGCGACACTAGGGCGGCATGGAGTAATTTCCGCGACCTTGCTAACGTGGCTTTTATTATCGCGTTCCTTGTCATAGTCTACTCTCAGATTACTAGCGCTGGCGTATCAAACTATGGCATAAAACGAATGCTTCCTCGAATCTTCGTTGCAGCTCTTCTTGTTAATATGTCGTACTTCATATGTCAGATTGCCGTAGACCTTAGTAACATCGCAGGCAGCAGCCTCTATTCATTCTTTAAAGACATACCAACCACCGATGCAATAACCTCAACTGCCGAAAGCATGCCAAGCTGGAAAAAGGTTATTGCCTTCATACTAATTGGAACTGGAGTTCTCGCAATTGGTTTGCTAGCCATGACAGCGATCGGAACAGCGGCATTGCTTGCATTCGTACTTGTAATGTTAATCCTTATAGCTCGTAAAGCCCTATTAATCATATTAGTAGTAGTTGCGCCGCTCGCATTCGTGGCCTACTTGCTACCAAATACCGAGAAGTGGTTCAAGAGCTGGTGGAAGATGTTCAGTACGCTCCTGATGGTATTCCCGATAGTCGCTGTCATATTTGGTGCCAGCACCCTGGCAGCACGCATTATCAATAACGCCGGTGCCAATCCGAACGAGAATAACTACATGCTACAAATAACCGCACTTGGTGTTATGGCATTGCCACTATTCGCCGTACCGGCGGTTCTAAAAGGTGCTATGTCAGCTGCTGGAACACTCGGAGCAAGGCTTCAATCGATGGCAGATAAAGCTCAGGGTCGGGCTGGCGACAAGTCAAAAGACAGGGTTGGCAAAGAATTTAAAGATCTTGGAAATCGTTTTACTAATAGAGCGCTCAACAGTACCAGCAGAAGGGGTGCCGCTGCAAGGCTTGTGTCTGGTGTCGGGAGACGCGCAAAACGTGAAGACCGCTACAAGCAAAATCAAACACTACGTGAATCATCTCAAGAAAGCTTCCTAAATCAAGGAATTGATGTAACTGATCCCAACAATATAACAGCCACAGACAAGACGGCTCAACGAAGAGTCGATGCTGCCGCAGCCAAGAAAACAGCAGACACGACGAATCAAATTGTCGGCAATCTCGGTGCACAATCCTCAATGAGCAACAACGCAGCTATATATAAAGCTGCCGCAACCTCCGGCGAAGCTACTCACCACCAAGAAGATACACTTAAAAATAAAGGTAAATCTGATTACTACAACGACCGAAGAAATGACGGACATCTCGCGGAGAACCTTTCTGCACTTGAAAATAGCCAAGCAGCTGAAACTGGCGCCATGAACCGAGTAAAAACCGGCATAACACCCGGTAGTGTCGAGGCTCGTCAAGCAATTGCAGCCAACAAGGCGGCGAAGGGTGAGGAAAAAATGGTTGACCAAGGGCTAGAGCTTAGCTATCAAAGCAGCGATATTGGTCGTAGCCAAGTTCAGGGACTAAAAGCTATAGAGGGTGAATTGGAAATCGAGCATAGTGATCAGAAGAACACTTTTGAAGGCTCCGCCGTCGGAACCGCTCAGGCTCAACAGAAAAAAGTTATTCAAGGAACCGCAAAAATCATCGAAGGCGATGCTCAACTTGCCTATGAAGAATCAGGTATTGGTAAAACCATTGAGGAAGCAAATCTCGGCATTCAATCACAAGTGAGCACTGCTCAAACAGCTACCAAAGCGGCATTTACTGCCTCAAAACCAGGTCAGGATCTTAACTTAAAAGGTGCGGTAGTGCAGGCTACACTTGGTGCGGCCGAAGCGGCAAATAAAGCCCAGGTAGATGAACTGAAAGCTGGTGCCGAGGCGGCTGGTGTGGTCGGCACGTCTCTTGAGCAAGTGGCAATCGACTTAAGCGAAGCCGATATTCAAACAAGGGCCCAAGGGCAGCGATCAGCCTCGGCTCAAAATGTTGCAAACACTGAATACGCGGGCAAAGTAAAAGCATCACAGGGTGTAACGGGCGGGCTTGCAGACATTTCCGGCGGAATTGATGAATATGGAGCAAGTCGAGCGGTTGCTGTTGCGTCGCAAATTTGGGACAAGCAGCTAGTCGAAGCAATTGGGGCACAGAAAACACTTTTCGAATCCACACCTGGTGATAAGCTTGAGGCTGAATACAAAACCGGCTTCGTTGACGGTGATCCAAGCAAAGGACGATCCTCACCAGAACGGATGGCAGCTGTTGCAGGCACAATCGCAGGTCGCGGCTACATGGGAGGCAAGCTTGAGCTACTAAAAGAAACTGGGTCAGCACTCAAGAAAGCGAAGGCTGATGCCCGCGCGAGAGGTCTCACTACAGACGAGGAAATTAATAACGATCCAGCTGTTAGTGCCGTAATCTTCAGTCAAAAGCAAATCTCGGCCGATATGAGAGAGTGGCCGTTTGGTGCAAGCGACACAATGAGAGACATGCTTGGTCTTGGACAATGGGAGGGTGACTTCGATGCTGGATTCCAGACAAGAATTGGCACAAAGTTAACCGGAGCAAAGCTTGGCACCCTGAAAGCCGAGGAACTTGCGGATCTCGAGGCAGTATTCCCTTCACTAACACCAGAGCAGCATGCATCTCTTGATGCAGCCGTTGAAGAAGCTAAAACAAACGAGGCTGTACGAAAAGATATTAAACCAGAAATCTGGAGTTCACTTGAAAGAATGGGCTATTCAAGGCCGTAGTACTACTGCCTCTGCGTTATACTAGTTACATATGGCTGTCTACAAAGTACCTCAAGATGTCGAAGCTGATGACAAGCTCATTGGCCCGTTTAGCTTTAGGCAGTTCATTTACCTGATAATTGTGGTCGGCGCTGGTTTTCTTGGCTGGATATTTGCTCAGATATTCTTACCGCTAGTAATCGTTGTTCTGCCTGTAATCGTACTTTTCGGCGCATTAGCCTTACCGCTTCGCAAAGACCAACCGATGGAGACGTACCTAGCCGCTATCATATCGTTTTACCTGAAGCCTCGCCGTCGGCTGTGGAACCCTGATGGCTCTCAGGCATTAGTAGAAATTACCGCGCCAACGATTGTAGAAGTAAAACGAACCAAAGATTTATCCGAAGATGAAGCCGAGCAACGGCTTAGTTATCTGGCACAAATCGTGGATAGTCGTGGCTGGGCGGTACGCGGCATTCAGGGAACAGAGCCTGTCGTCGCCAATTCAATGACATCAGATGCCTATTTTGACGCCCAAAAAGCACCGGATATGCTTGATGAAAGCGTCGGCGTTGGACGCGCTCTCGAAACCCGTCTTGATCAAACCAATGCACAACGTCACCAGGCCATGCTCGAGCAATTCCGAGCCCAGTCGGCTAATGCTGCTCTGCAGCCGCCACAACTAATGCCAGCAGCACCGCAGCCACCAATCGCCCAGCCGGTAAGCGTAGCGCCGCAAGCGACGCCTACCGCGCCCACAGTAAGCCCAGCTACTCAAACACCGCTTGCTAGCGTACCGGCGGCTCAGCCAATCACATTCAATCCATATCCAGCTATGCATCAATCGGTCATCAGCCCTGTTAATGAACCGTCTGCTAGTCCCCAGCCAGCAATTGTCCAACCAGAAACCGAAAAGCCTAGCGAAAAACAGTTGTCGCCTGATATAATTAACCTTGCAAACAATCCCGACTTATCAGTAGAGACAATCGCCAGGGAGGCTCACCGAATTCATGAGAAAGAAAAAATCTCTGATGATGAGGTAGTTATCTCTCTCCGCTAGTAAAGTCGGCGTAACGAGTGGGAACGAAACAATCTCTTCATGCCGCCGAGCCAACCAAACAATCAGCCTCAGCCACCACAAGCCTTCGGAACACCACCTAATCCGAGTACCTTTGCTGTTCCAGCGGCAAACCAGCCCTCTCCTGCTTCTATAGCTGATCAAATGCAGGCATCTCTTCAATCAAATGCACCAGCTCCAGTCCAGCAAGTAGCGCCTCAGATGCCGCCAGTGGTTGCGGCCGCTCCACAAGCCCCACCGGTGCCACCTATAGCCCCCACTCAGCCTGCTCAGGCTCAACAACCAGCACCAGCCGCTCCACAAGCAGCTGCCCCAGCAAAAAAGCCTGCCAACCCAAACACTGCGCAGAACACCCTACAAATTGCCGAGATTCGTGAAAACATGGTTGTCATGCGCGACGGCAGCTTCCGAGCAGTTGTTGCTTGTAAGTCAATTAACTTCGACTTAATGAGTGCCCGTGAAAGGGAAGGTATTGAGTATAGTTACCAAAACTTCCTAAACTCCCTCTATTTTCCCGTGCAGATATTCATTCGATCGCAACGGGTTGATATTGGGCCGTATCTCGACAGATTAACAAATATCCGCCGCAACCAAGACAATATGCTCCTTGGCGTGCTAATGGATGATTATATCGATTTCATTGACGCTTTAAGCCAAGAGGCTAACATTATGGATAAAAGTTTCTTTATTGTGGTGCCGTATTTCCCAACTGGTGACATATCCGATATAAAGAACCAAACAAAAGGTTTTTTTGGTAAATTATTTGCCAAACAAAACACTGACATGATTAAGATTGATGAGGCAACGTACACCAAAGCCAAAGACGAAATTAAAAACCGAGTCGATTCCGTTATGAGCGGGTTGTTCCAGCTTGGCGTAAAGAGCGTGCAGCTAAACACCAAGGAACTAGGCGAGCTCTACTACAACATTTACAATCCAGATACCGCCGTACGCCAGCCCCTAGGTGATTTTGATACAGTTACAAGTACTTATGTTACAAAAGGGGACGGCGAAGCACCGCGGCCAAACCTACAAGGGGGACTATAGAATATGGCCAAGAAACCAGATCCAGTTGATATAGCGGCCCAGCAACGTGCCCGCGAACAAGCTGAAGTAGAACAGGCTTTTCTAAAAGGTGTTACAACGCTTCGCGATCTTATCGCGCCAAGCAGCATCGAGATCCACTCAGGCTACTTTAGGCTTGGTACCAAATACGGACGAACTCTGTACGTTTACGGATACCCACGGCAAATTTATACAGGCTGGTTATCAAGCATCATTAATATTGATGAGGTGCTGGACATTTCAATGTTTGTATATCCAGTTGAAAGCCAGGTGGTTCTTAATAACCTGCGCAAAAAAGTTACCCAAATGGAAGCCAGTATGGCTATCAATAGTGAAAAAGGGCGTACGCGCGACCCAGGACTTGAAGCTGCCATTCAAGATGCCGAAGAATTACGAGACCAGCTGCAGGTTGGAGCCGAACGCTTCTTCCGTTACGGGTTATACATTACACTCTACGCCGACAGCCTAGACGAGCTTAATTTTGTTCAACATAAGATTGAAACAATTTTTGGGCAGCAGCTAGTATTCAGCAAGGTCGCCAGCAGCCAGCAAGAACAGGGTATGAATTCGACCGTCCCACAAATGCTTGATCAGTTGCAGATTCGTCGCAACATGAATACAGGTGCGATTTCGACTAGCTTCCCGTTCACCAGTGCCGACCTTACCGACAACAAAGGAATCTTATATGGCATTAACATGCATAATAACGGCCTGGTTATCTTTGATCGCTTCAGCCTAGAGAACGCCAACATGGTGGTATTTGCTAAGTCTGGTGCAGGTAAGTCATTCACCGTAAAGCTCGAAGCGGTCCGAAGCATGATGACCGGCGCTGACATTTTGATTATCGACCCTGAAAACGAGTATCAAAAACTTTCCGATGCCGTTGGCGGTAGCTACATTCGCCTCAGTCTCAACGCCGACACCAGGATTAATCCTTTTGATTTACCTCGCGTTATTGATACCGACGAAGCCGACGACGCACTTCGTGCCAACCTTGTAACGCTTCATGGACTATTCCGCCTCATGCTTGGTGGTTCACAAACCACAGCAAACGGGTTAATTATGAGCGGGCTTACCCCGGCCGAAGAAGCCGACCTGGACCAGGGACTCATTGATACCTATGCTCGTGCTGGTATTACTAGTGATCCTTTGACTCATAACTCAACACCGCCAACAATTTCTGATTTATACGATACACTCCTCCATATGGGCGGCACAGGGCCTCAGCTTGCCCAACGACTTCGCAAATATACCAGCGGAACATTTGCTGGTATATTTAGCCAGCAGTCCAATATTGATATCAATAACAATATGGTAGTGTTTAATATTCGTGACCTGGAGGATGAGCTACGTCCGGTGGCCATGTATATCGTGCTTAGTCACATTTGGAACATAACACGCACCGACCAACGTAAGCGCATGCTTATTGTTGATGAGGCGTGGCAATTAATGAAATATGACGACTCGGCAAACTTCCTATTCAGCTTAGCTAAGCGTGCTCGTAAGTATCAGCTAGGGCTGACCACTATTACTCAGGACGTAGAAGACTTCATGGGTAGTCAGATGGGCCGTGCTATCGTTGCCAACAGCTCCATGCAGCTTCTTCTTAAGCAATCATCAAGCGCCGTTGATGTACTGGCTGATGTGTTCAAACTTACCGAAGAAGAACGAAAACGGCTAGCTAACTTCCCGGTAGGGCAGGGGCTATTCTTCGCTGGCCAAAATCATGTGCATATTCAAATCGTATCCAGTCAAACCGAACAGCAGCTTGTTACAACAGGCCGAGGAGCCGCCGGAGTAGCGCAGAATCAGCCGCAGCAACCATCGCCTTCGCAAGCTACTCAGCCAGGCTATATGAACCCGGGTGAGTACAGTGTATAATAACCAGTAGCATTGTGAGGGTTTTTACTACTTATTAAACATTAGTAGCCACAAAAGAAAACTATGGAGCCATCAAAAAAATATCAGCCAAATATCGAGCCGGATATCAGGCCTGATTTACATGTGGTTAAGGGTGGTGGTGAATCCACGCCGGATCGCGCAAACCTGGAAGCTGCTCAAGATCTTAGTAATAGCGAAGCCGACGCCGGAAGTCGCTTTGGAGTAATTAATGGGGGTGGTGAATCCACGCCGGATCGCGCAAACCTCACAAGCGTTGCAAAAGAAGCCGAACAATCTACAGATAACGGTTTTTGGGCAGGGAAAGACGAGAACAACAGCAATAAGGGTTCGTTTGGGAAAAAAGTTGCTGCTATTTTCACTGGAAAAAAGGCCGCTACTGGTGGAATTGCTGGTGTTATTATTGGAGCCCTTACTGGAATCAGCTTCTTCTCGGCGCCATCAATGCTTTTAGTACAGGTTAAAGAAGTTCTTACAAATTATGGAGCTAGCTCCTCGCGTGCCGCCAACTCACAATTTGAAGAGAATCTATACTATCGCCTGAACGCTGGTACTATATCTGCTTGTCAAAAGCCCGGAGCCATTAGTACAATCCGCTGTAAGCGTGGCACCATGAGTGAAAAAAATTATAAAAAACTTGTAGATAGTGGTTTTGATGTTAAGTCCACGAAAGTCGGCGGACGGCACATTCTTACAAGTGTTTCAAAAGACGGAATTGAGCTTAACGGTAAGAGTAGCCGCGCCAAAGTAAAAAATGCTATGAAACACCCAGACTTTGGAAGTTCTATGAGGAGGGCTTCAAACTGGTCTACTGATGTTTTTAATGGTGGCAGATTCTCATCAATCGTATTGAAGAAGTTTGGGCTCGATAAATCAAAGATTGAACTTGAAGGCAGCAATGATGAAGAACGTAAAGAGCACCTAAATACCCTGTCTGGCGCAGCCGATGAAGACACAGACGAAAAGAAAAAAACGAAATTTGATGGCAAATTCGGTTCAAAAATAAAGGGAGTTTCAAAAGCAGGAGGTGGAGCCGCCGCACTCGGTGCTCTTGGGTGTTCTACCTATAATATGGCGCGTGTAACTCTTACCGCTGTCAGGCTCTATAATGCAGCTAGATTTGCGAGCTTTGCAATCCTATTCTTAAAAGCCGCAGATCAAATAAAAGCAGAAGGAGAAATAGAACCTGAAACAGTCGCACTACTTGGTGGCGTTCTAACTTCTTACTATATGTCGGGCCCACAAAAAGGCCTTACTGCTACAGACTCACAGGGGTATAAAGTCGCGGCTTACGGGGGTGAATCAGCATTGTCTTCATACTCAGAAAAGTTCCTATTAGGCGGGAATACTAAGCTAAGTACATTAAATGGAACCCTTGATACCGTTGAAGATACTGTACCAGGTGGAAAAGGTACACTTAAAAATGGATGTGGCAAGTTGTCAGACCCATTATTTGGAGCGGGTATTAGCGCAGCAATGTGTGGATTAATTGTTGCAGGTGGTAGCGGTAGTGGATTTATCGCCGGTACAGTAGTGCCGGCTGCTGGTAATATTATCGGCGCGGCTGGTGGTGCCGTCGTTGGTGTCATTACCTGTGTCGTACTCCAAGCCGCAGCCTCACTTGCGTTCGGTGCAATCATGGGAAAGGTTTTTGATTATATACTTCCAAAGATAGTTGATTACCTAACAGATGCCCCAATTGACGTAAATAAGATAAAAGGTGTAGATGCGGGTAATGCATTAGCCGTTGGCGCAGGTGTACTCATGGGGGACACTAATCTGTCTCGTGGCATGCAACCTGGTACAAAAGAGAGTGTTACGGCGTTCCAAAGCCAAACGGCTGAGGATCAAGCAAATTATGACGCCATAGCTCGCTATGAATCAAAAGATGAACCATTTAATGCATACAACGAGCACTCATTCCTAGGCTCTTTCGTACGAAAAAGTGGCCTCATAAACCTCAAATCCCGTTCAGCAATAAGTAATGTCTCGACTCTATTTGGTGCAGCACTTTCACCAATTAGCCTTTCATCTACAGCATCAGCTCTTGGTACCTCTATTAAAGTAACCGAAAATGACTTAAGCCATTGCCCCGACAAAAGCTTACGTGAAATAGGAGTAGACTGTGATGTTATGGGTGGTATTCAGTACACCATGACTACCGATATGCCCGAAAAAGAGAATCTCGACTTCATGGTAGGAACACACGTTGATGAAAGTGGCGAACCGACGAGTGATGTATACAAAAAGTGGGTTGAAAGCTGTACAGACCACAGGACTGACCCTATAGGCTCCACGATGGTTGGAATCGAAGATGAAGACGACTGGGCGACAGGCGAAGCGTGCGTAGCCAATAGCGGTAAAGGGATAAACCAAACCACAAGAGATCAATTTAGTACCTACTACTACAGAAATGCCGCCGTTGAAGACGAGGAGTATGTACCCCCTGCTAATGTCCAACAGGCAGAGGGAAGCACAGTAATTAATATTGCATCGTTCAATGTACGTGGCAAGAGCCATGATGGAGAAAAAGGCACGGTTAACTACAAAACCCGTATGAAAAGAACGGTCGCAACTATTCAAAGTGAAGGGTTTGATGTAATCGGATTTCAAGAGTTTGAAACCAAACAACGTGAAGAATTCAATAACTCGTCACTTTCTAGTACTTATACACTCTCAAGTAACATCGCCGATGAAGATAACGGAAATGCGATTGCATGGAATAGTGCAAAATACGAGCTTGTCGACCAAGGCACCCAACCAGATCTGCTTTATACAGTTGGAAATAAGTTAAAGGCACCTTGGGTAAAGCTCAGGGAAAAGTCTGGCGGGTCATCAAGTGGTAGGGAATTCTATTTCTTAAATACCCACGACCCAGCAAACGTTCATGATGATCCCCCTTCGAAGAATGCGCCAAGACGCACCCAAAATGCCGAGCAGCATGTTAAATTTATGAAAGAAAAAGCCGCAGAAGGTATACCTGTATTTATCACCGGTGATTTTAACTCAGGTTTCGATAAGCGTAAACCAGATACAAACGTTACTCCAGACAATATAAAAACCACTTTACCGTACTGTATCATGACCTCTGATGGATCAATATTGAATGCGTTCGACACATACAAGAGCAGGGACGCAAAATGTCCCAACGGCGATATTGATTGGGCAAAAGAAGACCCTGGTAAGGGCTGTTCGACTCAAATTGACCACCTGTACTACACCTCTGAAGTTCTACCTGTAGATATAGCTGCCTTTGGATGTGTCAAAAAAGGCGACAAAGTGGACACCGTAGAGAGTGGAAATGGATCCGACCACGATACCGTCAAATTCCAAGTAACGATTAATGGTGATGACGAGGGTAGTAGTGGTGATATAGCGTGGCCAGTTGACGAGAAATACTTTAAATTAGACAGGGCTGACTTCCTTGGAGCACACTTTGCTGGCTCAGGAACATGGACTAATGGCGTTAATAGCCTTGCTGCAGATATTGGATCACCTCCAGATGGATCGAATGTGTACGCCATGCTCGGTGGTATTGTATCAAGGCCATACTTAAAGAGTAGTGGAAGCAGCGTACATCACGGGCTAGCTATTCAATCAAAAGTATCCGGAGGGGTGGTCGAGATAGCCTATGCACATGGCCCAAGAGCTAATAGTAAAACATCCTACAATGCGGGCGAAAAAATTATGGAAATTGGTTGTCTCGGTAATTGTGACGGTGGGCACGTTCATATAGATATGTCATTCACTCCAACCGGTGGCAGTAAAAAAGGCATATGCCCCCAAGATATATTCCTGGCATTAGATAAAAAAGAAACAATTAACTGGAATAAACTAGCCGAAAAGGCGGCTGCACCATGCGGCAGATCCTAATAATACACAAAAAAGGCCAATATTTAGTGAGGGATTCCCGTAAACTCATACTTATTTTTGCTGCCTTGTTAGTTTCATTATTCCCATCACCACTAGGGGCAGTTGATGAGGTGTTTTATTCCGGAAATGACATCCTGTTCTACAGTGCTGATACTAGCTGTTCTTCGAATACCGAGACAAACACAATCACATCAACCGGCGGCACCAAAGGAAAAATATCTATCGTACAAGCCAATATCAAACAGCATATCGAAGATGTTGGTTTTATCACGAAGGATAAACCCGACTTCGTTACTTTAAATGAATCAGGCTACCATACTATACCCGAAATAGAAGTTCCTGGTTATAAAGGGTACCGCGATAACTCGTTCTTTAAAACAAATGCAGCCACCAGGCAGGCGAAATCAACATCTGTACTCTGGAATGAAGAGCGTTGGTCGAAAGTAGATGCCGGCAGGGAAATTATAGTACCCACACAGGGCCCACAAGAGTGGGATATGGGACGAGCTATAACATGGGTGGTATTGCGCGATAGTGATGGTGGCACAACATCAGTCATATCGCTTCATCATATGATTAACGTGAATAAATACCCCGGCTCACCGCAGCCCGATAAACCCTTAAGAAAACAACTGTACGGTGAAGCTATGGATAAAGTCGCAAGCAAAGTTAAAGAGTTATCAGTATTGGGGCCTGTCCTTATTGGGGGGGATTTTAATTACCAAATTAGTGATGATGATGATTATGGTCCTCGAAAGAAACTTGCAACCGTAAACATGGAATCAACCCATGATTCACTAGGTAGGCTCGATGGGGTGTCGATTGATTATGTATTTTACACCAAGAATATGGTTGCCGAAAAACATTCCATGGTACCAAAAAATTCTGGCGAAAATCATTCCGACCACCCGTACTTATACGCAACCTTCACAGCTGATGGATCAGGTGGTGGTTCAAGCGATGTGAGCAGCGAGGCTGTGTGTACATGTTCTGCATCCACTTCGTCGTTAACCCTGGCTGGGAGTAATAACGAAGAACGAGCATTTGGGTTCTTCACAGGTAAGGGCCTTAGTCCACAGCAAGCAGCGGGCGTGGTAGGAAATATGAAAGCTGAGTCCGGCGTACTGCCGATGAGGCTACAAAACACTACGGCCGAGACAGAGACTTCGTCACGAAAAATCAACCTTAACGGATTAGGTTGGGGAATTGTACAATGGACACCACCTTCCAAGATGGTAAATCCGTCACTCAATAAAGGTAAGACATACGAAGAAATTGATTCTCTTGCGTACCAATTAGAGTTTTTATGGGGTCAGTTAACAGGTACGGGGATAGGCGCCGCTACAAGCGAGAAAGCAGCGGGCGATGATCTTAAAACACAAACCACAATAGACGGCTCCGCTAGAAGTTTTATGTTGAAATTCGAACGGCCAAAAGATCAAAGTGAATCTGCTCAAAAGGGTCGTGTACAGCTCGCAAACGAGGTGTTTGGTAAATATGGCAGCAGTGATATAGCGGGTGAAGCACCCACATTAACCGGCGCAACAGTAGCCGATTGTAGTAGTGGCGGCGGAAGTGGTGACGTCGTACAAATAGCCCAGGCCGAATTAGCAAAAGGGGTTAAGGAAGACCCTCTTGGTTGTGACAGCGGTAATCCTTCAACACCGGGTAGTTGCGGCCCAAATGTAGACAAGTATACCGATAGCACTTTGGAATACTGGTGTGCAGATTTCGTGAGTTGGGTATACAAAGAAGCTGGTAAGCCGTTCACGGGCGGGTCATCGGGTGGATGGCGAATCGCAGCGGTAAGCAGTGTACAAGCCTGGTTTGAAGAGCATGCTACCTATACGAAAAATGGACCTGACGTAATACCAAAACCTGGTGATGTATATATTATGGGTATCAGTCATACCGGAATAGTCGAGAAGGTTGAGGGCAATAAAATATACACTATTTCCGGTAACACCTCAACCGACAGTACCGGCAATGGAAATGGTGTAGGGCGCGGAACATATACAGTTGGTAGTACTGATATAGAGGGGTATGGGAGATTGTAAATGATGCAAACATATTTAACTAGAAAAAATTTTGTCATTTCCTTAATAGCTATAGGTGTCTTAATAGGTATATTTATAGCTTTTGATAATTTAGTATTTCGACTTAAAAGTACCGATCCTTCGCTTGATAGAGTAGCGACATCGTCTATTGAAATAACGTATTATTTTTCCCAACCGGTAAAATCTGTTGGTTCAGTTATTTTCAATGGTAACGATATTACTAGCGATGCAGTTGTTGATGATAAAACTATTAAGGTGCAGTTCGGCAAGGTGTTGAGTAAGAATTCAACCTATACAATTACATTACAAGATATTGAATCCAAATGGTTCAATAATAAAATTAATTCACTAAAAAGCAATTTTACTGCAAAATACGTTGATTTCAATAAATTATCGGATAGTGAAAAAAAAGCTCAAATTGACGCGAGTAATAGTGGCCAAGTTGATGATAAGTTTATTAACGAGAACGTGTTTCCAATCCTTAAAGAACATTGGCAAATTAGTGCCACGGTTATACCTAGCGACAGGGTAACGGTACTTGAAGTTGAATTTTTAGACGAAATACCCGATTACGATCGTGGTGGAGTTTCACAGCAACTACCTAATGATCTTGCTGATAAATACCGGCTTGAGGTTTTAGAAGAAATTAAGAAACGCGGCGGCAATCCCGATGATTATAAAATAATCTATAAAACGAATACTTATTTATATGAGAAGTATAGCCAGTCAAAAGGCCATACGGATTAGCTTTTTAATGGCATTATAATGTGTTTATATACCGCTTGGCTCTCAACCTCGGTAAGTACACATGGTGCAAGTTTTCCGGAAAAACCAAAAGTAATCTTGTCAGCCGACATTATATTTAGTGCATCCATTAAGTAGCGTGAGTTCAAACTAACGCTACCGTCTTCACCCTCTACGACTGTTTCTATATTTGATGAGTTTTCGCCAATTTCTGATGCTATCGAAGTAACACTTAGTTGGTTTGTTTCGGTATTCGCACTAAGTGTTATGCCACCACCTGATTCCCGGGCAAACAGTCCAGCGATCTTAATAACCCTTGCGAACTCCGTACGGCTTAGTGTTGTCGTAGTATTCGTTTCTTTGGGGATAAGCTGCCTATAGTCAGGAAAACTTCCATCAATAAGACGGCTTGTAATTTCAGTTTCTGATAGACGAAATGTAACTTGCGTATCATCAAATAGCACTTCAATCTCTGTCACGTCGTCACGAAGTGTTCTGAGTACTTCCTGGAGTGTAGAAACTGGTATAACAGCTGATACGTCGCTTTTTGTTTGGGTAATTTTTCGTTCCGCCAACCTATATCCGTCGGTTGCTGCTATATACAAGTCACCCTCAAATGAATGCCAGTACACGCCTGTTAGAATAGGGCGGGTTGAGTCATTACTAGCAGCAATTATTGTTTGTGATACCGAATTTTTAAAGTCATCCACCGCAAGTATATAGCTCACAGCCGTATTTTCATCGATTGTTGGTAGTTCAGGGAATTCGTCATCCGCAACACCGTTTATTGTTGATGAAGAACTTTTTGTAACAATACTTAGTTTATTATTTTGAACTGTTAAGGTGATTTGTTCTTTTGGGAGGTTTTGAACAAACTCACTTATAAGCTTTGCAGGAACGGTTATTGAGCCGGGTTTTGTTATTTTTGCACCGATTCTATGGGATGATGCGATTTCAAGGTTTGTTGCTGCTATATATAATCTTGAGTTATCGGTTCTGAGAAGAATATTATTAAGAATTGGTAAGCCAGATTTATTTGATGCAACTCGACTCGTGTTGTTTAGTGCAAAGCTAAGGTTTTCCTGAGTAACTGTTACTTCCATTATTAAATCTCCTTAAGTTCTTTTTTCTTAGTAATAATAGGGGTTGTGGAAAGCGTGGAAAAAACCATTTGCAATAGGGGTAAGTAATTGTTTTTTGGTTGTGTAGAATTAGGTGGATTATTATTGGTGTCTTTGCGAGTAAATAGAAGTTGTTCACATATTCGTTCTGTGTTGGCGAAGCTTCTTAGTATATCTGTGGATGAATACGAACAACTTACCAACCTAGTTACCCATATACTCTGCACACTATTTCCACAGTTGTTATACATAAAGATTCTCCCTAATATCAGCAACTTGTTCACGAATCATAAAATCTAATTTTATTGCTTTTTCGATTTTTTCAACAGAATGAATCGCTGTGGTATGGTCTTTTCTACCTAACTCCTGAGCAATTCTTGGAAAACTTAAATGTAGCTCGCTACGAAGAAGATACATAGCGATTTGGCGTGGAGTTACGATATGTTTATCGCGTTTTGCGCTACAAATTTCTGCCGGTGATAATTGAAAATGTTTAGCGGTTTTATCAACAATCTGTTTTGCGGTAAGGTGTTGTGGGCGCGAACGGCGTACTGTACCAATTAATCCCTCGGCTGTTGAAATATCAGCAGGAACACCCCTCATTTCGGAATAGGCAAGTAGTTGATTGAGTGCACCTTCAAGTTCGCGAATATTTGATTTGATATTTTTCGCTAAATACTCAACCGTTTCACGGTTAATCACAACCGATGAGGCTGCCGCTTTTGCCTCTAAAATAGCACATCTTGTTTCAAAATCAGGCATCTGGATATCAATACTCATACCCCACTCAAAACGACTGCGTAAACGCTCTGTTAGGGTTGGGATGTTGCGCGGCGGTTTATCACTACTGATGATAATTTGTTTATTTGCTTGATGTAAGGCGTTAAAAGTATGAAAAAATTCTTCCTGTGTTTTTTCCTTACCGGCGATAAATTGCATATCGTCAACAATTAACACATCAACATTGCGATATTTATCAGCAAACCCTTTTTTCTTAAAACGGATACTCTCTAAAAAATCATTTACGAATGTTTCAGAACTGATATAAAGTACGGATGTTTCAGGATTTTTATCGGTTATTTCGTTACCGACTGCCTGCATAAGGTGGGTTTTACCTAAACCAACACCACCATAAAGGAAGAGTGGATTATATTTTACACCTGGGTTTTTGGCAACAGCTTGGCAGGCACTGTAAGCAAGGTCATTACTTGATCCGACTATAAAATTTGAAAATGTATACCGCGGATTTAATCCATTTGTGTTGGCTTTTTGTCTTGGTGTCGGTGCAATAAGTCGATCAGCGGCCGAAGAATTTGAAGTCGCTTTTGTTGTTTCTCGTGAAACCGCAGCTCGCTTTTGACCAGCCTTTACAACGTAGTGAATTGAGTTCGGCGAAGCACCATTTTTCGCAAGAATCTCACGTATTTGACTATTGAATTTAACTTCGAACTGTCGTTGGGCAAAGATGTTTGGAACAGCGATAGTGATTTTGTCATCTGAAGACTCTAGAAGTTCCGTGTTTTTGAACCATGTCATAAAAGTTGCATGAGAAACAGAAACTTCAATTTCTCCTAAAACACTCTGCCATAACGACTGACTCACATATCCTCCTGAGTTTCCTTGGGTGTGAATACCCAAGCTCTATAGACCCTATTGTAATCAACAAAAAAGTTTTCCACAACCTTTCATCTAGTGTAATTTACACTCGTGGCAAATCGAACGAAAAGAGTGAGACTTATCCACAACCAACCACCTAATCTGTAATAGTGTGGATAAGTAAGGCTGAAATGTGGATAACAGAATATGTCTATATAATAATTTACACTTCAAAACAACCTCTCCCACTTGAGGAAATAAAGAAATTACAGTATAATGTCATATTGATATGCCAAAACGAACCCACCAACCACACACACGTCACCGCGCTAAGACGCACGGATTTCGTGCACGTGTTTCAACCAAAGCAGGCCGCGCTGTCTTGAAGCGTCGTCGAGCAAAGGGCCGCGCTCGCCTGGCGATCTAATCGCAAAATGTGCAACAAAAAATACCCCACTATATAAACAGGGGTATTTTTTATATATACTAGTGTAATAATGTTGGCTTCAAAAAATAGGTTCCACGGACATGGCAGCTTACGCTTCGTGTATAGTCGAGGAAAAGTAACCCGCTCAAAATACTTTATATGTAAGTATAGTTATAATTCTCGGCGTACAGAACCGAGGGTTGCGGTAGTGGTCAGTAAAAAAGTGATTAAATCAGCCGTTAAACGTAACCGGCTTCGTCGTCGATTATATGAAACAATAAGACTGGAACTTCCAAGCCTAGTTCCTCAAACAGATTTGGTCTATATCGTTATTTCACCCGAGGTATTACTTATTCCAACTCAGGAGTTAACCGATAATATCCAGCGTACACTGCAGGCTTCAGCACTCTACAAAACAGCTGATAAATGATATACTACCCTTAATATTTACATAAAACCTAGAGGCGGTGTATGAACATTTTTGAGCTTGTTGTTGTTCAGCCCATATTCAATCTTTTAATGGGCTTATACGCAATTTTGCCAGGCCATGATTTTGGTATTGCGATAATTATCTTTACGATTATCGTACGATTTTTACTATACCCACTCACGCGAAGCATGCTGCATCAATCAAAGGCGATGCGTAAATTACAGCCTGAGCTAGCGCGTATTAAAAAACAGTCAAAAGGTAACAAGCAAGCCGAAAGCTTAGCCATGATGGAGCTTTACAAGAAAAATGGGGTAAATCCATTTCGCTCGATTGGCATATTGTTAATTCAGCTACCTATTTTCATTGCGTTATTCGAAGTAATTAAAATCTTCACGACCAACCGTGGCCAGATCGAAGAATTTACCTATGGTTTTATGAAAAACCTCGAACCGATTAAGCAGATATTAGCTGATCCAGCTAGCTTTAATGAAAAACTGTTTGGAATTATTGATCTTACTCAGTCAGCATTTCATAACGGACAGATTAATTTCTTCCTTATACTTCTGGCAGTCGTAGCCGCTATCACTCAGTTTATTATGAGCAAGCAAACTATGCCGCAAACCGAAAGCAAGCGCCGTATCCGTGACATTATGGCCGAAGCTGCCGAAGGTAAACAGGCTGACCAGTCAGAGATGAACGCCATCGTGATGCAGCGCATGAGTAAGGTGCTGCCATTCTTCATGTTCTTTGTCATGATAAGCGTACCTGGGGCATTGGCTCTATATTATGCCGTTTCTAACTTGGTGGCAGTAGGGCAGCAGGCATACTTACTTCGCCAAGACGAAGAAGAGCTTGAAGATATCGCCGAAGAAGTAATTGATAAAAAACAAACCAAACACACTAAGCAAGCAGTAAAACCGAAACAGGTTAGTGATAAATCAAATAAGTCACCAGGTGGTGGGGCAACCGTGACACGAATCGTAGCCAAAGACAAAGGGAGGAAGTAATGGATCACGAAGCAAGCCTGGCCTATGCTAAAAAATATCTCGAAGATTTACTAAGTTTCTTTGAGGTGAACGTTGATATCGACGCCCAAATCGAAGGTGATGTCATTGAACTTTCCGTACCGTCTAGTGAAAGTAACAGTATTTTAATTGGCCGCGGGGCAGAGACGCTTCGCAGTATGCAGTATGCTGTGTCAACGGTGCTACGTAACAAGAACGCTGCCCTGGTACGAGTAAATATTGATATTGCTGATTACAAGAAACAGCGCGCCGAAAAGATTGCTGAGCAGGCAAGGGGATGGATGGAGAAAGTGCGCCAGACTGGCGATAGCCACGTTGTGAACCTGAATGCTGCAGATCGTCGCGTCGTGCATCAGGTGGCGACGGAATTCGAAGATATCGAAACCTTCAGTGAAGGGGAGGGGCGTGATCGAAAGATTATCATCGCCCAAAAGAGCTCCTAGTAAAAAGTATATTCTTACCTATAAATAACAAAAAAGCAAATGCGTTCAGTACATTCAACCAGTAAGTTGAATGTACTTTTTGCATTATGATTTTTGATTGAGTATGTTCATGTATACCTGGTAAGTTTGCTCGGCCATTCGACGCCATGAGTATTTTGCGGCTTGCCTGTAGCCTTTTTGAATTAACTCATCTCTTAATGAGTTATCATCTATCACACGTTCTATAGTAATGGCAATATCATCCACGTCGGTGGGATCAAAATACTCTGCTGCATCACCATACACTTCTGGCAAGCAGGTTGCCTTACTACTAACAACGGGAGCACCTGATATCATCGCTTCAAGCCCAGGCAAGCCAAACCCTTCCATGAGCGAAGGGAATACGTACGCCGAGGTGTTCTGATACAACCACGCAAGTTGACTATCGGGTAAAAAGCCAGTAAAAATGACATTTTGATGTTTATTTGTTTCACACCATGCCTTGTTGCGGCCTGCCGCTGCCCCATTCTTCCCCGATGTCTTGCCCACAAGCACAAGCTGAAGGTCGGGGTGGTGTGGTAGTAGTTTTTGGTGTGCCAGTATTAATCTTTTGATGTTTTTATAGTCGCTTTGGCTGCCCACATACATGATAAATTGCTTACCATCCACCAGTTGGTAGGGCTCAGGCTCACCATGAACTTCTTCAGCCGCCTCTAAGGTAGTCGTTACCTTCTTCGGCGATATGTTGGCAAACTCAACCAAGCTCTTTTTTACATAGTGGGTTGGGGTAAGGATGTGTTGGCTTTTATGGGCTACCTTTTTGAATACATAATTACCAACCAGTTGTTTCGCGTGGAATATGAACCAGTTTTTATCGGAGTTATAGGTGGTAAGTAGTGTTAAATCATGAATCGTCGTGACGGCTTTTCCTGTGTATAGAATCGGTTGTTGGGGCATGCAAAAATGCACCAAATCGGGCGATAGTTTGTCGAGTAGCTGTTTGAATCCAATCTGCTCCGAGAAACTGTAGTCTGCAAAGTCGGCCACGGTAACGGTGAAATTACTAGCCGTTGGCTTCCAGTAATTCTTGTCTTTTGCGCGAACCAGTACTGTGTAGTTATTTGTGGTGTCTAAACTTTGTAGGTAGTGTAGTAAACGCTCTATGTACCGGCCGGTAGACGAGTTAATTATTCGTGCGTCAATTGCTATATGCATAGTTGTAGTGTATCAAATACGCTACACTATAAGGGATAGATAGTACCAAAATGGAGGATGTAATGGCTGGACTTGAAGCGCAGCTTATCGCGCGTGCTGAATCGGAATATAAAGATTTCGTGGGGCTTGTAGAAGAAATTGCTCAACTAGTTGAGGCGGCTGGGTATAGTATTGTTGAAAAAAATGCCAACAAGCCTTGGGGTGCTTACTTACGGCTCGACTCTAATCAGGCTGGTAAATTTATTGCTGAGTTCTTCCCTGGCTTAACCCTAGAAGAGGCGCGGCTAGGTATGGAAACCGCCGAGCTTAGCCCTAAGTTTTTGTTGGTGAGTCCTGGGGAGCGGCTAAGTTGGCAGTATCACCACCGGCGTGCCGAGCGTTGGCGCTTTTTGACAACCGGTGCTTTCAGGCAAAGTAAAACAGACGACGAAAGTGATTTAAAACAGGCTACAGCTGGAGAAGTCGTTCAATTTCAAAAAGGCGAACGTCATCGCCTTGAAGGCCTTGCTGGTAAGGTTGTATTAGTTGCTGAAATCTGGCAACACGTTGATGCGTCAAATCCATCAAACGAAGATGATATTATCCGCCTGGCTGATGACTATAGCCGCTAGTGGATGATATAATAAGGCCAACAATGAATTACTCTAATTTGGTAAACAAATATCGATACTCGCTAATCCTGCTAAGAGAACTAGTGATAACGGAATTCAAATTACGCTACCAAGGTTCCGTGCTCGGGTACTTATGGTCGCTTCTAAAGCCGCTATTTTTATTCGTAATCTTGTATTTTGTGTTTGTGCATTTCCTTAAGGTAGGTAGTGATGTGCCGAACTGGCCGATTGCTCTGTTGTTCGGTATCGTGTTGTGGAACTTTTTTTCTGAAATAACCAACAATGGCGTTGGGTCCGTCGTGAGTCGTGGTGATATGATTCGAAAAATCAATTTCCCCAAATATATTATCGTAATTTCCAGCTCCGTTTCGGCATTCATCAACTTGCTACTTAATTTGGTGGTATTGACGATATTTATTATTTTTGCGGATGTTGATATGAGGTGGGTAGCACTATTAACACCACTGTTTATACTTGAGCTATTTACCTTCGGGCTTGGACTAGCTTTTATTTTGAGCACCCTCTTTGTAAAGTTTCGCGACATGAATTATATATGGGAAATTATCACTCAAGCACTTTTTTATGGGTCTGCTGTAATTTACCCACTGTCTATGATTGCCGATCCGAACGTAGGACTTGCAAAATTGATTCTGCTTAGCCCGATTACACAGTCAATTCAAGACGCGCGGTGGGCACTAATCGACCCCGCGAATGTCACGGCGGCTACTATTGGTAGTAGCTTATGGATGCATGTATTTCCATTTGCGCTCAGCGTCGTAACGCTGGCGTTTGGCGCTTGGCTATTTAAAAAGAATTCGCCATATTTCGCGGAGAATATTTAGTATGAGTAAAGATGATGTTGTGATATCGGTAAAAAACGTCAAAAAAGACTTTTATTTACCACATGAAAAGAGTTCAAAATCGCTCAAGTCGGCAATTATTAACGCCGGTCGCAAGAAGAATAAAGAGTTAACCACGCAACACGCGCTTAAAGATATCTCATTCGATATAAAAAAAGGCGAGTTTTTTGGTATCGTCGGTCGTAACGGTTCGGGAAAGTCAACGCTGCTTAAAATACTTGCGGGTATTTACCAGCCAACAAGCGGCAAAGTGAAGACCAACGGCAAGCTCGTACCATTTATTGAGCTTGGTGTTGGATTTAACCCTGAACTTTCTGGCCGTGAGAACGTGTACCTTAACGGAGCTTTACTCGGCTTTACTCGTAAAGAGATAGATGCGGTATATAACGACATCGTTGAATTCGCCGAACTTGAAAGGTTCATGGATCAAAAGCTAAAAAATTACTCTAGTGGTATGCAGGTACGGCTGGCCTTTTCGGTGGCAACGCGCGCGAGGGCGGATATACTGCTGGTAGATGAAGTCTTGGCAGTCGGAGATGCCGATTTTCAAAAGAAGTGCTACGAATACTTTAAAGGCCTAAAGAAAACGGGCACAACCGTTATTTTTGTCACCCATGACATGTCTGCCGTTAAAGAGTATTGTGACAGGGCTGTCCTTATTGAAAATGGTAAGATTATTCATCAGGGGAAGCCGTCAGTTGTTTCAGATGAATATTTAAAGTTATTTATGCCGAATACCTCTGAAATGAACAAGGAGGGGGAGGTAAGTCGTTTTGGTACGGGCGAAGCTATATTTGAGAATATCTCTCATTTGTATACAAAAGAAAAATTAATTATTGAATTTGACGTCGTTAGTAAAAGTGATACGACAGTCGATGGGCTGAATATAGGGTTTGATTTTTACAGTGATGACCAACTTGTTACTGGAAATGGTACAAAATATTTAGACGGTTACGGTAAGGGCTTTTCTGTTTCTCCTCATCAAAAACGACATTTTATTGCTGAGTTTCCTAATAATTTTGGAAATTTTAGCATGGAGCTTACTCTTAACTTACGAAATAAGGGCGGCATAAATATATGTGATGAGATAAAGCCAGCTATAAAATTTCAGTCGAACAATAGTCATCTTGTAAGATTCTTTAGAGTAACTTTGCCACTTTCATTTACTGAAACACACTAAGATAGGAGAATAAAATGCTAAAGCACTATTTAAAGAAAAGTGTTCTCGTAAAACATTTATATGAAAACAAGAGACAACTTCAGCAAATAAATGAAAAACTTGATCTTCTTGAAAGGCAAAATGTCGAATTACTCTATGCAAATATTTTTCGTGATAGTATTCAGGATTCTGAGTGGGTAAACAATAAAAGTTTTTCACCGTTTCAAGCGGCTGCAAACTATTCTCTTTTATACAAACTCTTTAAAATTTATGACGTATTCAAGCCAAAAGCCGTACTCGAATTTGGCCTTGGCCAATCAACGAGACTGTCGGCTCAGTATGCGGCTAATAATTCCGAGGTTTCTGTTCTAGCAGTCGATGATAACAAAGAGTGGATCAAGATATATGAGTCTCAGCTGACACGTGCCGGGAATCTTAAAATCCAGCATTTACCAGTTGGTGATTTACGTTTAGATTCGATAACTTCCAAAGATGCTGAATATATGGGGCTCGGCAAGGTTATTGGCAATAAAAAATTTAATCTTATCATTGTTGACGGCCCAGTTGGTCACCTTAAACAATATTCTAGAACTAATGTTGTGCACCTTATTGATAACTTAGCGAAAGACTGGATTGTCATATTCGATGACGCTGAGCGTGACGGTGAAAAGAATACGATTGAATTATTTAAAAAACAGCTAGATGAAAGTAAGCGTGAGTATAGAAATTTTGAGTTTTCGGCACTAAAAAGCCAACACTATTTTTGTTCACCAAGCGTTGCTTCGATGATTCACGATATATAGGTATAAAATTACCCTGTCGTCGCCAAGATTAAGTCATTAAAAGTTAGCCCCAGTATGATGTATAATGAGGCAAGTATGAAACAGCCTGAAGTGTCGGTGATTGTAACGACATACAATCTTGAGAAATACTTAAAGCAGTGCCTTGATTCAATAAAAAATCAGAGCTATCAACACTTTGAGTGTATCATTGTCGACGATGGGTCAACCGATAAGACATTGAATATTATTGACCGCTACGTAAAACAAGACAAGCGGTTCAGCCTTATAAAAAAATCTCATGGTGGGGTTTCCACGGCTAGAAATGCAGGGTTTGATGCCGCTAAAAGCGCTTATATTATATATCTTGATGGAGATGACTTCTTTTCACCAAATCTCCTAGATAAATTACACAGGAAGGCGATTTCATCAGATGCCGATATTACGGTTTGTAACTACAGTCTATATTTTGATAGTATGCAAAAAACTGGTGATGCAAAACTTGATTTAGCATCGCTATCAAAAAAAAGTTTTTCGTATTCCTCGCAACCCGATGACTTATTTAATGCTTACACATTAATGTTCTGGAATAAGCTCTTTAAACGTGAATTTTTAAGTAAACATGGTTTCAGAAATGATGAGTCTCTTCGCAGGGCTCAGGATATTGAATTTGTGGGAAAATGTTTGGCCGCTGCCGAGAAGATAGCTTGCGTTAATGAGCCGCTTGTATCTTATAGGACCGACATGGGGTCGTCGAATGTAAAGCGCCTTGCCGAGCGCCCATACGATGTGATAAGCGCCCTGGGTAAACTGAAGCAATACCTTGAAGAAAACGATAAATATTCAGTTGTGAAAAAAAGCTATACAAAGATTGCGGTTGATCATGTGTTGGCAAGCCTTTACTTTATGGAGACCGACCCGGTTCATCATAAAGTTTTTGAGAAAACGAAAGAATTTTTTGCAGAGAAGAATGATATCGTAGTTAAGGACGCAACTTTCGCAACGAGCGAAAAGTCTTATCGGGAAATAAAGGCTCTGCTCTCGGGGTCTTACGAGGACTGGCTGAGACTTCGCATAACAGATCTCAGAGACGACAAAGAGGCAAAGTATATTTCGTACTTGTTAAATGAATTTCAAAGGAAATATAAAGAAGAGACAGACAAGACTCATTTACTCCAGCGACAAAACGATTTGCTTTTAAATTCTTTAAGTTGGAAAATAACAAAACCTCTAAGGGGGCTACGCAAAGCCAAGGGTAGAGTGCTGCGCCGTGGGTGATGTGTCGCCAAAGAAAAAACTGATTATAGACGCGGACTGCATCGTTACGCCGCGGCCCAGCGGCATAGGTTCAATGACCGTACAGCTAATTCATGCTCTTACGAGTAATGAATCTTTTATGCAATCGCATGAAATCGTTCTAATAGCGCCAATTAACAAAGCACATTTTATAAACCAGTGGGAATTTAAAGGTGTTCGTGTCAAGCGCATCCCTCTTCCGGCAAGGGTGATTGCAGGTTTGGTTAAGTTTCGCTTGGTGCCACCAGTGGATATTTTTTTTGGAAAGGGTGTGTACCTATTCCCGAATTTTCGAAACGTACCATTGCTATTTTCGAAATCGATCACGTATATTCACGACGTATCATTCAAGGTGCACCCGGAATTTGTTGAGTCAAAAAACTTTGTATTTTTAAATAAACATGTCAAAACATGGATGAAACGAGCCGACGTGATAGTAACCGTTTCAAATCATGCCAAACAAGAAATCTCTCGCTATTTTGCTGATATGGCTAGTAAAACACGCGTAGTGTATAACGGTATTAACCACACGTATAAGCCGTTAGACGAGGTGCAGACACATAGCGTACTGGAATCCTACGAACTTACGTATAAGCGCTATTTTATATTCTTAAGCAACCTAGAGCCGCGAAAGAATATTGATGGATTGCTTAACGCGTATAAGACATTTATTGCAAACGTAGAACATGACGAAGTTAAATTACTTATAGTTGGTGGTATGGGCTGGAAAAATGAGCCTATATTAGCCGAAATAAACAAAATCAACCAAGTGAGTGAGAAGGTTGTCTTACCGAAGCATTATGTTTCAGACAGCGAGCTACCTGCCCTAATATCGGGAGCAGCCGCACTGGTTCACCCAGCTCATTACGAAGGATTTGGCATATCGCCGCTTCAAGCAATGGCTTGTGGCACCCAGGTTATGGTGGCAAATAACTCATCCTTACCAGAAGTGGTAGGAGACGCCGGAGTGTATGTTGATGCTTCAGACCCTGATAGTATCCTAAAAGCTCTTATGCAGGTGTATGACAGCCGCTACGAGCTAAACGAAGCAGGTATTAATCGGGCTAAGGCATTTAATTGGGATAAAAGCGCTAAGCAAATTATAGAAATTGTAGAATCACTTGAGTAGTGAATTATAGGCACTCACTAGTTGAGTGGTTATATTTGTCCAAGAATTAGCATCGGCATACTGGCGAATGCGTTTAGTTTGCTCTGCCATATCAATGTTCTTAATCTCTCGTGCGAGTTCATAGTAGCTATCTGAGCGAGTAAACACCAATTGGCTAATTTCGGTGTTTGTTTCTTTGAATGTAGCTACCGGATAGGCTATGACAGGACGTTCGTTCGCTATAGCTAGATTCAGGCCACCCGAGGCCACGCCTTTATAATATTTGCTATCGTAAGGATACAGGCTAATGTCTGTTTCGCGTATATAGCTATTCAGGTCATCGTCGCTATCAACTACGCCGGATATGAACACGCGGTCAGTCAGGCCTCTTTTTAAAATTAAATCAGCAATTTGATCATAAAGCTTGTGATCATTACTGTCAGACTTCACTCCACCTAATACAGCGAGCTTATAGTTACTGGGTAGGTAGGAGAGGGCCTTGATGGCGTTGGTTACGCCCTTGAAGCGGTGTATGTAGCCTACGGTGCTTAGGATTACATCACCCTCTTTCTTGTGTAATGACTCGGCGATGAATGTAGTCTTTTTTGGTTTGGTGATTGGGTAAGTCGGGTGGGGAATTAGTAAGATTGATTCTTTCGGAACCCCGTAAGCAATTAACTGCCCAATAGTATACTCGTTGTGAGCTAGTATTATGTCAGACCGCAGTAGGGGTGCGATGTGCATGTTGGTAAGTATACGGTTGTGTCGGTACGATTTGACGTAATTAACAAGGCTGCGCGGCCCAAGTCCGGTAAGTGGCTTCTTGATAATAATCAAATCGGGCGATGTATGGTAGGTAACGACCGTCTTAATGCCGGCGTTCTTTGCTGTATTAACAAGCCTTTCGAACTGATTGCCTCTGTAGAAACCGAACTCATGTTGAATATGAAAAATATCGTAAGATGTAATTTCTTTACGAAGCAAATCAATAACTTCATTAAACTCAGCTTCATTCATCTCGCGCGTCTGGTAAGGCGAGTACTTAAAGAAGGTAGATTTGATACCTTCATGGGATTGAAGTTCGTTAACGTAATTTTCTTGGTATTTTGCAATACCGCAATCTTCGTAGTGTGAGCTGAAATTAAGAATTTTCATGTTACTTATCTAGTATAGCAAGAACCTGCTGGTATGACGCGTCCCAAGAGTGGGGTTTATAATTTGCTGTGTTTGCCGTGTACTTTTTGAGTGTGGCGGGCTTTGACATCTCAATGATTGCATTTAGGCATTCATCGCTTGATGCTGGATTGAAGAACATAACACAGTCCATTGGCATCTCAAGTAGGCTGCTTGTGGCGCTACATACTACAGGTTTACCACGAGTGATGCTTTCGAGCACCGACATACCCCAACCTTCATAAAAACTTGGCATAACTGCAAACATGCTGTGCTGGTATAGCCAGTGCAGGTCGTTATCATCAACATTGTTTTGAATCGAAATAACATCTGTTGTGTCGTGGTCTTCGCGAATCGTTTTTATTAATAGCTCAACGTCATGCCCAACCCTACCAACAATAATAATTTTCGGTAATGTGATGCCACGCGACTTCGCGAGTTTATACGTGTAGTACAGCAATTGGTGGTTTTTGCGTGGTTCAATGGTGCTTACGAAGATTAGGTACTTTCCGTTGGATATACCATACTTCTGTTCCATCTTTTTCGTATCAAGCTTTACGTTCTTAATAGTGAAGTCTTCACCAAGCCGGAATACATCAATCGGCGGAACTTTTAGTTTGCGTTCCTTCATCCAGGCAGTAACATCATTTTTTGATGATTCAGACACCGCCAGTACACGTGTAGATAAAGGGAATATCTGTGAAACAAACTCAGCTAATGAGCTTGAGTTGCCAGAAAATTGGGGTACGACCATTGGTAAGATGTCATGGCTAACAGGATATATATCAACGCCCGATTCTTTACAAGATGCTATGAGGTTGAGCCAATTTTGATCCCACCATTCACCCCAAGGTATAAATAGCTTGTCGCCATTTGCAGGGTGATAGGGAATATATGTTTTAACCTCAAGCTCCTGCTTGCTAGCAATAGTCTTCTTGTATAGTTTTGTTCTATCTAGCCTGGTTTTAACAGCCAACTTCTTAGCTGCTCTTTTGCCAAAACGTGACACGCCGCCATCAAGAATAGCGCTGGCAGTTTGGCTTGAGGCTGTTTGATTTACGGACTTTCGTCGGTATGCAATATGAGAGCCACGAGTTCTGCGAGTTGAGTCAAAATCAATCTCGCACAATCTTCCGACTTCTTTTACCCAAGAAACGAACACGGCATCAACGGCATTATCTGCCGAAAAGCGAGCCGCAAGCTCATCCATTACACGAGGAATGCCGGTTAAATTCCCGGGCCAATGAACGAGTTGTGTAACGTCGATTACGTAGCGCACTATAGAGAGATTATAGCATAGATAACAGATACGGGCAGGTGAGAGCTTGGTTAAATCTTCTTTTCGATAATAAAACGAGGACGACCCTTTACCTCGTTGTATATCTTACCGATATATTCGCCGACCACACCAAGGCTTAGCATCTGTACGCCACCAATGAACCACACCGATAGGATGGTAAAGGTCCAGCCTTCGACAGCGTGGCCAAGTAGTTTCGAAATAAGCGCATACAGCATAATCAATAAGCTTGCTACGGATACAATGAAGCCAAGGCTCGTCACGATTCGTAATGGCTTTACGCTAAACGAAGTTATCCCATCGATGGCAAAATTCAGCATCTTCTTTAATGGGTATTTCGATTCACCGGCGAATCGTTCGGCTCGTTCATACTCTACTACTGCTGTATTGAACCCTAGCAAAGGAATAATTCCACGCAAGAACAGATTTACTTCTCTAAACTGCCCAAGCTCTGCAATGGCTCGCTTGCTCATAAGTCGGTAGTCGGCATGATTATATACGCTATCAACGCCAAGCCTCGACATAAGGCTATAGAAGCCCTGGGCTGTGGCTTTTTTGAAGAAGGTATCGTTCTCGCGTGCACTCCGGACTCCGTATACAATCTCGGCACCTTTTGCATATGCTGCGAGCATTTTGTCGACTGCGTCAATATCGTCTTGCAGGTCGGCATCCATAGATATGACAATATCGGCTTTCTCGCCTGCTGTCACAAGTCCTGCTAAGAGGGCGTTCTGATGACCTCGGTTTCGGGACAGTTTTACGCCACCAAAAAGATTGGAGTTCTCTTTGCTAAGAGATTCAATAATTGACCAAGTGGTATCCTTCGAGCCATCATCAACGAATAGAACTCGGCTGCTTGGACTAATGACCTTCTTATTAATAAGAGTAGTCAGCTTTTTTTCAAGACGATTTGCAGTTTCAGACAAAACATCTTTTTCATCATAACAGGGAACAACGATGTATAGAATTTTGTTATTTGTAGTCATTATTTTGCTTTACTTTCGGATTTGAGAATAATAGGTAAACCATTCCTATGATAATTGATAATTGTATCACGGCCAAATATTGAGCGGGCCATAAGGTGCTATCCCATAGGTAAAGCGCATAGCGAGGCAGGACTGTTATCTGTAGTAAAATCGCAAAAGCAATTAACCATTTATTGCGCGTGAGGAGTGCAAAGATAATCGCGAATATCTCGGCAGCAAAAAAATACCGACTTCGCATGAATGGTAGCAAAAATGGAGTAATTGTCAGTAGTAACAGGGGTAAGATATATATATCGTGGTATTTTGATTTGAATCGGCTAAACATATACGCACCGATAATAGTCGTTAAGACTGCAACTGTTAATAATGTGGCGGGTTTTGATAAGTAGAGAACGCTCGCATTACTAGTATCAACGAGCAGCTGAAATATCGAAACCGCACTCCCGAAAGAAACGCTATTGCCTGGATCGGATACTTGACCCATATAAATGCCAACGAGCGAGCTTATTGTCCTGCCTGCTAGTATTGCCGGAATCGATAATACGACAATAGCGAGAACCGACCCAAATGGCGAGAATACCGATATGTTTTGTCTTGACCGGAAGGGCCTTTTAATTTGATTTTTTGAAAACCACATGTAAGCGATATATGGAAGAAAAAAAATGGCCTGTAACTTGAAAGCGATTGCGATTCCAAAGAGTGTCCATGCGCTCCACTGCTTATTTTTTGAAAGTTGCCACCAACTACCTAACAGGAACGTCGTATATATAATGTCGCACTGCCCCCAAAGAGCACCTTGCAACAGTAGGGTTGGGATAAACAAAGAAGCTATGCCAGCTGATGATGCATACATTTTATTATTCGGGTAGCGCTCCTTAACGATAAAATATACAAGCGCTGCGAATATAAACTCAAATACAATAGTAATAATTTTTATTGATACAATTGCCGAAAACGGCAGATTGGTCGATACCCACAGTAGGTAAAGGTATGGTACGTTATAATTACTATCAATCGTAGTAATGCCAACCACGCCAAACTTTTCAAAATGCTCAAACCATGGAATGAGAAAATACTGCATATCATCTGAAAGCTGGGGAATCATAGATAAACGGACGGCAATTGCTAAGAGTATTAAGACGAAAAATACGGCTGCTAAGGAGAAGCGTTTATTAATGAGCATTATTTATTCCTCGCTATTCTACTGAGTGCCCATTTTTTAATTATGAAGTATGTGTAACCGGTCAGTAAACTTAATAAGAAGGCTGTAGGCATGCGTATTAATGCCGGTATAGGGTCCCCTCCATCTACTCCAAGCTGTGTGTATAATACGGAAATTGAGTACAGGAAGAGAATGTGTAGGATGTATATATATAACGCAACTTGTGCACCAAGCGTAGGGACGATAGTTTTACTTAGAAGATTGGGGTGCTTCACGCTCCATATAATAATCAAAAAGGATAGGACTGGGAGCATAACGTATATATCCGCAGGACTGTTTACACTAGCGCGGATTGCATAGAATTCTATAAAGTAGAGTGCTAAGCATAAAACCGTATAGGAAAGTAGTCTCGTATGGCTGATAGCCTGGAGTCTAGTGGCGTATTTGGAGCACATATACCCAATCATTATGAATAATAGTCCCTCCCCTAAGAAGTTCCTATAGTAAGAAACGTCGATTGGCTCGATTCCAATAAATTGGGAATAATTACTAAAGAGCAGACCTAAGAAGTATAAGCAGGCGGCTATCGTGAGTAATAGCCAGTCCTTTTTGATATATTTTGCATTCAATAAGACGAGGAGGCTACCCCCTATTAGGGCTAGTAGGAACCACAGTGCTTCGTTGTAGATTGGATGGTTGAAAATCAACATATTAAAGATTGTGCTAGGTGTGATTAGTGAAGCAGTGAAACTGTAACTGCCGAAATACCATCCGAAGAATACAAAGTATAGAACAGAGCTCAATATAAAGATATTTAGTAGCTTTGGAACGGACCTTATTATTCTATCGGCTTGTTTTTCGTAGCTCGAATATAAAAAGTATCCAGAAACAACAAAGAAGAAGGGGACTGCGAGCCTTCCGAAAACTAACAAAATAGTACCTAGAAAACCGACTTTGCCGTCTAGTCCATGTAATCCGCTATGCACGAAGACAACAAGAAAAGCAGCCAGTAATCTAAGGACGTCTACGGTTGAGTTACGATTATTCCTTGACAAGATTTTTGCAGGCATATGTTATTTCTCGAAACGATTATTTATGAATTGTCGCTTATCAAGACGTTCGCGTATATCCGCCTTATAAATAAGTATTTTCCAATCATGTGAGAAGTCGTATGTAGCCATAGGTTCACCAAACTTATTTACTATCTTGTTCAGATCACAACCACGAATTTGCACCGCTACTCTTTTCCCACTGGCATTAACCCATGACTGCCTGGAGAACTGCCTGTCAAGAATGAATGAATTACAAAATGCTGAAGCTATAGCCAGATTATGATTACTATTTTCATCAAATTGTTGCTTTATTACATTGTTATGCCAATATCCACGCTCGTAGATGTCCATGGTAACAAGAGCGCCAACTTCCTCTTTTTGAAGGATGTTTACCAAGCTTGATGTGTCTCCTAGAGAAGCCCCTAATGAGGCGTATCTTGGTGTGTAATATAATCGGTCGGCGGCAATGCTAGTTACAACAAAGAAAACTATAATCATCGCCGCCCCTGTGATAGCGATTGCTTTTTGCCGAACGGTACCTAATCTAATCTGAAGTCTCCTAGCGCTGAACTCTCTACATAGTAGAATTAATCCCAAAACCGGAAGGAAAGCGAAATATCTTCCCGCCAACTCTCTTGGTATCAGGACTGTGAATACAAGCATTGCAAAGAAATACATACAGAACAGAGCGAGAATCGTCCGTTCGTTAGTCGACCGCTCGCCATGCTTTAGAACTTTTTTAAAGAATGTGAAAGAAAGGTATATTGTCGCGATGAGCAAGGCTATATTGACGAAGTAGAGCGGGCCTGCGATGATTTTCTGACCAAAAAATCCTGCGCCAAATACATCAAATATTTTACCAATGTTGTTTAATGCGACTGTGAATAGTCCACTGAAACTGTCAACGTATCTAAGATTGTCGTTGGTATTACTGAGCTCATAGAATGAAACAATACCAAAATTATTCGATAGTAAAATTAGTAAGCGTGCAATTAATGCACTTCCGATTATACCGACATAGAACATAGGACTAGTAGCTAGGCTGGAGAATATACTTTTTGTATGCCACGTGCCATATAAATAGTAAATACCCACTCCTATAACTGATGCATACATAAGGAGATAATCGCTCATGAACGTAACTGAAAGCAGAAGAATGATTAGTCCGGTTGTCCATGAAAAACGCCATTTTTGCCGCATAAGGTAGATAACCGATGCGATTACAATGGGGATCTCAATATTCCTAATTGTAATCATAGTGAGGGTACCTTCGTTGGCATTGATGCCCGTCATAAGTTCAACACTTAGGAGTAGGAGGAGAGCTATTCCGGTAACGGCTGTATTCTTTTTTGAAAAATAATAAAAAATGGCAACTAATCCGGCATTCATGGCCAGTAGCAGTATGAATGACATGATGGCATGCGTGCGAAAATCAAACCCCAGGGTGTTTTCGAGGAGCGCTATAGGCCACTTGAGTACATGAGTGTGTATAGCTTGGATGTTGATATCATTTAACTGTAGCGGTGCCTGTAGCAGGTTATTGTCTGAAATAGCATCAGAAAATATCATATCGATCTTCGCGTTTTTGTAAGCAATAAATGCGCTTACTGGTATAGCTATGAAGATTGCAAAAACCAATAGTAGATTTTGCCTAATCCAGTTCCCATATTTTTTCATTAAATACTAGTGTACCAAAGAATGCCAGCTAGCGTAATGCCCATATTGGTCGATAGCCGTCGTACGTCACGATATTACTGTCACCTTGCACGATAGTGCGTGTGTTACTACCGTTGGAGACCCACACAGGTGAGCCCCAGATGGCACTTCCTTTGTAGTCGTAGAGCACGAGCTTACCATCGCCTTGCTGTATAAGGTAGGAGCCTCGGTTTGCGCCTGTTGCCCAAACCGCACCACGTGGGCCATATTGAACTAAATTACCATCACCCTGCAACACAAGACGGTACTGATTGTTATCGGATACGATAACTTGGTCTCTGAAGATTACATTATCAGCTCGAAGCTCGTGATTTGTGGTGGAATTTAGTTGCCACGAGGCTGCTTGGATGCCGGCATCCTGGTCATTTCTCTTATATAGGAGCTTACCATCGTCGCTAATCACGAGCTGCCTCGGATTGCCGTCACCCATGGACCACTTGGCATTTCCATTTCGGTCGTAGGCAACTAAATTACCATCACCTTGCTGTCGTAGCTGGTGCACACTTGTAGCAAGTGTCGCGACTTTTGAGGACTTGTAATAAACAGCAAGACTTCCGTTGGCGAGTAGAGATAGGGTCGACTGCTTATCTGGTGATGTTATTGAATCGCCAATCTTCATGTAATCAATAGAGCTAGTAAGGCGTTCGTTTGACTTCTTGTTTGTAACAGTCATGCTGTGGTTGCTACCAATGTCGCTAAACCATGAGACATTTTCAATTAGTAAGTTCCAATAGACTCTGTAAAAACCAGGAGCTTGCGGCGCTCGCATCCAGAAACCAAACGTAACCGTTTCGCCGTACTTAACGTCGCTATTTCGATTAACTATAGTGGCTCTTGCGCAATCACGCCATTCGTTTGTACAGAAAGGGCTGGCCGAGTCGCGACCGAGCAATACACTGTTTCGTGGCCATGTATTGTAGCCAATGTTCTTTACAGTGTATTCAACATACATATACTCACCTAAACCAACATTGGTTCGGTCAATCTCTTGTGTCTTAGAGTCACTTGTGTAAAGTTTTTGCGAAAGCTCCTGCCAGGCATAAGCTGGACCTTTTGTAGTGCCAAACCAGTTGGTGAAATAAAGGTAGAAGTTCCGATTACCATATGCGCCGCAGTTGGCCATGCCCCAATCGGCATTAAGGGCTCCTTCGTTTGGCTGATATGGCGTGTAATTGTAAAGTGCTTGGGTGGCCCGGTTCTGAATATTCACATTTGAACCACCGCAGGCAGAGTCAGGGCTGTAGCGAACGAAGTTATTTCCTAAAATGTAAGGAGTATACCAAGTTGGACTGGCATTCATGATGGCCCGGAACATTTTAGCTGCCCAATCTAATTGGTTAGTCAGCCCATAGTATTGGCTGTCACAAGGTGCCGTATCAGGGCAGCCGTAACCGGTTGCTGAACGGTATTGAACGCTAAGCGGCCAGGTATCAGTAACTAGGCTTTGTTCTTTTTGGAGCAGAACAAGCAATACTTGTGGGTTGATTTGATATTTTTGGGCGGTATCATAAATGATTTGCGCGGCAGATTTGCCATTTTGAGAGTAATCTTTTAAACAGGTGAATGGAGCACTGTAACCCCTGGCTTCTGCCCATTGCCGTCTGGTGCCTCCACCAAATTCTGAGGGTTGAGTACCCCAGGTGTCACAGACAGGCACTCGATCATTCAAGAAGCTCTGAATATTGCTGGCGGACATACTACCAGAGTTTGTGAAAATTTGATCAGAAATAATATAACCAGCGTCCCACCCTTGAACTCTTGCATCGGCTTTATTAGAAGAAATGAAGGCAATAGACATAGAGGCAACTATGGCTAAAGCAAAAAAGCCGACAACCAATGGAGTTTGACGCTTGAGTGTTAGTGTATGTGTAATTAGCTTAAGGCTCATAGGCTAATCTCGTTTGAGCTAGCGCCACTTTGATCGCCGCTCGTAACTTTAAGGTTTGCTTGCCAGGTGCCGCTTCCGAGTTCGCTAGTAGGTATGTCGAAACCTTGGCAGGTTGAAGAGCTTGATAATGATTGAACGGCTGCGGTTTTTGTAATCTTAGTAGAGCCTTTAGTGAGCGTTAGGTCGCAGCTACCATCGCTTAGCGTCTGCTGGATAAGGTAACGTAATTGATAAATATCGCCATTACGGTTATTTGCCGTAAGTGTAACAGTAAGATTCCCTGAACTTGGCTGATCCGACTGATCGTTTTTTACGGTGTCGTTTTTTTGCTGATTTGCCGACTCTTGCTCGTTTTCATCATTATCAAGTTTTGAGGCATCTGGCTTGTTGCTCTTAGAATCTTCTGCTTTGGACGAGTCAGTTGTAGAAGTTGTTGATTGAGTGGATTGGTACCAATAGATTCCGCCAGCAAGAAGTGCGGCAGCCAGCAGTATAATGGGGATGATAAACTTTTTACGTGATTTTTTTTGTGTTATCTGCATGGTGGTTATAACTCTTAACTTATACCATTTATTATAGCATAAGTGTAATTGGTGTAAAGAGGTGAGGAGGTTGCTTTGTTCTGTTGGTAAAGACAGCTAGCAACGCGGTATACTGAATTAGATTATGCGAAGGATATTCAAATTTCAAAAAGTACGCTTTATAGCAGTAGGTGGGTTAAATACACTAGCGGATTTTATTTTATTTAATCTGATTCTTTGGTCTTTCTCGATTCATCCTGTGATTGCGAACTCAATTTCTTTACTAACATGCATGGTACTTTCTTTCTTCCTTAACCACTACTTTGTGTTCCAATCGAAGAAGCCTATCAAATTATCAGATTTCCTAAAATTTATGATTGGTACGGGTATTGTTATGTTGGTTGCACAGAACATAGCATTGGTGGGTTCTATCGCGGTGCTACAGAATAGTATTGGGGATTACCTTAAAGATATACATGTTGAGCCGAGCCTAGTTATCGCGAATATTGCTAAGCTTATAGCCGTAGGCGTGAGTATGGTAGCAAACTACTTGCTTTATAAGTACGTAATTTTCCGTCACGCGACGAACAACACGGACTACTCCTCGTAGCCGTTTGGATTCTTTGATTGCCAGTTCCAAGTGTCGCGGCACATCGTTTCGATAGTTTCTTGGGTTTTCCAGCCAAGCTCGGTTTCGGCGTGCACAGGGTCTGCATAAAATTCCGGTAGGTCACCTGCTCTGCGTGGCGCAAATTCATAAGCTATTTCTTGGCCAGTTGAAGTAACAAATGCATTCACTAGCTCAAGTACTGATGTACCGTGGCCGGAGCCTAAGTTGTAAGCAGTCGCACCTGGGGTTAAGTGCTCTAACGCGGCAACATGGCCTTTTGCTAGGTCCACGACATGGATGTAATCGCGTATACAAGTGCCATCTGGTGTATTGTAGTCGTTGCCGAATATGGATAGCTTTTCACGCCGGCCTGAAGCCACTTGCGCGATGAAGGGCATAAGATTATTGGGCGTACCTTGGGGATCCTCGCCGATTAATCCGCTTGGGTGCGCACCGACTGGATTAAAGTAACGGAGCAGGGAAACTTCTAGTAGCGAATCTGCGGCTGCGGTGTCGCGCAAAATTTGCTCGATCATGTACTTCGTTTGCCCGTACGTATTCGTAATACCTTGGCCTACAGGGCTGGTTTCGGCATACGGAATAGGCGCTGAGCCGTAAACGGTTGCTGACGAGCTAAATACAAGTTTATTAACACCGTGATTTTGCATTGTTTCAAGTAACGACAATGTCGAATCAATATTGACGCGGTAATACAAAAGAGGCTTTTGGACGGATTCGCCCACTGCTTTTAGGCCAGCGAAATGAATGACGGCGTCGAAATGGTTGTTTGAAAAAAGTTCATTGAGTTTTTCTGTATCCTCAAGGTCGAAAATATGGAGGACAGGCAAGGTGCCAGTAATTGACTTAACTCGGTTGATTACTTCCGGGCTGCTATTAGAAAGATTGTCAACAATTGTAACGGCGTAGCCTTCGTTAATAAGCTCTACAACTGTGTGTGAGCCAATATAGCCGGTACCGCCTGTAACTAATACATTCATAATCTTACATTACCACGTTGGATTTATTTCTCGATTATCTTTACGAATGCGCTTGTATCGCGAACGGTAGCGCCATGTTTTAGGTAGAAGCGATGGGCTGCTGCTCGTTCTGGGCGTGAAGTAAAGGCGAGCTTGCCAAGCTGGTGAATTGAGCACCAGTCGAGAACGGCCTGCCATAACTGATCGGAAATTCCCTGGCCACGATGATGTTCGGATACTATGAAGTCCTCTAAATAGGCATTGGTGCCAGCACCGATACCGCGAATAATACTGAGCGTGGCGGTTCCCACAATGGTGCCGTCCTGGAGCCGGGCAACCAGTACATCGTGGCTTGGGGACTCTATGATATTTCTTATCGTACTCTCCTCTACTGGCTCGCCGCTGAATTGGCTACTAAGCTCGGCCAGGAGCGCCCCAAGCATAGCCGCATCTGATTCTGAGTAATGCCCTAAAGCCTCAACGGATACGTTTTTGGTTGGCTCATTCATGCACCTAGTATAAACTAGATAGAAGATATGGCGAGGGTTAAGGTAACGGAACATAAGGCGAAGTCACTGCTGCAGAGCGAGTATAGTGGCATTGCTATTCATAGCGACACAATTGATGACGATATCGCTCAAATGGATAAGGATGCCTATATTATTAAAGTTGATCAAGGCATTAAGAAGCGTGGTAAGCAGGGGCTCATCGCGCTGAATGTCACAAAAGATACAGCTCGAAAAGCCGTACTTGATTTGGCAAAAAAAGGCGATTTTACCCGATTTATTGCCGAGCCAATGTTACCACATGAAGATTCGGAAGAACGATATCTCAGTATCGACCGCACTCGTAAAGGGTTTCAGATATTATATTCGGACAAAGGTGGGGTTGAAGTTGAGGAGCATCCTGAAGATATTCAGCGATATAGCTCAATTGATGACGTGCCATTACCTATTAAGTTTCTCGAGCATGTTACAGAAGTGATGAACCGCGAGCATTTAAGTTTTGTTGAGATTAATCCACTTCTAGTACGCGGCGATACCTGCATTCTTCTTGATGCTGCGGTACTGGCTGATAGCGCAGGAATTTGGCAAGCCTCGTGGGAAGATGCTGACATTGTGGACGCGCGCACCAAGACTGCTGCTGAAATAGCCATCGAAGAACTTAATAATGGTTCGCCAGCTTCGTTTTCACTAAGAATATTAAACCCGGATGGCGCCATATGGCTACTACTCAGTGGTGGCGGGGCGAGTATTACTATCGCCGATGAAGCGGCCAACCAAAATAAAGCCGATTTGATTGGCAACTACGGCGAGTATAGCGGTGGTCCTACCAGGGAGGAAACCCAAGTCTACACGGAAGCGGTCATCAAGCAGATGCTTAGCTCAAAAGCAAACAAAAAAGCACTGATAATTGCCGGTGGTGTAGCTAATTTTACTGACGTTCGTAAAACATTTGCAGGTATTATTGACGCCCTGGCCAACCACCTTGATGCAATAAAAATGGCAGGCATTAAAGTGTATGTACGGCGCGGTGGGCCGAACGAAAAAGAAGGACTTCGCGTGATGAATGATTTTCTTACCAAGCATGACATTTTAGGTTCAATGCACGGCTCTGAAGCGATATTGACTGATGTGATTGATGAAGCACTGGAGTACGTTGATGCGTAGTATACAGGCTATTCGTGAAGGCGCTGAGACGATTTTGGGAGTTGGGTCCTACCCACAAGGCTATCAGGCTATTTTGGATTTTGATGCTCTTTGTGGCCGTGTGGCCCCGTCAATCGTAGGCATCGTTGCCAGTGGAAGGCGTTTCGAAAAATTCTTCTGGGGAAACGGTGAAATTCTTATTCCTTGTTTTGGGAGTATTGCCGAAGCTAAACAATCTTTACCAGATGTAGACTGGCTCTACAATGTAACGAGTGCACGTCGTGCTTACCACACCACCGAAGACTTTTTTGAACAATATCCTAACGCCTACGGTTGCCATATTTTTGCCGAAGACATACCCGAAATTGAGGCGATAAAATTGTATGACGAATATGCCGTCAAACTAAGCAAGACTATTGTCGGCCCAGCTGGCGTAGGCTTGGTCGTACCTGGTTCTCTTAAGCTAGGTGTCGTTGGCGGGGTTGATTGGCGACAGCTCCAAAAGAATCACTTGCATACACCTGGATCTGTTGCGGTGTTGTCGGCCAGCGGTGGTATGATCAACGAACTTATCACGATGGTTACCTCTACAAAACATTCGGTAAGTTTTGCACTATGCTTTGGTGGTGATCGATTCCCGGTAACGATGCCAAGCGATGCTTTCTTGGCTGCCGAAGCGGACCCAGCCACGGAAACCATCGTATATTACGGTGAGCTTGGTGGAACTGACGAGTATGAAGTAGTGAAGCTAATCGAAGAGGGCGCTTTGACCAAGCCCGTAATTGCGTACATATCAGGCATTATAGGTGAGCGATTTGAAGCTCCAGTCCAGTTTGGTCATGCCAAGGCGCTTGCATCATCCAAGGATGAAACGGCCAGTGCCAAACGTCAAGCGCTTAAAAAGGCTGGTGTAACAGTTGCGGAATCAATTGGCGATTTGCATAAGTTAATTTCTGGCGTAGCAATTGACGAAGCTACGAACCTGGATGAAGCCGAATTCTCGAACCGCACCTCAAGCTTGTTTACCTCAACGATTGCGAATGAAACCTCTGATGGTTACGTATTTGTAGGTAAAAGCTTGCAGGACTGGTCGCGCGAAGGTGACATTGCCGCTCAAATTACCGCCGCCTTGCTTGGCAGGGCGCCAAAATCCCAAACAGTAGTTGAGCTTATTCGAACGATATTTCTTTTGTCGGTTGACCACGGCCCGCAGGTGTCGGGAGCATTAAATACAATAGTGACCGCACGCGCAGGTAAGGGCGTGGTTGACTCACTGGCGGCAGGGCTTTTGACAGTTGGTCCACGATTCGGTGGAGCGGTTTCCGATGCTGCTCGCGAATGGTTTACTGGTGTGAACGAACAAACCGAACCAGGTGACCTAGTAGAAATTCGCGCTCGGGCAAAGCAGTTTATCGGCGGCATCGGCCATAAAAAATACCGTATAGACTTGCCAGACCCACGAACACAAATACTGGCGTCGTTTGTTAAGAATCTACCAAGCCATGAATATTATGATTATGCAAAGTCAATTGAAGCGATAACCACAGCAAAGAAGGGTAACCTGATTCTGAATGTGGACGGTCATATAGCAGCAATCATGCTAGATGTACTCGCGCAAGAGGAAGGTGTTACAGCGGCAGAGCTAAAGCAACTGATTGACGCTGATTTCTTTAATGCACTATTTGTTATACCTCGCACGGTTGGCTTTATTGCGCACTATCTTGACCAAAAGCGACTCGATGAAGGCCTGTTCCGCTTGCCTGATAGCGACGTACTGCTTGTCGATAACTAGTGTTCTGTTTAGGTATCGGTTCTTTTTTTCAGCAGCAAGCTTCCAGTGTAAAAACACCCATCGCACACAATACCAAGCAGCCGAGTTGAAATTGTAACGAGCAGGGCTATTTCTGTTGGCATTATGATACTAAGAAGTGCCAGCTGTATACCCTCCCTGACACCAAGGCCACTTGGAGCAAACACGGCCAGCATACTTACGGCACTGGCTAGTGTTCCTGCGCCAATCACAAATGAAAGCTGCTCATACCCCAAGTCGGGGTACATAGCTTTTGCGATAAAGAACAAGGATATGCCGTTAACGAGCGCGCCGAATGCGTACATACTGGCACCGGTAGTGATTGTTCGCGTACTGGCATAATGTTCAAGCTGCAGAGTTTTCTTTTTGAACATCCGATAAGCCAATGCGACGAAGAAGTTAAAGACAGGTGGCAATAGACTAACGAAACAGCCGATCAGGCCAGCTATCATTAGGAATTTAAACTCAGGTCCAATAACATCAAGCCGTTTATCAGTAATTAATAGCAGTAAAGAGATAGCCAGAAGCACTGCGATTTGAAGTGCGCCCTCCAGTAATGAACTAACGGCCAGCTTGTTTTTTGAGATGCCGTATTTTGAAGCGAAGTATATCTTGCCTAGTATCCATGGTGCAGTGCCTGGAATGTAGCGGCCAAGCCATGATTTAGCATAAATATATAACAAGTCGGTGCTGAGTCGTACATCTTTGGCGCCTAGGTTTTTTAGCAGCACAACCCAAATGTAGGCGCTCCAATAACGGAAGAATATCCCGAAAGCAAACGAAACAAGCAAGTACCACCAATTAAACTCAACCTCTTTAAAAACAGAGTAGTCAATCGATTTAAGGTAGATGAACAAAAATACAAACAATAAACCGTAGAAGATAGCTGGAAATACTTTTGTAAATAAAGAACGTATTGTCATGTATGAAGTATTATAACGCGTCGGCTGACTGTATGCGTATAACCTGACTTATTTCCCGCTGAACGTATCGGCAAAAGCCTGCCGTATGTCTCTTCTCAACCTTTTGGTTTGGGTTGAGATAGCACGGCGGTGAGCAGATTGCTTGGTGAGGAGCTCTTGAATGAGGCTCGTCGCAGTGGTGCTAAATTCAGGATTTAATGTTAATTCAATCGGTAGGGCAAATCTCGATTGCTTAATTTGGTCGAAGAACACGCGGCCTTTATCAACGTAGTAGATATTCAAAGAAGGAACCCCCGAACTGACGGCTATAATATTGGAGTGAAGCCGAAAGCCGACCATCAGTTTGGCGGCCGACATAGTGTCGCGTAACTCGCTTGGAGACAGTGTGTCGTTTGCCAATACGCGGATACGCTCTCGCTGCGCTGATTTTCGTCTCAAATCATTACACAAGTCGACGTCACTTTCTTCCATATGCATCGGTACCAGTAGTACGTTCATCCCTAACTCCTCCGTAACATGGGTTATGAGCTGATTGAGCTGCTTGCGATACGTTTTATTAGTAGGATTTGGTTTTGAGGTTGCCTGTCTGCCTAGCAATTTACCAAGCTTTTTCTTATATTTGAACGGGATGACACCACTTGTTTTGTAATGGAACCAGTCACGCGGTCCAATACATACGAAGTTTTCTAAAAATTTTGAATCTATTTCGTAATCCCGGCGTAGTTTCTTTAGAAGGTCTGGGTCGATGCTTTTTGGGGATGGCAGCACTGCGGGATCGGATGCAAAGACGACTTTGGCAGCGTTAGCGCCCCAATCAATCAGCTTGTCGCGCGATTCTTTGTCTCGGACGATAAAACGCCTTGATTGGTTAACGGTATGAACGATTAATTTGCGGCTGAAAGACGACTTTGTTGGCCCAATACCCTGGTACATTCCGTAGATATTCTTGTTTGCTAATCTAATAATGTTAATTTTTAATACCCAATACCAAAGAGCGGCCTTATTGGTGTAGTCTTTTAGAATCTCGCCACCACCCCATAGAATAATGTCTTGCGACTTTGCAAAACGACACAAACGGAGCAGGTCGAACGGATTAATTGATTGAAAATTCATATCAAGAAAATCAATGCCGTACCACTTCTTATCTCGCTCGGGTAGTTCTGATATTCCAGTGATGATAGCATCAGGAAAACGCTCTTTGATAAGGAGGATGTTACCTTCGGCAATAGCTCGATCCCCGCGATTTTTGGCGAGATCACTATTAATGAGAAGTATTCGCTTTGTCATGAAATGTCCTTTATAAGAAAATCTATATGTTGTTTGGCTACTGTTGGCCAGCTAAACTGCTTTGCGGTAGCCTGAGCGTTTTTGCTGAGCGTTATTTTATCCGAATCAGGTAGAAACAGTAGTCGTTTTAGCGCATTTGCCAGCGCTTCCTGGTTTTTCTGAGGAATGAGTAGTCCATCTTTACCATCTGTCAGTATATTATCGGCTCCGCTCTCATTAGTAGCGACACATAACTTACCAGCAGCCAACCCTTCCATGAGAGTAACAGGTAAGCCCTCGGCATCGCCGTTATCAGCAATTATTGAAGGTACGACATAGACAGAGTGTGAACGTAGAAGTTTTTGTTTGGCCTTTCCGGTAGCATAGCCAGGGAAACTGACTTGTTTCTTATCTAATCCAAGCTTCAGGGCTTGCTGTTGTAGACGCGCGAGCCACGGACCGTCACCTGCGATTGTTAGCGTTGCATCAGGCATGTCGCTGAGTAGTTGTTTGAATGCCGGTAACAAATACTGCACACCCTTCTTTTCGGCTAGCCTACCGATAAACAAGACGGAATTATTAATCGTCAGGGCGCTTGCATCTTCGGTAGGTAGCTCTACTCCCATTGGAATAATCTTGGAGCGTTTACTTAAATCACTACTCCATTCTTCCTCACTGAAGAATGCGGCCAGCTTATCCATTGACCTTTGGCTAACGGCAGTAAAGGCAGGTGATTTGCGTGTGCTCCAGCGTACAATTGGTGCACCGAGGAGAGGTATTTTATGCCATACAGCAACATCTGACGCGTGAGTGGTAAACACGAACGGGGTATTCGTTAATGCACCAACGATTCGTGTGATCACAACTTGTGGGGTGAACCAGTGGGCATATATTAGATTTGGCTTTAACTTACGAACAAGCCTGTACGTTGCAATGCCTTCAAATAGAAAGAGTGCAGGTATGAGAAAGAAATACAAAGGATTCGCGTATAGAGTGGGCATAATACCCTTGCCAGCAAGCTTTTCAATAGAGCGTGGCCAAGCGTAGTGGAAACGGTACTCATCGTAGGAGTCATGTTTCGTGAACTTTTTTGTATTCGAGCGAGTGTCGTGGGGCGCTAGCACTGAAAATCGTAAAGAGTCATCCACCTGTTTCATGGCTTTGATTTGATCTTTTACGAATGCAGGTACCGAATCGGAATCACTTGCTGGGAAAGTGGAAGCAACGACAAGGATATGGGTCATTTGCGGTATTGCATTTCCTTGATTCGCTCAAGCTGGTCTTCTAGTAGGATACGGTTTGTTTTTTGCAAGTCGGCAATTACAAGTAGCGCGAATGACAGGAGGGAGCCAACTAGCATAGAGCTGCCGAAGATAAGCGATTGGAGATGCCCGTCGCCCTCGCCGTCTAGGTAGAATACAAAGAATCGGAGGAATGGAATAAGGCTGGCGACTAAAAGAACGGTTCCAAGAAGCGAGAAAATAATATGCGGTTTAAACATAATGTAACTTCTTAAAATCGCCTGGCCTGAACGTGCCATATGTTGCCAGATATTTTTAAACAAGCGAGACTCACGAGTCTTGGCATTCGTTTCAATAGGGATGCTTACAATTGCTAGCCGTTTGTTGCCAGCTTGAATAATCGTTTCCATACAATAGCTAAACGGTGTAACGATATTTAGTTTTATAAGTGAATTGCGTGAATATGCCCGAAAACCACTGGCTGCATCCGGTAGGTCGGTGCCAGCAGCAATGTTCACGACCCAGCTGCCAAATCGTTGCATAAGTTTCTTGAAACCAGAAAAGTGGGCAATGGTAGCAGTTTGGCGATCACCAATTACAATTTCCGCTTTACCCTCTAAGATAGGTTTGATTAAATCCTTGATTCGGTCTTGCGGGTATTGGTTGTCTCCATCCGTATTAACGACAATATCGGCACCATGCTTTAAGGCGTAGTCAATACCATCCCTGAACGAACGGGCCAAGCCCATATTGCGACGGTGATGGACGAAGTGCTTGACGCCTAATTTCTTGGCAACTTCAATTGTTTTATCGGTTGAGCCGTCGTCGATGATGAGCCACTCAACGCTATCAACCCCCGGCAGAGTTTTGGGCATACTCGCGAATACCAGTGGTAGGGTTTCTTCTTCGTTAAGGCAAGGGATTTGGATAAATACTTTCATAATTAGGTTAATTATACCATTCGTGTAGGTATAATAGTGGTAACAACAAGAGAGGGTATATGAGAAAAATTAAATCCGTAGCAGCTTCGCCAAAGTTATTCCGTTGGATCGTGGCGATATTTATTATCCAGGCATTGTTCTCAATGTTCGCAATCTCTTCATCAACACCGGCCGATGGTGTTGGCGGACAGTATGTTAAACGGAACGAGAATGGGGTGGTGCCTGACGGGCATCGGCACTTAGGGGCAATTTATTACTACGCCGAGCGGCCTATCTTGGCAGGTCCCGTCATTCACGATATGCCTGATGACACACTGTGGATGGGTGACTTACTGCGTTTTCCAAGTTATTTCTATTATTACCTACTAAGCTTTCCTGTAAGGATTGCCATGCAACTAGGGGCATCAGACGCAGTCATTGTCCACCTGGTACGCCTTATTGGTGTCGCTTTCGGTGTATTAGCCCTGGTGATTTTCCGCAAAATAACGCAACTTGTCACCGGTAGTGTAACCATACAAAACATTAGTTCGCTAGCACTTGCTCTTACCGGCTCATTCGTATGGCTGTCGGCAGCAGAAAACTACGACATAATGGCACTGCTCCTGTGGTTCGCTTTTGTGTACGCTAGCATGAACTTATTTATCAAAAAGGACGCGAAGTTTCTGTACTGGATGGCACTCTGGTTTTTCGTGCTTAGCATTACGAAATATACCTATATTCCATTTGCGGGTGTCTTCGGAATTGTTGCGTTGGGCCTGTATGCCAAGAACAGGAATGCGATGGATGTTCGGCGGTTGGCGCGTGTAGTTACCATAGACATTAAGGCTGCGGTGCAAAAGACTGGCAAATGGCAGGCAATTATCGGTATTGTCATACTGCTCATCGGCGCTAGTCTTTTTAGTGAAAGAATTGTCGGAAATCTCGTTACGTATCGTTCGTTTAACCCTAGCTGTTCAGTTTTGCATACTCACGAGGCGTGTATGCAGTTTGGAGTCTACGCCAGAAATTATAACCAAAAGAAGCGACTTGCAGCCGGAACAACCAAGCCAATCGAATACGTCCCTGTTGTAGGCTATCCGGCATATTGGATCAAGCGCTACTTTGATTCCATGTATGTGTACATGGGGCACATTTACATACCAAAGTATTCTACGCTAGTTGAAATTGGTGGGATTATGGCGGCTATTATTGGCATTATTCTACTCGTCGTGGCGAGGGTGAAGAAGATACGCTTGTTCAGAACCGGCGCTGAATGGTATGTGTTTGGCATTGTAACGCTGCTTACGGTCGCTCAGTTCTTGTTTAATGTTAAAACAGCCCTGAATTATGGAGGCCAAACGTATGCTCACCAAGGCCGCTACCTATTGCCTGTGGTCGGGTTCGCCTACTTGCTGTACCTCATAGTGCTTCTGCGTGTGTATGCCCGACAAACGGCTAAAATAAAGCGACGAATCATTGGCGTAGGGCTAGTTGTTGTCATCTACTCGGTAGTAATCGTAAGCGCCGTTCCCTCGTTCCTTATGCACGCAAAACATTCGGGGTGGTATAGTCAGGCTGCACAAGACGTACTGCCTGAATGGCTGACAGATAGGCAATAGGCACTAGCTGGTTTGACATATTAGCATAAGTATGATAATATTATACTTATGGAACATCCCTATCACCGTTCCGACATGCGCTTGAAGAATAGTGATATTGATGCACTAGGACATATTATCCGTGTGCCACTGCTAAAAGATGGTGACGAGGGATACAACACTCAAATAGAGGTACTTGATCCGAAGAACGAGGGCGACCGTGCCCAGATTTACCAAATGTGGACGATTACTCAGTTTGCCGAACATCCAGTTGCCATAGAAGCCTTAGCTCATTTTAATTTGGCGGGCGATACTGAAGGCAAGGAGAATTGGACACAGCTATTGGAGCATATTGCTGGCGTAACGGCAATTGCACTTCGGCTTGAAAGTATTTTAGAGAAGCATGGCGCCAGTACGGTTAATGCCGATGAATTAAAGGATGCCACACTCTATGACAACCTTGAAAAACCATATGCGATACTAGCTGGTCGCGAAGGGCTAGCGACAGCGGCGTTAGTGCATGATGTTGAAAAACCGGCCGAACTTGCGGCAGCAAAAGATATGATGAAACGACCGCTTAGTGCTGGTGGCCTAGAGAACAGCCTTGATAACCCAATTATTCGTGATGGTGCCCTGTGGCGTTGGCTTCAAGCTAAGAAAGTGGACGAAGGAATAATCATTGCGGCACAGAATACAGGACGAAGTGACCGCCTGTACAGTGAGTATGATGATTATCCCGAGGGTATGATTAAAAAAGTCATCGTACAACGAGAGGCGCTCGCTGAATTACTGAGTGTGCCTGTTGATATAGTTGATGGTATGAGCCCAACCGAGCGACGACGAAAGAGTATCGAGTCCAAGGGCCGAATGGCGGCTATCGTTGGTATTGCGGATGCACTTGCCGCCCAATTTAAATTTCAAGGCATAAAAGAATCTGATATCGACGCTACAAGTGACTATTACCTGAGTCGTAAAAAAGATCCCGAGTCTGTAATGTTCTTTGGTCAAGATTGGCCCGAATACTATAAACAGGTACGTCAGTATATGATTGAACAGGTGCCAGCTGAAAACAGGGTAGCGCTTGTTGCTGAACTCGATGAGTTGACTCACGAAGATATATTTAACGAAACGGTACTGCCTACAGTCCTTGGTGAAACGAACCCGCTGGCAGCCCAAAAGCTACGCTACCGAAGAAGCCCCTAGGCCCACGTCAGTCATAGAAAAAGCAGGGTGGGTATGCCTAGCCCTGATGGCCAACGCCGATGTAAATCATGCCGGCAAGTTTTGTTTCCGTCACGCTGTATTGATTGACGGCATCGAGTAAAATATTACCCTTCATTTTTTTTACGAGTTTTTCAGCCGGGTACTCTACGAATTCAGGCCAATCAGTAGCAATGACAGTAATGTCGGCATCTTCAATCGCAGCATCAATGGATTCGACGGGAGCTATACTTTTGTGTAAATCTAGTTCTGCTTCTTCCATTCCTTCTGGGTCGTACGTGCTTACATGTGCTCCACTTTGAGCCAGTAAATTGGCAATTGATACCCCCGGTGATTTACGTACATCACTTGTGCCAGCTTTGAACGCCAGGCCAAGCACGGCGATTTTTTTGCCAGCTAGTGGGCCGGTTTTATCTTGAAGCATATCAACGATATAGCCAGGCATACTTTTATTGACTTGCTGGGCAGCTTGCATAATGTCTAAATCCACCCCGTATTCTAGGGCGCTCGAAATCAACCCCGATACGTCCTTAGGGAAGCAGCCGCCCCCATAGCCGCGACCGGCGTTTAAGAAGGCTCGGCCGATGCGATTGTCGGCGCCAACGGCATTCATTACTTCAACAATATCGGCATCTGCTTTATCGGCCAATTTTGCGATTGAGTTAGCGAACGAAATTTTAAGTGCCAAGAAAGCATTGCTGGTTACTTTAATAAGTTCGGCACTATTAAGAGTAGTGGCAATGTATTGGTCGCCACGTGGTCCTAGCGGTATATGAGCAATGTGGGCAATATGGTCACGAAACTGCTCGAGGTCCATATATACATCCATAACCGCATCAACAGCTGCCTTATCGTCACCACCAACTACGACACGGTCGAAAAACAACGTGTCTGATAAAGCGGTGCCTTCGCGTAAGAATTCCGGATTCGAGACGTAGCCCAGCTTTGTGCCCTGTTTCTTGAACAAAGCTTCGACTTTACGGCCCGTTCCAACTGGTACGGTACTTTTTTGTACATAAATAGTACCAGGTTTCGCTAACTTGGCGGTTTCTTCAGCTGCCGAATATACATAGCTTAGGTTTGAACTACCATCCGGGTTGTCGGGTGTTCCCACGCATGAAAATACGATACTACTATGCGGAACACTTTCTTTGTACGAATCGGTCGGAATAAGATTACCCGCATCTATGCCTAACCTAATTACAGGGTCTAGGCCTTCTTCAAAAAAGAACGAACGCCCAGCTTTAATGACGTCTAGACGCTCCTTGTTTGGTTCGACCACGTATACTGTATAGCCTGCGTGAGCGAGCAGTGCAGCAGTGGTAAGGCCAACGTAACCGGCCCCAAGTACGGTAATTGTAGAAGATTGCATGGGTACTATTATACGGCAGCTACATCACCAAATGGTATAATATGGCGTATGATTACCGTAATTATCGCTGGAGGGTCTGGTACACGACTGTGGCCGCTCTCTACTTCGAGCAATCCAAAACAACTTTTAGCACTCACTGGCAACCGAACCATGGTACAGGCAACGTATGATCGTGCCAAATTACTCGGTGAAAGTGTCTATGTTATTACCGAGCAGAGTCATTCAGATGCCCTTAAGCAACAACTAAGCGATCTTAACGACGACGCATTTATTGTTGAGCCAGGCAGAAGAAACACAGCTAGCTGCGTAATTGCGGCTCTTCACCATATTCAATCACGCCACGACAAAGATGAGCCAATCGCATTCATGTCAGCCGATCACTATATTCGCGATACGCGTGGATTTGAGTTGTCGTTCCGCCGCGCAGCTGAAGTCTCGCAAAAATATAACTGTGAGGTTTTGGTGGGTATTGAGCCAACCTACGCAGCAACAGTGTACGGCTACATCGAAAAAGGCGAGGAAGTAGACGGAGGCATGGCGCACGCAGTAGCTAGCTTCAAGGAAAAGCCTGATCTTGCGACGGCGAATGGCTTTATCGCGAGTGGTAACTATTTGTGGAACGCTGGGTATTTCGTTGGTTCCGTAAACGCGTTCCTGCGTGAGATGAAGGAATATGCTCCTGAATTGGCTGAACGTTATGACGCGCTTATTGCCACCACGTCAGAAGAGGAATACGAGGCTACTTACTTAAGTTTTGCTAATGAACCGATAGATACCGCTTTGAACGAAAAAGTAGACGATATGATGGTGGTGCCAGCAAGTTTTGACTGGACGGACGTTGGAAATTTCCGCGATCTCGATGAAGTTGCGGCCAAAAACGAGGAGGGCAATCACGTAAAAGGTGAGAATGTTCATACGATTGAACTAGAGAATTCGTATATTAGAAATGACGAATCTGGGAAGCCTATTGCGGTTATTGGCCTTGATAATATTGTCGTGATTAATTCACCGAACGGCCTATTAGTGGCACGAAAAGATCTCAGCCAAAAGGTTGGCGAGATTGCAAAAAAGGTGCAAGAGTAAACGGCAGTGTGCGGTATAGTCGGCTATATCGGCAACCGGGAAGCGCAGAACATTCTACTAAGCGGACTAAAGCGGCTTGAATATCGCGGATACGACTCAGCCGGGGTGGCTACACTAGATTCAACCGGCAATTTAACTAATATACGAGCACAGGGTAAAGTTGCAGAGCTCGTGGCCTTGCAAGCAAATGAAACTACTAAAGATACCGTAGGGATTGGCCATACCCGTTGGGCTACTCACGGTGTACCAAGCGTCAAAAATGCTCATCCACATACAGCTGGTAGGATTACGTTAGTTCATAATGGAATCATTGAAAACTTCCAAGATCTCAAGCGGCTACTAGAGCCTAAAGGTTATTCATTTAAAAGTGATACCGATACAGAGGTGCTTACAGCATTAATAGACTCACTGTACACGGCCGATGCCACTCTGCTGGATGCAGTTCTGGGGGCACTGAAACTTGTAGTGGGGGCCTACGGGATTGCGGTGCTGGCACATGATATGCCGAATCAAATTGTTGCCGCAAGGAGTGGTAGCCCGTTAATTATAGGCCTGGCTGACGGCGAGACATTTATTGCGAGCGATGCATCAGCATTGATCGGTTATACCGACCAAGTACTCTACCTTAAAGAGGGCGAGGTTGCGGTGTGTACGACCAATGGAGTTGAGCTGTACGATATTGCCGCGAACCCACTTTCTCCAGCCGTTGAAACGTTAGAAGCGAACATGCAAGCAATCCAGAAGGAAGGCTATGACCATTTCTTATTAAAGGAGATCCATGAGCAGCCAGAAACCCTGCGAGCTACATTGGCTGGTAGGATTCACCTTGATACCATGACCGCTAGCTTAGGCGGTATCAATATGACAGATAATGAACTGCGTGAGATCCGGAATATTATCATTGTTGGATGTGGTACTGCTAACTACGCAGGGCAGTTGGCGAGCTACCTTATTGAGCAGTTTACCAATGATGTGTCGATACGGGTCGAGATAGCTTCTGAGCTGCGCTACAGGTCGTTTCACGTGCCGAATAATACAGTTGCGTTAATCGTGTCGCAATCAGGCGAGACGGCCGACACATTGGCATGCCTGACGGAGCTAAAACGTCGGGGAGTGCGCTGCCTAGGTATCGTAAACGCGGTAGGCTCCAGTATTGCCCGCGAGGTTGATGGTGGTGTGTATGTACACGTTGGCCCGGAGATATCAGTCGCCAGTACAAAAGCATTTACTTCTCAGGTAGCGGCAATGGTGCTATTTGGCTTGGTGGTGGCACAAGCAAAGGGTGTTGGTACGAAACAGCTGGCCGAGTATGTTGCCGAGTTGGATGCATTGCCAGCCGAGATACAACGAACAATCGAGAATGCCGAGAGTCAAACGAAGCAACTAGCAAAACAATATGCAAGTTTTGCCCACGCGCTATTCTTTGGTCGCGACACACTGTATCCAATCGCCCTAGAAGGCGCTCTAAAGTTAAAAGAAATCAGCTACATTCAGGCTGAGGGTTACGCAGCTGGTGAGCTAAAACACGGTCCGATCGCGCTCGTCGATGATTCGTTTTTTGAAGTCGCGTTACTTGCGGATAATTGGTTGTATGAAAAATCAGCCAGTAATCTTACCGAAGTTAATGCACGGGGTGGCCATACGGTAGCGATTACCGATAGTAATAAAGACATCCAGGCCGAGGCTATCGTACGGATTGATACGAAATTGAAACTGTTTTCACCGATTCTGTTCAATGTTGTTCTGCAACTATTTGCCTACTATGTGTCGCGGGAACGTGGCAACGATGTTGATCAGCCGCGCAATCTCGCAAAAAGCGTTACAGTTGAGTAGACTTTAATACGATTGTGCGCATTTTTGTAATAAACAGACCCTTATCAAAGCGACGGGATTTACGCCGTAATGTCGATGGGTGAAAATCGAGCTTCTCAGCTATTTTGATAGCCCTTACGACCGCTTCTACGGTTTGCTCGTTAAACAATACGCCGCTTTCACCATCTTGCACGATGTCTGTCGTGCCGCCCATAGCGTAGCCTATGACAGGAGCGCCGGCGGCTAGCGCTTCAACTTGAACAATGCCAAAATCCTCTTCCGCTGGGAAAATAAAGCCTTTCGCTTCATTTAGTGCTTCATTTACAGCTTTGTCGGAAGCATTACCAAATCGATCCGTATAAAATTCAACAGTTGGTCCAGCAAGCTGCATCAAGCGCTCATGCTCGCTCCCGCTTCCGAATACTTTTAGCGGTAGGCTTAGTTTAGTGGCCGCTTGTACGGCTAGGTCGTGGCGTTTATAGGGGACTTGGCGCCCAAGGGTCACGTAGTAGTCGGCTCGGTCTTTCTTTGGCTCAAACCTATCTACATCAACGGGGGGGTGCACAATCGTACTAGGCTGGCCGTAATATCTTGTAATGCGCTTTTGTACCTCGCTAGAATTTGCGATGAACAGGTCAACGTGTTGAGCGGCGTCGTAATCTGCTTGCTTAAGGCCGGGAATCATAAAAGGCATCGCAAGACGGACCAGCCAGTTCAATCTACCAAAACCAGGATCTTTCTTGTACTCATCGTAGTGACTCCAATAGTAACGGATAGGGGTGTGACAGTAACAAATATGAACCTGGCCGTCGCGGGTTTTTCGTACCTGCTTAGACTCGGCGCTTGAGCTGCTGATAATAACATCGAACTCACTTAGGTCGAGCTGCCTGAATGCGTTCACCCGTAGCATTGGAAAGAATTTGTGGAGTTTACGAAGCGGGCCAGGGAGTTTTTGCAAGTACGTCGTACGCACGTCGTATTTTTTAAAGGCCGGCATAGTATCGGGGGTATAGACGGATGTATAAATTGGTGCACCCGGGAAGGCTTCGGCTAGTGCGAGCACGACATTTTCGCCTCCCCCCATGTTCGTAAGCCAGTCAGCTACAATTACAACTTTTGGTTTTTTTAACGTGGCCACTACTTGGCCCCTTGGCGGCGGATAACGACCATGACTGTTTTAAACAGAATCTTTATATCAAGCCAGAAACTCCAATTTTGAGCGTAAAATGTTTCGAGTTCGATTCGCTCATCAAAACTTAGCTCACTACGGCCAGACACTTGCCATAGCCCCGTAACCCCAGACTTTACGCTATGGAGGAGGGCAGCTTTACCTTTAGAAAACTTAACCTCTTGTGGCAAGATTGGTCGCGGGCCAACCAGGCTTAAGTCTCCGCGAAGGACGTTGATAACTTGTGGGAGTTCGTCCAGCGAGGTGGTGCGTAGGAAATTACCAAATCGTGTGATACGCGGATCATTTTCGACTTTACGATTCTTTTCATATTCAAGCGCCAAATCTTCACGCCCCATCGCTCGGAACTCGTCAGCTGCGTCTTTGCTGCCATATTTTGGCGACATAGTTCGAAACTTCACGAGCCGAATCGGCTTTGAAAATTGGCTTAGCCGGGCTGACATATAAAATATCGGGCCAGGGTTAAATAACTTTTGTAGAATAATCAAAACTAAGAAAATCGGGCTTAGGACAACTAGAAGAAGTGTTGCTACGACAGTGTCGAACACCCGCTTTGCAATCGCACCCCATCCGATTAATGGGGTTTGTGAGACTGATATCATTGGATAGCCGAGGAACACATCAACCGTATTCTTGCCACTATAAAACTCCGCCTCGCCTGGAATAAAGCTGTAATTAATATGTTTCATTTGGGCGGCGCTTAAGATTCTTTGGTTGCGATCGCCGGAATCGTAAAGGTCGGTTTGAATAATAGTTGTAACACGTAAATCACTGATGGCAGCCAGCGCCGCATCGATGTCTGCAAAATGCTTGATTGATAGTTCGGGAGGGACAAGTTTTACGGGACAGTTCATGGCCACAACCTGGTAGCCGCTTTTGGTAGTGTGGCCAAGTTCGCGGGCAATGTCTTTGGTTGCATCGGAGTTACCGATAACCAGCACCCGGCTAATACCGCGGCCAAAACGGAAGCTGAGGCTCCTTAGGAATCGCATTACTTCACGCTCGAATACTATCAGTACAAACGAGCCAACTAGCGCGTAGGCAGCGACTAAACGGGCAGGAAAAACCCGTTCGGCGGAAATGTATTCCCAGCCAATTACCAGCAAAATACCAATCACTGAACCAATCGCCACTTTCGTCCACTCCACAAGTCGTCGGTTGTAGGTAGTGCTGCTATATAGGCCTAGCGCGGCAAAAGTAATAATCCAAAACGGAAGGATGCTCAGGAAAGTTTGGATGTAAGTTTGGGCGTACACAGGTACAAGTAATGGCCTTGGGTCGTTTTGCACGCGCAGTACGTAGGCTATGGCAAATGCCAACACCAAAACGAGCACATCAGCAATGAGGATGAGTAGACTGTAGAATTTAGCGTTTCGACTTGGCATAACTAGTACCTAAAAGTATAGCATTTTCGGCTATACTAGGAGGAATGAAACGAATTTCGTTGGGGGTGATATACGAAATAGGGCTGCTAGCTATTCTTCTGCTTGTTGTTTTACATGCTCCGATTACGGTTTGGCTTGGTACGGCTCTGCCGGATCAGCAGGCAATCATTAAAGCCTGGAAAGAAATCCTACTAATCGTTCTGGCGGTTATTGCGGTGGTGCTCATAACCAAAGCAAAGATATGGCAAAAAATAACTCATAGCCCAATTATTTTATTGGCGCTTGCATATGTAGATTTGTACCTACTGATGGCGATTGTTCGGGGTGGCGAGAAGCTGGCTGTGGTAGCAGGATTGATGATTGATCTGCGTTTTGTGGCGATGTTTCTATTGATGTATATACTGGTGCTACTTCGCCCGCAGGCCTTGAAGCGGATTCTTATAACGGTTGCCACTGGCGCCGTCGTTGTGCTTGGGTTCGGCTTACTGCAGATTACCGTGCTGCCCGACGACGTGCTAAGTCATATTGGCTATTCTAAAACAGAGTCAATCGCACCGTATATTACTATTGATAAAAATCCAGATTACGTTCGTATAAACAGTACACTTCGAGGCCCGAACCCCCTAGGGGCACTAGCTGTGGTGTATAGTACGCTAGCCCTAGCGTACTTACTAAAAAACTACGCTAGGACTGGCGTACGACATAAGTTTGCAGCTGTCGGGACAAGCGCAGCTGGAGCGGCGGTACTCTTCGCAACCTACTCACGCAGTGCCTATGGAGCATTGCTCGCGGCCGTACTAGTGCTACTGGCATCATCTAGTAAGGTTAACAAACGCCTATTAATTTTTGGCAGTATCGGGTTTGCGTGGGTTGCGGGATTATTGCTGCTCACAGTCCAATCAGATTGGTTTTCTAATGTTATTTTGCACGAAGATCCCGAATCAACCGTAGTATCGAAGTCAAATGATGAACATCTGCAGTCCCTCCAAGTGGGCTGGGACCGTGTGGTGTCGGAGCCATTTGGTCATGGCGTGGGCACTACCGGTTCGGCATCACTGTATGATACAAGTTCGAGTAACGACATTATTATAGAAAACTATTACTTTTTCGTGGCGCATGAGGTGGGTTGGTTAGGATTAGTACTATTCGCTGGGTTATTTGGATACGTTTGTTACGAATTGTGGCATCGCCGTCGTAATTGGTACGCTCTTGGACTTTTTGCGAGTGGTATTGGACTGGCTTTGATTGGTGTAGTGCTACCAGTATGGACAGACGACACCATTGCCATTATTTGGTGGGGGTTGGCTGGTACGGCCTTGGCTCTATCACCAGGTTCGCCAGCGGCAGCACGGCGCACTAAGCCATTGCTCGTAGGTAAAAACTAGCGTATTATAACCTTACAAACCTAAAAAACAAAAAAAATACTAGGGGTTGAAGTGGTTGTCTCCACTTCGGGAAAGAACGTATGTCAACAAGGGTAGATACATCGAGGCACGCAGCAAAGGATCGGACAGCCGCCGCTCCAAGGCATGTAGTTGTTCCTGATAGGACTATTAGGCGCACGCAAATGACGTCACCTATTATTAATCTGCAGCCACTACCTGCAGTACCTAAGCCGACAGTAGTTAAAAAAATGCCTGTGCGCCATCGACCAGTTGAATCTTCAAAAGTACACAGTCTTCCGCAAAAAGCTGAACCCGAAAAAGTAACGCGTCCAAAGATACGCAAAGTCGAACAATCACCAGCCGAGGCGATGGAAGCCCTTCTTAAACGGCATAAGACTCTTCCTAAGCACTTAGCAAGAACCGCTGGCCGGGCGCACTTACTATCGCGCATGGTGGAACTCGAATCCCAAAAGGTACGTTGGCACCAAAAATTATTAGCCACGTTCTCTAGTTAACTGATTATCTCGCTTATACTTACCATAAATTGGTACAATAGTATATATGCAAGGGGAACGCGCCAGTAAAAAACAGCAGGAATTGCTTAGTTTTGTAGATGGTTTTATAAAAGGCAATGGATACGGCCCCAGTTACCGGGAAATAATGCGGGCGTTGGGCTACAAGTCAGTATCAACAGTTGCTATTCATATTGATGGCTTAATAGCCAAAGGTTATTTATCTAGGCGCGATAACTCTGCCCGGTCGCTTGAAGTCGTAACAACTCGCATTGATGCGGAACCTGAATCGTCGGATGGCGGCACCGAGCGGGAGCTAATAGCGAAAATTAAAGACATTGAACTTACAGATGAAGAAAAGCAAATGGCAAACAAGGTCTTTCATTTGCTTGGGTACGAAAAGGCAGCGAAATCTGTTTTACAGGAGGTAGATGCGAAAAATTCCAACACATAAGTTCCGTGGGTTTCTTACTCGGCATAAAGTAGTGCTTCTACGCGGCGGCCTGGGGCTATTCGTGGTTTTAATGCTCATGCAGTTTTTTTATCCTGATAGCAGAATGCCATTATTTTCATCTGTAGACGGGCTCGGTACGAGCGGTTGGAAAAAAGATGATGTCGTAAAAAAAATGAACGAGCTATCTGCCAAACAGCAAGTAGCCATTGTAGTAGGTAAATCGAGTAAGTTACACAGTAAGGTAACGCCTTCGGAAATTGGGCTTAAAGTAACGCACAATGAACGAATTGCAGCAAGTAATTATCCGTGGTATTTAAGGATTATTCCAACTTCGCTGGTTTGGTTTGGCCCTTTGCAGGCAGAGGCTCCGGCTAAATATTCTAGAGATAACAGTAAAGCCGAAAAGTTTCTAAGCAGTAAACTGGGCGAATCGTGCAATATACCCGCCAAAGACGCTACGATAAAGCAATCTGGCAGCAAGCTGGTAGTAGTACCGGCAAGTAACGGAGGTGTGTGCAAGCAGGCCGAGGCTCTTAAGGCGATTCAAGGCGTGAAGCCGATAATAAATACGCCTGCACAGGTAAATATTCCAGTTAAAGTTTCTCGTCCAGCTGTCGATGACAAAGCCGCAAAAGAATTAGCCGAGTTGCTAAATCGGCGCACTAAGGCAGGAGTTCGATTGGACGTGGCTGGTGAGAAGCAGTTAATCAACCAAAAAGAAGTACTATCCTGGCTTACATTTGCATCAGAAGATTCCAAGCTAGTCTTTGCGGTTAATGCCGACAAGGCAAACGCGTACGTAGCTAAAACTGCCACGCCAAAAGTCAGCAAGCCCGCTGGAGTTACTAAAGTGAGCACGCTTGATTTTGCAGAAACCTCCCGGGTTACTGGGCAGCCTGGTCAGACGCTAGGAATAGACGGAACACTACAAAGCGTAAAAGATGTGCTTGAAGCAAAAGCCGGTATTGCAAAAGTAAGCGTTGTGGCAGTGGCGCCAAAAATTGAGTATAGTCGTACCTACACAAAAACCAGCACAGGTATTGCCGCCTTGTTGCAGCACTACGCTGAAGACCATGCGGGCACATTTGGTGTTTCATTCGTTGAGCTAGGTGGCCGTGGCTTAAGTGCTAGTTATAACTCCAATCAATCGTTTATAACAGCCAGCACGTACAAACTATTTGTAGCGTATAGCGTGCTAGCGCGCGTGGAAAAGGGCGAGTGGAAGTGGAGCGATGATGTCACGGGAGGTCGTGATTTAAACACTTGCTTCGACGACATGATTGTAAAAAGTGACAATGCTTGCGCCGAGGCTATGTATAAAAAAGTCGGCTACCAAACGGTGATCAACGAAGCCAGGGCGCTTGGTTTATCAAATACGACTCTTGCGGGTGACGGCCAACGTACGACGGCCGCCGATTTGGTGACGTTTTTAACAAAACTAGAAAATAAATCGATTGGATTAAAAGACGAAAACCGCTCTAAATTAATTGAAGCTATGAAGCGGAATGTATACCGCCAAGGTGTACCGGCCGGCGCGAGTGGCACAGTTGCCGATAAAGTCGGGTTCTTGAACGGATTACTGCACGATGCCTCGATAGTATATTCGCCAAAAGGCACGTATGTTTTGGTAGTTATGACGAGTGGCAGTACGTGGGGAAATATTGCTGAATTAACGCGCAAAATCGAAGAGCTGCGTTAATCTTGACTACCCCTTTAGAAATCGGTATACTCTTGTATTAGGTATTCCGGCGTAGCTCAGTGGTAGAGCGGGTCGCTGTTAACGATTAGGTCGCTGGTTCGAGCCCAGCCGCCGGAGCCAATTTGAATTTTTATTACAAAAAGCCATCATTTTGAATGGCTTTTTGTATTTCCCACTCAGTAAACTATGTCATTATGTATAGATTTTGGTTGACAATTAAGCCTCATCAATTGAATTCGGGCCTACGACTTCACCGCAGATCATTTTGTCAAAAATTTGAGGAAGAATCACCCTCCCGATTTTACGCGGTTCTGAACGCATGCCTTCACAAGTGCTAGGACACTCAATATCTTCCTGTACACTGGAACGGTATGTGCCGTATTTTTGATTCTGACGAAGGTAAAAGAACTTAACCGGACAAAGACCATTTGATTGTTCATGTTGAGAATTGGTCATAAGAAAATTACTCCTTGCTGTAACTTATGTATGTTATATCACTTTTCTGATTACTGACCAAGCAATAACACTATTGCTGCCTGTCCTCCTTCCGCAACAGCGCTATAAGATTATTTGAAGGTAGCAATCTTACTCTTTTGCTGATAAAATAATCCCACACATTAATAGAGGTCGAGTATATGATTTTCCCAGCGCGAGTTAATGCAGGCGATGAAATACGGGTCATTGCACCCGCTCGACAACTTTCGATTGTCAGCCAATCGGTAATCGATATCGCGACAGCACGACTAGAAAAAATGGGCTTTATGGTTTCCTTCGGCAGGCATGTGACTTCGCAAGGTCTGTTATCGGCACCCACCAAGCAACGCTTGTTTGATCTCCACGAAGCCTTCACAGATCCTAATGTAAGGATAATTCTCAGCGCAATAGGTGGCTTTAATTCTAATGAGATACTCGAAGGTATAAATTTTGATTTAATAAGGAAAAATCCTAAATTTCTTATAGGGTACTCCGATGTAACTGCATTACAAAACGCAATCTATGCTCGTACCGGCTTAGTCACCTATAGCGGGCCTCACTTTAGCAGCTTTGGAGAAAGTGAAGGGTTTGAGTATACAGAAGATTATTTCATGAAGATTGTGAAAGGTGAAGGGCCCCTGGAGTTATTTGCATCCGCGCAATGGAGCGCCGATAAATGGTATAAAAACCAGAATGAACGTAAATTTATTCCAAATGCTGGTTTTAAAATACTACAACCAGGTTCGACACAAGGCACGATAATCGGAGGAAATCTTTGTACCCTAAACCTTCTGCAGGGTACTAAGTACATGCCAGATTTGAGAGACGCAATATTATTTCTAGAGGATGATGAACTAGGGTTGGCTCATATAGGTTTACTTGCAAGGAATCTAGCATCGCTTATTCAGCAGCCAGGTTTTGATAAGGTTAAAGCCATGGTTTTTGGTCGTTTTCACCCCGATAGTGACATCGATGATGAAAGACTGGCTGAAGTACTACGTAGCTTTCCTGCGCTATCTAAGCTTCCGATTATATGTGGGGTGGATTTTGGACATACCGACCCTAAGATCACATTCCCAGTAGGCGGAAGGGCTTCAATCGTAGCTACATCAAATGAAATTAAACTTACGCTTTTGGATTATTAATGGCCAACTCCTACTCTTTAAGAAAATTAACGAACGAAGGGTCATACGAGCGCATCACTGAGCCATATCTTGGTGTGCTGAATGTCATTGTCAATTTTTCGATAGTTATTTCGATGCTGGAGACGACAAGGCAAGTCTATATGTGCGGGGGAGTGTCGCAACAGGAAAGGCTAAGCCGCCCATTTCGGATATCGATCTCGTATTGGTGGTTGATTATGAGAGGTTGGATGCAGCCAAAGGGTATTTCAACGCCATAGTTACTGACTTGGTACATAAATATGCTCCAGATATTACCGAGATCGATCTCACTGTTACGACTATCGATGTACTTCTGTATGATTCGGATATAAAAAATCTTAAAATTTATATGAAATATCAGTCTGTGCTTCTGCGTGGTGTCGATATTCTCAATGAGCTTCCAGGGGTGTATCCTGGTCCATATTTGGCAATGTATATGTATGGGGACTTGGAGAGTGAATTAAAAAGCTTAGAACGGCAATTCTCTAGGATTGGTGAACCGAAAACTTATCAAAATAAAGAACGACCAGATTCATTTTGGTGCGTTTGGATGATGAGAACAATTCTTAGATCTGCCATGGCATTATCAATGTTTGAAGACTCATACTTCACTCAGGATTTACAAGAATGCAATCGTATGGCGAAAAAATACTACCCTGAACTATCTGATTTTCTTGATGAATCACTACGCTTGGCGATTGAGCCTTCTAATGATGCAAATTATTTACTTGACTTTATGCATAGGTATGTTGCAGAATATCTTCAAACATGGAATCGAAGGAGAGAGCGATGGCTGGTAAGTTAAATAAACGTGTTGTCCTATTAATACTACTTGTGGTTGCTATGGTAATCGGGTATCTAGCAGTTGCTTCACGGGGAGATGAAGCACAATCTGGCCGAAAGCTCGAAAAGGTCAGGGTACAAGCAGGATGGTTACTCAATGGAGAATTCGCCCAAGTATGTACAGCAATTAACCGAGGTTTCTACAAAGATGAAGGCCTCGATGTCGAACTAATCCCGGGTGGTCCAAGCGGCGCAAACTTTATCGTGGCGACAAACGCTCTAGCGCAAGACGACTCCATCGATATTGCTATTGATGGCGATATCATCCCTTTACTGCGGGGGAAGGGTGTTGAAGATGAATCAAAGCAACTTAAGTTAAAAGCGTTTGCGGCATTTTGGAAAGAAAATCCGTACGGATTCTTCGTGCGAAAAGACTCCGGGATTAATAGTATCGAAGATTTTACCAAAAAGAAGTCTGATGGCTCAACGGTTAAGCTTGGTTTAACAGCAGACGCAGTGGTGCAAGATGCTATCGCTAAAGACCAAGAGATAAGCGTGGATGATTTAAATATAGTTCGTGTCGGGTTTGATGCAACCCCTCTTCTGACGAACGAAGTTGACATACTCGGTGGTTACTGGACAACGCAGGCGTATGAACTCGAAAAGGCAAACCTTGACTATAAATTTATTAGCTCGGGTGAAATTTCTGGCTTTGATCAACCTTCTATGGTTGCGATAGCTTCAGAAAAGACTTTAAAAAACCGCTCCGAAATGCTGAATAAGTGGATGAAGGCTACTGTCAAAGGCGCCGAGGGAGTTATTGATAATCCTGAGCTAGCAGCGAAAGAAATTAGAGACAAAAGATGCGGTGGTCCCTTGTTCGACGAAAAGCAGGAGCTGTGGATGATTAAAAAATCCATTCCACTACTAAAGCAAGATCGAATTGGTCAAATTAATAAAAAGCAAATTGAGAATTTCAGCAAGGCTTACTATGGCATTGATCAAATCGAGCGAGCCCCGGCCTTCAATGAACTTGTTGATATGAGCGTATTGAACAGTAATCGATAGTCCAATTATGAACGTTCTAGAGGTAACGAACGTATCAAAGTCATTCGTTGACAACCAGGTTATTAATGATTTCAATCTCACGCTTAAAGCCGGCAAGTCAACGGTAATCGTCGGCAAATCAGGAACCGGTAAAACTACACTGGTTAAGATAATAAGCGGTATTATCAAACCTGACACTGGAGCGGTAGGGCTGTTGGGGAAGAGTATAAATAACAATAGCACAGCTGCTGGATCTATTGGCTATGTTCCACAATCACCTTCGTTGCTGCAATCTATGAAGGTTAGGGAAAACGTGCTATTGCCGCTCAAAATCGCATCAAAGCACGTTGATGTATCCACTGTCGCACAAATGATACGGTTACTTCGGCTTGAAGGTTTTGAAGGGTATTATCCCTATCAGTTATCACGTGGTCAGCAGCAACGAGTCTCCCTGGCGAGAGGGTTGGTTTTGAATCCAAAGGTTTTAGTTCTTGATGAACCATTTGCATCAGTCGATGAAATTGCAAAAGAGGAGCTAAATTTAGAGCTACTACGCTTAAAGGCCACCTTAAAACTTTCATTCATACTGGTAACTCACAGTATTGAGGAGGCTGTTTTTTTGGCAGATGAAATCATCGTGCTGAGCGATGATGGTTCGTATAAAAAAATAAAGATTGATTTTGGGAAGAAGAGCAGGACTGTTGAGTTGAAAAATACAAAGAAGTTCTTTGAATATCAGTCTATGATTCGGAGAATGCTATGACTTTACATAAAGGAATGCATATTGTTTTTATTGTGTTAATTTTAATAGCGGGCTTTGTGGCCGCAGAGGTGATTATTGCAAACCTTTCACTTCACGCATTGAAACAGGGCGCAACTCCAATTGAAGTTTTTCTCCCTAAACCCAGCAGTGTCATAGGCGCTTATATAGAAAACTTTTCGCACCTCAATGAAGACTTATTTTACACCCTTTATCGCAGTATGGTTGGTTTGGCTTTAGGCGCTCTATTAGCTATTTCGATAAGTTTTGTAGCATTTCTTTCCACGTCATTCGATAGAGTCGCGACGCCAGCATTACAGGCTATAAACGCATTTCCTATCGTAGGATTTGCTCCACTACTAATTCTTATATTTGGTCAGGGGTCAGATTCTGGCATTATCTTTTTGTCGATGCTGCTCTCATACTTTCCTATTTACGTGTCCATTTCCCATGCAATTCGCAATACTCCTAAAGGCATTCAAGAAATCGCGATTGCTCTTGGCGCATCTAAGTACAAGGACTTTATTGTAATCCGTATGAGTGAGATGAAAGGGGCATTAATCAGCAGTCTCAGACTGGCGTTTCCTGCTAGTGTTATCGGTGCCACGGTAGGTGAGTGGTTAGGCACGGGTAGAGGGATAGGTCAATTGGTTACAGTATCGCTATACAGATTTGAGCCTGAGATAATGTACGCTGCTCTGAGCACGCTTATTATCGTGAACTTACTGGCACTATGGCTCATCATACGACTTGAAAGGAAAGTTGCACCATGGGCCTAGAACATTCTTCGATCTTTATTATCAAGCCTGAGGGTTATGATCGCCGTGAAAGCATTAGACGATTTATCCGTCGGCATAGTCAACTTGAGATTGTAGATGCAAAATCAGCTATGCTTGATCAAACGGATGTTGAGAACATCTTTACAGACGATTTCAACACACCTCTTGCGCGAGCCATAGCATCCCATGTAGTAGGTAGGACTGTTGAAATCGGGCTGGTTTCAGTTGAACCTGATTCCGAACTAGATGTTACAAGAGAACTTCTTGGTGTGTGCGGTGAGCACTTCGACCCTGCATTGTGCGCGCAAAATACGGTTCGTTTTCAATATGGGCTAAATGAGTGTGCTGATTATGGAGGTGTTAAGTATCATTTGAATGCTATACATAAGGCAAGTGCTAATGAGCGAGAGGGGGCAACCCGTTGGTGTATAGAAAGGTTCTTTACGATTTAGCGTTGTTGAAAATCTCTAGAATCTGATTCCTGATTTCGTTAATCTCTGCCTTCGTTTTCGGATCAGTAGTGCTAAAAATTAATCTCAAGAGTACATTGACATGGTCTGGTGACAAGTTATTTCTCTCTCGCACGTGCTCTGGAAGATCTTCGAATAAACTTACTGCTTCTGCCGATATCGATGAAGTAATGCCAAATTGATCATAAATATATTTCTCAATGGAACCCGGCAGGCTAGATAGTAATTCTTTGGGAATATTCAGGGATATATCTCGAGTATATTCGTGTAAATACTGAACTGGTTTGTATATCTCAAGTCCCCACATTTGAGATTGCACATTAGGATCCGGTGAAGTGATTAATCTTACGTCGGGCAGCTTTTTACGAAGCATGACGGATCTTTCAAGGATGATGCCCATTGATACACCTGCACCCTCAGGAATGCCAAACCTATTCAGTACGTCGGGATTAGTGACCCCATATTCCATCACTGTTGCCGGGTTGTTATTCGACTCATCGGAAGCCTTTAGTTTACGACCTATTAACAAATATGGATGCGATTGACTCGGTTCCTTAATGCTGACATTTGTTAACGAGAAGCCTGGGAGCACTCTTTGGGCTATTCCTGTCGCCATTAGTTCTGACATCTCCAAAAGAGAGTCTTTATCTGTCAGTTGACGTTTATTAACGTACCAGATATCTACCTGGTGGATCACACTGGCATGCTGGGCATCACTTTTTTTAGACCTAAAACAAATGCCTGGACTAACGACTAATATTTCCTGCTGATCAGATTGCGCGAACTCTTTTAAAACCGGTGGTATATTTGCCGCAGTTTGACCGCGTAGCATGGTCCTCCCATCGACATACCTTGAGTTAATGCTTGATCGTACCCCGGCGTCATTATCGAAGCCAAGTTCATCGTAATGTTGCTCTATTGGTACAACAGGCAAAGATCGAATGATATGAGTGTTGTCGACTCCAAATTCGAGAGCTGTTGCTTCTACCTCTCTGTATAAAATCTCGATACTGTGACCTTCATACTGGTCTTCCGTAAGGTCGGGGGTTAGGAGCGCGCGGGCAAGTTCGTTTTCGGAAATTAAATTTCGATCCGAACCTAGCCTCTCTGCCATATTAGTTGATCACATACCCTGGCGTACTGCCTCGATGCAACTTACTGTAGGCTTCGGCGCTAATTTGGTTTACTTCTTTCTTTGTAAGAGTCCTGTCGGGGTGTCGTACAGTGAAATTGACAAGTACATTGACTTTATCTGGTGTCATTCCAAGTCTTTCTCTCACGTTTTCAGGTAGTTCGTCATATGTTGCTACTGATTTTATTTCTACACTTTCGATAAGGTAGGCGTGTTCCCCGAATGCAACTTGCAACTGATCAGAAACATCTTCAAGGCTTACGTCTTGATCAACGACGTAAGAAATATCACGGATAATAGGAGGCTGGTTTGAGACTTCATTGAAAGGTTCAAGATTTGTCATTTGTGAAGCTATTTCGGAGTTTTCCGACCGGATGAATCGAATGTCTGGCATGTTCTTTCTTGCCATAACGAGACGATCAAGGCCCATGCCTAGCGCAAGACCTGAGTATTCGTTCGGATTTAGTCCACATCTCTCTAATACTTCCGGATGTGCCAAGCCGGCTTCAAAGATTTCTAAGGTGCCTTCATTAAATTCAGAATAAGCCTCGATACCGTTTACGGTATAAGGATGATCGGCTTCATGTATGATTCTTTCGCCATCTGGATTAGCTGCATTGTATACAGCATCGGCCAGACGGAGTAAGTCTTCCTGAGCAAAAGGGCCGGATGTGCCATTTTTTTTAATGATCCACACATCCATTTGATGGAATACCCCTAAGTGTTCTTTGTCGGTTACATCACGACGGAAGCAAAGTCCTGGCATTACAATGGTAACTTCTTCATCAGGCTCAAGACCTACTTCGGCAAGACTACGAAGCGCCGATGGGACCATTGCTGAAGTATGAGTTCGGAGCACATGATCTGCATCTACGTATCGGGTGTATCGAGATGATCTACCTGCGTTATCTTCTGGGAATCTAAGTATATCGAAGTTATCTTCTACACTAACGATTGGATCCTGCCGATATACCGTTACATTACTAAAGCCAACTTCGCTAAGGTTCTCAACTACATCATCTTTGATAACGTTAACTGCGTTCAAACTACCTTCTTCTGTCAAATCACGAACAGACAGTGCTTCGATGAGCCTTTCTCGGCTAAGAACTTCAAATCGAAAAGGCAAGACAGCCTGCTCTTCTTCGATCTGTGGTCGGATAACGGTGTCACGCCTGGTGTTACGCTCGCTCATAAATAATCTCCAAACTTACTTTTAACTATTAAAGACTATATTTGCTTTGAGGTCAATGATTAATTATCGTAATAGTCGATTGATCATAATCGGTTTCAACTCGTATCGTTCCTCCGATAGGCAGGGTACTCATAGGTAATGTGTGACCAAAGTCTAAATTAGCTACAACCGGCACGTCCTTAAGTAACTTTACTGAAGCTATACATTCACTTAAATTTTCTTGATTAATATCCGATCCGAGCTGCATTCTACCAATTAAAAGGCCACCTATTCTTTGCGACTGCGCTAGCGAATGAAGGGATCGCACAAAAAATCCTAATCCGTTGCGGGCAATCTCTTCTATAAAAACGATAGGGTTATCCTTTTCAGGAAAAAATTCTGTTCCTTGCAATAAGTTAAGCGATGCAAGATTTCCACCAATGGAATCGGATTCGTGATAACCAGGTTGAATACACCAAGGGCCGAAATTCGGATGATCACTTCTATTCTGTTGATCTTGATACCACTTATCATCCGTCCATGATGCTGAAATTGGCAATATGTAAGGCTTATCCTCCATCACCGCAGATTCAAAACTTTCTCGAGTATATTCGTCGAAAATTTGCTGACCAAATGTAGAAAGGTGCGGGCCGTAGTATGTTACAAGGCCGGTTTTTGCATGGATAGCATTAAGCAGGGACGTCAAATCTGATGAGCCACATATTGTCTTGGGGTTTTGTTGGATCATTTCATAATCCAACTCTGGAAGTATTGAGTTAGTGTCATAGCCGCCAATGATCGACAGTATTCCATCGTAAGAAGAATTAGTAAAAGCATTGTGGATATCTGAAGCGCGTTCCTCGATTGTAGGCGCCTTGCCGTCATTTCCAAAGGCGTTGGGACTATAAGTTGTGCCTAGTCCCATCTCCGATAAGCGAAGCTCAGCAATAGATAGGACTTCAGGAGGCACCTTAGACCCAGGGAAGCCCGTAGCTACTGCAACTACGGTATCCCCCGCACTCAGCCTAGGAGGTAGAGTTGTTTCAAAGCTGGGCATATATCCTCATAGACTTACATAACAACATTAGAACGAATTATGCAAGGATTGATGCTGTTGATTCTAGATTATAAAATTTATTTTGCGCGTGCACTAAGTACGAACTTAAGGAGCATGAAAGGGAAGGTAGGGGTGCAAAAAATTGGGGGGGTAGGAACACCTCGACTTAGAGTGTAAGCGAGTGCTGGAGACTTTTATCTCTGTAAAGTGTTTAAAAGAAAGCTCATAATTTGAGTGTCGGGATACATTTCAAAGTTGCGAAGTACGTCCACTCGTGGGAGCCAAGATGAATTTACATTACAAAGAACCATCGTTTCGAATGGTTCTTTTAATTTCCACCTCAGTTGATCACCGTCTAATGAAAAGTTCGAAAGTACAATTTGGATTAGTGACCGCTTTTGTTCGATATTAGCTTTTTGGAACAGCTTTGGCGCGTTCTTTGCAAGGTTTAACAGATGGAACACTGTACCAAAGTACTCATCATCTATAAGTTCGATATTATCTCTCTGTCTTTGTAGTTTCTTTTGATTTGTCCTGTATTCATCGGACTTTCGTTTATAAAGTTCTTCGGTTATTTTATCGTCTAAGTAATCTTCATAAACCCGATCTATGCGACTCTGGAACTTAGTGATTTCAGTCTCTATTGATGATAGGGTTTGATCCCTATATCGCTTTTTGTCCTCATGAGTCTGCCTAAGGACTGAACTTACTTCTTGATAAGCTTCCTCTGGTATTCTGATCGATTCGAATACACGCATGATCTGATCGGTAATGAGATCTTCAGACACGTACTTAAAGTCGTGTTTGAACTTAGATTGAGTGCAGTGACCATAAACATACTTCTGCTTTTTCTTTTCAAAGGTCACTCTACATCCGCACGTTTCGCATCTTATTAAGCCACGATAGACGTAAGGTAATCCGCCCCATCGTGTAGGTTCGACTTTGTAGCCATGCTGAATAGACTTTGCACGTTCGAATAACTCGTAGGACACTAAAGGCTCGTATTTATGGGGATAGAGAACATCCTTGATGCGCATCTCACCGTAGTAGAATGGATTTTTTAAAGTCTGTTCTACCTTGCTCTGACCAATCTTAATTCCAAACTCTTTACGCATTTGATCGGCAATTATTCTATTGGAAGTATTACCCTCTGCGTATCTCTTGAATATCTGTCGAATAATTTCTGCAGAATAGGGTTCAACTTCGATCCACTTTTTACCGTTAGGTAGAATTGAGTTTTTGTAGCCAAGTGGTGCCTTGCCAATCCATTCACCATCTCGAAGCTTCTGCTCGAACCTACGGCGTACATTATCGCTAATGGCATCGGAATAGTATTGTGCAACCACAACGCCCATACCGAGTCTGAGGAGGTCTGTAGCAGGGGAATCTTTATGTATGAAGAGATTATCGGAAGGGAAGTGAAGCTCAATCTTAGCTGACTTACGTAGGTCGTCGAGCATTCTTACTTCTTGAGAACTGGAATCACGAGTGTACCGATCGATCTTATCGAAAACGACAATAGAGACTTCGCCGTGTTTGGTTATCTTCGTGACTAATTCAGAGAATGCACTTCGATTACCCTTATAGGCGCTTTCCCGAAGTTCAGTAATTTCATAGTCGTATCCACGACGTTTGGCATACTCTGTTAATCGAAAAGTTTGCGCTGGAAGTGCATCTTTTTGATCGTCAGTTGATACTCGTGCTACCAAGAATGCTTTCATTTTCTACTCCTACTTAAATGGACGGTTGTGGCTTATCCAGTCCAGACATCCATACAGATGCTTTTCTAGCACAACCGCCCATTAAAGGCAGAAAATAAAATATCTGTGTGGATATGTGTTCGAACTGGATAAGCATTTTAATTATAACCCATCTTCTTTCTCGCTTCTTTGAACTTCTCATAGCCACTCACGGTTTCTTTTTCTTTATCTTGCTGTTTATTGGTACCTAAATTTTGGCTAGACTCCCTATGAGATATTTGGATAGGGGCTATCTCGCTTTTTTGGGTAGGGGTCTGGGTAGAAATTGCGTATGCCTGAATTTTGGAAACCCATCCAGTAATGTCATAAACATTTGCCTCACCCGTTCTGAAGATTCGGCGAATTAATCTTTTCTTTTCCATTCTTAAAAAAGCAGTTCTAACTGTTTTTGGATGGGCACCTATCGCTTGAGAAATTGTAGAGATGGCGTGGAAATCCTCCGGTGGAAATGTTAAAAGGTAAGTGAGAATCGTAAAGTCTATTGGCTTAGTGCCTAGTTCTTTAATATGCCTAACGGCAATATTGGGTATCTGAGTGAAGCCAAAGTTTCGAACGGTAACGCCAAATCTTTCTTCAAATGTAAGTTGTTTGTATAACAAGAAGAATTAAACGCTGAATAACTCGTATTTTAGTATTTCCATCAGGATTTCTTGTTCTATTGCATCACCGAATTCATGATTGATAGGGAAGCAAACATCTAGATTCTTTTTTCTTGGGTACACTAGTCTTATTCCACCGCCAAACCTCGTGTATACGGCAACGGAACTTATGTATAGTTTTTCAAATAAGATAAAACTTACAAAGGCAACGTGCCCGTTTTTCGGTTTAATTGGAACTAGATTAATCTCTGAAACAAAGTTAGTCATCAGCACTCCTTTCTATTTCAGCAAGAAGTTGAAAAAACTTAACTAAAGTATTGATTGCTTCTTCATCACATTTTGCTTCCATGCGCATAGTTAAGCAAATGAAGCACTTCACAATATTGTTAGATTATTTAAAGGCTATTTTTGAAAAATAGAAACTTTTCTTAGTAACTATCAACACGTCATCAGTACTAAGAAAGTCATCAAGCTTCTTTTGAATCCTGGCCACCGTGTTGTAAACCTTATCTATTGTTTCCATGCCATCTCCGGCTTTTTTAAACTTCTTGGCTTCATCACTACATTGGAATATATTCTTTTTCGGTCTTCCGGTAGATTTCATAAACAAAAGTGACATTATTATTGCTTCATTTTTTGTGAATTCAAGTTTGCGCCTAGTTTCTGTCCAAAGGGTATTTGTACGGTGGTCGTACTCTAGTTCAAGAGGTAAATTAGGGATGCGTGTGATATGCGATAATGCATCTTCAAGACTTGCCACATTGTAAGAGAGCTTATTGAGGGTTCGTTCAATATTCTCTAGTCGTTCGTCTAAATTCACATCTTTATCGTTCATCACTTTTTCCTATAGCCTGATTATAGTCTGCATTTGCTATTATAGAGAGGTCTAGATCAGTGCAAGTTTGTTCGCAAACCAATTATTTCGATTGGTTGTACCCAAAAAGGGGCAACTTCTCGAAAGCCAAGGGTACAACCTTGTGCTGGTCTAGACAACCTAGAGAGGTTGTCCTTTTTTATTCCAGCAAAGGAGGTTTCGTATGCTGAAGGGCTTATTAATTGGTATTGGTGTCTTGGTTGTCCTTGTTTTATTCTTTATGTTTCCAGGTGGTGTGATGAGTTCTGATGATATGAACGACTACACGCTTAGTAAAGCTTACCTTGCAAAGAATACTGAGCAATACGCTCGCTGTTATAACTCTGTAAACTATGGAACATCAGGTTTGATCGATGTTGAGCTAGCCTTAACGAGCGAATATTTTAATGATCAACGAGTTAGCTCAGAAAATATGAAACCAGTAGAAGAAAGCTTCATGAATACTGTGAAGAAAAAATGCGACAAACCTATTAGCGATTATGAATCCGCATATAGCAAGGCATTGGTGATTCAAGAGAAGTCTGGAAACCTAAGCGTTGGATGGCGCACCTTTATTTTTGGCGGCAGTAGTCAATCGATTCCGGCTAGCGAAGTATTGCAGTACAGTCCCGCAAGAGCGCGCATGTCGGTAGCTTTCAACGACTATATATTTACGCAAGAAGAAGCGAAGGCATTTTACAAAATGCAACTTGAGCTATGAACGAAGAGGAGTCAATTCAACTTAGAGAACAGGAAGCTTTAGCGCTCGCAGGACTTATATATGACATTTATCAAAACAAACAGAGTGAATACGCCGATGAAGAATAAGGCAAAGTTTTAGAGAGTCAAAATGATAAATACAGACTATAATATAGGCTAATGGATAATAATACGCAGGAGCAAGCAGGTGCAGTAGAGGAGGTTCTGGAGGCTACCTCTGTCGTTTCACCACTTTATTTGTCGTCGCTAACTGTAAAAAATTTTCGCGTTTTTGATAAAGAGCATGGCCAAAAGTTTAATTTTAACAAAGGTTTGAATGTATTTGTAGGTCCTAACAACGCAGGTAAGAGTGCTGCAATTGATGCCTTAAGGTTCATTCTAAGTCTTGGAAGTTACCTGAAAAGAGATGACTATATCAAACTCGATGAGCAAGATATTTATCGAAAGAACGGTGAAGAACTTACCAATGAAGAGACGGTGGAAATTCTTGCAACTTTTCGAACAGAAGATGAGGATATCTTAGGTAGTTTAGGTGAAATGTATGATCGTAAAGATGGTGAAGAATATGTCTTTAACTTGAAGCACGAAATAATCTTTACTAAAGATTCTATTTTGAATAGGCATACGTATAAATCTTCTACTAGTAGGGGTGGAGCATCATTAGGCCATCCTGTGTCGCAAGAGACATTGGACTATATCACTTCCATCTATCTATCTCCGCTAAGGGATATCGTGAATGATGAAAAGAAATTAGGATTGGAAGTTGAAAGGTTAATTCGTAGTCAGGCGAAAGATAAGAGCGCACGTGACTCTCTCGATGGGTTACCGGAAAAAACACGCAAAGCTGTGATTAACGAGATGCATGAAGCCACGGGAACAGATTATCTTAAGGCGATTAGTAATAATCTTTCTGGCTATGGTATGCCGTATTTTCGCAAAACGATAGATGATTTAATCACGTTCTCTCCAAGTAGTATAAACAAGTACCTTTATAGGTCTATGCTGCCTATATTTACCCATGAAATACATGGTCCTACGGGCCTTGATTTAGAAGCTAATGGACTCGGTTTAAATAATCTTATTTATGCAAGTATCGTTTTGTCTAGATCGAGTGATGAGAGAAGCCACAAGTTCTTCCTAATTGAAGAGCCTGAAGCCCATCTTCACCCACAGATTCAAAGAACTTTTTTTAATGATTTAAACAATATTGAGGATCATCAAATATTCCTGACGTCGCATTCTCCGACTATTGCAGCAACTGTAGATATAGACAAAATAATTCTATTCACAAGAAGTGATGCTGGCTTGAAGATAATTCATTTCACTGAAGCTTATGATGCTAATGATGATCAAAAACAAATAAGCAAAAGATACTTAAAGAAATTTTTTGATGCCACTAAGTCTCAGGCGCTTTTTGCTAATTCGGTTATTTTTGTCGAAGGTATTACCGAAGCTCTTCTGTTGCAAAAGTTTTCTGAACTTATCGGAAGAAGTTTGCAGGACAACGGTGTCGAAATTGTTGTTTTGGGCGCAAAAGCAGGATTTGAACATTTTAAACCAATGTTTGAAACGAGTGGCGTAAGATGTGCTTTTATAACTGACGATGATCGAAAATGGGATGCTATTAGCGATGAAGACAACCCGTATCCAACAGGAGACTCGAATATTAAAATATTCGAAGGTGTGGGTACCTTAGAATATGAATTGTTAAAAACAGCAAAGAAAGCTGATGACCAAGACGAGGATCGCAAAGACCGTACCCAAAAGCTACGAGATGTGTTCAAGCTGGTGTCTACCAAAGGAGCCGATACTTTTTTCGTTGATGATTTGAACTTAAGTTACAAACGCATGAAGAATAAAGCAGAGGCTGGAGAATGGGCGGAGGGGTTGGCATCAAACTCGTACTTTAAAAAGTATAAATCTGATTTTGCTTTCTATCTTAACGAGGGCTTAGGTGATCAAGACGTCTCTATGATACCGAACTACATCATAGAAGCAATAAAGCACGTGATTCCCCTTGATGATGACTCGGAAGAAACTGGTGAGTAGACTTAACTCTGACCAAAAGGCAACTCTTTGGGATGAGTCGGGTGCATTACTAAAAAAAGGAAATATCAAAATTACTGCGCGTCCGGGAACGGGCAAAACAAATACAATCACGGAGTACTGTATAGATTACTCATCTGAGTGGGCGAATGAACACAGACCTTACGAAGGGATGGCAATTCTTTCATATACGAATGTTGCGAAAAATGAAATAGAAAACAAAATCAAAGAAAAATCTAATGGTTATGAGCTTCTAAGCTATCCTCACTACATAGGAACATTTGATTCGTTCGTAAATCAGTTTATTCTCTTGCCCTTTTCTTCAAGAGTCTTGGAATTCAAGGGTAGGCCAACGCTTATTGGCGAGCCATTCACTCCAGACAAGGCTATTAATAAAACAGTAAGAAATCCACCGAGACCTATTTCTTATCTAGACAAATCTTACTACTCGTACAAATCATCATATGGCGTAGATGAGAAGCTATTTCTTATCGGAGGAGAGGTCAAGCGTAAAGAAAACGGTTCAATTGACGTCTGGGATGATCCTTGGAAAGTTACTATATCGTATTGGTTCAAAGTAAACGGTGAGTATGGTGCGAGATCTGAAGAGCTGGATAGAGAAAAGCAAAGGATAATATCTACAGGCAAGCTGACTCAGGCTGATGCCAACTTTTTTGCATTTAAAATTCTTAAAGAAAACGCTGATATTCTCAAGCTTGTTACCTCAAGGTTTAAGTCAATTATCGTAGATGAGGCCCAAGACATGACTGAAGTACAGCATGCCATCTTGGATTTATTGTCGTCTCATGGATCTAGTACCGAAAACTGTATTATTATTGGCGATGATGCACAGGCTATCTATGAATGGAATACGGCCCGCCCGGACTTATTCGTAAATAAGCCTCAGTTTACTTCCAAGAGCCTAACAGATACATATAGGTGTAGCCAAAATATCTGCGATGTATTAAATCAATTAGAAGGTAGTTTTCCGTTGGCACCTATTGGAGAGAATTTAAATTATCATGACTCTATTGAATACAAAGAATGGGATATTGAAGATATTAATCAGACAAAGCAATTAATCAATGATTTGATAGAGCATATTAGTGATAAGAATCCACATTCGCCTCAAGCCGGGCTAAGATTGGCGGTACTTGCAAGATCTAAGGATGTTTTGAAAAAAGTGTCATCAATATATCGAGACGTCCCAATCCAAAGCAATTTTAACGGTAGTGTTAGATTTGAACACAGAGCGACAAAAGAATTTTTGCGCACCATCTACTATCTACAAACTGGATCGGTGGATTTATATCAAGCTAATAAAGTTTATGAAAAATACTATCAAGTTCAGCACGATAACTACACAGGAGATATACGTCAGGAAATTTCGAAGAATATTCTTCATCTTGCTGATTTCGAAGAACATTTGTATAGAAAACAGCTTTTTGTTCTAATGAAAGGCGTACGATCTGTCATTCATGATTCGTATAATCTTTCTGATCTTGTGTCTAGTGATCTAAGTAGTGATCTAGTTGAGCTCTTTCCTGATGTCGAAGAAGCCCTTGAGGATTGTCGGACTTTTCTTTCAAATAATTCAAGTGTGACCTTGGAGGAGATGTTCGAAGAAGAGAAGGCGAGCAATACGATAACTGTCGAAGCTTCTAATGGAAAGATGATCCTCGTAAACTTCTCTACGATTCATGGAGTTAAAGGTGAGACGTACGATGGTGTCTTGTACATTTCAAAAGATAGAACTTCAATATGTAGCCAACAGTGCCCATTAAATGCTAATGGCAAAAGGTCTGTGAAATGGGCCGAGGTAATCTCCCATGATGTTTCGACTTGCGAATCTAAGAGGTTGGTCTATGTTGCCTTATCTCGTGCCTCTCAAACTTTATGGATTGCGGCTGAAAGCGAAATACGCGAAGCTTTTTCTAATTTACTAAGATCAAGAAGTTAGCGATTTAAAATTGCAATAATATTATAGTATTATGAACGAATAGTCTCTCTGAGAAAAAATAAACCGTCAGTCCTTATAAAGCTGATCGTATGAGATAATCTTTCTCCCATTAGTAACTTCCGACATTGTTAGCTCACGCTCATCTAGGTTCATATAAACTTTATCGTAACCTTTGTTGATAATTGTCTCGACATCGGATGTAGCAACTTTCTCGAATATATCAAAAGTTTTTCGCAGGGTATCACCTATGGAGATCTTTGGATCTTCCGCAGCGAACAATTTATTTGATGCAGCTAACAAGTTTGAATTGGGTTCGTTTAAGTAGTTAACTAGCAGTTCGACGTCTGGTTTACTTAATTTTTTAATTATCGCTTGGAAGTCTTCCAGATGCTCATCTTGCCAAAACATATAGTCATAAGGTACGTACTCAATGTATAGGGCACTATTGAGCGAGTGATTAAGGTCTAGGCCAATGTCTAGAAAAACACCAACCGCACGGTCTGCTTTTCTGGCTTCAAAAGCGGCAGAAGCCAAAGGTTCGTTCTTGTAGTAAACATTTAGGATATATAATGCGCCGAGTGCTCTGATTAGGACATTTAAATTTGCCTTAGGTAAATTTTTAGCCCGATCGTGCTTAATGGCATTGTATGCGGAGTAAAAATCGTTCTCTGATCCGTTAACGTAGTCGAATGGCGCTAAGTAAGGCTGGAAGGATTCATCAAAGAAGAAGTTATCTGAAGTTACGGCAATTTGTTTAGTCGATAGTCCCCACTCTCCATCGAGAAGCCTCCAGGCATCACCGATTTTTTCTGGATCATCATTCTTCAAACGTCGATACAAATCTTTATATAGGGACTCTATTTCTGTTAAGCACCGACTTAAAAGCTCCGATATTTTTATCGAGTAAACCTTTAATTGCTCATCACTGAAATATATACCTTTTGAAAGCTCGATGACTTCGCTTTCAATACTTCTGTAAACGGGGAAGTAAAGATTTGTTGAATTTTTTGATTTATCGGTCATTAAATTTTATTATACATTTTTTCCTAATATATATCACTTGATGGTGTTAATGTAGGTTATAGAATTTTTTTTGCGTGAGCACTAAGTGCAGAGAATAAGAGAGCTAAAGGGAAGGTAGGGTGCTTCTCTACTCTACACAAAAATTAGGGGGGGAGCTACACACGCTCTTGTAGAGGATGAGCAAGTGCTGGGTACTTCTACCTCTGTAAGCTGTTTAAAATAAACTTCATACTTTGATCATCTTTATGATCACCAAAGTTGCGGAGAGTGTCTAGCAGTGGGAGCCAATTTTAGAACCAAAATTTACAGAGGCGTGAGCCTCTGTTTTTAGTTTGGGGTATAGAACCTTTTAAAAATTCGATACACAGCGATTGACATCCATATTTCTTGATTATTTTTGTTGCCATGAGTTGTTCTTAAATTAAAAATACCTTCGACCGTTTGGCGTTCTTTTATCCAGGTAAGTGCTTTCTGTACGCTTGGATGCTTAGCAAGGCCACCGATTAAAGATAGAGAATCTAGTGCCGAGACGACATCTGTGTATATGAATGGGTAGCCAAATCTTGTCCAATAATCTTTACTTTTTCTATCGGGGTATTTGTCGGCTGTAAACAAACTATCGGCTAGAATATGTGCAGCTTGCTTTATTTCGTTTCTATCCTTGAATTCGGGATGAATTGCCACTGCTCGTAATACCGCGCCCGTAATCATGGCCGAACTAGGTTTCGTGTAGTCTGCCTCTAGTGTGTTATCAAGACTAAGTGACTGGAGATTGAAACCTTGCGTTCGGAAGGGTAACGCCCAGCCGCCGTCTTGTTGCCGGCTTGCCACCAACCAGTCAAGAATGTTAATAACACGAGGGTCGTTTTGATATCCTGCTTTGATAAGCAATTCTGCGACCATTGCTGAATAGTTTGGTGAGTACTGATTTGCGTATATATAGCGTATGTCGCCCGTTGACGATTGTTTACTAAGAATATACTCGGCTACTTGCTGCATAGCCGGATGACTTTTATTAAATCTATAAATCTCAACTAAGTCAGCCAGCACTTTAATGGTTTCATATAAGTCGTAATCCATTTTTGTGAAAGCTAATGATTTCTTGGAGCTGTATTTCCACGATCCATCTTTGCATTGCTTACTCAAAATTGATTGAACCTGTTTTGATTTCCATACGTCTACTAATTTCACGGTGGTACTACCATCGAGGACATCTTCAAGAGAGTATTCAATAGCTAAATCACTTGTTGAATCTAGCTTTAAGTTGCCAGGATCATACTTTAGTCGCTGCATCCAGTGGTTCATAATGATATTGTATCGTAGTTATAACTTTCTCTATTGTTGCCAGCCAAGCATAGCCACTTTTCCAATAGGAAGGTACTTTTACATTTTATGGTTTTTATCATCAAGGAACGGCGAGAGCTGTATGACTCAAAAAACCCGACAGGGATTTTTATATGAATTTTTACGACTAAATCGAATAAACCTGCATCAGGAGGTGTAATATAAAGTCATATGGATAACTTAACTGAAATACTACCCTTATTACTACCTGTCATAGCTATACAGCTTGCACTTATGATTGTTGCGTTGGTTCACGTGTTGCGGCATAACAAATATCGTTTCGGCAACCGTACGCTGTGGGTGGTGATAGTGGTATTCATAAATATTTTAGGCCCCATTGCCTACTTTATATTTGGCAGGGGTGACGAAGAGTAGATGAGTCAAGAATCTATTCTTGCCGTAGAAAAACTTGGGAAACGCTTCGGCGATAAAACCGTACTTCAAGACGTATCGTTCACCGCAATAGAAGGCGAGATCGTAGGATTCGTAGGGCAGAACGGCTCGGGTAAAACCACCACGATTAAAATTATTATTGGTTTAATGGAAAAAACCGCTGGTGAGGTGACTGTGTGCGGCGAGAAAGTGAAGTACGGCAGAGTAGGAACGAATAGGCACATAGGTTATTTGCCCGACGTACCGGAGTTCTATAATTATATGAGGCCAAAGGAATACTTAACACTGCACGCCAAAATTGCGGGTATTGATAAAGCTAATCGAGCCGCTAGGGTAGACGAATTGATGGAGCTAGTTGGGCTTGGCACTAATAAAAAAATAGGAACTTTTTCCCGGGGAATGAAGCAGCGTTTAGGTGTAGCCCAGGCGTTAGTGTCGCGGCCAAAGCTATTGATATGTGACGAACCTACTAGCGCGCTAGACCCTATGGGAAGGCATGAGCTACTGAACACATTCCAGCGCATAAAGCATGAAACAACGGTAGTATTTTCGACACACATACTGTCTGATGTAGAACGTATTTCTGATAAGGTAGTAATTTTGCACGAGGGCTCTATAAAATACACCGGCTCAATTGATGCGCTGAAAGACCGGTATACAAAAATCGATAAAGTCTTAATTGTTTTGCCAAGCCCTGAAGATGCAAAAAAGCTTACGGCGGCACTTGGCGGTAAGGTTGATTCTCATAACGGAAACGAAGTAGTGGTGCGGTGTTCGTATGAGTCGGAAGAATTTTATAGTTTAATTAAAAACATAGAGCAGGCGGGAGTTGTTCCTAGAAAGATTGAGATGTCTGAACCTGACCTTGAAGAATTATTCGTGGAGATGGCATCATGATGTCAGTTGTAGCTATGCTTGGCAAAGAGTGGATAGAATACATACGCACGTATAAGTTATTTTTGCTCATTATGGTGTTTGTACTGTTTGCAATCATGAGCCCAGCAGCAGCCTATTATATGGCGGATATTCTAAAATCTGCCGGCATTAATTCAGCTGCGCTGAGCGATCCAATGCTGCAAAACCCTACCTATTTAGCTAGTTTCCAACAATTCTTTAAGAATGTGGGACAGATGGGGCTGCTGGTGTTAGCAATTGTTTTTGCCGGGGTGACCGCAAATGATATATCAAAACAAACAATCGTTCCGCTACTCGCAAAAGGCTTAAAAAGGGACGCGGCCATCTATGGCAAACTATGCACTGCGTTTTTGGTGTGGGGGCTTGTATATGCGGTGTGCGTGGCGGTGATGTTGGCTTACACTGCTTACTACTTTGATATGCAAAACATGGAAGGTGTAGCCATTTCGCTCCTAGGTATCTTTGAATTTGGCTTACTGCTTATCGTGTTACTTGGCCTGGGCGGTGTTATGTACAAAAGTCAGGTGGGGGCATTGGTTGCTGTGGGCGTTTTTATACTCCTACTCACCCTTTTGTCGGTATTTACTCCTCAGCTAGAGTACATAAACCCAATCACCATGATTTCACAAGGCTACGGTGTGGTTGCTGGCACGTATGATGTAGGTGATTTTATAACATCGATGTGGGTAGGGTTGGGCCTTGTTTTCATTGGCTGCGTGGCAACGGTCTTTTCATTCCGCAAAGTGCAATTCTAAGAGTGTGTCATAGCTAGCGAACTTGCTGAACGTATCTACGTAAAGGGGTAGATATTGACAAATGTATATTTGTGTGTTAATTTATAAACGTAGATAAGTAAAAAATAAACATGACTACATCACCTGAAACTAGAAGTAACAAAATCCTCGTATCCGGATTTGATAGATTCGGACATTTAAAACGACCGAATGCGTCTAGTGAAGTCGCCCTGCCTGCGGTCGCAGAAAAGTATGGTGAGCTGGTTGAGACAATCGTGTTACCGGTTGCATATGAAGTTGCTGCCACGCAGCTAGACGAAGCCATAAAGGAGCTAAACCCTGTGGCGGTTGTTATGTTCGGGATTTCTGCTGGCAGGAAAGTTCGCTTGGAGCGAAAAGCACATAATGCACAGTTCAATGTGGCGATTCCAGATAATAGTGGCGTTAGAAAGATAGGCCGAATAGTTCGAGGTGGTCCTAAGGTTTTTGACGCAACCTTGCCGCTAGAGGACCTGTACGCACGCCTAAGCGACGCGGAAATTCCTACCAAATTTAGCGATAACGCTGGATCTTTCGTATGTAATGAATTGATGTACAGAACACTTGCTGCAACCTCTGAACGACCGCGAGGGACAATACCTACCGGTTTTATTCACTTCGGTAATGGGCTAAGTGAGCAGCTTGTGGAAGAAGCATCCTTGCAAGTGGTTGATGAATTGCTGAAGCTAAGGAAACTAGAAGAGTAGTCGCAAATTTACTCCGTGTAATTAATTTATAGCTAAAAACAAGCACCTTTATAGCAGGGTGTTTATTGTTAATGGGTGATAAAAATGAGACGGTACTAAAATTTAACAACTGGCTCATATAACCTTTCGTTTTAGAATAATAACTTTGCCTGTGATTTACATCACTTTTAAATAAGCAATACCGTGATAGAATGCTTCTGTAATCATATCGACAACACACAAAGGAGTAACATGGAAAGCCCGCTTCACATTACATCTGAAATAGGAGTGTTAAAGACGGTGCTGCTGCACAGGCCAGGGAAGGAGCTAGAGAATCTTACCCCGGCATATTTAAAAAATCTTTTATTTGATGACATCCCTTACCTTAAGCAGGCCCAGGCAGAACACGATGCATTCGCAGACATCCTTCGTTCACGTGGTGTAGAGGTGTTGTATTTAGACAAGATGGCGGCCGAGGCATTGAGCGATGAAGAGGTTCGAAAGCAGTTCATAAACGAAATGGTTGAATCTTCGAAGCGAGGCGGACAGCGAACTACCGACGCGATTGTGCAGTATTTATCTTCAATGCCAACCATGGATATGATTCATACAGTGATGGCTGGCGTTCGAAAAAGTGATATATCACTACCGGAAGACCATGAACCACAGCTACATGCAATCGTAGAGAAAAATAGCTATCCATTCTACCTTGATCCAATGCCAAACCTTTACTTTACCCGCGACCCAGGAGCAACAATCGGAAACGGACTGACGATAAACCGAATGCATTGGCCAGCGCGCCGTCGTGAGTCATTATTCCTGCAATATATCATTGCTCATCACCCACGTTTTAAGGATGCTGATATTCCTGTTTGGTACGACCGTAATAATTCCTTCTCACTGGAGGGCGGTGACGAACTTGTGATTAATAAAGACACGGTAGCGATCGGTATTAGCGAACGTTCAACGCCGGAAGCGATTGAAAAAGTAGCCGAGAAATTGTTTGCAGAATCGAGCTTCACTCGAGTTATCGGAATAGAAATACCAAAGTCACATGCGTTCATGCACCTGGATACGGTATTTACGATGATTGATCGAACGACCTTCACGATTCATCCAGAAATCAAGGATGCTGGCGGTAAATTAAATATGTATATTCTAGAGCGTCAAGAAGGCTCACCTCACCCAAGCATTACCAAAGAAACGGACGTTGAGCACGTACTACGGATTGTACTAGGCGTAGACCACGTTGATTTGATTGAGTGTGGAGGGGGCGATGAGATTGCCGCTGCCCGTGAGCAGTGGAACGATGGTTCGAATACCTTGGCGATTGCACCAGGGGTAGTAGTCACCTATGACCGAAATTACGTGACGAACCAAAAACTCAGGGATGCTGGAATTGAAGTAATTGAAGTTTCTGGTAGCGAGTTGGGCCGTGGCCGCGGTGGCCCACGCTGCATGAGCATGCCACTAAACAGGGAGGATGTATAAGTTATGGCACAAAGTTTAAAAGGACGATCACTGCTGACGTTATCTGATTTTAGTAAGGCTGAGATACGGCTATTGCTTGATTCGGCAAAAGAGTATAAAAGGCTGAAGTATAACGGCATATTGCACCGAATTCATGAAGGGAAGAATATCGCCCTCTTGTTTGAGAAAACTTCAACAAGAACCCGTACGGCGTTTACTGTAGCGGCCAATGATTTGGGTATTGCACCAGAATTTTTAGGCAAAGACGATATTCAGCTTGGAAAGAAAGAAAGCGTTGAAGACACCGCTAAGGTGTTAGGACGAATGTTTGACGGAATTGAATTCCGCGGCTTTAGCCACCAGGTGGTGGAAGACTTAGCTAAATATGCGGGTGTACCTGTGTGGAATGGCCTTACGGATACGTTCCATCCGACACAAATTCTCGCAGATTTTATGACGCTTGAAGAACACGTAGGTGAGCTAAAAGACCTAAAGTTGGTGTTTGCTGGTGACGGCCGAAATAATATGGCCAACAGCTTAATGATTGGCTCGGCTATTATGGGGCTGGATTTCCGTATATGTGCACCCGTGGACTTACACCCCGACCCAGCCTTGGTAGAAGAAGCCCATAGGCTTGCTGCTGATTCTGGCGCCAAGATTACTATTACCGATGATATTCAAAAGGCAGTGGCTGGCGCCCAGGCTATTTACACCGATGTGTGGGTGTCGATGGGGGAAGAAGACAAATTTGCTGAGAGAATTAATCAGCTGAGAGATTTCCAAGTAAACGCCGACATGTTACGCATGACCGGTAATCCTGATGTTAAATTTCTACACTGTTTGCCGGCGTTCCATGATGCGACCACCGACACAGCGATGCATATTAAAGAGCAGTACGGACTGACAGAAATGGAGGTGACAGACGAAGTATTCCGTTCGCAGGCAAGCGTAGTATTCGATCAGGCTGAAAATCGCATGCATACGATTAAGGCAGTTATAGCCTTAACGTTATAAGTAAACAGAGCAGGAGGCTCTAACGTATGAATTTACCGGATAAAAAATCACAAAAAACATCCAAGCGATGGAAAATGCCCTCGGCATTCAGTATTCTATTTGGAATTATTGCAGTCGTCGCACTATTAAGCTGGATTGTTCCATCTGGCCAATACGAAATGACAGAGCCAGTCGATGGAAGCGACCCGACTCCAATAGCAGGGACGTATTCACAGGTAGATAAACAACGAACTGTTGACGGTGAAGACGTTGACGTTCACCAAGGTTTCTGGGAAGTATTCCAAGCGCCTATTCTAGGAACGGCAGAAGCGATTGATGTTGTTCTGTTCGTTCTGGTTATTGGTGGCTTCCTTGGCGTTGCTATGAAAACGGGTGCTCTTGATGCATTCTTGGGCCGTGTCGTCCAGAAGATGAAAGGACGTGAGTTCTTATTGATCCCAGTCCTGATGTCGCTATTTGCTATTGGCGGTACAACCTATGGCATGCAAGAAGAGACAATCGCATTCTACGCACTTGTCGTGCCTGTCATGCTGGCCGCTGGCTATAACGGAATGGTTGCCGCGTTGGTGATTATCTTAGGCGCAGGTGTCGGTGTACTTGGATCTACCATAAATCCATTCTCTACGGGAATCGCATCTGGATTCGCGGATATTTCAATTGGTGACGGAGTGATTGAGCGACTTATAATTTTGGTACTTTCACTTGCTGCGGCTATTTGGTTCGTAATGCGCTATGCGGCTAAGGTCAAGAAAGGCCTGTATCGTGAAGATTCGAAACTGTTGCCAAATCAATTGAGTGATAACGAAAGCCGGGAAATACCTGCATTTACTGCTCGTCGAAAAGCAGTCATCAGTATTTTCGGATTGGCCTTCCTAGTGATGGTCATAGCGGTTATCCCTTGGGAGTATAAGTTTAATATTACGTTCTTTGCTGACTTCGCAAACTGGCTGACTAGCCTTGCGATTATCGGGCCAGCCTTAGGTGCTATTTTGCCATTAGGCGATTGGTGGTTTAACGAGCTATCTATGCTGTTCTTGGTAGCTGCCATGCTCATCGGTGTTGTGTACTATGCCAAAGTTCCCCGTGGAGAGAACGAAGGCTTTGTTGATACGTTTATTGACGGTGCTAGGGACTTGCTTGGAGTTGCATTGATTATCGGTGTTGCTCGAGGTATTTCGGTAGTAATGAATAATGGTGAAATTATGGCCACGTTCATTAATTACGGCGAACAATTGCTTCACAGCGTTCCAAATGTAATCTTGCCAGCTGTCGCATTCATTGTATATTTGCCGCTGTCGTTCCTGATTCCATCAACTTCTGGCCTTGCAACCGCGTCGATGCCAATCTTGGCACCATTGGCAGACTTTGCCAATATCGATCGACATCTTATTGTCACGGCATTCGCTACATCTGCGGGTGTAATAAACTTGATCGCACCAACAGTAGCGTCGGTAATCGGAGGCCTTGCCTTGGCGAAGGTTTCATACGGTACCTACGTACGACGAACATGGAAATTCATGCTATTACTTTCACTCATTAGCATGGCCGTACTTACAATTTCAGTAATACTATAAGGAGATAGAATGTCAACGATCGTTGTTGCGCTTGGAGGCAATGCCTTGCAAGTTAAAGGCGAAGCATCAGCACAAGCGCAACAGCGCGTAGCAAATCAATCAGCAAAAAACTTACTGCCTCTCATTGAAGCAGGGCACCGTTTAATCATCGTGCATGGGAATGGCCCCCAAGTAGGAAACATTATTCTGCATGAAGAAGCTATAAACACCGATGAAGTGCCAACACTTCCGCTTGATAGTTGCGGAGCAATGAGCCAAGGCTTGATTGGGTATTGGTTGCAGCAGTCATTACAAAACCAATTGGCCGCCAGGAATATGAGTTCGCCGGTTGTCTCACTCATAACTCAAACAGTGGTTGATTCACACGACAAAGCTTTTCAAGATCCGACAAAACCAATCGGGCCATTTTACGATTTGGAATCGGAGGCAAGACAGGCAGCTGCGGAACGTAATTTTGTAGTAAAAGAAGATGCAGGAAGAGGCTGGCGCCGGGTAGTGGCTTCTCCAAAGCCGCTGGACTTTGTGGAGCTGCCGGCTATACGCTCACTTATCCAGGCTAATGCAATAGTAGTCACTGCCGGCGGCGGCGGTGTGCCTGTGGTGAAGACCGAAGAAGGGTATGTGGGTATTGAGGCTGTCATCGACAAGGATCTCAGCGCGGCCCTGCTAGCGAGTGACATTGATGCAGAATCTTTGATTATCCTGACATCAATAGACAACGCCATGATTAACTATGGTACGCCCGAGCAACGTCCTCTCGGCAAGGTGTCAGTAGATGAAATGAAGACTTACGTTGAACAGGGTCATTTTGCGGCAGGCAGCATGCTCCCGAAAATCGAAGCAGCCATTGGATTTGTCCACGCAAAACAGGGGCGAAAAGCAATTATTACTTCTCTCGAGAATGTATCAGACGCCTTAACGGGCGAGAGTGGTACAGTAATTCAATCCTAGTAAGTAGCGTCTCTTAAGTTGGTACACGGTACGTAAACGCACAAAAGTCGTAGCAGATAAGAGCGACTGAGTTATAATGAGGGAAAGACTTGCCTGTATTGTCAGGATTGCCAGAAAGATCGGGAGTATTAAGACGTGACTATCAAGGAAACAGCAGGAAAAATGCTACTCTACCTTTACCAACTGCAACGAACAGTGCCGTCAAGCATGCAGTACCGACAGCTTGGATTCATTGATAAAGCTGATGGCAAAGTTGGCCTCACCAGTGACAAAAAATGGTTAACGCGTGACCTGCTTGATATTAGTTCCCAATCATCGGACGTATTCAATGGATTTATATTTCTTATCGATAAGGGATTTATTCGCTCACGGGAGCGTACGACTACGGGCGCGCGCATTTATGTAGGAATTCACCTAACGGCCGCCGGTATTGATGTGATTGAAGGTGTTGAGCACGGCAGTACTGGTAAAGAGATATTTACGACAACCTTTAACATTCCGGTTGACGATAATATGAATGTCGAATCGCTGATTCAAGAGAATGTTGGCGCATTACTAAAATAGCTCCAGAGCATACCGGCTGATTGAAGCCGCAATACCTCTTATGCTATGATTAAGTCAAAGAAGCTAAGTGGGGTAAATAGACAGCATGGACAAGGGGCCTTTTCGTAGCCAGGGGCAAGAGAGCAAGGGTCAGCCGGTTCAACAACCGGTATCTAAACCACAGGTAGAAAAGGTAGTTGCCGAAGATATGCCACGAGTAGGATATTCACGAGCAAAATTTACAGAGCAGGCACCGCAGAAATCAAACACACGTTTGATTGTAGGGATCGTGCTAGCTGTAAGCGTTATCTTGGTTTGTTTAACCGCATGGTTCTTGTGGCAGTCCACTAAAATCTCGGCCACAGGAATAGATAGCAGCAAATACCAAATGGTTAAGCTGAGTGATGGGCAGAGTTATTACGGTAAGTTGAGCGCGCTCGATCAAGAGAATATGAAACTTGCTGATGTGTTCTACCTTGAAAATGAGTCAACCGCGACTAATGAATCAGTTGATGAAACTAGTACCAACGACCTGGCAAGCCAAAACAAGTATAAGTTGCTAAAATTTACAGGTATATATTTTGGTCCTGAAGATGAAATGACCATATCCCGTAGTCAGATAATTAACTATGCCAATCTCGATCCTGAAGGCAAAATAGTTAAGATTATCGAACAGTACAAATCCTCGAATAATTAATATTTTGGAACATTTGGTAGGTTGGCGCTGGTAAGTGACTTCACATACTGTTCCCAGGCATCATCAGTGACTTTACTCTGGGATTTTATTAATATAAGCAAATCCTCTTTAGCCAAAATAACTGACTGTGGGCCTTTTGATGAAGTTCCTATGTAGACCTGTGTGTCGTCGGCCATAATTCTATCAGTTGCATTGTAGCCTTGGGCTAATTTTTTTACCTGGGCGTCTATGTTGCGTCCAAACTTCGTAGGAATCGGCTGTTGGCTTACGGTTATAGACACATCGCCGATGCTGTCTGAGTAAGCGTAGACTGGGTCGCTTTCGGGTGGGCTTACTCGTTTCCAGCCGCCCAGCGTCACTACTGATTCTCCTTCAGGCAGGATTGTCGTGTAGGCTGGCCCGTATAGGATAGGCTCAGATTCCTCTTTGGGCGATACGGTCGCCCAAACAATAACAATAAAAATCAGAACAATTACAAACGCAATTAGTCTCTTGCGGGTGACATTGAAACGCGTTTTGGGTGGTTCAATGGCTGCCTGTTCGGTAGGCATTTGCTGTGGCTTCGGCTTGGGCTGAGCAAAGGTGGTGGGGCGCTCGCTTTTACTCTTTTTTTGCTTTACATCCACTCTTGTAATAATCCCTGGTCAATTTAATAGTAGTGCTCTTGCACTGTGGTAAGGCGCCACTAATTAGGCTAAGTATAGTTTACCATAACTGATTTGACACTAGTTGTTACTGAAGGTGAAGTTAAGGTTGCTGACGTAGGCGTCTCCATTATTATGTGCCGACAAGTTAATCCTAAATAGAATACTATCGCCAGCTACAAAGCCACAGGTGGCCGGATCGTCGGTATTGTCAGCCAAAGCTTGTTGCCAAGATGTTTGTGCGCCGGTAGAAACTGGTATTTCCACGCTACATGACTCAAGCCCAGTATCGCTGTCGCGGTACACTTGGTAGCTCACGCTAGCATCAGAACTGCTCGTGCGGCCCTTTAAGGATGTCGAACCTGCTACAAACTCTTTAAAGTTAGTGGGTAGCTGGTAGGTAACGTAAATGCTACGTGTCTGAGTACTTGACTCAGAGGATGTCCACTTGTAGAAATTGTATGTTTCATTCGTACCACAAATCTCTTCGCCATTATTAGCATCATTGATATTAAGCGTGTCGGAACACAAATCAGAGCTGATCGTACCAATATCAGCTCCGTTCATAACCGCGTTTGAGTATTCTGGACTAAGAGTAATAAAGCTATCAGGACTGGCTCCGCAATTTCCCCAGCCACTCTCCTCAAAACACTGAACTTCACCTAGTGTCGTATCGTAGTACATGCTACCGAGCAATGCCGGATCGCTAAGGCTTGGTGCCGACACTCCCTTATCTAGTGTAAGGAGCGATGTTGAACTATCGGAGTTATTGCCAATCGTGGCATTTGAGCTATTTGTCTCGTTGCTGTACACATCATGCAGTGTAGAAGAGCTTGCAGTGCCCGCAATCGACCAATCGCTACCGTTCCACATCATGGTAGTGGTAGTATTTGGGCGCATCGTAACTGTTGTTGCGCCGCTGTTTGCTGAAAGTGTAAATTCTTCTGAGCTCGGGGCAGCCATGATGTAAACGACTCGTCCGGCAGTATTGTTGGTAGGATCTGGTAAGGTAGCGGTTTGACCAGCAGCACTAAAGCCGGTAATAACACCAGATTTGCTATCAATACTTGTTGAGGTTATCGTACAACTGCTCGCAACTGGTTGGCCATCAGTGTAACAATTAGCATCGTTTATGGTAGTCGAAAAGGTTGGAGTACTAAGGATAACTAAGCCGCCCACACCAGTCCCACTACCCGTTCCGCCAGCTATGACAATATCGCCTCCGCTGCCGTTAGTTCCGCCAGCCGCACCACCAGTAATAATGAGATTGCCCCCATCTGTACCACTTCCGGCGCCGCCCGTTCCCGCAGTAATAGATAGATCGGTGCCAGCTAAATCGTTGGCCGAAGTGGCTGCTGCAATCGTGTGGTTGGCGTTAGAACCAAGCAGGATATCGCCACTGTTTGTAACAGTAAACACGTCACTTCCGGTATTTTGAAGCTGCATAAGGTTGCCAACGCCAAGCTTATTAATAAACAGGCTGCTATTCGAGCTATTGTCAACTTGCACGCCTTGGCCAAGCTGTGCCAGCTGATCGGACGATTTACCGCCAACCTTGGCCGCGTTCAAGGCGTAGGGGGTTGAGGTGAGACGTTTCATGGGAAGCATCTCGCCGTCAGCCATGCAAGGCGCCGTACCAAACGCGGTACAAGCAGCGGCCGAGCCAGCAATGTTAATCGAAAGCCAGAGTGTGTCATCGTTCCAGTCGATACTACTGCCAAAGGCCGTTTTTGAACCAAGATCTACCGAGAAGTAGCCGTTTTTTATAACCACGCCTTCATTTGCGTTGTTGTTGACATAGTTTTCGCTCCAAGACAAATCGCCATCTGGGTTACCAGCTGTACTACCGCTTCCGCCTTGGTATATCTTGAATTGCATGTTGTAGCGGCCGTCGGGCACTAAGCCACCACTTGAGGTGAGGAGCCGCCCTTGGAAACTCATCTTTTCGTTGATTCCAGGTGCAGCCAGTGAAACATTAGCAAACAATAGCGTTGTAGTTAACGCAACGAATAGCGTAAGAAGCCCTGCCAGTAGCAGTGCATAGCGCTGTTTAATAATAGTGGGTAGGTTGAACCACACGTTCATTTTTGGGTGTTTTTCTTTATTTTCTTCTCTGTTAGAGAGCAAAAAATATTTGTTTCACTTGTGACGTGTGGTGGCCCATCAAAGCTTAGGTAAAGTCTACCATAAGCAGCGTTTTTTAAGCAATGGCACTACCATCTTTCCAAGGCGCTTATTTTAGGTAGATTTTGAGGGGCAGAGGAGCCCCTCAAATAGCTTGTGGTTATGGTATAATGAGCCCAACGTCTAATAGACAATTTAAGGGAGTAAACAAACAGTGAAAGTACGGCGCTTCATTCTTAGCCTCGCAGTGGTCATTGGGCTGGGCGGTGTTCTTGCGGCACCAGCGGCGACGGCAGCCGACTTCAGCGGCTCAGGCGTGCAAGGCTATGCTGCCGACACGCCAATTGATAACGGTACGATTGTCGAGCTTACAGGGAAAGACTCAAATCGTGTTAAGGTAGCAACGCAGAAAAATCTTGAAAATATGTTTGGGGTAACTATCGACCGTAATTTGCTATCGGTTACTCTGACAAGAAGTGACTTAGAAAACGAAGTCTTCGTAGCTGTATCAGGCACCTACAATGTACTGGTGAGTACGCAAGGGGGCGCGATTAAAAAGGGTGACTATGTTACGTTGTCGTCTGTTAATGGCCTGGCTATGAAGGCCGGAACTGAAGAGTCTACTGTGTTTGGCCGGGCTGGTGCAACTTTTGATGGCAAAGGTGTGACGCTAGGTACGACTACACTTAAAGATACCAAGGGTAAAGATAATAAGACGGTAAAAATCGGCTCAATCCCAGTCACGATTGATATCAGAAGTAACCCGAACGACGAGTCGACAGAGGTAAATATCATAAAACAGCTACAGCGTGTTGGTAAGCAAATTGCTGAGAAGGAAGTGAGTCCGATTCGTATTTATCTTAGCATCGCAATCGCTGTTATCTGTATCATTACGTCGATTATCATCTTGTATGCCGGAGTACGTAACGGAGTCATTTCTATTGGACGTAACCCAATGTCTAGAAAATCGATTTTCCGAGCACTCATGGAGATTATTTTGACTGTACTGTTGATTTTAATTATTGGACTATTTGCGGTATATTTACTACTAAAGCTATGATCGATTAAATAGGGTGGACTAAATGGGACTATTTCAACAAAAACAGCCGTCGAAAAAGTCGTTAGACGAAGAAATTTCTGATAACGAGCAGCATTTTTTTGATGAATATTTTCGAGAAGAATTACGTAATCACGGACGGTGGTATTTTGAGAAAGTAATTAGTGAGAATGGGAAGCTTTTCAAACGGGAACTCGATGCCACGATTGAGCGTGTTGACGGAGAGCTAAAAGAATATTTAACCAAACAGGTGAATGTTATGGTTGAACAAATCGGTAGCGATTTGCGTGAGCATGTAACAACGCAAATAACTGACCAAGTGGCCGAACACAGCAAGGTTATGAAAGAAGCCCAAGATGCGGCTCTTCAAGAAATAAATCTGAACATATCGTCACTCAGTGACCAGCACAAACAGCTGGCCGAGAACCTAGTGAAAAGCATAGCCGAGCAAGAAGAGCGTACTAAAGGTGCTATTAACGAATATGATGCTCGTATGACTGCCATGAAAGAAGCCCAAGATGCAGCGCTTGATTCAATCAATCAAAGTACGCAGGCACTTAAAGCAAGGCAGCAGGAAATGGCCGAGCGACTCGAGCAGAATGTACTTGAACAAGAATCAGCGTTGGTCGGAGCGTTCCAGGAGAACATGGCTCACACTATTGAGCACTACTTACTTGAGGCGCTTGGCGATCAGTATGATGTAAAGGCCCAACTTCCAGCAATTATTCAACAAATGGAGAATAATAAACAGGCAATCGTGGACGATATGAAGCTATGAGCGACGGGGAAGTAAAATCACATGATACATTCGTTTTGCCGCCGAGCGTGGTGAGTAAGATTGATGTGTCGCGTCTTCTTGCCGAGCTCGAACGAGTTGATAACGATATCACATCTGAGGCAATTCGCCATAAAGACGAAGAAGGTTATCAACCAGCTAAACCTCTTTTGTCTGAGCAGTTAAATGACTTCTTGCGCTCAAATGAGTTAAATCTTGATAACGACCACAGCAGGAGCGAACTCATTAAGCAGCTTCGAGGGTTAAAAGACAGTGTGCCAGTAGTTCATATGACATTTGCTACCATGGCTGATCGCGAGAGTCTGGGAAAGCTCGTTACTTGGTTGCGTGAATCAGCTCATCCGCAAACAGTCGTGGCGGTTGGCATGCAGCCTGCCTTAGTTGCCGGAGTTTATCTTCGTACAACAAGTCATGCTTATGACTTAAGCCTCAGGGCAAAATTAAAAGAAAATCATGGCAAGCTTGTTAGCACGTTAGGAGAACTGCGTGGCTGAGAGTAAACGGTACGAGCAGCTAGTTAGGGATGGCAATCCGGTTGGTGAAATCATCGGAATTGACTCGTTTATGGTCAAAGTGAAAGGTTTGCAGCCTACAAATGTTCACGCCACCGTAAGGTTCGAGGACGATTCCCGTGGCTACGTTCACCAAGTTCTAGAAGACTACGTAGTGGTTATGAAGCTTGATTCAACCTCACTTCATGTCGGTGCGGTGTGTGTGATTGAAGCTAACGACATTATGGTTCCAGTTGGAAAAAACTTTATTGGCCGGGTTGTAAATGTCTTCGGCGAGCCGATTGATGGGAAGGGTGCGATTGAACCTGACCAGGAGTGGGATGTGTTTCATCCGGCCCCAATGCTGTATGAGCGTGAGTTGTTGGACACCCCAGTAGAAACCGGCGTTGCAATCCTGGATCTCGAATACTCGTTAGCCCGTGGGCAGCGTATGGCAATGCTTGGCGATAGTAAGGTGGGTAAAACTGCGCTTGCGGCATCAGTTGCTATTAATCAGAAGAATACAGATATCACCGTCATCTATGTACTGATTGCTAAGCGCCAACACGACGTTGCCGAACTTGTTACAACGCTGGAAAAAAACGATGCATTAAAAAAAGCCATTGTTGTGGTGAGCAATTCATTTGAATCTCTTATTCTTACTTACCTGGCGCCGTATGTAGGCGCTGCGCACGGCGAGTACTTTTGGCACCAGTGCAATATGGATACGTTAATGATTTACGATGATTTAACGGCTCACGCCCAAGCATATCGCGAGATTTCGCTAATTGCTGGCGTTAGTCCGGGCCGTGACTCATACCCAGGTGACATGTTCTATACGCACTCTAGTTTGCTGGAGCGTGGGGGTAAAACTGAATCAAATCATGCTACCCAAACACTTATTCCAATTGTGTACGCACCAGGTGGCGATATTACGGCCTATCTTCCAACCAACATCATGTCAATTACAGATGGTCAGTGGATTCTGGATGGTAAGATTTTCAAAGATACTATGCGCCCGGCGGTTAGCACGGCCTTATCTGTTACTCGTGTGGGTGGCGTGGGCCAAAACAAACGACAAAAGGGACTTGCTGACAAACTTAACCTCACGCTTGCCGGCTACCGAACAGCCGAGGAATACGCTCACTTCGGTACCGAGCTAAGCGCGCAAGCCCAAGCAGACTACGACAAAGGTAAGGTGCTCTTTAAGCTAATGAACCAAGCTATTGGTGAAACATATAGTTTTGCCGAACAACAGTTTTTGATGAGCATTGTACTGGGAAGTGCACCTGAAGAAATTATTAATGTTGAGAAGTTAAAAGAAAAAGTTCATGAATACGCCGCTAAACTCAAAGAAGATGAAAATATGGTTGGCAATTACGACGAGCTCGAAGCAGCACTTAAGGCAGAGGTCACAACAATCGATGAAGTGAAAAAAGCAGCTATTGAAAAGGCAGCTAAAATAGATGCGGAAAAGAAGCGCCAGACCGAAGATGCCGAAGCAGCCGACAAGGCGGTTGCTGCCTCAGAGCGGCCCGTGAAAGAAGAGAACGAGGGTAAAAAGTAATATGCGACGCCCTCTTGAAATCAAGGCCGAAGAGGCAGATGCGCGATCAGTCGTAAGTCTTACTTCGGCTCTCGAAACGCTTAGTAGTATGCAAATTGCTAAAACCAAGAACAAGGTGCTTATTAGTAACCAGTTCTTTGACGAAGTTTGGAATATTTATAAGCAGATTCGTGTTGATGTTATGTTCAATTACGGTCGTGTTGAAGGCGAACGGCCAATCGACAAAGAGCTTCTAATCCTGATTACGGCCAAAGGAGGACTGAGCGGCGATATCGACAATCGCCTGATTCGTAAAGTAGTCGAACGTTATGACGAATCAAAGAATGAGGTACTCGTGATAGGTCACCACGGTGCGCAAAAACTTAAACAAGCACATATCGACTATGCGTACTATTTTGATCTTCCCGAGCATGACTATATCAATGTAGATCCCTTGATGGATATTACAAGAAAGTATGCCAAGAGCCGAATTTATTACCAGCACTATATATCACTTTCACAACAAGAAATTAAGGATGTTGATCTAAGTGAAGTCGTATCAAGTAAGGGCCGCGTGGCCGATCTTACGTCTGTTAGTGATGATTTAGTGACCGAAAAAACCTACATCTTCGAGCCGAGTTCATACCGGGTCGCCGCGTACTTGGAAAACTCGATTCTTCGGCTGACGATTTCTCAGTTCATCTACGATAGTCGCTTGGCGCAAGTTGCGAGCCGCTTTAAGGCCATGTCGGCCGCAAAAGAGCGCTCCATTACTAACGCAAATGATCTGCATCTCGAATTCAACCGGTCTAAACGTAACTTAGTTGACACAAGGCTCAAAGAATCACTGGCAGGCCTCAAAAAAATTCGGGCAGGGGGAACAGAATAATGGATGAACAAACAGCCTACAAAAAGGGAACTATCCGTGCGCTTAAGGGGCTTGTTATTAAGGTCCAGTTCGACGAAGGTATGCCGGACCTCAATGAAATGCTCTACGTTGATAACGAACAAAAATCACCCCTTCTTGTTAATAGCCTAACAGATGGTGACATGGCACTTTGTTTGAATATTGGTGGAGATTACGCTATTAAAAAAGGCGAATCTGTTTCGCGTAGTGGCCGTAGCCTTGAAATCCCAGTTGGAGAAGAGATGATTGGCCGAGTATGGGATACTATGGGACGCCCTATCGATGGTAAACCGCAGCTCGAGCAAGAGGTGTTAGACAAAATGATCAAGCGCCCAATCTTCTACCCTACATTTAAAGAGTCTAGCCTGGAGAACCGTCCAGATGAGGTTCTTGAGACAGGGTTGAAAGTGCTCGACTTCTTTACGCCGTTTGTGAAGGGGCGCAAAATCGGTATTGTTGGTGGTGCCGGCGTGGGTAAGACTGTACTTACCATGGAAATTATTAACAACGTTGCTGAAGGTTCAGGCGCCATAAGTATGTTCGCGGGTATTGGTGAGCGTATTCGCGAGGGCCATGAACTCTATAAAACGCTGGACGATAACGATCTGCTTAAAACCACCGCCATGTTTTTTGGCCAGATGAATGAAAATCCAGTGCAGCGTAGCCTGATTGGTCTCGCCGCTATTACATTGGCGGAGTATTTCCGTGATGATATGAAAAAGGACGTGCTACTGTTTGCCGACAACATGTATCGATATATTCAGGCAAAAAACGAAGTCTCGACTATTATCGACCAAACACCAGCCGAGGGTGGCTACCAGCCAACCGTGTTTAGTGATGTGAAGACGTTCCAGGACCGCTTGGCGACAAACCAAAACGGGTCAATTACCGCGCTCCAGACAATTTACGTACCAGCCGATGACCTGTCTGATCCAGCCGTGCAAATGATTCAACACGAACTCGACAGTACTATCGTGCTCGACCGTGCGGTTGCAGCGCAGGGTATTCGCCCAGCGGTGAATATTCTTGCTTCGAAATCGAGCTTGCTCACACCTGAAGTGGTAGGCGAGCGGCATTACGAGCTGGCAACTCGTGCCACGGCAATCTTGCAGAAGTACGAATCGCTCAAAGGGATTATTGCGATTATTGGTGAATCTGAGCTCTCGACTGAAGACCGTGATGATTACAACAAAGCCAAAGGCTTAATTGAATTCTTTAAGCAACGTTTTAACGTTATGGAAAAGGTGACTGGTGTACCCGGTGAGCACATGACGCGTGATAAAACGCTTGATGGTGTCGAAGAAATTATAGGAAAATCCGCTTCTTCCCTTGAAGCAGACGATAAAACTGATGCTGAAAAACCAAAAAGTGACGAACCTGAAGTGGCAGGCGGCAAACCTAAAGAAGATGAAATGCCGGAAGGTGAGTCGAAGGAATCTTCCGACTCAGAGGATAAGTAGTGGCTGAAGATACTGAACAAATAGAAAACAAGCCTGAACAAACTACTCAGGTTCGTGGCAATAAACCAACTATGAAGGTAAAAATCTATGCGCCGTTTAAAGTCTATTACGAGGGCGACAGCTACAGTGTTACTGCCGTAAACGCCACTGGGCCGTTTGATATATTGCCACACCATCATAATTTCTTATGTATGCTCGTGCCATGTACTCTTGTGATAAATGATCCGGGCGGGACAAAGACTATTAAGATATCACGCGCGCTCATGCATGTTAAAGCCGACAGTGTCGTCGTGTTTATGGATGTCTAGTTCATCACAAAATAGTCGTAGGCGAATGTTTGGTTGCTGGGTGCTGGTGAAGCAGCGCAGATACTAAAACCTGTTTGATCACGGTCTACGTAGTACTGAGTTTGGCCCGCGCCGGAACCAACAGGGCTGACAATCACTTTTGGTTGTCGGCTGAAATTCTGGTTGAAGTTGATGCGTACGAAACAGCCAGTTGCCGTCCCGGTACCGGTACGAATATTAATAGTCCCAGACGTGTCCGATCCGTTAACCGATGCCGAGCCGCCATTGCCGAGTGCGCTTCCGGTTGCGCCACGTGAAGGTGATGGGCCAGTAAAGCTAATGTGGTTCGGGATTTGTAGCTCAGCATTGCCACCCATAATTAAACGGCTCACTGTTAGCTGTGGTGCGGATACTGCTCCACCGAATGAAGCTGAGCCAGATGCGCTGAGGTCGCGCACGGTTGTATTGCCTTGCACGGCTAAATCCTGGGCCACTTGCAAACGGTTGATTTGGGCGGTGCCTAGGTTTGCTTCGCCAGAAATTGTAATGCTCGGACCACGAATAGTTCCGCCTGTTTGGAAGTTGCCTGCGACGTTTAAGTTGCCGCGCATCAATGCCTCTCCGGCAATAATTGCATTTCCTTGAATGGTGAGTGTTTGTGAGGTATCACCAACGGTTGCGTCGGTGTTTGATAACTCTTTTAGCGCATCTTCGGTTAAGGCTTGACCACCTTCAATAACGGCTTTTGGCGCTGGTTTTTGGCTATTTAGGTAGCTCACTACTGTAATAACACCAGCAATAGCAGCGAGTAGGACGAACCCTAAAAAGTATATATTTACTTTACGGAAGAACTCTTTAATTGGTGATACTTTTTTACCTTTGACTTCATTCAACGTAGCGTCCGGATTAGCGGCCTTTTCTTCGGCTTGCTCTTGTTCCAGATCTTCAGGAGTACGGCTCAGCGCATCGGCTGGTATGTCCTGGGAGTTATTTGCCTGTACTTCTTCGTCATCAGGACTAGTGTTTTTATCAGAATCCATTGTAAATAAATTTATCGCTTATGTTTAAGCTATAGCTTACTATATTTAGCACCCTTGCGCTAGCTTGAGTTCCGGGGCGACATAATGGATAATGAACACTATACAGCTTATGCGAAAAGATATTTTGTGGAGGTACGCGAAAGCGCTGCTAGCAATAGTAGTTATTGCTGGTGTGGTGAATGTTCCCGCTTTTGCAACCTCGAGTTCGCAGAACTATCAAATTGTTGAACAAGAGTTTGGCGCTGGATCATCGTCTGAAACGTGTTCAAGTTCGTACTGTGCACGTACGAGCATCGGCGATTTAGCGGTGGGTAAGGCCACGGCAGGTGAAAGTACGGCAGAATTTGGCTCGATTACACCTGACGAGCCAGTGCTCGAAGTCATTGTTGACCCCGGCGAGTCAAATTTAGGTGAACTTACGACTGAACGTACTGCCTCGAAATCAATGATAGTGCGAGTCCGTAGCTATCTTAGCAATGGGTATTATTTGCAAATTACCGGTACGCCACCAAAATACAAAAACCACACACTGGCTACGCCTTCAACTCCCACCGCTTCCATGCCCGGTACGGAGCAGTTTGCTATTAATGCGGTAGCAAATACTTCTCCGAATATCGGAGCTAATCCGGTCCAGGTACCATCAAACGAATTTAGCTTTGGTGAGCTTGATAGTAAATACAGCCAGCCAAATATGTTCATGTACAGTAGTGGTGATACGGTAGCGCGGAGTGAAACTGAGTCGGGCAGAACTGACTACACTATTAGTATGATTGTGAATATTTCTAGTAAAACACCTGCAGGACACTTTAGTGGCGACTATTCAGCTGTCGTCGTGCCAGTGTTCTAACTTAAGTAAAATTACATTTTACACAATGTTGTGGATAACTCTTATTTAGCTATTGCGCTTATGTTGCTACAGGTGGTACAATGCCCGATGTAACCCTTATTTTTAAGGTAAGGTCACAAAAATAAAAACTAAATTTAGGAGATATACAAATGTATACACTCAAATCAATCGCGTCTCGCGGTACGATGTTGGGCGCGGCGTTTGCTTTAGTAGCAGCAGCCGTACTTCCAGCAGCATCCGTGTTCGCTGATGGGTTGAACCCGCTGACTGAGCGCTCTTTGCTGCTTAGTAGCTCCGCCCCTGGTTTCCAGGATACGGACGGTTCGGGCAACTCAGAAACCTCGCTTAATGCGAACGGTGCAACCTTTGCCCTTCCAGGCACTGGTCAGAATGGTAAAAAATCAGGTGAAACCTTCACCTTTAATGTAAGTTCAGACAGTACAAGCCGCCCTATAGAAGGCATAACATTCCAGTACTGTACATCAGCAGCTGGTTACTGTCAGGCACCTGGCAATAACCTTGGTGATGATCGTGATGATCTTCCTCAAGCTCGTGAAACCAATGCCCAAGCTCACCCGAATAGCCGAAGTGACCTTGATGTTGTAGGTACTTTTGGTGAATCTACCACAGCAACTCCTGCTGCTGGCGAATTTGTCGTGCTAGTTGAAGGCGTCCAGAGCTCAGGCTGGGTAATGGAAGCTGTCAACCGTGAAGACACGGCTCACTCAGGAAACCTATCTGGTAAGAACAACTACATCCGTCTAAAGCACACTGATGTTGCTGATGGTGCTGTACCAACTCCTGGCCAGACAGTGCAAGTGATTTTTAAGGCATCAACAAATAACTACATCACTAACCCAGGTGCAGGATCATTCTTCGTAAAGATCAACACCTATGATTCTGATCAGGATGTAGATCTAGTCTCGGGTGATGAAAGTGTTATTGATGGTGGCGTAACCGTAGCCAACATGATGACTGACTCAATCCACATTACCACTAAGGTACTGGAAACCATGGACTTCTCAGTTGGTGTTCGTAACAAAGATACCCAAAGCGTCTCTCACGGTAGCTGTGACCCTATCGAAGTAATTGGCGGTAACCGCCTTGACCTTGGTGACGTTGACGCTGAGTTCTCGCTGCGAACCGACAAAGCATACGACGCATTCTCATACTGGCGCTTAAGCTCTAACTCATCTGGTGGTGCAACTGTGTATTACTCAGGTAACACACTAAACAACACCGTTGGTGACAATATTGACGAAATGGGTGCAGAGGGTAACAGCCATCCAGGTACCGAGCAATTTGGCTTGGCATTGATTGATCCATCAAAAGCTAATCCGGTGTTTGATTCTGAGAATCCAACCGCTCCAACTCCAGCTGAAACTTTCCCAGGTACATTCCCAAGCAACTGGGAAACGCCTAGCATGGACGGCCTTGTGACTGGTACTAGCTACGACGAAGGTGACACTCCAAGTATCAGTTCTTCAACTACGGCTGATAACGCGAAGTTTGCTTTCTACGAAACAAGCTCAACTGTTCCAGAGGTAATCGCTCAGAACAACAACGATGTTATCCGCTGCGCAACTTCAAAAGTTCGCTACGTTGCTAACATCGCTGCAGATACCCCAGCTGGTATCTACACAACAAAGATCAACTACTTAGCTGCTCCACAGTATTAAACCACTGTAGACATAGCTGCCAACCCGGTAGCGGGCGGTAGAATCTTACGACAGCCGGTCTTATTGATAGACCGGCTGTTTGGTTGGATCGTAATGCTACTACCGTTAGCACGAGCAATTTAGTACAATGGCAAGTATGCATCATAGGTTGTTTAGGGCGCACAAGATTGTGCATCCGTTGCACTACGCGGGGCCGGAGGCCTTGCTGTCTATGGTATTGGCTATAATATTGTTCGTGACGCCAGCTTCGGCAGCTATGCGCTTTCAGCAACGTAGTTTGTATATGAATAGCACCGAACCAAATGCCACCACCTCTTATACGGTTTCATTTCAGTACATGAGCGCACTGGCGGTAGGTTCGGTAGACCTACTGTTTTGCCAAGACCCTATTCCGTATCATACCTGCACGGCCCCTGAGGGTTTGAATGTTGCCGATGCGGTATTGAGTGAACAATCCGGTGAGACTGGGTTCGCTATAACGCAGCAAGCCGCTAATCATATCGTTATATCTCGTCCGACTAACATGATTACTGGGAGCACGGCGCCATCATCGTATAAGTTTGATGGAATAGTGAACCCAACTAACATAGAGGAAGCATTTTCAATACGACTACGTAGCCATGCATCCCAAGATGCTACGGGGCCGCAAATTGACTTCGGTTCGATAAGAGGGCAAGTTCAGTCAGGTATTGTGCTTCAAACGCAGGTTCCGCCAATGCTGGTATTTTGTCTCGCCCAAGAAGTTGAGTATAACTGCACCGATACAAATAAAACCTACTTTAGCGACATGGGGGAGCTTAGTTCCACATCAACACTATCAGCAAGGTCACAAATGGCAGTAGGCACAAATGCATCGGGTGGCTTTGCGATTACGGCGAATGGAGAGTCTATGAGCGCTGGAACTAGCGTAATTGATGGAATGAGCAATCCAACACAGAGTCAACCGGGCACCAATCAATTTGGTATCAACCTGGTTGCAAACAATAGCCCCATTGTTGGCGATGACCCAGAAGGCGAGTGGGCGAATGCAACCGCCTCGGAAGACTACAGCGTACCAAATAAATATAAGTTCGTTAACGGGGATGTCGTGGCATACTCGCCAAATGTTAGCCTAATGAAGAAGTTTACAGTAAGCTATATTTTAAACTCCCAGAAAGACCTTGCCCCAGGTGTATACAGCACGACGATAAATTACATAGCCAGTGGTCGCTTTTAGTGGTACAATACGCTTATACTTACGGTTTAAAAAGTAACAAGAGGAAAGAATAGAAATGAAACGCTTTAAAAGCACGATTATCGCCACGCTTGCGGTATTTGTTGCAGTAGCATGTATGTTGCCATCTGCGCCTGCATCGGCAGTATCATCGGCAGCACTCAGCATTGTGCCAAAGAAAAACTACACGATCGAGCCGGGTAAATCAATCGGTGATAAGCTAACGATTCGTAACCTTGACAGCAACGAATCCCTCAGCCTTACGATGCGAGTAGTTGATTTTACGTTCACCGATGACGGCGGTACGCCTAAACTCATGCTGGCTGAGGATGCGCCGCAAACAACTTGGTCACTTAAACCGTTCCTTAGTTTGCCAAAAACCGTAACGATTCCAGCTAAAACCAGCAAATCGGTTGATATGAAAGTGACGATTCCTGCTGGCCATGGAGCAGGTAGTTACTATAGTGCCATTGTTTACTCCTCAGGTTCATCTGATGGTGGTAACGTCGGACTGAGCGCGTCAGGCGTAACGCTTGTATTTGCCTCAATTCCAGGCGAAGTAAAAGAGAGCCTTAAACTAGAACAATTCGGCGCTTACCATATGCCAAAAGCCGGCAAAGAAGGCGCGTTTACCTTTATTACAGCCAACAAACCAGAAGCGATTGCTTATAAGCTGAAAAATGACGGAAATGTAACAGAAGCCCCAGTAGGTTCGATTACGCTCAAGCATATGTTCGGAAAAGAGCAGTCGATTGATAATATTAACCCAAATAGCTCACTGGCACTCATTGGACAGTCGCGCACGTTTACCGCGTGTATCAAGCTTAAGTCGGAAGAGGTCAACTTTAACGGTGAAAGGTCACGCTCGACAGCATGTACTACACCAGACCTATGGCCAGGCTACTACAGCATTGGCATCAACGGCTACTATGGACAGAATGGTAATCGTACTCAAGAAATTGTTCAAAATGGCGGTTTTTGGTACTTGCCATGGTGGTTTGTACTTGTTTCACTAATCGTGATTGTGATTGCTGCATATTACGGAGCCAAAGCCTACCGTACGGTTCAATACAAATTATACGGCACTAAGCCAAATCGAAAATCACGTCGCCGTTAATTAACCAGAAGCTTTTTAATGGGACAGCCTTAGGCTACAATACTAAAAGCACTATGGGACAAAAATTTCGAACAAGCGTCATTAAGGGATTGCCAATGCTCATTGGCACACTCCTACTGGCGCTTTTCGTTTTTGTACCTCGCTCTGCCGCCCTTACACCGATACCAGAGCCTGATCCAATTCCTGGTTCGTATGGACTTGAAGCCACTAAAACCAAAGCGGCACCTACAAAAGGCGCAACCATTACGACGCCAGGCAACGGTGGGTCATTTTCAACGTCGCCAATTACTGTAAGCGGAATATGCCCAGATAAATTGCTAGTGCAGGTGTACAACAATAATGTGATGGCGGGCGCAGTAATGTGCGAGAACGGCAGTTTTAGCATGCAAGTAAGTCTGTTTCCAGGAACAAACGAACTGAAGGCCTCAGTATTTGATGAGGTTGATCAAACTGGTCCGGAATCAAATACTGTAACCGTTAATTTCACTGATACAAACTTCGGTGCTTTTGGTGAAGGGGTGACGTTGACGAGCTCCTACGGCCGCCGCTCGGCTGGAGTAAATACCGTGCTTGCTTGGCCTTTGCAACTATCTGGCGGCACAGGTCCGTATGCATTCAGTATAGACTGGGGAGATGGTTCTGATCCTGAGCTGAAAAGCCAGTCGCTCGCCGGTGTAATCGACATCAACCACGTGTATAAGCGAGCCGGTATTTATAAAGTTAACGTACGCGTAACCGATACCAACGGCGTATCGGCATTTTTGCAAGTGATTGCTGTGTCTAGTGGAAAAGTGGATGGAACTGGGACACAGACAGATGACGACATAGATAATGCAACAGCAGCGCAAACCCAGCAGATTTTATGGGTACCAACAGCGGCCTCGTTGGTGTTACTTCTACCAACCTTTTGGCTAGGTCGGATGAGCCAACTCACCTCTATTCGCAACAAGATGCTCAAAGAGCGCGATAGCATACAGCAAAAATAGCCAGTACGGCTGTGGAAAACTTACTTAAAAATGTGCTTGACAACCATAACCAACTTCGGTCATACTGAACCCGTTACTTATAACAAAACAAATACAATTTAAAAGTGGATGTGAGGAGAAGGAATATGGGTTCCTTAGGAGTTTTATTCGACCGGAAGGTTCGATATATCGTCGCAGCTATCGCGCTTATATTGGCAATGATTTTGCCAACATTAGTGTCGGCTGCGCAAATAACAAGTCGTTCAGTTGCGCTGAGTAGCGCCTCTGCGGACGCAGATAACGTGACATATCAAGTAAAGTTTACTTCTGTTTCAGCAGCGGGAGCTTTCGTGGTTGATTTTTGTAGTGAATCACCGCTCATCGGATCAGCTTGTACAACCCCTAGTGGTTTTAGTGCTAGCGCTGCCGAGTCAAGTACCGTTGGGTTTACTGATGTAAGTGCGCTCGACGCGAATACACTGGTGGTTACCGGTACTATTGGTGCGACGACACCAATTACTGTTGACCTAGATGGCATTAACAACCCAACAAATGATGGAACAATTTACGCACGTATTTTGACATACGCAACCGACACAGCTGCGGATGCTTACGCCTCAACAACGCCTGGTAGCTCACTTGATGACGGTGGTGTGGCAATTCCAATCACCGACACCACCAGTGTGTCTGGTGCTGTTATGGAAACATTACAATTTTGTTCGGCAAGCGTAGCTATTACAGCTAACTGCGCTAACGCAGGCGCAAATGCTCCAGTATTACGCCTAGGCCAGGATGTAGGTGGTGAAGTAGCATTGCAGCCTGGTGTAATAAGTGAAGGTAACATTTATACACAACTCTCAACTAACGCAGCAAGTGGTGCGGTAGTAAGCTTAAAGAGCGGTACTCCGTGTGGCGGTCTTATGCGCGTTGGAGCTTCTGGTTGTGACATAGCAGCTGCTCAAAGTACAGCGGTTACATTGAACTCAGCAACCTTCGGCATGAAAGTAATAGCAGGCACGGATCCATCTGATAGTGGCGTAGTGCCAAGTGGTACATTCCGTATCAACCCAACTTCGATTTATAACGGATCAGACTTCTTGTTTAACTATGTAGCCAATAACGCCAGTGGCGTAACGAGTACATATGGCGATGCAGTTCTTGATACGAACAGTTTGCCTGCTAATAATAAGGCAATGACACTTAAATTCGGAGCAAGTGCTAACAGTACTACTCCGGCAGGTAACTACGCAAACGACATTAGCTTGATTGCAACTGGTACATTCTAAATAAATTAGAGCCTCACTTAAATAACGCCCCGGCAATGCGCCAGGGCGTTATTTTACATAGGTAGATTAGTAGGTTGCAAACGTAAGCACATCTGTTATGATGGTAAGTGATTACGTAAATAGGGAATAGTGTGATTAAAAAAGCAAGCCGTCAATTATATATTCAAATGCTACTGGCATTTGTAATGGCAACAGGTATAGTGTTGGCTCTCCACACTTCAGCGGCCGGTGCCGTAAGCGCCCCTAATACTCTTAAGATATCACCAGTTCGCAGCGATATTACCGTAAAACAAGGTGACTCACGAACCTTAAAAGTGACCGTCACGAACCAAAGCTCTGAAGAAGTACTTATCCATCCTGTACAGAATGATTTTATTGCGGGTGACGAACGTGGTACGCCAGCGTTAATCCTCGATGAGAACAAATACGCGCCAACACATAGTTTAAAGCGTTTCATGAAGCCACTTGCTGATTTTACAGTTCCGGCTAATGGTTCGAAAACTGTCGATGTTGTTGTTCAAGTGCCGGCTGATGCCCAAGCGGGTGGATACTTTGGCGCGATTCGATTCATGCCCTCAGACCCTGAAAGCGGCGGCCAGGTAAACTTAAGTACTAGTGTCGCTTCACTGATTCTGCTAACAGCGCCTGGCCCTACCGTAGAGAAGCTAGAATTAACAAATTTTGAAATCCAACAAAACGGCAAGTCGGGTACATTTTTCACCTCACCAAAGGATATTCAAGTCTCGGCTCGTTTTCGTAATGACGGTAATGTACAGCTCGGTCCTTTCGGCAAAATCTCAGTCACCAATGGAGACAAGGTGGTATACACCGTAGATTTTAACAATAACGATCCGCGCGAAATGACCTTGCCCGACAGTGCTCGTCGTTGGGACATCCCATTAAAGAAGCTCGAAGACTTCGGTCATTACAAAGTGAACGCGACATTTAGCTATGGCACAGAGAATAAAACAATTGAAATTGAACAATCATTCTGGGTAGTACCAACCGGTATAATTATTGCAATTATTGGCAGTATCGTTGGTCTGATTGTGCTAATTTCAGCTATCTGGTTCTTCTTACGCGGTTACAAAAGACGAATTTTGCAGAACAACAGCCACCGTAGGCGTAGTAGCTACAGTAGCCGTCGATAGTTATTTCCCATTTTTCTCGCGGTGTAAACATCCGGGCCAGCAACATGGGCGACGCAAGCCTTCGGCTAATTCTTCATGCGTACGTTTAATACGGCGTTTGCGGGTATCGATTAATTTGGCATTCTCTACCCAACATATCCATTCGTTGCGCGCTAATGGCGTAATGTCGTTCCAGGCTTTCATGCTGTCACTGTAACGCAGTAGCATATCCGCAAGATCGCTTGGAACTTTGCTATGTACTGTGCCAGCCGGGATCGAAGAGGTCTTCATGAGCATATAATAATGCTTTTTGTGATAAACGTAAAACCGCCCTTCGTACGGGCGGTGTTGTTCAAGAGCTATAGATTATTTAAGCAAAGACTTCATTTGCTTGGCGATTAACCTAGTCGCTGATACTGGATTCAATCTGTATAGTCGATTCATCAAACGAGAGTCGCTACCGGTAAAGATCTGTACCTTATTTGCCTCAATCCCGTCCAGGATGATTCGAGCTGCTTGGTCAGGAGGTAGCATTTTGGCAGCTAGCTTTTTAGCATCATTGCTAGCGTTCTCGAGGCTGGGGCCGCCAACATCAGAGTTCTTTGTAATGTTCGTGGCGGTTGCACCAGGAAACACTACGCTTACATGGACTGGTGTATCAAGCAGCTCAGCATATAAGCCTTCGGTCATTAGTTTCACTGCCGCTTTTGATGCGCCATAAATACTTTGGCCCGGTACGGGTAAAAATCCACCCATGCTAGAAACATTTACGATATGCGCTTCTGGACATTTTAGTAAGAATGGCAGGAAAGCTTTAGTCATGTATAGGGTGCCGTAAAAATTCACATTCATTACACGTTCGATTGCGTCATATTCAAGATCATTGATTCTTACGAATGGCTGAATGATTCCAGCGCAATTAATAACGCCATCAACTTGACCATGTGCCTCAATGATGGATTTAGGTAGCTCATTAACTGCGTTTTTGTCGGAAATGTTAAGCGCATGAAGGCTTAATCTATCGGCGCTATTACCAGTTCTATCTTTAAGAGCTTCAAGTGATTCTTGCTTAAGATCAATTGCTGCTACCCGGCCACCACGCGCTAATATGCCAAGCGCGAGTTCACTACCAATGCCTCCGCCAGCACCAGTTACTACGAAAGTTTTATCTTGTATTTTCATGCACTTAGTATAGCCTAGATGTTTGCAAATCGCATCTAATCGCTTATGATAAAAGTAAGAAAATAAGGGGGGTGAACGTGGCAAAAAAATGGAACAAGTCAGTAGACTTTTTGGTCGTTGGCACAGGAGCCGCTGGCTTATCGGCAGCAATCACCGCTAAGCGTAATGGGCTCGATACGCTTGTTGTCGAAAGTACTGACAAGTGGGGTGGAACAACGGCAATTTCTGGTGGTGGTTTATGGCTACCAAATAATCCTCTTATGAAAGCGGATCATGCCGATGATTCATTTGATGACGCACTTTCTTACATGAATAAAACGATTGGTGATGTCGGACCTTGGACGAGTGAGGCACGAAAGAAAGCCTTTCTGATAGGAATACACCACTTTGTTACTATGCTTAGTGAGGAAGGGGTCAAGTGGGCACGCTCGAAAGACTACCCTGATTATTATCCGGACTTACCAGGTGGACGGATTGGCCGCGCCCTTGAAGTAAAACCTTTCAATGTGCGGCGACTACCAAAAAAATGGCGCAAAACTCAGCGCATTAGTATTCCGGCCCCTTTGATGACTGATGATGTATGGCTGCTTTCTCGAGCTTGGTCGACACCGCAAGGGTTTGTTCGAGGTGCGATGTTTGTTTTTCGTACGATTGGTGGTTTGGCTACGGGTCAACTTAAAATTGGGATGGGTGCTGCATTAACGGGCTCTATGTTGGAAATTATTCTTCGTCAGAAAACGCCCGTATGGCTAAAGTCGCCGCTTGTTGACTTGGTGGTTGAGGATGGTAAAGTTGTGGGCGCGGTTGTTAAGAAGGGTCGCAAAGAAGTTCGAATCGAAACACGGCGCGGCGTTATGTTGGCGGCTGGCGGATTCGCGCACAATAAACAGTGGCGCATGAAGTATCACGGTGTACCAGGCTGGTCGAGCGCACCAGAAGGCCAACTTGGTGAAGGTATTGAAATTGGCGGTAAAGCTGGCGGCGCATTAGGCATGATGGATGACGCTTGGTGGGGTGGTACGACTGCTAATACAAACGGCAGCCCCTATATGCACGGGTTTCTTCTGAATGAGCGTTCGGACCCCTGGAGTATTGTTGTTGATCAAAAGGGCAATCGTTATCTAAATGAATCTGAAAGCTACATTGATTTTGGACATCACATGCTTGAGCGTGACAAAATTGTCGGTGCGATTCCATCGTGGATTATTTACGATCATCGCCATACTACCCACTTCCTAAACTCATCGTTAATGATTCCTGGTGCAAAAAAGAAACTCAAAAAAATGGGTGAGTTGGTGACTGCTGACACGCTCGAAGAGCTTGGTGAAAAAATGGGCGTTGATAAGCACACATTTGAAATTACGATTGAACGATTCAATCGTTTTGCCGAGGAGGGTGTTGATAAGGATTTTGGTCGTGGCCGTACGGCGTATGATCGCTACTATAGCAACCCGATGGTGAAACCCAATCCAAACCTTGGAACTATCGAGAAGGGCCCATTCACGGCACAGAAAATTTATCCTGGCGACCTTGGGACTAAGGGGGGCTTGGTAACCGATGAGTGGGCGCGCGTTCAAACCGAAGATGGCTCGGTTATTAAGGGGCTGTATGCAGCCGGAAATAACACCGCTAGCGTAATGGGGCACACCTATCCGGGTCCTGGCAGCACAATTGCGCCCGCTAGCGTGTTTGGCTATCTAGGTGCTTTGCATGCTAGTCGTCAAGGCCAGCCAAATCAGTAGTCAAGCCGTGCTCGGGTAAGGTACACTATTAGGTAAGTATTCTAATAACTAATAGTGAGGAGTAGGTGTTGTGGCGCAGTTTTTGCATAGATTAGGTTTGGCAGCTTATCGCCATCCGTGGCGGGTGATTGGAGCATGGGTAATAATCCTGGCCGTGCTCGGTGGCGCCGCAGCATATTTCATGAAACCAACTTCATCGGCTATTTCGATTCCAGGTACTGATGCACAAAAAGCAATTGACCGTGCCGGTGAATTGTTTGAAGGTAGCGGTGGTGGTACAGGCCGGGTTGTATTCCATGCTACCTCTGGCACCACGATTAATGACCATAAAGCAAAAATTGATAAACTTATTAGTGAAATCGATGAAGTCGATGGTGTATCTAGGGCTGTTAGTCCATTTATTGACAAGAGTTTTGTATCAAAATCTGGCGACATTGCCTACGCACAGATCCAGCTAAAAGAAGAAATTGGCTCAATCAAAAATAGTACTCTTAAAAGTATCACAAAAAATATTGAGCATACGCAGAGTAAGGATTTACAGATTGAAGTCGCCGGTGACTTAGTAACCCGTGTTCCCGGTGAAATTATTGGCCCAGGAGAAATTGTGGGCGTGTTGATAGCACTAATGGTGCTGTTGATTACTTTTGGATCATTGGTTGCCGCTGGTATGCCACTAGTTAGTGCATTGGTAGCGATTGGCGTAAGTATGGCTGGCCTATTTAGCCTGAGCCAAGTGATTGATATCAATACCACCACGCCTGTGCTAGCGGTGATGCTCGGACTTGCCGTGGGAATTGATTACTCGCTTTTCATTATCAATAAGTATCGATCATATTTAAAGAAGGGTCACCAGTTCCAAGAGGCGGCGGCACTTGCCATTGGTACGGCGGGGAATGCGGTAGTATTTGCGGCGATAACAGTTGTAATCGCCCTATCGGCACTCAGCGTCGTAAATATTCCGTTCATGACTGTTATGGGACTCGTGGGTGCAAGCAGTATTGCCGTTTCGGCAATTGTAGCGGTTACGCTCACTCCAGCACTTTTGCGCTTGATCGGCACGCGCGTATTCGGTAGTAAGATGAGGGCGCAAGTAAAGAAGGCCCAGGCATCAAATAAAATACAAACACGAATTAGTCACACGACATTTTGGTACAAATGGGGGGACTGGCTTACTAAGCGACCGGTCGCAGTGCTTGTTGTTGCGCTAGTAATTGTAGGAATCGTCGCTTCACCAGTTCGTAACTTGACCTTAGGGTTGCCGACCGATCAATACGCAGCAGAAGATTCGACTCAGCGAAAAGCCTACGACTTATTAACCAAAGGATTCGGCGCTGGGTTTAACGCACCACTTACTGTGGTAGTTGAAGGCTTGCCGAAAGTGAGCGCCAAGGATGAGGCAGCCATCCGTAATCCGGCGTTGAAGCAGCTAAATCAAAAAATTGCCGAAGAAACCGCTAAGCAGCAAGCGGCTTTGCAGCAACAATCAGCACTTGCAACCACCCCCGAGCAAATGATGGCGTTACAGCAAAAAGTACAAGCTGCTCAAACTGAAGGCGAAGCGCAAAAACAAGCCGCACTTGCCAAAATTGAGGCTAGCGTTGATGAATATGCCAAAATGGTGCAACTTAGCAAAGTAGCCGACGAAATAAGCAAGCTATCTGGCGTTGAAGCAACACTGCCCGCTACTGCAACAAATGACGGCACTGCAGGCATCATCCAAGTTATTCCAACTACTGCACCGGCCGACGAAGCAACAGCAGAGCTTATTCAGACCCTACGAAAAGACTCTACGGCAAAAGAGGCCACAGGAAAAGATAAGGTACACTTCGCGGTGACAGGCTCAACCGCCCTGCAGGACGACATCAATAAAAAGCTTGCCGACGCACTACCGATTTACCTCGGCGTTGTAGTCGGATTATCGCTCGTCTTGCTTATTGTAGCGTTCCATTCAATTTTAGTCCCAATCAAAGCGACGCTCGGGTTCTTATTGTCAGTACTCGCTATGTTCGGCGCTGTGGTTGCTGTCTTTCAATGGGGCTGGTTCGGAATCGCTGAGGCGCCAGGCCCAATTGTAAGCTTTGTACCAATTATTGCCACAGGTATTCTATTTGGCCTTGCTATGGACTACGAATTCTTCCTGGTGTCGGGCATGCATGAAGCGTATACGCGTAATAAAAATCCTCACGAAGCCGTAAGAGAGGGCTTTGGTATGGGTGCAAGGGTAGTTACGGCTGCGGCAATAATTATGATAAGTGTGTTCGCGGGATTCATTACCAATCATGATTCCACCGTGCAGTCACTCGGATTTGGCCTGGCGGTGGGTATCTTAATTGATGCATTCATCGTACGGATGACAATTGTACCAGTGGTTATGACGTTACTTGGCAAATCGGCTTGGTGGGTGCCGAAGTGGCTTGATAAGATTCTGCCGCATGTTTCAATTGAAGGTGAAGCTGTTAAAAAATAGTTTAAGCAGTAGTTAAGTTAGTTCCAGGTACTATTACTCCATAAATCTAATTATGGAGTAATTTTTATGAAAAAAGTTGTTGCCGTCAAAGACCAGGCCGACTACACGTCAGAAGGAGTTTATAAATCAAGAAATAACAACATAGTTATAGCGGCTTCTGTAGTCGGAGCTCTCCTAGTGGGGAGTGCCGGTGGCTTTTTCGCTGGTTATCAAATCGGTAGTAATAACGATAACGTGAATCGTAACAGTTCGCAGGCCGATATGAATGATTTTCCAGGTGGCATGATGGGCGGTGGCCAATTTGGCATGGGCGGATTTGGCACTGTGACGGCTGTAAGTGGCGACAGCATTACTGTTAAAGACCAACGCCAGGACGAGGAAACTACATATACAATTACAAGCAACACCGAAGTAACTGATGGTGGCGACAAGGCAGCGATTGGCGATATTAAAGTCGGTGATACCGTAATGGTACGTACAGATGATTCTAGCGATTCTACGAATAAAACTGCCACAAGCATACAACTTAATCCAAGTTTTGGCGGTGCGAGAGGAAATACGCAAAGTAGTCAGTCGAGTGATAGCAACGATGGTCAATCCAGCATTTAAAAAATCACTTAAGGTCTAGTTAAGTAATGTCCTGCAATACTCATGGGTATACAGTTAAATCAATCACACGGAAAGGAACAAAAACCGTATGAACGCCGTTAATCGTGGGGTGCGCAATGCATTTCGCAACGTCATCCGCACCGGATCAATCGTAATTATATTAAGCATTAGTATTGGTCTCATCATTGCAATGTTGGCTGCTCGTCAAGCTGTTGATGACCGTATTGAATCACTAAAAAGCTCTGTAGGGAATACCATTTCAGTATCCCCGGCCGGCGTAATGGGATTTGAAGGTGGCGGTGAAGCGCTTACAACGGATAACATCGCAAAATTGGATGATGTTAAGCATGTAAGTAATGTTACGAGCACGTTAACCGACCGGTTAACAGCAGACGACACGACAGATCTTGAAAGTAGTATAGACGTTGGCTCGCTCGGTCAACGTCGTGCAAACGAAAATAATTCGACTTCTGGTTCGTCAAGCAGCTCCGACTCAAGCCTGTCAAATGAACGTGGTGTGATGAGCAGTGGATTTGGCAACCCAATGACCTCAATTACGATAACAGGTACCAATGACATGTCGAGAGCTTCTATATTTGGCGGCAGTACGGTTAGCTGGACAAGCGGTAAGGCACTTGACGCTTCTATTGATACTGATAATGCCGTAATAGGAAAAGCTCTTGCTGAAAAGAATAACCTAAAAGTAGGTGACACATTTACGGCATATAGCACCAAGCTGACTGTGGTTGGTATCTACGATGCCGGAACAGACTTTGCTAATAACGGAGTATTTGTCTCACTTGCTTCACTACAGCGCATCTCAGATCAGTCCGATAGCGTTACAGGCGCTAGTGTAACTGTTGATAATGTTGATAATTTAGAAAGTACAACTACAGCCATAAGCAAGGCGTTAGGTGATAGCGCTGACGTAACAAATTCACAAGAAACTGTTGATCAGCTGACGTTACCATTAAAGGGCGTGCAGAGTATTACGCTATTTAGCTTAATTGGTGCAATAGTTGCAGGTGCGGTGATCATACTTCTCACCATGATTATGATTGTTCGTGAGCGGCGTCGTGAAATCGGCGTAATGAAAGCAATTGGTGCATCAAATATTGGTATCATGAAGCAATTCGTTGCTGAATCAATCACACTTACTGCCCTCGCGCTGATAGTCGGTACGGTGATTGGTATTACCGCATCGGCGCCACTCACGAGTTTATTAGTCGATACCAACTCATCGACTAGCCAAACGGCTGGTCGCGGCCAGGGCGCACCTAACCGAAGCTTCCGAATGACTGGGGGTTTTGGTGCTAGCCGTCAAGCGCTCGAAAATATTGAATCATCTGTTGGTGTGCAGATTATAGCAGCTGGCGTTGGCGCAACCTTACTTATTGCAATCTTAGGTAGTGCCATCCCATCACTAATGATTAGCAAAATTAAACCGGCTGAAGCCATGAGGAGTGAATAGTATGTTAAAAGTTTCAAATCTTACCAAGACTTTCAGTCAAGGTGGCCATAGAGTCAACGCGGTCGATGGTATCAGTTTCGAAATCGATGAAGGGCAATTTGTGTCAATCGTAGGTAAAAGTGGATCGGGCAAAAGTACACTACTAGGATTGCTTGGGGCCCTTGACTCCCCGACATCTGGTAGCATCGATATAGATGGGCAGGATGTTGCACGAATGCGCGACCATAAGTTAATAGCGTATCGTCGCACTACTATTGGATTTGTGTTCCAGAGTTATAACTTAGTGCCGAATTTGAATGCCATCGAAAATGTGACATTGCCCATGGAGTATAACGGAATTAAAGGCAAGAAAGCGGTTGAACGAGCCAAAAGATTGCTTGATCAAGTAGGTATTCAAGGTGACAAGCAAAAACGTCGTCCTGGCAAGATGTCTGGTGGAGAGCAGCAACGTGTTTCAATAGCGCGCTCGCTTGCAAATCACCCAAGTGTCATTTTGGCCGATGAGCCAACTGGCAATTTAGACAGTGAAAATGGTCGTATGATATTTGAACTCTTACACAATTTAGCGCGTTCAGAGAACACTACGATTATTGTGGTCACACACGATCTTGATATCGCTGGTAAAACTGACCGTGTAATTAAGATCCAAGACGGCAAACTGACCAGTAAATAATTTTTTAAGACTTGCTTAAGATAAGTGTACTACTATAAGGGTATGAAAGTACTGGTTGTAGAAGACGAACATCGAATTGCACAAGCAATCAAAGAAGGTCTAGAAGAAGAAGGCTATGCTGTTGACGTCGAACACGAAGGCGAAGGTGGGTATAATACCGCCTCCGCCGCACCAGAGGAATATGACGTCATATTGCTTGACGTCATGATGCCAGGTCTAAATGGGTACGAGGTTGCAGCAAAACTGCGCAGCGAGGGGAACCACACACCGATTCTGATGCTTACGGCAAAAGATCAAGAGAAAGATGTCATCAAAGGTCTCGACACTGGCGCGGATGATTATTTAGCTAAACCATTCAGTTTTGATGTTTTGCTGGCGCGAATTCGTGCGCTGCTCAGGCGCCCTCATCACAGTATTGGCGAGGTACTTGAAGTTGGTGATCTTACGCTCGACCCAGCCTTAAAAAGCGTGACACGTGCCGGCCAAGATATTCGATTGACTTCAAAAGAGTACGCCATTTTAGAATACTTAATGCGTAACTCTGGCCGAGTACTTTCAAAAGATAGCATTATTTCACACGTATGGGATTTCGACGCTGACGTACTACCTAATAATGTAGAGGTATTTATTACTTTCTTACGTACAAAAATTGATAAGCCATTCAAAAAACCCTTACTTCACACCGTGCGTGGATTTGGCTATAAGGTGAGCGTAGATGCCTAATATCCGTGAAGCCATGAATGACAAAATAAAAGGTGATACTCGGCGACTTACGGCGACATATTTGGTTATCATAATGGCACTTACCCTTGTATTTTCAAGCGTCATTTATGTAATTAGCTCATCACAGTTCGATCGACCCTTGCCTCCACGCGCTGGTCAGTTTCAGCCGTATCAGTTCAATAATAACGGCCAGTACTATAGCATCCAAGACTTGATTGATCAGCGCGCCAGCGAAGCGCGTACTGAGTTGATAGCATGGCTTGTCGTCTTAAACCTCGGAGTGCTTGTTAGTGGTGCATTCTTTAGTTATTTCTTGGCGCGTAAAACACTTGAGCCAATTGAGGAGGCGATGGAAGCGCAGTCACAGTTTGTTTCCGATGCAAGCCATGAGCTCCGTACACCGCTAACGGCCTTGCAGGTTACTAATGAAGTGGCTCTGCGTAAGAAGAAGCTTAGTTTGCCTGAAGCAAAAGAGTTAATTAAGAATAACTTAGCTGAAACAATCAAACTCCGCAACTTATCAGATGCTCTGCTCGGTCTTGCTAGGCAAGATACATCCGAAGCGACGCGTGAACAATTCGATGTTGCGCTGGTAATTCAGTCTGCGGTTGAATCATTCGGGCCAATTGCAGAAGAGAAAGCAATTACTATAAAGCAAGAAATTCCAACTTTATTTGTTACGGCAAACCAGCAGGCATTAGAACATGTGATGCGGATTTTAATTGATAACGCAGTGAAGTATTCGCTTGAAAACTCATCGATTAGCATTACAGCCAAAAATGAATCAAACAATGTCGTTATTTCGATTCGCGACCAAGGGCCAGGTATCGATATAAAGCACCAAATGAAAATCTTTGATCGTTTTTATCGAGTGGACGAATCGCGGTCATCGCAAAATGTTGAGGGCGCCGGTTTGGGCCTTGCAATCGCAAAGTCAATTGCATTGCGCCACGGATTTGGATTAAGCGTGAATAGCAAAACTGGCAAAGGAGCCGAGTTTCTCATTCAGATATCACGCTAGTGTTATGATAAGGGTATGCTGCAATACCTAAAATCCACCGCTCGTAACAAGATTGAGCAAACCGAAGAATTACGAACTGGCACATGGGTACGTTCGGAAAAACCAACAGACGTTGAAAAAATAGCACTGATAAATTTAGGCGTTGATGAAGATATTTTGCACGACGCGCTTGATCCACACGAAGTTCCACGTGTTGAGCCGGATGAAGGCTGGACGTATTTCATTACGCGTTTGCCAGATACGGATGATGATTTCAATGATTTTACGACGCCAATTTTATTTGCGATAAATAGCGAGCAACTGGTTACTGTCAGCCGTGATTCACTAGGCCGTTTATGGCAGCCATTCATCGATTCCGTAGAGGTATCTACCAACAAACAATCCCGTCTTTTCATGCTCATGATGGAAGCGATAACGCAACAATATCAACGGCGCGTAGCAACGATTAATCGTCAGATGCGTGCTGCTACGAGTGACGTTCGTCGGTTACAATCCCGTGACATCGCAACGCTTACAGAGTATGAACGAAAACTTAATGATTATTTAGATGCGTTGATTCCTACTAATACGGCTACTGAAAAATTATTGAATGGACGGATGCTTAAGTTAACAGAAGACGATAAAGACCTAGTAGAAGATCTTTCTATTGATTTTGAACAGTTGATTGCTCGCTGCAAGTCGTTACTTCGCACAATTACCAACCTGCGTGATTCATACCGGGCTGTCATGGACACACGCTTAAACGAAACGATTCGTTTACTCACTGTTATTACATTAGCCCTCACTATTCCAACTATGATTGCTGGACTATATGGTATGAACGTTGACACGTTACCTGGGGCTCATTCACCGTACGCATTCTGGGCTGTCATTGTTATCAGCCTACTCTCGGCAGGCTCGCTCAGTCTTTATTTTCTTCGTAAACGTTAGGTGAAAAACTATTCACTGCTTTTAATGCACTAAAAACGCATAGTTATATACAGAAAATATAACAAAAGGAGAAAAGACAGTGAAAACTACAACTCGAACGTCGCTTCAACAAACAACCCCGGCTCAGCTTCGCACATTTTGTGAAGTGTTTGCATGTTCGGTAGCATATCAGGGCTCTCGAAGCTCGGTGTTTGTTGCCAAAAGTAGCCGGCCGATTCCGCTGTTTCAAGCAACTCGCCAGCAGGATTTTGCCCAACAAGGAGCGTAAAGTGAATGAAGCTTTCCAGTTCACCGCTGCGATACACTCTAAAGTAGCCGTGCCCCTGCACTTCAAAGTCGACGGTAAGTCCAGTTTGCTCTCGCGCCGTTTGATGGGCCGTCGTGCGTGCGTCGGTTTCAGCGACGGGTTGCGCCTGCATAAACCCCGTCAGGCCGAGCAAGGGTTGGGTTTGGCGTTTATAGAGTAGCCATGCATCGTCTTCGCTTCTCCTAACAGCGAGGAGGAGAATCGAATACGCTCTATCAAGCAGCCGACTTTCCTTCTTTAACGCACCCTTGCCAATGCGCCGTCCTTTCATGGTTAACGCGTAGTGGCCATCTTCTAACTTTTCTACTAGCCCGGCACGCATCACTTTTTTTAGGTGATAGGTGAAGGCTTTATTCTCCATGTCATCAGGCTTTAAATCACTAAATCGTAAGCTTTCAGCGAAGGCAAGGTCGTATACGATTGATTTTTGGATATGATGATCAAGCATTAGTCTTACTATATCCTATTCATGTATCGAACCATACAGCTGCATATATGTAGAATCATGCCTATTTTTTAACTCATTAACCCGCTATACTTACTATTTGTGAAGAAAACTATTACATACTCACTATACGAATGGCTGGCAACGGCGTTTATTATGGTATTAATCTTAAGTAACATTGCCAGTGTTAAAATGGTCGCATTTGGGAATATCGTGTTTGATGCTGGTACGATTTTATTTCCTCTCTCATACATTATTGGTGACATCATTACCGAAGTGTACGGCTTTAGGCGCATGCGCGGCTTACTGATAAAGGGAGTCGTGATGCTTCTTATTACATCGGTTACATTCTGGGTGGTTGGGCTACTACCTGCTGCGGCTGACTGGGCGCTGCAAAACTCATATGACAATATTCTCGGGGTAGTATGGCGGATTGTGATGGCAAGTATCGTTGCTATATTTATTGGCGAACTCATGAATTCATATGTACTCGCTAAGTTAAAAATTGCCAGTAAGGGCAAGGGCTTGTGGCGAAGAATCATCGGCTCGTCAGCTGTCGGTAATGCGTTTGATACTGTTATTTTTTCTACGATCGCATTCTTCGGTACGATGCCATTTGCCGCATTACTGCAACTGATTGTTTCGGTATACGCCATTAAAATGATGGTAGAGATTATCATTTCGCCGCTTACACTGCGAGTCATCGCTCATATTAAGAAACTCGAAAAAACCGATAGTTACGAAGCGCCGTATTTATTCTAGTGTGACGCCGGTTGGCAGGTTGTCATTATAGTAACGGCTTAGGAATGATTTTTTAAATTCGAAATACGAGCCATCAATTAACGATCCGCGAATTCTATCTACAGTACTTACTACGAAGCGTTCGTTGTGGATGCTTGCTAATGTAAAGCCAAGCATTTCATCGGCCCGGAGCAGGTGGTTTACGTATGCTTTTGTGTAATTTAAGCAGGTGTAACAATCACATTCAGCATCAACCGGCGTAAAGTCGGTCATGTACTGCTGTTTTTTAATGTTAATTCGGCCGTCGTATGTATACAGTGAACCATTGCGTGCTTGGCGAGTTGGAGCAACACAATCAAACGTATCTACTCCATATTCAACACCTAAAAATAAATCTGCAGGCTGCGCGCCCATCCCCAGTAAGTGCCGGGGTTTTTCTTCTGGTAGCGTTTCATTAATCCAGCGTACAACAGTACTAATTTCACCAGGTTCAAAAACACCACCAATCCCATAACCATCGAAGTCTCGCTCGCCTAAAAATGCAGCAGATTTTTTACGGAGTATTTCACTGCGTGCACCTTGCACCACGCCGTATAGTGCCTGTAGTGGCTCGCCGTTTTTGGCATGCTCTTCATTCAGTTCATTATGTCTTACCAGGCATCGTTCCGCCCACGCATGGGTGCGATCAACCGCTTCCACCAAATAGCTGTAGTCAGCCAATGGAGCAGGGCATTCATCGAACGCCATGTGTATATCAGCCGCGATTTTATGCTGTAGTTCCATACTTGATTCGGGTGTCATAAGTAATTTACTACCATCTAAGTGCGATCGGAAATGCGCGCCTTTTTCGGTAATTTTTACTAATTGGTTAGCTGATTTTGTTGCTAAGGCGGCATCGCCTTTTTCGGTATGCGCTACCGCATCAATGCCTTTTTTGTAAGCGACTCCTAGGCTAAATACCTGGAAGCCACCGCTGTCGGTAAAGGTGGGGCCGTCATAGTTCATGAATTTACCTAAGCCGCCAGCTTGCTGCACGATGTCAGCACCTGGCCGCAACATCAGATGATACGTATTAGCAAGGATCGATTGGCCGCCGAGCGCTTTTACGTGTTCTACGGTAAGGGTTTTTACGGTTGCTTTGGTGCCACCGACAATGAATGCTGGTGTTTGAATATCGCCGTGGGGTGTATGAATAACACCTGCCCGGGCAAGTGTGTCGTCGAGTTTATGGGTAATATCAAATGTTAGGGCAGTCATATTAGTAAGTTTCTCCGTTAATAAATCAGCATTGAATCGCCGTAACTAAAGAACATGTATCGTTCAGTAACTGCATGTTCGTAGGCTGGCTTTAACTTATCCCAACCAGCAAAAGCAGCGGTGAGCATGAGTACAGTACTATCGGGCATATGAAAATTTGTTAACAACCCATCAATTGTTTTAAATTCATAGCCTGGGTACATAAATATATCGGCTTCGCCTGTAATTTCGGTTGGGGCCTCGTGCAAAATTTGCTGGTGGGCGTATTCAAGAGTCCGGGTAATTGTTGTGCCAAGGGCAAATATACGCTTATTGTTTTGCTTTGCTTGTTGGATAGCTGCAACGGTTGCTTTTGGAATTTCAAAATATTCTTTATGCATTGTGTGTTTTGTCACGTCGTCTATACGAATAGGCAAGAAAGTACCCAGGCCTACATGTAAGGTGGCGTGTACAACTACTACGCCTTTACTTTGTAATTTAGCGAGTGTATCTTTGGTCATGTTTAGGCTAGCTGTAGGAGCGGCCACCGATCCTTCTTGCTCTGCAAATACTGTTTGGTAACGCTCAATGTCGGCTTCTGTTGCCTCGCGCCGCATATAAGGAGGCAAGGGAACTGATCCGTGTTGGTCAGCAATTTGTAGCAAGTCACGGTCGCTTTTAATTACCGCCATGCCATCGCCTAAAATTTCTACAACTTCCAGCACGTCGTCACCTACGCGCAGTTCGTCACCTTGTTTTAATTTACGACGATAAATCACTTTATGCGTGTGCCAATTGTCGGTTCTGTCGTGTTTTTCTACCAATATCAGTTCACGTTCGGCGTCGTTGCTTACCTTGCGAGTAAGCAGGCGGGCCTTTATAACCTTGGTATCGTTTATGACAAGCACGTCACCTTCATTTAAGTAGTCCACGCAGTCCGCATATGAGCGATCAGTGTATTCACCGGTTACGCGGTTTAATACTAATAATCTTGCTTGGCCACGAACTGCTGGTGGTGTGTCGGCGATTAGCTCTTCGGGTATGTCGTAATGAAAATCTGATAATTGCACAAACTTAATAGTAACAGAGGCGGACGTATCTTGCCATGAGGTCATACTACAATGCAAAGCTATCTGCAGGTAGAAGTAATGTATATATTGATTAATTTAAATATATCTATATAATCAAGAATATGAACGATATATCAACCGCTCAAGTATTAAAAAGTCTTGCCGATGATACGCGGCTTTCTATTGTGCGCAAACTCGCCCGCGATAACTGCGAAGTAAATGGCAGCGACATCGTGTCGGATTGCGCTTTGGCGCTAAAGCTATCACAGCCAACCATGAGCCACCATTTTCATAAGTTAGTGGCGGCTGGTGTGGTGTCTGAGCGTAAAAGTGGCGTAGAAAAGTTCTACCAACTTAACCGCACATTACTTGATTCAATTGGTATAAACGCAAACAAGCTATAAACAGGGGAGTATATGACAAAAAATAAAACTGACTCTAAGGAGTATTCATTTGGCCTCGATTCATTCGGCGATTTGGCCACTGGTAATGACGGCAAATTATTAAGTTACGCTGAGTCTATTCGCTTGGTAATTGAAGAAGCCGTGCTGGCAGATAAGCTTGGCGTTGATATTATTGCACTTGGTGAGCACCACCGCGAAGAATACGCTATTTCAAGCCCCGACATGGTACTATCGGCCATTGCATCTAAAACTAAGCACATCAAATTAGCGTCCGGCGTAACTGTGCTTAGTAGCGACGATCCTGTTCGTGTGTTCGAACGATTTTCTACGCTCGATGCTGTGTCGAATGGCCGTGCCCAGGTTATTTTAGGCCGTGGTTCGTTCACCGAATCATTCCCGCTGTTTGGCTACGATTTACAAGATTACGAAAGTTTATTCGAAGAAAAAATTGAATTATTTTCAAAACTACTTAAAGAAGAGCCAGTTACTTGGGAAGGTAAACATACTCAGTCACTTGAAGCAGCGGATGTATTTCCAAAAACAGAATCAGGCAAACTCGAAACGTATGTGGGCGTTGGCGGTTCACCGCAATCAGTGGTGCGTGCGGCAGCGTATGGCTTCCCGTTAGTACTAGCTATTATTGGCGGTTCGCCAGATCGCTTTGCGCCGTATGTAGAACTATATCGCCGGGCTTCTGAAGGATTTGGCCATGAAGCGTACCCGGTTGGTATGCACTCACCAGGCTTTATTGCCGATACCGACGAAGAAGCAGTTAAAGTGGCGTTCCCGTTATTTAAAGAAGCCATGGATAAAGTTGGTAAAAGTCGTGGTTGGCAACCAATGAGCCGCGAACATTTTTTGAATGAAGTCAAGAATGGCTCTATGTATGTTGGTTCGCCCGAAACCGTGGCTAATAAAATTGCTAACGCCATGAAGGCAGTCGATGCCAAGCGCTTTGATATTGTATACGGCTTCGGCCCAATGCCAGCCGAAGCTCGTCGGCATATGATTGAGCTGTACGCCACAAAAGTTATTCCACGCGTGCGCGAACTAATGGCCGATAAGTAAGGTAAGTTTATGGCAGATATAGTAAAAACAATCGGTATTTTAGGTGCTGGAAAACTCGCCGTTGTGCTAAGCCAGTTGGCGCTTAAAGCCGGCTACAATGTATATATAGCTGGCTCGGGCGATCCTAAAAAGATTGCCTTGAGCTTTCAAGTACTCGCGCCTGGCGCAATTGTCGCTACTAGTACCGAAGTTGCGCTTAAGTCGGATGCTATTATTTTGGCGCTGCCGCTTGGTAAATTTCGTAACCTGCCTAAAAAAGAATTAGCAGGTAAGTTGGTTATCGATGCCATGAACTACTGGTGGGAAGTAGATGGTGACCGCGACGGATTTTTAGACCCAAAACAATCTTCTAGCGAAGCCGTGCAGGAATTTTTAAACGAATCACGTGTAATAAAAGCTTTAAACCACATGGGCTACCACGACCTTCACGACGAAACCCGCCCGGCTGGCGAACCTGGCAGAAAATCTATCGCAGTTGCTGGTGATGACGAGCAGGACGTTAAAGCTGTTTCGGCTATCGTTAATAATCTCGGCTTCGACCCGTTATATATAGGCAATCTTGCCATGGGTCAAAAACTTGAACCTGGTGGTAATGTATTTGGCGCTGCCGAAAACATAGGTCAACTGCGCAAATTACTCGAAATGCCAAGTTAAAATTATTTGACAATATTTTTTCAATTCAAAGGTTAGTCTCTTCAAGCATCACTGGATTATTTTTTGGATATGCAGTCGTTTCCATTGTGGTTATTAGCATCCAGGTACTGTACCGATAGGTAGGCGGCATTTTGACTAGGTTCGATAAATCTTAAACTGTGGGGTTACAGTGAGAAATGATGGAAACTCTATTGTATTAATGCTAAAATTGACGTAACTATGGGCAAGAAAAAAAAGATTGAAGCGGTAGATTTATTTTGTGGCATCGGTGGCTTAAGCTATGGGCTGCGCCAGGCGGGAGTGGACGTAGTCGCAGGATTGGATAATGACTCATCGTGCAGGTACGCCTACGAGACCAATAATAAGGCTACATTTATTGATGCCGACATATCTGAGTACGATTTTAGCGAAATGAACACCCTCTTCTCAAAAGATAGCATTAAGGTTTTGGTTGGGTGTGCACCATGTCAAACTTTTTCTTCAAATACGTTTAAAGTCAGTAAAGACGTAAAACAAACAGACAAGCGTTGGACTTTAATAAACTATTTTACAGAAGCAGTAAAGACGATTAAGCCAGAAGTAATCTCTATGGAAAATGTTCGTGGACTTACAAAGCAAGAGGTGTTCAAAGACTTTGTACGAGACCTTGAAGAGCTAGGCTATGCTGTTGACTATAAAGTTCTGTATTGCCCAGACTATGGTATCCCGCAGAATCGTAGTCGCCTAGTTTTACTAGGTTCAAGGATAGGTAAGATTGAAATACCAGAAGCTTCTCACAGTAAAGAGCAGTACGTTACTGTCGGCCATGCTATTCGTGATTTGCCTCAGATCGGAGCTGGCGAAATATCTACCGTCGATAGACTGCATCGAGCAAAGAATTTATCGGAACTTAATATAAAAAGAATTCAACAGTCAGTTCCCAAGGGTTCTTGGAAAGACTGGGACTATGAACTGCTTCCTAATTGTTATCGTAAGCCTAGCGGTGCTACATTTACCGCTGTTTATGGTCGCATGAGCTGGGACAACGTATCGCCTACTATTACGACGCAATTTTTTAATTATGGGTCCGGTCGATTTGGCCACCCTGAGCAAGACCGTGCATTAAGTATTCGTGAGGGTTCAATTCTACAGACATTTCCTGCCAATTATGATTTTGGTGAGGACATGCCCATTTCGACTATAGGTCGCCATATCGGAAATGCCGTTCCGCCTATGCTTGGTGAATTAGTGGGAAGCACTATACTAGAGCATATAAATGCAAGAGCCTAACCAACAATACCACTTCGACATTTCACTCAGCGTGTTAAACCATCTCGGACGAAACTTGTATCGTAACTTTATTACAGTACTTGGTGAGGCTATATCTAATTCATGGGATGCTAATGCCGAAAACGTATGGATTGAGATTGACCGTGAGGCTTCGGTGATGATTATTAAAGATGATGGTGATGGTATGACGGAGGCCGATTTTCAAGGGAAGTTCTTGAAGATTGGTTATTCAAAGAGAAAAGACTCAACGAATAATTTACTTGAACGTCAAAGACCATTCATAGGGCGCAAAGGTATAGGTAAATTAGCACTGCTTTCGTGTGCGAAGACTGTCGAAGTCATCTCAAGAACATCGAGTACAGAGTATACGGGCGGAGCAATTGATAATAGTGGCTTAGACCAGGCCATAGAAGAAGATGAATCAAGCGCAAACTATCCATTAGCACAGGTTGATATGAGTCACTTCTCCTCCTACACAGAAGGGCATGAGAAGGGCACAATAATTTACTTTTCTCAGTTGAATGAAGGTATTGCGAATACAATTGATTATCTTCGCAAGGCGGTTGCTCTATACTTTCGTTTTTCTCTGATAGATCCAAATTTCAGTATATACATTAACGGAGAGAGAATTACGATTGAGCATGTCCAGGATTTAATTGATAATACACAGTTCTTGTGGACGTTGAATGACACAATTGTGGGTAATACTTTTAACGACCCATTTATCGACAAGCTTAAGGTTAAGGCTATACGAAAGACAGACTTGATGGCTCGGATTGACATATCGGGTTTCATTGCCTCAGCAGTCAAACCTAAAGATTTGAAAATTTTTGGAACTGATGGCGAGAAGATAGGGGTTGACCTATTTGTAAACGGTCGTCTTCGAGAGAAAGACATTCTAAGTCACATGCAGAGCGCACAAGTTCCACAAAGCTATATGTATGGACAGATTCATTTTGACCTTCTAGACGAAGGCGACGCTGACCGATTCACTAGTAGCCGTGAGGGTGTCAAGGCTGATGACAATCTATTTAAAGACTTACTGGACTATCTCAAGCAAACTATGGCAGGTGTGTACAGCCAGTGGGATAAGTGGCGTCTTGAACTAAATCAAGAGGGTGATGATGAAAATACTGCACATAAATCGAAGAAAGATAGAGCATCGTCAAAGCTATTTAACGAGATAGTAGGAGAGTATCAGAGTTCAGACGAACCTGAAGTTGAAGACCTGGTAAAACGATGGGCAAAAGAGTTAGCAAAGGACGCTGAGTTTAATTTTGGCTCTTACGGTGAATGTTTCGTCTCAGAAAACATAATACGCAAGTATATCGGCCATAAGTCTATAGCTGTTGTTTCAGAGGCTCAAACCGCCATTGATAAGTTTAAGCTTCAAGAGTCAGAGAACAAGACGAAGGGCGGCATTAATATAGAGATGCGACGAGATAATAACGAGCTAAGTTATCTAGATATGAAGGGTTTAGCAAATCTTGTTGATAAGAATAACGATATTAACAATCTTCCTGCAACCTCAAAGCAATACAAGCCAATGCGTGACGCTCTCATGCACACGGCTGTTTTGTCTGACGAAGCTAAGAGGAAGTTGACGACTGTATACGACGAGATTAGGGCAAGAGTCAGAGTGTTGCTAGGTCGTGTAAATGAAGAAGATACATCGGATAGCGGCGCAGCCTCACCTCAGTAGTATTAAGGTAGCTCAACTTAAATCAGCACCTTTCTAAATTAAAGCTAGAACTTCCTTTATTGTAGTGACCGGGGGTGTTTGCATGTTTGTGTGTAAGTTGGAATTCACAAAATAAAGAGCGCCAGTATCGCAGGTCTGGCGCTCTAAACATACCTGACGTTTGGGATTAAGTATTAGTAGATGTAGCCCCAGAAGGTACTTGCAGGTACTGTACGGCGGTTCTGTGTGCCTTGCTGGTAGTTCCAGCCCATTTCACTTACAGTTACCTGATCACCGTTAACGGCTTCTACGTATGCTACGTGGCCGCTCTGCTCGGCAATTGCGCCAACTCGTGGAGCTGCTCCAGTAGCAATACCTTGAGCGCGGGCGTTTGTTACCCATTGGCCACCGTTGCCTAGGCTATTGGGAAGGTCTGGGCGCATTTGCTTAGCGTACCAGGTACACCAACCGTAGGCGTACGTGTTACCTGCGCTTGAGCCACGGGCACTTTGTGAAATGCCAGCTTGAACTGGGCTTGATGAGACAGCGCCTTGGATTGCAGCTTGAACTTCAGGTGCGGCTGGTAGTACGCGGTCGGGAAGCTCCTCGCTTGGGTCTGGTATGCGGAACTTTTGGCCAACATCAATTACATCGGGGTTAGCGATTTGTTCGTTAGCGTTAAAAATTCGTACGTAAGACGTTTGATGGCGATCGGCAATCGCAATAAGCGTATCACCAGGCTGTACATCTACGTATACCGGCGCTGGTTTTTCAGGCGTCTTTTCAACTGGTTTAGTTTGAACGGATACTTTTTTAGTATCTTTCTTATCTGTTGATTGGCTTTTTGCTTCGGCAGTTGTGCCGCTAAAAAGCATTAACGGAGTAATGGCGCCAAGCGTCATAAGACCGAGTTTAGATTTCATTTTCTCTCCTATATCGCACCGATTACTAAATGTCGGTTGTTTGTGTTCAATTGGTGCGATTTGTGTGCTCTAGTGTTGTCATGGGCGTTAGAGACACAAGTACGAGAGTAACGTACATGTTGCTTCATTCCAAGTTTTCACGGCCGCTTTTTTGAATTAACTGAGGCAAAAATGTGTTGCGGAATTTATAACGTAAGTGTTTTCACGGCTCGAAATTGTATATAATAATATGCTTATTTTTGACGTCTGCCATTAGCTAGCTTTAAAATAATTAAAACTCTTCCAGGGAGCACCATTTGTTATCATAAGAACATGAATATAGCCGTAATAGCTGCGAATGGTAGAAGTGGTAAAGCATTTGTTACGCAGGCACTGGCCGCTGGGCATTCGGTGCGTGCCGGGGTGTATAAAAGCAATAATTTAGAAGAACACCCAAACCTTACAGTTGTTGAATGTGATGCAACCAATAAAAATGATTTGGCGAATTTAATAAAAGGCCAAGATGCGATCGTAAGTTTTATTGGTCACGTAAAAGGCTCGCCCGCGCAGGTGCAAACTGATGCAATGCGAGTACTGGCCGAGGCTATGAAAGAACAAGACATCACGCGGCTGGTAAGCCTTACCGGCACAGGCGTGCGATTCCCAGGTGATAAGATTACGTTAATTGATAGAATCTTAAATGTATCTATTAGCATAATTGACCCAGCACGCATTCGTGACGGCAAGGGCCACGTGGCGTTTTTGCAACAAACTGATTTGGACTGGACGGTAATTAGAGTATTGAAACTGCAAAACGTTGAGCCAAAACCATTCACATTAAAACAAAATGGCCCAACAAAACTATATGTTGGCCGTGATGAAGTAGCAAAAGCCGTGCTGGAAGTGTTAGAGCAAAATTCGTTTATTCGCCAAGCGCCGATTATCAGTCCAATTAATAAAAATTAGCTGATATGGTTTGTAGTTGGCTCGTCTGAAGCGATTGTGTCTGACTTTGGTTTTGGAGGCTCGTTAAAAATTGGCTTGCTGGCAGGTTCTGACTGTTGTGATGCTTTGGTTTTCGCTGGGTCGGCAGCAATAGGCTCAGTAGCAGGCGTCACTTGTGCTGATTTTGCCAGTGATTCCTTAATTTCAACGATATCTTTTTGCATATGAAGAATTGCGCCTTGTACTTTCCAGCGGCGTACCATGCCCATAATCCAAAAAATCATGAACACAATGGTGAGAATATTGATGATGACAAAACAAACAATGATGAATGTCATCATTGAATCGGGAATAAGAGGCTCACCTGTACCACCACCAAGCAAACTATTTAGTTGGGTCGGATCGGTGGTTGAAGTCGAATAATCATCCATACGAATTTAGTATACCAACTTACTTGGAATTAAGCTTGAGTAGAATAATGAAACCAATGATTGTTGCTTGAATTGCGACTGAAATAAGCGCAGTAATAAAGGTATTCGCGCCAGACTTCGTGCCGCGTAAAACCGTAAAAGTAAGTGCGGTTATAGTGAGAATGATATCTGTAAGGATGGCGGTATGAAGTGACACGGCCCCAAATGCCGCCAATGTAAGCATAATAAGAGTTGACCAGCCGGCCATTAATAGTCCGCGGTGAACGGTCAGCTCGTGTGCAAATTGCTTGCGAGGCATGTTTTTTTGGTGAACAATTCGATACGAAAGTACGGACGAAAAAATTCCCGCCAGCCACAAGCCAACGATTGTAGCGATGATTGTAATAAACGCATGACGTACGGTTAAACCGTCATTAATCTTCAGTACTAATCCAATGTTTACGGCAAGAACTGTTATGCTGCCATAAATACGTTCACGGAATATTTCGGCTAAGTACTCACGGCTCATAGTGAGAGGGAGTTGTCGCTTTTTGCTCATGTTTACTAGTGTACACCAAATTAAGTGGAGCCCCGCGTGCGCGAGGCTCCACTGAGAGTGAAACTTCAAGCGCCTGACGGGGCTCTAGGACGTACTGACAGGCCGTCTTAGCGGGTGCAGTTCGCGAACGAGTTCGCTACTGGTCTTGACTGGCTTCACGGTCATGTTCTCGCCAGTCACCAGCTCTGCTCCTGGCATCTTCGCCAGCACCTTCGGGTCCTTGTTGAGCTTGGACTTGCTGAGGGAAGGTTCTGCTTGAGTGGTGAAGCGACGCAGCAGCTTCCGCTGGCGGAGCCACGCGATGGCCTTCTGGGCATCGGTGACCTCTACCTTGCTGGTAGAGCGCCGCACGATCTCGCCGGCCCTCAGCTTGAGGGTTTTGCCGGACTGGCCGTTCATCACGAAGTCCCACTCCGCCTCCACGATCTTGACGATCTTGTCGACCGCTTCATCGCGCTGCTTGACCTTGGGATCGATCAGCGGGGCGTACTTCTGCTGCACGGCCCGGACCTCCTCGTCCATCTGCGCTTGCAAGGTGTCCAGCTGGGAGCTGGCATACCCTGCCTGCGAGACGAGTGTGTTCAGGCGCTTCAACAAGAAGCCACGCTTTCGTTCATCGGGGGTGCGCAATACACCCACCTCCTGTTCATTGTTGTAGGTACGTCTTATTATTATAGCACAAAATAGTAAAAAAGTCTAACAATACTGCTTAAAACAAGGTATAATAGAGATAATGTCACGTGATTATACTTATGCTCAACATTTCCTTCGTAGCCCACGCGTTGTGGCTGAGCTTGTAGGTCACTCGAACATTCGCAAGAATGATACAGTATACGACCTGGGGGCGGGCAGTGGCGTAATAGCGAGTGTACTAGCGCACCGAGCTAAGAAAGTAATCGCTGTGGAAATTGAACCAAATGCACTTAAGAAGCTTCGTGCAAACATGGCGGATTTCGATAATGTAACGATTATTGATAAGGATATTACGAAGCTTACTATTACTAATGATTCGTATAAAATATTCGCTAACATCCCATTTAACTTAACTTCGGATATCGTACGTAAATTCACCGAATCAGACACGCCGCCAAAAGCTATGTATTTAATTGTGCAAAAGCAATTCGCACGTAAATTAGTGCCAGGCAGCGACCATTTTACGAGTTTGCTCTCGGCACAAATTGGCCCATGGTTCAGTGCGCGGATTCGTAAACCGTTACGAAAAACAGACTTTACACCACCACCAGCCGTAGATACGGTGTTGCTTGAAATAAAGTTACGCGAAGAGCTATTACTCGATAAAACTAAGGCCAAAGACTATCGTGAATTCATAGAACGTTGTTTTAGTGAGCAGAAATTCTTTACTGGTTTAGATAGGGCAGCAGCCAACGTATCGCCCGAAAAAATTCCATCGCAACTAAGCCAAGACGAATGGCTGCGGTTGTTTGCTACGCTCGGCGCACGCTAAGCCCGATGCCGCCAAACTCTTTGCACACAAAAACCGGCTGCTCTAGCGTGCTGGCGGCTTCATCGTATGTATAACCTATGTCGTTGAACTTTATGATATCAGCCTGGTTTTCTGTTTGGCGTTGAATAAGCCAGCGGGCAAAAGCACCGCGAGCCACCTTGGCATGCACCGTTACGAATGTTGGTTCGCTAGTTTTTGGGCTAACGGTGAGAAACTTTGGTGTGATGATTTGCTGCGTAGAAGGTAGGTGAGGGAAAACGGCTTTCGTATATTCAACCGCTGATAAATTAATAATTGTAGAATTTGTTGGCAGTTGCTTGGCGATAGCATCGCCCCAGAACTTATATAAATTCCTATACGGCTCATCGGGTAATTTATATCCCATTTCTAAACGGTATGAGTGAATGCTATCAAGTGCTCTTAGCACACCGTACAGACCAGACAAAATAAACAGGTGGTTATTGGCGTAAGTTCTATCTGCCTGGGTAAATGTTTGTACCTGCAGGCCACTATAAATGTCGCCCAAGAATGCATCGATTGCTGGCCTGAGCATATTCGGATTTGCCGACCAGTCATTAAGAAGCGCATGTGTTTTTTGAGCCATGGCTGATGATAGTTGCATTGATGATTCGATGTCCGTAACGCGTAGGGTGCGCAAATACCCGGCTAATTCGGTGGCTTTAGTAAGTAAGGCCGGCGCTTGGTAAGGAACGTCCAGCTTCTCGGCTGGACGCATAGTTTTGGACGAATGCAGCAGAATCGTGAGCACGGCTATTTAATAGCGACTAATTCGATATCGAATACCAAATCGCTGTTTGGCGGAATGTTCGCAGCAGCGCGTACTGAACCGTACGCCATTTCGGATGGAATGATTAATCGGCGTGTGCCACCAACTTTCATGCCAGGTACCCCAACGGTCCAGCCTTTAATTACTTGATCGAGGCCAAAGCTGATGGCTTCGCCAAAATCATGGCTGCTTTGGAAAATAGTACCATCTTTGCATAGTGCACCAGTGTAGTGCGCTGTAATGGTTGCACCTTCAGGTACTTCGTCACCGGTTCCAACAACAGTATCTATAACTTGTAGCTCGGTTACTTTATCAATTGGCTCAAAATCAGCGAGCTTTGTTCCTTCTAATCGGGCCATTATTTCTCCTCCGTTCGCTCAACTAAAATAGTACACTCGGTAACGAGGGCGGCAATAGCGCCAACGGCAGCAAGCACGGGTGCGATAACGATTCCCACAACGCCCGCCGTGAGCGGGATTTCGATTAGAGTTTTGTCGTCTTTATCTTTAATGATAAGTCGGCGTACGTTACCGGCATGAATAATCTCTTTTACTTTACCAATCAGGTCTTCACCTTTAACCTTGAACTCTTCTTTGCTTGATTTTGAATCTGTCATACTTTCTATTATACTCGTAAAGTAATTAACAATCAGACGTATCAAGAGCGCAGCGAGAGAACTAGTTCAATGACCTGCCGGCAACCAGCCTATGCTACTTAAGTAGTATGCGCACACGGTGCCCCTTCTAGCCCAATAGGAAAGATAAGTAATCAGTAAAACTCCTTTTTCTTCCTGATTGGTGTGGAAGATGCGTGAAAGGAGTATTTTTAATGTCAAAATATAAAACTGCCGAGAGCGTAAGCCCGAAGCATCCGGATAAGATATGCGACCGAATTTCGGACGCTATTTTAGATGCACATCTTGCGGAAGACCCGCTTGCTCGCGTTGCCATTGACGTAGCCGGTGGCCACGGTACGGTATTCGTGACTGGTGAGGTCACATCGAAAGCTGTCAGCGTTGATGTCGAGGCAATCGTAAAGAGAATTGCTGGTGATGTGAGCGTTATTACACATATCGCGGCGCAGAGCTCGGAGATTGCTAATGGTGTTGATAGCGGTGGTGCGGGCGATCAAGGTATCATGGTAGGGTATGCTACAAGTGAAACGCCAGAATTTTTGCCACTCGAAGTGGTACTGTCACGTAAATTAAACCAATACCTGTACGTTAGATGGCCCTATGATGGAAAAACCCAAATTACACTGAATGACGGAAGAATCATCAGTATTGTTGCCAGCTTTCAGCATGCTCCAAAAGAGGAACTTGAGATAGCAATTCGGCAATGGATAAAATCTGAGCCACAAGCGGTCGTAAGCGAGAGTGGACTCCTTGAGGTCCATGCCAATCCAGCTGGCGATTGGAGCCAAGGAGGATTCGATGCTGACGCAGGCTTAACCGGCCGCAAATTAGTGGTTGATAACTACGGTCCTCGCGTGCCGATAGGCGGCGGAGCTTTTAGTGGGAAAGACCCCAGTAAAGTTGACCGTTCGGCAGCGTATGCGGCTCGTAAAGTAGCTGTCGATTACTTGAAAGCACGCGGTGCAAACGAGGTATATGTATTCATAGCGTATGCGATTGGATACGACCAGCCACTTGAAGCAACCGTTGTGATTGACGGTATTGAGGAAGTGGTTGAAGGTTATGACTTAACACCGCGTGGAATTGTCGAACTATTAAATTTACGGCAGCCAGTGTACGAGAAAACGGCGGAATATGGCCATTTTGGCCACTCGGAGTTTGCCTGGGAGCAGTAATTTTAGGGGAGTGGGTGAATCATACTTGACATACTTTTCATACTTTTGCTACAATTAAGACTATGACACATCCACTTCACGATAAAAAAATGTATGGAACGGCGACGGTGGGCACTAAAGGCCAAATTGTTATTCCTTCTGATGCGCGTGAAGAATTAGGGATTGAGCCGGGTGACAAGCTATATATAGCAGGCTCATCATCAAAAAAAGTATTGTTTTGCCTCAAAGAAGAGCAATTCAACGAAATGGTTGAAAAGCTTACCAACGGAGTTACCGCGGCAAATGACTTTATAAATAAAGCAAAAGCACAGAAAGAAGAATAAATTCTATGCATCATCATTTAAGCTTGCGCGGCAAGCTGATTGTTATGTTTAGCGTGATGGCGAGTTTGTTTCTCGTTGCACTTGACCAAACAATCGTATCAACCGCTCTTGGGAAAATCGTCGAAGACTTTAACGCATTCAGCAGCCTTAGTTGGATTGTTACAGCTTATTTACTCACGACTACCGTAACCGTACCAATTGCAGGTAAACTTTCAGACCTTTTTGGTCGCAAGGTAATGCTACTAATCGGTGTATCGATTTTTGGCGTCGGTTCACTCCTAAGCGGTATGGCAGGCAATATCGACCAATTGATTTGGGCACGAGCGTTCCAGGGCATTGGCGGTGGTATTATTACGGCTAACGCCTTTACTATCGTAGGCGACTTATTTGCTGCTCGTGAGCGAGGTAAGTGGCAGGGGCTTATCGGTGCGGTATTTGGTATTTCGTCGGTTATTGGGCCACTTCTTGGCGGATGGCTCACTGACGGTCATGGTATTCTTGGTGTCACTACCGATTGGCGCTGGACATTCTTTATCAATGTACCTGTTGCTATCGTTGCGTTTGCCCTCATATTCATTTTTAGTCCGTCTTTGAAGCATGCCAAACGACCAAGAATCGACTACATGGGGGCTGCTGCATTAACAGTTGCCTTAGCCACACTTGTATTGGCGGTCGATAACACAGATGTAATTTTTGCCGACTTACTGAATGCGACCGGCCTTAGCCTGACAGGGCTGCGAGTCATAATGGGGAGTATCGTAGCGATTGCTACCGGCTTGTTTATTTACTTTGAGCGCAAAGCCGAGCAACCAATCTTACCACTACGTTTCTTTGCAAACCGAAACTTCAAGCTCGTCATGGGCATCGCTACATTGTTCGGCGTTGGTTTTATGGGTTCAATCCTGTACCTAACCCAGTTCAATCAGCAGGTGTTTGGAGCTACACCAACCCAAAGTGGACTGATGCTCCTACCGATGGTTGCTGGACTTATGACAGCCAGTATTGGCTCTGGCCAGATTATTTCACGCACCGGTAAGTACAAGATTTTCATGCAAGTAGGTATTGTGCTGGCTGCGTTAATGGTAGCGATGCTGACTACTCTTACTCCTGAAAGCCCATACTTCCATGAGGCGATTATCATGGTGTTCCTTGGCTTCGGCTTAGGACTTGTGATGCCAGTAATGAACCTCGTGGTTCAGAGCGAATTTAAGCAGGCGGATTTAGGTGCAGCGACAAGTTCCGTGCAATTATTCCGAGGGCTTGGTTCAACGATTGGTATTGCGATATTCGGAGCCATGCTCACTACTGGGTTAACCGCAAACCTCACAAATATTGAAAAGAATGATTATATAAAATCGTTAAGTAGCTCACAGGCAGCTAAACGAATCGGCGATTTAAGTGAGGCGAATACTCTTTTGACGCTGAATACTCCTGATGTAAAGCAAAAAATTACTGATGGTTTTAATGAAGCCACCAGTAAACTTCCAGAACCAGTTAAGCAGAAGGCTACCGAGGAGTTCAAAAAGAACCAAACTGAGTTCTCTAGTAAAATCGTACACGCTTTCTCGGAAGCTCTACGCGACATCTTCCTAACATCAGCCGTTCTTATGGCCATCGCCGCAGTGCTGGTATTTGGCATTAAAGAGCGCGAATTAGCGGCCGCATCTCCTGAAGTCACTCCTGGGGAGGTGTAGCAGACAGTAAGCATATTGACGTAGCTTTAATAAATATGTATGATGTAAGTGAAATTACATCGCAAAATACACAACATATTTACAAAAGGAAAAGCTATGACAAATGCAGGCTCGGTTACTCATTCTAAAGAAGCGGGTTCAGCTCATTTACTTCTTATAGGGGTAATTACCCTAGCAATCATTGCAGCACTTGGTGTGGTGGGGTTTAATGCATTCCAACGCTCACAGGTAGCATCTACAAAAACAACCCAAGAAGAAGTGTTGCATCGCGCCAAAGGTAAACTGGATAGTGGTGATGTGTATGGGTTAACCACATCAGAAAAAACTGCGCTTGAGAATGCTGATGTTGACGTGCAAAAGCCTTCGGAACCAACGGCATCAGTTCCAACACAGACGCCTGTTAGCACTGATACGAATCCTACTGCGAATGATTCTATGTCTTCGGCTAGCCTTAAAAGCACGAAAGACTATAGCACTGGCTCACTGGACCTACCTGCATACCGTGAAGTAGTGGCGGTGGACGGCAATATGTGGTTTACCAATGCAAATACCTCATTTATCGGCAAGATGACTTCAAACGGGAGTGTGACCAAGTATAAAAGTTCAGTACAGGGCGCATACTTTACTCCAATCGTTAAAGGAGCGGACGGACGGCTATGGTTTGCTGGGAATACCCAAAGAATCCACGCTATGACAGTAGACGGAAAAGAGACGACATATGCAATACCATCAAGCCCTACGCTAGTAGAGAGCATGGTTCTCGGGCCAGACGGCAACGTGTGGTATACGACATGGAATAATAACCAACAGGGTATCATTGGCAAAGTAACTCCTTCAGGAAAAATTACGGAGTATAAATTTAAGTACAGTGGATATGCGCGGGGACTCACAGCTGGCCCAGATGGAAAAATATGGTTCGGGTCTACTGCGGGTCTCGGCACAATATCTACTAACGGTGAGATTACCCTAATTGGCGGCTATCAAGGTATCTCGCTCGTACCATGGGGTATTGCAAGTGATGGTAAAAGCTATGTTTGGGGAATTGGCCACGATGGCTCTACAGGGAGCAGGCTTGTACGAATTGATATGAACGGAAAAACAACGACATTCGATAGTGCTGCAACAAAGAATGTGTTTCGAATATACTCCGGTCCAGATGGTACTGTTTGGTTTAGCGATTGGAGCGGTGGAGGAATTGGTAGGGTAAGCCCAGATGGTAGTATCACTAAATTTGCTGCACCTAACGACTTGCAAAATTCTCTAGGAATTACATTCGTAGGCAGAAGTGTCTGGGTGTCATACGCTGGGCCATTAAAGAATGGTGCAACGGCATCCGCCGGCAAGCTAGTTGAATTCGTTTTTTAGCCCTTATACCGTAGCGACACGTACCCGTTTACCTAGTAGAAGGCATAAAATACACAACATAATCACAAAAAGGAGAAGCTATGATGAAGATAAATACGACAGTTCGTCGATATGAAGCTGGCTCCGGCCATCTGGTACTTATGGGTGTGATTGTTCTGGCGATAATTGCGATACTTGGTGTGGTGGGGTTTAATGCATTCAAGCGCTCACAACTGGCCTCAACTCAATCAGTATCCGGCGAGGAGGCGCTTGTACTAGCAAAGCGTGCTCTTGATAGAAGTAAAGTAGAAGCGATTACTGATGCAGAAAAGGCTGCGCGCGAAGACGCCAATGCAGAAACCAAGCAATCAATAGCGTCCAATTCAACGAGTGGCAACGCTAGTTCGGTTAATTCAGGCGGAAGCGGTGAGCAGGGCAATAATGGGAGTGATCGCCCGACAAATCCTGATAAGAGTCCTGGGTTTCAGACCGATAAGCCAGAAACATTTACGTATAGTGGCGAAGGGCTCTGCCAGCTAAACGGCTATCTCTACATAAGAGACGAGTCAAAGAATAGCGACACATCAGTTCTCGAAGTTTCCTTTGATGGTATTTCACCGTTTACTTATAAGTTAGAGTACCACCTTAATGGAGCGGACGGTTTTGCAACAGAAAGCCAAAACTACTTAGGAACTCCTCAGTTTTCAAATAAAAATATAAAACCAGGGGTCAACTATTTTAAAACAGGAATAGCTGGTAAGAATATCAGAGTTAGCGCGCTTAGAACAGGGGCTAATAAGTGGACAACCATTCATAACGATAAGCCCATTACGGAGATTCCTCAGTGTGCAAACATTGCTTTTACAGAAGGTAATTTGAGTATGTGCCAACACCAAGATGTTATTTATGTGAAACGAAGCCAAAAGCCTTACGACAGCGGTAACGGTTCGACAGCAAAACTAGGGTTCCGGTTTGATCGAACTATGACGGCAGTTGCTAATTTATACGAGCGTGGACCAGGCGTACATTACTTTAGCGGCAAGATTAGGGGAAGGCAATTCGAGCTTATACGTACAAGTAATGACATCTATGCGCAAAAATTTGGAGCTCAGGATATTGAGTATTCAGGAGATGTAAACGGTATCCCAGCTTGTAGATTCTTACAATAGCAAATATAGTATGGTTTTTTGGCAAAATCTATATTTTTGGCAACTAATTTGGAAGACTGAGGCTTAATAAGCTATACTGGCGTCAGTATGATCGCGTATTGGGCTAAGCGCACTCCTGGTGAGGAATTTGAACAATTACGTACGCCGCTAGAGAAAGCAGGCGTGTGGGTAAGTGGAACCGCCCTATCCGACGATGAGCTGAATTCCCTCATTAAGTCAGATGATCTGAACGCCAACATTGTATATGACGTGCGCGACCGTGGTGAATTACCTCGTGTTGAGTATTCTGATGGTGTTAGTTACGTCTTTTTGCGAATGCCTCATTTAAGTAAGTCAGGCCGCGTAGCAACACTCCCAGTTTTATGTATTGTAAAAGAGAACCGATACTTCACGCTCAGCATAAGTGATGGGGTTGAGCCGGGGATGATGGCACTATCCACGCTGCCTATTACCACGGAGCAGACACCGACGCTTCTTCTCGGCACAATGGCAGCGAGCGTTGCGGCCTTCGAGGACGTGATACTGCACACTTCTCGTTCCATTGCCGATACGTCAAACCGTCTGCGCACACACGAAATTACCAATCATGACTTCATTCATTTTGTAACGGTGGAGGAGAACTTGCATCATTCAAGTATGAACTTAGGCGGTACGTTGGTTATGGCACACCGCTTACGTGAAAATAAGCATGAAATGCTTGACGAGGCAGAGCTTGAGGCGCTTGATGACATTATGCTTCATATCGATCAGTTGCTTGTATCAACCCAAAGCCACTTGGAAACGGTAAATAGTATACGAAATGCTTACGGAACGATTGCTAATAACACGCTAAATAACCGTATGAAAACGCTCACCGTATTTACGGTATTAATAGCATTGCCAAATTTGTTTTATGGTATGTACGGCATGAATGTCGCACTACCATTTCAGCATGAAGCATGGACGTATGCGGCTGTTGTAGGGTTCACGGTGACTTTGTTGTTTTTCGTGTATATAATTGCCAAGAAGTTACGTGTATTCTAGCTATTGACAGGGGTAACCATAACCATAGTGCCACCTAGAGGCTTGACCTGCACGCCAAATTTTGGTACGATTATCGTTGTGTTCTTCACGCGCAGAAACACGAAAATATAACATTTAAAGGTCGAATGCGCGATATAGAACAGTACGCCCTTAAGAGCGTACAAGGAGCATAAAACTACATGCCAATCGCTATCGAGTTTGCCCCAAGTCGGAGCAAACGCGTCGCAGTGGATGTGGTGCCTGCCGAATGGCAAAAGTACATTGAACAATAGAATGTTCGACTCGTAGCTACATCTACCCTCGTAGCTACATCCTAGAAATAAAATCATCCCAAGGCACCGGGATGATTTTTGTTTTAATGTATATTACAGACTAAGAATCTTTTTTGTCCGCATCTTCTGGGATGGTAATGCCATTCTCTTTGAATGCCTTTAGAAGTGTCTTTTCAAGTGCTTGATCGTTATCGTATTGCTTTGGTTCAAGCTTTTTACCATTTAAGTACATAGTTGGTGTTCCACTTACGCCGATCTTATTGCCTAGAGCTCTGTCGAAATCAATTTTACGATTGATTTGTGAGGACTTACTGGTTAGTGTTTTTTCAAAAGTATTCGCATCGATACCGATATTTACGGCATACTGCGAGAATAGATTTGTTCGATCTTCTGTTGAGGCACTAGACCAACTGTCTTGGTTCTCATAAATCATGTTATGCATTTCCCAATACTTGCCATTCAATCCAGCGGCTTCTGTGGCAGCTGACGCGGCACGGGCGTTCGGATGGATTGTCGTGAGAGGAAAGTTACGAAATACAAAGGCCAGTTGTTTCTCATACTTCTCACTGACGGCTTTTATAGTCGGGTGGGTTGAGCCGCAACCGGGGCATTGGAAATCGCCGTATTCAAATAATACAACTTTTGAATTCTTGTTACCAAATACATGATCAGCAATACTACCGGAATTTTTCGTCGCCGGTTGAATCTTATCAGTGTTTACCTTTGAGACGTCGATGTTGTCTCGGCTAGACCATACAATTAGTCCGCCAAACAGCACTACACAGACTGCCGCGAAAATAATCCAGTTTTTCGTACTCATTTTTGTCAGATCCTCCTATTAGTACCTACTATTGTATACCAATTACTTTGCTTTTCGGTACTCGCTCAGTACAATAAAGCTCATGACAACTTTTTTGTTGGTGCTCGCGCTTATAGCATTGTCCTTACTGCTAGGCGTGGCAGCCATATCACCAAACGTAGCAGTATTAAGTGCATTCGAGATTTCCAGGCGTTCGAAAAAAGGAGATCCAGCGGTCAGGATTGAAGTAATGCGTGAGCAATTGTTTCAGGACGTTCTGTCTGTACAGCGTGCACTACTAGGGCTATTGCTGGTCGCATTTGTGCTGCTTGCTGTTGCTGCATTCGGCGTAGTGTTAGGAAGTCTGCTGTCGGTAGCGGTGGCTGTAGAATATGGCGCTCTGGCTCGCCTAGGTGTAGTGCGCAGTTCTAGTCAAAAACTCTACGATAAGTACGAGCTGCCGATATTAACGTTCCTCGAGAGATACCAATCAGTGACAAAATGGCTTCGTTCCGTAGTTCCAAAAACACGAGATGAGCGGATAGATTCCAAGGATGAGCTTATTGATTTAATAAAACAATCGCACCGTGTCCTGAGTGATAATGAGAAAACTCAGCTCCTTAGCAGCTTAGACTTTGAACATAAGGTTGTTAATCAAATTATGACTCCTAAGAGTGTAGTTGATGTAGTACCACAGCACGAGATGTTGGGCCCATTGGTGCTCGATGGACTTCATAAAACCGGACATAGTCGATTTCCGGTTATTAATGGGGATATCGACCATGTTGTTGGTATTTTGCATTTGCGGGACGTTTTGACGATTGATTCGGCCAAAAAGCATACCGCCCGGGTTGAGACGGCTATGTCTACGAAAGTGTTTTATATTCGTGAAGATCATACCCTAGCCCAAGCCTTATCAGCTTTTCTGCGAACGCACCACCACCTCTTCATTGTGATTAATGAATTCCGTGAAACAGTCGGAATTATTACACTTGAAGATACTCTAGAAGCTTTACTTGGACGTAGTATCATCGACGAATTTGACGCTCACGACGATATGCGGGCGGTTGCCGTGCGTCAAGCAGCGAAAAAATCGAACCAAACTACTGACGCGACCGAAGTCTAGTTTGTTTCGCTATGTACTGCAGCTCGGCCAATGCTAACGATATGGCGAGCCCTAAACTGCGCAAAGGCTTTTTTATCAATCCCGTGCCGCTTGATATGGGTCGTAATATATTCAGAACCTAAGAAGCGAGGTAAGATTACGTACGACGCGCCGTGGTTATAAAGCTCAAGTGCATCTTCGTATGTTCGTGCATGGCAAATAAATACAATTTCATTTGCATGACGGTGCAGATAGCTCAAAAGTAACAAATTAACCCGACGATCAATAATGGTACTAGCAACAAACTTTGCATGACCAGCATTGATTTCTTCCAAGAATTCGCTATCGGTTGCGTCGCCGTACGCATGTCGCACACCCTGCGCCTCTAAATGTTCAATAATTTCTGGATCGTAGTCAACTATTAAATAGCGCTGCTTCATATCACGAAAGAGTTGCAAGAACTCATGTCCACCGTGGTGGTATCCGAACAAAATAGCACTGTATAGTCCTCGCTTTTGACGTTGTTCCTTAGGTTTCTTTCGTTCAAAGATTGCTAGCACCGGGTGAAGCTTCTTAAATAACACGTCATCATACTTCATTAGGTACGTGCTTAGCCCTATCGTTATAAGCGCTACTAGGGTTATGATACTTCCGGCCCGCTCGTCCGCTAGTCCTGTTTGGGTGGCAAGAATCACGAGGACAATCGAGAATTCACTAATTTGACTCAGGTGAATACCGGCCTTGAAACTAGTTAGTCTTGTATAACCAAGCGCACCCAGGCTAGCCATTGTAAAGATTGGTTTGCCAAGTAGCACGATAGCAGAAAGTGCTAGCGCGGGCAGGATGGTTGCCTGAACATCATCAAAAATAAATGTTTCACCTAGACTAACAAAGAACAGTACTACAAAGAAATCTCGAAGTGGCTTTAAGCGCGTACCCATTTCCATGGCGTAGGGTAGTGAGGCCAATGCAACACCGGCAAAAAGTGCGCCAACTTCATGCGATAGCCCAGCGGCGCTGAAAAGGCTGGCAACACCAAAGCCCCAGGCAACTGCGAATATAAAAAGTAATTCTTGGCTTTTGGCGAGGTGCTTCGATAACTTTGGTATGACGTATGCCCCCATAACAAATAAGAGTGCGCCCAGCCCGGCGGCCTTAAGGAGTAGTGGCAAAAATTCCGTAGGTGTTAGCCCGCCGCTTGAAGCAGCCGCAACTGCTACCATCGCTAAGGTTGCTACAATGTCATCTACCAGAATTACACCAATGGCAATTTGGCCATGTAAGCGGCTAACTTCGCGCTTATCGCTAAGTACTTTCAAAATAACAATGGTGCTGGAGAAAAATAAGGCTACTCCCATAATCAGCGCTGTCTGTATATCAAAGCCGAACAAGTGCGTTACCAGCACCCCTAATCCACCTATCAGTGTGAATATAACAGAGGCGGTAATGAATGATACTTTTCCTAAGCTTCGGATTACCGTTGCATTCATACCGAGCCCAATAATGAACAGTAAGAGCGCTATACCAAGCTCGCTGAAGCCTTCGAACGCTTCTTTGGCATGAATCAAGTCCAGAAATACTGGCCCAACCACAATTCCTGAAAGGATGTAACCCAGAATAAGGGGCTGTTTTAACAGGCGCATTAGCACGGATATCCCCGCTACGATAACGAGGACAAGACTTAGTTCAGTAAAAATATCTGGGCTATGCATATGTTTATATTGGTAACGCTTTTATTACAGTATGACAGCTTGCTGACTCAAAGGCAACCACCTCTGGTAGACCAGGGCATTTCGGGGTATAATGCCTACATATGACAAGAACACTTGCAATAAATATCGCCGCGGCCGTAGGTCAAACCACTACTCTTAAAGGTTGGGTGCACACACGCCGAAACCATGGTGGATTAATATTCATCGACTTGCGCGACCATACCGGTTTGACCCAACTTGTAGTCAATCCTGATAATGCCGAAGCATTTAAGTTGGCCGATTCCCTGCGTGATGAATTCGTCATTTCCGTAACCGGTTTAGTTAAAGAGCGGGAAGGTGAGCTAAAAAATGACAAGCTTGTATCTGGCTCTGTAGAGCTGGTTGTTGACGGACTCACTATACTTAACCGCGCTGATACGTTACCGATTCAGCCGTTTTCCGAGCAGCAGGCTAACGAAGAACTGCGTCTAAAATATCGCTACCTCGATTTACGTCGTCCAAAAATGCAAAATATGCTGAAACAGCGTGCTCGGATGTTTAGTGCCATCCGTAGCTATATGGAAACTCAAGATTTTACTGAGGTCACTACGCCAATATTAGCCAACTCTAGCCCCGAGGGTGCTCGTGACTTTCTGATTCCCTCACGCTTGCATGAAGATAAATTCTACGCTTTGCCGCAGGCTCCGCAGCAATTCAAACAGTTGCTTATGGTAGGCGGCGTGCCACGTTACTATCAGCTGGCTGCTTGTTTTCGTGATGAAGATCCACGAGCTGATCGTTTGTACGGTGAATTTTACCAACTCGATACCGAGATGAGTTTTGTGGAAGACGGCGAAGAAGTGCGCCGAATGTTCGACCCACTTGTAGCACAGTTGTCTACCCAGTTCGCAGGCAAAACACTGCTTTCGGAAAATATCCCGCGTATTCCTTACCAGGAAGCTATGGAAAAGTATGGTTCAGACAAGCCGGATCTTCGGTTCGGTATGGAACTAATTGAGTTGACTGATGATTTTGAAAATACAGATTTCGGTGTGTTCAAGAATGCCGATACCATTAAGGCTGTTCGTGTTGAGGGTGGTGCGGCGCTAAGTCGCAAGCAAATCGATAACTTTACCGAAATTGCTAAGTCTGAAGGCGCGGGTGGTCTTGCCTATATCACCTATGAGAATGATGAGGCGAAATCTCCAATCGCAAAATTCTTGTCTGACGCCGAACTGCAAGCTGTAAAAGAAAAGACAGGGGCCACGAACGGAGATGCGATATTCTTTGGGGCTGATAAGCGTGATACGGTTAACAAAGTACTCGGCCGTTTGCGTACCGAGTTCGCTCAGCACTTCAACTTAAAGGATCCGAACGTAATTGCGCTTTGTTGGATCGTCGATTTTCCCTTCTATGAATGGGACGAAACCCGTCAAAAGGTTGATTTTGGCCATAATCCGTTCAGCATGCCAAAGGGCGGTCTTGAGGCATTGAACGTTTCGACAGACGAAGAAAAGTTAGCTATTCTAGCCGATCAGTACGACATGGTAATGAATGGATACGAAATTTGTAGCGGTGGCGTACGTAATCACAACCCAGAAGTACTTTACAAAGTCTTTGGGTTACTTGGATATGATGAAGCATACGTCGAAAATAAATTCGGAGCGATGCTAAATGCCTTCAAATTCGGCGCTCCACCACATGCTGGTTGTGCTTTCGGTATCGATCGCATGTTCATGGAACTCATGGGTGAGAATAATATTCGTGAAGTCGTTGCTTTCCCGAAAAACGGTTCTGGTGTTGACGTCATGATGAACTCGCCTAGTTTTGTAGATCCTGCCCAGAAAAAAGAACTCGGACTATAATGTCTGTCAACCGTATCCTAGGCCAACAGTTCAATAATGGACTTTCTTGCCATGTCACGGAATTTGGTGGAATCGGCAATGCTGACATTGCAAAAGCAGTAATACAAGGCCGTTATCCAGCGCATGGCTTTGCGTTAAATCATGCATCAGACATGTTGCTGTATGTGCTGTCTGGGTCTGGTTCTTTAGTACTTCATGATGAAGAGTATCAACTACACCCAACTAACGTTATTCAAGTGGACAAAGAAACCCCGTACTATTACGAAGGTAATGGTCTCGAAATTCTCATAATGTGCTCACCAGCCTGGAACGCCGACCAATACGAGCAAATTGATTAAAACAACTTCTCGATTTCGGTATATTCATTTTTTAAGCTGATGGTATTTGCAATCAGCTTTTTGATGGTTACGATATCCCGGTGAAATAAAATATCTTTAATACAAATAAGCGCTATAAAAAAGAATGGGGTAGATTTTGCCTCTATAATTTCCTGGATTTTATCAACAAACTTATTCATAGCTTGCGTTTGCTCCAAGGTAAGGTTATTCGGATGAATGATTCTGACAATACCCATGCAAATAAGCCGCACTAGTAAAAACGCACCAAAAAGCATAATAAATAAAATGGCAAGCAGCCACCACCAAGCTGTGAAGAAGTATACAAGAACAGCAGCAATAACAATGCCGACGACTGTGAAAATCATTGCGATTAAAGTAGCAAATCGAATGGCGCGCCTGGCAACAAGTGCGGTAAGTGCGCGTGGTGCTGTCAGTTTTTGATTCATAGTTTCACTGTAGCACATTGCTATACTGAGAAAGTGCAGACACGCATTGTATATATACCTGGGCTAGGGAACAAGTATAACGGCTTTCGTAAGGTCGCATTAAAAGCATGGCAATTATATGGCGTGTCGGCCACATTAGTGCCACTCAAGTGGGACGACAGTGATTCCTTCGAGCAGAAACTAACTTTGGTAGAAGGTGTAATCAATCAATCAGGCCTTGATACGCGTGTTGTGGTAGTTGGCGAGAGTGCCGGCGCAACCTTGGCACTACATGTAGCATCTTTACCCAAGGTGTATCGGGTAATTACGTTATGCGGCGTAGCGCAACCAAGTACGCCAATATCTCCATATTTACAAAAAAAGTCCCCAGCACTCTTTCAAGCCACACGTTCACTCCCTCGTACAAACAGCTATGAGGTATACAGTCTTAGAGCAGCTGTTGATTCAGTCGTTGGTAAAACATATTCCATAGCAACAGGGGCAAAAGCGCATACTATCTGGAGTATCGGCCATCTTTTTACTATTATAATTTGCTTGACAATAGCCGCTCCGCTTATGGTTGCTATTGCAAAAAAGTCAAAAACGTGATATATTAGAAAAGTAAGCAATTAACATAAAAAGAAAGGCTTTCTGATTCCATGGACGACATATCGCTAATTGTCACACTCCTCACCATTACGGTTGTATTGCTCTCGATTGTAATAATTGCATTGCTCGCAGCCGTGACTATGGTTATCATGAAGGTAAATAGCATCACCAAAAACATTGATGCTATTACGACAAACGTATCGGCCGCAACCGACTGGGTAAATCCAGCCAAAGTATTTACAGCGGCAGTAAAAGCATTTCGTAAATAAGTAACAGGAGGGTAATCCTTATGAGTAAAATACTAAAAGTTATTGCAGCAACCGTTGCTGGATTTACAGCTGGTGTGTTATTAGCACCTAAGTCAGGCAAAGAAACACGGGCTGATATTAAGGCAAAAGCCGAAGAAACCAAAGAATTTGCGAGCGAAAAAGCTGCTCAAGTAACACAAGCCGCCAAAGAAGGTGCTGCCAGTGTGAAAAAAGGTGCTAAAAGTACTGAGCGTGAAGCAAAGAATATGGCAAAAAGTGCCAAAAACTCTGGTGTCGTAATGCGCGATGAGGCCGAACGCCTAGTTGATGAAGCTAAGGTACGCGGAGGTCGCGTTGCGGCAACCGCTAAGCGGACAGCTAAATCTGTAGAGCGCGACGTGAAACGCAACGTAAAATAATAGCGACTTTACTCTACTAAAGAATCTGCCCCGGAGTCATTCCGTGGGCAGGTTTTTATTTTCCGTCTATATCTATGACGTTTGATTTATAAGTAGGCTTCCCGGGTTTACGGCGTTTTTCTAAATACCTACCGATTAGTCCAATTATAAGAATAATTGCGGCAATATAAACCAAACCATTGATTAACCAGGCAGCTGCTTTAAGTAAGAGTCCAAGTAGCCACACGCCAACGATTACCGCGGCAATGATAAAGACTAATCGACTTAATTTCATATACATAGTTTAGCACGAGGCAATTACTTCGGGGTATTGTCTAAACTTTGCCACAAATACCAACTAGCAACTGATTCATATGGGTGCCAATTGTTCTTCTCGGCGATTAATTCAACCTCTCGTTCTGCCGGCACATGGTCTAATTGATAAAGTTTCATAATGCCGTTGCGGATACCTAAGTCACCGGTTGGTAGGATATCGAGCCGTCCCATGCAAAACATTAGGAACATGTGCACGGTCCACACCCCAATACCTTTTACTTTAGTGAGCTCGGCAATAATTTCATCGTTAGACAAATCATCGATAGTATCAAACTTCACGGTCCCATCAATAATCTTACTTGCTAGATCTTGTATATACCGTGCCTTTGGGCGGCTCAGTCCCACAGCTCTCAGTTCTTCAATGTCTTTATCAAGGATTTGTTCTGGGCTAGGGAAGTCGCCGTCAAACAAGTCTTTAAACCGACCTTCGATGGTGCGAGCCGCTTTTACGCTTAGTTGTTGGGAAATAATGCTGTCAACCAGTTCATGGTAGTAATTTGTATGCTTCTTAAAATTAGGGGCAGGGTACGTATTGATTAACGCCAAAAGGCGCGCGTCAGATTGTCGTAGGTGAGCAAGAGCCTCTTTCATTAAATGTCTAGCGTCTGATGACTTTTTAATCGCACGTAGGTTGAGCCGATTTTTTCACACGCCATGTTGTGCCATCGATCGAATAATCCTAAGCCCAGCTCAGACAGTATCACATCATGCGTAGGGAAGGTGATTTCAGGCTTTACGCTCATTAAGAAATCAACCGATTCAGACACCTTTTCCCAAGGAGCAACGATAGGGAGGGACAGCACCTTAATCGGCTGGCCAGGAAGGGCTAGACTATCGCCTGGATGATACACTGTGTCATTTATAATAACCCCGACATTCTGAAATTCTGGATGGAAATCTTTATGGATTGTTGCATGGACTCCGCCAACAAACTTTAAGTCAAAACCCTCAATCTCAACACGACTACCGGCACTGACTGATTGAGTAGGTAGCTGGGGTATTTTAGAAACCACGTCGGTTGGTCCGTATATAACCATGTCTGGGTTTTTATTAAATATCGCTTGCAGCTTATCTTCGTCAAAGTGGTCTAGGTGCTCATGAGTAACCACGACAGCCACGACATTTGTTGGAATTTCAAAGTCACTCGTCCATCCACCCGGGTCGACAACAAGGGTTTTTCCGTCATTCTCTAATGTGAAACAAGAGTGTTCATATTTAGTAAGTTTCATAGTGCTCCTTCTATTACTATATAAAATATAGCAGTATTAGTTATCTTGCGTAAAGTACCGGGAATAATTTTTACGTGCTTTGATGATTTTGGGTGAAATAACAACTGAGCAATACGGGTTGGCTGGATTATTAGTAAAGTAGTCCTGGTGCTCAGGTTCGGCCTGGTAAAATTTTTCAAGCAATGTAAGCTCCGTGACAATGGGATCATCCCAGTGTGGTTGTGCCCGTTCGATTGCGGCTTCAAATTCGGCTCGCTGCTCGTTCGTTGTGTAAAACATCGCGCTACGATATTGCGACCCAACGTCATTGCCTTGGCGATTTAGCGTTGTTGGATTGTGAATCAAAAAGAATATATTAAGCATGTCTGTAACTGGCAGTATCGACTCATCGAATGTTATCTGTACCGATTCAGCATGGCCAGTCGTTCCGTTCATAACGCGGTAGTAATTAGCATCTTTTTCAGCGCCGCCAGCGTATCCGCACGTGGAGATTTCAACGCCTTCGAGTCGCCTGAACACGGCATCGAGGCACCAAAAACATCCACCAGCTAATACGTATGTAGTCATATATCTATTATACCCCGCTATACTGGGGGAGTGAGTTGTGATGAATTTGTTCGATTGTTGCATGAAAAAGGCGAAGAATTATACCGTGACATGCCATGGCGCGATGATACGCGGCCATATTACGTACTCGTGAGTGAATTGATGCTTCAACAAACCCAAGTATCCCGGGTCATTCCTAAATTCGAGGAATTCATACGTACGTTTCCCACCGAGCAGGCATTAGCAGCAGCCAGTCTTGCTGATGTACTAAAGCTGTGGCAGGGTTTGGGATATAACCGCCGGGCAAAATTTTTGCACGAGGCCGTAAGCCACATTGCTCAAGCTGGTGTATTTCCAGCTAGTTATGCCGAGCTTGTTGCGTTACCCGGTATTGGTAAAAATACAGCTGGTGCAATCTTGGCATATGGGTTTAACCAGCCGATTATCTTTATAGAAACAAATATTCGTACAGTCTACATTCACCATTTCTTCAATGACCGTTTTGACGTTGACGACAAAGAAATAATTGAGTTGGTCGAAAGAACGATTGACCAAGCTAATCCACGCCGCTTTTACCAGAGTTTAATGGACTATGGATCGTGGCTTAAAGCTAATGGCGTGCGTAATACGAGCAGTAGTAAGCATTATAAAAAGCAGTCAGCGCTCAAGGGGAGTATTCGGGAGGTTCGCGGGCAAATAATTCGTGAGTTGACAATCAAGGACATGAATTTGGCTGATATGAAAGAACGAGTTAATGCCGATACCCGGTTTGACGCAGCGTTACATAGTCTAATAACCGACGGCTTAATAGTGCGCCATTTCGATCAACTTCATTTGACCAAATAGCCTAGTTCACGGCATACTAATGAGGATGCGTACACGAATTCTTATGACTGGTTTAATTATCTTAGGGGCACTTTTTGCTTATGGCCAGTCAGCCAATGCCACATCGGTGACATCAGAAAAGATTGAAAAAATTAAGGGGCACTGTACTGAGAATCAAGCAACGCTGAACCGCTTGCACCAAACTGATGCCTTTTTGCGTACCAACCGCGGTGAATTATATAGAACAATCAGCGATAAGCTCATGGTCCCCTTGAATCGTCGTCTGGCATCAAATCAGCTTGATGCCGGGAATTTGCTCACAATCACAGCTGATTATAATAAGGAATATCGCACATTCTTTGATTCGTACATTCAATACGACAATGCTATGACAAAACTACTCGCAATTGATTGTAATAAGGAGCCGGTGTCATTCTATAATGCGTTGCTCGATGCTCGTGAGAAACGCGAGATATTATCAGGAAGCAATCAGGCTATTTTGGAGTACATTAGGGCATATGGTGCTGAATTTACCGAATTCAAAACAAATTACGAGGCGGATGAATCATGAGCGAACATGAACTACACGACGAAGCACATAGATCTGCTGGCGTTGAAACAATTCGCAACCATCAATTCTTAGTGATGATTGTAGGTGTAATTGTTGTGTCGCTTTTTCTAGTGTATGTTGCGCTAAATTTGTACGTGAGCAGCGGTAGCATTCAGCTTGATCTTTCTCGTCCTGGCTACGACAGTGCACGTCAAGAGGTGACGAAAGGCAGTGAAGTATTCAAGGGCTTCTCCGAAGATGGGGCGATTAACGATGAGTCACTGAGTGAATTCGATAAACTGTATAAACAAAAAGCTGCCGAAGCGTTAATAGAGATTGATGCGTTTTCAGGTGACGCACTGAGCGACGAAGCTTTGTCGATCGGCGAATAGCCAACTATTTTTTGGTTGATTGGCCTGGGAATGGCGTAACAGCTAGGCGAATATGCTTTTCTTCAAACTCTTCAAGTAGGCGCTTCCTCATCTCAGAGATGATGCTCCATTGATCGCTCGGCTGAGTTTTACCTGCAACAATAACCTCGATTGAGTTCCCGGTAATCTCACCAACTGCTACAAACGCGGGTGGGCTTAAGATTTTCTCTTTCCAAGCATCTTCTTCGCTGATATCTTTGCCGATTGTATCTATGATTTCAGATGCCAAGTCTATGTCAGTATCAGGGTGAAGTAGCATGGTAAACCGCGCCATGCTGTAGCCCATGGTTTTATTGATGACATGCTGAATCATGCCATTTGGGAAATAATGCACGTTGCCGTCTACGTCGCGCAGGACCGTACTTCTGGTTCCAATTCGCTCCACTGTTCCTGAAAAGCCTTCAATATCAACCACATCGCCAACTCTAAATTGGTTTTCGCTAATAATGAATATGCCACTTATGAAGTCTTTAATGAGTGATTGGGCGCCAAATCCAATCGCTACACCAATAATTCCCGCACTTGCAAATAAGGGTGCAAGGGCCGCCCCGATATCGGGTACAAAAACGGCAAGTAAGGCATAGGTAACCGTAAACAGTACGACAATTCGCCATATCGTAACGAATAGCCCAACCAGTGTATTTTGGCGTTTTTCAATATCTTTTTTGTGCCATACACGCTGCTTGGCTCCACGAACGCCTCGTTTGACCACAAAGCGAACGAGTCGCGTACCGACAAAGTAAGCAATTAACCCCACAACGGCAATGATTGTTAAATCAAGCCAGTTTTCCATACACCATTTAGTAAAGGAGGCAAAAAGCTCTTGGTTTTTGAGGTAATCCATATGTGGTAGTATAACATTGGTAGATGGAGGCAAGGAATACACTTGCTTATTTTTTTGCCCAAATCCAAATATAATAATAAAAGAGCCCCAACTCTAAACGTATGCAATATTTTACCTCTATAGACAGCCCTGAAATCGTAGACTTGCTTAATGCTGGCTCTATTGGCGTACTCCGTACCGATACGCTGTATGGCGTTGTAGCCCGGGCTGATAGCGAGCAGGCAGTACGAAGGGTATATGAGCTAAAAGATCGAAGCGAGCATAAATCACCTATTGTTTTAGTTAGCAGTAGGACTCAGCTATTTGACCAAACGGACTCACAGGTTAATGCTCTTTTGGATAAAGTCTGGCCTGGGCCAGTGAGCGTTATCGTTCCTTCTGCTCTTGCTCCATTGTGGATACGTCGCGACAATGACTCAGTCGCGTATCGATTACCCGGAAATCAGAGCCTTCAGCGCCTTATTGAACAAACCGGTCCGCTTATCGCCCCAAGTGCAAATCCTGAAGGCAAGCAGCCGGCTATGACCATCAAAGAAGTCTATGAATATTTTGGTGACGAAGTTGATTTTTATGTCGATGGTGGCCAGGTGACGGACACGAACCCATCTCAGTTGTTGCTTGTCGGTAATAATGGCGGAGTCACGCGTCTCAGATGATAGATCCGAATGATTTTATCATCACTCGTAAGCGCAAAAAATATAAGTTTGCAAAATTTCATAATGCAAAAAATTGTTTTGAATTTGAAGAGTGGGAAAAGCAATCAGTCGATATAGTTGAAGTCGGTGCTGGAACTGGTTTATTTAGTGTCGAGCTTGCAACTCGCTATCCGGAAAAGTCATTCGTAGCAGTTGATGTAAAAGCTGATCGGCTCCAAAAGGGAGCGTATGCAGCCTTGGAGCGTGGCCTTACAAATATTTCATTTGTTCGCGCCAGAGCTGACCAAATCGATGAGTTGCTTATGCCGAACTCAGTTGAAACAATCTGGCTCACATTCGCCGATCCATTTCCTAAAAAGCGTTCAGCCGGACGCCGTATGACGCATCCGACCTATTTAAAAAAGTATGAGCAGCTGCTTAAGCCAGAGGGGTCGTTTATTAAGAAACACGATAACCCAGACTTCTTTGCTTGGAGTTTAGAGCAACTTGTCAATGAAAAGTGGCATATCAAAGAGTTGTCGTTTGATTTGCACGAATCTGACCTTAGCGATGACTATAAGATAATGACCACATACGAAACACGTTGGCTCGATGAGGGTCGGAAAACTAGTCTGGTACGGGCTGTACGCTATGCAGAAGATTGATTATTTTCTAGGAATTGGACAAGGCAAATGGGCTAAGAAATGGCTAACAAAACGTGTGGGTCATGTGTCGTTCCATCCAGCACCGAATTATATGAAATATGCTACGGTGGAAGATTTCGAAATGTGTGGCTTAGATTGGGTAAAGCATTCAATTGGAAGTGGTGCCGCGAGTGTAATAATCGCTGAGTCACAAGCCGCCCCAGCAGTAGTAAAAGCTATTCGGACAAATCAAATTACAATACCAAAGCAACTCATATTACTTCAGCCACTTGGCTTGAATGCTAGCTCTCTAGGTAGTAACGACACACAGCGGCTTGCCTCGCTACTTAAACGTTCATGGGGGTTTTGGCTACAAAAGAGACAGTCACTTCTTATATACGGCAACATAAGAACACTAGTTACTATTTGCTTATCTGCCATTCGTCACCCGACTCATGCAAAACTGGCGTTTCAGTTTGGTGCCAATCAAAATTGCATTGCTGATTTAGAGTGGATTGCCACGCGAACAAAAGTTGTCGTGTGCGCAGCAGAGGAAGATGGCTTATTTCCTTATAGAGAGATTGAAGCCGTACCGAATAAGCACGTAATACTGCGCCAAACAAATTCAGGCCATGTAAACCGCGCCACTCCACAAGGAATCAAAGAACTGCAAGCTATATTGGGTGGTTTATAATATAGCCTATGCAGATGAATGATTATCAACAACTAGCGCTTCGCACGGCGCGCTCAAAAGACGCAAATGACGAATTCTACCACCTGCTCCTCGGCCTAGTCGGCGAGGCTGGTGAAGTGGCTGAAAAAGTAAAAAAAGTCATCCGAGATGAAGGCAGTGACTTTAGTAAATTAGACGAGCTCTTCAAGAAAGAACTTGGTGATGTGCTATGGCATATCGCGGTACTGGCTGCGTATTTTGACATAAAGCTTGAAGATATTGCCCAAATGAATATAGATAAGCTCGCCAGTCGATTAGAACGCGGCACTATTGGTGGTAGTGGCGACACTCGGTAATCACAATTAGAGGATTTATATATCCTAACTAAGGCGTGAACGCACCCAGGCGTCAATTGATCCGGCGCCCATACACAACACAAGGTGCCCAACTAGGCGGTGTTGTTCGATTGCTTCCCAAAGGTCGTCGTTCAAGTCTGATATCTGAACATCACTTTTGTTCGTAATACCTTCTATCAATTGACTCGGTTGTATAACGGGCAGGCTTTGGTCTTCGCGGCTAAGGTAGGTGGGCAACCAATAAACTTTAGAAGCATCAGTAAACGCATCGCGGTAGAGTGGCTTTATTTCATACTGCCGAGTATTTTGATGAGGCTGATATACCAGCACTACGGTATCGGATACTTCTTTAGCCATTTGTAACGAGGCAGCAATTTCAGTAGGGTGGTGGCCGTAGTCGCTGTACAGGTTATCGGCGAGTTTTTCAAAACGTCGATTGGTTCCTGGGAACGATTCAATAACACTTAAACCAGATGGCAAGTTAAGGTATTCAAGAGCTTTTAGTACGAGTGTCCCGTTGCGGCGATTATGCTCACCAGCCTGTTGAATATCCAGCACTTCCTCATCTTGTAGTTGCCACATTTTTTCATCGGGCAAGTTTGGCAACCAGGCAAAATCGCGCCGCCAACCAATTGAGTGGTCAGACTGAACGAGGAATTGACCGAAAGCAGTGAAGTAATCATCTTTGCTTGGGTATGTATCAGCATGGTCGTAACCTATACTGGTGATAACTGATAAGTATGGGTCAAATTGCAAGAAATTACGATCAAACTCATCACATTCGTATACAAAATACTTACTACCTGGTGCATATTTGCCACTTGGGCCAAAGCCAATTGTGGTACCGATTGAATAACTTATCGGCACACCAAGCTGCTGCATAGTCCAAATTAACATGCCAGTCGTGGTAGTTTTACCATGAGTTCCGCTCACCGCAATAAGCTGCAGGTCCTTTTCGGCAATAATTTCCTTCAGCAGTTCATCACGCTTGGTGCATTTAATACCAAGGTGCTTGGCCGCCTTAAGTTCCGGGTGGTCTTCCGGTAGGGCAGCGGTGTATACGTACCAATCAATCGGTGCCTTCTTATGAGCGCTTTTCAGGTGGTGACCATCTTGTTTAATACTTACGGGTATGTCACGTTCAATCAATGACTTTGTCATCAAACTCTCGCCAGTATCGCTGCCTAACACTGTGTGGCCAGCATCTTGGGCAAGCTGTGCCAGGGCGCCAATGCCAACCCCCCCAATACCGCTAAAGAAAATGTTCATGCTTATAGTATAATCAAGGAGTACCAATAGGTAAAATAAAAAACCAAAGATTTTATGATTCAGCAATTAATACATCGTTTCTTAAAGCGGCGCCATTTTTGGCGCTATGCCTCGTTTGGTGAAGTAGCCGAACTGTATGCTTCTCGCATGATGACGATGTTCGCTTTTCGATTCGTCATGGCTTTTGGCTCAGTGTATCTGTACAAACTCGGGTATTCAGTGGCTGAAATTGCGTTATTCTGGGCACTGTATTACGGAGTGAAAACTGTAGTAGCGGGTGTTGCTGCTTTGATTGTTGCCCAAATTGGGCCAAAACATGGCCTATTTATCGCTAACATATTATTTGCGGTTGGCCTAGCTTGCCTGATGGTCGCACCAATATTTGGCTTATCAGCTATTATTGCTTGGTGTTTTGTTCAAGGTTTTGCGGGTACGCTTAATAATCTTTGCTACATGATAGATTTTTCAAAAGTAAAGCACGCAAATCACGCTGGCAAAGAAATCAGCTATATGAATATTGTTGAAAAAGTTGCAGCTGGTTCAAGCCCTCTTATTGGTGGAGTGGTTGCCAGCCTGTTTGGTCCGTCGTGGGCATTTACGCTGTCTATCGCGCTTTTCATACTCTCAGCCGTACCCCTTTTCCGCACCGCCGAACCAGTTAAAACGCACCAAAAAATTTCATTACGGGGTTTTCCGTGGCGTAAAACCTGGCGTAGCATTCGTGCGAATGCATCACTTGGTGTAGATGTTGTTGCCAGCGGTGTAGCGTGGAATTTATTTATGAGCGTGGCAATATTTGCGAGTGACGGCGATGAGCTCTATGCAAAAATTGGCGCTTTTACTTCCGTTAGTCTTGTTGTTGCCTTGGCTATGTCGTATATATTCGGTCGTTTGGTTGATAACAAACAGGGATTACTCCTGTTAAGAAGCACGGTAATCGTGAATTCGTTACTACACTTGTTGCGTCCAACCATAAGTACTCCAACCGGGATTGTTCTAACAAATGCGGTTAACGAGGCGGCCTATACGGGTTACTCACTTGCGTTTACCAGGGGAGAGTTTGACCTGGCCGATACGCCAGGGTATCGAATTGTTTATTTATCACTTATGGAAATGGCCGGTAATGCTGGTGCAACTATTGCTACGCTTGCTATGGCGTTATTCGCCGTCTTGTATGGCTCAATCGGCGGGCTATCAATTTTTTACGTGTTCGCAGCGTTTGCAACTTTACTTATAGCAGCACCGCGTTTCCCAATGTATAAGCACTAGCACCGTGCTATACTAAAACCAAATGTAAAAAGGGTGAGGTGCATCTTTTACGGTGGCAAATAAGCAACATATCAAAGAGGGAATTCACTGGCTGCAGCGTATTAAGACCTGGCAGCTTTTACTCGTATTGATAGTCATGTTGCTAATTTCGGCAACGTTTTTGCGGCTTAACAATATTGGCATGGTTGAGCGGCGTACGGCTGTCATTAATGCCGATGAAGCGGGTGATAATGAAATCACCAAAGCTCGCCTGTTTGATTTGCAACGCTACTCGTCGGCTCATATGAATGCAGATTCAGGCGTGGTATACCTCGCTGAGCAGTATCAACGCGACACACAAGCCGCTATTGCAGCGGCCAGCGTGAATAATACAGCAAACAATATTAACGTTAAGGCTGATGCTGCCTGCAAGGCACAATACGGCGGCTATTCGCAGGCATATGTGCAGTGTTTTGCGGCAGAATTGGCCAAATATCCCTCCGGCAGTAACGCGCCAGATAAAGCATCCTTACCGAGTCCAGGGTTATATCGACATTCATTTTTTAGCCCTATCTGGTCACCAGATTTCGCGGGCTTCAGTGTCTTGATTTGTATAGTCATAACACTAGTAATAGTGGCCAGAATGTTAAGTTTGCTCTTGCTGCGAGCCATGTTAAGAAGGCATTACAGCAGCATTTAGGTGTTGACAGGGGCCACCCCTTAGGCGTACGCTTACTCTTGTAAGAACTAAAGGAGGTATAAGACCAATGGCTTACAAGCACACAAACTCGAAGGGCATCACCTACTACCTACACAAAACCGAAGTAACCCTTCGTGGTGGTAAACCACAAACAATCTACTTTTTCGCTAAGGTAGAGAAGAACGCTAAAGGTGAACCAGTAGATCTACCTGAAGACCGCGTTGTAAAGGAAAACCCACGTAACGGTTTCCTAACTGTATCTAAGAAGAAGTAGTTAAAACTTTTCTTAGCAAAAAATACATTAAAATTCGTATTGAAACATAAGCGCCTTTGATGCTACAGTAGTATCAAACAAACAGGTGCCAAAAATGCCTCGTGCTAGACGCGAAGGATGTGGTCCGCAGTAACCCGCCTTCGCTAGCGAGGTTTTTTTGTTGGTTTTTTAATTCCCCAGGCTTTATGGTTGTATAATGAAGTTGATGAAAGCAATGGTAGAGGTGACTAACTTAAAAAAGCGCTACGGCGACAAGCAAGCTGTAGACGGTGTCAGTTTTAGTGTAAAAAAAGGTGAGATTTTTGGTATCTTAGGACCAAACGGAGCAGGTAAAACAACTACCCTCGAAATGATGGAGACACTTCGCCCAATAGATGGCGGTACAGTGCTCATCGATGGAATCGATGTTGGTAAGAATCCACAAAAAATAAAATATCTTATTGGCGTTCAGCCTCAGTCACCAGCGTTTCAAGATAAAACAAAGCTCAAAGAAATTATTGAAATGTTTGCAGCCGCTTACGGCGAGACTGTAGATGTTATGGAATTCCTGCGTGACGTTGATCTTGAGGAAAAAGCCGACAGTTATGTCGAAGACTTATCGGGTGGCCAAAAGCAACGCCTCAGCATCACCACGGCGCTCGTACACGGTCCCAAGGTATTCTTTTTGGATGAACCAACCACCGGGCTTGATCCGCAAGCTCGTCGGCACCTATGGGAGCTTATCGAAAAGGTTCGTGCCAAGGGCATTAGTGTCATTATGACAACCCACTATATGGACGAAGCGGAAATCCTTTGCGATCGAATTGCCGTCATGGATAATGGCAAGATTGTCGCCATTGATACGCCAAAGAATCTTATTCAGGCGCTTTTGAAGCGTGGGTTCAAAAAAGAACAGCACGTTGAGCAGGCAAACCTTGAAGACGTGTTCATCGACCTAACTGGCAAAGAGTTAAGGGGCGAGGCATAGTATGAACAAATCATTCTACACAGTTAAAACGTTTGTAAAAATCAACACCCGTCGGTTTTTCCGTGATAAACTGGCAATTTTCTTTACTATCGGCTTTCCGCTCATCTTCTTGTTTGTATTCGGCAGCTTGAATAGTGGCGGTGGTGACATTTCGCTCAATATCGCACTTATTAACAAGTCTGATTCCGCAATCGCTAAGCAGTTCGTAAAAGAGTCCAAAGATAGCGATGTTTTGAAGGTAGACAAAGATATTACCTCTATCAAGGCAGCAAAAGAGAAAATGAGTCAGTCGCAGATTGATGCTACGATTGTGTTGCCAGAGCAATTCGGCGAAGTACAAAAAGGTGCCACGTATCCAAGTGGCGAAGCGACCGTTCTGTACACACAAAATAATGAACAATCAGCAGCAACCCTAAGGTCCATTCTTGATTCATCAGTGTTCAAGCAAATTAACCAGCAATTTGTTGATGTTAGCGTACCGTTTACTGTCACTGGTAAAAAACTTGAAACAAGAAGCCTCTCGGCATTCGATTACACCTTTGCTGGCCTGCTCGGGTTTGCAATCATCGGTATGGGTATTTTTGGTCCTGTGAACGTGTTCCCAGAACTCAAAAAAATGGGTATCTTGCGCCGCTTAAGCACTACACCGCTTAAAGTATGGGAATACTTCCTATCTACCATGATTGGCCAGGCCGCTATTGGTTTGGTTGCAATTGCCGTTATGTTTGCGGTTGCGATTGCAGTGTTCCATCTCGAAGTTGTTGGTAATTACTTTGAGCTTGCTATCTTCATTGTGCTGAGTATTATTACCATCCTTGGTATTGGACTCGCCCTAGGCGGTTGGGCAAAGAATGAACGGCAGGCTGCACCACTGTCGAACATCGTAGTATTTCCTATGATGTTCCTATCGGGTACTTTCTTCCCGCGCTTTTTGATGCCCGAGTGGTTGCAAAATGTATCGGCACTACTACCCCTCACGCCAGTTATCGACGGTATTCGTTTAATTGCTACCGAAGGCAAACATCTTATTGATATATTGCCGCAAATCGGCCTGATTGGTGCTTGGTTAGTAATAATCTACCTTATCGCATTCCGCGTCTTCCGCTGGGAGTGAAGTTGACTTTTATTACCGTTTATGGTAATATTAAAATATGACAGTTGTACGCGAAAAGCTACCTGGCGATGCCTTCGTTGATGATGAAGGAAATGTTATGCCGTATGCTAATGTTGCAGACGACTTAGACGCACGTCCCGTATCTGATGCATCTATTGCTCAAGGCATTACGAATCTTGATACTTGGAGGCGTGAGCAGACCATGGTTGAAGAAGCCGAGGCAAGCATCGCCAAAGAAAACAGGATGCGTGCTTTAGCCGATGACGCCCTTAAAAATGCCGGTGTATACGTTACGTTTGAAGAAAATAGGCAAACACAGCGTGACATGATCGAAGTAGCCGCAACCATTGCCCAGTATGAGGGTGGTGAAAAGGGTGGCTATCAAACTGATAACTTCAAAGATCGTTATAAGGGAAAGAGCGCCATAGTCGAGGCTGGTGCACGTGCTAATCATAGTAAACTGGTTAACCACACGATACCTCGGCTCTATAAAGCTGACGAACTAATTGCAGCAGGCTTTTCCAAAGAAGATGTGTTTGATGATATCAATCAAATGCGCGGTGAATTGAAAAGTAAATATGGTCGTGGCAAAGAAGATGCCCGTGCCAAAGCACGAGCCGAGTTAGGATAAAATATAATTTCTAATTTGGTGGGGGTGGCTGGGATTGAACCAGCGACCAACAGGTTATGAGCCCGCTGCTCTAACCGCTGAGCTACACCCCCATGCGGTTTACACTCTTGGTATTATACCGTAAACCGGGCTATTATGGCACATTTCACGGCCGTGGGCTATAATTATCCTAAAGAGTAAGCTTAGGCGCTTTACTATGAAAAATATAAACCATGTAAACATTCGCAGGCTGTACTATCATATACGGCACAACTACATCACAACCAATAATATTGTTGTGTTGATTGGGTTATGTATCGCGGCAAGTTGGGCGTGGGGTTCCGTGCAGGCAATGGAACGTAACTACAGCTTGCAGAAATCTGTAGACTACAAGCAGCGCGAGCTAAGCCTGGCACGGCTTGAAAAAGACAAGCTAAAGTACGAGCAAAATTATTACATGAGTGATGAATATAAAGAATTAGCAGCACGCGAAAAGCTTGGTTTGGTTACTCCTGGCGAGAAGGTGCTAATATTGCCTCCGAATACCGTATCGGCCAATGAAGAGCAAAAGCAATCGTTTACGCCGCAGGCAGTTGAACAAAGCAATATTCAGCAATGGATCAATTTCTTGTCGGGCGCGGCATTTCGTAACTTGCAACGGTAGTGCATCTCTGTTACAATTACTCGAGCAACAACGTATCGCGGGGTGGAGCAGTCTGGTCAGCTCGCGTGGCTCATAACCACGAGGTCGTAGGTTCAAATCCTGCCCCCGCAACCAAGAAAAAACGATTACCATCTGGTGGTCGTTTTTTCTTTGCTTTCGTGCAGATTCGAACTTACGACTTTTTGCCTTAGGCAAAAATAGTCGTAGGGTCGCGTAGTGCAGTGAAAAAAAATTAGTTTACTCATTTTTCAAGCAAACGGAGGAGGCTTTAAAGCCGATAATCCTGCCTAAATTATATTTTATGCAACATTTATTTCAATTTAAGGGTCCGTCCCTTTGGTTTCGCTATTTAACCTTTTCGTTTTAAAAACAGCACAACCCTCCAAATAACAAGCGCAGAATAATATATAATTCCCCAGGCTAACAAACTCTGGGGCATGTCAATAAATAATCCTGATGAACCTACTGGTCGTTGAGCGTAGACGGCGTCTGGAAAAGGGAACATAATTATTGCGATTAGGCCGGCGAGTGGCGTTAAAAAGACGGAAGACATAAAAATAATAAAGTGCATGATTGGCGCGTTATCGAGCTTTATTTTACGAGCCTTAGGTTTTGATGGAGCTGTTGGAGCCAACACTTTTGCAACCAAACTGAGCATAAATATTAGTGCTGGGTAGATTGTATGTAACGCCACCGAGAAACTTATAATTAATATGGCATACACGAATATCATAAAGAACGCAGTTTTATTATTAGTTTTACCTGAAAGCATCATTGAGCTATGGAGGGCTAAAAACTCAGCAACAAACAGAAAAATACCGTAGCCGTAAATAAAATTAATGTTGTCTGCTGGATTAAGAAGCGCCTGAATAAATAGGTAAACAATAAAGCAGTTGCTTAAAATGGCTATGAGAGTTTTGTAATTCACAGTTAAAAGTATACAGGAAGCGCGTACACCCCCTGGGATGTGTCTTTGCTATACTTAAGATAATATGTGGGCAAAACGGAAGAATCAGGGTTTTACTATTGTTGAACTTCTTATTGTCATCGTTGTCGTTGCCGTATTGGCGGCCATAACTGTTGCTGCCTACAATGGAGTACAGGAACGGGGGAGGACTTCTAGCCGGCTCAGTGCTATACGGTCAATCCAAAAAGCGCTTGAAGGTTACAAGGCTATAAATGGTGTGTACCCAGCGTATAACGCAATAGGAACAGCTCAGCCAGCAGGTTTCACGCCTATTTACAGCACAAGTTACGAATATAGCGTGGCTACGAATGATACCTGGATGAAAACATTGGTGCAATCTGGCCTAGTCTCTAACTCTATAAAGGATCCAATTAATAATAATGATCATTATTTTGTATATATTGCCTATGGCCCGGGTGGTGTTGGGTCATGCCCAGAGCCCTTTTATATGCTTATGGCGGTTGGATGGGAGGGCGGTGTAGCCACGATGCCTTCAGACGCACGGACGTTAAACTGTAGCGTATCTGGTGTAGTGACGGCCGGGTGGACGCAGAATAGCACACGTGCGGTGTTCTCGAACCTCAATCATCCAACAGGTACGTAGCCAGTGTTTGTGGTGTGTAGGTTACGGTATACACTAGTACTATGACAAAAAATCAAAGACTCGTGCTGTTCATCGCTATTCTTGCGTCGTTCGTTGCGTTTCTTGATGGCTCGGTTGTTGGGGTGGCGTTACCTCAGATTAGTAAGGAACTTGGCGGAGGGCTGCTTACTCAGCAGTGGGTAAATAATGCGTATTTGATAGCACTCGGTTCACTGATTTTAGCAGCTGGTTCGTTATCTGATATTTTTGGTCGGACAAAAATTCTTTCGATTGGCCTGGTTGGGTTCCTTCTTGCCTCGCTACTTTGTGCAACTTCACCAACGGCTGAGTTTCTTATAGTTTCGCGTGGCTTACAGGGAGTGGCGGGTGCTTTACTGGTTCCCAGTTCTTTAGCGCTTATAATTAGCACCTATAGCGGCAGTGCCCAGGCGAAAGCAATTGGGCAGTGGACGGCTTGGACGGGAATCGCGTTTATTATTGGCCCACTCCTTGGGGGCCTATTAGTAGACCTCTATTCATGGAGATTGATATTTGCGATTAATGCTATTCCAATCATTCTGGCTCTAGTGCTTGTAAGCAAGCTGCAAGCAGAGGATACGCTGGTGGAGCGAAATAGGGTAGATGTTATTGGGATTGCGCTGGGCGCTTTCGGGCTAGCCGGCATTGTGTACGCACTTATTGAACAAGGCCACTATGGGTGGGCGCATCCGTTGGTTTGGAGCACGGGTATACTTGGCCTACTCGCCCTAATTATTTTTGTATTTCATGAACAGCGTACCAGGCAGCCTATGTTGCCGTTGGAATTATTTAAGTCACAGAACTTTAGTGTGGGGAATATAGCCACTTTCTTTATTTATGCGGCATTGGCACTCCAAGGCTTTTTACTGGTGATATTCCTGCAAGAAGTGTCTGGCTACACGGCAACACTAGCTGGCCTCGCGTCGCTGCCTATTACGATTATTATGTTCTTTTTATCGTCTAAGTTTGGTGCTTTATCTGGTAAATATGGGCCTAGACTATTTATGGCGGCAGGGCCAATCATTGCGGGGGTAGGCACGTTATATATGTACAGCGTGCGTGTACCTACGAATTATTGGATTGAACTGCTGCCGGGCATACTGCTATTTGGTGTAGGGCTTTCTATCACGGTTGCCCCATTAACATCAGCAATTCTTGGTTCAATCAAATCATCGCAAGCGGGCATTGGCTCTGCTGTGAATAATGCCGTTGCCCGAATCGCCGGGTTGCTTTCTGTCGCAGCAATCGGGCTATTGATTGGTAATGATATTGATCTTAAGGGGTTTCATGCTGGCGTTGTTCTATGTTCAGCTTTATTGATTTGCGGCGGTATAGTCTCGGCTTTTGGAATCAAAAACGACCTTGCTAAAAGTAGCAAAAAGTAGCAAGTCTTCACGCCTGGCACACGTTTTTTTAATCTGGCCAGGAAGCTTCGGATTTGTAGCTATGATAAAACCTATTGACATCGTAAATCAAGGGAGTATAACAAGTATATAAACGTTAAAACCCCATAAAAAGGATGAGTAAAATGACCATTGAACTGGTTGGTGAGCGCTTTGAGAGAGCAAACGAAGCTAGGGAGCGTATTCGCGCCCGTTACGCCGCTCCGCTAATGCACGCAGCAGAAACAGCGGCTATTATTTTTGAAAGTTCAGATACGGGCCAAGACAGCGAATTGGCTTCCGCTAGTTAGAGTAGGGTTTGGTAGGGGCTCTTTGGTGAGAGTAGCGCATCGTAGTAAGCGTCTGAGAGCGTTTTGGTTATGGCATCTTCAGGCGCTTTAATCTCGCGAGCATCAACCACCAGCACTGGCGTGAGGAAGGCGCTCGTGCCCGTAATAAATACTTCGTCCGCAATATACAACTCTGTTAAGTCAATCGAACGCTGGGCGACTGGAATATCTAACGTATCCGCCAGCTCAATTACTGTCCGCCGGTTAATACCTTCTAAAATATCGGTATTCGTATCGGGTGTGATAAGCGTTCCGTTACGAACGATAAAAATATTTGCTGCCGATAGCTCGGCTACGTGCCCGCTACTATCAAGTAGGATACAGTCATCGTAGCCGGAGTCGATGGCATCTTGCCTCGCCAGCACCGAGTTTACATATGCACCGTTTACTTTTGCGCGTGAGGGAATTGAATAATCGGGTGTTCGTCGCCATACGCTGGTTTTTAATCTCGCGCCATCTGTCGGAACGATCGGATCAGCGTCATATACAAAAGCGGACAACGAAGTTTTTAAGCCACGCGAGCGAGTGCCAGGAAGCAATTCATTTACATGAAAACTGGCTCGCACGAACACATTCTTTGTTGGTGAATTTGCCTGAAGTAATTCCTTCATGTCAGCTTCGAAGGCATCATATGACCAATCTTGTCCAAAGGTGTCTATTCCTATGATTCGACAGGAATCAAGCAGACGCTTGAAATGGTCTTTAAGCCGAAAGGCATAATAGTTGCCATTTTCTACAGTGACGTGGAATACGGTGTAGACACTAAGCCCGTACAATACGGCACTACTCGCCACATGGAGCGTGGCCTCGTCTTTTGGAACTAGCTGATTGTCAAAATAAATTCTCGGATAAATATTCGCCATACTTACTGTGACTCGATTCGACTGGCTGCTACTCGTACAGCCTCGCTCCAACTTAGAAACGCATGCGGCGTAGCAGCTACGTCACTTGCGGTAAGGCCATGCTTGATAGCAAGTGCAAGCTCATGAACAATTTCGGCAGCATGTGGAGCAACTATGGTCGCACCCAGCAGTACGCCATTTTTGTCAGCCAGTAGTTTTACGAACCCGTCGCGGAAATCGCTAGTATTTGAACGTGCCACCATATTAAGTGGAGCAATAGATTTTTTTATTGTTAAATCTCGCTTCACGCAATCATCTTCGCTTAATCCTACCGATGCAATGCCGGGATAAGTAAAGCTGAGTCGCGGTGATGCGGTGTAATCTGGTGAAGCTTTTTGTTTATTCAGCAAGTTATGCGCAGCTACACGGCTTTCTAACAAAGCGGAATGAGTGTGCTGATTATGGCCAAGTACGTCGCCTGCGGCGTAAATATGACGAGCACTGGTTTGCAGGTGTGAATTTACCTCGATGCCCTTAGGGGTATACTTTACACTGGCGTTTTCAAGCCCCAGATCAACTGATGGTGTGCGCCCGGTAGCTACCAGTACTTCATCCACTTGAACGGCTTTTTCTACGCCACCACGTGTATAGGTGACCTTTTTGCGGAGTGATTGATTTTGTACAGCCAGAACCCGGGTTTGCGTAAGTACGGAGACGCCTTTGGTTTCAGCAAGGAGTCGTTCCATTAGTACGCCAACTTCTTCGTCTTCTTTCGGCATGATGCGTGAGGCTATATCAGCAAGGTATACCTTGGTGCCAAATATTGCCATCATTTGAGCGATTTCAACCCCAATTGTGCCACCGCCAATAATAAATAGGCTTTTTGGCGGACGAATTGCCTGTAACATTGTGCGGGGAGTCAAAAAACCAACTTCTGCCAGGCCGGGAATATCCGGCGTTACCCAGTGTGAACCAGTAGCAATCAAGAAGTTGCTAGCCGAAAGATGACGTCGGTTAACTGTAATCTCATTTGGGCTTAAAAAGTGAGCAGGGGAGTTAAATGTAGCAATTCCTTCGTTTTCATAAAACTTGCGATTGCCACCAGCGCCGGTACGTTTTACGGCTAAATCTTTCCATGCCCGAATAGAAGGGTAGTTGTAGCCAAGCGTGCTTGAGCGTAGGCCGAAGCGTGAGCCGTGACGAGCTTCATCGTACAGATGTGCCGCGTGGAGCAATGCCTTGGTTGGCACATCACTCCAGTTTGGTGAGTCACCACCAAAAGTATCGGCTTCAATGATGGCAACTTTTTTTCCTTTACGTGCGACGATGCTAGCTGCCGCGCTACCCCCGGCACCGCTTCCTATGACGATGAGATCAAAATCAAATTGTGGTTTTTTTGCCATGAAATTCTCCTATAGCACCAGCCGGTGATGTTTATATAAATAAGCTGCTTCCGGATGGATTACCGTTAAGTGATTAGCCGCAACACGGCGAAGGTCATCGGACGTAACTTCAGGTTTGTTGGCGCACCAAGCAATAACGGTACCACATACCGAATCAGCAGCCGATTCAGCCATGCCTTGTGGGCTACGGACGCTTAAACAGGCCGCCAGTACGCTGGCATACAGCTTTTCGCGATCGAAATGCTCGGTAGGGCGCTTGCCGCCACGTTTCACCACATCAATTAGGGATGTATTCGGCATTTATTACAAACTCCCAGCCGCAGCCATTACGGTTGGTGTCAGGACTTGGTCGACGTACAAGTAGAAACCGAGTGCTACTAAGCTACTTCCAGCAATGAACTGTAAAAACGATTTATTTTGTTCGCGCCAACGTTGAATATGGCTAATTTTGTGCCCACTTCCAATTAATCCACTCACAATGAACAGGGGTAGTAGGGAAATGAGAGTGTAAAAAGCTATACCGGTAAGCTGCCAAATAGGCGAGAGCTCCACAAGCACAAGAGCACTTACCATAATCGGGGCGGCGATAAACAACAGTTCGGCTATAACGCTTGATACACCAAGTCCAAACGCTTCACCGGCTTGCTTGGTCGCTTTGGTCCGGTCTGAAAGGTAGCGGGCGAGACTGCGGGGAAGCCATAGGGTAGTCCCCTGCTCTTTTCTGTAGTAAAAAATCCACACCGATATACCGAGTCCAAACATTAGGCCACAGGTTGCAACCCAAGCAATGAGATTGGCGCTGTCATTAAGGCTGAGCTGCATAATTAACGATATGGTTGATAGAACTAATATCGTCATGACCATAACACCGAAAGTGAAAGCATTCGTAAGCCCTAATAACCTGGCATGTGAACGCTTTGCCCCAATGGTATGACTTGAAAGCATGGTAAGCATGCTGACGCTGAGTTGGAAGCTGGCATGTATCAGCGCGGCAACGGCGACAATAATAAATGCATCAAGTATGTTCATATGTTTAATTTTTAGATATAATCCTACACTATTTATACCATAAGCGTATCTGTAAAGGCAAAAAAGGTACATAAAATAGTAAAAAGCTATTGCTTTTTTATCAAGTTTATGCTTAAATAATATCACAAGCAAACAAAACAAAGAAAAAGTAAAGAAAGCACCTTACAATCACATGGAAGCAATTAATGATTCAGTCATAGCAAGTTGGAATGTAGAGCGCAGCTCAGATCACCTGCAGAATTTCGTTGTTAGCCGCCTTGCTGGGCTAACTGATGTCGACATCGAACTCTAAAGAAGCAAACTTATATTCAACCATATGGTTGAATAATATATAAAGAATGGGGCGGGATAGCGGTCAGACTCACGTTATACACGTTATATCATGAAAATAAGCTTCTAAGTTTTGGTCGGATACTGCACCTGCACCACCCCGGCGTTCTCGCGTATTACTCAAAATAACCCGTAGGTTACTAGGGGTTATTTTTGTTTTTCTAAAAAAAGTGTTGACGTACTATTCCTTAGGTACTATACTTAAGGCATACTAATAAAGTATGAAGAGGAGCGCATGGATAACGACTATGTAGATGAATTAGTATACGAATGGGACGAAGTATACAAAAAAGGTCAACTCGGGCTATGGGTTCTGCTCAGCCTATACGACGGAAAAAAGTATGCGGCTGAAATTGCTGAGTTCATGAACCGAGTAACCAATGGAACATTTGAGGTGCAAGAGCAAAGCTTGTATCGAGCGCTTAGGCGATTTAAGGGTATGCGCATGGTGAGCGTTAGCGAGGAGGACTCGCCGAATGGTGGACCGAAGCGAAAGTTCTACGAACTTACAGAAGTTGGTGAAGCAGTGCTTGCCGGATTCGTAGGCTTGCACATAACACCACTTTTAAAACCAGATATTGCGGTATTATTAAGTAAAATTCAGCAGGAAGGAAAAGCATCATGAAAACACGTAAGGCAAAGATGGCAAAATGGAAAGTTTATAGCGCGTTAATTGCGTTGGTGGCGGCGGTATCATTCGGATTTACCGTATTAACGACATTCGTAACCTACCCGACGGACGCGCATCGTAAGGTTGCGCAGGAACTATCAGTATTAGACAAGGAAGCCTTTTCTTCGAATAAATACGAAAAGATAATGAAGTCCGATAAGTACAAAGATCTAGCTAATTCCCGCGAGAATGTCTACACCATCCGTATGGGGATTGCCAGTGGTATTCTGAGCGCTATCATTAGCGTAGCGATAGTTGTAGCGTTGTATCGTTACCTGCGTCGTTACCATATAACTGCCAAGCCAGTAGGTGCTACCGTGTTGATTGACACGGTAGCAACAGCAATCGTGATGCTTCCAGCTATGTATATTGGCGAGTTACTCACAGGCATCAAAACCGACCCTCTTATGATGATAATGCTCTTAATTGGCGTACCGTTTGCGGTTGCGTTCAGTGCGCTTATCACATTCGTAATTGCCAAAATAACCGAATGGCATTACAACCGTTCGCATGGCTTCATCGAAGAATAGTTCTACCCCTAGAAAATGTTTGCCACATTTGTTACAATTTACCAAGTAGCAAATGTGGCAGCGTAGCCCAGTTGGAAAGCCTTTAGCGAGAACAGTAGCGCAAAGCGCTCTAACCAACTGTCAAATCTTATACTACGTACTGCTTGCACGTTACATACAACATACATTGTGGCAGCGTAGCTCAGTTGGTTAGAGCGCAGGACTCATAAGCCTGAGGTCACAGGATCATTCCCTGTCGCTGCTACCAAGAAAAAACGATCACTCGGCGTGGTCGTTTTTTCTTGGGATGTTTGCTGTGATTAATCGCTTAGTTCATCATCGTCACCAACGGTTAGTTCAAAGCAGGACGTCTGCATACTTCGGCTACCAGCTTGTGAACCATTGTAGTCAAATGTCGCGCTTTGAATGTTTCGTACTGAAACCGTGGCAATTTGATTAGTAGCACAAGCTTCTTGGCTTTTTACCAAAAGTGATTTTATAGTTGCGAGGTTTGCTGATACGTTTCCATTAAGAATGAGTTCGGCTTGGAAAACTGACGAAGACTCTGTATCAAGGTATGCATTTTTATTAAGAGTAGCTTGCAGGGTGTCGACACGGGAGTCATTCAACGAGACGGATGATCCGTTCGAGACGTCAACCGCTAGCTGCTCCTGGGAGGCAGATTCATAGGTAACATACCCATGTTTTACGGTAATACCTTTAAGGGCGGGACCGGTAATCGTAATTGAAGTATCACCTTCTAAATGCTTAGGATCATTCTTGAGTAAAACGGTTGCGACTCCATTTTCTACTGCAACAGTTGCTCGGGGCGCATGCTTTACCAGCCGCTGCTCAATCTTTGGCGCGGAATTATCAACAACGTAGGTTAGGCTGGTATGCTCTGGTGTATTTACAATGAGCTTTGTGGCTGAAGTGAATGACTCCGGAAGGCTGGTCGTCGTGGTAAGCATATTGCGTTGTCTAGCCTCATGTTCGATGCTTTCTTGCACAGTGCCAATCGTGATGGCGCTGGTAAAGGTGGTGATGCCAAGCACAGTAATAATCAGAGCACTAATCCATATTCGTTTACTGAATTTTTGTGCAAATGACGCAACTGCAACGAGTAGTGATAAAGCGACAAGTAGGACGCCACTGATAAACATTAGAACGATAGGAACCGTATACGGCTCGATCTCACCGAGATCTTGGCCTAATAGTAATTGGGCGGCGACAACGACAAGCATGGCGATTGCACTAACTGCGATACCAACCGCGCTGAGACCTAGGATGCTTGTGGCGATGCGCTTAGTGATGGCCATGTGGCGCTCGCCATTGCCGGATATGTCCGATTCATTAAGCTCGCGAATTGATGCTAAGGTGACGGGTTTTCCTAGCATTTGTAACTTCTCGGCGGCGGTGCGAGCTGGTGGAACGATTGCCCAGGCAACTGCATAGAGCACCGCAAAAAAGCCACCAGATACAAACATGAGTACAATGAAGGCAACTCTTACCCAAAGTACATCAACGCGAATGTAGTTTGCAATTCCTGCAAGTACGCCGCCTATGATTGCTACGTCGGGGTCTCGGTATAATTTGCGTATGCCCTCTTGGGTCAGTGCTTCTGTCGATAAGTCTTCGGCTGCTTCATCGGTCATAAATTCTTTTGGTTCACCAAGTTGTTTGCGAATTGCTGCGACGTCATCAAAGGTAATAACTTGCTCTTGCTTGATTTCACGTTCAAGCAGTAGCTCGGTTATACGGATTTCAATGTCTTGTAGGAGCTCATCATCCGTGGTGTAGGTCTTAAGGGCTTCAATATAAGATTCAAGTTCTTTTTTAGCGGGAATCTCAATGCTGTAGGGAACTTTTGCAATGTGAATGCGGGTAATGTCTTTCATGCTATTCTCCTTATAGTTTCTTTAGGGTGGCGTTTAATGTCGCGATTTTAGCAGCTACATGGTTAGTTACTTCTATTCCATATGGTGTAGTGAGGTAGTATTTGCGCGGTGGGCCCTGTTCGCTTTCTTGCCACTCATGGGTGAGTAAACCGTCTTTTTGTAACCGTGACAGTAAGGGGTAGATAGTACCCTCGACGACAACAAGCTCGGCCGCTTGTAACTGACGGATAATGTCACTGGTGTATTTTGCTTGTTTCGAACAGACCCGTAATACGCAGTAAGCAAGGAAACCCTTTCTTAACTGTACGGCAAGCTGCTCTGCATATGCTTCACTTGATGGATTATTATTCATAATAGTACTATGTTATACATAGTACTATTGAAAGTCAACTACTAAACACATAGCGAAACTTAGATTAACTTTTTTATTTCGGGTACTACCCTGTCGTAGGCTCACTTTCCGTAAGACCAAGAATGCTATAATTGTAAGAGTATTAATCTGTAAAGAACGGAGAAGTTCATGCAAGAAAATCGAACTACAGTTACGACAGAAGCGGCCGATACAGGCCATGGGGTGACTGAACAACAAACCGTTCGACATCGTTCAACTGTATCAGGGGTAGTGATAGCTCAACGGATTGTATGGTTTTTTGTTGGACTGATTGTGGTGTTCTTAAGCTTACGCGTGCTGCTTCTACTTTTGGCGGCAAACCAGGGTTCGGCATTTGTAGATTTTGTGTATACCATTGGTGGCCTGTTTGCCGCACCGTTTTACGGCATATTTAGTTATACGCCTGCGTACGGCCAGTCTGTATTCGAAATTAGCAGCCTTGTGGCAATCGCAATGTACATACTTCTAGGCTGGGGTATTACTAAGCTGCTCACTCTGACTCGTCCGCACGAAGAAGTGTAGTTTTTATGCCGCACATTATTCTTGCTAGTCAATCACCTCGCCGCAAACAGCTTCTTGAAGTCATGGGTGTGTCATTCGACACGATTCCAAGTGAATTTGATGAATATTTAGATGACGCACGAGACCCAGAGCTGGTTGCGAATGAGCTGGCCCTTGGTAAAGCGTTAGATGTTGCTAAAAAGTTCCCTGACGCATATGTAATTGGAAGTGACACAATCGTAACTATTGATGGTCGCCAGTTGGCGAAGCCGGAGTCCCACGAGGAAGCTTATAGTATGCTCAAAGAATTAGCAGGTAAGCCAAACTACGTTACAACAGGTGTAGCCGTAGTCTGTTTACACGACAATGTTCGATTGACTGCAGCTGCTACGGCGGCGGTATTCTTTAAGCAGTTCAATGAATCGCAGGCGGAAGCCTACATAGCAACAGGTGATCCGTTCGATAAAGCTGGAGGGTACGCAATTCAACACCCTCTGTGCAAGCCAATGATAGAAAAAATTGATGGTCGCCCAGATATCATTATTGGATTTCCCACTGAAGTTGTAGCCTCCTTGTTAAAACAGTGCGATATACAGGCTGACCAGGTGAGGGGCGATGAGTTACTCAAAGTTGTAGGCTAGAGTATAATAAGACTAGATACGTGATACACACTAGCGGATTATATTTTGCAAAGCGTCCCTCGCAGTTATCATCATTCAATCGCTTTCGGGTTTACTAGGCAAACGAAACGGGCTAGGTAAAGACGGGCGAACAACCTAAAACGCCGTTTCTTCAAATAAATTTGGAGAATATTTACTATGAATGATGAAATCTTTTTGAATGAGCAAGTAGAGGTTGTGGCTGTATTTAAGCCTGGGCGCACCATGTGTGAGCCAGTGAAATTCCGTCGTAAAAGTGGGCGGGTAGTAGAGGTTACAGAAATAGGCCTACGTCACCCAGTTACTCATGGCAAGCGGATGATGCATATTTTTGATGTTACGGACGGCGGTGCCGACTATAGATTAGAGTTTGATGCTGAACATTTAACCTGGCGGTTGACTATAGAGGCGGACAAGCTATGAAACTAGGATACAACACCGCTCGGCCATTAGTGATGCACATTGATCTTAATAGTTGTTTTGCGACTGTTGAACAGCAAGCTCGCCCTCGACTTCGTGGTCGCCCGGTGGCGATTGTGAATCGTAGGACTGAGCATACGATGATAGTGACATGTAGTTACGAGGCAAAGGCTGTGGGGGTAAAGCTAGGCATGCGCTTAAAAGACGCCAAGAAGCTCTGTCCGGAACTTATTGGAATCGAGAGCGACCCGCCAAAATATAAGTTCGTATACCACCAGTTGATGCGGATTATGAACGATTACTCAGCTTACGTAAGAATGAAGAGTATCGATGAAGGTGTGATTGATTTTAGTGAGACTACCGCACGGATCGGTGAGCGTAACTTGGTAGATATTGGGTATGAGATAAAGCAACGACTATGGGATGAGGTGGGCGTTGCGATGAACTGTAACGTGGGCATTAGTACGAACCGGTTCTTGGCAAAAACTGCCGCTGGCCTTAATAAGCCGAATGGGCTTGATGTCATTACGCATCATAATTTACGCGAAGTACTTGCTGGGCTGGAGCTGACTGATATAACAGGTATCGCTAGTAGGCTCGAGAAAAGACTGAACGCCGTAGGAATCTACACCCCATTAGAATTTTTGGATGCTGATGAAGAAATTTTACAGAAGGTAGTATTCAAAAGTGTCGATGGTAGCTATTGGCACAAACGGTTGCGCGGTTGGGAAGTCGATAAGCGCGATTTTTCACTTAAAAGTGCTGGCCGGCAATTCGTTATGGACGGCTATCGGTTGCCACACGCCGATGTGTTGAAACGACTTCATCATTTATGCGAAGAAACGGGCGCGAAGGTGCGATCTAAAGGGATGCTGGCGCGTGGAGTAACGGTGTATGCCCGTACCTATGATTATGGTGGCTGGCATGCTAAATACATGGCTCCACTCCCCTTCTTTTCTAATGAAGCAATTTATGCCCACGCTCGTCGGCTTTTTGAGGGAGCGCCGAATGGCATAAAAATGATAGCCGTAACGTGTTACGGGCTGCAGCCAGTAGATATACATTCGCGCCAACTGCAATTATTTGGTGATGAAATTGCGCGCGAACAGGCCATAACATCAGCGGTGGATGAAATAAACGAACGCTACGGCAAGCGGGTGATTCACTCGGCCGATACGCTTGGGAGCGACACGTACTTGAAAGAGAAAATTCCGTTTGGAAGCACACGTTATATGGAGTAGGCGTATACTGTTAGTATGATAGAGAAACGTGTAGACACCACGGGTGCGTTAGTGGGTATGGCGTTAGGTGGCACTATGCCGCTACTATCTCCGGAATTTAGTTGGCGGTTTGAAGTAAGCGGCTGAGTTAATGAAATACGTAGTGGCAGTAAGTGGCGGGGTGGACTCGGTGGTGTTGCTCGACATGCTTGCAAATAGTACGGAGAACCAACTGGTTGTTGCTCACTTTGAGCATGGTATTCGCGGCGAGTCATCACAAGCCGACGCACGGTTTGTTGAGGCGCTAGCCGCCAAATACGAACTAGGGTATGAGGTAGGTTATGGAAACCTAGGCAGTGACGCCTCGGAGGAAGAAGCTCGTAGTAAACGTTACGAGTTTTTAAAGAGCATTGCTTTGAAGTATGATGCGCAGTTGGTGACAGCTCATCATCAAGATGACTTAGTTGAGTCAATCGCAATCAACCTTACTCGCGGTACAGGGTGGCGCGGTTTGGCGGTGTTTGGTGACAGCAGTATTACTCGCCCACTGCTCAGCATGACCAAAAATGAGATTTACGAGTACGCTCTACATCATAGTTTGGAGTGGGTAGAGGACGAAACTAACCAAACCCGTGCGTATCTGCGCAATCGGTTGCGGCGTAAATTGTACACGCTGGACGATTCTGTGAGGAGCCGATTAGTTGAGCTATGCAAGCGACAGGTTGAAGTAAAACAAAAGATTAACGAAGAAGCCGAGCGCTTTGCGTTAGCTTCACGCTATTTTTTGACAATGGTGGACGAATCGGTTGCTATGGAGCTTTTGCACACGATGTTAGCGCATAAAAATACCTCTCTCACTAGGCCGCAAAGACAACGATTGCTCCTGGCAATCAAAACTGCCAAAGCGGGTGATGTGTTCCAGGCGGGTAACAATATAACCGTACGATTTACTTTACGTGAATTCATTGTCAATTGACCCCTATAACTGCTATATTTATAGGAGCGACTTTTAATGACTTACAGGTTCGACTGATAGAACGAGAAAGGATATATACGTAATTTATGGCTGCAAAGAAACCGTCATCTGGTAAGAAAAAGATGGGAAACACGATACGACTCGCCTTATTCTGGGTAATTTTAGTCGTTGGTACACTGGGTGTGATTGCATTGACAACACCGCAAGAGAACTTAAAGGAGGTCTCACTTTCAGGTGTAACCGAACGTGCGAATAAAGGTGAAATAGCGAAGCTTGAAATCGAGGGTAACAATATTAAAGTCACCCCAGATGGCAAAGATAATCCAACAGAAAAAACTACCAAGGAGCCAGGCTCGAGTATTTACGAGCAAGGCCTTAAGACAACTGCTGACGTAGAGGTAAACGTAAAAGAACCTTCAGGAACTGGTAGTGCAATCTGGTCTGTCGTAAGTATTTTACTACCGGTGATTTTAATTGGTGCACTGTTTATCTTCATGATGCGCCAGGCCCAGGGACAGAACAATCAAGCCATGGGCTTTGGTAAGAGTAAAGCAAAGCTATACGGACTCGATAAAGAAAAAGTAGTGTTTGCTGATATTGCCGGTAATGATTCGGCCAAGCAGGACTTAGAAGAAGTCGTTGACTTCCTGAAGCACCCAAAAAAGTATCAGCAGCTTGGAGCAAAAATACCAAAAGGCGTCTTGCTAGTTGGTAATCCGGGAACTGGTAAAACAATGTTGGCGCGCGCTGTGGCCGGTGAAGCGAACGTACCATTCTTTAGCATTTCAGGTTCTGAATTCGTTGAGATGTTTGTTGGTGTAGGTGCGAGCCGTGTGCGTGACTTGTTTGCAAAAGCAAAAAAGAACGCTCCAGCGATAATCTTTATTGACGAAATAGACGCTGTTGGTCGCAAGCGTGGTAGCGGTATGGGTGGCGGCCACGATGAACGTGAACAGACACTGAACCAGATTCTTGTTGAAATGGATGGATTCGAAACCGGTACGAACGTAATCGTACTGGCGGCTACCAACCGCGCCGACGTACTTGACCCTGCCTTGCTACGACCAGGACGTTTTGATCGCCGCACGAACATTATGTTGCCAGAGCGAATCGATCGAGAAAAAATCCTAAAGGTTCACTTTAAGAACAAGCCAACTGACCCGACGGTAAATCTTGATAAGTTGGCGGCAAAAACTGCTGGAAGTAGCGGAGCTGACCTAGCGAATATCGCCAATGAAGCGGCAATTATTGCAGCGCGTCGTGATGCAAAAATGATTTCAAACAAAGATTTAACTGAAGCATTTGAAAAGGTAGCCATTGGCCCTGAGCGAAAAGCCAAGGTTATGAACGAAAAAGAAAAAGAACTGACTGCGTACCATGAAGCAGGCCACGCGATTGTTGGACATGTATTGCCCGACTCCGATCCAGTCCATAAAGTAACAATTATTCCGCGTGGTGGTACTGGTGGTGTGACTTGGTTCTTGCCTCCAGAAGACAAGAGTTATACGAACGTGTATGAATTCAAGGACATTCTAGCGCGCGCCCTAGGTGGACGAATCGCTGAGAAGATTAAGTATGGTGAAGATGGCATAACGACTGGTGCTGGAAGCGATCTCCGGAAGGCTACCGAAATCGCTCGCGATATGGTGATTGAACAGGGAATGGGTAAAGCATTGCGTGATCAAGTATTCCACGAAGATAGCGGCGGCATGGTATTCGACAAGATTACTCACGAACGACCATATAGCGATGACACGGCTAAGCAAATCGACAAAGAAGTAGAAATCTTGATAAAAGAAGCCGCTCAACGTGCTGAGGCAGTGATAAAGACGAACATGCACCACTTAGAAGCACTGGCTGCAGAACTCCTGAAGCAAGAAACGATTGAAGAGAATGTGGTTGAGCAAGTCCTAAAAGATACTACGCTTCCGAAAGAGGCTATGCTCCACGCATAGGAACCAGATATGGGCAAAGTCCAAAGCGTAGTAGCCAGGGCAAACCGAAAACTAACTGTTCGATTTGCCGCCGTATTGATAGCCAGTTCGACACTGGCTTCAATGCTGTTTGGTTTCCTGCGTGAACGTATGCTCAACGCCAACTATTACGACACGTATAAAGTTGGACTCGATTCGTATACGGCGGCGTTTATTCTGCCGGACTTTATGTATTTCATCTTGGTATCAGGTGCGTTAAGCGTCACCTTTATTCCAGTGTTTAACCAGCGCCTTGCTGGTGGTAATAAAAAATCAGCTTGGGAACTCTCAACCAGCATGATTAACCTGATGGCTTTAGTGACAATGGTTGCGAGTATTTTGATTATTATTTTCGCAGAGCCTTTAATCCGCTATATTATCGCACCTGGTCTTTCAGAGGCGGGCACTGCGTTAGCCGTCAGTATGATGCGAGTGATTGCAGTTAATCCATTCCTGTTCGCAATTGCTACGGTGATAGCGAGTATTCAACAAGCGTTAGGAAGGTTTACGTTCTATGCGCTGGCTCCAAGTATTTACAATATCGGCATTATTATTGGAATCGTCTTTTTTACAAATGGTATTAACATTTTAGGTTGGCAGGTTTTTGAGGGCGGCATTATGGGGGTAGCCCTTGGTGTCGTGCTTGGTTCGGTCATGCAACTGATAGTGAGCAGTATCGGGCTAATGGGGCTAGGGTTTGACTATAGGTTCAAGATATATTGGCGTAACAAAGGGTTTAGAAAAGTACTGTCACTCCTGCCGGCACGCTCAATCGACCAAGGAATGGACTATTTAGTAGGAATTGTTGAAACCAACTTGGCAAGCCGTATGGCTGAAGGTACTGTACGTGCATATAACCAAGCAATGCTTTTGCAGATGGCACCGATTAACCTCATAGGCGTGGCAATTAGTACGGCAGCATTTCCAAAAATGACGGAGCGACTGTCCGAAGGGCGGCTCGACTTATTTAAATCAGAGCTGAGTGCAGTCCTTAGGGTTATTATTTGGTTAAGCCTGCCAGTCGCTGTTGTTACGTTCTTTACCCGCGGTTACCTTGTAAACTTCATTCAGCCAGGCGGTGATTTACTCATGGCGCAACTGCTTGGCGTACTTTGTATCGCGATTCTATTCCGTTCTGTTTACTATATTGCTGCTCGAACGTTCTATGCGCAGCAAGACACAAAAACACCCCTGTATATCTCGTTTTTCTCCATTGGGTTAAACATAGTACTCGCAATTTTATTTACGTCGTCATTCAATATGGGTGCGTTTGGATTAGCGCTGGCGCAGGCGGTTATGGCAGGAGTTGAGGTGCTTATATTATTTGTTATCATGTCAATTCGCTTCCCGAATTTGCTTGGCAGTGTATTTTGGAATGCTGTGTGGCGAATGGCCAGTGCTACTGGCTTTATGGCGATTATAAGCTACTGTATGGTACTACTATTTCCGCTCCAAGCCGGTGATGATAGTAGCTTCTATTTCACGTTTCCTAAGTTTGTATTAATTGTAGCGGTCAGTTTGAGCGCATATATCATCTTTAGTAAGGCCTTGCGCCTTGGTGAAGCAGAGCCAATTATAAAGTCGCTCCGCCGGCTAATATCTGGTGGAATGAGAGTGTAGCTATGGATCAGTCACATATTCGAAATTTTTGTATTATTGCTCATATCGATCACGGTAAATCTACCCTTGCTGACCGCTTGCTTGAAATTACAGGCACTGTTAATAAGCGTGATATGAAAAGCCAGCTGCTAGATAGCATGGACTTAGAGCGCGAAAAGGGAATTACTATCAAACTGGCCCCAGTACGCATGAAGTATCAAGATTATGAGTTGAACCTCATAGATACACCGGGGCATGTAGATTTTAGTTACGAAGTAAGCCGAAGCCTGGAAGCCTGTGAGGGCGCAATCCTAGTAGTTGATGCCAGCCAAGGTATTCAGGCGCAAACACTAGCGAATGTATACTTGGCGATTGAAGCGAACTTGACTCTTATTCCCGTCCTCAATAAGGTTGATCTACCGGCAGCCGACGTACCGCGCGTAACAGCTCAAGTTATCAATTTACTTGGATGTGAAGAGTCTGACATTTTAAAGATTAGTGCAAAAACCGGTGAAGGTGTGCCAGATGTTTTAGAGGCTGTTGTTGAGCGAATTGTACCACCAACCGGCAAGGATGACGGGGCAACGAGGGCTTTAATCTTCGACAGCTATTACGATGACTATAGGGGCGTGATTCTTTATACTCGTACGGTTGACGGAACAATCAAAAAAGGCGATACGATTGAAATGCTGGCAACTGGCGCGCACGGCCTGGCGCTCGAGGTTGGTGCATTGCAGCCAACCATGCTGCCTACGGCTTCGCTTGAAACTGGCGAGATTGGCTATATCGTTACTAACTTAAAAACCACGCGTGAAGCCCGTGTGGGTGATACGATTACGGTGAAGCGGAATCATTCAGATGCAGCCCTACCAGGCTATCAAAACGTCCGACCGTTCGTATATGCCGGGTTCTTTCCAGTTTCCAACGAAGACTATAACGACCTAAAAGAAGCCATCGAAAAACTTGCAATGAGTGATTCCGCTCTGCAGTACGAGCCAGAAAACTCACCAGTACTTGGGTTTGGTGTTCGCATTGGATTCTTAGGCCTTCTTCATATGGATATTATTCGCGAACGACTTGAGCGTGAGTATGACCTAGACCTAGTTGTTACAAATCCGAGTACGGATTATCAGGTAACAATGACAGGCGGTGAGCAAGTCGATATAAAATCTGCAGCCGATTTGCCGCTCGTTACAAAAATCACTGAAATTCGTGAACCATGGATTAATGGTGAGATTGTAGTACCAACAGAATACATCGGAGCGGTGATTCAACTTATCGTAGCTAAACGTGGCTTACAAAAAAACTTGAGCTATATTGATGAACGGGCACTGGTAAGCTTTGAGGCGCCACTAGCAAACTTGCTTACAGATTTTTATGATCAATTAAAGTCGGTGACAAGTGGGTATGGAAGTTTCAATTACGAGCTCAGTGGTTACCGCGCAGAGGATTTAGTAAAAGTGGACTTTTATGTAGCTGGTGAAATCGTTGACGCCCTAAGTGTTATGGCGCACCGCTCTGAAAGCGTTAGTTTAGGTCGGGAAACAGTCAAAAAACTCAAAGAAGTTATTCCACGCCAAAACTTCCAGGTAAGTTTACAGGCGGCGATTGGCGGTAAATTTATTGCCCGCGAAGACGTGAGTGCCTACCGTAAGGATGTTACAACAGGGCTCTACGGCGGTGACGTAAGTCGTAAGAAGAAGGTACTTGCCAAGCAGGCTAAAGGCAAAAAGCGCATGAAGCGGTTTGGTAAAGTCGATATCCCGTCGGAAGCCTTTACCGTGATGCTCAAACGCGATTAACGGTACGATACTTTAGGGGGCGGAACAAAGTTTCGAATTTAGTTCGAAACTGAAGTGGAGGGGCGTGCCCCTCCTGAAGAATGCGCGGTTTGGTAAAGTCGATATCCCATCGGAAGCGTTTACCGTGATGCTAAAGCGTGACTAGTGTTAGAATAAGGTATGGATTTAACACAGAAACTACAAGACTATACTCCCGATGCCGATGCCATTGAAATGGTTAAATCTGCACGTATTGCGCTGCTCGTAGGTATCGCCGGAGCTGGTAAAGACACAATAAAACATGAACTCTTAAAGAGTGACGAATTTCGAGACATCGTATCTCACACTACAAGAGCACCGCGCGAAAACAACGGCGTGCCAGAGGTTGACGGACGCGAATATCACTTTATTGATATAGAGTCTGCTCTTAAGCTTGTAGAACAGAAAGCATTCGTGGAGGTGAAAGCTGTTCATGGAGACACGCTGTACGGCACATCTGTGGCCGAAATTAGGGCTGGCCAAGACGAAGGTAAAATTTCGATTACCGACATAGACGTGCAAGGCGTTGGGGAATATAAGCAATATTCACAAAACGTGGTTGCGTTATTCATCCTGCCCCCAAGCTACGACACGTGGCGTGAGCGGTTGGCACGCCGCTATCAGACTACTGATGAATTTGAAGCGGAATGGCCAAAGCGACGAGGTAGTGCCATTAAAGAGCTGGAATTTGCTCTTAGTGTGCCTTATTATCACTTTATAATTAACGATGATTTACAAAGAAGTGTTCGTATTGCTGGCCAAATTGCTCGTAAACCCGATGGTTTTCGCAGGGAAGATGATGAAGCCCGGCTAGTGGCGCGTGACATTTTGGAAGAGCTGAAGTCAAGAGTTTAGCACTCGCTTGACCAGAGTGCCAAATATTCGCTATAATGATGCCATGACAGAGCGTCAAATCGCGATACTTACCGCTATTATTGAACAATATGCCGAGGTGGCTTCACCGGTTGGCAGTGTTACGCTAGCTAAGTTGTTCAACGTTTCAAGCGCAACTATTCGGAGTGAAATGGCGAAACTTGAAGAGCTTGATTTGATTGCACAGCCTCACACCAGTGCAGGCCGTATCCCAACCGACAAAGGCTACCGTTTTTACGTTAATATACTGACAAACCAAACTGAGTATAACCAAGAGCTCGATCGTAGTGCGAGAGCGATTGAGGCACGTGTATCTACTTATGGTACGAGGGCTGATCGAGCAATTAGATCGGCGGTGGATAGCTTGGTTGATTTAACGCAGAACTTGGGCCTTGCTACGATTGGGGACGAACTATATTTAAGTGGCATGGGCAACCTATTTAGCCAACCAGAATTCTTACACGGCACTAGTGCTCAAAGTGTTGCGCGCTTACTTGATAATTTGGAGCCATGGCTGCGTGAAGCGGCGCCAAACGAACCGTTAAATGTTTTTATCGGTAGTGAAAACCCAATCGGTAAGAGTAGTGGCGCTACGCTAATCATCAGTCGGTTTCGTTCGCCCTATTCCGATCGTAGTTATATCGGCGTTCTTGGGCCTACGCGTCAGAGTTACGCTCGGGTGATGCGTCTCGTACGCCAAACAGGTGCAATGTTAGAGGAGGTTTTATAAAGTGCCAAAAAGTAAAAAACAAGAAGAGTTAGAGCAGCAAATCGGTGAATTGACACAAGATTTACAGCGTACTCGTGCTGATTTTGAAAATTACCGCAAACGAGTTGAAATGGAAAAGTCAGCCGCTCGTGAATCAGGCCAAGCTATGGCAATCCTTAAACTTCTTCCAACTATTGATAATATTGAACGTGCGATTGCTCATGCTCCTGCAGATATCGCTGATAATGCATGGGTCCAAAGCGTTATGAACCTTACTAAACAACTCGATAAGTCTCTTGAAAATCTGAACTTAAAACGCATAGAAGCGGCGCCAGGTACGGAGTTCAACGCAGAATTACATGAAGCAATCCAATTTGATGAAGGGGCTGAGGGCGAAAAAGAAGTAATTGCAGAAGAGCTGCAAGCTGGCTACACGCTTAACGGTTCGCCGATTCGTCACTCAATGGTTAAAGTCACTCGCCAGTAACCCCTTATGCTATAATTTGCTCATGAACCAGTGGGCAAAAAACAGGGGTTTTACGATTGTTGAACTCCTTGTCGTAATTGTTGTAATCGCTATTCTCGCGGCTATCACAATCGTTGCCTATAATGGTATTCAAGTTCGAGCAAGAGATAATGTTCGCAAACAAGACCTAGCGCAAATCTCCAAGGCACTTAAGCTCTATGCTATAGATAATAGTGATGATTATGCTTCTTTGAATTGTGGGTCGGGTGGCGCTAACAGTTACGGCTGGCTACCTTCGGACTATGACGCGGCTGGTCCGCTGAAACCGATTAATACCTGCTTGATTGAGGGTGGGTACCTAACCAAGGCTCTTGTTGACCCAGGCGGATTATCATCCTGTAGTGGCGTGACCTGCTACGCGTACATGAAAGCCAGCTGCGTGTCGGGGACATATTTATATGCTCACTTAGAGACCGTTCCTCAAACGACTACCGATTTGGACGGTACATGTCAGGGTGGTTGGGATACGGCATACGGAATGAATTACATCGTTAGGGTGAATTAATGATGTAATTAGGGTGCTACCCTTAACAGATGAAATAAATCCGATTCTTATAAAACTCAAATAATAATTAGCACTCTTGACATGAGAGTGCTAATTATTTACACTAAGAATAGTTTTGGCACTGTACAGCGAGGAGTGCTAAAATAGATATAGACTATAACTCTTATTTCTAACTCAGGAAGGGGAATTACATTATGGGTAAAATTATTGGAATCGACCTAGGTACAACCAACAGTGCATTTGCATACATGGTGGCTGGTAAGCCAGAGGTTATTGCGAATGCTGAAGGTAACCGCACTACACCTAGTGTTGTTGCTATCAATAAAAAAGGCGAGCGTTTAGTGGGCCAGGTAGCACAGCGCCAACGAGTTACTAACGCAAAAGACACAATTTATGGTGTAAAGCGTTTGATTGGCCGTAAATTTGGTGATGATGAAGTGCAAAAAGATCACGACATCATGCCGTACGAAATCGTCAAAAAAGGCGATGGTGTAGCGGTAAAAATGGGCGACAAGGAATATACTCCTGAAGAAGTATCAGCCATGATTCTATCGAAGATTAAGGCCGATGCCGAGAGTTTCCTTGGCGAAAAGGTAACCGAAGCAGTTATTACCGTACCGGCATACTTTGATGATTCACAGCGCCAAGCTACTAAGGATGCGGGTAAGATTGCTGGCCTTGAAGTAAAGCGTATTATTAACGAGCCAACTGCGGCGGCACTTGCCTATGGACTTGAAAGCAAGAAAGATGAAAAGATTGCTGTATTCGACCTTGGTGGTGGTACATTCGATGTGTCTATTCTGGAACTTGGCGACGGTGTGTTTGAAGTCCGTTCGACCAACGGTGACACGCACCTTGGCGGTGAAGACTTCGACAACCGTATCGTTAACCATTTCCTTGATGTATTCAAGAATGAAGAAGGTGTTGACCTAAAGAGCGACAAAGCTGCAATGCAGCGCCTTAAGGACGAAGCTGAAAAGGCCAAGAAAGAACTTTCAAGTACTAATGAATACGAAATCAACCTCCCATTCATTACAGCTGACGCCGATGGTCCAAAGCATTTCGAATATAAGCTCACTCGCAGTAAACTAGAGGACTTGGTTAAAGACCTTGTTGACGGCGTGGCTGGCCCAGTAGAGAAAGCTCTCAAAGACGCAGGCCTAACCGCTAAGGATATCGACGAAATTGTTCTTGTTGGTGGTATGACACGTATGCCAGCTGTTGTTGAAAAGGTGAAAGCAATCTTCGGTAAAGATCCGCTAAAAGGCGTGAACCCAGATGAAGTGGTAGCAATCGGTGCTGCGATTCAGGGTGGTGTATTGCAGGGCGACGTAAAAGACGTATTGCTTCTAGACGTAACACCACTAAGCCTTGGTATCGAAACCATGGGCGGTGTAACTACAAAGCTAATTGAGCGTAACACCACCATTCCTACAAGTAAGAGTGAGACGTTCAGTACCGCCGCTGATAACCAGCCACAGGTAGAAATCCACGTACTGCAAGGTGAGCGTGAATTCGCGAACGACAACAAGAGCTTAGGTCGCTTTATCCTAGATGGTATTGCACCGGCTCCACGCGGCGTACCGCAAATTGAAGTTACATTCAGTCTAGATGCCAATGGTATCCTTAACGTTACTGCAAAAGATAAGGGTACTGGTAAAGAAAGCTCAGTGACTATTCAAGATAGTGGCAATATGAGTAAAGAAGATATCGAAAAGGCACAAAAAGAAGCTGAAGCACACGCCGATGAAGATAAGAAAAAGCGTGAGACGGTAGATGTTCGTAACCAGTTAGAGAATGCGATCTACCAGGCTAAGAAAATGCCAGATGAATACAAAGATAAGATTTCTGACGACGACAAGAAAGAAATCGAATCTGCAGTTGAGGACGCCGAAAAAGTCCAGAAGGATGACTCTGCTGACAAAGATGCACTCGAAGCAGCCGTAAAGGCATTGAATGATAAAATCATGCCAATCGGCGCTAAAATGTACGAAGCCGCTGCAAAGGATGAGGCACCCACATCTGAAGACGGCGATAAAAAATCAGACAAAGACGAGCCGGTTGAAGGCGAAGTTGTAGACGAAAAAGAAAAGAAGTAAATTTCTTCAAAAATTGACGCGCCCCACACTGAACTGAATCAGTGTGGGGCGTTTGTGTGTCATCTCGGCTCGACGATGAAGATGCCCTGGCAGAGGCTCAGGTCGTAGAAGCCGCTGATTGAGGACGCGAAGTCTTCGTTCCAGTTGCCAGGCTTCTCCGCCAGTTCCAGCGTCAGCTTGATCACGTCACTGGGCGAGTTGACACGATGCACGTCGGTGATGGTGCCAGTGAGCGACGACACGTGCGAGCCGTCGACCATGAAGGTGAATGCCATCTGTCTGCCCGTTCCGACTCCCGTGGGGCCATCGGTGACAACAAGATGGATTGGTCCATCGAAGGGAAGGTGCATGACTAGCCTTTCTGTGAGCTAATCGATTGAGGTATCGATCGAATTCTCTCGATCGATCACCTGGCGTAGACCAGGAATTCCCACCAAAGAAGTGATTAATAATATTATACCAAAATATGATTAAAATGTCAATACTTAGGACCAAGCGTAGAGAGGTCTATATACAACGCTGCCCACACCATTCCTGGGTCGCCGCGGTAAACTGGAGCGTAGTACCAGCTACCATCTTTATTCAGCATTTCAGGGAAGGTTTTGTGTTTTTCAATCATGCCTTTAGCAAAGCGTTCGCGTTGATGTTCAAACTCAGACCTGCCAAAACGGCGGAGTGAATGCAGGTAGAACATGCCGTGCCAGCTCCATAGTGTATCGCCTTCGTACTGTGGCATAAACGGTGCGGTCATCCACCAGTGGTAACGGAAAGCCCCTGGTTGTTTGGTGTATATCATTGGAAAGGGGTCGTCATAATTATTATCGGTAATGTAATCGAACGTCGCACCCGCCAACGCTTCGTCTTCAATCACGCCCAAAAAGAATGGGAATAATGCGCACTCCGCACTAAATGCATCGGTAATACGATCGGCATTGAAGTACTGGCCATTCCAGTAATTTGTTATAAGTTCTTCTTGGTATTTTTGAACAGGGAACGGAAATTCTTCTAGCTCTAACTGTTTGACACACCAAGCCATTCTACCAACCAATGACACGGCATAAGCACTGCGATCGTATACAACGGCATCTCGTTGCTCGGCAAACTTAATTGGGCGGACATGGCCTGTGGTGTCGAGGTATTTTTTGCAGTATTTACGAAGTTGTTTTTCTAAAAACTTTCGCTCAGCTTTATTCAATTCGTATTCTGACACAACAAGGCTATGTAGTAGCCACGGCAATGTGTCGACTGCATGCATAGGCGCATTGAAACAATTACCATATTTATCTACGCAGGTAGTGATACTAGCTGAACGGCGCCAGTTTTGGAGCGCCCACTTTAACGTATGGCGCACGCGGTCGCCTTGGCCGATTCGCGTAAGTGATTCCGCTACTGTGCCAAAATCACGCATCCAAAAGAAGTCAAAATGCCCAAGACTTGTTTTATAAAAATCACCGGTCCAAAGCCTGGTTACAACTTGCTCGCAAATTTCCTGGGCATTGCCATCGAACCGCTCGATGGTACCAAAATAACGACCATGGAGTTCGCGCCACTCTGCGCGAAGCGTACCAAGAATACGGCCTGTGTAACGAACGGTGTATTGAATAGGAGTAGCCACTTAGTATGAGTATACGATAATATGCCGATTTTGCTTATCCTTATGATACGATTAATGTAATATGGACATACAAAAAGAACTTGAGAAGATATTTAAAGGCGAGTTGAAAACTGATGATGAATCACGTGAATTTTATAGCCACGATGCCAGTTTATTTGAACTAAAACCGGAAATTATTGGTTTTCCTAAGGACGTGGAAGATCTTAAGGCAGTAGTCAAGTTTGTCGCTGACAATAAAAAAGATCACCCTGAACTAAGCGTCACGCCACGTTCTCGAGGCACCGATATGAGTGGCGGTGCAATTAATCAATCAATTGTACTAGATGTATCCCAGCACATGACAAACCTGGTTGAAGTCGATGATAAGCATGCGCGTGTACAACCTGGCATGATGTATAAAGATTTCGAAACTGAAACATTAAAGCATGGTAGTCTGTTGCCAAGCTATCCTGCTTCACGTGACATGGCTAGTGTTGGCGGCATGATGAGCAATAATTCCGGTGGTGAAAAGTCGTTAGAATACGGCAAGACTGATAATTTTGTAACTGAACTTAAAATGGTACTCGCCGACGGCAATGAGTATGTTGTAAAGCCAATCGATAAAGCCGAATTGGTGCGTAAAATGAGCCAGGGCGATTTTGAAGGTAACCTATATAAACAGACATTCGAACTGCTTGAAGCCCACTACGACGAAATTCAGGCCGCAGCTCCAAAGGTAAGCAAAGACTCGACAGGCTATCATTTATGGAACGTATGGAACCGCGAAACAGGTATTTTTGATTTAACGAAACTATTCGTAGGAGCTCAGGGAACATTAGGGCTGATTAGCGAAGGCACGGTGAGTTTGGTGCCTCGTCGTGAACATTCAGGGTTACTCGTGCTCTTTTTGAAAGATATTAATAAACTCGGTGAATTAATTCCAAAAGTACTTGAACACAAGCCGGCCACGTTCGAAAGTTTTGATGACGCGACTTTATGGCTATCAATTAAGTTCATGCCAAGCTTTCTAAAACTTCTTGGCCCGGTCCGCTTTATCCATTTGCTCATCACTCTGATTCCAGACGGACTCCAGCTACTGCGTGGTATCCCAAAACTTATCCTTATGGTTGAATTTAATGGCGATACCGAAGACGAAGTGCGAGCTAAAATCAAAGCGCTCCATAAAGACTTAGGCGCCAAGCGTGCTAAGTATGAGATTAATGGCTTTGAAGAAGACCCAACAGAGGGTAAAAGTGAGAAGTTCTGGATTATGCGCCGCTATAGCTTCCAGCTACTACGCAGTAAGGTGAAGGATAAACATACTGCGCCATTTATTGATGATCTCATCGTGCCGCCAGCGCATTTACCTGAGTTCTTGCCACAAATCCGCCAAATCATCAAAAAATATAAGCTTTTTGCCACAATCGCTGGCCACATGGGTGATGGTAACTTCCATATTATTCCACTCATGAAAATTGAAGATCCAAAAGAACGCGCCAAACTAAAGCCAGCCATGATGGAAGTAAATAACTTGGTGCTTAAATATGGTGGTAGTGTGAGCGGGGAGCATAATGATGGGATGGTCCGCGGGCCTTGGCTCAAGGATATGTATGGCGATGAAGTGCTAGGTTACATGAAAGAAGTAAAATCTATTTTTGATCCGCAAAATATCTTCAACCCACATAAGAAGACGGATGCTGATTGGGATTTCAGTTTCTCGCACATCCGCGAAAAATTCTAAATGCCGACTAAAACCGAAAAACGAGAATTTAAACGCTTCACTCTTGTTGGTTTCACTGCAACGGTCATAGATTATTCCATATTGAATTTGTTTACACATGTTTTTGGTGTGCCGATAGTGCTAGCAAATATTATCTCCACATCAACATCAAGCCTGTATAGCTATGTATTGAACCGAAAAATCGTATTTAAAAGCACTGCTCATGGTGAGCGTAAAACTTTGACTTACTACGTCACATCATTACTTGTAAGTATTTTTGTGATTCAAAGCATTGTTATAACTATTTTTGGCCACGGTATAACCGAAAGTTGGTTTGAGGCGTTAGGCGCATCAGGGCAAACCAAAGAAATTTTGGCAATCAATACAGCCAAAGTCATAGCCGGACTTGCGAGTATGGGTTGGAATTTTTATATTCAGCGCCGTTTCGTGTTTACCTCAAATTCACCCAAACATAACTAAGGGTGTGAATGTAAAAACCACAGGTGCGTTCTTAGCACTCTTGCATTTCGAGTGCTAATTTTTTATACTAGTAACAGATGTCAAAACGTGATTACTACGAAGTATTAGGAGTGTCGAAAGACGCTAGCGATGATGAATTAAAGAAGGCTTTTCGTAAAGCTGCTGTTAAATATCACCCAGATAAAGAAGGTGGTGATGAGGATAAATTCAAAGAAATCAATGAAGCCTACGAGGTGCTAAAAGATAAGCAAAAGCGGCAACGCTATGACCAATTCGGCCATGCGGGAGTCGGTGGCAATTCTGGCGGTGGCTATGGCGGCGGAAATCCGTTTGAAGGGTTTAGTAATGGTGGTTTTGAATTTAACTTTGGCGATGGCGGACTGGGCGATATATTCGGCCAGTTCTTTGGCGGCGGGCAGAGTCAGCGTGGTCCACAACGTGGTCGTGACGTTGAGACGCAAATTCAACTTAGCTTCGAGGAGGCGATATTTGGTGTTGAACGCGAACTTGCGTTCGATATGGAGGACGAATGCTCGCATTGTCATGGCTCTACGGTTGAGCCCGGATATGAGCTAAAGACTTGCCCGACATGTAAAGGTGCGGGCCAGCAAACCAGGGTAATGAATACGATGTTCGGCCCAGTGCAGCAGGCTGTAACATGTGATACATGTAAGGGCCGTGGCAAAATTCCTGAAAAAGTCTGTTCTGTTTGTAGTGGCCGCGGTACCGAGCGCCGTAAGCAAGAAATTACTATCAAAGTGCCAGCAGGTATTGATGATGGAGCGACGATTCGACTGAAAGAGCGTGGCGAGGCTATGGCAAATGGGCCAAAAGGCGACTTGTATGTACATATTCGCGTAAAAGCTCATAAGCATTTTACCCGTGAAGGCGACTTGATTTTAAGTGAAGAACACGTGAGTATGGTGGATGCTGCTCTTGGTACGGAAATTAATGTACAAACAGTCGATGGCAAAATTAAGATGAAGATACCGGCGGGGACGCAAAGTGGCACCGACTTTAAATTAAGTGGACACGGGGTGCCTCATCTTCGCAGCGATCGCCGCGGTGCCCATATTGTATCTATTGTTGTTGATACGCCTACTAAATTGAGTAAAAAGCAAAAAGAATTGCTTGAGCAGTTTGGCGGCGCCAAAAAACGCGGGATATTCTAGAGGCTATTGACTTTATAATAAAAGTGTGGTAAAATTTAGTTATACATACAATAAAATAAAAAAGTATAACGCTACCACCATGACAAACCTACTTAAGCCAGCACCTCTCCCCGATGTACGTCGTGATTATACGCTTACGCCTAGCCGTGAATTAGACAGCATGGTTGAAATCGGTACTGCTGGTGCTGATGTACTTATTGATGAAGCTAAAATACTCGGAATTATTGAGCGTACAGATAAAGCCGAACCAGTATGGCGTCGTTATTTGCAAACGCAAGAGCAGGCCAGTGAACTTGAACGTGCAGTCGTAGAGCGTCAGCTCGGAGAAATCGCCCTGTTCCGAATGGTTATTGCTCAGCATACTGGCGAGGAAGATAAAAGCCAGGATATCGGTGCCATTCAAGAAGTGTTATTCGATTATTACAGTCCGGAATTATTCCAAGCTGCTTTGCGGCAAAAGATCGATATGATCGCGTCACTTGATATACCCAAAGAGCTTGAATATACACGTGCATTACTGCTTGATACACTTGAATCGCATCAAGATGACGGTCAGGCGACCGAACTTGAAAAACCAACTGATGAAACATTGAGTCAGATTGGTAATTGGTTACATCAACAGTTCGATGATTTGTTTGATATGATTGATGCCGATGGGCGTAAGAAATACGATGCCACCAGTATCGCACACTATTTCCAAATGGCATTAGACTCCACACCGGCACTGCGTGAAAATGGATGGGTGGTTGAAGTCGTTGAGCGTGAAAAGAGTGTTATTTCCGTACACGCGGCTGATAAAAAAATCCTTATTGCAAAGCAACGTGTAGCGACATCTGAAGCTCTTAAAAAAGTAATCGTACACGAAGTGTTTGGCCATGCCTTACGTTCAGCGATTGCTGAAGAAAACGGCATTGAAGTTGGTCAACAAGGTACCGCAACCTACGCTCGTTTTGAAGAGTCTTTGATGATTGCACTGGAGCAATGTCTTGCGGGAGAATATAAACCAGAACGAGGTATTGACCACTACCTAGCGGTTGGCTTGTCGGTAACCGAGGGTCTGTCAAAAGATGAAATTGCTCGAATCTTCAAGACGATGCATGTTTTGCAAAAGTCTAAAGATGGTCTGACTGATGATGTACTTGCAAAATCACACAAGGCAACCGCTGAGCAGATTCGTCGTACATTTGCCGGCATGACAGATGTTGATGACGGTATTGCTTATCGTAAGGACATTGACTACTTGCATGGATTAAATGACTCATGGAAGCTGCTGAACTTTATAGCCGAGCATAATATTATAGACACTGCTATGCCGTGGTTACTTGCCGCTAAATTTAATCCATTTGAGGTTAATGAGCGTGCGTATGTTAATAAATTTATTCCTATGCCACAAGAGCTTGAAGCATTCTTCTTAAATGTGGATGAGCGAGAAAAGGAGGCTGCTTAATGAATAAAATGTCGCTTGCTATTGTGAGCTCGTCGGCGACCGCGCCAGGTGCTGTTAAACTCCGCGATGCTGCAAAAGAGCTTGGGCATCAGGCCTCAATAGCAGTAATCGGCACGGACGATATAGTAGCGGTACTGCGTAGTGCTGATAAGGCAATTTTTCGAGTTGGACCAAAAACGCACGCTACGTATCTAGACATGCTGCCGCGTGTGCCCGTGGAACATCGGGATTTATTAAACGGGGTACTTCGGGCATTCGATAAGGCAGAGACTTCCTTGGTGCTTAACAAACAGAAAATCCCAAGCCCGGATACGTATGTACTGAAACAAGATGAAGCGCCGCGCAGCTACCCTGTAGTCGTCAAGATTCCACGAGGCAATCAAGGCTTGGGCGTTGAGTTGGTGCATAGCGTTGATGAATATAGCCAATTTTGGGCAACCCATAACAACCAAGAGCAATGTATTGCTCAGGAATATATTGTCGAAGCCAACAAGCAAGACAAGCGATTGCTTATTGTGGGTAATCAGTGTATTGCGGCTATGCGCCGTCGCTCGTCTGGTGATGATTTTCGCGCTAATTTACACATGGGAGGAGTGGCAGAGCCCTATACTCCGACGGAAGAAGAGGTTATGCTAGCAGTACGTGCAAGTAAAGCTTTTGACCTGCCATTTGCTGGGATAGATATTATCGATAGCAATCGTGGCCCGTTAGTTCTTGAGATTAATCCGTCACCAGGGCTGGCAATCGGTGATGTAACAGGAGTTGACGTAGCTACAAGAATCATAAAGGAGGTAATGAAAAATGGTTGATTTAACACAGGTCCCTGATGAACGGCTTGGCCAAACTCTGCGCCTCATGAAAGCCGAAATAATCAAGCATGGATGGGCCGCTACTATACCGTATATTGGCTCGTCGCATTGTTTTATCGATCGTGGTGACGGTAAGATACTTCATGCATTCAGTGCAACGCCCCCAACCACGTCATATGCCGCTGCTCACATGGCAAACGACAAGTTTGCAACCTACCAATTACTAAAAACCATTGACGCTCCCCAACTCGAAAGCATTTTGGTAGACGATAACACGCCGTTTGAAGAACAAGTTGCATTCATGAATAGCATGGGTACGATTGTCGCCAAGCCAGTTGACGGAGGCCATGGCAATGGCATTACGGTGGGCATTCAAACCCCGGAAAAATTGCAAAAAGCGTTAGCGGTAGCAAAATCTGAGCAAAAAAATATAAAAGCGACATTACTACAAAAACAGTACTTGCACGAGGACATTCACGATATTCGTATCGCAGTGATTGATTATAAATTTGTCGCTGCTACTTGGCGGGTGGCTGCTCGGGTATATGGAGATGGCAAACGCACTATCCGTGAACTGATTGAGCGGGAGAATTCGACCGAGGAAAGAGGCAAGCCATATTTTGCAAGGTTGGCGGTGATTGATATGGCAAGAGCGGAAGACTATCTTGGTGAGCGAATTGATACCGTGCCTGAGAAGGAAGAAGAAGTCGCTGTGCTTGGTATTGCTAACTATGGGGCCGGAGGGGAGATTATTGATATAACCGATGATATTCCACTGTGGCTACGGGAGCTTGCCGAACAGGCGGCGCGTACTACGAGCCTACCAGTCGTAGGAGTGGACTTCATGCTCGCTACGCGACCCTCGTCGAAGGCAACATTTGATGAGCTTGATCCGGCGATCACCGAAGTCAACAAATGCCCGGCTTTATCGATTCACGACTTGCCTACAACAGGCAAATCAAGAGGTGCTATGGCGACGTATGTTAATTATTTAGCTACGCTTTAACCTACTTAAGTAACCGAAACCTGCACGTTTGTATCTAAGAATACCAGGTCTTGCTTGAATTGTTGCCAGTTAGCGTTGTGCAGCATGACTATCGCGCAGGCTTTGTAGCCAGTAGCTGCTTTGCCAACGAACTCGCCAGGCTTTGCTTTGATGGCTAGATAGGTGAGCGAGGGTAGATTGCGTAACTGTGTCTCATTTGTAATTTCTACGAACTCGCCAGGCGTATTGGGAAATAATTCAACCACAGCCGTAGGGCCCTTGAACTGGCCAGTCAGTTCGGGAATGTTGCCAGCAGCCAGCTGCACCTCCTGCTCATGAAGGTTGATGCCGTAACTCGCGGCGTACATGCGCGGTCGGTAGCCGCCAATACGCGCGCCGATTTCTATAATGTAGACTGAGCCATTGTCGGTATATATCAGTTCAACGTGAGCTGCGGTAGAACTCATACCAAGTGCCTGAATACCTACCCGGGCAGCTTCAAAGAGTTTTTGGCCGAGTGAGTTATCAACATCCAGAGGTACGGTCCGAGCATACAGGTAGTTATCGTCAATGCCCCTATCACCGGCTGTTTGGAGGGCTACTATTCCTTCGCAGAAGTGAGGATTCCCTTTCTGGTCAACAAAAGCAGCGATCGAACAGCTCTTGCCTATAACAAACTCCTCGATGATTAACAGTGGATTACGGTCTTTGACACCATATTTTTCATATAATTCAGCGATGTGCTCTTGTGCGTAGCTGAAATTGTGACGCAATTCCTCCTCGTTGCTACATTTTGTTACCAAAAGGCTTTTTACAAGATTTGTTGGCTTTAAGATAACAGGGTACCCATATGTGTTAGCAAACTCAATAACGCTTACAAGGGAAGTGGCCTCAGTAAATTGAGGTGTAAAGTTACTGGCATTTTTAGCGAATGCGTCACGCATCAGTAATTTATCAGTTGCTGCGCTGGCTGATTCTATAGATATTGCGGCAAGAGAGAGCGACGTGCCAATTTTTGCCTTGGCAACGATATAATTTTCGTAGGTACACTGCAGACCAGCAATCATGATACCATCCGGGAGGGTGTAGGCGGGCATCGCGGTTGAAAAATCCGTCGGGACGATTATATCGAATTGAGCTGGGTTGTCGAGTTCTACGGTAATATCGACGAAAATACCCGCTTTATAGCCAAGCTTTTTGATTGCAGTGACTGATTCCGAGTGAGAATCACTGCGACCAACCAGAAATATATACGAATTCATACAAGGCAGTATGGCGTATTAACAGAGTAAAAACAACCATAAGGTATTGATTTTTATTCAAAAATATAGTAATATATATTTTGAAACATTAATCATAAGTAGGAAGTATGACCTTAGAAAAAGAGAAGAAGGTTATTGGTCGCGCAGAGGCCGTCAGGTTTCCTGAGCAAAATGACATATCGGCCCATGCCCGTATTGATAGTGGTGCGCGCACTTCTGCGATTTGGGGTGAGGCTAAGGTTAACTCGGATGGCCAGCTTGAAGTTAGTTTCTTCGGCGATACTTCTAAGGTATTCACGTTCCCAGAGTATGGTCGCTTAGCGGTAGCTACCTCGACGGGTCATATAGACAAACGATTTACTATCCGTCTACTTGTTGTAATAAAAGGTAAAAAAATCCGTGCCACGTTTACGATAGCAAATCGGGAAACGCAGGTATATCCGGTATTGATCGGACGCAATGTCCTGCGAGGAAAATTTATTGTTGACGTCAAAGTCGGAAAGGCGTTAAAGTCAGCAGAGAAGAAACGCATTGAATCGCTACAGGCGGAACTTGGTGAGGGAGGAGAAGACTCATGAAAATAGCGATCTTATCGAATGGCCCCGGTAATTACACGACTAAACGCCTCAAAGAAGAGGCAAAAAAGCGTGGCCATGAAGTACGGGTGATTAAGTACAAAGATGCTTATACCGCCGTAGAATCTAATAACAATCAAGTGCGATACAAGGGTGAGTCGCTGGAGCACTTTGATGCGATAATTCCTCGCATTGCCCAGAGCTATACACGTTACGGTTCGGCAATTGTTCGTCAATTCGAATCCCAAGGTTCATTTACGACTGCGGGCTCACTCGCGATCAATCGTTCACGCGACAAGCTACGTGCTTACCAGGTGCTTGCTAAAGCCGGTGTGGGTATTCCAAAGACAGTACTTGCACGCGAGTCCGCTAGCTTTGATGACATTGTTCAGCTGGCAGGTGGTACGCCTTTAATTATCAAGGTTGCTCGCGGCACCCACGGCAATGGTGTGGTGCTCGCTGAAACGCCCAAAGCGGCAAAAGCCGTAATGCAGGCATTCTATGTAGAAGGTGTGAACTTCATGGTTCAAGAATTTGTAAAAGAATCTGCCGGTACTGATATTCGTGCGTTAGTCGTAGGTGGTCGTGTAGTAGCCAGTGTGAAGCGGCAAAGCCTTGACGGGGATTTTCGTTCAAACACACATCAGGGCGGCGAAGGTATGCCAGTACGACTTACCGATGAAGAGCGCAAGACTGCCATCAAGGCGGCTAAGGCTATGGGGCTTGCGATTTGTGGCGTTGATATGATGCGTAGCGAGCGTGGCCCGCTTGTGCTAGAGGTAAACTCAAGTGCGAGTATTAAAACCCCAGAGTTAATTACAGGCCGTAACGTCGCTGAAAAAATCATTGAGTACATTGAACAAAACGCTAAACGCCGTCCTAAAAAAGATAAGATTGGCGCATAGACGACTCGCCTAATGTGAGGGGCTTCGCTATACTTATACATATGAATGTCGCTATTATATTTGGCATAACCTTGCTGCTACTATTCGGACTTGCGTATATGACCAAACGTCGCTTTGGCGTGTTGGGGCTAGCCCTTGCTGCCGGGTCGATGTTAAGTGCCTTGTGGGCTGAAAAGTTGACGCCACTCGTGCGCGATGCGGGCCTGAATCTCCAGAATCCGCCACTTATTACGATCGTGTCTGTAGGTTTGGTGTTGCTGCCTGCTATCGTCTTGCTATTTAGCGGACCAAGTTACCACGATACACCGCGCAGGCTCATAGGAGCGTTACTGTTTGCCGGGCTAGCATTCGCATTACTTATAGAGCCTCTCGGGTCCGCGTTGGTATTGCAGGATCAAGGCAGGCAAATCTATGATTTCTTTGCCGCGAATCAAGTATATATTGTTACGGTAGGCCTGATCGTAGCGATCTTTGACCTCCTTAGTACTCATACCGCTCGTCACCATAGGGAAGCGAAGCATTGACATTCTACCCCTATTAACGTACATTATTTAGAGTAATTGTTCGGGACCATAGCTCAGCTGGTTAGAGCACCTGCCTTTTAAGCAGGGTGTCCTGGGTTCAAGCCCCAGTGGTCCCTCCAAGTAAAGAACATCCCTTGATTCGTTAGAATCGTCGCTACCGGGGGTGTTTTTTATTTTGTCGGATTACTTGGGTGTCGAGATCAACTTTCCTCTGTGACATAAAGCACAGACAAATACGATACAGCTCCGCATACTGGGGTATACATAGGAGAAAAAGATGATCGAAATAATAAAAAACATGTTCGGCGTAAGACGCGTACGCTTTTAACTATTTTTGGTATTACTATAGGAATATTCGCGTTCGTCGTTATGGGTTCGATGGCCGAGAAGATTAATTTGCTGGTTAACGGTGGCACTGAATATTACGCTGATAAAGTTGTTGTTAGCCCCGCGGGAGGCTCCCTTTCAACGATGCCGACACCCATGAAGACGTCCAAGGCCGAAGAGATTGCAAAGGTACCAAAGGTAGCAGCTGTGTCTGCCAATATATTTTTACCCTTAAGCGATGAAACGAGTGCTGTTAGCTTTGGGCCGCCACCGGGAATCATCGCTAGTGACCTAAAAGGCGAAGCATATGAAACATTTGAAGTTTCATATAGCAGTGGCCGTGGTTTAAAGCCTAGCGACCAAGGCAAAGCCGTGGTCGGCTCCGATCTTGTTGAAAAGCTCAACGCGAAGGTTGGTAAGAATATAAAAATACGCGGTAAAGATTATGAAGTCGTAGGTATCATGGAAAAGACGCTGACCGCGCCTGACAATGAGGTCAGTATTAGCCTGGCTGATGCCCAGCAAATTCTCTACGATTCGCTTCCCGAGATTATTCGTTCGCAAATTGCACCTAGCGAAATCGTTAATAGTTTTACAGTCTATGTTGATAAAGGTGCGAATCCCGATAAGCTAGCGACAGTTATTAATAGCAAAGTAAAAGATATTGAAGCCTCGGGCCCTAAGGCATTTAAGGACCAAATCGCCAGTGCGACAGGTGTGCTTAATGCTATTTTGTTCGGTATCGCACTGATATCACTGCTCGTAGGCGGTCTTTCAATTATTAACACCATGACGATGTCAATTTCTGAGCGCATCCGTGAAATCGGAATCAAAAAGGCGGTAGGCGCAAAGACACGCAATATTATGCAGGAATATCTCATGGAGGCAGGATTAATCGGTTTCTTTGGCGGGCTACTCGGCTGGATATTGGGTGCACTCACCATTGTGTCAATCAACAATCTAATGCAAGAAAGCGGCACGATTATTTTTCTGTTAACACTGCGTATTTCGCTGTTTGCAATTGGTTTCTCGGTCGTACTTGGCATAATCGCGGGTATTTACCCTGCATACTATGCTGTCAAAGTTAATATAGTTCGTGCTCTGAGGGAAGGGTAAGTATGAGTGATTCAATTTTGCAGTTACATAAAATAAGCAAAGTTTTCATTATGGGTAAAAGCAAAAACCCCAGGAAAGCACTACGTGCCCTGCAGGAGCTTCATCACGCCTATGAGGGTGCTGTCAAACAACACGATGACTCACACGCTTCGCGGCTCTTGAAACAACTGGATAGAGCTCAGCAGCTGTTTACGAAAGAGCTCTACGATGAAAGTTACGAGGCTGGTACTGGAAAAAGTTTGAAAAAGCGTATCGACAAAGGCTTCGTGGTTCACGCGCTGAGCGACATTAATCTCACGATAAAGCCAGGTGAGCTAGTAGCAATCATGGGGCCGTCTGGTAGTGGTAAATCAACACTATTGAACATGCTCGGCTTGCTCGATGAACCGACAGCTGGCCGCATATCGGTAAATGGTAAAGACATCACGGCTATAAAGCCACGTGAACTGCCCAATATTCGCTCACACGAACTTGGATTTGTGTTCCAGTCGTTTAATCTCATTACTACGCTGACGGCACTCGAAAACGTGATGCTGCCACTACGGTACGCAAATGTAGATAGGCGAGCTCGGCGCGAAAAGGCCAAAAAAGCGCTGGAGCAAGTTGGGCTCGGGAGTCGTCTTCATCATCTTCCATCAGAGCTTAGCGGTGGGCAGCAACAGCGAGTGGCGATTGCCCGCTCGATTGTGAATAATCCCTCGGTAGTCTTTGGCGATGAGCTGACGGGCGAACTCGATACTAAGATGACGAGAGAGGTTATGGGATTAATTCAGAAACTGAACCGAGCTGGACAGACTTTTGTGATTGTAACTCACAACCCCGAGGTGGCCCAATATTGCAAACGTGTTATATATATGCGAGATGGCAAGATTGATAAGGATGCTAATGTTTCCGCCCCAAGAGTCGCTTGAGGCTAGCTTGGCGTCCCTTATCGGCATCGTCTTTTTAAATCATTGACACACCCACGGTAGTAGTACAAAATACAACTATCATATGGGGGTGTGTATGTGTGGATTGAATGGATATTTGAAGCACCGATGTCTATCAAGCGGTGTGGAAATAAGCTAGGGTGCGTGTTCAGTGATTGCCTCGTTTCTACAGCGACGCATGCACAGCTCTTGGCACATTGCGACTGCAAGCTCTGGGATTGTTATTGGTATTTGCTTATCGGGCCTTGCGCCGGATGGATTGTTTTATTCGATAGCGTGGCTTCTCACAGGTGCAGGGTTGATAGCAACCAGCGTATGGAAGTCGAAGGTTTGGTATATATGTTTTTCGCTGCTTGGTGGGCTGGTGATTGGACTCTGGCGTGGGTCAGTGGCATTGGGTGAGGTAACCGGTTACGAATCTTTAATGGGAGAAACCGTTACCCTGCGAGGTGTCGTAAAAGAAGATGTGGAAACGAATAAGCGGGGCCAAACAATACTACGATTAGCAGTAGTTAGTATAGACAAGAGTGGGCAGAACGGTACGATATGGCTCACAGCTAATACTGATAAAGATATACAGCGAAGCGATAGTATTACTGCCGAAGCAAGGCTGAGCCCTGGCTTTGGAAGTTTCAATGCGAGCGCGTACTCCGCGAGAATTATTAGTGTGCGGCCACCGTCAACACCAGATATTGCATTAGAGGTTCGTAACTGGTTTGCAGACGGAGTGCGGAAGGTAGTGAAAGAGCCCCAGGCAAGTTTAGGATTAGGATACCTAGTTGGTCAGCGACGAGGTTTGCCGGAAGAGCTTGACGTTGCCCTGAAAGCTGCCGGCTTAACCCACATTGTAGTTGCAAGTGGGTACAATCTTACAATTTTAGTGAGATTAGCCCGCCGATTATTTGAAAGAATATCAAAATATTTGGCATTTATTTCAGCAAGTGGCATGATTGTGGCATTCATTGCTATTACAGGTATGAGCCCAAGTATGAGCCGTGCGGGACTGGTTGCTGGGCTTAGTATTGTAGCCTGGTATTATGGCCGTAGGTTCCATCCAATAGTGTTACTATTATTCGCCATGGCGGTTACGTTATTATTTAATCCTTCGTACGCCTGGGGTGATATTGGTTGGCAGCTTAGCTTTGCGGCTTTTGGTGGGGTTATGATATTAGCTCCGCTGATACAAGCATACTTTTTTGGAGATAAGCAAGACAAGCCGCTACGACGTATTTTAATTGAAACTATATCGGCACAGATTTGCACACTCCCGATTCTACTACTAGTGTTTGGGCAGTTTAGTGCTATTGCACCGATTGCAAATATCTTGATACTGCCCTTGGTACCCTTGGCTATGCTCCTTACTTTCATTGCTGGAATTGGCGGAGTGCTTTTTGCGGAAGCCGGTAGCTATATAGTGGGCGTTCCTGCCGAACTACTTTTGACATATATGAATGTAACGGCAGGGTATATGGGAAACTTACCATGGGCCGTGCAGCAAGCATCTATACCACTACTCGTAGCCGTCGGTATGTACGTAGTGATTATTATTGGTTGTGCGTATATGTCTTATCGCACTAAGTTGTCACTCGCTCGCACGAGCTTGATTGAATAGATGTATGGTTTTACTAAGTACGTATACGTAATATATAACCAATCTGCTCCAAGAATGCGGCCTGGCAGGGCTACGGCATGGCATGTTGTTAAGGGTGCACTCCTACCACCTTTGTGTATCTGTTATAATAAAGGAAATAGAACCGATAACTACGGAGTTTTCTTATGTCTGGACACAGTAAATGGTCTAAAATTAAGCGCGATAAAGGTGCTAACGACGCAAAGCGTGGTGCCGTATTTACTCGTATTGGCAATCAAATTGCTATCGCAGCGCGTGGTGGTGCTGACCCGGATATGAATCCGGCTTTGGCTATGGCAATTGAAAAAGCCCGTCAAGCGAATATGCCAAAAGATAATATTCAGCGTTCAATTGATCGCGTAGCAGATAAAAATGCGGCAGCGCTTGAAGAAATTACCTACGAAGGATACGGCCCGGGTGGTGTCGGGATCATCATCGAAACGGCAACCGACAACCGTAACCGTACACTGCCGGAAGTAAAAACAGCACTCGTCAAAAATGGTGGCCGCGTTGCCGATGCCGGTAGCGTTATGTTTCAATTTACCCGTAAAGGTGTAATCCGCGTGGCCGTAACGGGTGAAGACGCATTACTCACAATCTTAGACGCAGGTGCTGAGGACGCGGTTGAAGAAGATGGTGAGATGATTGTTTATACCGATCAAAAAGATTTAATGAGTGTGCGTAAGGCGTTGGTTGATGCCGGGTTGAAGGTTGAAGACGCAGAGTTACAATATATACCAAATACGCCTGTCGAGATAAGCGACCAAGAAACTGCCGACAAGGTAATGAAGGTACTTGACGCCCTTGATGATGTTGACGACGTGGTAAATGTTCACACGAACGCCGATATTACGATTTAAAAACCATTGACATACCTACAACACTACGTGCATACTACACACCATGAAATGGCTCGGGTGGGGGATTCTGGCGTTCATAACTGTGATATTTGTCGTTATGCAACCTGCCAGCGCGCAGATAGATACCCTCCCATCAAGTGAGCTTCCGATAAAAATAAATGGCCCGTTGCTTATAACGGGCTATTCTTTTTCTGGCCACTCCCTAAACTATGTGCAAATTTATAACTCGTCATCAAATATGGTCAGTATCGAAGGATGGAAAGTTGGATATGAATATAACAACGGTAGCGGTAGTTCAAGGCATAATCTAGTGGAGTTGTATGGCAAACTTGCTCCTCGGCAGTACATGACAGTGGGTAGTAATACAATGCTACCTACGGCAACCCTTGTGTTTACTAATGCACCATCATTGCCAACTGACCAAGCGTTAAGTGCGATAGTACTTACTCCACCCCTGGCTGCTAATTTTAGCGACGAAATTGCTACTCCGTCAATTACCGCGTCAACGATTAAAGTTGCCACTACACCATCGACATACTATTTCATGCGTACTACGTCTGCCTCAACAGGTAACTATAATGCTGGTTTCAGTGCATTCATACCGTCAGACGGTTTTAATTTAGCGAGCGATGGATTGTATGAACCACCAAATGCTGCTGAAGTTACGATTGTTGAAATATATCCAGATGCGCCAACTTGTGGTCCCACAGGCTCAGCGGGTTGCAGTGATTACGTTAAGTTGTTTAATGGTTCAAATCAGACGGTTGATTTATCGAAGCTTCGCTTGCGTACAGGATCGTATGGGCAATCATCAACGAGCAGTAATACGGTGCCGCTTAACGGTGTACTTGCTGTGGGTGAATATGTCAGTTTTCCTATTACACTAAGCTCAAGTGCTAGTTGGGTGTGGTTGGAGGACGTATACGGCACAGTACGATATGACTCAAGCGTTATAAATTATCCATCTAGTTCGAACCATGACGGTGAAGCTTGGAGCTATAATCAGCAAAGCTCGGCGTGGGAATGGACGGCATACCCGCAACCTGGCAATGTTCAAAATCAGTTTGCAATACCTACGGAAGTGAATATGTGCAATGGTTTAATCGTGAGCGAAGTGGCCGCTAATGTCGCATCCGAGGATCAATTTATAGAAATTATGAATACGAGTACTGTTGATTTAAAAGTAGATGGCTGCGTGATTCAAACCAACCGTAGTACCATTAACAGCTTTTTGCTATCGGGTATTTTACCGAGTGGAGGAACGCAGGCTATTTATATCAAAGATACTCCACTCACGCTTACAAAAACGACTAGCGGAGCGGTTTACATACTCTCTTCCGACAAGCAGAGTGAAATTAGCTCTGTTGATTACGAGAATCTGGCAGAAAATACCTCGTTGGCACTAGTTAGTAACGTATGGCTACAAACCTACGCAGTTACACCAAATGCTGCAAATATCTGGCAAGAGTATCCGCTTTGTGACGACGGCTATTTCCGCAACATTGAGACAGGCTACTGCAACAAAGTTCAAACGATTGAACCGCAAGCTGATTGTGATGATGGTAAGTATCGTAATCCTGAAACGAACCGTTGCCGAAATATTGAAACAGTCAGTGCATTACTTACGCCGTGTGCTTCGAACCAAGTAAGAAACCCGGAGACGAATAGATGCCGAAATGTAGCGTCGGTGAGTTCATTGCAACCGTGTGCTTCAAACCAAGAGCGAAATCCTGAGACGAATAGGTGTCGTAGCAAAACCGCAATGATTGAGGCGGATTTTCCTGTCGAAGCAGTGGGGCAGGCTAGCGAAGCTACTTTGGGGTGGTGGGCATTCGGGGGAGTTGGTGTAATTGCGCTTGGATATGCTGGCTGGGAGTGGCGCAACGAAATGCTGAGCCTAATCAAGAAAGTCGCTTCATTTATTCCCAGCCGTGGATAACGGTATAATAGGTGTATGAAGCTGTTTTTATCGAGTGAAGGATTTGGAAACCACCTAAGCCGACTCCAAGACCTGGTTGGCGAGGACAAAAGGGTGTTGTTTGTTGATAATGCAAAAGACTACGGTTCGCCAGAAGAGCGTAGGACGCATGTACTTGAGAAGAAAAAAGAATTTGAAACCGCTGGGTTTGATTTTTTTGAGTTAGACCTAAGAAACTACTTTGGTTCCCCTGACACGTTAAAGCCGCTGGTAGAGGCGGCCTCATTTGTATGGGTTTCCGGTGGCAATACATTCCTACTTCGACGTGCATTTGCCTATTCTGGATTTGATACACTACTCCAAAATGCACTCAAATCTACAGATATGGTATACGGTGGCTCAAGTGCTGGTTCTATTATTATGACGAAAACGCTCCATGGTACTGAATATGGCGATGACCCTTATGTCACTCCAGATGGGTATAGCGAAGAAATTATTTGGAATGGACTAGGCTTGGTGTACCCACAACTGGTGCCGCATTACCAATCGGATTGGTTTGGAGATGAATCTCAAGCCATGGTAGATTACTTTGAGCAAAATGGTATGAAGTATGAAACATTGAAAGATGGTGAGGTCTACGTTGTTGATGGCCAGCTAGAGGAAAAACTGACGTGAGAATCATAGGGATTGACCCAGGTACGGGAATTTTAGGATTTGGGGTGATTGACGTAAATGGGGTGAAAGTTACTCTGGTTACAGCTGGTGTCATTACTACTCCGCCTCATACGCCCCTCGATGAACGCCTAGAGGAGATATTTGATGGTTTGACTGACATTATTAGTGAAACAAAGCCCGATCAAATGAGCATAGAGAAATTATTTTTTGCTCGGAATGTGACCACGGCTATTGGCGTGAGTCATGCTCGGGGCGTGGCTATGTTGACTGGCCGTAAAGCAAAGCTCCCTATTTCCGAATATACGCCTTTGCAAATTAAACAAACGCTCACTGGCTACGGTAAAGCTGACAAAAGGCAGGTTCAGGAGATGGTACGACTACAGTTAAATTTAAAGGAAATCCCGAAACCTGATGATGCCGCCGATGCGCTGGCTACTGCCATTACTCATGCCATGATGAGTCGATAGTATTTTCTAAGCAAAATATCAGGAGGCATGGGTATAGTAATAACTACGGCGGTAGAGAACCCCACCGCAATGTGTAGCTGCCCCTTCTACCCTCTAGGGCAGCTACTTGATTTAGAGGCATTTTGGTATACTGATTAGTATATGTACAGACAAGGAAAATACACCCAAAAGGTGAACCCACTAAGTAGGGTAAAACGTTTTGCTAATCGCCGTTGGTTATGGTTCAAGGGTCTTAGCAAAAAGCAAAAGGCACTTCTTATTAGCGGACCAATTTTGGCATTTCTGATTATTACACCAATTGCTACGTATGCGTATTACTATAACGACATCGGTAACCAGGAGCGACTCCTAAATCGAAATAATACTGGTGTTGAGCTTATGGATAAGAATGGCAAGGTATTCTTTTCTACGGGTAAAGCGGGTGCAAGGGATTTGGTTCAGCTAGACGACATATCTGATTCCACCAAGGATGCTTTGATCGCCTCAGAAGATAAAGATTTCTACAAACACGGTGGTTTTGATATTTTTGGAATTCTAAGAGCCCTCTACTCAAATGTGACGGCCGGTCAGATCACAGGGGGCGGCTCAACAATTACTCAGCAGTTGGCAAAAAACACATTGCTTACCGAGAATCAAACCATTTTACGAAAATACCAAGAACTCGTGATTGCAATGGCTATTGAGCAGCGCTACTCAAAAGACGAAATCCTAAATATGTATCTTAACTCTGTATTTTATGGTGAAAATTCATTTGGCATTGAACAGGCAGCCAAGAATTACTTTAATAAAGAACCGAGCCAACTGACTCTTGCTGAGAGTGCTATGTTAATTGGAGTTCTGCCAGCACCGAGTGCTTATTCACCAATTAGTGGCGACCCAGAGCTTGCTAAAGAGCGCCAGACAACCGTGTTGAGTCGCATGGTCAAAAATGGATATATAACAGAAGATCAGAAGCAAGCCGCGTTAGCCGAAGAAATTGCTTATGCATCTGGTTCGGACATTAAGAATGCGGCACCACACTTCACGGAAATGGTATTGAATGAGTTATATAAGAAATACGGCGAGGAGAAAGTTACTCGTGGTGGGTATCAAGTTACAACAACCCTCGATTTATCTCTACAAGAGAAGGCAAATGCGGCAGTTGATGGCAACATGGCATATATTCAGTCAAACGGCGGTTCCAATGCTAGCCTTGTAGCAATTGACCCAAAAACTGGTGGCATCTTAGCCTTAGTTGGAAGCGCTGACTATAATAATGAAGATTTTGGTAAGGTGAATATGGCAACGACGCCACGTCAGCCCGGTTCAAGTTTTAAGCCGATTTACTATGCTGACGCGCTTGCAAGCGGCAAAATTACCCCTGTTACCGTACTCGAAGATAAGGCTACGGATTTTGGAGGCTACTCGCCGCAGAACGCAAGCCGCACTCACTACGGGAATGTAACAGTACGCCAGGCACTTGATTGGTCACTTAATATTCCTGCGGTTAAAGTTATGCAAAAAGAGGGGATAGATAATGCAATTGCTGCTGCTAAAAAACTAGGCATTACTACATTAAAAGATAGCTCTGATTATGGTCTATCATTGGCTCTTGGTTCTGCCGAGGTTCCACTTACCGAAATGACAAATGCCTACGCAACGTTCGCTAACCAGGGCACCCATTATAACTATTCCAGTATTTCATCAATCAAAGATAAATATAACAAGACCATATTTACTCAAAGCCATAAAAGTGTAGAAGCAATCAGTTCAGAGGGTGCCTATTTACTATCGAATATATTGTCTGATAATCAAACCAGGGCAAGTTATTTTGGCGCATCACTTAATGTTGTGGGAACGGATGGCAGAACAAAAAATGTAGCCGTGAAAACAGGTACTACTGATGATTCGCGTGACGCTTGGACGATTGGTTACACACCAAATATTACGGTAGGCGTATGGGTGGGAAATAATGATAACGCCATTATGGATAATGGTGGTGCGGGTATGGCTGGTCCAATTTGGCGTAATATGATGTCTCAGGCAATTGGATCGTCTTCACCTAGTTTTGCCCAGCCAAGTGGTGTAGTGAAAACAACCGTATGTACCGACTTGGGCGTTAAATCTGACGTATTCCTATCTAGTAACGTACCTAAAAAATGCAGCACACCTGCAAAAGAAGAACCTAAAGAAGAAAAACCCAAAGACGATACAGTCAAGGCTTGTGCAGTCGCGGGCAAAGAAGACTTGGCGGCTAATGATCCGAACTGCGTAGTTGATATGTGTGAAGTTACTGGCAAAGAAGACTTGGCGGCTAATGATCCGAACTGCGTAGAGTCAGCCGAGCAGCCTAATAAACCTACTGCTGATACAGATGGTGATGGAGTGGCTGACTCAACCGATAAATGTCCAAATACGCCAACCGGCGCGAAGGTTGATCAAAATGGATGTGTGGTTGTAACCCAGCAACGCTCTGGGAGCGGGATATTAGCGACACGCGAAGTTGGAGTATACGCTGCATGATTGCGCATGTAAAAGGTGTAGTCGCAGAAAAGTTTGCTGGATCTGTAATAGTGGACGTAGCTGGAATTGGTTATGAAGTAGCGGTGCCAGCTAGTGACTATGAGTCATTGACACTTAATGATGAAGTAAAGCTTTACGCGTACCATCATATACGGGAGCAAGCCGAGGAGTTATTTGGATTTTCAACACTCGCTGCCAAGAAACTATTTGAACTTCTCATAACTGTCCAAGGAGTTGGACCTAAAGCCGCATTGGCGATTTTAAGCTTAGGTAATGCTGAACAGGTACGCAATGCGGTAGCGAATAGTGACGTCGCATTTGTGACAAAAGCAAGTGGCGTGGGTAAAAAAACAGCCGAAAGGGTCATCGTAGATCTTGCCGACAAAGTAGGGCTGCCAGCATATTATGAAAAAGCAGCAGCGCAAGCAACGGTCAGTATTAACGATGAAGCACTTGAGGCATTAATGGCACTTGGTTATACGCTCGCCGATGCCACAACAGCACTTGAAGGCGTTGATACGAGTTTGCCAACCGCAAAGCGTGTAACTGAGGCATTGAAACGATAATGGCAATCCAGCGAATTATCGATACGAATATGGATGAGGCTGATACCGATGAGCAGCTAATTGAAGTGACGCTCAGGCCTCAGTCATTCGATGATTATATTGGCCAAGAGCGCTTAAAGAAGAATTTGAAGCTCGCCATTGAAGCTGCTAAGAAACGTAGCGAACCAATTGATCACGTGCTACTGTATGGTCCACCGGGTTTGGGCAAAACCACAATGGCAAGTGTTATCGCTAATGAAATGGGTGCTGGCTTGCGTGTGACAGCTGGCCCCGCAATTGAACGAGCAGGGGATTTGGCGAGTATCTTAACTAATCTACAAGACGGAGACATCTTATTTATTGATGAAATACATCGTCTGAGTCGCACCGTTGAAGAAGTGCTATATAGCGCTATGGAAGACTTTAAGCTCGATATTGTAATCGGTAAGGGCCCGGCGGCACGGAGTGTACGTCTGGACTTGCCTAAATTTACGGTAATTGGTGCTACTACACGCACAGGTAGTTTGGCTGCTCCGCTGCGTGATCGCTTCGGTCACCTGTATAGACTTGAGTTCTATACAACTGATGAAATAGCGCAAATTATTAGTCGGGCAGCAAATATTTTAAGTACCCAAATTCATCCAGAATCGGCCGAAACCTTATCTTATCGAGCTCGTTTAACACCTCGAATCGCGAACCGTTTGCTTAAACGAGTGCGTGATTATGCTGATGTCAACGGTGACGGGATTATAGACAGGACAATTACCGAACAAGCCTTAACTATGATGGAAATTGATGAAATGGGGCTCGACCCGGCCGACCGCGCGATGCTAAGGAGTATAGTTGAAAATTATGGAGATAACCCCGTGGGGTTAAATACTATTGCGGCACTTACTGGTGATGAAGCCAGTACCATTGAAGATTTCTATGAGCCATATTTGCTTCAAATAGGGTTTATTGAGCGTACCCCGCGCGGTAGGCGAGTCACATCAAAGGCTCGTAAGCACATCGGCCGGGAATAACTTGCTATAATAATGGTATGAATGAAGAGCCGCGACAGAACCATGATCAGTCTATTGGTCCAAACTCATATGTAACCAATGCTCCTGAGTCGGCACCTGGGCATAACTATGACCCTCAGATTAGAGCCCAGTACTCCAATGAGCCAAAAGTCGTTCATGCCACACGTGATCCGGACGCTGCTAATCTTTCGGTGAGTAACGAGAACAGCCAGCTCCACGCAGCATCTATTAAGAAGTATCCTCACCTTAATTTGAGCGAAGGAGAGTTTGTGGTACTTGATGTGAAGCGTCATCCAATCGGATTACTATTGCCTGTATTCGCTACTGGCGTGATACTTTTTGCTATTATTATTGGCCTTATATTTTATCCAAGCGATACTACTACACTCGTCGCCGCCATACCGTCTTACGAACAAATTTTATTACCAGCATTACTACTCATGATTTTGGTGGGCACCGGAGGATGTGTTGCTATTTGGGTGTACTTGCAGAACCAGTTTTACATGACAAATGAGAGTGTTATTCAAGAAATCCAACATAGCCTATTTTCTAGGCACGAGCAAACGGTCAGTCTGGGAAGTATTGAAGACGCAAGTTTTAAACAATCGGGAATTTTACAGACCTTATTAAATTATGGAACTGTTCGCTTGAGTACCGAAGGTGAAGAAACAACCTATCGATTTGCTTTTGTTGCGAATCCACGGAGACACGTAGCGATATTAAATAATGCCATTGAGGCATTTAAGAACGGGCGAGCTGTCGATCCATACGAAAGCTAATCCCTGCGACTGTGCTTCTCGTAATCTGCTTCATTCTCTAAATGAGCATAAAGGATATAGCTCTTGCATGAATCATTGCTACAATTCTTGCCCTCGTAGCTATAATCAGAGTTGGCTTTATTAATTTCAATCCCATTTGGATCATTGAATAACTTCTTATCAACAGAAGGCAGGGTACTAGTTGATAACGTCTTTGGGTAAGCCTTATTAGCTGGGTAGTACACCTCTTCCAGGCTGTAATACATGGCGTTGATGGTAATTTTGCGCTTATCATCACGCGTGGCTGTTTCGATATTACTCTTTTGCGTCCAAAATACACTTCCAATGACAAGGAGTAGAACAATCACGGCCAGTAACTCAAGGACGGTAAACCCACGTTGTTTCATTACTTGTTATTATAGCATGCGTTTTAGGTTTATGATGATGGCAAAATATAGCCATCCCACGTATAATAGAAAGAAGCAATAAGAGAGGGGATTACACGTGGCAAAGAAAGATTCTAAACCTGCGGTGGCGACAGAAAAACCGGACAACGAAGGCAAAATGAAGGCACTTGGCCTTGCAATGGATCAAATTACCAAACAATTTGGTGATGGCTCAATCATGAAATTGGGTGAAGCTAAAAAAGTCGACGTAGAGTTGCTTCCAAGCGGAGCTCTAAGCCTAGATTTAGCATTAGGTGGCGGTTACCCGAAGGGTCGTATTATTGAAATATATGGTCCAGAAAGCTCAGGAAAGACAACTTTGACGCTTCATGCTATTGCCGAGATTCAAAAGCAAGGCGGAACGGCAGCATTTATTGATGCCGAGCACGCACTCGATCCAGCATATGCCAAAAAACTTGGTGTCGATACCGACAACTTACTTGTTTCCCAGCCGGATAATGGAGAGCAAGCGCTCGAAATCGCTGAAACGCTAGTGCGTTCAAATGCGGTTGATTTGATTGTGGTTGACTCGGTGGCGGCGTTGGTGCCGCAGGCTGAGATTGATGGCGATATGGGCGACAGCCATATGGGACTGCAAGCTCGTTTGATGAGCCAAGCGCTTCGTAAGCTGACCGGTATTATCAGCAAATCAAAAGCAACTGTTATCTTCATTAATCAAATTCGTATGAAGATTGGTGTGATGTTCGGCAACCCAGAGACAACAACCGGTGGTAACGCATTGAAGTTTTATGCTTCGGTTCGACTTGATATTCGCCGGATTGGCCAGCTGAAGGTTGGCGAGGAAATTATTGGAAATAGAACCAAAGTGAAAGTGGTTAAAAATAAGATTGCGCCGCCGTTTAGGACTGCTGAGTTCGACATTATGTATAACGAGGGTATCTCGAAAACCGGCGACGTGCTTGATTTGGCCGCCTTGCATAACGTGGTAGGGAAATCTGGTGCGTGGTACGACTATAAGGACGGCAAGATTGGCCAAGGCCGCGAAGCGGTAAAGACATACTTAAAAGAAAATCCAAAAGTTTTAGAGGAAATCGAGAAGGAAGTTCGCAAAAAGGTAGTTGAAGCAGATCAGTAATGAGAACAGCGGTTTTTCTCCATGGGACCAATGGTGACACAAGCCACCACTGGTGGCCTTGGCTTAGGAAACAGTTTGAAATAAATGGGTACTCCGTGCAGGCTCCTCACCTTCCAGATAACGACAGACCGAACGAGGAGACATATTGGAATTTCCTCACTTCAAAAAATTGGAAATTTGAGGATAGTGTACTGGTTGGGCATTCATCGGGTGCGACGACTGTACTAAATTTGCTCAGTCGTGAAGAATTTCCACAGGTAGACACGGCGATACTTATAGGGGTATTTTTAAACCAGAAACTAACCCGAGGTTCGGCTGATTTTGAAGACGATGGTCAGTTCGATCATTTGTTTCCGCCGCATGGTTTTGACTGGAACGCAATCAAAGCAAAAGCACGAAGAATATATGTTGTGCACGGGGACGATGACCCGTACTGTTCTTATAATGACGCAGTGAGTGCCGCAAATGCTCTCGGCGCGCGTTTAATCACAATACCGAAAGGTGGACATTTAAGTACGCGCTTTGGAGTGGTAGAACTGCCAGCTCTTACTGAGGCGCTCAAAGAAGACGGCTTATTTGATGAAGATCACTGATATATCCCCGGCAGTTAGGGACCCTAATCGCGTCAATATATACGTTGATGGTAAATACCAATTTTCACTCGATATTTATCAGGTGGTGGAACTGGGTGTGAAAGTTGGGAAAGTATATACCCACCAGGAGCTTAACGAGTTAGAGGCAGAGAGTCAGTTTGGAAGACTCTACAGTCGAGCGTTAGAGTATTGTTTGTTGCGGCCTCATAGCGCCAAAGAAGTACGTGACTATTTGTGGCGTAAAACATTGAATACAAAAGTTCGTAATCGAAAAACAGGTGATATAACATCGCGCGAGGGTGTGAGTAAAGAAAGTGCAGAAAGAGTATTCAACCGTTTAGTTAAACGAGGATATGTTAATGATGAGTCGTTTGCTAAATATTGGATTGAAAACCGTAATCAGACAAAAGGTACGAGTCTGCGTAAGCTGCAGAATGAACTACGAGCAAAAGGAGTCGAGTCATCAATCATTGAGTCTGTACTGAGTGAATCTGATCGAACGGACGAAGACGAACTAAGCAAAATAATAATCAAGAAACAGAAGAAGTATCCGGAGGAGCAAAAGCTAATTCAGTATCTTATGCGCCAAGGGTTTCGATATGATGATATAAAGCAGGCACTTACTCAGCTTGATTAGACGAATGCCATCGTGATTCGAAGTCAATTGCCTCCGGTTGTACATTGGTGGTTCGGAACGGATTATTGAAGTCTCGAAGCGGTGACTTGAGGGGCTCTTTTGTGTCGGTTGAGGCTACTTTAACTATTTTGTCGCTCACCTCTATGATTTGGCTACGGTTAATGAGTAGTTCAGTTTCACCAAAACTCTTTAAAAGCGGGCGCTTGACGGATAATTGCTGCACAGAAAAGCTGCCCGAATCTATTGAGTAGCCTATGACTTTACCAAGTTTCTTCTTGTTGTTATCAATAACTTCTAAGCCGACCAAATCAAATCCGAAATTTATTACTTCCTGGATGCGTATAACATCATCGGCACCAACGAATTCCTCGTTGCTATCAACAATAAAGCCCAGTTGGGAAAGTTCACGCGCATCAATTGGGCGTAAATACGATGGATGTAGGTCGAGGTTGTGCCCCTCAAGTTCGTACGCCACGACAGTCAGGTCGCGAGGATCAACAAGTACATGCTTTACGCGTGCTAACTCGGCACCAGTCTGCAGGCTCATGACCGCCGTCTGAAGCAACCTTTCAAGTGGAAGAAGCATACGCTTAGTATAACATTATTCGTTAAATGGATTCGTGCGTTCGCCTGGCTGGTAAGACGCACCAGTATTTGTGCCGTTACGCAACTTATTAATAGTATTTTCGTCGAACGAGCCATCAATTGATTTGTTTGTGGCTTGGGATTTGTCGGAAGTGATGCTGGTAACTGGTAGTAGAATAAAAATAGCCGAGAATAAGCAAATACTTACAATCAGAAAAAAGATAATTGCATGAAATTTTCTGAGGAACTTAACAATCGATCTAACGTTGGCTGTTATTGGAATGCCCTTTTTTATCATCGTATGTATACCTCAATAGTGAAAGGTTGAACAGTCACTGAGCCGTCTACCCCTTTTGCTAAGGATAGTCTCGTTATGTGCAGGAACATATCATCTGTTTCAATACCTTTAATGAAACTCATCAGTGCATTGTAATCTACCGAAGGTTCGGTTGATACATTGATGGTTTTTTTTGTGAAACCACTAGGCGTTGCTACTCCAGTTGTATCTGTGGTATTGGGGGCAGGTGGCGAAGTCGTCGTCCCACCAGCTGGCGTCGTCTGCGCAGCGCCTGTGTTGCCTGGTGCGGCACTTGTCTCATTTCCGTAATTTATAGAGGTCAATTTAATGCCTGCTTTGTTAGCGATTTCTGTAACATTGGCTATGACTTTTACGGGATAATCAGAAGACGGCACTGCGATAGCGTTAGCTTTATCTTTGATATCCTGGTTGGCTTTGAGTGTAGTCTGAAGTTGCTTCAACGTGGCGACATCGTTATCTACGGATGCTGCATTTGCCTCCATTTGACTGATTGACGTGGCAAATTTTTGTAATTCATTTCGAGCAAGTATGAATCCCATTACTGCGCCGGCCATAATAAGTATCATACCTGCAATAAGTACAATGCGTAGGTTTTTTGCATTCAAATGTAATTTCATTGTAGGGCTACCTTATTAATTACTACAGATACACTTACTTGTATTGAGTATTCGTCATTGGATACATTAGTCGACCCGGATTCAAGCGATAGCAGCTTAACGTCTGAGAAAATTGCACTTTTGCTAGCAAATTTATCTTTCAGCTGCGAGGCAGATTCGAAGGTCTTAGCACGGGCATTAATGGTCATGGGCGAGCCCAATAGAGAAGAGTCAAGCTCAAGCGTATCTAAGACAACACCCTGCGGTAGAGAATCGGCAATTTCATACACCAACTTTGTATACGAAACTTTCTGATCAAGAATTGCTTTGGCATCCGATAGGCTGGCTCTAAGCGCTTCTGCTTCGGTGCGAGTTGCTTCATAGGGTGCCATTTTAGCATTATGGGCCTCGACGAGTGACTCTGCAAGGGTTTCTTTTTCATCCAATACAACGTATGCCGCGGCTATAATACCGCTTAGAACAGCGATAGCAGCAGCAAGAATTGCAATATAACGAACAAGCAGAACATTTGCTCGTGCTGCACGAATCTCACTCTTATGGCTGTCTGGAAGTAAGTTAATCACAACCAAATCCTCCCGGGATTAATGCTGGCTAAACCGGCAACGGTAATATAGCGTGGTCGAAATTGTTTTGCAGGTTCAGGTAACTTACCGAAATTGAGTTGCTGCCACGGGCTTGCAACCCGGGCGGGCATGACTAGTTCATTGGTGAAATAATCACCAATTCCGGGTACATTTGCGCCACCACCAACTATCAGCAGTTGTTCAATCTTGCGGTGGTTTGATAGTCTTTCATCGTAGTAGCGCATCACCTTACGTGTCTCGTTGATAATTCGTTCGAGACTTGGGGTCAATGCTTCGGTGATTTTCTGCTGCCGGCTTCCAGGGTGTAGGCCATTGAGGACTTTTAGCTGGTGGGCATTTTCTAAGGGGACTTTCATTGTCTTTGCAATATCAAGAGTAAACGTATTACCGCCTATATTTAAACTGCCGGCAACTCTAATCGAGCCATCAAGGATAGCAATGTCGGTACTTGCAGGACCTATGTCAACGATTACCGTCGGCAGGTGACCCTCCTCGGTTTTCTCGAGTAGTCGAGCGACTGCCGATACGCTCGGTTCAATCAAGCAGACACGTAGGTTGGCTTTTTCCACGATTGCTATACATGCGTCGATTACTTTTCGAGGAACGGCACACATTAAAACAGTAAGCTGTTCTTTAGTACGCTCAATTACTTTGTAATCAACATAAAGATCATCCACCGCAATAGGAATATATTGCTCGACTTCTAGGTCGATAGCACTTTTTAGTTTGGATTCTGCACTTGGCGGAATAACGAACGTACGGGTAAATGTGCGATTGGCCGGTATACTAAGGGCGACGTGGTTGCTTGATAGTGAACCTACCAAATTTTTGCCTATAAGTTCCACCAAGTTACCATAGAGATAATCATCGTCGCCATCAAGGGAGCGTTGTACCATAACAGGGTCAAGATCAATCGAGCCGTATCCAGTGACCAGCTGTTTTTTGCGATCAATAGACATGACCTTCATGCCAGTTTGGCTGATGTCTAGTCCGATCACGGGTTTGTCTTTATAAAATAGTTTCGCCACCTCTGTTGATGCCCTGAATTACATTACTTATAAGTATACATGAGCGGTATAGTAAACACCACCCTCTCCTAGTATCATTTAACGCTTTATTTTACCTGAGTCGAGAGACTGGCGATTGGCATCATGACACTGGCCGCGATAAGTCCCACCATACCTCCCATAAATACAATCATGACTGGTTCAATAATCGAGCTGATACCATCGACTGCTACGTCAACCTCTTCTTCAAAGAAGTCGGCCACCTTCACTAACACCGTATCGGTTTGACCAGTCTCTTCGCCCACCGCCAGCATTTGGGAAACAATCGCTGGGAATATTGGTATTTTTTCGATTTCTGACGAGAGTGAGGCACCGGCTTCAACTGCTTTCGCTGCTTCTCGTAGAGCGTCTTCGTATACTACATTGCCAAGGGCTCTAGCTGTTACCGAGAGGGCCTCTAGAACCGGGACGCCTGCTCCAATGAGGGCTGAGAATGTTCGCGCAAAACGAGCTACTGCTACTTTCATGACAATTGACTTTAAGCCTGGTATACGAAGGACAACCGTATGAAGTAGGCGTTTGCCGCTTGGTGTGCGAAAGTAGCGGATTATAAAGAATACCGCCGCTCCCATCAGGGGGAATATAATATACCAGAAGCCAATAATGAGTGAGCTAATGCCAAGCATGGCCTGAGTAAGAAGAGGAAGTTGGGCATCTTCACCTCCTAAGTCGGTGAGGATCTTGCCAATTTGTGGAATAACAAACAACATGAGTCCAAAAAACGCCAGGACCGTAATGCCTACTAGTACCATTGGGTATGTCATCGCACTCTTAATTTTCTTACGAATGGTCGCATTCTTCTCTTGCTGATATGCTAGTCGTTTTAAAATATCATCTAAAATTCCAGCCGATTCACCAGCACGCACCATATTAACGTAAACATCATTAAACGTATTTGGATATTTGGCTAGCGCATCACCTAGCGTGTCACCACCTTCGACGTCCTTAATGACGGTTGTAAGGATTGCTTTTAGGGCTTGGCTTTCGGAGTGTTGGTGTAGTGAAGTGAGGGCGCGTAAAATTGGTACACCTGCACCAACCATGGCGCTAAGTTCCCTGGTGAAGATAACGATTTGATCACTCTTCACTTTGCCACCACCCAGTGCATTTTTAAGGCTAATGCCAGATTTATCACCAGTTTCTTCGATTGATAGCGGACGCAAGCCCTGGTTCGATATTGCTTTAATTACAGCTGCACGATCAGTTGCTTCTAACGAACCAGTTAGTCGCTCGCCCTTACTATTGACTGCTGCGTATATAAAATTTGCCATAATGCTATTCCTTGGTTACCCTAAGTACTTCTTCTAGAGTGCTCTCACCCCGTAAGGCTTTAATAAGACCATCTGTTTGCATGGTAATCATGCCTTCGAGTATAGCTTGTGTTTGAATCTGTGCGCTGGTGGCATTTGCTACGATTAACTTTTGAATGGCCGCGGAATTTGTAAGTACTTCGTAGATTCCGATACGTCCCCTATACCCGGTGTTGCTACATTCGTCACATCCTTGCTGGGATGCTTTCCATAAAGTCGTCACGGACGTCGGGCTGGTGCTTATGTCTGTATCCTTACCAATATCTTGTGATTTTGCTAAGGTTTCAAGCTGATGGATGACTGGCAATGTTGCGTCGGTTATGTGGAACGACTTGTAAAGGGCTTGTAGCTGTTCTGGGGTGGGGTTGTAGTGCTCGCGACAATTCATGCAAAGTCGTCGCACTAGGCGTTGCCCAACGACAACCCGCACCGTACTAGCAATAAGAAATGGTTCAATACCCATGTCTAGCAAGCGCGGTAGGGTAGTGGAGGCGTTGTTGGTGTGGAGAGTAGAGAAGACTAAGTGGCCCGTAAGGGCCGCCTGGATTCCTAGATTGGCAGTTTCGCCGTCTCGAATTTCTCCGACCATTATAATATTCGGATCTTGACGGAGTAATGCTCGGAGCCCGAACGCGAATGTCATACCAGCCTTCGGATTGGTCTGTGTTTGGTTCACGCCCGCAATCTTATACTCAACTGGGTCTTCAATGGTAGAAATATTTACGTCTGGAGTGTTAAGGATATTCAGGATACTAAAGAGGCTGGTTGACTTACCGCTACCAGTTGGTCCCGTTATAAGAATAACGCCGTTCGGCTCACTGAGAGACTGGGTGATAGAGTCAAGGGATTTGCCCCAGTAACCAAGCGACTCCAGGCTGACTGCATCATTACTCTCATCTAGAATACGCATCACAATTTTTTCACCGTCGGCGATAGGGAGTGTACTGACACGGAGTGCGTACGTCTTACCTGCGACTTTTATTTTAAATCGTCCATCTTGTGGCACGCGGTGCTCATCAATCTTAAGATTAGCTAAAATCTTAATGCGGCTCACGAGCGAACCAAGTACGTTTCTTGGCAAGTGGTTGACTTCCTTTAATACACCGTCTATTCGATAACGGACCTGAACATAGCTTTCACGGGGCTCGATATGGATATCGCTTGCACTACTGCGAATAGCATATTCAAGCAGAAGGTTGATTGTTTGTGCGACAGGCGAGTCCTCGGCGACGTCTTGCGCAGTAACCTGTTGGTCATCACTATTTTCCTCGCGCTGGATGTCAATAACATCGTTAAGTTTTTCGTTAACATCACCTCTATAGTTCTCTAAGCATGCCAGGATATTCTCGTGAGTCGCAATGTAGATTTTGGTGTTTTCGCCGATCTCTTTCTGAATAAAGTCTACCGCCTGCACGTCATCTGGATCGTCCATGGCAAGGTGCATCGTGCCATCCTCGTCAATCTTGAACAAAACTGCTCGGTACTGCATGGCAATGCGTTCAGGAATTTTATTAAGTACCTCGCTTGGAATATCTCGGGGGTCGACCGCAATGAACGGAATGTGTGCGTAATCGGCGTACAGCTTAGTTAGCTCAACCTCCGTAACAACTTTTGTTTGGAGTGCAATAAACTGCAGGGGAGTGCGAGAGTGCTCTGCAGTTGTTTTCAGTTCCTCAAGTTGGGTAGCCGATACCTTGCCCGCCCCCGTGAGTAGTTTCTCGATAGTACTATCTGTAATCTGCATATCGCTTACGCTCTACTATACGATGAATGGCAAGAATTCACCAGTACTACTGACAAATGGTATATTGAATAGTAATGACAATAGAAATTACGAGTGAAAGTGCCATGAAACAGCTCGGGCAAAGAATCGGGAATATGCTTACTGGCGGCGAGTGTATTGAGCTGGTTGGGGATATTGGCAGCGGTAAAACCACACTAACGAAAGGTATCGCTAAGGGGTTGAATATTACTGAGACAGTTCAGAGCCCAACTTTTACGATTAACCGTACATACGAAAGCAAAAAGGGCATTCGGTTAAGTCATTATGACTTTTATCGATTGGCCGACCCCGGGATTATGGCGGACGAACTACAAGAGTCACTCCAGGATAGTAGCACGACTGTCGTGATCGAGTGGGGTGAAATCGTTGAATCGGTTGTCCCTGAGGGTAGGCTCCGCATCAACTTCGTATCGCCAAGTGTCGACACCCGCTATCTTACACTTATAGGTAGCGGCGAGCATGCAACCCGCCTAATGGAAGGATTGGTATGATTTTATTGCTCGACAGCTCTACACCGGTTTGTAAAATTCTTTGGAGTGATGGTGGCGGAAAGCTTACCGAAACGGAGTGGCGGGCGGACCGCGAACTTGCCGACAATTTAATCGGATATCTCAGGCAACAGTTAAGTGAGCGAGGAATAAGCTGGGACGGTATTTCTGGGATTGGTATTTATAGGGGACCTGGTAGTTTTACAGGACTCCGTATCGGCCACACGGTTATGAATACGATTGCCGATGATAAGGGCATTCCAATCGTCGGAACAACGGGCGAACGCTGGGTAAGCGATGCTATCGAGCGACTAAGTAGTGGAGATAATGATAATTTAGTGATGCCTTTTTATGGGAGAGAAGCTAACATTACTAAACCGCGTAAATAGGTCATTGCATAGGAGTCCATAAAAGCGCTACAATATAAATAGTCTTATGTTAAGGCTCATATGAAAATTTTTGATACCATACGCGCTTCTGAATCGACTGATTACTGCCTTTAAGAAGCATTGCTACTTCATAAATCATTTTGTCGCTTGCAGTATTTGATCGAAGGCATACTCTGATTTAGAGCGTGTGAGAAAGGAAAAACCATGATAGAAGTCATCGCAGTTATTGCCGGTGTGCTTTTTGGCGTAGGTGGAAAATTTGCTTACGACAAGCAGCAGCGTACAAAGGGGAAGAGTCAAATCGAAAAAGAGTTGGCAACTGCCAAGATTAAAGCGAGCGACATCGTGCTAAATGCTAAAGATGAAGCTGTGGCTATTGAAAAAGAGCGCCGTAGGGAATGGAAGAAGACTGAGGATCGTCTGGCTGATCGAGAAACCGCACTTGATAGGAAGCTCGATGAGCTTGATAGAAGAAGCGAAAAATTGCGTAAACAAGAGGATGAAGTCGAAGACCTAAAAGGGGAAATTCGCGACATCCGCACTCGCCAGCAAGAGAAGCTTGAAAAGATTGCTGGGTTAAAGAAGGGTGATGCGGCCGAAAAGCTTATGCAGATGACTGAGCGCGATATCAAGCAGGATTTAATCGGACTTGTAAATAAGCTTCAGAATGATGCGATGCATGATGCCGAGGAGCGCGCCGCGACTATTCTTGTTTCTGCCATGGAGCGTATGAGTTCGGAAGTGACTGCCGAGCGTACTGTGACAGCAATCAAGCTCACGGATGACGAAATGAAAGGCCGCATTATCGGTAAAGAAGGTCGTAATATCCAGGCTCTGCAACGCGCGACTGGGGTAGATATTTTGGTTGATGACACTCCAGGCATGATCGTCATGAGTAGCTTCGACCCGATTCGTCGCCAAGTTGCGCGAGTCACGCTTGAGATGCTGATGAAAGATGGACGCATCCACCCAGGCCGTATAGAAGAAGTGGTTGCCAAAGCACAGAAGCAAATAGAAAAAGAAGTTGACCGTGCGGGTGAAGACGCTGCACGTGAAGTTGGTGTCGTTGGTATTCCAAAAGAAATGCTACGCTTACTCGGTGAATTAAAGTTCCGTACAAGCTATGGCCAGAACGTACTGATGCATTCAACCGAAATGGCCCACATAGCCGGTATGATTGCCGAAGAAATCGGTGCGAATGTTCGGGTGGCCAAGATTGCTACTTTGCTGCATGATGTAGGCAAGGCAGTGACGCACAAAATTGAAGGTAAACATCACCATATTGGTGCAGAGCTTGCGAAAAAATACGGCATGAGTGATGATATCGTGCATGCAATTGAAGCTCACCACGATGATATTGAAGCCACGACACCAGAAGCACTTATTGTCCGTGTGGTAGATGCGGCCTCGGCCGCTCGGCCTGGCGCACGTAATATCAGCGCCGAAAACTTCGCTGAGCGAATGCGTGAACTTGAGAACGTGGCGACCAGTTTTGATGGGATTGACAAGGCATACGCGATTTCAGCCGGCCGTGAAGTACGTGTGATTGTACGCCCCGAGAAGGTAGATGACCTTTCTAGTATTAAGCTTGCTCGCGACATTGCGAATAAAATTGAAAGTACCATGCAATATCCAGGTACGATTAAGGTAAACGTTATTCGCGAGATGCGCGCGACCGAGTTTGCGAAGTAGTCCCAGTACTCAGCAGCAAACTAATCATAAAACAAATCGCACTAAAGCCAGCCAGCCAGATTGCCAACGTGGTAATAATCTGGCTGGTTATTGTTTGCACTGGTGGGATGAAAAATGAAACCACGAGCGGTGTCGCTACAAGTAATGATAAAAGTACTACCGTAACACGCCTGGTGAGTAGACGCTTTTTCTTAGCGGATATTTTTTTATTATGAGTGATAACTGGGATAATAGCCTCGGATGTCTGATGAATGACTTTTTCACCGGCATTTGAGATTGTTTTAGGCAGCTTGATAATGACGATGACAGTGATGACTAAGAATATAAGCGTGATAACGCCAGCAATCATCGCTAGGGCTGGCGAGAATTCCATAGATGGAGAGGGAGCGCTAGGCTCTGACACCGTGGGCGCGAGGGAATCAAATATACCCGACTCTATCATAGGAGGTAGCCCTATCATAAGAATCCATAGCCACTGTAGTGTCAACGACATATATCCGAGCGCCAGGAAGCCACGGTTAAGTATCTGACGAATATTGTATTTGGTCATGATAGTATCATAACAAATTAAACCACTAAACCTACGCGAGGTAAAAAGAAAAGGCAGATACCACGGGGTTACCTGCCTTTAGAATCTGTACTACAGTTGTTATTGCAGTAGTTCGTAATCTAAATACTGATTTTTATAAATTTGCATACCTCGCCGAACTGGTACCGCCTCGCCGAGTAAATCTCGTTGCCAGTATAGTTTTGTGAGTTTATGTGAGTATTTCTTTTCAAGCCGATCTAATAGCGCCATGCGATCTTTGCGATTTTTTGTTGCCATACTCCCTCCTTCAAACTTTTATCCTTTTACCACCACTACTAGCGAGTAGCATAGACATATCATAGAGCTACTAGCGGTATGTGTTTGTAATTTTTATTACATTTATGCTTAATCAGTAGCGTGACAGGTATGTTTGTCCAGCAGTATAATAAGTAGGGAATGTTTGAATATCCAGTAGTGTTTGTTGATATCGAGACGACCGGAGGGAGCTACCGCACGAGTCGTATTTTAGAGATTGCAGCTATTCGGGTCGAAAACGGTGTAGTGACGCGTGAATTCAGTACTATCTTAAATCCCGAGGTGCGTATTCCCCCGCAGATTACATCACTTACAGGTATACAGGCGCGTGATACTATTGGAAAACCGACGTTTCAGGAAATAGCTGACGAATTACAGGATATCTTGCAGGGTGCCGTGTTCGTTGCTCATAATGTAAGGTTTGATTATTCATTTATAAAACAAGAATATAAAAGAATAGCCAGAGAGTTCTCGCCAAAGCTCTTATGTACTGTTCGGCTATCACGAGCATTATACCCACTTAATAGAGGTCACAGCCTAGCGGCATTAATTGAGAGGCACGCGATACCAGTGTCGGCTCGTCACCGCGCCGAAGATGATGCTAGGGCTATTTTATATTTTGCTGAGCTAGCGCTGAGAGAACATGGCCAAGAGAAATTTAGCAAAGCAGTAAATATGCAGCTCAAATCCCAGTCGTTACCACCGCATTTAAATATTTCTGATATCGAAACAATTGATAATGTTCCTGGCGTTTATATTTTTCGTGACGAATCTCGATTGCCGTTATACGTGGGCAAGAGTATCACTTTAAAAAAGCGAGTACTTTCGCATTTTCAAAGTACATCATCGAAGGAATTAAAAATAAGCCAACAAGTACACCACATCGAAACTATTAAAACGGGTAGCGAATTTGCTGCACTTATTTTGGAGTCTAAATTAGTGAAAGAGCTGCAGCCAATCTATAATCGACTACTACGACGGATTTCACAGTATGCCATGTTGGTTGCGACAATGGAAGGTGAGTATAAACGTATCGAGATAAAAACAGGCAGTATCGATGAGTCTACTGACTTGTCATCGATATACGGAATGTATCGTAACAGGGTGCAGGCCAAGAAAAAAATCGAAGAACTTACTCGATTATTTCAACTTTGCCCAAAACTGATGGGAATCGAGAAAGCAAAAGGAGTCTGTTTTTGGTATTCGCTCGATAGATGTAAAGGTGCCTGCATTGGTAACGAGTCCGCTGCGTCGTATAATCGAAGGCTCGAAATCGCACTTGAGCATACAAAAATAGCAATGTGGGAGTATCCTAGTGCAATTCAGGTGCCACTTACCGAGACAGGTGAGAGTGTGGTAATAGAAAATTGGGTGGTCAGAGGTTTTTTGAATAGTGATGGCGAGATGGTTGTGAGCGACTCAGAACCAAGTTTCGATATGGACGAGTATAAGATTATTCGTAGATTTTTAAGGCTCAATCGTTCGCTCGTTCGTCCTTACGAGCAGGCCTGACATGATGCAATAATTTGTATGCTGGCTCACATTACCAATGTACGAAGCTACTATACTTATTATTAGTTATGAAAGTTTTATCGAGGTAGTATCATGGCAAAGCGACAACCGCCGATTCATTACGCTAGAGAATACGATCTTGACGTCCTGTCAGGAGATGATGACTTATTTAAGTGGTTCCTTTTGACCTTTTTGTTTGGTAAGCCAATCCAGTCCGAGGTGGCGGTTAATACATGGCGTTTATTCGTGAGCGCCAAACTCGATACGCCATGGGCCCTTACGAAAGCTCATAGGCGCACGCTTGTTCGAGTCTTATATGAAGGCAAGTATACTCGGTACGCGGAAAGTACCGCGCGGGGTATTCAACAATGTATGGAGCAGCTCATACGTGATTACGAGGGATCGTTAACCTTGATGTTGGAATATAGCGACTCCGAAGAACAGTTTTCTAAAAGGTTACAAAAATTATATGGAGTCGGCCCAAAAGTCGCCGAGATTTTTATGAGAGAAACCGAAGAATTTTTTGCCAGGCGCGTGGAGTAGTTGCCTCATACTATAACTTGTCTATATTCTTTTGAAAGATAATTAAGGGCCTGCTGCATTGCTTCTTGATTCTCGTCACCTATACAATTTTTAAGTAGAGTCACGGGTAAGTCGTAGGCGTACGCGGCTGATGCTGTATGGAATATGCAAGTATGCGCGGATACTCCCGCCAGTGTAACCCGCTGAACATCTTTTTCTTTTAATAGCTTTATAAGGTTTGTTTCGTGAAAGGCACTGTCTCTTGTCTTCTGGATTGTTGTTATGGTTTTCGGGAAGTGTAAAAGTGTGCTCGTCTCTTCCTCGCCGCTAAATAGGAATCCTTGATTATCTTCGAGCATGTTTAGTGTCCAAGTTGTCTTGTCGCGACGATGGACGGTTGTTACATTAATAATTAAGTTATTCTTGTTCGAAAATATATTAATTTGTTTTTGGATATTTTCTATAAGTTTACGCCTTTGTTTTTCAAGGGGGTTGTCCTTAAAATATGCGCCTTGCATGTCAATTACTAAGAGTGCATTCATAAGTCTAGTTTAATCCTTAGTTTAGAATAACCGATGCGGATGTTGGCATATGTGAGCTAGCTTACAAATCTAAATAGAGCGTAACATTATGATACATTCATACAAATTTAAGGAGGAATCGATGAAGTTTATTAACTCACGGGTGCATACAATAATCGGTATTGTGGTTGGTCTGGCATTATTAGCTGCTCCTTGGTTGTTTGCGTTTGCAGATGAAGGCGGCGCGGCTGTCACGGTGCCATTAGCTATAGGAGCATTTATCTTATTGAGTGAACTTACGACAACGAGTACTGCAAGCCCAATTAAATTAATCCCTATGAGAATTCATATAATTCTTGATGTGGTTACAGGTGTGGTACTCGCTGCCTCTCCATGGCTATTTGGATTTAATGATGAACCACTTAATGCGTGGTTGCCGCATCTTGCTGTGGGCATATTAGTTGTAGGGTATGCGCTGATGACTAAAACAAACGACCGAGAAGATACGGCTAGTTAGTCTCAAAAAGAATTATCATAAAAAGACACGTATCTCGTGTCTTTTTAATTCGTTAGCGTTATTTAAAGTATCAAAAATTAGCACAGCAGCACACCGCACAAACATAACCATAATTGACTTAATAAGTGCTATCTGTTATAATAGTATTACGTCGTAGAATATACTCACAGATGGAGCAATCTCATGAGCGACCCGCACCTCAACGCTTTCTCGAAGCCTGTTTGGGCTTACATCCAACTCTTCGTAAGGCTGAAGAGCCTTGTCATCGAGACGGAGAAGGAGATGTTTGACCAGATCCTGAAGCAGCTCTCAGCACATCAGTACGTGAAGGTTGACGTAAGCGTCAGGGAGTTGCTGGTCGAGATGGCCCGCGCGTATGGCACTCGGGCATCTTCCCAGATGCAGACTGAGGGCCATTTCGACTACGGCACCTTCAAGGCCTGCAATGATGCCACGCAACAGCTCGGCAGGTTGCTTCGCGACTGGCAAGCGGCCGCAGTGGCCCACGGCTACGTCAGTGTCATGGGGATGCTGGACAACTCCGACTTCGCCAGGGTGCTCGATGCTATCCGTGATGCAGATATGGTCCACCAGCCGGAAGACTGAAGAGGTTCTACGACAAGCCCGTCTGCTCCCACGAACGTGGGCGCGGCGGGTTTTGTCATTATAGCGACTTTCACTGTAGCGACGAACATAAAAATAATGTTGAGCTGAATCTAATAGGTATAACCAAAAAGAAACTCTTAATTTAGAGTTTCTTTTTGGTTATATTTCTCCATATGGTCGGGGTGAAAGGACTCGAACCTTCGACCTCACGGTCCCAAACCGCGCGCGCTAGCCAACTGCGCCACACCCCGATAAAGTGTGAGTACTTGGATGATTATAGCCCAAATTCTAATAAATTTCCAGTGGTATAATAGGGGTATGAAAGAAGTTCCGTATAAAGCGTCTGAGTTTTCGTTAATTGGTGTAGATAATAAGATACATACCTTAGCTGATTACGCGGGGAAATGGCTCGTCCTTTATTTTTATCCAAAAGATGATACACCCGGATGTACAACCGAAGCCTGTAGTTTTCGTGACGCCCGAGATGAGCTGACGGCACTCGGCGCAGAAGTGGTTGGTATTTCAAAAGATGAACCAACGGATCACGAGAAATTCAAAACAAAATATAATCTTGATTTCATGCTACTGTCCGACCCTAAAGGTGCAACAATTAGTGAGTACGGAGCTTGGGGCAAAAAGATGTTTGGCAAAGAAGGCATTTTAAGAAAAACGTTCATCATTGACCCTAACGGTATGGTGCAAAAAGTATACGGCCGCGCGACGCCACTAGGACACGGTGAGCAAGTGATAAGTGAACTGAAACGCCTTCGGTCTCGTTAACGCGGACGGTTTAGTGCAACCTTACGGGCCTCATGTGCAAATCTATCTTCAATAACGGTTGGCGTAAAATCGCCATATCGTTTAATGGCTGCTTTTTCAAGTAACCAGTCCGCAATAGCGGGATTCTTTGGTAATAATGAACCGTGCATATAACTGCCTATAACATGTCGGTATCTCGCGCCCTCATACTCATCTTGGCCGTTATTTCCCGCGCCTTTTATGACATTGCCTAGTGGTTGCACTGAAGAGCCAAGAAATGTCTGACCACTGTGGTTCTCGTAACCAATAATCTCTCCAAAATCACTACTCTTTGTTACGATGTTGCCTATCATGCGCTCAGGCCCACCGTGTGTTTCAATGTCAAACACGCCGATACCCTTGATTACATGGCCATCTTTAGTACGAAAAAATCGGCCGAATAATTGGTATAACCCGCAAATAACAAGCATGGGAGTATCATTATCAGCCAGTTCGTGAAGCCTCGGTCCAATTTTTAAAAGATCAGCCTGAATTTTATCTTGTCCGGCATCTTGGCCGCCACCACCGATTACAATATCAACATCCTGCGGGAAAGCGTCGCCTGGATTGTACTCGTGAAGGACTGGTTCGTATCCGTGCCACTGGGCGCGTCGTAGTATTGTTAGTACATTACCCCAGTCGCCGTATATGTTCATGTCACGCGAGTATAACTGTAATATGTGAAGCTTCTGTTTCATGAAATTGCCTTTACGTCTGTTATTTTTGCGAGCTCACGTCGCAAAGCGAGCATGGCTGTATAGGTGCAATATATTCGCTTCGGTGAGTCTGGATACTCCTTAATGAACTGGTTTAGCGCTCTTGAAAGATTTGGCTCAACTGCGCCAATCTCTATTTCGTCGTATTGCAAACGTAAAGCCATATCGTATGCGCGTACACCACTTACACTAGCTACGCCTAATTCTTTAAGGCTATTAAATTCAACGTCCCATAGCCAACTCATATCACGCCCGTCGGCATAGTTATCGTTAACGGCAATCATTGTCGCGTAACCGCGTGGCTCAAATGAGCTAAGGCCAAGCCTAAAACCACCAGGATTTTTTACCAGTACTAGCTCTAGCGGCTGGTTGTTAACATCCAATTTTTCACCGCGACCAAACGCAGGGGTAATTGATTCAAGCGTACTAGTCAACTGATTGATGTCAGTTTTGTCGCCAAGAATAGCGGTAACAAGTCCAATAGCTGCCGCGGCATTGAAAATGTTGTACACGCCTTCAAGTTTGAGAGTTACGCTGTGGGTCTTTCCGTCAATTATAAAATCAGCCGTGTGACCTTTGACGGCGTGAAGTAAAGATGACGCGGGTGGAAAGTCGCTGGTATCTGTGAGGGCGCTGCGCAGATTGTCGTCACTGGGAAATTGAGACCGCAATCCTGCTTCTAGGCCGAAGTAACGTACGCTACTATTTGATAAATCCTGCGCGATCTTTAGTAGTCTAGGATCTTCGCGGTTAACTACTACTATATCCGATGTATGTTCAGCGACAGTTTGGAGCAACTTAGCAGTAGTATCAATCTCTCCGAATCGATCCAGCTGGTCCCGCATCACATTAAGTAGCAGGGTGTAGCGGGGCTGTACTGTTTTTACAAAATGTACCGCGTGGGCTTCATCAAGCTCAAGCACGGCAATATCTGCTTGGAGTTCGCCACCTGTAGTTATATCTCCAAGTAGTGCGGCGGCCACACCGCGTGTGAAGTTACTGCCGGTGCGATTGGTAAATACCCTTAGCCCTTGGCTTTCTAATAGCTCAACAACCATTTTCGTCGTCGTAGTTTTGCCATTCGTGCCACTAATCAGCACTACGCCCTGTGGTAGTTGCGAAAGGCATCTATGTATAAAATCTCTATCGATTGATTCGACAAATAATCCAGGTAAGGCTGAGCCGCCGCCCCGGAGTTTGGCCGCTTCTCGAACCGCTTTCCCAAAAAGAATAGTGAGCGGCAGTGGTATTTTTGGCATATCCTCTATTATACCCGAAGCATAACGGTAAAAATACGGTACAATATGGATATGGTTATCGTGTGGGTTCTCTCGTGGTGGTATGGCGCAGGCTGGAAGGCGCGGTTACTTGCTTTACGAAATCAGTTAAGTAGTTCATATGATTACTTTTCAATAGGCCTTCTTATTTCCAGCTTATTTTCACCTTTTCGCCAGATTTCGGCAGGTAAAGTGCGTGGTCCGCTCGCAGTGCAATTCCGAGCTTTTTTCGATCGGCAAATATCGCGTGTTATTGGTGCCATTGTACGGACAGTTCTTATTATCACGGGTGTAATCTGGCTTAGTGTTCAAACGATTATTGGTGGTGTTGCGATTGTTTTATGGGCAGTCATACCAGTTCTGCCATTGATTGGGTTTATCGCAATGCTGTCAGGGTGGGTGCCTACATGGAGATGAATCTGAATATTCATAGCGTTAGGGCGGCAAAGGCTCGCTTAGCAAGGCATCTCAGTGGTGTCACGAGAGCATTGCTTATCGCCTGTAGTGTTCTTCTATTCGTAACTGGGGCTGCACTACTTGTACTGGGTATATCAACCGGTTGGTTTGTCGCCAGCATTGCCTCGTGGCCTTTTATCCTTGTTCTATGGCAAAGTGGTGAACTAAAAAGCCTAGCGGTACACTTGCCGGCTAAATCAGTTGACGACAGGCTGTCATCTGATATATTGCAGCACTTACCGAAGCAGCCAACCCCCAATCAGATCGCTACCGCAGTAATGCAAACAAAGTCTGGGTTATTTTTTGCAATTCGCTTTGGTATTACGCCTAACTTTTTACAGCAGATTACAACGAACGAACAATCAGATAGCCAGGAAGTGTGGCAACGAGCAGCTGAGTTATCGCAGCAGTTAGGTTTAGAAGAAATTACGGCTGGAACAATCGTCTATGCACTTATGAGCTTATTCCCAGAGCACGAAGCTGTACTGGCGCATAATCATTTAGAGTTGGAAGATATAAAAAAGGGTATAATTTGGCAGCAGCATTTAGAGATGCTGGTTAAGAACCACAAAAAGCCAAAACGCACAGGTGGCATCGCACGCGATTGGACATTTGGCTATACGCCGCTACTTTCGCGATTCGGCGCAAATATCAGCGAACAAATTGCTGCTGGCGGATTACTAAACGTTGATCTTGAGTCACACGCCGACGCCTTGCGGCAAATAGCCGATACGTTCTCTAATAATGGACGTCAAAATGTAGCCTTGGTAGGCCCTGCCGGTGCCGGTAAAACAACTATTGTGCATGCTTTCGCTGAAAGTTTGCTCGATGCTTCGTCAAAATTGCCGAGCTCATTAAAGTTCAGGCAGGTGGTTATGCTCGATGCGGCATCACTACTTTCGGTCGCACCTGGTCGTGGTGACCTCGAAGATTTGATCATGCGAATTTTTGGAGAGGCATTTGCTGCTAAAAATATAATCCTATGTTTAGATGATGCGCAGCTATTCTTTGAGGACGGCATTGGGTCGGTTGATATGAGCAATGTACTACTGCCAATTATTGAGGCAGGTCGTTTGCGCTTGATTCTTACGATGGACGAGCAGCGCTACTTGCAAATCAGTCAGCGTAACAGTGCGCTTGCAAATGCTCTAAACCGCGTAAGTATAGCACCTGCAACTAAAGAGGAAACTATTGCAGTTATGCAGGATCAGCTGATTATGACGGAATTTGCCCGTAAAGTGACGTATTCATACCAGTCGCTCTATGAGGCTTATCGCCTAAGCGAGCGTTATGTTCATGATTTGGCTATGCCTGGGAGGGCTTTAAAACTCCTTGAATCAGCGGCGGCGTATGCCGAGGGTGGATTCATTACTATGAATTCGGTGCAGGCAGCAATTGAGCAGACCCAAGGAATAAAAATCGGTACCGCGTCAAACACTGATGAGCGTGAGAAGTTGCTTAATCTGGAGCAATTAATCCATGAGCGTATGATTAACCAGGTGCGTGCGGTAAGTGTGGTGAGTGATGCGCTTCGTCGGGCCAGGGCGGGTGTTCGTAACGAGAGCCGTCCAATCGGCACATTCCTCTTCCTAGGTCCTACAGGCGTTGGTAAGACCGAGTTAGCCAAAGCGTTAGCCGATGTGTATTTTGGTGGCGAGAATCGAATTATTCGGATTGATATGAATGAGTATGTCCGCAATGAAGACGTCGCGCGTCTAATTGCCGATGGTGCCAATGATCCGTCCAGTCTTACGGCGCAAACCATGAAACAACCGTTTAGCGTGATACTACTTGATGAAATTGAAAAAGCTCATCCAAATGTGCTCACGACTTTATTACAGCTACTCGATGAAGGAATCTTGCGGGACATAAATAACCGCGAAATCAGTTTTCGTGATGCGATTATCATTGCTACCAGTAATGCCGGCGCCGATAGGATTCGCGAATATATTGAGCGAGGGTATAAAGTTGAGCAATTCGAAGATCAGTTTGTTAATGAACTTATTGACACCAATCAATTCCGTCCAGAATTCCTAAATCGGTTTGACGAGATTGTAACCTTTACGCCACTTGGTAAACCTGAGCTACTTCAGGTTGTTGATCTTATAATTAAAAGTGTCAATAAAACACTGGCTGTGCAGAAAGTATCAGTTGTTGTTGAGCAAGATGCAAAAGAGTTACTGGTTGAAAAAGGGTATGATCCTCGGCTCGGTGCTCGCCCTATGCGGCGAATGGTTCAGCGGGTGGTAGAGAACAATGTGGCAAAAGCTATCTTAGCGGGTATTATTAAGCCTGGCTCAACAATCACTATTTCGGCCAGCCAGGTTCAAGAAGCTACAGCGAAGGCCGAACAGGCTAGCGCTATTGAGAATGAAAGCCGATAATTAACATGATTGAAAGTATGAAAAGTAAACAATCTGGATTTGGTCTCGTTGGTGTAACTACGATAATTATCGTAGTTGGTTTAGTCGTTGCGTTGGGGTATGTTGGTTACAAAAATTTTGTCGCCAAAGACGGTGATACAACAGATAGTAATTATTACGGCTACGATCCAAACGGAAGAAAGTTTCCACCTCTTGTCTCTGGCGCGCCGTACATACCAGACGGTCTTTCCGACCAAGAAGGGGCAGATTACCTAGGTAAATATGCAAAAGTGCCAGGCTTAAGCAGCGCATTAGAGAAAATTGCCACATCAAATCCCTGTGCAGTAACAGAAGGTAGGTTCAAGCAAATAGTACTTGGAGTTACGGAAGATCAAACGCAGGCCCTCATCGGGAATGGCTGCGGCAGTAAAGGCTACGTAAGAAGCTTCATGGTAAAGCAAAATGGCGAATGGATGAGAGTAGGTTCATGGGATGGATATTTCAGTAACGATAAAGTTGAGTACAAAGACGCGAGTATAAACATACTCACTGACACGCCAAGCTGCGAACTCGTCAATAAATACTCAATCCAAAAAACAATAGCACCGGTATGCTACAACTTAGAAGAAGGCCAGAGTAATCTTTATGCTGGCGATTCTGGCAACTACACGTACGTTCTGCGGTAGCACTAAAGCGTGTTAAATATCCACTTCGACGATCTCATTATTATCACGAGGTCGACTTTCGAAGTCGGGGTCAATTATAGTCTGTAACTCGTTCATTACATTTCCATGAGTTACGATTAAAACAGATTGGTATGACTCCGCTTTTAATTCTACAAAGAAATCAGCAATACGTGCTTTAAAATCCTTTAAAATTTCTGAATGAGGAATTGTTTGCACCTCCAGAACGGACCAGAATTTTTCTAAATCATATGTACTACGATTAACACCAGCAGCATCACCGAAGCCCCGCACGCGTAAACGAGTATCTTCAAAATAGGGTATGTCTTTATACTTCTGTCGAAATTCTTGCGCTGTTCTTGTAGCCCGCTTTAGATCCGAAGTAATGATCGCATCAAGAGGTGAGTCGAAACTTCCCGCCATCTCGATGGCTTGTTGAATACCGTTGTTATTTAACTCGGTATCAATCCATCCCTGAGGTATTTTTGCCACGTTCATGTCCGTTTCGCCATGTCGAGCAATGTATAGTTTCATATTTATAATCATAACAAACAAAAAACACTTCGCTATGAAGTGTTTAAACATAAGCTTGATGGTACCCCGGGCTGGGTTCGAACCAGCGACCTTAGGCTTAGAAGTCCTCTGCTCTATCCAACTGAGCTACCGGGGCATAAGTAAAATTATACCATTTAAGATACGCGCTTGGTGTAAACAAGGACACGGTGGTCGTAAGTGAACGAGCCGTCTTTATTTTTTATTGATTTTCCTGTGCAGGTAATCAGGTTAAGACCTTGGGCGTTATCACCATATGGCAAGAGTAATTTCTTCATATCCACATCTTTTAGCGCAACGATTTCTTTGTAGGCAACCTCGTAAGTTAATTTTTGTCCGTCGCCACGCTCTACTTCTACTAAATCACCCACTTGAAGTAGGTCTAGGTAAGCGAATTCACCTTGGCGGGTTGCGCCAGAAGAGTGTCCATCAATTAAGGCTGCACCTGGTTCTCCGGGTTTAGCGCTACCGGTGTACCAACCGGCATCAAAGACGTTCACTGGTGCTTGCACGCTGTTATCTGGGTTTACGTCCATAGGTAGCACACGCGCGTTGATTTTTGCATCTTTTATAGTGACTATACGGGGCATGGATGGCATAACGACATAATTTCGGATCATATCTGCCGTTACATCGGTTTCGTCGCGGCCTTCACTTTTTTGACGGGCTGACGGGTTAGGGCTCCCTAATGCTTTGGCGGTAGCACTCAACTCATTCTTGAGTTGGTTATTAGTACTCCATACATCAAACCCTAAATAAGACGTGCCAACAATAATAGCGGCAATTATTACGTAGGTTGCTGTACGAGGCAAGACAAGGTGGGGCTTTTTTAAAAAAACTTTCTTCTTTGGTTCTATAGTATCGCTTGCGGCAACTACAGGAATATGTATTGCGGTTGAGTCTGCTAGTTTTTGGGCTTTATGTGCTGTCTTTGCCAAGCCTCGTTTTATGCGCGGGTGATTAAGGTGGTCCAGCTCGGCCTGTATTAAGCTGACATAATCTGGTACGGACTCTTGGCGCGTAGAGAATGTGCTCGTAGAAGACTGTTTTTTTATAGATTTTTTGGGGGCTGCTGCCAAAAAACTACCGACAGTGGGCCGTGTATCTTGGGCTGGCACACTAATCACAGTTTCTTCGACAACGTCAAGTACCACTTCAGAAGCGGAAGATGTATCTGTAGCCTCGATATTCGGAGTAAAACGAGTATGGCGGTTAATGATAAGAGCCGGGCGTGGGCTGCGACTTGGTATGTCGAACTGGTGTCGTTGTCGCTGGGGTTCCATAGTTACTACTTAATGCACTCCGTTTGCTCCGTAGGATTTATCCGTTGGGCCAAAGGGTAGTCGACTGTATTTTTGGGTACGGCAACGAATGCTATGTTCAACTCGTTGACTTGAGCTGATGGGCAGTTCGTTGACGGCTCTTGGGTCGTAACGACAATCGTCTCCATCCCATCAACATCCTCAATTTCGATACCTTTAAAAGTCCGTGCCGCGTACATGCTAAACTGAACGGCAACAATGTCTTGCTCTTTCCAGTCAACCTTCGGTGTGTCGTGAACGTACTGTTCTTTAATTAACCTGGGCGTGGCTTGATGGACGCCTTGTAGGTAACTGTCTACCTCCTCGCGACTCGTGAGACGATCAGAACGGGCGTTAAGTGTTTGAGTAGGCTGATGTGAAAGTTCTTTCTTGGATGACTCCTGGGGCTCTTGAGTATTGTTCATGCTCTGTAAGTATAGTATTGTTACAAGAACTGCACCAATAGCACACAGGACTGCAACTGCTATGAGCGCTAATTGCTTCCTGTGGCTAATTGGCACATGAAACATGGTTTATACCTTAACCCTTTGCGCTAGCTATTAGGTTCTGAGAGCGGTACAACATCCCGATGATTGCCAGTACCCCTATAATCAGGGCAATGAGTTGCCAGTTTTGGACGATATCAAGGGCTGCTATACCAGTGTTAGGTACGCCTGCGGTTGTAATCCCAGATGTGCTTACGGAGAAGTTCACAGTACCGGCTACCGATATTGCACCAAGAGAGTCGACGGCCATTATCTGCACGGCGTAAGATTGACCAATTTGAAGGTTTGTAAATGTGTAACTTCGAGTTGAAGAGTCTAGGTTTGCTACTAGTGAATTGTTGAGATAGACTCGATATTCATTAACTCCGTCACTATCACTACTTGCACTCCAATTAACAGTGTACGTTCGGTTCGCAAAGTTTCCTGAACCTTGTAGGGAAGGTGAGCTTGGGGCTGTATTAAGTGTTAAGTTCAGGCTTTGTTGTACTGAATCGTTAAGGGCATTCACACAAGTCAAAACGTAGCTGGCCTTTGCAGGAACTGATACCGCTACGGCACCTCCGTTAACGGCTACCGAGCCTACGCCGTTGTTGAGCGAACAGGAGCTTGCGTTAGCCACGGTTGCATTTAGGATTATGTTCGTTCCTTCGTTCACAGTACCGCCAGGGCCTGTGAAGGTTGAAATACTTGGGGCTTGTACAGATGCTAGCGCACTATCAACCTGAATGAGTTTTTTGGCACCAACCGTGTATCCACTTCGAGCGTCTGTTAAATCCGTACCTGTATTCTGTAGGACTTGAGTGAGTTGGGCAACTGTTGCATTCGGGTGTGCTTCACGCAGTACGGCATAAGCACCGGCAACCATTGGCGCTGCGAATGAAGTTCCTTGTGTGCCACCTAAATTAGATGTTCCATTCTGAGGTAACCACATGAGGGTGTCCTCGTTGGATCCATCGTAATCGCCACCTGGAGCTAGTAGGTCGGTTAGGCTACCGTTATTAGAGTAACTGGCCATAGCTGTACCTGTAATGTTTGTCGCGGCTACGGCGATTGCCTGGCTTGCACATGCCGGATTGGATATCTTGTTACGGTAGCTTGCTATATCGCCACTGTTACCAGCGGCTACAATTGGAGCAATATTGTGCGCCCTCAGCATAGAAGCTACGGTGTTGTATTCCGATACGCCAGTAAATGCGTTACATTCACTATCATTTGCAGCAAATTCAGAAGATCCAATACTTAAGTTGGCTGAGGCAATTGGTTTTGAGGCGGAAAGAGTCGCAACGTAATCGAGACCAGCAAGGTATAACGAAGTGAGCGGTAGTGCGCAGCTACTTAAAGTTCCTATTCCATCATCACAGAACTCATAGCCAGCTTTCTCTGTGATTTGAGCATTTATTTTTATTGCCACAATCGATGCTCCGCTAGCAACACCAGATAAGTGCTCGTTAGTACTGTCGTTGTCGATATCGGCTACAAGATGAGGCATGGCTGCGGCACCTGCAACTTGGGTACCGTGCCCACACCCAGCTATGGTGCAATCCTGGCCCGAACCTACTGCGGTAGATGACGTTGCGCCGCCTGGACAAAGACTAGCGACGCTTACGTTTGAATATTCGCTGTTCTCTCCAAAACAAGCTTCACTAATGACTTTGCCGCTAAGAGCAGGATGATTTTTATCAACACCTGAATCTATGATAGCAACAGCGTATCCGTTACCTGTAAAATTACTGCTACCATCACTAAATCCATTAGCTGCAGTTCCGCCGACTGTTGGAATGGGTGTATTACCAAGAAGTTTAAGAATTTTATCCTCAGTGATACTTTCGACCCGTGAGTCTGCCTTTAATGCTGCCTCACCGGCGGCATCAACTGCATAAACTGCATAAGGTAAGTTTGTATAATCTCGCACTTTTGATATGTAACCACCACCAATCGACTCAAGTGATTGATTTGCATCTTCAATTGCGGCACGCTGCTGCGCCTGGCCTGTAGCATTTTGCGCCGTAACGGCGGGCGTATCATTAAGCTTTACAATAACCGTTTTCACATCGCCAGTGGGATTCTCTGCACGCACGGAGCTTGATTTGGCAATCAAAAGCTGACTTAGCGCCAGTAGGGTAGCGGTAACTACTAAAATCGCACCAATCCGTACGTAAGCTTTAAAACCATATCTTAAAGGGATATAGCTCTTCATAATGTTTGTTTCCTTCGTTTTTTAATCCTGCCTTTCGGCGGAATAGCTGGCTTTTTATTTCTATCTACACTCCATGCCTCACGAGCATACATCAGTAGTTAGTCATTTCAATATATACTGCATTAAGCTTAAGTTTACAAGTAATACATAGTGTGTTTATCACAACAGTATGTAAATATAACAACTCCAAGTTAGCTAAGCGATCATATTTTGGCGCCAAATTACCAACACACTTCGCAACTCGTGATTAACTATATATCTAAAGAAACAACCTATAGGGTGTAGGCGGCGGACTCGCGAGAGTCCGCCTCCCCACCACAATGTGCGGATGAAGCATGCGCTGGTCAGGCTGTCACCGGAGTGGATCCGATGCTCTGACCGATGACGTAGCCGTACGCCTTGATGTAGGTATCGACCACGTGGTGCAGTCGGTAGAGAGAGAGCGAATCACCGGTCTGCGCCTGCTCGAACACGTACTCGTACCAGAACATGCCGAAGAAGTTCTCCACTGGGTCTTCAATGCGCCGGAGTCCTTCGATCGGACGGCCGGTTGCTCCGCCAGCCCATGCCGACAGGATGACGATCTGGTCCTTGTGGTCTTTGGAGATCCGCGCGTTGTCGTACGCTCCGTGGTTGTTGGCCGATCCGAGCAAGGTCACTACGACCTCACAGGCATCAGCGAACCTGACGAGCCCGTTGTTGCAATGGGCGACTCTACCTCCGTCACGCGCGATCTGGTGAATGTCAAGCATGATGCTCATTCCCGCTCCTTTCGTTAGGTTGTGGCGGGTTGTTCATCTAGATAATCCCAAAATCTAAGGTACTTTAATATATTATATCAAATTAATGTTATTTTGTCAATATAAAAAGCGCGTATAGTTCTTATGCTTGGTGCGAGTGGCGAGAATGTTGTATGGCAACTTCCGTTTGCTCATTCTGGCAAAAGCAAGCTTTTCCATAATTTCGCTGCACTACGCCGAACTCGCATCTGGCTCGCTTTCGCTCGCTGATGTGAGTTGAATCATCGCTCATACCATTGAAAAAACCGAACACTAGGTCCGGTCTTTTCAATGGTGCGGGTGGCGAGAATCGAACTCGCATCATTTGCTTGGAAGGCAGATATATTAGCCATTATACGACACCCGCATTTGGGGCGAATGAAGGGAATTGAACCCTCGACCTTCGGAACCACAACCCGACGCTCTAACCAATTGAGCTACATCCGCCATGTGTCGTTACAACGAGATTCATTGTATCATAACAGGGGCGGGAATTACTAGATGCCTTGGACAGTTTCTATGTGTGCGCCAAGTGAGTTCAAGCGGTTAGCGAGGTCTTCATACCCGCGGTTGATTGAGTAAACGTCGCGCAGAACAGATATACCTGGCGCGGCTAACATCGCTATTAAGATTACAACGGATGGCCGCAGGGCAGGAGGTGCTATGATATCGGCTGGCTTCCAGCGCGTTGGCCCAGTCAAATAAATTCGGTGTGGGTCGACCATTTCGACGTTGGCGTTTAATTTAGATAGCTCGGTAAAGTAAATAGCACGGTTTTCGTAGCTCCAATCATGTACTAAGGTGCGACCTTTGGCAACGGTAGCTATTAAGCCAAGAAAAGGAAGATTGTCCATATTTACCCCAGGGAAGGGCATGCTATGCAATTTATCCTTTGGCGCAACAAGGATTGAATGCTTTAGTTGAATATCAACTAGTCGAGTGTTGCCATTTCGGGCGGTGTATTCGTCAGATAACTCGTATTTAAGTCCCATACCTTCCAGCACGGCAAGTTCAAGTTCGACAAACTCAATCGGTACACGTGTGATTGTAATTTCAGAATCAGTTACGATACCAGCAGCAATAAAGCTCATAGCTTCGATTGGATCTTCACTCGGATAGTAATCTACCTCTTGGTTAATGGAGCGCTTTCCTCTGATTCGCAGCGTTGTTGTACCGATACCTTCGATCTGAACGCCCAACTTTTGTAAGAAGAAGCATACATCTTGTACCATATAGTTCGGACTGGCATTACGAACGATGGTTATGCCATCATAAAGTGCAGCCGCCATTACTACATTTTCGGTTACCGTATCGCCGCGCTCGGTAAGAAGGATTGTTTTTTCCGGCCCCTTTTCTTTAACTGTGGCATGGTAATAATCTTTGTTCTGCGGTGCCACTACGTCCATGCCGAATGCGCTAAGGCCAACTAAATGAGGCTCAACGGTTCGTGTACCAAGATTACAGCCACCAGCGAACGGTAGCTTAAAGTCATTGTATTGGTGAAGCAAAGGACCAAGGAACATAATAACGGTTCGTGTTCGTTTTGCGGCTTCAATATCCATATCTTCAAGCCGTAAACGAGCGGGGGGCATAATTTCTAAATCATTATTTTCAAGCCACCTTGTTTTAACGCCAATACTTTCAAGCACTTCAATGATGCGGTTTACTTCTTCAATTCGGGCAACGCGGCGTAGGGTAGTTTTTCCTTTATTAAGTAAACTGGCGCATAGCAATCCAACAGCGGCATTTTTACTTGTTTTTACTTCGATTGACCCAGAGAGGCGCGTACCACCTTGAACCTTAAAGTTGATTTTGCCCGTGTGATTGAGCATCACTAGGTTACTCTCAAGAACATCGCTTATACGTGCCAACATCTCTATGCTGATATTCTGTCCGCCTTTTTCAATACGGTTAATAGCGCTCTGTGAAGTACCTAATTCTTTGGCTAACTCACTCTGTGTCATCTTGCGAGCTGTGCGGTTTTCTTGGATTAGCTTACCAAGTCGTTGCTTGTAGTCGGTGGAATTCATGTATTCCATTATATCACATACGATATAAATACAATATGGTACAATATGTATATGTTATAGTTTATTTTTCATCATCCGATAGGTGTTAATGTAAGAAGAAGAGGGAGCATATAATTATGCAAGATGATGAAGTAGCAAAACTAATTGCCGGCGAAACGAAGCGCCAAGCCGAAGGACTAGAATTAATTCCGAGCGAGAATTATGTAAGTAAAGATGTGCTTACGGCGCTTGGCTCAATATTTACCAATAAGTATTCAGAAGGTTACCCTGGTAAGCGTTACTATGGCGGGCAAGAATTTACTGACCCATTAGAGCAGTTGGCGATTGACCGCGCCAAGCAACTATTTAATGCGGACCATGCCAATGTACAGCCGCACTCAGGTGCTCCGGCGAATGAAGCGGTGTACAGTGCTTGGCTTGAACCTGGTGATGCGGTGCTGGCAATGGACTTATCTCATGGCGGTCACTTAACACATGGCAACCCTATGACTCGCAGTGCTAAGTTGTATAACTTTATTCCGTATAAAATGAAGGATATTGAAACGGGTGAAATCGATTATGACCACCTACGCGAGCTGGCACTCGAGCATAAGCCAAAGATTATTCTCGCGGGCTTTTCGGGTTATCCACGCGATTTGGACTATGGTAAATTTGCCAGTATTGCCAAAGAAGTGGGAGACCAATGTTTGCTAATGGCTGACATGGCACATATCGCTGGGCTAATAGCTGCCGGCGTAAAGGAAAATCCATTTGACTACGGATTCCATATTATTACCACTACGACGCACAAAACACTGCGCGGGCCACGCGGCGGCATGATTTTGAGTAGAGGCACAGTAGGAAACCCTTTAAGGGCACCAGAGAAAACCCTTGAGAATATTCCTACGCTTATTGATAGGGCTGTATTCCCAGGGATGCAAGGCGGTCCGCATATGCACGTTATTGCCGCTAAGGCAGTAGCGTTCGGTGAAGCGTTGAGGCCCGAGTTCAAAGATTATGCGGCACAGATTTTAGTAAATGCCAAGGTGCTTGCAGACGAGCTGATGAAGCGCGACTTCAAGCTCGTTACGAACGGTACTACCAACCATTTAATCTTAGCTAATGTACAGCAAAGCTTTGGGATAGATGGCAAGGTTGCCGAAGAGGCCTTAGATAAGATCGGTTTAACTCTCAATAAAAACTCGGTTCCAGATGATCCAAATACCCCATTTAGGCCTAGTGGTATCCGCCTAGGCACCCCAGCCCTGACTACCAGAGGTCTAAAAGAAAACCACATGCCACAGATTGCTGAATGGATGAAGTTAGCTATTGATGGGCGAGAGGATGAAGCGTTACTATCTGATTTGCGGAAAGATGTAAAAGTATTTTTAGAAGACTTTAAAGTATAAAACTGTAATCTTCTTTAAGTAAGTACAACAATACGAAATACAGCCTCCGAGCGAGAGGCTGTATTTTAAAATCAGTGTTCTAGTATCTATAGTGCTACAGATGCCAAACTGTTGGCTGAACCTACTGGAGGTGTAGCGAGGCAGGTAGCGGGTCCTACTTGCATAGATTTCCATGTCGGTGTTGCTGCACCGTAATCGTACCACCATATGCACCCTCCAGTGGTTGTAGATGCATTTGTATAATACAGCGTTTTAGGATCGGTCGGTGCTGCAATACCAGTATGCATTCCAGATGTGGTGGCTACTGTTCCGGCGACTACGGTGAATGCACCCCCTGCGTACCAGCTACTAGTTAGCGCTGTAGTAACAGAGTTCTGGGTGCCAGTTCCTGTAATAACACTTGTAGTGGCTGGGTATTGCCCGTTTTCTACGTTGTAAATCTCAGCTTTTTTATCTAGCGAAGCGGCAGCGGATTGAGCGGCACTGGCCCTTGCCCTACCTTGGATGCCATTGTATGCAACGATCGTAATCGATGCCAAGATAGCAATGACCACAATCACGATGAGAAGTTCAACGATAGTGAAACCTCGATCGCTATTTGATGTTTTAATTTTATTAAGCATTCAATGTGCCCCCTAGTTAATTTATGCAAAGGTAACTGTATAAAAAATAGCATAAGCAACACGACGGCGCAATACCCGTTCAGCTAACAAGAAAACGTGGCTAAGTTTTATAGCCACGTTCTCTTGTTAGTTTTAGCAATTATTCTAAACTAGTTTCCAGTACCAACGGTACAGGTTGTGGTTGTTCCACCTGATTGCGCAAGCTTAACACCGCTTCCGGCATTGTAGTTAAATACGTAAATCTGGTACCCTGTTGCAGTAGTACCGTTTGTTAATGCAGCGGCACCACAAAGTATAACCTGCATCGTGCTTGTTCCGTTAGTCGAGGTTACACCTGATGCTGGCCCAACAATGGCTAGTCCAGTACCTGTTAATGTGGACTCATCTTTAGTGGCAAGCTGGGCTGTAATGTTGCCTGTAGTGTTCCATACAGGGTAAGCACCAGTTATACTGTTAAACGCTTCCATCTTTTTAGCTAAACTTCCGGCAGATGCAAGAGCGGATGTATCGCGTGCTCGTGTTTGAATGCCGTTGTACGCCACGATCGTAATTGCTGCCAGAATAGCAATCACCACAATCACGATGAGAAGTTCAACGATAGTGAAACCTCTATCAGCTTTTAATGGTTTAATATTGCTCAACATCTTAATGCCCCCTAGTTTGTATACTGTTTATGCTTCTAATAATTAAAGTGTACTAAGTAATGTTTGTTTACACAAGGGGCTGCATGAACTTGGAATATAAATTAAACGCCACGCTTCATTGGCGAAGCGTGGCGTTGTATGTGTTTTTGCTAGGTTTTAACTAACAGCCTGTACCCACTGTTGGTGATGCTGGGTTGGTAGCGGCAGTGGTTATTGCATTGCTTGAGTAGTTCCAGTAATGCATTCGAGCTCCTGTTGTACTACAAGGAACGTATTGCACAGTGTTAATACCATTCGTAGAAGTTACAGCCACAGTACTTATAAGAGTCGGGTCATCGAGCTTAGCTTCTGAAGGTCCATTACCGCCGGCGGCAGTACAACCTGCAGCACCTACGCCAGTTGCAGTACCGGTTGGCGCAAGAGTATTTGTTGCTAGCTGGCAGTATGAAGGGTAGCTGCCTTGAACCGAGTTCCAAGCTTCGGCTTTTTTAGCAACGGTTGCTTGAGTTGATTGTGCTGATGAAAGCCTTGCACGGCTTTGAATGCCGTTGTACGCCACGATCGTAATTGCTGCCAGAATAGCAATCACCACAATCACGATGAGAAGTTCAACGATAGTAAAACCGCGGTTACCCTTTACGTCTTTGATATTGTTAAGCATTTATATATGCCCCCTAATTAAATTACTTATGGTTATGAGTAAAGTTTACAGTGGATAACATTTCAATACAAGTATTAAAATGTCTTTTACTTGTTACTATTGACCGACCGTCTTCCCAGCCAGCGCCCCACCTACGAGAGTCGGCGTTGTTACGTTGGCGGTGCTCGTTCCATTTCCTGTGAGCGCACCACCGTAATAGTTCATGTAGTTGCGTCCCCAACAGTAGAGC